>JAEEGK010000033.1_pt1 | contig 279424 bp, 261 predicted proteins | sample 8958771 | NCBI WGS metagenome assembly JAEEGK01 (sample SAMN16246547, study PRJNA631951) | gut metagenome | biome: gut microbiome; feature: rumen; material: SC-attached | host: Bos | place: Iran: Karaj | collected 2018-10 | reverse complement strand
GGTTAATTTTCAATTCTCAATTTTCAATTTTCAATTTACTTTCACGATATCCGTTGCTAAAATCTCTTGGAACGTCTGTCCCTGATACTCGTGCGTAGAGAAACGAAGCGTGGCCAACACCACATCACCTTCGTAGAACCTGCACGCCGCCTGATTGCCCAGCATAGCGCACACAAACTCATTTTCAAACTTGCCACCACCCAGTTCGCGCAACACAATGTTGCACTTCTGAATCTGACCACCTTCAGCCTTTTGGCTCTGTACGCTGAAGCTATCGCCCTGGCGTACCACTTTTAGAATTTTTGTTTCCACAATACTTTATTTATTTTACGTCGCCTCCTTACTGCGACCTTTAAGATTGAAAAAATGTCTATTTAAAAAACTGCCGTGCTGTCTCAGCAGGGCAGGCTTTGGCAGTCCGCTGACCGCCTGTTTTATCAAAGGATAAGAAAAATAGAAAAACACTTATCGTTAGTGGATCAATTTTCGTTTGTACCAATATGTCAAAGAACTCATCTACTCGTTGTTTTATCAACTTTCGACACTGCAAAGGAAACGGTTCTCTGTAACTGACAACATTTAATGCAATAATTCTCAGAATTAATTTCAGAATTATTGTAACGTATTGATTTCAAGTAAAATAAAAAATCGCCAAACAGATGCTTAAAACCTGCTTGGCGATTCAGAATTGTCTCAGAATTCTATTCAGAATTATACATGACGAATAATCTTCTCTATGTATTTCTTTAGGAATGGAATGATTTCCTCAAATGCATTGCTGCGATAATTCGATTTACCCTTGTTGATATTGTTGCTCTGATTATTGTGCTTGCCGAAAAGGTCGTTACTAATTTCTTTGGGCGAACCGGTAAGTAGGTTTTCATCAGAAAAGAATCCTGCAAGATTAGCAGGTACTATCACTATTCTGTCACCACCTCCACCTTCAACTAACGCCCACATCTTTTCACACTTGTCAGCATCTCCCTCCTCAAGTAATGATGTGTCCTTGCCAAAAACGATATTCAACAGCTGTTCGATATTGTCTGCTGTTGCAGGTTGCTTCCAGTCACCCCTTTTTAATATGCCAATAATATCATCCAGCTTAGACTGACGGGCTGCATCCATACCAGTTTCATTGTTTTGTTCAGGCTGTTGTTCATTGTCATTATTCAACCATTCCTCATGCTGTTTTTTAAGTTCAGGAAACATCTCACACTGGATAAGACTACGCCTGACGATGATATCATAAAACATATCGAGGTTATCTGGGGTCAGTAATGAGATAAATCGTTGTATATCAACAACCTTTCTCATATCAAATAGTTCATCGGTACGGCAAGAAGAATAAATAAGCTGCATCAAATTGCTATTTTCGTCCATCTGTGTTTTCATGTCTTCACCCCAGTGTTCTTGCTTTACATCATCACATGTTGCGAGTTCCTGACATTTAGCCATTTTGAGTGCATCCTCATCTGCATCTAACAGTTGCCCCCAAAGTTCAGGAGTATAGGGGGCGGTACGATATTCTTTAAAATGTCTATTCAAGTCTTCTTTCATTCCCTTCAAAATTGACTCCCCAAAAGAGAACGTCCATTCCCTCAAATCATCGTCAATAGCTTTAGCAAAATCATCAATGGATGGGTTTAACTCCATAAGTATTATTAAACCGTTATCCAATAATGCTGACAAAAAATCAAAGACTTTTGATAGTGTTTTGAATACAGAATACCGGGTATCTAAGGAGCTGCTGTTTAAATCTGTCAGAAACTGGGTTACGTCATCCAAATCCAACAAATCCTTCTCGGCTAATAGTATTTCCTTTGCGTCACTGCTAATGAAATATTCATCCTGCGTATCGCCATATTCATTGATTATTTTTCTAATTTGGCCAAAATACGTGCAATAGAGGGTTTGGTATTTTAGAAAATACTCTCTCAAGGTAAGAATATACGCAACATAGGTTTCTGTGCGGTCTTCCCATTTAGTTTTATCTTCAGTGGCTTCCCATGTTTCGATTTTTTTTATAGTTCTAACCAAATCTAACCAGCCCTCAAAGATTTTCGGATTTTGAAAAAACAATGACTTGTCAGAATAGCTATCTATCTCTTCTATCTGTTTATGAAGGAAACTCATAAGAGAGTCTATCTCGACCCGATGCAAGTCAGGACCATGGAAACGGATTTCAAAACCATCGAAATTCTTGATGTGCATAAATCTCTATCTATCCTCATTTACAAAATACAACTCTTCAAATACTTCACGCGGTAAGGTGCTATCGAAACCACCCACACGCTTGCTCTCCTTCATAGAATTATCGAAACCGATGTACTCCAACGAGCCATCTTCGTAGCGTTTGAACTTATAGACGGCATCGTTCATGATAGCAGAATTGAACACATTCAAACTCACTAACAACTCAAAGTCTTTCACCGTTAGACCTGTCACTTTATGGAACAGTCCTGGCTCTAACTGGGTAATGACATCCTTCAGGCATTGCTCACGGAAGTCTGTCAGATACATAAAGATAGGTATGCGTGTGGCAAACTTGATGAGCTTGTCCTGTATCTGCTTGCGTAGCGACTTCATCTCCTTCTCATCTTCCGTCAGCTTGCGCTTCTCTTTGATGGTGAGTTCCTTGTCGTTAGCTTTTGCTTTGGCTTTCTTCACGGCCTCGCTCTTGTTGATGATAGTCTCAATATCCTTGTTCAGCGAACGGAAGCCTTCTATACTCATGAGTGCTGCTAATGCCTCTTCATTGGCGAGCAGTCGTTGCAAGGTGATATTGTCCACATTCACCAGCAATGCACTCTCCCAGCGACGGGCCAGTAACGTTGCCGAAGTTCCGCTCATAGCAATATCCAAGATACCTGCAGCATCTATCTGCTTCATATGCATACCATCGTAGGCCAGAACGGGCAGGAACTTGATAAAGTCGGCAACCTTCTTTTCTGGCTGGTCCTCATCTACATTTAGACGGCAAGAATAGTCCGCTATCTGGCGCAGAGCACGATTGGGCGCAAAGTCGAACACATAGCACTCGCGCTTCATAATCTCTGTGCGATTGGGATCGTCATCCGTCGGATTCTTGATGACCCAAGGGCTCTGCACACGGAATGCTGCCTGGAAATAGGTCTCAGGCGACGAACTGTTTCTGAGCATGAAGATACCCGACCAAGGTTTCACAGTAACACCAGTAGTCAGTTTTCCGCACGACAACGTGATGGTGCGTGTTTCTAATGGGTTATCCATCGCCTTACGAACAGGAGGCAGAGCACCTACACCGATACCAGCCTCTGTTCCTGCTGCCACAACAATCTTAAAGTCGTGATAGAACACGTTGTTGCGCTGACCCAACAAATTTCTCATCGCATAGCACGAAGCTACTGAAGGCAAGAACCAGAAAGTATGATTCAATATTCGCAGCAATGGTGCATGACTAAAAGGCATTGGCGGTTTTTCGTTACGTAGCGTCAAATCATCCTTGATAGATTCACGATAAGCACCACGAATCAGGTCGAGCCATTTCTGCACCTCGTCCTCATGTCGGAAGGTTGCGAAATTGTGGTCTCCACCTTCTGGGATATCAGCTGCAAAGAATTCATTCAGGTCGAACTCATCAAACTCTCCTTCCTGTGCAACTTTCACTAAGTCGTTTGGCATCTGATAGGTCATCAGCACCATACGAGGCATCATCTCGTAAGGATTTTCGCCATCACTGTCCCATTTCTCCTTTTTCTCTTGCTCCTGACTATAGGTCCAGTTGAATATCTGCTCTTCAATAAACTCACCCGATGCAATAGCCCGGAAGGGAGTTCCTGAGAGGTAAAGGTAGTGATTGGTTGTGATAGGCATGTTGTCCTCGTCGAAGTAGTCAAGTGCCTCACCATCCTGAGCCTGCTGTTCGGCCTTTTCCTCACTATAGAACAAATCTTTAGCATTCTCGCGCCAAGCACCATAGTGATATTCGTCGAGAATGATTACATCCCAATTCACCATGTGAACCCACTCGTTTTTAACCTTGATACCACCTGCCTTGTTCTTGCCTAAAAAGTCTTGGAAAGAACCGAAGCAAACAATGGGGCGAGAATGGTCAGCCGTTTCGTATGTCAATTCTGAGGTACGTGATATAAACTGCCAACCCTTGAAGTCAACATGCGTCATTAGGTCTTCTTCCCAAGCACTCTCAACAGCAGGTTTGAATGTCAAAACGAGAATACGTTTCCACCCCATATGCTTAGCCAGCTGATAGGCGGTAAAGGTCTTACCGAAACGCATCTTGCAGTTCCATAGGAAGTGAGGCGTTTTACCTGTTTCGCGCTTATAGTTGGTAAAATATGCTGCTGTCTTGTTTACTGCGTCCTGCTGTTCATCACGCATCTTGAAGGTTTCCGTGCGATGTTCCTCATTCTCTGTACCACTCTTCAAAGCATACATAGCTGCACGCACGTCGCTGGCTGTACATCGGAACCACTCACCGCCTGTATTCACGAAGCCGTTCTTTTTGAGCCACCAGTGTACCATCTTGTCAGTAAAGGCTGTTCCGTCTTCTCTGACGCTGCTGTCTTGATAGACTATTTTGTAGGGCAACTTACCATCAGGACGCTTTGTGGGATATTGTTCAGCTACACGCTTTTGAACATCATGAGCCGTATAGCCCACCTTCAGCATACCCTCATAGCGTGGGTCGCTGTAGGCATAAATCTGAGGCGTCAGATCTGGGCGACTGGGGAAGAAATTACTCTGTGCCATAGTCATTATTCCATTGGTCGTATCATACTCTCAATAAAGGCTATCTCGTCATCTGTTAGCCCGTATTTCTTATATAGCATCTCATCAGTCCAGGTGTGAGAGAAGTCTTGGAGAGGAGCGAATTGAAAAGCATCAGGGGGAGTACTCTGAGTTGATGTTTTTGTAGCTACAAGTAGGCGTACAAACTTTGTCTTTATGTATGAACACAAATTGTCAGCTTCTTCTTCCGATATGTCAGAATCAGAAGGTATGGCCACCATATATGTATTTGAACTGCAAGAATAAGGTTCGGATATTTTGGGTTTTCCAATAATTGTATTTCCGAAACCTGGATTACCTGATCTTGGAATCAACACTTTATAAGAACCAATTCTTTCAGCATTTCTTGGTATAATGCTTTCATTTATCCAGCATTCTCCACCATGAATGTATACTTTAATTGTATTTTCTTCTGTACGAATTTTCGACACAGGGTAAAATTGACTTCCATCTGAAGATTGAATTTCTCCATGTATATCATCGTTCCAGTTTATCTTTGTATGGAATCCAAAATATCTACCTGCATTTAACCATGTTGCTAGAGAGTCCTCATTAAATGAGCGAACCTTATGGAAAATACTTACTTGTTCTTCGCTTCGTATGTAAATATCTGACCCTTCTTCGAGTAATGGGCGATTAGAATGTTTAGTCTCTCCTTGAGCATGCGAGTATATAGCACAATCACCTACATAATCTCTTTCCCACAAAAAGAAACAAACACCACCTTTGATTTCAACTCCAGAAAAACAATCTTTAGAGTCTAAATAATCGTGAAGAACTCGAATCTTTCGTTCGTTCAACATTTCATTACGAAACTCATCAAGGCCTCTTCCACCATTTAACCAACGAGATGGAACAATAAAAGACATGTATCTCGGATTCAGTTTTTTTGCTTGGTTTATGAACATGTGATATATAGGCAATGCACTTGCTGCGTTGCCGCCATCACCGAGTTGATATGGTGGATTTCCTATGATAACGTCGAACTTCATGTTTCCGAATATTTTTTCTGGTTTGTCTGTGTGAATAAACTCGTATGCGTGGCTCTCCAAGTCTTTACGGTATTTTTTACCGAAGACGGATTCCGAGGCCCCGCAATACTTACATTTCCCATTTTCGAACTTATGCTCAATTGGCTTAAATCGAAGATTACCATCCTCGTCTTTGAACTTGCGGCAAATGGAATACTGCCCATTGGCGTATTTGCTGCAATAGACAGAGCGGCGACTGGTGAGTGCCGTCAGTTCCGTTATGGCAATACCAAAGAGCTGCTTGGTGAAGATGTGGTCAGCGCGTTCGTGAATATCAGGTATCTGACTCTCCAAACCTATCATTAAGCGTTTGGCTATTTCACGAAGAAAAACACCACTCTTGCTAACAGGGTCGAGAAACTTAGTCTCTTTACTTCGAAACAGCTCTGCCGGTAGCATATCGAGCATACGATTCACTACCTGAGGCGGTGTGAACACCTCATCGTTCGACAAGTTGGCCAGACAGGTCAACACATCGGGGTTGTAATTAGTGCTTAGTATCATAATAGGTAGCTATTTTCAAATAATGAATGGGACGATATTCGCGTATAGGCTCAGGGGGTAAAAAGACATCATTGCCCTGATCGTTCTTTACAAATGGGACGCTGGCAGACTGAGCCTGAACTAGAGCCGCCAAATGAAAGTCCTTTCGCATCACCATATCGCTGATAAACGACCACTCGCTAAAAGTAATAGGATTAGCATTCTGCTTTTCAATGATGGTAGCATCTTGGCTTACTGGCTCGCGAAGGGTCAGAGCATCACCCCAAAGAATATTTCGATGAAGCAGATAGGACCATACGGCAGAAAGCTTCTGAGAAGGCGCTTTCTGCAGAGGGTGAACTTCTGAATACCAACAGCAAACTATATCATGCAATCGCTGGCAGCATTCTTCCACATTGTCTTTCATAATGTCAACGCCATAAATGCTGCTCACGGCTATAGTCGTTTGTAACTCTAACTCGCTTAGGTGCTTTTGGTATTGTCTTCTTATGACCTCTAATTTTCGTCTTAATATCTCAACGAGGAAGTTTCCCGTACCACAAGCAGGCTCCAGGAAGCGGGAGTCAATTCGCTCCGTTTCCTGCTTCACCAAGTCGAGCATAGCATTCACCTCTCTTTCGGCAGTAAACACCTCGCCACGTTCCGCAACTCGTTCGCGTGATTTAATCTGTCGTTCTGCCATTGTCACCACAATATACCAATATCTTCCATCGCCTCGCGTGTATTGTAGATGGTAGTTGTTCCAACATTTTTGAAACGAAGAATTTCACGTGGTCGATATTTTATAAGTTCTTCTATCGTTGTAATATTGTTACTTTTTAGGGCCTCTCTAAGATTATATGCTGATGATTTTGAGTAATTACGAATCGCTTTGTATAAATCATCTAAAGTTAAACCTTCAGGGACGGCTGTAGTAACTGACATGGGTGAACTCAGTTTTGAAAATTCCAAGTCCTCTTTGATTTTTTGAAGTTGCTTGATGACGATATCAAGGTCATCATAGTTTTTTTGTATCATAAGCTAAAAATTTTCTTCTATATACATCAGCAACTCTTTCAGTTCCTTCTTCGAAAGATTCATAGCACCCATAGGGGCGCTCTTAAGTCCTCTATCGAGGAGATTTGCCAGCGAGAGACGTTTATTGGCTGTCTCACCTGTTAGAATCATGTGAGCAAAGAGCTTGTCGCTTGCAGCTGAATTTACAGGCCCATTACCTTTTACAAACTCATTATCCTGATCCATAATCGGGTCATAATGCAAATCTGCTTCTTTCACCCTGAAGCTGAAGCGAATAGCACTTTCGGGAGCTGCGCCATAAATGTAGCCCGTATCGCCTGCTTGGAAATGAAAATGCTGCGTCCAATACACTTCACCAACTTTATCGAAACAGCCTTTCAAGTCAAAGAACTTCTTGTTATAGGGAATTAACCAAACTCGATTTTCACCTGCCTTTCGTACTTCTTTCTTACCATCGTTCTCAACTCCAAATGACATTCCTGTTTTATACACCTCGTCTATAACTGCATCATCAAGCAATGTGGCTACTTCGCGGAATATATCAAGCGCTTCTTCTGGCTTCACATTGAAGAACTCGCGCTTTTTCTCGATACGGAGATTGGTAAAACGTTCTATATAATGATGGACCAATTTCTCAGCCTCATTGTATTTCGAAGTTTTCATGGTTGCAAAGACCTCGAAAGGAAGCGGCAAAGAGGTATTGTAGAGCGTTCTTAAGCGCTCTTCCATATTGACAGTCTTACCAATCTTCACCCAATCTTCCCTGAAGCTGGGGTTCGTCAGTATATATACGTATCCAGGTTCTTTGTTTGCCATATCTTATTCCGACATAATGATGTTAACTAATGTGACGATATCTGTCACATTCACTTCATCATCACCATTGATATCACCCTTCAAGCCACGAACGTCGATATCTGTCGTCGCTATATCAGAGTCTTCATAACCTGCTTTTGTAGCATAGACGCTGACCCTATACTTTCCACTCAGCTGAATCTCGTTATCATAGAACTTCTTATTATCCAGACATTCTACATTCGTCACATATTCAACACCCTCCGTATCGCAAGAAAGCGACAGTTTACCGTCTTTATAAGTGATGGTGGGCGTAACGCACTTCTGGAGTCCTGGTGTATCACCAAGTGTCACGATAGTTCCAAAATTCTTCCAAGGTTCGGTTGTCTTGTATGTGTTTATAGAGTTTGCAGGTACATGCAATGTAGCATACTCGATACCGGAATCCATGAAAACATCATCCCCTGTCGAAGGGACATTAACGGCATAACAATACACATCAGCAAGTTCTTTACAATTAGCAAAAGTATTTTTTCCAATGGACGTAACTGAATTAGGGATGGTTATGCTGGTTAAACTACTACAATTATAGAATGCATTATTTCCAATGGACGTAACTGAATTAGGGATGGTTATGCTGGTTAAAGAACTACAGTCATAGAAAGCCCCGGCTCCAATGGACGTAACTGAATTAGGGATGGTTATGCTGGTTAAAGAACTACAGTCATAGAAAGCCGTACTTACAATAGACGTAACTGAATTAGGGATGGTTATGCTGGTTAAAGAACTGCTCATGAATGCCCCACTTCCAATAGACGTAACTGAATTAGGGATGGTTATGCTGGTTAAAGAACTGCTCATGAATGCCCCACTTCCAATAGACGTAACTGAATTAGGGATGGTTATGCTGGTTAAACCTGAATGAGAGAAAGCAAAACTTCCAATAGACGTAACTGAATTAGGGATGGTTATGCTGGTTAAACCTGAATGAGAGAAAGCATAACTTCCAATGGACGTAACGGAGTATTTTACTTCCTGATAGGTCACAAATTCAGGTATAACAATAGGTCCACTGTAATAACCAGTAGGTTTACTTGTTACCTCTGCAATGTTTGCTCCTCCTTTGGAAATGAGATTATAATAAATCCCATCAATCTCCACAGCATCTGCACTTGCCACCATCGGGAGCAGCATTGTCACTAATATAAAAAATAATTTCTTCATAATCTTATATTTTTAGTCCTTTTGTCATTTAGTATGTAATAAAGATATCGCCGCCCCACTCATCGTTGATGGTGACACCTGTAGTGACAGTAGTTACCTTGATATCGTAGCCATGAAGGGCAACAGCGGAGCGGATGTTTTGAATAGTAGGATTGAAATATTCGTCCTGCCTGCTCTGGGGGTGCTGGTTGACGTAGCCGCAGAACTTGGTGCAGAAGTTGGAAATGCTATCCATCTGCACCTGATTCAGTTTCACACTTTCGTCGTACATCTGGTGCATCGGTGTGAGAGGCATTACATGGATATCAGCATCACCCTGACTGCAACTGACAACGAAGAACGGCAGTGCGAAGAGCAAGAAACAGAAAGCCCTGCCACACAAGGCATAGAAGCCTAATGCAGCAGGGCATATGGGGGATGTCCCGTTGGAAACGGTTATGCTGGAATTATAGCGAGTTGGGGGGGGTACTTTTGTACCTCTCACCCTATGGGTTTGCGTGTTCTGACTGGTGTTCATCATGTCGTAGTAGTAATTATATCCTTGCAAAAGTAGGAAAAATTTTCGATAACACCAAGAATCTGTCTTAATTTTTTAATTTGGTATCAGCGGCAGTATCCTCTGATATTTAAATGTTAAATAATTCAACTCCCAATAAGTCAGTTCGATATATTTTGATAGAATTTCGTATATTTGCAGCAAATTGAGTGATTATGAAAGAACCAGAGATTAGAAAGGCGGATGTATCGACGGAGCTGGAGCTGCCGATGTACGATGCGATAGCAGCAGGATTCCCGATAACAAGTGACTATGTGGCAGAGCGGTTGGACTTCAATCGCGACTTCATCAAACATCCGGAAAGCACCTTCTACGTTCGTGTGAAGGGTGATTCGATGAAAGATGCTGGTATCTTTGATGGCGACTTATGCCTGGTGGACAAAGCAGAAGAGATGATGCATGGAAATATCGTGGCTGCGTATGTCAACGGCGGGTTTACGGTGAAGTACCTCGATACGTCAACACGTGATCAGGGTTTCATCCGATTGATACCTGCCAATAAGGATTTCAAGCCGTTTATCATCGATTCCTCAGATGAGTTTACTGTCTGGGGCAAAGTGATATTTACCATTAGAGACTGGAGGAATAGCTATTGTTTGCCATAGTCGATTGTGATAATTGCTTCGTGAGTTGCGAAAGAGTGTTTCGCCCTGATCTCAACGGAAAGCCCGTCGTTGTTCTGTCGAATAATGACGGTTGTGTGGTGGCACGCTCGAACGAAGCAAAGAAATTGGGTATCAAAGCAGGAACGCCGTATTTCCAGTTGAAAGACCTCTACCCTAATCAGGAAATAGCGGTGTTCTCGTCGAACTATGAGCTATACCTGGATATGACGGACAGAGTGATGTCGCTGGTCCGTCAGGAGGTGCCGGAGTTCTACCGCTACAGCATCGACGAAGGCTTCTGCATGCTGAAAGGGATGGAACACCTCGACCTGAAAGCCTGGGGCGAGCAGCTGCACAAGACTATCAAGCATTCAACGGGAATGCCTGTCAGCATAGGCATTGGTCCAACAAAGACTTTGGCAAAGATGGCGAGCCACTATGCCAAACACTATCCGGGCTACCATCATTGTTGCTACATCGATACTGACGAGAAGCGCATCAAAGCGCTGAAACTTTATCCGATAGATGAGGTTTGGGGCATTGGCAGACAATACACCAAACGGCTGCAGGCAGTAGGCGTACAGACAGCTTACGACTTCGCCTCTTTGACGAGAAGCTGGGTTAGGCTCACCTTCAATGTCGTGGTAGAGCGTACTTGGAGGGAGCTGAACGGCGACGACTGTGTGCCGCTGGAGGATATGAGCAAGAAGAAAAGCATCTGTACCAGCAGAAGTTTTCCAGGTATGGTGGCCGATTTCGAGACGCTGCGTACCAGCATCAGCAACTTTGCTGCCCATTGTGCGGAGAAGTTGCGCAAGCAACAGTCAGCAGCAGCTATTGTGAGTGTGTTTATCGACACGAACCACTTCCGTGAGGACTTGCCCCAATACTGGAACTGGGCGCAGGAGAGTTTGCTGACGCCTACCAGTTCCACACAAGATATCGTGCAATGTGCCCTGCGCTGCACTCAGAGGATATTCCGACAAGGGTATCAGTACAAGCGCGCTGGTGTTATCGTGGCAGGAATCTGCCCTGATTCAGCCGTTCAGACCAACTTCATCGACTACGATTCCAAGAAATACGAGAAGAAACGAAGGCTTGATGAAGCCATCGACCGCATCAATCGGGAGAATGGTAGTGAGACCATCGTGTTGGGGTCGCAACAATATACGGCTAAAGACGGAAAGGGCAAAGCTGGCGTTTTCCGCGACAGCATCAAGCACGACTTCCGCAGTCCCAGCTACACCACGAAGTGGAGCGAAATTCCCGAGGCGGAATAGCACACAATCTGTTACAGTGTTACAGTGTGACAGTTCCAAAACAGGTGGTACGAAAGTCAAAAATTAAGTCTATATTAATATATATTATAATATATATAAATATAGGATTATTTTCAGGGTATGGAATAGCTTCTCGAGAACTGTCACACTGTCACACTGTCACGCAACCCACCGTACGGAAAAAAAATTGCAGAAAAATGAAAAATTTTTGGGAAAACATTCGTAGACCGCAATGAAATTTTATTACCTTTGCATTGTCGATGAAAAGATGGAATTGAGCGCGCAAGGCGGAAAAAAATTGTTTTCAGGTGCACCAAAATTTTCGCTCTGCCCAGCGCGCAAAAATCCGACGACCCCATCCCGACCCTCCCAAGGGAGGGAGATAAGGGAATGGTAAAGAAAATTATTTACAAACTAATTAAAAACTAAGAGGAGATTAAAACTATGACAATGAAAGTTAAAGCAATTGAGAAGAAGCTGAAGTTCACGAAGGATGAGAATGACCCTGGCGTTTATCGCTACGTGATGTCGCCCGAACAGTATTCGAGCCTGAGCCAGAAGAAGGTGATCAAGGAGGCTGCCCTCCGCTCGGGCGTGAGCCAGGGTGTGATGCAGGCCTGCTGGGATGCAGCCGGTGAGGTAATCAAGGCATGGGCTACGGAAGGCCACAGCGTGGCACTGCCCGGACTGGGTACCATGCGATTCGGACTGCGCTCGAAGTCGGTGGAGGACGTGAACAAGGTGAAGACCTCGCTGATTACCAGCCGTCGCATCATCTTCACTCCCGACGTGGACCTGAAGGACGAGCTGAAGAACACCAGCATCGTCATCACCTGCTACGACCGCAACGGCGAAGAGGTGCGCCGCGTGACCAGCGCAGACGACGGTACCGTCGAGGACAACGAGACCAGTAACCCCTCTCCTAACTCCCCCAATGGGGAGGGTACTAACACCAACACTGGTGGTGACAACAACGGTGGCACGAACCAAGGTGGTGACAACGGTGGTGGTAACACCGGAGGAGGAAGCGATCCTAATTAAGGGAAAAGTGAATAGTGAATAGTGAAAAATTATGCATTAAGCATTAAGCATTAAGCATTAAGAATTAAGTAAGAGGTAAGTGGTAAGAGGTAAGAGGTGAGAGAATAGCTGGATAAACTTAGAAAATAGAGGTATAAGGGAGTGTCTGAAGTAATCTCTCACCTCTCGCCACTCACCTCTCACCTCTAGAATAACGGAGGGACAGAGGTTTTAAGCTTTTAAGCTCTGTGTCTCTGTGTTGAAAAAAGAAAAATTGTAAAGTAAAGAGGTATGAAAAAGAAAGAAACTATCAAATTCGTGATACAATTGATTGCTGCTATTGCAAGTGCAATTTTGACAGCGCTGGGTACAGTATCTTGTATGGGCTATAACCCTACATTATAGAGAATCTGGCTTCGCCAGTGGAAAGTAAAAAAGAAATAACCTGACTGGCAATCAACCTGTCAGGTTATTCTTTTGGGATTTTCATCCTGTAAGTCGAGGTGACAGGACTCGAACCTGCGACAGCCTGGTCCCAAACCAGGAACGCTACCAACTGCGCTACACCTCGTTTGCCGAAAAGCGGTTGCAAAGGTACACATTTTCTACGACCCCTGCAAATTTTCCAGCATTTTTTTATTACTTGATAATTCCTTGTTCTACAAAGATCTTCTTCAATGCCTTCACAGAACGGTCAACCTGCTCTTCCGTATGGGTGGCCATCAGTGCATAGCGAACCAAGGTGTCTTGGGGAGCACAGGCAGGAGGAATAACAGGATTGATAAACACGCCAGCTTTGAAGGCAAGTGCTGTTACCAAGAAAGTCTTCTCGACATCACGCACATAAAGAGGAATGATAGGACTCTCTGTCTCACCAATCTCAAAACCTTCCTCACGGAAACGCTTCAAGGCATAGTTGGTAACCTTCCACAAAGCCTCAATACGCTCTGGTTCCTTCTGGATAATATGCAGGGCCTCCATAGCAGCAGCTGTAGCTGCAGGAGTATTCGATGCAGAGAAAATGTAGGTACGACAGGTATGACGCAGGAAGTTGATGGTATCCCAGTCTGAAGCAATGAAACCACCAATTGAAGCCAATGACTTCGAGAAGGTTCCCATAATCAGATCGACCTCATTTGTCAGACCAAAATGGTCACAGACACCACGTCCCTGTTTTCCGAAAACACCAAGGCCATGAGCCTCATCCACCATAATGGAACAATTGTACTTATGCTTCAGCTCTACAATCTCAGGCAGTTTTGCAAGGTCGCCCTCCATCGAGAACACACCATCGACGACGATCAGTTTGATGGCCTCTTGAGGCAATTTCTGGAGCACACGCTCCAAATCCTCCATGTCGTTGTGCTTATAATGCAACTGCTTGGCAAACGAAAGACGACGACCATCCACAATACTGGCGTGGTCACGATCATCACAGATGATATAGTCGTCTTTGCCGACTACCATAGCCAGGACACCCTGATTGACAGAGAAACCTGTGGAGAAACAAAGGCAATCATCCTTGCCGATAAACTCAGCGATTTCTTTTTCTAACTGTACATGAAGATCGAGTGTACCATTGAGGAAACGACTTCCTGCACAACCGGAACCGTATTTGTCCAAGGCAGCTTTTGCTGCATCGATGATGCGCTGATCACCTGTCAGTCCGGTATAGGCATTAGAACCAAACATGAGCACTTTATGGCCGCCCATTTCCACTTCCGTACCCTGCTTTCCTTCGATAGCACGGAAATAGGGGTAAACATCAGCCTCCATATATTTCTGCGGCTCACGATAATGCTTGTATCTTTCTTGTAACTGTCCCATTATGATAAGGTATAGTTTCGATTTACTTTCTTTTCAGACTGCAAAGGTACACATTTTTTGTCAATTCGTGCATATAATTCGTAATTTTTTAAAAAATATTCTTTTTCCAACTCAGAAATTATTCTGAATTTTGTACTTTTGCATTCAATTATGAGTGGCAAGAAGAACATAACATTTATCGTTAACCCGATTTCAGGAAATCACAACAAAGGCGACATTCCTAAAATGATAGCCGACGGGATAGACAGCGAACGCTTCGACGTCGATATCCGTATGACGGAACATGCGGGTCACGCTGTCGAGATAACCCGTCAATGCGTAGAAAAAGGATGTGATGTCGTTGTGGCAGTCGGTGGCGACGGAACAGTCAATGAAGTAGCACGTTCACTCACTCATTCGAATACGGCGTTAGGCATCATCCCTTGTGGTTCTGGAAACGGACTGGCTCGCCATCTTTGTATTCCGATGAATCCCCGCAAGGCCATCAACATCATCAACCAATGTCAGATAGAGTCGTTTGACTATGGCGTCATCAACGATATTCCGTTCTTTTGTACCTGTGGTATGGGCTTCGATGCATTCATCTCCCTGAAATTTGCCGAAGCAGGCAAGCGAGGTCCCATCACCTACGTAGAGAATGTGCTCAAAGAAGGACTTAAATATAAGCCTGAAACCTATGAAGTGGAAGACGAGACAGGCGCCAAGCGCTATAAGGCTTTCCTCATTGCCTGTGCCAATGCTTCCCAATATGGCAATAATGCCTATATAGCCCCTCATGCTTCCATGAAAGACGGTGTGATGGACGTCATCATCATGGAACCGTTTACCGCTCTGGAGGCCCCACAAATCAGTATAGATTTGTTCAACAAGACCTTAACGAGCAACTCAAAAATCAAGACATTTCAGGCACGTAGCATCCATATCCATCGTGGCAATCCTGGAGCCATCCATTATGACGGCGACCCCTTGATGACAGACCCTGATGTGGATGTGCATATCGAGCCTTTGGGTATCCGTATTGTGACAAACCCAGAAGCCATTGAAGACGACAGCCAACCGAATCCGCTGTTGAATGCCTTCAGCGACCTTTTCAATAATATTAATAATGTTCGCGAAGACATAGAAAAAAGCGGACGTAAGATTCAGGCTATCAACAAGCTCATGCTTCGTAAACTCTCCAAACTATAGCCCGAATGCAAATCTTGATTGTCATCATCATCCTTGCCATTGCCATAGGCTATGCAGCATGGCGGATTTACCGTGCGCTGTCAACTCCTTCCGCCCCCTGTACGGGATGTGAAGGATGCGCTCTCAAGAAAAATTGTAAAATAATCCAGAAATAATTTGGAGATTTGCTCACTTATTCGTACCTTTGCATCCGCTAAGACAAAAAGGTGCCTTGGATGAGTGGCTTAGTCTACGGTCTGCAAAACCGTCCACGGCGGTTCGAATCCGCCAGGCACCTCTGTCAGAATTGGAAGGTTTGTTTATGAAGCCTTCCAATTTCTTTTATATCAAGTGATTACCAACATCTTATTCAAATCTTTTATTTCTTGCATAAGTAACCAATTTGTGAGCAAAGTTACTAAAAAGACTAAAAAATTACTTTATTTATAAGAGATTTTTGTAATTTTGCGAGGAAATTCAAAAACGTAATTGATAACACAAAATTTCTCGTATGGTTAAGATCTCTAAAGAGGCTGCCCTTGAGTATCATGAGGCTGGCCGCCCTGGTAAAATCGAAGTAAAACCGACCAAGGCTTATCGAACACAAACAGACCTGTCACTCGCCTACTCTCCTGGTGTGGCCTACCCTTGCCTTGAGATTCAGCAGAATCCCGATGATGCCTATAAGTACACCGACAAAGGAAACCTTGTCGCTGTGATTTCCAATGGTACAGCCGTCCTTGGCTTAGGTGACATTGGCGCGATGAGCGGCAAACCCGTTATGGAAGGTAAGGGACTGCTGTTTAAGATCTACGGAGGTATTGACGTGTTCGACATCGAGGTGAACGAGAAAGACCCTGAGAAATTCTGTGAGGCAGTAGAAAGAATTGCCCCCACTTTCGGAGGTATTAACCTGGAGGACATCAAAGCTCCGGAATGTTTCTATATTGAGGACCGCTTGAAGAAGACTCTCGACATTCCTGTGATGCACGACGACCAACATGGTACGGCCATCATCTCTGCAGCAGGTCTGAAGAACGCTTTGGAGGTCGTCGGCAAGGATATCAAAAAAGTCAAAATCGTTGTCAACGGTGCGGGTGCAGCTGCTATTTCATGCACCAAGCTCTATATGGCCATTGGCGCACAGAAAGAGAATATCGTCATGCTGGACTCCAAGGGAGTGATCAGCGTGGCTCGTCAAGACCTGAATGAACAAAAGAAATTCTTTGCCACCCAACGTACGGAGATTCACACCTTAGAGGAAGCTGTCAACGGTGCTGATGTCTTCGTAGGCCTTTCCAAAGGCAACGTGCTCTCCAAGGAGATGGTGAAGACGATGGCCAAAGACCCGATTATCTTTGCGCTGGCAAACCCTGTCCCAGAGATTTCCTATGAGGATGCTATGGAGGCACGCCCAGACACCCTTATGTCAACAGGACGAACAGACTATCCCAACCAGATTAACAACGTCATTGGCTTCCCCTACATTTTCCGTGGTGCACTGGATGTTCACGCCACCGCTATCAATGAGGAAATGAAACTGGCTGCCGTCTATGCTATTGCCGACCTTGCCAAGCAGCCTGTTCCTGACGTCGTGAACGATGTCTATAAAGTCAATAACCTTAGTTTCGGACGTGATTATTTCATCCCCAAACCCGTTGATCCACGTCTGATTACGGAGGTCAGTTCCGCTGTAGCAAAGGCTGCTATTGACAGTGGTGTGGCTCGTAAGAATATAGAAGACTGGGATGAGTACAAGAATTCACTCAGCGTACTGCTGGGCCAGGAAACCAAACTCACTCAGAATCTCTATGCCACTGCAGCAGCTCATCCACAACGGGTGGTCTTTGCCGAGGCTGTTCACCCCACCATGTTGAAGGCTGCCGTACAGGCTAAGGCGGAAGGAATCTGTCAGCCTATCCTGTTGGGAAATGACGAAGTCATCACCAAGCTTGCCAAGAAACTCGACCTGAATCTGGAAGGTATTGAGATTGTCAACCTGCGTCATCCATCCGAACAGGAACGTCGTGAGAAATATGCCATGATTCTCACCAATAAACGGAAGCGTGACGGTTATACTTTCCAAGAGGCCAACGACAAGATGTTCGAGCGCAACTACTTTGGTATGATGATGGTAGAGACGGGCGATGCAGATGCCTATATCACAGGTCTTTACACCAAGTATTCCAATACGATTAAGGTGGTCAATGAGGTGATTGGTATCCGTCCGGAATACAACCACTTCGGTGCCATGCATATCATCAATTCACAAAAGGGCACGCTCTATATTGCCGATACGCTGGTGAACGAGAATCCTGATACAGAAACGCTGGTAGACATTGCCAAGCTTGCTGCCACCAGTGTACGCTTCTTCAACGAGAAGCCTGTTATCTCTATGGTCTCCCACTCTAATTTCGGAAGTTCCACCAGTGATGGAGCAAAGAAAGTACGCCGCGCTACGGAGATCATGCAGGCAGAGTATCCAGACCTTGCCATTGATGGTGAGATGCAGTTAGGCTTTGCCCTCGATAGAGAGTTACGCGACGAACAGTATCCGTTCACCCGTGTCTTTGGCAAGGATGTGAATACGTTGGTATTCCCCAACCTGACTTCTGCACGTTCTTCTTATAGGATGCTACAAATGCTGGATGCCGATGTGGAAATTATCGGTCCGATCCAAATGGGCTTGAACAAGCCGATTCACTTCGTCGACTTCGGTGCCTCTGTACGTGATGTCGTCAACATCGTTGCCGTCGCCACTATCGACGCTTATGTCGACAAGATTAAAAATAGGATAAAAGCCAACAAATAAAATGAAGGCGGGAATCTCACGACTGAGGTTCCCGCTTTCGTTGTTTAACCATTTTTTGTCTTGTTCCTGTAGATAATCACACCCAGAATCACAAGCACCACTACTGCAATAATTTCAAGCCATTCCATATCTCATTATTTTTTATCAGTTACCAATTGAATCATATACTCATGTAATGTTTTCAAGCCATCTCCACCAGGACGGGCATTGGAGCCGTGAGAGCTGATAGACTCTCCATCAGAGAACTTAGCGTAGAATGACCACGAATAACCGTCATATACTTGGAAATGAGGAAGATATCTTTCCTTGTATTTGTACATCTTATGAGTCTTGATAATGTCTCGTAAATCAGAAAGCACCTCAGCCTTTACTTTCTTTTCAATGATTTCACCATAACTTTCCTTCTGAGCCTTGACGATAACAGTACCATTTTGCTGCAGTTCTGCTGATGCATACCATTGATATCCGGCCATCATTCCATGCTCCGTATATTCAACGCTAACCAATTGTCCTTCAGGCATTTTCGAGAAAAACCCTAGTACAGATTGTATTCCTAGTAAACCACTCATCATACTGATCAAAACCCATGCCATAGAATGCTCCATTTTATCGTTTATGGGGCGAAATTACAAAATAAATCTGAAACTTGCAAATTTAAAGAAAAATAAGTACCTTTGCGCCATAGACTTCAACAACCCACTTATGAAACAAAAAATATACCAACTTTTCCTTGCACTGGTCCTGTTTTCCAGCAGCGCAACGGCACAGACGACAACGACAGAGGTCTTACTAGAGACCACTGAAGGAAATATACGGATTGCCCTTTACGACGAGACTCCACAACATCGTGACAATTTCCTCAAGCTCGTCAAGATGCAGGTCTATGACTCGCTGCTTTTCCACCGCGTCATCAAGGATTTCATGATTCAGAGTGGCGATATCAACAGCAAGCATGCCCAACCAGGACAACGTTTGGGCACTGGTGACTATGACTATACCCAAGAGGCGGAGTTTCGGCTTCCCAACATCTACCATCGTCGTGGCGTAGTAGCAATGGCGCGTGAGGGCGACAACGTCAACCCGGAAATGCGCAGCTCCGCATGCCAGTTCTATATCGTTTGGGGAAAAATTCTCGATGACCAAAAATTGGATAAGATACAGGAACGTCTTGACTCTGCTACCCAAGGACGTGTCAAGCTGACCCCAGAGATGATCGCCACCTACAAAACCGTTGGAGGCACACCCCATCTGGACGGTCAGTACACCGTTTTTGGAGAAGTGACAGAGGGGTTGGATATCATTGATCGCATTCAACAGATGCCAACAGACAAGTTCTCTCGCCCTGTAGAGGATGTCCGTATCCTTAAAGCCACCGTCACCAAGGATATTCCTCAACAACAAAAGCCAAAGGCAAAACCAACCTCCTCCAAAACTCGTAAAAGTCGGAAATCATAGATTTCCTTTCACATCATCCTCACATCAAGCCATATCTTGATTTTTTTCGCATTACCTTTGGTAATGTGAGATATTTTCTTTAATTTTGCACCTCAATACACAATAAGGATTTTAAAGACAATGAAGAAACCAACAGCCATATTGCTTCTGCACTGCCCAGACCAACAGGGTATTATCTCGGAAGTAACACGCTTTATCACTGATAATCAAGGAAATATCGTATACCTTGACCAATATGTAGACAAACAGGACGAAATGTTTTTCATGCGAATCGAATGGGAACTGGAGAATTTCCTGATTCCCAGAGACAAGATTCAGGAATATATCAACACCCTCTATGCACAGCGCTATAAAATGACGTGTAAGTTGTATTTCAGTGACAAACGTCCCCGTATGGCCATCTTTGTCTCGAAGATGAGTCACTGTCTGTATGACCTGCTGGCACGCTGGAAGGCGGGAGAATGGGAAATCGACATTCCCTGCATCGTCTCGAACCATGAGGACCTGCGCTATGTGGCTGAGCAATTCAATATTCCCTACTACGTCTACAGCATCAAGAAAGACCACTCGAACAAGGCAGAGGTGGAGGCTGCTGAGATGGAGCTGCTGAGGAAGAACGAAGTAACCTTCATCGTGCTGGCTCGCTACATGCAGATTATCTCGGACGAGATGATAGCTGCCTATCCGAACCACATCATCAACATCCACCACTCGTTCCTGCCAGCTTTTGTGGGTGCGAAGCCCTACCATCAGGCTTGGGAGCGTGGTGTGAAGATTATCGGAGCCACCAGCCACTATGTAACGGCAGAGTTGGACGCTGGACCCATTATCGAGCAAGACGTGACACGCATCACCCATAAGGACACGCCAGAGAGTCTGGTGCTGAAAGGCAAGGACCTGGAGAAAATTGTGCTCTCGCATGCTGTGTCGAAACATATACAGCGCAAGATTTTGACCTATAAGAACAAGACGATTATCTTCTCATGAACGTAGCCATCGTAAAATATAACGCAGGAAACGTCTATTCAGTGGTGAATGCCCTGAAGCGACTGGGTATTGAGCCTCTGTTGACGGACAATGCCGAACTGCTCCAGAAAGCCGACCGCGTGGTGTTCCCTGGACAGGGTGAGGCACGTGGCGCTATGGAGTACCTGAAGGCCCGTCGCCTTGACGAGGTCATCCGCAACCTGCGCCAGCCTGTCCTCGGCATCTGCATCGGACAGCAGTTACTTTGCAAACATTCCGAAGAAGGTGATGTTGACTGTATCGGTGTCTTTGATGCAGAGGTGAAGCGCTTCCAGCCTCAGCGTCATGAGGAAAAGGTGCCGTGTATGGGATGGAACAATTTAGAGGTGAGGGGTAAGTGGAGAGAGGTGAGAGATTACCAAGTGTCCCCACTGTTGGAAGGTCTTGGCGAGAAGCCGTACGTCTATTTCGTACACAGCTACTATGTGCCAGTATGTGAGGACACAGCGGCTGTAGCAGACTATATCCTGCCCTACTCTGCCGCTATGCATCGCGACAATTTCTATACCTGCCAGTTTCACCCAGAGAAGAGTGGACGCGTGGGCGAGAAAATTTTGGAGAATTTTCTCCAGTTGACAATTGATAATGGATAATTGACAATGAAGATAGAACTGATTCCCGCAATAGATATCATCAACGGACAATGCGTACGTCTGACCAAGGGCGACTACGACCAGAAGACCGTCTATGGCAGTCCTCTGGAGATGGCTCAGGAGTTTGAGCGCATTGGTTTCAAGCGCCTGCACATGGTGGACTTGGATGGTGCCAAATCAAAGCATATCGTCAATAGCGAAGTTCTCCTTCGTATCACGACGGAGACTCAACTTACTGTCGATTTCGGAGGTGGTATCAAGACGGACGAGGATATCGAGACCGCTTTCAATCATGGTGCACAGATGGTGACCATTGGCAGCATTGCAGTCACAGAACCTGAACGCTTTATGGGATGGTTGGAGAAATATGGTGCTGAGCGCATCATCCTCGGAGCTGATGTACGCAACGGGAAAATCAGTATCAACGGATGGAAAGAGGACTCTACGGAGGACTTGCTGCCCTTCCTGAAAAAATATGTTGACGCTGGTGTCAACAAGGTGCTGTGTACAGAGATTTCGAAAGACGGCACGTTGGCAGGTCCGGCTATCGACCTGTACAAGCGTGTGATGAAAGAATATCCTGCGTTGCACATGATTGCCTCTGGTGGTGTGTCCTGCATCGATGATATCAAGGCCCTTGATGCAGCAGGAATCCCTGCTGTCGTCTTTGGCAAAGCAATATACGAAGGAAAAATCAATCTGCAAGAACTATGGGACTGGCAAAACGCATAATACCCTGTCTGGACGTCAAGGACGGTGAGACCGTGAAAGGTACCAACTTCGTGAATCTGCGAAGTGCCGGTGATCCTGTCGCTTTGGGCAAAGCCTATAGCGAGCAGGGCGCTGACGAGTTGTGCTTCCTGGACATCACCGCAAGTTTCGAGGGTCGCAAGACGTTCACGGAGATGGTGACAAAGGTCGCCCAGACGTTGAACATTCCCTTTACGGTTGGTGGTGGCATCAACGAACTGGCCGATGTAGAGCGCCTGTTATATGCCGGTGCTGATAAGGTGAGCGTGAACAGTGCCGCCATTCGTCGTCCTGAGCTTATTGACGAGATCGCCACAAGATTTGGTTCGCAGGTGTGTGTTGTCGCCATCGATGCCCGTCTAGATGAACCTACCCGTAACCTTTGGCATTGCTACTTGAAAGGGGGGCGTGAGCGTACAGAACGAGGACTCTTTGAATGGGCTCATGAGGCTCAGGAGCGTGGTGCAGGAGAAATTCTTTTCACCTCGATGAATCATGACGGCACAAAGAACGGTTATGCCAACGAGGCACTGCGTGAGCTGGCAGATACCCTGTCGATCCCCATCATTGCCAGTGGTGGAGCAGGAAAGCGGGAACATTTCCGCGATGTCTTCCTAGAAGGACATGCCGATGCAGCCCTCGCCGCGAGTGTATTCCATTTCGGAGAGATACCCGTGCCGGAATTAAAAAGATACCTCAAAGATGAAGGTATCAATGTAAGAATTTAAAAATGTAAGAATGTAAATAGACTATGACGATAGATTTCGAGAAGATGGGCGGGTTGGTACCTGCTATCATACAGGATGCGACGACCAAGAACGTACTGATGTTAGGTTTCATGAACGAGGAAGCTTATCAGAAGACTGTTGAGACAGGTCATGTGACCTTCTGGAGTCGTACACGTCAGACGCTATGGACGAAGGGAGAGACCTCTGGCCACTTCCTCAACCTGGTGGATATGAAGGTAGACTGCGACAACGACACGCTGTTGGTTAAGGCGAATCCCATCGGTCCTACTTGTCATACAGGTACCGATACCTGTTGGGGCGAGGAGAATGAAGGCAATCCTCTACTCTTTCTTACTGAGTTGCAGGACTTCATCAACAAGCGCAAGGAGGAGATGCCGGAAGGTTCATACACCACCAAGCTCTTCCGTGATGGTGTCAACAAAATCGCCCAGAAAGTGGGAGAAGAGGCTTTAGAAACAGTCATTGAGGCAACAAATGGAACGAGTGACCACCTGATATATGAAGCCAGTGACCTACTCTACCACCTGCTTGTACTCTTGACGGAGAAAGGCATGCGCATCGAGGATGTGGTGGCTGAACTGCAAAAGCGTCATGACCCTAACTGGGACAAGAAACGCAGAGAGGCAAAAGCAAACGGAACGATGAAATAATTACGGATATGTTAATAGATTATCAGAAAGCCAATATCTATCAGAAAGATGGTATCCTCGTTTTAAAGGAAGTCGATTTCCACGTTAACGAGGGAGAGTTTATATACATCATAGGTCGTGTGGGTGCAGGAAAGAGCACCCTTCTGAAGACGCTCTATTTTGAATTGGATATCGATGAGGCAGAAAACGCTTTCGTCCTCAACCACGACCTGCGTGGTCTGAAGCGCAAGTATATTCCTGCCCTGCGTCGCCAGATGGGTATCATTTTCCAGGACTTCCAGTTGTTGAGTGACAGAACGGTACACGACAATCTGGAATTCGTGCTGAAAGCCACTGGATGGAAAAATAAAGATGATATTCAGGAGCGCATCAATGACGTATTAGAGGATGTGGAGATGCAAGATTATGCCGACCGCTTCCCCCACGAGCTCTCAGGCGGAGAACAACAGCGTATCGCTATAGCCCGTGCCATTCTAAACAAGCCAAAGATCATCATTGCCGATGAGCCGACGGGAAATCTTGACCCAGAGACTGCTGCAAACATCATCGCCTTACTCCGTCATGTGACCCAGATGGGAACGGCTGTGGTGATGACCACCCATAACATTCCCTTACTGAAAGACTATCCTGGTATTGTTTACCGTTGCATTGACGGACACTTGGAGGAGATTACCAACGACTACAACAAGATTGCAGTCTATGAACAGGACAACGTGCCTGAGGAGATACGCAAGGTTGACTACTCGACGAGGGAAGATCTCTGAGATAAAAATGAAATAAAAAACAAGATACAATGAAAGTAATGAAATTTGGCGGTACTTCGGTAGGTTCACCGGAGCGCATGAAGGAAGTAACGAGACTGGTCACCAAATCTGGAGAGCCGGTTTTCGTAGTATTGTCAGCTATGTCTGGAACGACAAATTCACTGGTAGAGATTTCCGACTATCTTTACAAGAAAAATCCTGAGGGTGCCAACGAGGTCATCAACCAGTTGGAACGTAAATACATGAAACATATCGACGAGTTGTACTCTACTGAAGAGATGAAAGCAACAACACGTGATTTTATCATTTCGGAGATGAATTACCTGCGTTCTTTTACGAAAGAACTTTTCACATCGTTCGAAGAGAAAAGTATCGTAGCCCAAGGCGAGATGATGTCTACCAATATGGTGGTCAACTATATGAAGGAACTGGGTATCAATGCGGTATTGCTCAACGCCCTCGATTTCATGCGAACCGATAAGAATTCCGAGCCCGATCCCATTTATATCCGTGAAAAGCTCTCAGCCATCATGGAAAAGAACGAGGGACAGCAAGTGTATATCACTCAAGGCTTTATCTGTCGTAACGCCTATGGTGAGATAGACAACCTGCAGCGTGGTGGTTCTGACTATACCGCATCATTGGTTGGTGCTGCCCTGAATGCGGAAGAGATTCAGATTTGGACGGATATTGATGGTATGCACAACAACGATCCCCGTGTCGTCGACAAGACTGCTCCCGTACATCAACTACACTTCGAGGAGGCTGCAGAGCTTGCCTATTTCGGAGCAAAGATTCTGCATCCCACCTGTGTACAGCCTGCCAAGTATGCCGGCATTCCCGTGCGTCTCCTGAACACAATGGATCCTGATGCAGAGGGAACGACCATCAGTAACCAGACAGAATATGGCAAGATCAAGGCTGTGGCTGCCAAAGACAACATCATTGCCATCAAGATTAAGTCAAGCCGCATGCTGCTTGCCACAGGTTTCCTGCGTAAGGTCTTTGAGATTTTCGAGAGCTATCAGACTCCTATCGATATGGTTTGTACCTCAGAGGTGGGTGTTTCTATGTCTATCGACAACTCCGCACATCTGGGCGAAATTGTCGACGAGCTGAAGAAGTATGGTACAGTGACGGTAGATACCAATATGTGCATCATCTGTGTCGTTGGAGACCTCGACTGGTCGAACATCGGTTTTGAGACCCTGACGCTGGATGCTATGAAGAACATCCCTGTCCGTATGGTCAGCTATGGCGGTAGCAACTACAACATCTCCTTCCTGATTCGTGAGGAAGACAAAAAACGTGCCCTTCAAAGTCTGAGCAACACATTATTCAACAAATAATATCCTAGCAACACAACACAATGGCAAAAGGACATTTTCCTATAGAACGATTTCAACAACTGCGCACGCCCTTCTATTACTACAATACGGAGCTGTTGCGCAAGACATTGCAAGTCATCCAGTCGGAAGCTAGCAAGCATGAGGGCTATGTGGTACATTATGCCATAAAGGCGAATGCCAATCCTCAGTTGCTGCGTATCATCCGTGAAGCAGGACTTGGTGCCGACTGCGTCAGCGGTGGTGAGATAGAAGCCTGTATTCAGGCAGGTTTCCCCAGTTCAAAGATTGTCTTCGCAGGTGTAGGCAAGAGCGATTGGGAAATCAATCTCGGACTTGATAATGACATCTTCTGCTTCAATGTAGAGAGTATTCCTGAACTGGAAGTCATCAACGAACTGGCTCATCAGAAAGGAAAAGTGGCACGTATCGCCTTTCGTCTGAATCCCAATGTGGGAGCACACACCCACGCCAATATCACAACAGGACTTGCTGAGAACAAGTTTGGTATTGCCATGCGTGACATGATGAGTGTCATCGAGGAGGCTTCCAGAATGCAGCATGTGAAAGTCGTAGGTCTTCATTTTCATATTGGCAGCCAGATTCTGGATATGGGTGACTTTGAGGCACTTTGCAACCGTGTCAATGAACTACAAAACGAACTGGAACGTCATCGCATCATCGTAGAGCATATCAACGTGGGAGGTGGACTTGGTGTTGATTATCAACATCCCAACCGTCTGTGCATTCCTGATTTCAAAGACTATTTCGACACCTATGCCAAGAAGCTCAAGTTACGTCCTGGTCAGACGCTGCATTTCGAACTGGGTCGGGCCGTTGTGGCACAATGTGGCAGTCTCATCACGCGTACCTTATATATTAAGAAAGGTGCTACGAAGCAGTTTGCCATCGTTGATGCGGGATTCACCGACCTCATCCGCCCTGCCCTCTATCAGGCATACCATAAGATTGAGAATATCACCAGTGAGGAACCTCTCCAGGCATATGATGTGGTAGGTCCCATCTGTGAGTCAACAGATGTCTTCGCCAAACAGTTCGACCTGAATGGCTGTCGTCGAGGTGATTTGCTGGCAATCCGTTCGGCAGGAGCCTATGGCGAGATTATGGCATCACAGTATAACTGCCGGAGTCTTCCTAAGGGTTATACAAGCGATGAGGTTAAATAACGATGATAGCATCATGGAAAATACAACCAAGGAAAAGGATGTCAAGCTATCTGTGGTAATGGTGGTTCACAACGAGGCCGAGTTATTACAGCAGAACCTCCCATTATTCCTAGCTCAGATAGGCGATACGGCCTATGAGGTGATTGTGGTTGACGACTCTTCCTCTGACGCCACCCCAGACATACTGAAGAGTATGAAGGCTGAATACCCCCATCTCCATACGACATTCTTCCCAAAATCCGTCCCCAATCCGAGTCGTCTCCAACTGGCAATGTCTGTAGGCGTCAAGGCTGCCCACAGCGAATGGATTGTACTGGTAGACATCAACCGTCCACCCACGTCAGAAAAATGGATTGACAACCTCGCCCAAACAATCAGTAATGAGCAGAATCTGGAGGCGGTATTGGTCTATAGCGACAAGAAACAACAAGATACCATCTGCTACCAGTCATTCCAGCAACTGGAGGAAGTCATTCCTTTTATCCTGAAGGCAGAACGACGCTCAGGACACGGTCATCAGGGTAAACACCTGAAAATCAAACGGGGAATCTATGATGCCGTCACCATCCGACGTACACGTATCTATGATGCCATACGTCAGTACGACCGTATTATCAAGGGACTCAGACTCACCAGATTGCGCTTGTCTGTCGGCTGGAACAACCTGTGGAACTGAACGGAAAAGCTATGAAGATACTCCATTACATACCTAAGGACGATCATATGATCACCAATTACGTGACCATATTGACAGATAGTATGGGGTTAGAGGCGGAAAACGCTGTCACTGATGAAGAATCAGTAGCCAGGGAGAAGTTACAGACAATTCACTATGACATCCTGCATATTCATGGTTGTTGGCACTACTCCGCCTATCGTCTCTATAAACTGGCTGTCAGGAAAGGTACCCGTATGGTGCTTTCACCTTACGGACAGTTGGAGCCTTGGATCGTAGACGAGAAATACTGGAAAGAGAAATTCCCAAAGAAAATGCTTTTCCAGCATAATCTGGTGGAAAACGCCTATGCCGTGATTATACAGGGTAAAATGGAGGAAGAGTGCATCAGGAAACTCGGATGGAACGACCGTCTGGAGATTATCCGCAATCCCATCATCACCCACTCTATCACTCCTTCAGAAATGGCTTACAAGACCTATTGTGTCTACCGTAAAGCGTTGGACAGCAATACCATAGAGCTGATGAAGGAACAGACCCGCCACCTGCTGCGCTGTTTCATCAAGGCAGGCATAACGGGTGACCACAGGTGGGTGATAGACGACTTGTATGAGATGAACGATCCGGAACAATGGCGCTATATCTTAATTTACGCACACCATGAAAATATCAGTAATATCGTACTGAGAGGAGCTCATCTCTTGGAATACCGCTGTCCTGATATCGACGTGCACAAAGTATCCAGTTTCCTTCCAAAAGATTATGCGATACCCAAGACTATACAGGATGCCATCGGACTCCAGTACGCCTCTGAGAACGACCGTCTGATGGCTACCTTCAAACAGGTCCGCAAACTGATACAGCATCACCAACTGACCATCAGTCATCTGTGCGAGATCGACAGGGAATTGCGAGAGCATGATGCAGAAGAAGACCATCTTGCTGAGACCCTGAAGGAGACCGGGCTATTTAAGACAGCCTGTCGCACCATGCAGCTCCTAACATACTGGACAGGCTTTGACGAGGGCTTCATGCCTGTTCCTCCTCTTGACGACCGCATAACCAGACAGATTAATCAGAAAATATATAATCACCTGAAGATATGAGCACACATACTAACCAAAACAACCTGAATCGCGACATGCATTATCTGCAGTTGCTGTCCAATAGCTTTCCAACCATCGCTGCTGCTTCGACGGAGATTATTAATTTAGAGGCAATCCTCAATCTCCCCAAAGGAACAGAGCATTTCCTCGCCGATTTACACGGTGAGAGCGAGGCTTTCCTGCATGTGCTGAAGAATGCCTCAGGAAATATCAAGCGTAAGGTGACGGAACTCTTTGCTGGCGATATCCGCGACAAAGAGCGGAAAGAACTATGTACGCTCATCTACTACCCGGAACAGAAAATTGAACTCATCAAGGCCTCCGAGCCGGATATCGAGGACTGGTACCATATCACCATCCATCGGTTGGTCGCCGTATGCCGTGATGTCAGCAGCAAATACACACGTTCGAAAGTACGCAAGTCGCTGCCTGAGGATTTCAGATACATCATCGAGGAACTGCTGCATGAGCGGACAGACGACAACGACAAGGCCGCATACGTCAGTGTGATTGTTGATACCATCATCTCCACAGGACGTGCTGACGACTTCATCATTGCCCTCTGCAACGTCATCCAGCAACTCGCCATCGACCAGTTGCATATCCTGGGCGATATCTACGACCGTGGGGCAGGTGCCCATATCATCCTAGATACTATGCGACAGTATCATTCATGGGACATCCAGTGGGGCAACCACGATATCTTGTGGATGGGAGCCTGTGCTGGCAACGATGCCTGCATCTGCAACGTGCTGCGCCTGTCGCTCCGTTATGCCAATCTTGCCACCTTGGAGGATGGTTACGGTATCAATCTGGTACCCCTCGCCACCTTTGCAATGGAAACCTATGGGGATGACCCCTGCGAGGAGTTTATTCCCAAGCTACTGAAGAACAACACCCTTGACGAGAAGACGATGCGCCTAACGGCTCAAATGCACAAGGCCATCACCGTTATCCAGTTCAAGACCGAGGCGCAGATTTTCAAGCGTCGTCAAGAATGGCAGATGGAAGACCGCTGCCTGCTCGACACTGTCGACTACGAAAAAGGCGTCTGTCAAATCAACGGCAAGTCATACGACATGAAGTCCTGTCACTTCCCCACCATCAATCCTGAGAATCCCAACCAGTTGACTCCCGAAGAAGAGCAACTCATGCATAAGCTGCACCATTCCTTCCGTGTCTGTGAGAAACTGAGGAAGCACATGAAGATGCTGTTGTCGCACGGTTGTATGTATAATATCAGCAACCATAACCTGCTTTTCCACGCCTCCTGTCCCCTAAATGCCGACGGCAGTCTGAAAGAAGTGGAGGTCTATCCTGGAAAGCGCTATTCCGGCAAGGAACTCATGCACAATATCGGCATGATTATCCGTTCTGCCTTTACCGCTGATACAGAACAGAACTTCCGCCAATATGCCAAGGACTATTTTCTCTACCTCTGGTGTGGCAAGGACTCCCCTTTGTTTGACAAATCGAAAATGGCAACCTTTGAACGGTATTTCCTGACTGATAAAGAGACCTATAAGGAAGAGAAAGGCTACTATTTTCAATTGCGCGACTCGGAGGAAATTTGCGACCGCATCCTCGATGCCTTCGACGTGAAAGGTCCTAACCGTCATATCATCAACGGTCACGTTCCCGTTCATGCCTCAAAAGGCGAGAATCCCATCAAGGCGAATGGCAAGCTGATGGTGATTGACGGAGGTTTCTCCGAGGCTTACCACCATGAGACAGGTATTGCAGGATACACGCTGGTTTACCACAGTCGCGGATTCCAACTCGTTCAACATGAGCCGTTTACGAGTGCTGACGACGCCATTCAAAAAGGTACGGACATCAAGTCGAGCACCCAACTCGTAGAGCTCTCTGCACATCGTATGTTAGTGGCCGATACCGACAAGGGCGATGAGCTGCGTTCTCAGATTGACGACCTGCGTGAGTTGCTTTATGCCTATCGTCATGGTATCCTGAAAGAGAAGAAATGAGTCATCGTATCATCATCGCCTTGGGGTCTAACCATCATCAGGCAGCTCATATCCTATGGGCGTCAGAGCGAATGCGTACGCTACTGAACGACTGTCGGCTGAGCAGAACGCTATGGACCTCAGACATCAAGGGAACAGGGAAATGGTATATGAACCGTCTGGTCTGTGGGACGACCGACTTGTCAGAGGAAGCCTTACAACAACTGCTGAAGGAAATAGAGTGTGCGACGGGACGTACCAAGGAACGGGTGACCATCGACCTCGACTTGATGCAATACGACAGCCAGCGCCATCACGAGAAAGACTGGCAACGTCCCTATATACAAAACATCATCCATGATATCCTATGAAGAAATACATCCTCCTCTTATGCACTCTTGTCTCGTTGGAAACCTATGCACAAGACTTTGAACGCTGGTTCTCCGACAGCACACTGCGCCTCGACTATGTCTTCGCCGGTGATGTCAACGAGCAACAAATCTATGTCGACCAACTCTCCAAGAGTGCAAGATGGTTTGGGCGCAAGCATCGCCTGAGTGAGCTACCTCTGGCTGGTAATGGACAGATTACCGTCTGCGACAAGGCAACAGGGACCGTCATCTACCGCCATTCCTTCTCCACCCTCTTCCAAGAATGGCTTTCTACCGAGGAGGCCAAACAGACCCGTAAATCATTCGAGAACGTCTTCCTGGTTCCGTATCCCAAACAACCCATCAGCATCCTAGTGGAACTGCGCGACTACCATAACCAAGTAACGGCTTCGCTCACACATACCGTCGACCCTAAGGATATCTTGATTCGTAAGATGGAGCGCAAGGAGAATGCACCCTATGTCACTCTCCAGCAGGCCGCCGATACTACGTGCTGCATCCATATCGCCTATGTAGCAGAAGGCTATACGCAGGAACAGATGAATCTGTATCTGGACGACTGCCGCGTGGCGATGGAGGCTCTCTTCGAACACGAGCCCTTTAAGGCCCTGCGCAACCGTTTCAACGTCATTGCCCTCCTTTCCCCCTCTCACGATACCGATGTGAGCCAGCCTGGCGAGGGCATCTGGCGCAACACGGCATTAGGTTCCCATTTCGACACCTTTTATAGTCGTCGCTACCTTACCACCCTTCGCCTCAAACAACTGCACGACTGGTTGGCCTGTACACCCTACGAGCACATCATCATCCTTGCCAATACCGCACACTATGGCGGAGGGGGCATCTATAATTCCTATAACCTGAGCTATACTCGCGGTAAGCATTTCCGTCCTGTCGTGGTGCATGAGTTCGGACATTCCTTCGGAGGCTTGGGTGACGAGTATCCCTATGGCGACAACGATCCTATGTACTTTGCCGATACAGAGCCTTGGGAGCCTAATCTGACCACTACGACCAGGAAACCCGCCAAGTGGCAGAACCTGATAGATACTGGTAAGGCCGGACTCGTTGAAGGCGGCGGCTATCTCTCCAAGGGTGTCTGGCGCGGACAAGAAGACTGCCGCATGCGCACCAACGAGTTCCCTGTGTTCTGTCCCGTCTGCCAGCAATCACTCACCCGCCTAATTGATTTCTATACCGTTCCCTAAATCCGCCGTTGGTAAAGGTCTAGGAGGAAGTGGTACCCTAAATTATCAAAAAAAACAAGCAGAAATGTTTCGGAATATTGCAATTATGCAATTTTTTGATTATTTTTGTGGTCGAATATGATACAACTGCCTAAAACCTTCCAAAGGACCCTGTCTGTAAGGCTCAGTCTGATAGTAGTGTCGTCGATGGCAATACTACTTCTGACTTCTCTTGTCATCATGCTTTACCATTCAAGAAAGGCAATGAAAGAGGAGGCTTTGCGGAATGCAGAGATTACGCTGGAGGCTACCGTGCAGCACATTGACAATATCGTGCTAAGCGTAGAGCAGGCTACGGGCAATATCTACCTCAGTCTCCTGCCCTATCTCGACCAGCCTGAGATGGTGGTCACCTACTGCCGCAGGCTGGTGGAGGCAAATCCACAAATCGTAGGCTGTGCCATCGCCACAGAGGAAAACTTTTACAAAGACCACCCATATTTTATGGCATATGTCCACCGTGGCGTAGAGGACGGAAAAATCTCTTCAGACAATATCATTGAAGAAGTGTGCTATGATGGCGAATATCTGAAGCAGGCATGGTATCGGGACCCTATGACTTCACTAAAACCGGGATGGCAAGAGCCGCTGATTGGTGACGAGGCGGACGAGATACCCATCATCACCTTCTGTCTGCACCTGCCGGGGCATGACGGCAAGCCTGCGGGTATCATGAGTGTCGGTGTGTCGCTCAGCCAGTTGTCGAGCATCATCTCAGAGACCAAACCATCGAAAAACTCCTACTGCACGCTAATCAACAGCAAAGGAATCTACATTGCGCATCCCGACAGCAGTAAGTTTAATCAGAAAGCCGTCCAACTGACGAGCAACGAGCCTTCTGCAAGAGCAGCTGCAGAGGCTGTGATATCGGGAAAATCGGGCTATGACGCATTCTATTTGAACGGTAACGACTATTACGTGTTCCACAAGCCCTTCAAGCGCTCCTCGGTAACGGGACGCATCATGGATACGCTGAACTGGAATGTGGGCGTCGTTTATCCTGAAGACGACATCTTCGGTGAATACAACAACCTAATTTACTACGTGCTTACCATTGCCATCGTCGGGTTGCTGCTGCTGTTCGTACTCTACCGTGCCATCATCCACCACCAGCTAACGCCACTATTGATGCTGACCGCATCCGCCCAGCGTATAGCCCAAGGGAAGTACGACGAAATCATCCCCAACAGTCGGCAGGATGATGAGATAGGACGACTGCAAGACAACTTTCAGCAGATGCAACAGACGCTTGCCACTAATATCGGTGAGCTGGATAAGCTGACTGTCACGCTCCAGGAACAAAGTAAGAATCTGCATATGGCTTACGACCAGGCCCAGAAGGCTGACCGTATGAAGACCGCCTTCCTGCACTACATGACCAACAAAATGACTGGTCCCGCCATCACTATCGAGAAAGACGTCGAAATATTGGTAAAAGCAACGGCCGACAGCCAGAGGCCACAAGATGGCGAGCGCAACTCGGGAATGCAGCCAGCCACTAACAGCCAGTTGGCTGTTGACATCCAACAGAACGGCCAGACCATTGCCGATCTGCTGAAAAACCTGCTCAACATATCGGATGATGAAATAGAGAAGGAGGAACGGCTATGATGAACATTCGCAAATCTTTTTCTACGAAGCTCGCACTCGGCATCTTGTTGCTTGCCGTCCCCATCTTCGTTTTCTCGTTGGGCGTTCTTTACACCCGGTCGAGACTTATCGTCAAGAGAGAGGCTGTGAATCGCGCAAACAGTATGCTGAGCAATGCTATGCAACGTCTATGCCGCAACCTCAGCACCATAGAGACCGCCACCAACACGAACTGTTGGCTGGTGACACAAAATCTGGACCCCGACTCACTGCTGGCATTATCTAACCGTATCGTACATAACAATCCCCACATTGACGGATGCTCCATCAGTGCCGAGCCTAATGTATTCCCCAAATACGGCAAATATTTCTCGGTCTATTCCGTTAGGGAAGGCGGCTCTATCACTTCCGTTGTCGAGGAACAGTATGAATACTTCGAGAAAGTATGGTACAGAACACCATGTGAACTGGGAAAAGCCTGCTGGGTGGATTTCTACGACGAAGCAGACTCTCTGGAATTGACACTGCCAGGCTTAATTGCATCCTACAGCAAGCCCATCTACGACAAGGATGACCGTCTGATTGCCATCATCTCCACAGACCTGTCGCTGCAACACCTCAACAAAATTGTCTCAGAAGAGAAGCCCTATAGCCATTCCTATTATATGATGGTTGACCAAAATGGAAAGTTCTTCATTCACCCTGACTCCACCCGGGTCTTTACACAGACTATCTTCAGCGGTGCAGACCCCGACAATCAGACCGACATTATCGCATTGGGCCATGAGATGACAACGGGTGTCACTGGCCGTATGAACGTCACCATCGACGGTGAACCATGCGTCGTGTGTTACCAACCTGTACCTAATACCTCCTGGAGCCTCGCCATTGTCTGTCCTGACAGCGACATCTTGGAAGGATACCATAGGCTGACCTACATCATCATCCCCCTGCTTATTATTGGCCTGATTGCCATTCTTATAATATGTCGCAGGTCGGTTGCACATGCCATCCATCCGCTCAACCAGTTGTTGACCAAGACACAGAGCATCGCTGAGGGCAATATGGAGGTGTATATTCCAAAAAGCAAACGTGAGGATGCCGTAGGACAGCTACAGAATAGTTTCGCCACCATGCTTCAATCGCTGAACTTTCACATCGGAAGCGTACGCTATACTACCGAGCAAGCCAAACGTCGCAACGAAGACCTAGCAAAGGCTACCTATCTGGTACAGGAAGCCGACAAGCAGAAGACTACCTTCATCCAAAACGTAACCCACCAGATACGCACACCGCTTAATATCATCATGGGCTTTGCGCAGATTTTGGCGGAAACCAATGGCGAAGGACTTGCTGAAGAAGAGAAAAAGAGCATAGCTGACACACTAGATCACAACTCAAAACTCCTCAGCCGCATGGTGCTGATGCTATACGACAGTTCTGAAACAGGGCTTACTGAAGAACTCATGGAGACCAATCATCATGACATGGTGTCGTGTAACGATGTGGCCAAGGAGGCTATCGGATATACCAAAATGCATTACCCAAACCTCCATATCAACTTCCAATCAGAAGTAAATGACGACTTCTGCGTATGGACTAATCGCCTCTACCTGATGCGCAGCCTACGTGAGGTTCTCTATAATTCAAGCAAGTATTCCGACGGACAACACATCTCATTCCGTATTAACACCACAGAAACTACCGTCCAATTCATCGTGGAAGACACAGGAAAAGGTATTGCAGAGGCTGATCGGGAGCGCATTTTCAAGTTCTTTACGAAAGTGGACGACCTCTCTGAGGGACTTGGTCTTGGTCTGCCTTTGGCCAAACGTCATGCCCACAACTTAGGAGGTGATCTTATCCTTGACGAGAACTATCACGACGGATGTCGATTCATTGTGGAGATTCCTTTGTCTTGAGTTGTCCATTTTTACCTTTTTTATCTCGATTTTTTCTAAGATTTTAAAATACTGCACATTTTTTTTGCGAATGTGCAGAAAAGATATTATCTTTGCACAAAATTTTGAAAATTGTGCAATGAACGATATACCAAGTTTCAATTCCTACATCGTTAAAACTATCAAGGAAAACTGGCTACTCGACGCGCTGACAGACTATAAAGGAGCTACGTTGCAGTATCACGATGTAGCCCGTAAGATAGAGAAGTTGCATATCATGATGAAAGCTGCGGGCATTGAGAAAGGTGACCGCATTGCTGTGTGTGGACGTAACTCAGCCCATTGGGCTGTGGCCTATCTGGCTACACTTGCCTATGGTGCTGTAGTAGTGCCTATCCTCCATGAGTTTAATGCAGAACAAATTCACAATATTGTCAACCATTCAGAGTCGAAACTTCTTTTTGTAGGCGACTACATCGTGAACATCATCAATGAGAAGGAAATGCCGAATCTGGAAGGAATCTTCAACCTACCCGATTTTTCCCTACATACATGCAGAAACGAACAACTCATGCAGGCAAGAGAACATCTTAACCAGTTGTTCGGGGAAAAATTCCCTATGGCGTTTCGGGCAGAGCATATCAACTGGCACGTTGACAAACCCAATGAACTATGTATGCTCAACTACACCAGTGGTACTACAGGATTTTCGAAAGGGGTGATGCTTCCCTATCGTGCCTTGTGGGGTAATGTAGATTTCTGTATTAACCAATTAGGACTGAAGATGCCTAAGTACAGCAGAATGCTGAGCATCCTGCCGATGGCACACATGTACGGACAGGCTATTGAATTTCTCTTCCCCTTCTGTTCCGGCTATCATCTCTTCTTCCTCAACCGTCTGCCCTCCCCTGCCATTATCGCAGAGGCATTCAAAGAGGTAAAGCCTCATCTGGTGGTTGCCGTTCCGCTGATTATCGAGAAGATTATCCGCAAACGTGTATTCCCCAAGATACAGAACAACGCCATCAAGATTATGCTGCAGATGCCCGTTGTCTCCAAGAAAGTCAAGGAGCGCATCTGTCAGGAGGTATATGCCGCTTTTGGCGGTGAGGCATACGAGGTCATTGTAGGCGGTGCACCACTGAACCAGGAGATAGAGTCGTTCCTCAGGGACATCGACTTCCCTATCACGGTGGGATATGGCACTACAGAATGTGCTCCGCTAATAACCTATAGTGACTATCATGACTTCGTCTCTGGTTCCTGCGGTACTGCCGTAGATCACATGGAGGTAAAAATCCTGTCAAACGACCCATACAATATTGCAGGTGAAATTGTGACACGAGGCACCAATGTGATGTTGGGGTACTACAAAAACGAGGAAGCTACCAAGGATGTGCTTGACAGTGACGGATGGTATCATACAGGCGACCTTGGTACGATGTCGTACGATGGTCATCTATTTATCCGCGGTCGCTCAAAGAACATATTGTTAGGTGCCAACGGACAGAACGTCTACCCAGAGGAAATTGAGGACAAGCTTAGCTCTATGGCAATAGTTTCAGAATGTATCGTCGTACAGCGCGGTGACCATCTGGTGGCATTGGTATATCCGGATATGGACGAGGTAAAGGAAATGGGATTCACGGACGAGGACCTGCAAAGTATTATGGAACAGAATCGTCAGCAACTCAACGACATACTGCCACCCTATAGCCGAATCCAAACGATTGAAATACGGGAGGAAGAGTTTGAGAAGACTCCCAAGAAGAGTATAAAACGCTACTTATATAAATAATCGAAGATATGGAAAACGTACCAAGTTTTAACCAAATCATTGAGAAGAGCATCATTGACCATTGGGATCTCGATGCACTGACAGACTACAAAGGAGCCACCTTGCAATTTCATGATGTGGCAAGAAAGATAGAGAAGCTGCACATCCTGTTTGAAAATTGCGGTGTGGAGAAAGGCGACAAAATTGCTCTCTGCGGGCGCAATAGCAGTCAATGGGCAGTTGCATTCCTCGCCACACTGACCTACGGTGCTGTTGCTGTACCCATCCTTCATGAATTCATGGCAGACCAGATTCACAATATCGTCAACCATTCCGATGCCAAGTTGTTGTTTGTCGGCGACCATGTGGCCACACAGATAGACCCTGTGCAGATGCCTCATCTGGAAGGTATTATCAATAATCCTGACTACTCGCTGATGCTCTCTCGTACTGACAAGTTAACGTATGCCCGTGAGCATTTAAACGAACTATACGGTAAGAAATTTCCCAAATATTTCCGTAAGGAGCATGTACATTATTATATAGAAGAGAATGGTGAGGAACTGGCAATGATCAATTACACCAGTGGTACAACAGGTTTCTCTAAGGGTGTAATGGTACCATATCGTGCCCTGTGGTCAAACTATGATTTTGCAGAACATGTATTGGGTAAGACGATTGGAAAGGGTGATCGTATTATCTCCATCCTTCCAATGGCACATATGTACGGTATGGCCTTCGAGTTTGTTTTTGAGTTCCTGCACGGCTGTCATGTCTATTATCTCAACCGCATTCCCTCTCCAGCCATCATTGCTCAGGCATTTTCAGATATCAAGCCCAAAATCATCATTGCTGTTCCATTGGTCATCGAGAAGATTATCCGCAAAAAGGTTTTCCCAAAAATTCAGAACAACCGCATGCGACTGTTGCTGGCAATGCCCGTCATCTCGAAGAAGGTACGCCAGATGATCTGTGATGAGGTAGTGAAAGCCTTCGGAGGTGAACTTTATGAGGTGATTATCGGAGGAGCTGCCTTCAATCAGGAGGTAGAGACATTCCTGAAGAAAATCGAATTCCCATATACTGTCGGCTACGGAGCTACCGAGTGTGCACCAATTATCTGTTATCGCGACTGGCATACCTTCGTCCAAGGGTCTTGCGGACAGGCAGCCTACCACATGCAGGTAAAGATAAATTCCAGCAATCCCGCCCAAATTCCTGGAGAGATTCTTGCCAAGGGTCTGAATGTTATGTTGGGCTATTATAAGAACGAAGAGGCCACTCAAGAGACCCTTGACAAGGACGGTTGGTATCATACTGGTGATCTCGGAACAATGGACTACGACGGCAATGTGTATATCAACGGACGAAGTAAGAATATGCTGTTAGGTCCTAACGGACAGAATATCTATCCGGAGGAAATCGAGGACAAGCTCAATTCTATGACAATGGTCGTCGAGAGTGTGGTGGTACAGCGCGATACAAAACTCGTCGGATTGGTATATCCCGACTATGACGAGGCTAAGAATATGAATTTCAACGAAGAGGATATCAAGAATATCATGGAGCAGAACCGCCAGCAACTTAACGAGCAGTTACCTGCCTATGAAAAGATTGCCGAGATTGAGATTCGCAAGGAGGAGTTTGAGAAAACACCCAAACGAAGTATTAAAAGGTTTTTGTATACATAAACGAAACGGCGAGGAAAAAATCCTCGCTTTTTCTTTGTCGTTTTATTGCTTTTTTGTAATTTTGTCGCGCCAATGGAGCATGCCCCACTTGTTGAGGGGTACCGTTGGCAAGATAAATTGCATAGAAATATGAAAGTAATGAAATTCGGCGGAACGTCCGTAGGTTCCGTAAAAAGCATTCTTAGCTTGAAGAAAATTGTGGAGACAGAGGCTCGGACGCAACCTGTCGTAGTAGTAGTAAGTGCTCTTGACGGCATCACCGATAAACTGATCGCCACATCAAAGATGGCCAAACAAGGCGATGAACACTATCGTGAGGAATTCGACGCGATGGTGACACGCCACCACCAGATGATTGAGGCCATCATTACGGATGACAAAAAGCGCGTAGACTTATTTAACAATGTAGACCAGCTCTTCGACCAGTTGAAGAGTATCTACTATGGTGTGTACCTGATTCACGACTTGTCGAAGAAGACCGAGGACACGATTGTCAGCTATGGCGAGCGTTTGAGTTCGCACATCGTGGCCGCTATGGTGAAGAATGGTGTCCGTATGAACTCGCGCGACTTCATCCGCACGGAGAAGAAGCAGGGCCGACATGTGATTGACGCCGACTTAACTACCGAGTTGGTGAAGGAAGCCTTCAAGGACCTGAGTGATAAGAGCGTATATGTGGTGCCGGGATTCATTGCCCGCGATCGTGACAGCCATGAGACAACGAACCTCGGACGTGGTGGTTCTGATTATACCGCCTCTATCATCGCCGCCGTGCTGAATGCAGAGGTGCTGGAAATATGGACCGATGTTGATGGTTTCATGACTGCCGACCCGAAGGTCATCAAGACTGCATACACCATCAACGAGCTCTCCTACATCGAGGCGATGGAGCTCTGTAACTTCGGTGCGAAAGTCATCTATCCCCCGACGATTTATCCCGTTTGTGTCAAGAATATACCTATTAAGGTTAAGAATACATTCAACCCCGAACATCCGGGTACCCTCATCAAGGCGAAGATTGAGAACGACCAGAAACCCATCAAGGGTATCTCCAGTATCAAGGGCACTTCGCTGATTACCGTCACAGGTCTGTCGATGGTGGGTGTGATCGGTGTGAACCGCCGTATCTTCACCACCCTTGCCAATAAAGGCATCTCTGTCTTTATGGTATCGCAGGCTTCTTCAGAGAATTCAACCTCTATCGGTGTGCGTGACGAAGATGCCGCAGCCGCTGCCGAGGTGCTGAATGCTGAGTTCGCCAAGGAGATTGAGACGGGTGCTATGTTCCCCATGCAGGTGGAGAGCGGTCTGGCTACTATCGCCATCGTAGGTGAGAACATGAAACAGACGCCAGGTATTGCTGGTAAGCTGTTTGGTACGTTAGGACGCTCAGGTATCAGCGTGATTGCCTGTGCTCAGGGTGCCTCAGAGACGAATATTTCGTTCGTGGTCGACGGTAAGTTCCTGCGCAAGTCGCTGAACGTGCTGCACGACTCGTTCTTCCTGTCAGAATACAAGGTGCTCAACATCTTCATCTGCGGTATCGGTACCGTTGGTGGCATGCTGCTCGAGCAGATTCGTACCCAGCAGCAGTTCCTCATGCAGTCACGCCGCCTGAAACTCAATGTGGTCGGTATCAGCGATGTCGATAACTTCGTATTGGATCGCGACGGCATCGACCTCGACAATTACGAGAAGATTCTGCGTGCAGGTTTCAAGGCCGACACCGACCATATGCGCGAAGAGATTATCAAGATGAATATCTTTAATTCTGTCTTCGTTGACTGTACCGCCAGCAAGCAGATTGCCACATTATATCAGACATTCCTGGAACACAACATCAGCGTCGTTGCTGCCAACAAGATTGCCGCTTCGAGCGACTATGACAGCTATCTCAAGCTGCGCCAGACGGCTCGCGACCGTGGTGTATGGTTCCGCTATGAGACCAACGTAGGTGCTGGTCTGCCGATTATCGGTACCATCAACGACCTGTGCAACTCGGGCGATAAGATTCTGAAGATTGAGGCTATCCTCTCTGGTACGCTGAACTTCATCTTCAACGAGATTGCCGCCGATGTGCCCTTCTCTGAGACCGTTCGTCGTGCCAAGGAACAGCGCTACTCAGAACCCGACCCACGTATCGACCTCAGCGGTACGGACGTGATTCGCAAACTGGTCATCCTGACCCGTGAGGCTGGCTACAAGGTAGAACAGGACGATGTCGAGAAACATCTCTTCGTGCCCGATAGCTACTTCGAGGGCTCTATCGACGACTTCTGGAAGCGTCTGCCCGAACTCGATGCCGATTTCGAGACTCGTCGCAAGGTTTTGGAGGCCGAGAACAAGCGCTGGCGTTTCGTCGCAACGATGGAGGCCGACGAGAACGACCCATCGAACTTCAAGACCAGCGTCGCCCTGAAGGAAGTTCCTTATGGTCATCCGTTCTATGGTCTGGAAGGCTCTAACAATATCGTGCTGCTGACCACCGAGCGTTATAAGGAGTATCCGATGCTGATCCAGGGCTATGGTGCCGGTGCTGCTGTGACTGCCGCTGGTGTCTTCGCCAACATCATGTCAATCGCAAATATTTAGTTTATGAAGCATATCATCATCCTTGGTGATGGCATGGCAGATTTTCCCGTCGAGCGACTCGGTGGGAAGACCTTGCTGCAATATGCCCATAAGCCCATGATGGACCAGCTAGCACGCGAGGGTCGCTGTGGTCGATTGGTGACTGTGCCCGAAGGGTTCCCTCCCGGTTCTGAGGTTGCCAATACCGCCATCCTTGGCTATGACTTAAATAAGGTGTATGAGGGTCGCGGTCCTTTGGAGGCTGCCTCTATTGGCTACGAGATGGCTGATGACGACTTCGCCATCCGCTGTAACATCATCACGCTGGAAGGCGGAAAGATTATCACGCACAATGGCGGCAATCTGGAAACCGACAATGCCCGCGTGCTCATCGACTACTTGAACGAACACCTCGCCAAGCCCATCAACGAGCATGAGGGCTGCGAGCGTGTAAAGTTCATTTGCGGTATCCAATACCGCCATCTATTAGTCATCAAAGGTGGCAACAAGCACATCGTCTGTGCCCCACCCCATGACCATCCGAATGAGGAGTGGCGACCACTGCTAGTGAAAGAGGTAAGAGGTAAGGAGCAAGAAGTAAGAGAATACTCTTCGGCAGACAAGCCTCTCACCCCTAAAGAGACCGCCGACCTCATCAATGACTTGATCCTGAAATCCCAGGAACTCCTGGCCAAGCACCCCTATAATATCGAAAAGGCGAAGCGCGGCGAGCGTCAGGCCAACAGTATCTGGCCCTGGAGCGGAGGTTATCGTCCGTCGATGCAGACGCTGATGCAGCAATACCCGGAGATCAAGAGCGGTACGGTGATCTCGGCCGTCGATTTGATTCAGGGCATTGGCAAATACGCTGGTCTGCGCATCGTCAAAGTGCCTGGAGCCACAGGCCTGGCCGACACCAACTACGAAGGCAAGGCGCAGGCGGCCATCGATGCACTCGAAAAGGACGATTTCGTCTTCGTCCATGTAGAGGCCAGCGACGAGGCTGGCCATGATGGCGACCTCGACTTGAAACTCAAGACCATCGAGTATCTCGACCAGCGACTCATCGCCCCTATATATAATAAGGTGAAGGATCAGGATGTCTGCATCGCCGTGCTGCCCGACCACCTAACGCCCGTCGAGATGCGCATCCACGTCGGCCAGCCCGTGCCGTTCCTCATCTGGCATCGTGGCATCGAGGCCGACGATGTGCAGCAGTACGACGAAGTATCCTGTGTCGAAGGCTCCTACGGTCTGCTGAAACTCCATGAATTCATGCAAGCCTTGATGGCTGTCGGATAAAAGAAAAAGCCTGAGCGTTTTGCTCAGACTTTTTTGTTTAGTTTGGGTCGCTGCCGCCACCACCACTGTTTGGGTCGCTGCCACCACCGCCACCTCCGGGGTCATCGGGGTCCGGTGTGGGATCAGGTGTCGGATCTGGCGTCGGGTCTGGTGTCGGGTCTGGCTCGGGATCGGGATCGGGCGTGGGTGTATCGCCGCCCTGACGAGTCACGTTGACGGTGGCGGGAATCGTGAAACCTTTTTGATTGACAATCTCGTTGTTATCGTTGTTGACTGCAAAGTCATCATTGCTGCAAGCAGTAGTCAGCAACATGGCGGACATCAGCATGGCCATGGCCAGCGCCTTGAACATATTCTTTGTTTTCATTGTTCTTCTTCTGTTTTTTTGTTAATACTCGGATGAGGGCATCAGATGTTATGCTCCTCCCACTCGTCAGGCATTGAGCCACCCACATCACTTCCAGCCAATAGGCACTGACGTTGTTGCAACTTGACGACCTGCGTCGTCGGTTCTAAATACGCTTTTTTCTTCATAATAAATCAGTTTAAATTAGGTTTTTAATTAGTAACTGACCACAAAGATACAGCGAAGACTGTGAATCAAAAAAAAAACGGTAAAGAATGTTAATGAGGCGGAGATAGCGCTTTTTATGCACTACCTTTGACTGACGTCGAAGGTACTCCCGTTCGGAAAAACTTAAATAAATTTGGTTTTTCGCTCGATTTGCACTACCTTTGTACCCCATAAAAACAAAACATCAAGGAAAATGAAATACTATAGCACAAACGGAAAGGCACCCGTTGCCGACCTGAAGAAAGCCGTCGTGAAAGGACTGGCTGAGGACCGCGGACTCTACATGCCAGAGCGCATCAAGCCGCTGCCGAAGGAGTTCTTCGACACCATCGAGACGAAGAGTTTCCAGGAAATAGCCTATACCGTTGCCGATGCTTTCTTCGGCGAGGACGTAGAGGCTGAGGCCCTGAAGAAGATTGTCTATGACACGCTGTCGTTCGACTGCCCCGTCGTAAAGGTGAAGGACAACATCTATACGCTGGAACTGTTCCACGGCCCCACCCTCGCCTTCAAGGACGTCGGCGCCCGCTTCATGGCTCGCCTGCTGCAGTACTTCATCCGCCAGGAAAATACAAAGTTCAAAGTTCAAAGTTCAAAGTTAGTCAACGTCCTCGTGGCCACCAGTGGCGACACCGGCAGCGCCGTAGCCAACGGCTTCCTCGGCGTAGAGGGCATCCACGTCTATGTGCTCTATCCCAAAGGCAAGGTCAGCAAGATACAGGAGAGCCAGTTCACCACCCTCGGTCAGAACATCACCGCCATCGAGGTGGACGGTGTCTTCGACGATTGTCAGGCACTGGTCAAGAATGCGTTCATGGACGAGGAACTGAACCAGCACATGAAACTCACATCGGCCAACTCGATCAACGTCGCCCGTTTCCTGCCCCAGGCATTCTATTACTTCAATGCCTATGCACGGATGAAGGAAAATGTAAAAATTGGAAAATGTAAAAATGTAAATATTGAGGACAGCCTCGTGATGTGTGTACCCAGCGGAAACTTCGGCAACATCTGCTCCGCACTCTTCGGCCATGCCATGGGACTGCCCATCAAGCGTTTCATTGCCGCCAACAATGCCAACGACATCTTCTATAAGTATCTGCAGACAGGTAAGTATGAGCCGAAACCATCGGTACAGACGCTTGCCAATGCGATGGACGTCGGCGATCCCTCTAACTTCGCCCGCATCTACGACCTCTACGGCAAGAGCCACGAGCGCATCAGCAGCCTCATCAGCGGTGCTACCTATAGCGATGCACAGATTGAGGAAACCATGCGCCAGTGCTATCAGGAGACAGGATATACGCTTGACCCCCATGGTGCCTGTGGCTATCGCGCCTTACAGGAAGGACTGAAAGAAGGCGAGGTTGGCGTATTCTGCGAGACCGCTCATCCCGCCAAGTTCAAGGAGACGGTCGACCGCATCATCGGTGGCGACGTCGAGATACCCGAACGCCTGGCCGCCTTCATGAGAGGTCAGAAACAAAGTGTCGAACTGAGTAAGGATTTCAAGGAATTCAAGGCCTTCCTCATGAGCCGTTAACGAACGGTCATGTGGAAGCAGCCTTGCTTCACCTCATATTTAATATAACAGCGACCCTGCTCCCGCATATCCCTCAACACTTCGCATAGCACCCACTTGAGCGTATCATCGCGAACAGGCTGAGTAACAGGGTGATAACGATTATAGCAAATATCAAAAGTCGTGCCGAAGAGATGACAACTGCGCTCCGTCGCATTGCCGTTTCTTCGGCGCAGTTTTGTCACGTCAGCCTCCGAGCGAAGCACACTGGTCACGATCAATTGGTTGAAAGGAACACCCTTCACATAGAGACTATCATAGAACGCCTGTCCGATGTCCTGAAGCAACACAGCAGCACGAGGTACCAGGTAAGGAATACTACTGTACAGCGGGTCCACATGATAATAAGGATTCGCCCCCACATACACCAATTCCTTTTTACGTGCCTCTGCATCCTCACGGTTCTTGACAGGACGAACGCCCCACTTCTCCGCAGCTACGATCTGCACCGCCTGACTGTCAGGAAACGTCTGCCTGCAGTCACGCACTCCACGGATACGGTGTTTCTTGCCTGTAGTTCTTGGCTTTTGGCTATTAGCAGTTAGCTCTTGGCTATCAACCACTATCTGTTGACAATTGTCTGTTGTCTGTTGACTATTATCAACCTCAGGGAATACCGCCCTTATAATGGCCAAAAGCACCACTACCACAGCAAATCCAAGCAGAAATTTGTTCTTCGTTATCTTCATTTGGCTGCGAAGGTACAAATTTTCTATCGAAAAAACGATTATATATCCGAAAAAAAGTAACTCTGGCTTCGCCGAAGTTACTCCCGCATTCCCGAACTACGTTCGCCTACCCATAGCCTTTCAAGAAAACTCAAATAAAATTTGGTTTTCTTCTCACTTATTCGTAACTTTGTCCCCATCTTTTTAAATGACGTCATTTTGATAGAGAAGCATATTGTACTAGAGGATATAGACCCCATCGTGTTCTACGGGACTGGAAACGGGCATTTGCAAATGCTGCGTGCCCTGTACCCAAAACTACGGATTGTGGCGCGTGACAATGTCATCCGCATCATTGGCGACGAGGAGCAGATGGCGGCCTTCGAAGAGAGTGCCGAGAAACTGCGCCAGCATGTGCTGCGGTTCAATGCACTCAACGAGGAGGATATCTTGGATATCGTCAAGGGCCATCGTACGAAGGACGAAGTGCCAGAGGGTGTTGTCTGCTATACGATGTCGGGACGAGCCATCAAGGCACGCTCGGAGAATCAGCAGAAGCTCATCGATGCCTACGAGCAAAACGATATGGTTTTTGCCGTAGGACCTGCTGGAACTGGAAAGACCTACCTCTCTATCGCCCTTGCCGTGAAAGCTCTGAAGGAAAAGACAGCGAAGAAAATCATCCTCTCCCGCCCTGCCGTCGAGGCTGGCGAGAAACTGGGATTCCTGCCAGGTGACATGAAGGACAAGATTGATCCGTATCTGCAACCGCTATATGATGCGCTGGAAGACATGTTGCCGCAGATGAAACTGCAGGAGATGATGGAGAAGCACATCATTCAGATTGCCCCCCTCGCCTTCATGAGAGGACGTACGCTGAGTGATGCCGTGGTCATCCTCGACGAGGCACAGAACACCACTCCGCAGCAAATCAGAATGTTCCTGACCCGTATGGGGTGGAACACGAAGATGATTATCACGGGTGACATGACGCAGATAGACTTGCCGAAGTCGCAACTCTCAGGATTGGTAGAGGCACTACGCATCCTGAAGAACGTGGAGGGTATCGGAGTCGTGGAACTCAATCGCAAGGACATCGTGCGCCACAAATTGGTGACTCGCATCGTCAATGCCTACGAACGATTTGACAAAGAGAAACAAAACAAAGATAAAGATGAAAGCATTAACAAAGACTGACTTCAATTTTGAAGGTCAAAAGAGTGTGTATCACGGAAAAGTCCGTGACGTGTATAACATCAATGACGACCTGATGGTAATGGTAGCCACCGACCGTATCTCCGCCTTCGATGTGATCCTGCCCAAAGGTATTCCTTTCAAGGGACAGGTACTGAACCAGATTGCCGCCAAGTTCCTTGATGCCACCACAGACATCTGTCCGAACTGGAAACTCGCTACGCCCGACCCCATGGTGACCGTTGGACTGAAATGTGAGGGCTTCCGTGTGGAGATGATTATCCGTAGTATCTTGACAGGCTCTGCCTGGCGTGAGTACAAGAACGGCTGCCGTGAGCTGTGTGGTGTGAAACTTCCCGACGGCATGAAGGAGAACGAGCGTTTCCCCGAGCCTATCATCACCCCGACGACCAAGGCCGACGAGGGTCATGATATGAATATCTCGAAGGAAGAGATTATCGCACAGGGACTCGTATCGGCTGAGGACTATGCCGTCATGGAAGACTATACCCGCAAGATCTTCGCTCGTGGACAGGAAATCGCAGCCAAACGTGGCCTCATCCTCGTAGATACCAAGTATGAGTTTGGCAAGCGCGACGGTAAGGTGTACCTCATCGACGAGATTCACACACCTGACAGCAGTCGTTACTTCTATGCAGACGGCTATGAAGAGAAACTCGCCAAGGGTGAACCTCAGAAGCAACTCTCGAAGGAGTTTGTACGCCAGTGGCTCATTGAGCATAACTTCATGAACGAACCCGGACAGGTAATGCCCGAGATTACCGACGAATATGCAGAGAGCGTTAGCGACCGCTATATCGAACTCTACGAGCACATCATCGGTGAGAAATTTGAGAAGGCAAGCGACAATGACGATATCGCCGCCCGCATCGAGAAGAATGTCAGTGACTATTTAAAGTCTAGATAATCTAGAAACACTAGTACAACAAGAAACAATGTACAAGCAAGAGACGATTACTCCGTACAACAACGGCAATAAGACCACGCAGGTGGAGCAGATGTTCGACAACATCGCTCCCACCTACGACACGCTGAACCATCGTCTCTCGTGGGATATCGACCGTGGGTGGCGCAAGAAGGCTATACGTCAACTGGCACCCTACCAGCCCAAAACAATACTCGACATCGCTACAGGCACGGGCGACTTTGCCATTCTGGCAGCAGAAATGTTGAAGCCCCAACGGCTTATCGGTGCCGACATCAGCGACGGGATGATGAACATCGGACGACAGAAGGTAGCTGTCAAGGGATTGCAGGACATCATCTCATTTGAGAAAGAAGACTGTACGGCACTCTCGTATGACGACAACACCTTCGATGCAGTAATAGCAGCCTTTGGTATTCGCAACTATGCAGACCTTGACAAAGGACTGCAAGAGATGTGCAGGGTATTAAAGAAAGGAGGACATCTGAGTATCGTCGAACTGACTTCTCCCGTGTCGTTTCCAATGAAACAACTCTTCCACGTTTATGCCCACACGGTACTGCCTATCTACGGCAGACTGATTTCCAAAGACACTGCCGCCTACTCCTATCTCACCAAGACCATCGAGGCTTTCCCACAAGGAGAGCAGTTGGTCGGAATCTTAAAGAAGGCGGGCTTTCAAGACGCACAATTCAAGCGACTAACCTTCGGAATCTGCACCATGTATTTCGCAACTAAATAACATCAAATATGGATAAATACGGACTTATCGGCTACCCACTCGGGCACTCCTTCTCCGTCAGTTACTTTAACCAAAAGTTTCAGGACGAAGGTATCGATGCCGTGTATGAGAACTTCGAGATTCCCAATATCGATGCACTTCCTGAAGTGCTGGGCTCTAATCCTGAATTGAAAGGACTCAACGTAACTATTCCCTATAAGGAGAAGGTCATACCATTCCTTGACACCATCGCCCCAGAGGCACGTGCCATCGGAGCTGTCAATGTCATTCGTGTCACTCATCGCGGTAACAAGACGGAACTAAAAGGCTATAATTCGGATGTCATTGGGTTTACCAAGAGTATTGAGCCGATGCTCGATAAGAAATGGCACAAGAAGGCACTTATCCTCGGAACAGGAGGAGCTTCGAAGGCAATAGACTACGGACTACGCAGTCTTGGACTGGAGACCGTCTTTGTCAGCCGTTATGAACGTCCAGAAACCATTCAGTATCAGAATATCACACCAGAGGTAGTAAAAGAATACAATGTGATTGTCAACTGCACCCCCTTGGGCATGTATCCTAAGACGGAAGAGTGTCCTAACCTACCCTATGAGGCGATGGATAGTCACACCATCCTCTATGACCTCATCTATAATCCCGACGAAACCCTATTCATGAAACGTGGTGAGGAATACGGTGCTAACGTAAAGAACGGTTTGGAAATGCTCCTGCTACAGGCTTTTGCCTCATGGGAGTTTTGGCACGAGAAATAAATATAATAATGACAACGACTTTCTTCTATTTCCTCGGATTCATCATCCTCTTGGTTGGAGGCGGTTATACGATCACGCGCAAGTGGGACTATACACCGAAAACCGCCCTGATGAAGAAGTCGTCGGACATCAACGAGCTTACCAACAAATATAATGATGCTATCCGTGCTTTAGAGGACTCCTATAAAATGGAGAAGAAACAGTTATCGATATTGAGAATCTCAAGCACCAGACGTCAGTATTCCAAACGCTATCAAGCTTTGGAAAGAGAGTATCAGAGCAAACGCAGACAGATGAACAGGAGCTGGGAACAGATGAATCCGTCATGGAGTAAGGCTCGTAACAAATGGGGATGGGTATTTACCATCGGCATGATGGGTGCGTTCGGCTGTTGTTCTGCCTCCATGCCCATTGAGGATGAGGAGCCTGTCAGATCAGCCATCAGCAGCAGTACTAAGGAGCGGTACTGGAATGCAGAGACGATTCCCATGCCCCATCTGCAAGATGCCAACCAGTATGTGTCAAACCCAGATAATGTACTTTCACAGAATACGGTAGACTTGATGAACCAAACACTAAAACGCCTTGACACAGAACTGAATATCGAAAGCGCCGTTATCGTCGTCAACCATATCGAGAACGACGACCCTTTCCGTTTTGCCCAAGATGTGGGTAATAAATATGGAGTGGGAAAAAACGACAGAGGGCTAGTAGTTGTAGTAGGCTATCAAGACCATAGCATTAACATGTCGCCAGGCAGAAGTCTGGAGGCAGATCTGACAGATGCGGAATGTCACCGCTTGCAACAGGAATATGTCGTACCTGCCATGCGTGCCGATATGCCAGACAGTGCGATGTATTACCTGACGGAAGCTATCTTTGCCACCATGCAGAAAAAAGACCTGCCGGAGATGTCATCGCTGACCAGTCAGAGTGACGAGATAGACAATGAGACCATTACCACAATGGGACTCTATATGCTGTTCATGATAGCATGGATAGCCTTTTTCCTACACCTCAACCGTAAGTACCAATGGCTAGCCGTTCTGGGAGTAGCGTCTTTGCGGTCAAATCCATTCTATGACTACAGTTCGTCCAGTGGCGGAGGCAGTTGGGGAGGTTCCAGCGGAGGCGGACGCAGTTCATGGGGTGGCGGAGGCTTCAGTGGAGGCAGTTTCGGAGGCGGTAGCTTCGGAGGCGGAGGTGCCACTTCACGATGGTAACATCGAGTTGTAATAACAATATAAAGTAATAACGAATAAACTAAAAAATAAAAACATCATGAAAATCAGTAAAGGACTTATCGCAATTATCGCAGTGGTCGTCATTATCGGCGCATGGGCTGCAAGTGCTTACAATTCAATGGTAGGTGAACAGGAGAAAGCTACTACTGCACTGGCCAACGTACAATCAGCCTATCAGCGTCGTGCCGACCTAATTCCGAATCTTGTAGAGACCGTTAAGGGATATGCTTCTCATGAGAAACAGACACTGGAGGACGTTGTCGCTGCCCGTGCAAAAGCCACCTCTATCAATTTAGATGCCTCGACACTGACACCCGAGAAATTGAAAGAGTTCCAACAGGCTCAGGGTGAACTCGGTAGTGCTCTCGGAAAACTGATTGCCATTCAGGAAAACTATCCTGACCTGAAAGCCAATGAGAACTTCCGTGACCTGCAAGTACAACTGGAGGGAACAGAGAATCGTATCAACGAGGCTCGCAACAAATACAATTCTACGGTCCAAGAGTATAATGTTGAGATTCGTTCTTTCCCCAAGAACATTTTTGCCGGCATCTTCGGATTCAATAAGATGGATAAGTTTGAAGCTGAGGCTGGAGCCGAGAAAGCCCCACAGGTTAAATTCTAATCGCTCATGGATAATCGTTATATGATGCGCGGCGTGAGCGCCGCAAAGGAAGACGTTCACAACGCCATTAAGAACATCGACAAGGGTATCTTCCCGCAGGCTTTCTGCAAAATCATCCCTGACATACTCGGAGGCGACCCTGAGTATTGTAATATCATGCATGCCGATGGTGCCGGAACGAAGTCTGCCCTCGCCTACATGTATTGGAAAGAGACGAGCGACCTCTCCGTATGGAAAGGTATCGCACAGGATGCCATCGTCATGAATACGGACGATTTGCTCTGTGTAGGTGCTGTAGATAACATCCTCGTGTCAAGCACTATCGGACGTAACAAGATGCTCGTTCCTGGCGAGGTTATCTCTGCCATCATCAACGGAACGGATGAGTTGTTGGCTGAACTGCGCGAGATGGGCATTGGCATTTATCCTACAGGAGGTGAGACAGCTGATGTGGGCGACCTTGTGCGCACTATCATTGTCGATTCTACCGTCACTTGTCGGATGAAGCGCGCTGATGTTATCGACAATGCCAACATTCGCCCGGGTGATGTCATCGTCGGTCTTTCGTCAACCGGTCAGGCCACTTACGAGAAACGTTACAATGGCGGTATGGGTTCGAATGGACTCACTTCCGCACGCCACGATGTGTTTGCGAAATACCTGGCAGAGAAATACCCTGAAAGCTACGACCACGCCGTGCCCGACGACCTCGTCTATAGCGGCAAGTACAAACTGACGGATGCTGTTGACGGTTCCCCTGTCGACGCTGGCCAGCTCGTTCTCTCCCCTACTCGTACCTATGCGCCTGTCATCAAGAAACTACTCGACGAGTTGCGCCCGGAGATTCATGGTATGGTACACTGTACAGGTGGTGCCCAGACGAAAGTACTGCACTTCGTCAACGATAACTGTCGCGTTATCAAGGACAACATGTTCCCTGTACCTCCTTTGTTCAAAGCCATTCACGAATGCTCTGGCACCGACTGGAAGGAGATGTACCAGGTGTTCAACATGGGACATCGTATGGAGATCTATGTCCGTCCAGAGGTAGCAAATCAGGTCATTGCCCTCTCAAAGTCGTTCAATATCGATGCACAGGTGGTCGGACATATCGAGGAAGGCAAGAAGAGTCTGACGATTCAATCAGAATTTGGAACATTCAATTATTAAATGGATAATAACAATATATTACAAAAACTCGACGGACTGGAGGCTCGCTTCGAGGAGGTGTCAACACTGATTACTGACCCTGATGTGATAGCCGACCAAAACCGTTTTGTGAAACTGACCAAGGAATACAAGGACTTGGGCGACATCATGGATGCTCGCAAACGTTACATAGCCTGTCTCAACAGCATCAAGGAGGCTAAGGACATCCTTGCCAACGAGAGCGACCCAGAGATGAAGGAGATGGCTCGCGAGGAATTGGCTGACAACGAAGCCTTGCAACCCAAGTTGGAAGAAGAAATCAAGATTGCCCTCATTCCCAAGGACCCCGAAGATGCAAAGAATGTGCAGATGGAAATCCGTGCAGGAACGGGTGGCGACGAAGCCTGTCTGTTTGCCGGCGACCTCTTTAAGATGTACAAGAGTTACTGCGACTCCAAGGGATGGAACCTCTCCATCACCAGTGTGTCGGAAGGTGCTGTCGGCGGTTATAAGGAAATCGACTTCGCTGTCAGTGGTGCGGATGTCTATGGAACCTTGAAATATGAGTCGGGGGTACACCGTGTACAGCGTGTTCCTGCGACAGAGACGCAGGGACGTATGCATACCTCTGCTGCTACTGTTGCCGTACTTCCTGAGGCAGACAAATTCGAGGTACATATCAATGAGGGCGAAATCAAATGGGACACTTTCCGTTCCAGTGGTGCTGGCGGTCAGAACGTTAACAAGGTGGAATCCGGTGTACGTCTCCGTTATATGTGGAAGAACCCCAATACAGGAGAAACGGAAGAGATACTCATCGAGTGTACCGAGACGCGCGACCAACCCAAGAACAAGGAGCGTGCGCTCTCTCGTCTCTATACCTTTATATATGATAAGGAACATCAGAAATATATGGACGATATCGCATCCCGTCGTAAGACCCTCGTATCGACAGGTGACCGCTCAGCCAAGATTCGTACCTATAACTTCCCGCAGGGACGTGTGACAGACCATCGTATCGGCTACACGACACACGACCTGCAAGGCTTCCTCGGTGGCGACATCCAACCGATGATTGATGCCCTTACCGTAGCCGAGAATGCAGAACGAATGAAAGAAACAGAACTATGAACAGACAAGAATTAATACAACAAATCAAGGAGAAGCAGAGTTTCCTCTGCGTAGGACTTGACACAGATATCAACAAGATACCGCAGTGTATCATCGATGAAGCAAAGGCCAAGGATGGTGACGATTATATCTTCCGAGCCATATGTGAGTTTAATGCCCTCATTATCGATGCCACCGCACCCTATTGTGTGGCCTACAAGCCCAACCTGGCTTTCTATGAAGCATATGGTGTGGATGGCATCCTGGCTTTCGAAGCCACCATCGACTACCTAAAGGAAGAATATCCAAACCATTTCATCATCGCTGATGCCAAGCGTGGTGATATCGGAAATACTTCTAAGATGTATGCCAAGACGTTCTTCGAGGAATATGACGTGGATGCCCTGACTGTCGCACCTTATATGGGCGAGGATTCTGTAACGCCTTTCCTTGGCTATGATGATAAATGGGTTATCCTGCTTGCGCTGACCTCCAATAAAGGTTCCCATGATTTCCAACTGATGCAGGACACGAACGGCGAGCGCCTCTTCGAGAAGGTGCTGAAAACCTCCCAGCAATGGGGCAACAACGAAAATATGATGTATGTCGTCGGAGCCACACAGGGACAGATGTTTGAGGATATCCGTAAGGTGGCTCCTACCCACTTCCTCCTTGTTCCTGGTGTCGGTGCACAGGGCGGCAGTCTGCAGGAGGTCTGCAAATACGGAATGACAAAAGACTGTGGTTTGCTGGTCAACTCCTCCAGAGGTATCATCTATGCCTCCAGTGGTGAGGACTTTGCGGAGGTTGCCGCACAGAAAGCAAAAGAACTACAGGAACAAATGGCAGAAGAACTGGCTAAAATTAATGTTTAGCCTTTTCCTCTTTTGATGATAACGGTTTGACGAAGCGCATCTCATGAAGGATGCGCTTTTGTCGTTTCAGAACATAGGCACTCGGACGCGCAGAATTAAATTTCCTGGGATTGGGCAGTGTAGCGGCAATCAGCGCACATTGCTCTCTCGTCAGCTGGGAAGCCTCCTTATGGAAATGCCATTCCGCCACCGCACTCGCCCCATAGATGCCCTCTCCCATTTCGATGGAATTGAGATAGACCTCCATGATACGCTCCTTGGACCAAAAGAGTTCTATCAAGGTGGTGAAATACACCTCAAAACCCTTACGCACCCACGAGCGTCCCGGCCACAGAAAGACATTCTTGGCCGTCTGTTGTGATATCGTCGAGGCACCAAGTTTGCGCTTCTCCGGATGTTTCATATTACGGATGGCCGCATGTTCTATTGCCTGATAGTCAAAGCCATGATGCTCTAAGAAGCGGGCATCCTCACTCGACATGACAGCAAGCGACAAAGAAGGAGATATCTCTTCTAAGGGTACCCAATGATGGTGCAGCGTCATGTCCTTACCGTCTGATACCTGTTGAGCCACACGGATGAACATCAGGGGCGTAAAAAATAAAGGTACCCAACGTAACACGATAACAGAAAGGATAGTAGACGCAAAGAACGCGACTACTATCCATAATAAAAAACGTTTTATCTTTCTCCAGAAAGCTTTCATTACTGCAGCGTACCTGCCTCAGCCTTCTGAATCATCTCCTTACTTGCATACATGTAAACCTCCACACGGCGGTTCTGCTGACGACCAGCTGCGGTAGAGTTGTCAGCAACAGGGTTGGTAGAGCCCTGACCTTCCACACTCTTAATCTGCTTGCTCTGCACGCCACAAGAACGGAGATAGTTGTTCACACTATTGGCACGGTTGACAGACAAAGGCTGGTTGACAGCGTCACTACCAGTATTGTCGGTATGACCGATAATGGCGACATCGCAATCCTGATTAGAGTTAAGTACGCGTGCAAACTCTGCGAGTGAGTTCTTGGCACTCTGACTCAGGTCATACTTACCAGTAGCAAAGAGAATACCAGAGTCAAACGTCACTTTCACGGCATCCAGACCATTGGCATCCTTCACTGTCTCAACTTGTGCGTTCTCCACCTGCTGAGCCTGCTTCTTAGCCTTATCCATCTTATTACCGATGATTGCACCGGCACCAGCACCTACGGCACCGCCTAGTGCTACACCAACAGCAGTGTTACCTGCAATAGCACCAATAATACCACCTAACAAAGCACCGCCACCGGCACCAATACCTGCACCCTTCTGGGTGTTGTTGCATGCGAAGAGCATTCCAACACAAAGCAACAAGGAAACTAATTTTAATTTCATATCAGTTTATAGTTTAATGAAACAATTACTAATTTGGGACAAAGATACAAATTAATTCAGAATATCATGGCTATAATTCATAATAATTTCGTAATTTTGCACCAAATTTTGAAAAAATAAAGACTTTTATGGCAAAAGAATTAAAGGATTTAACAAAACGAGCTGACAATTACAGTCAGTGGTATAACGATTTGGTGGTGAAAGCCGACCTTGCCGAACAGAGTGCTGTGCGTGGTTGTATGGTTATTAAGCCTTACGGCTATGCCATCTGGGAGAAGATGCAGCAGCAGTTGGATAAGATGTTCAAAGAGACGGGTGCTCAGAACGCTTATTTCCCTTTGCTCATCCCCAAGTCATTTCTCTCTCGCGAGGCTGAGCATGTGGAGGGCTTTGCTAAGGAGTGTGCTGTGGTTACTCACTACCGCTTGCGTGCCAAGGACGACAAGAGCGGTGTCGAGGTTGACCCCTCTGCCAAGCTCGAAGAGGAGCTGATTGTGCGTCCTACTTCTGAGACCATCATCTGGAACACCTATAAGAATTGGATTCAGTCTTGGCGCGATCTGCCCCTGATGTGCAACCAGTGGTGTAATGTGATGCGCTGGGAGATGCGCACCCGTCCTTTCCTCCGCACTTCAGAATTCCTGTGGCAAGAGGGTCATACCGCTCATGCTACCAAGGAAGAGGCTGAGGAGGAAGCTAAGAAGATGCTGAAGGTTTATGCCAAGTTCGCTGAGGAGTGGATGGCTGTTCCCGTATTGCAGGGTGTGAAGAGTGAGACTGAGCGTTTCGCTGGTGCCCTAGATACTTACACCATCGAGGCTATGATGCAGGATGGTAAGGCGCTGCAGAGTGGTACCTCTCACTTCCTGGGTCAGAACTTCGCAAAGGCTTTCGAGGTTACCTATCTTAATAAGGAGAACAAGCCTGAGTATGTATGGGCTACTTCTTGGGGTGTATCTACCCGACTCATCGGTGCGCTCATCATGACCCACTCTGACGACAACGGCCTTGTTTTGCCTCCACGTCTTGCTCCAATACAGGTTGTTATTATCCCCATTGCGAACAAACCTGAGCAGATGGAGATTGTCAACAAGGAAGTTCAGACCATCATCGACGAGTTGCGTTCAAAGGGCATCAGCGTGAAGTTCGACGATGCCGACAATAAGCGTCCAGGCTTCAAGTTTGCCGATTACGAATTGAAGGGTGTTCCCGTTCGTTTGGTACTGGGTGCTCGCGACTTGGAGAACGGCACCATTGAGGTGATGCGTCGTGATACACTGGAGAAGGAGACTCGCTCTATCGAGGGTATCGCTGCATACGTTGAGCAATTGTTGGAGGACATCCAGAAGAACATTTTCGAGAAGGCTCGCAAGTATCGTGACGAACATGTATATGAGTGCGAGAACTATGAGGAGTTCAAGGAGAAGGTAAAGGACGGAGGTTTCTTCCTCTGCCATTGGGACGGTACTGCCGAGACGGAGGCAAGAATCAAAGAAGAGACTCAGGCCACTATCCGTTGCGTGCCTTTCGCCTACGAACAGACTCCTGGTGTCGATATGGTTACTGGCAAACCTGCCAAATACCGTGTCATCATTGCCCGCAGTTATTAGTATTTTTCGAAAAATCAATCATTTACAGAAACTTCTGGTCAAAACATTTGGTAATGACCAGAAGTTTTTGTAATTTTGCAGCCGTTTAGTCCCAAAAAGGGACAATAGGTGCCGGAACAGGCGCTGACACCTATCTATTATTAACCCATTAAACTACGGTCTGGTAAACGTCTGTTCAGGCCACGCCCTGACACAATAGAAAGGGCAATACATTAAATTTATGTCAGAATTAACAAAGAACGTTCAGCCATTGCAGGATTTCGACTGGGAACAGTTTGAGAATGGCATGACCGTAAACGTCAGCAAGGAAGAACTTGACAAGGCTTATGATGAGACGCTGAACAAAGTCAGCGAGCATCAGGTTGTCGATGGTACTGTTATCAGTGTTGACAAGAAAGAGGTAGTCGTTAACATCGGCTACAAGAGCGATGGCATCATCCCCGCCTCTGAGTTCCGTTACAACCCCGACCTGAAAGCCGGTGACACCGTTGAGGTGTATGTTGAGAACGCTGAGGACAAAAAAGGACAGCTGGTACTCAGTCACAAGAAAGCCCGCATGTCTAAGAGTTGGGATCGTGTTAATGCAGCTCTCGACAACGAGGAGATTGTTCAAGGTTACATCAAGTGCCGCACGAAGGGCGGTATGATTGTTGACGTCTTCGGCATCGAGGCATTCTTGCCCGGCAGCCAGATTGACGTTCACCCCATACGTGACTACGACCAGTTCGTTAACACCACGATGGACTTCAAGATCGTGAAGATCAATCAGGAGTTCCGCAACGTGGTTGTTTCTCACAAAGCCCTCATCGAGGCTGAGCTGGAGGCACAGAAGAAGGAAATCATCGGCAAACTGGAGAAGGGTCAGATTCTCGAAGGTACCGTTAAGAACATCACTTCTTACGGTGTATTCGTTGACCTCGGCGGTGTTGACGGACTCATCCATATCACCGATCTCTCTTGGGGCCGCGTAGACGATCCTCATAAGGTAGTAGAGCTTGACCAGAAGATTAACGTTGTTATCCTCGACTTCGACGATGAGAAGCGTCGTATCGCTCTCGGTCTGAAGCAGCTCACTCCACATCCTTGGGATGCTCTGGATGCTGACCTCAAGGTGGGCGATCACGTGAAAGGTAAGGTAGTCGTTATTGCTGACTACGGTGCATTCGTTGAGATCCAGCCTGGTGTTGAAGGTCTCATCCACGTTTCTGAAATGTCATGGAGCCAGCACCTGCGCAGTGCTCAGGAGTTCATGAAGGTAGGCGACGATGTAGAGGCTGTCATCCTGACTCTCGACCGTGACGAGCGCAAGATGTCACTCGGCATCAAGCAGCTGAAGGAAGACCCATGGGAGGCCATCGAGGTTAAGTATCCTGTTGGAAGCAAGCACACTGCAAAGGTTCGCAACTTCACCAACTTCGGTGTATTCGTTGAGCTCGAGGAAGGTGTTGACGGTCTGATTCACATCAGTGACCTCAGCTGGACCAAGAAGGTTAAGCATCCTTCTGAGTTCACACAGGTAGGTGCAGAGATTGACGTTGTCGTTCTCGACATCGACAAGGAGAACCGCCGTCTGTCACTTGGTCACAAGCAGCTCGAGGACAATCCTTGGGACGTTTTCGAGGCTAAGTACACCGTTGGTTCTATCCACGAGGGTAAGATCACAGAGCTCCTTGAGAAGGGTGCTGTTGTTGCTCTCGACGAGAACGTTGAAGGTTTCGCTACTCCTAAGCACCTCGTCAAAGAAGACGGTTCACAGGCTGTTCAGGGTGAGACACTGCCCTTCAAGGTGATTGAGTTCAACAAGGACTCTAAGCGCATTATCCTCAGCCACAGCCGCACCTTCGAGGATCCTCAGCGTGAGGAGAAGAAGGCCGCTGCCAAGAAGACACGCGCTGCTAAGAAGGACGAGGCTCCGAAGATTGAGAACGTTGCTGCCAGCACCACACTGGGCGACATCGACGTACTCGCTGAGCTGAAGGCTAAGATGGAGAAGGGCGAGTAATCCCCTCTCCTTCCTATATCACAAGGCTGCATCTCCACATTGGGATGCAGCCTTTTTTTATCTCTCGAGAATTTGGAAGTAATAAATATACAATTAAGGTGGCAAACGAATTGAGTCTGCCACCTTAATAATATTATATATACCCTCCTTAGAAGGTAATCCTAAAAGGGAAGGTCATCAGCACTACCCTCGCCTGCGGGTTCCTGTGCCGGAGGGAATGGCGCGGCAGCATCCTGAGGAGCAGCCTGCGGTGGGAACGGAGTAGCCTGAGGAGCACCTGCGACGGAAGCGGCACCACGAGTCACGTTATAAGCACGAACATCATTATACCAACGACCATTGAACTCACGAGCATCAATATCGAAAGATACTGTCAGATCTTCTCCCATCTGAATATTAAATTGGTTCAGTCGGTCCTCTCCGAAAACAGTAAACACACACTTGCGTGGATACTGACCAGGAACCTCAATGACAAAGTCTTGAGATTTCCAAGCATTACCCGTTCTGCTAGAAACACCGCCTCTTGGCTCGAGCACGGCAATAATCTTACCTGTTAATTCCATAATTATTGATTCGTTATAAATTGTTGATTTTACGTTTCAGATTGCGAAATTACGAAAAATACTTTTAATTTGAGAATATTTTACGGAATATTTTTGCGATTGCGCAAGTTATTTTGTATTTTTGTACTCAATTTGCAAGACTTAAAACAAATAAATGAAATACTCATGAGATTTACAGTATCAAGCACTGCGCTCAGCAGCAAGCTCAATGCTCTTTCGAGAGTGATCAACAGCAAGAATTCCTTGCCAATCTTAGCCGATTTCCTGTTTGACATTCAGGACAATGTGCTTTATCTGACCGCTTCAGACAGCGAGAACGTGATGAACACCCAGGTAGAACTGACAGACTGTGACGGAAACGGTCGTTTTGCCATTAACAACCACGACTTGCTGGAAGCCGTCAAAGGCTTCTCCGAGCAGCCTATCACCTTTGATGTCAACCAACAGGAGAATTTAGCCAAGATCAGTTATCAGAATGGTATGTTCTCTTTGCCCATCGAGAATGCTGACGAGTTCCCGCAGGCTCAGAACATCAGCGATAGTGCCAACACCATCACCATCTCCAGTGCGTTGCTGGCCGAGAACATCAACCGTTCCGTATTTGCCACAGCACAGGATGAGCTTCGTCCAGTGATGAACGGTATCTACTTCGACCTCACTCCTGAGTGTCTTGCCATTGTTGCCTCTGACGGTCATAAGTTGGTGCGTAACAAGATTTTCACCATCCAGAGCGAGCAGCCTGCCGCCTTTATTTTGCCTAAGAAACCCGCTTCCTTGTTGAAGAACCTCTTGCAGAAGGATGGTGGTGACGTGGAGGTTCGTTTCGACGAGCGTAACGCACAGATCAACTATGGCGACGGACAGATTACCTGCCGTTTGATTGAGGGACGCTATCCTAACTACAACTCCGTGATTCCTCAGGGCAATCCCAATGTGCTGACCATCGACCGTCTGGGACTGCTAGCTGCCCTGCGTCGTGTACAGCCTTTTGCCAACGACTCCAGCAACCTCATCCGCTTCCATGTAGAGGGTGGTACACTGCAGTTGGATGCTGAGGACTACGACTTCTCAAAGACCGCTACAGAGCGCATGTCATGCGACTATAACGGACAGCCTATGAGCATCGGTTTCAAAGGATCTTCCTTCATCGAGATTCTGAGTAACTTTGAATGTCAGGAAGTAATCATCCAGTTGGCAGACCCCAGCCGTGCAGGACTCGTTCTGCCCTCAGAGCAGCCTGAGAACCAGGATGTGCTCATGCTGATGATGCCGATGTTGATAAACGATTAACTATGAAACTGAACTTACAGAAGCCACTCGTCATATTCGATTTGGAGACCACGGGCCTTGACCTTGTCAAGGACCGTGTCATTCAAATATCCTATATCAAAGTCTACCCTGACGGAAAGGAAGAACGGGGCAACCACTTGATCAACCCCGAGAAACCCATCCCTCCCGTAGTAGAGGATCTGACTGGCATCAAGAACGAGGACGTAAAGGACAAGCCTACCTTCAAGCAACTGGCACAACAATTGAATCAGGTGTTCAGCGGCAGCGATATCGCAGGCTTCAACTCCAACCACTTCGATGTACCTTTGTTGGCTGAGGAATTTCTTCGTGCAGGTGTTGACTTCGACTTTTCCAAATGCCGACTGATTGATGTGCAGACCATCTATCACAAGATGGAGCGCCGCAATCTTGCTGCCGCCTACAAATTTTACTGCGGCAGGAAGATGGAGGAAGACTTTACGGCCCACCGTGCCGACGAAGATACAGAGGCAACCTATCGGGTTCTGCAGGGACAGCTGGACATGTATACGGCAGAGAAACAGGAAGAGCCAGACCGTGTCCTACAGAATGACATGCAGTTCTTGGCCGATTTCTCAAGGTCTAACAACAATATCGACTTCGCCGGGCGTATCGTCTGGGGAGAGCAGAAAGACCGTATGGGCAATACCATCGTCGACGAAGCCGGCAATCCCGTGCTGACAGAGGTCTTCAACTTCGGCAAGCACAAGGGAGAGCCCGTTGCACAGGTATTACGCTATGACCCAGGTTATTACAGCTGGGTGTTGGCAGGCGATTTCACCTATAATACCAAACAAGTACTCACCCGTATCCGTTTACGGGAGAGTCAAATGAACAGGTAATATGCTAAGAGGTAAGAAGATTGTCCTTGGTATTACAGGCTCCATAGCCGCCTATAAGGCTTGCTATATCATCCGAGGGCTCATCAAGGCAGGAGCAGAGGTGCAGGTGGTTATCACTCCTGCCGGTAAGGAGTTTATCACTCCCATTACCCTGTCTGCCCTGACCCAGAAGCCCGTCATCAGCGATTTCTTCTCACAGCGCGACGGTACGTGGCATTCCCATGTGGCACTGGGCTTGTGGGCAGATGCAATGCTGATAGCTCCCTGTACTGCCTCCACCCTGGGTAAGATGGCGAATGGTGTTGCTGATAATATGCTCATCACCACCTATCTGTCTATGAAGGCACCTGTCTTCATTGCCCCTGCAATGGATCTGGATATGTACCAGCATCCTACGACACAGGAGAACATGAAGAAACTGCAGTCGTATGGCAATCAGATTATCGAGCCGCAAAGTGGTTTCCTGGCCTCTGGACTGGAAGGTAAAGGACGGATGGAAGAGCCTGAGAAGATTGTGGAATACTTAGACCAATGGTTTGCCAACACCTCTCTCTCCTCTAACCACTTACCTCTCACCTCTAAGAGAATCCTCATTACTGCCGGTCCTACCTATGAGAAGATAGACCCTGTGCGCTTCATCGGTAACTACTCCAGTGGCAAGATGGGTTTCGCCCTTGCGGAAGCGTGTGCCCGTCAGGGTGCTGAGGTAGAACTCATTGCAGGCCCTGTCAGCACATCCCTTACCTCTCATCTTTCATCCCTCGCCTCTATTCATCGCACTGATGTGGAAAGTTGTGAGGAGATGTATCAGGCAGCCACTCGTCTTTTCGGTTCCTGTCACGCAGCCATTCTTTGTGCTGCTGTTGCCGATTTCCGTCCAGAGACGATTGCCTCTGAGAAAATCAAGCGCGAGAAAGACGACTTGGTCATCCGTCTGAAACCCACACGCGACATTGCCGCTGAGTTGGGAAAGATGAAACGTGCCGACCAACGACTGGTGGGCTTTGCCTTAGAGACGAATGACGAACAGCAGAATGCGCAAGGAAAGTTGGAACGTAAGAATTTCGATTTTATTGTGCTCAACTCACTGCGCAACAAAGGTACCTGTTTCCAGTCTGACGAGAACCAGATCAGCATCATCTCTCGGCAGGGGCAGAAAGACTTCCCGCGTAAGCCCAAGAATGAAGTGGCAATAGATATTGTCAACGAATTAGCATCTATCTTATGAAGAAAATCATCTGGCTCCTTATCGCCATACTTTGTCCATTCAGTCTGCATGCCCAGGAACTGAATGCCAAGGTGACCATTAATCATGCCCAGATACAAGGTACGGATGCCAGTGTTTTTGAAACGCTGCAACAGGCGTTGGAGCTGTTTGTCAATGAGCGACAATGGACAGATTATCAATTCCAGAAGCATGAGCGTATCACTTGCAACTTCAATATCACCATTACCAAATACGACAAGACGGCTAACCGTTTTGAGGCGACAGCTATGATACAGGCCATTCGTCCTGTTTTTCAGTCAACCTATACCACTACCTTATATAATAATAAGGATGCGGACTTCCATTTCGAATACACACAGTTCGACCAGTTGAACTTTCAGGAAGAGATGGTTGATAATCAGTTGACGGCACTCTTCGCCTATTATGCTTACCTGATTATCGGACTCGACCTCGACAGTTTCGCCCCAATGGGAGGCACAGACGTGCTGCAACGCTGTCTGAATCTGGTGAACAACACCCAGAACCTTGGTTACACAGGATGGAAAGCCTTTGAGACCAGCCGTAACCGTTTTGCCATTATCAACGATTATCTGGATGAAGGCATGAAGCCCCTACGGCAGTTACAATACGACTATTATCGTAACGGGCTCGACGAGATGGCAAATAATGTGGAACGTGGCAGAGCCAATATCACAACAGCACTCCAGAACCTGAAAGAGGCCCACGAGAACAAACCGTTGAGTCTGTTGCCACAGATATGGACAGACTACAAGCGCGATGAACTTGCATCCATCTATCATGGGAAAGGAACCCAGAAAGAAAAGGAGCAGGTCTATGAACTGCTGTTTTCCATCAATGCCTCCCAAAGTAATGCCTGGGACAAAATCAAGAATTAAGAGATGCTTCAACAACTATACATCAAGAACTTCGCACTGATTGATGAACTCGATATCGAGTTACGTCCCGGTTTCTCCGTCATCACTGGTGAGACGGGTGCCGGTAAGAGTATCATCCTTGGTGCCATCGGACTCTTGTTGGGACAACGTGCTGACTCCAAGACCATCAAGCAAGGAGCCGACCGTTGTATCATCGAGGCTCATTTCGACCTGACCCGATATCAGTTGAAACCGTTTTTCGAGGAGAATGACATCGACTATGATGCCTCTGACTGCATCATACGACGGGAACTGACCGCAGCAGGCAAGAGTCGTGCTTTCGTCAACGACACTCCCGTTGCCCTCTCCTTGTTGAAGGAATTGGGCGATATGCTCGTTGACATACATTCCCAGCATCAGAATCTGCTGTTGGGCAAGCAAGACTTCCAGTTGGAGGTGATTGATACCCTTGCCAAAGACCAGGATGCGCTGACGACTTACCAGCAGACCTACTCCGCCTATCATGAGAAGCAACGACAGTTGCAGCAATTACAGGAGGAGATGGAGCGCAACCGTCAGAATCTCGACTTCCTACAGTTCCAATACGACGAATTGGAGAATGCTCAACTCATAGAGGATGAACAGGAGGAAATGGAGCAACAGCGAGAGACGATGACCCATAGCGAGGATATCAAGACGGCACTCTATGAGACGCAACAACATCTGTCTGCCGACGAACAGGGTGTCCTCTCCCTACTCCGCAAATCACTCTCTGCCCTTCAGACCATCACGAAGGTCTATCCAGCTGCTGAAGAATGGCTCGAGCGCATGGAGAGTTGCCAGATAGAACTCAAAGATATCGCCCAGGACGTGGAGGTACAGTTGGACGACATCGACTTCGACCCTGCGGAACTGGAACGCATCAACCTGCGGTTAGATAAGTTGTATGACTTGCAGAAGAAATATCATGCCGATACCATTTCCGAACTGATACAGCAACGTGATGAACTGAAACGGCAACTCAGTCTGATAGAGAATAGCGACGAGGCAGTGGCAACCCTGCAAAGTGAATTGGATGCCTTGCAGACGAAGTGTCAGCAACAGGCAGATAAGCTCACCAAGTTCCGTCAGAATGCTGCCAAGGATATTGAGCAACAGATGCGTGAACGGTTGGTACCACTGGGTATGCCGAACGTCCGCTTTGAGGTGAAAGTCAACAAGACCGACCTGCACAAGAACGGACAGGATGATATCGCTTTCCTGTTCAGCGCCAATACCTCCAGTCCTTTGCAGCCTATCGCTCAAGTTGCCTCTGGCGGTGAGATAGCCCGTGTGATGCTCTCCCTGAAAGCCATGATTAGTGGGGCCGTCAAGCTCCCCACCATCATCTTTGACGAGATAGATACGGGTGTCAGCGGAAAGATAGCAGAGCGCATGGCAGAGATTATGCAGGAGATGGGAGCCAACGACCGACAAGTCATCTCCATCACCCACCTACCCCAGATAGCTGCCCTTGGTACTACCCACTACAGGGTTTCCAAGGAAGAGACGACCAAAGGAACGACCAGTCGGATGCAACTGCTCTCTGACGAGGAACGCATCCATGAGATAGCCCAGATGCTTAGCGGCAGTGACATTACTGCTGCGGCCATACAAAACGCAAAAGAATTACTCAAACGATGAAACGATTATTTTTCTTACCATTATTCCTTCTTTCCTTTTTATCACTTTCTGCCCAGTCTTGGGTTTCCAAGGCTGCCAAGTCGGTATTCACCCTGAAGACCTTTTCCGCTGACGGTTCCTTACTTGCCAGCAGTACGGGTTTCTTTATCGGTTCTGATGGAGAGGCTGTCAGCAGCTATGCCCCTTTCAAGGGAGCCCAGCGTGCCGTGATTATCGATGCACAAGGAAAGGAGTATCCTGTAGAACAGATACTCGGTGCCAATGAAATCTATGATGTGGCTAAGTTTCAGGCAACTGCCAGGAAGACGGCTCCCCTACCCATTGCCTCTACCGCAACTAACGGCAGCAGCATCTGGTTGCTTCCCTATGCCGTCAAGAAGGACCCTGTCTGTATTCAGGGAACGGTGAAAAGTGCAGAGAAGTTTCAAGACACCTATCAGTATTATACGCTTCAGTTGAATGCTGAGGAGAGTCATGTCACCAGTCCCGTACTCAACCAGAACGGTGAGGTGGTTGGTATCATCCAGCCGTCCGCAGGCGACCAGAAAGGGGTCTCCTATGCTGTTGATGCCCGTTTTGCCGCCGACTTGAAGATTTCCGGATTAAGCATCAACGATCCTGCCCTGAAGCAGACCCATATTGCTATCGCACTGCCTGACAAGGTCGACGAAGCCCTCATTACCCTGCTCCTTGCCTCGTCAACAAAGAGCGACAGTCAGTATGCCAACATGGTGGAGCGTTTCATCCAGAAGTTCCCCAATGAGGCTGACGGATATATCTATCGGGCTCGCTATCAGGTTTCAAAGGGTAATTTCAGCAGTGCCGACGAGGACTTGCAGAAAGCCGTAAAGCTGGCAGACAAGAAAGACGATGCCCATTACCAGTATGCTGAGATTATCTACCAGAAAGAACTTTATCAGAATGACAAGCCCTTCAGTGCATGGACGCTCGACAAGGCTCTCAGCGAGTCACAGGAGGCCTACCGCCTTAATCCCATGTCTGTCTATCTGCAGCAACAGGCTCAGATCCGTTATGCCCAAGGTCAATATGCCGATGCATACCAACTGTACGAACAGCTGACACACAGCGACCTTCGCAGTGCGGATATCTTCTATGCAGCCTCACAGTGTAAGGCGCAGTTGGGCGAGACTGACCAGCAGATCGCATTACTCGACAGTGCTGTCAACCAGTTCAGTCGCCCTTACGTAAAGACGGCAGCCCCTTATCTGTTGGCTCGTGCCCAGGCATTATACGCTACAGGGAAATTCCGTCCTGCCGTCAGCGACTATAACGACTATGCCGAACTGATGGGAACCCAGCTGGGGCCCCAGTTCTATTACAACCGTGCGATTGCGGAAATTGGCGGTCATCTTTACCAACAGGCATTGAATGACATCGACAAAGCCATAGAGCTGTCACCTACTGACCCGATGTATCAAGGAGAGAAAGCCTCCCTGCAGATACGTGTCGGTATGCATAAGGAAGCCATCGAGACGGCCCAGCAGCTAATCCGCATCGCTCCGGAGTCTTCCGACGGCTACCTCTTCCTGGGCCTTGCCCAATGTCTCAACAACCAAAAGGCGGAAGGTGCCAAGAATCTCCAGAAAGCCAAGGAGATGGGTAATGAACAAGCCCAGTCGCTGATTGATAAATATGCGAAATAAAAAGAATCCCCGACAGATTGCCTGCCGGGGATTTATTGTTTAGAACGGTAACGGACCGTCGTTTCCGTAGCCAAATGGCGACTGGTCAGTACCGATAGGCTGATCACCATTCACCCTACTACCAAGAATCTCACCTCCGTTATCATTACCCTGCTGCTTGCGCGTTCCCAGACGACTGTCTTCCGGATTCTCAAAACGCGTATATTCACCACGGAATGTCAACAGCACATCACCTGTGGCACCCTTACGGTGCTTGGCAATGATAATCTGTGCCATACCATGCAGGTCGCGACCGTTATCATCCTGATAGATATGATAGTATTCCGGACGGTGGACGAAGAGCACCATATCGGCATCCTGCTCGATAGCTCCTGACTCACGCAGGTCAGACAGTTGCGGACGCTTACCCTCCAGTCCCTCACGACTCTCCACGCCACGGTTCAGCTGCGACAGGGCGATGATGGGAATATCCAACTCCTTTGCCAGTCCTTTCAATGAACGGCTGATGGTCGACACCTCTTCCTGACGGCTGGAGAAACGCATACCGTTGGCATTCATCAACTGCAGGTAGTCAATCATGATGATTTTCACACCATGTTCACGAACCAGTCGACGGGCCTTGGTACGAAGTTCGAAGACAGAGAGACCTGGTGTGTCATCCACAAACAGCGGAGCACCCAACAGGTTGTTGAGCCGCTTGTCAAGGCGGTCCCACTCGTCGGGATGCAGCTGTCCGTTCAGTATCTTCGAGCCTTGTATCTCACAGACATTGGAGATGAGTCGGTTGACCAACTGCGTGTTACTCATTTCCAGAGAGAAGAAAGCCATCGGCACCTGATAGTCGGCAGCGATGTTCTTCGCCATCGACAGGGCAAACGACGTCTTACCCATGGCAGGACGACCAGCCACAATGACGAGGTCGGAAGGCTGCCATCCGCTCGTGATATCATCCAGCTTATGATAGCCCGTCGGTACACCCGTCAGACCGTCCTTGTTAGCCGCAGCTTTCTGGATGACATCCACTGCCGTCTTGATGACAGGATCAATCTGCGTATAGTCCTTCTTCATGTTCTTCTGCGAGAGCTCGAAGAGCGAACCTTCCGCCTCCTGCATCAGGTCGTCGATATCTATCGTCTCGTCAAAAGCCTTCGTCTCAATGAAACTCGCATAGGATATCAACTGACGGGCCAGGAATTTCTGGGCGATGATACGGGCATGATACTCGATGTTCGCCGAGGAAGCCACACGCGACGACAGTTCCGTGACATAGGCAGGACCGCCCACATCCTCCAAGTCACCCTGCTTGGCCAGCTGCTCCGTCACCGTCCATACGTCAACGGGCTGTTCCTTCATCTCCAAGTCGCGGATGGCCGTATATACCTTCTGGTTACGGGGTTCATAGAAGCTCTCGGGATAGAGCATCTCGCACACCACCGTATAGGCATCCTTGTCAATCATCAATGCGCCCAGCACGGCACGTTCTATCTCTGTTGCCTGCGGCTGTACGTGGGCATAAGTGTTATCTGTCGGAGTCGTCTTGCGCGTTCTGCGCTGATTATTCTGTTCGGGCATTATTGCTTGTTTATTTTTAATATCGTTACTATAGTCCCTTAGGCACTATAGATTCTCACACTCTTTCAGCCACAAGGCACTGGATGCATCACTTGGCATACGCCAGTCGCCACGGGGCGAGAGACTGACACTACCCACCTTCGGACCGTCGGGCAGACAAGAGCGCTTGAATTGCTGGTTGAAGAAGCGGCGACAGAACGTCGTCAGCCATTTCTTAATCGTCTCCTTATCGTATTTCTCCCCAAAGGCATGAGTAGCCAGGAAGAATATCTTGGAGGGACGGAAGCCGAAACGGAGGAAGTAATACAGGAAGAAGTCGTGCAACTCATACGGTCCCACCAGGTCTTCCGTCTTCTGCTTGATATTCCCCTGCTCGTCTGCAGGAGTCAGTTCCGGCGATATCGGTGTATCGACAATGTCGAGCAGCGTCTCCTTCTGTGCCTTATATGCAGGCTGTTCCGCCACATAGCGTATCAGATACTGGATCAGGGTCTTGGGAATGCCGGCATTGACTCCGTACATCGACATGTGGTCGCCATTATAGGTAGCCCAGCCCAGTGCCAGTTCCGACAAGTCGCCGGTACCGACCACCATGGCGTTCAGTTGGTTGGCAAGGTCCATCAGGATCTGCGTCCGCTCACGGGCCTGCGAGTTCTCATAGGTCACATCATGCTTCTTGATGTCGTGACCGATATCCTCGAAGTGCTGCTTCACCGCCTTGGCAATGGATATTTCCATCTGCGAGATGCCGAGTGTCTGCATCAGCGATGTGGCATTGTCGTGCGTGCGGTCTGTCGTTCCGAAACCAGGCATGGTGATGCCCACAATGCCCTTACGGTCAAGTCCCATCTTGTCGAAGGTACGAACGCAGACCAACAGCGCGAGTGTTGAGTCCAGTCCGCCGCTGATGCCTACCACCACGTGTTCGCAGTTGGTATGCAGCAGGCGCTTGGCAAGACCAGTCGTCTGGATATTCAGGATTTCCTCACAGGTGGAAGCCATCTGCTCCTCGCTGGGAATGAAGGGATGAGGGGGCACGGGGCGCAGCATCTGGAAGGTCGATGGCTCTACCGTCTTACACTCGACGATCTGCGCCTTCGCATCGCGTTGGGCACTGATGAACGTCGAGTTGGTCTGGCGCTCGGTGCGCAGTCTCTCCACGTCAATCTGGGTCACCTGCAACTGCGGCTGGAAGGAATAGCGTTCCCCTTCCACCAGAATGCGTCCGTTCTCGAAAATCATGGCATTGCCGCCATAGACCACATCCTGCGTCGACTCGCCGAAGCCACAGGACGAATAGACGTAGGCGCTGATGGTACGGGCACTCTGCTGAGCCAGCAGCGAGCGCAGGTATTGATGCTTGCCCAGCACCTCGTCACTTGCCGAACAGTTCAAGATGATGTCGGCACCAGCCATCGTCAGGTTATTGCTGGGTGGCACGGGAGCCCACACATCCTCGCAGATTTCCACGCCGAACTTCACGCCGGCAGTCGTCTGGAACACCTTCGGTTCTGCCGACATGGCAACGTGGGAACCAGCCAAGTAGAGGTCGGTATCGTTGAGGTCCTGCGCCGAGGCGAACCAGCGCTTCTCATAGAACTCATTATAATTGGGCAGATAGGTCTTGGGCACAATTCCCAGCAGGTTACCGGCCTGGATGACGGCAGCACAGTTGAGCAACAAGCCTCCCGTCTGTACGGGCATACCGACCACACAGATGATGTTCAGCTTACGGGTGAAGTTTAGCAGCATCATCAGACCTTCCTCCGCCTTCGACAGCAGGAGTTGTTCCTTAAAAAGGTCCTGACAACTATAGCCCGTGATGGCTAATTCAGGAAAACAGATCAGCTCGACACCCTGCCCTTCTGCATTGGCAATCAGTTTCTCGATCTCAAGCACGTTGTACTCGACATCGGCCACTTTGACAGCAGGTACTGCGGCTGCAACGGTAATCAGTCCATGTTTCATATCATTTAATTTTTTAAGGTATCAATAACGATGAGTCGCCATAGCTCAGGAAACGGAAGTCGTGAGCCAGGGCATAGTCGTAGATGCGGCGCCAGTCGCCCTTGACGAAGGCACTCACCAGCAGCAACAGCGTCGACTGCGGCTGATGGAAATTGGTGACGAGCATCTTGACGATATGGTATTCATAGCCCGGTGCTATAATGATTTGCGTAGAGCTGTGGAGCGTCGTCAGCTCATGGCGGTCCAGCCAGTCGATGAGGTTCTGTATCGCCTTGACAGGAGTGATACATCTTCCATCAGACATCTGACATCTTCCATCGTCATACGGCTCCCACTGGTTGACGTGCAACTGTTCCTCCGTCAAGTCGGGATTCTCCTCCAGCTTCAGTCCCATGTAGTACAGGCTCTCCAGCGTCCGGACACTGGTGGTGCCGACGGCAATGGCCTGCGCATCGTAGGCAAGCAGCCGCTCCAGTGTATGACGGCGCACGGCGATGTACTCCGTGTGCATCTCGTGGTCGGCTATCTGCTCGCTCTTCACCGGGCGGAACGTACCGGCACCCACGTGCAGGGTCAGTTCCTCACGCTCAATGCCATGGGCGTCAATGTCGGCAAGCACCTTCTCCGTGAAGTGCAGACCGGCAGTCGGAGCTGCCACGCTACCCTTGATCTTGGAATAGACCGTCTGGTATGTCGTCTTGTCACTCTCCTGCGTCTCTCGGTTGAGATATGGTGGAATAGGCAACTCGCCCATCATGTCGATGATGTCGGCAAAGCTTACACCCCCGCTCCACTCAAACTCGATGAGCTGGCTCGTGCCGACCTCGCCCTTCCGCGTAGCCTTCACTTCTAACTTCTCACCGCTTACATCTAACACCCTGCAGAGCGTCCCCTCCTTCCATTTCTTCAGGTTGCCCACCAGGCAGAGCCACGAGCAGCGCTCCCGCCGCTGGAACATCTGCTCATAGTCGGCAGGCTCCGACGGCTCCAGCAGGAACACCTCTATCAGAGCCCCCGTTTCCTTGCGGAAGTGCAGGCGCGCCTGGATCACCTTCGTGTTGTTGAACACCATCAAGGCATGCTGTGGCAGGTGCTTGGGCAAGTTGTAGAACACGTCCTCGCCCACTTCACCTTTATCATATATAAGCAGCTTCGAGTGGTCGCGCTGTGCCACCGGAAATTTGGCGATGCGCTCGTCCGCCAGCTCGTAGTTATAATCGCTGATATGTATCTCTTTTGTTTTCACGGATTGCAAAGATAAATAATATTTTCGATGTTCGCAAATTCAAGAACGCATTTTTACGTTTGATGCATAAAAAGTTGGGAAACTCATTCCCATTCGGACGAAAACCACACGAAAAAAGAGATGCGCCCTGTTATGTGACGCATCCCCTTTCTTTGTGAATTAAATGCAAGAAAAAGCTTAATGTCGGCTTTCTTACTTTCCTACTTTCCTACTACAACTCTGAAACGAGTTTCTTGTAATTACCACGCATGGTACGCTCAATAGCCTTGTCACCAAGCAGACGCTCCAAAGTTTTCTGACCAGAACGGTTATTGGCATAACCAAAGGTCTTTGCGAACTGTTCCGTAGTGAACTCCTCTGGCAACAGCCTGAAACACTCTTGGAACTTCGTTGTGCGGCGACGCTGCGTAGCGGCATCACGCAACTGGTTCTCGTAATACTGATGGTGTAGTTCGTAGTACCAGAAGTGCTGTGTCCTGTATTGGATGTCAAGCACTAAATCTACCAAAGAGCGGTCCACGTCATCGGGAGTGTATGTGCCGGTCTGCTCACGTTCCTCCCAATGCCGCATATCGATGAAGGGAGCAGATACGTTGATGCCGTAATATGGACATCTCTTGACGAGCAGCCAATCGGCCTTGTCCCTGTCGTTAAACTCGGCAATGGCACGGCGGTCGTCACACCACTTGTGAACGTGTTCGACCAGAGGCCACAGTGGCAACTCACCACGACGCTGATCCAGACGGTACGCCCACTGTTTGAGTGTTTCGTTAAACTCAGCCGTCTTGGGGTCATCCTTTTCGCCCAACGGTATCATCTTGAAATCTTCCTCACCCATCGGGATGGTCCCCGTACGTGTGTCAAGACCTGAATTGACCGATCTTTCATTCACGAGCTTTGTTAAAGTTGGCGGGGTGAACGTCTCAACCATGTTCCAAAATACGCGATAACGGCCGGATACCGATTGCTTGTTAGAGTAGTGCTGGTCATCATATTCCCCATGAAAACTAAGCAGTATCATGTTAGATTTCGATATCCAACTGCCAGCCTTGCCTATCTCGAGGTCTTTCTCTGATGAAACGGTCACCATGTGGCGTCCCATCATTTCGCCATCCACCTCCTCCTTACAGTTTATCAGACTGCGTATGAACTCAGAGTTCGATGTACGGTAGCCAAACATTCTGTTATAAATAGCAGGTCTGAGATCTTTCTCTTTGTTGGCACCCTTGGCGTCAGTCTCACTCTTCCAGGTATTGGTGCTATCGTCGGCAATCTCTCCCTCCGCAATGATGGGAGCCAGCAGATTATTCATCAGTCGCTCCAACGTGTGTTTACCCGATGTCGGGTCACCCACACCCCAGATGATGTAATTCAAGCGTGTGCGCTCACCTCTATTGGCATAGAAAAAGTAGTAAGTCAAATCCATGCACGTGCCCATCATGGCAGCCGAGGCAAAGAGCAGGAAGGGCCACAGACGGCGTGGATGGGGTTCGCAGACCTCACGCAGGCAGGGATAGATGGGAAAGAAACTCTCTATCTGGTCGCACCATTGGTCAAAAGGCAGAATGGCCATCGGATTGGCATTCTTCATATTAATAGCAGTCTGCTCCAGATTGATGCCCGCCTTGTCCATCAACTCTTTTAAAGCCTTAGGATAGCGCGTCAGCAGTTTCTTCTTAGCAGCCGACTGGCACAGGTCTTCCACTTCGCCAGGTCTTGGATTCCATTCCTTTACCCAGTCAAGACGCTTAGCCATAGCAATAGCTTTCTGCGGGTCGTTATCGTTGAAATAACAAAGCCAATGAGAAGTCTCCGTCTGCATCGTGTCGTGCTTCGTATGAGGAGGCAAACTTGGACCATAATGCTCGTTCAACACCTTGATAAAAGCCTCGTCCTCTTCCGAGAACTCCACAGGCATTTCTACTTGTGGCTGGGCTGTAGCGATGGGCTGCGTTGACGCAGCACCTACCGCTCCCTTGCGAGCCTCTTTGCGCTGACGCTCCAGTTCCTGCCAACGAGGCTGGGTGGGTTCCGACTCACCTCGACGGTAGGCCTCACCATACTTCTGCTCGTAGGCAGGATTCTCGTAGGTGAGCAACGCCTCCCAATCGATGTACTTCACGTCATCAGCTTTCGGGATGAAATGAGCGTGGTCCGAGTTCTTCGTCTGTCCGTCAGCATAGTCCAGGACACCAAGGATGTCTGCCATTTGGTAGGCATTATCCTGTAGGTTGCCCCACTCCTCCCGGGCTTTGAAAATCACTTTCACGCCCTCACCACTCGGAGTGATGAATATACAGACGATGCCCAGGTCTTTGAAGTCCTCACGCTGGAGCCACTCCTGAATGCGCTCTTCTACGTTAGGCACATGGTCACCATCTAACACAGCCTGACCAGACAAGTATCCGTACTGTTGCACACGCCACAATCCCTCGCGTCCCCAGCGGTCGATACTCTTAATAAAATGAGCAATGGTGGGAATGATGGCTGGCAGCGAACTTTTCAACTGCGTGATGTAGAGTTTCACACGTTGTAGGTCATCGCTGGGCATCAGCTTCTTCCTACGCTTTTCATCTTTCTTCAGTCCTGCTGCCAACCACGATTTGTAGTCATCGAGGGTCAGTACGTCGTTTACAAACTCCCCTACTGCCTGTCGCGCCTCAGCCTCAGCCATTTGGCGCTTCATCTTGCGGTAGTTGTCAATGAGTTCGTTGTTTGCAGGATGCTCCATCATACCTTTGAGCATTTCTGCTGCCAACTCTTGGGTTGGTTGGTTGATGTTCGGTTGGAATACAATCATTTTTTAAGTCCTCCTGTTTTTAAATTGTTGATAATCTTGTTGAATCTCTCTGAGGCAGGCAGTCTACGAACTACCAGCTGCACCTGACGCAGCACCTCGGCTTGCCAGTCGCGTGGATGCTTGCTGAGGTCGATGATGCCAGAAAAAATCAGCTCATTTTTTGTTGCATTGAGCCAGCATTGTAGACCTGCTTCAGAAACAACCCTTTGGCTGTCTGGCAGCACTACGGGTTTCTTTGGTTTCAAATCCTTCGTCAAAGTTTCGAACTGAGTCAAGACATCAGCATACTGATCGGGCGATGACATCTTGGTTTTCAAGGTAATCATCCTCGACGGGTCAGAGCCTGTGGTTTCCCACGATTTGCCTCCGCCTTTGCAGTTCTTGACGTTAGTTTGTGATGATGGACCTTCGTTGAAAGCCGTAAATTCAAACGAGTTGTCCGAAAGGTCGTAGCAGCCTGTGCCGCGAACCCTGAGTTTCTTTTGTTTTTTATCTTTTTGTGTCATTTCTGTAGATTTTATTAATTAATAAGGAGAAGCCCACCATGGCGCCTTATGGCAGGCTCCTGTTTTGTTAAACGTGATTCGCAATTTTTACACCTTGCTGACGGGCACAATTGAGAATCTTCGTGTAGAGAGACCACAACATGTTATCGATGTGTGGAATACCAATCGTAGCCAAAGCCTTGCCACGACAGCAGTCTGCCAGGCTTTCTGCTATCCAGAGGGCCGCCCACTCACTAAAACCGCGTAGGCTTTCCTTCAATTCATCCTGGAGTTTCTCAGGAACCCATTCGGGCATGGTCATCTCCAGAATACTTAGTGCAAAACGATCAATCTTGATGTCATCAATCTGAGTGGCAATGTGGGTATTAACCTCCATTGTCAATCTTTTGACAGGTTCTGCATCGTAGAAGAACTTTTTCTTCTGGTCTTTGCGAGTCTTACTGCTTTTGGCAGCTTGAAACGCTGAATATTCTCTTTTCTTCATCTTGTGTTGTAAAATACCGTCGTCCTTTGGCGACATTAAATTGTTAATAAATGAAGAATATGAGAAGCTTCTCGATGCCCCTGTTTTTTTAGCATGCGTAGAACAAAAAAGCACCACCTCGGGATTATCCTTTGGTGATGCAAAATTACAAAGAAAATAAAGGGGTAATAGTTGTGTGATGGTATCTTTCTTGGTATCAGGGGGGTATAGGGGGGAAACAACGATACCCCCTAGGGGGGTAAACTATATTTTAAGCTCTGACAAATATAGTTCTAAGTTATTACAGAGTTTGTTCAATGCTATAAAACCTGATATACCTTGATCCTTTTTGTATTCGTATCTTATAGGTGGCTCTCCAGTAGAATTCAGCCAAGATGTATATTTAAAAGCATCACCAGTAAAGTAGCCATTTCGATAGGTACCAATTGCATCTGCACTACACTTGATTTTAACCTCTGGAAACCAATTCGCCATCTGAGCCTGCATGTCAGAATTGGATAAATGTGATTTCTCTAAAAAAGTAGAATGATGATTTTCCAAGAAAAGTAAAAGAGAGAAATATTGATAAGGGTAACTGATTTCATCTATGGAATGTTCTTTAATCCAACGCCATAGATTTTTTAGTTGCTCTTGATCGAATTCAGTCCTAAAGATGATATTAATTAGTGTTGGCGGCATGCCCACATCATTGTTGTTTTTTTCTTCAATTATAGCCAAGACAGGAGGAACGTCCTTGGATTTTAGAATTTGATCCATGGTTTTGCCTATATCAGGGTTAAACCCAAACTCCAAAAAAGCCCTTTGAATGCAAAAACCCCACCGCATAGCTTCGTCTTTGCTGAAAGCATTTCTCATGTTTTTCAGCAGATGGGCTACGGTGTATGTTTCTGTGCCAAGTAAAACTTTTGATTCTAGTGAGGTCACTGGTGAGGGGCGTATTTCTCGTTGAGTAATTTGATAAGTGCTGCGAATTGCGGCTCTTTGCATCGGAATTCTACAGTAACATTTTCTCTTTCCACTGCTCTTATGTAGTCATCAACCTGTTCAGATATTTTTACAAGCATATCATCCAGAGTACTTACTTTGACGGCTACAAATAAAGATGTAAGATTAACGATATGATTTGACGTGAGACAAGCTGTTTTTGCGTCCAAATGACCATACATTAGTTCAAGACTACCATGAGGATTCTTAGGATAAAACTCGGGTGCAATCTTAAATCCCAATGATTTTATGTCATTCACAAGTTGGCTGAGTGAAAAGCCTGACGACATACCAGTCATATTGCGAAGACGTTCAACACTACTAAAATGATGCAAGGGAATTATTTCCGAATTGTCATAGCCCAGTAGTTCTGTATTGCTTATGTCTGTTTGCCACACTTTGTTTTCTGCCCACCTTTCTGGCATAGCCAATTGCGACGGCTGCTGCTTTAACTTGTTGACATAGTTTACTACTGGCAATGAAACCATGCGAAGTGCTCCAGATATATTACCTCCTCGCCGTTGTGGTTGAACAACAATTAGAGTTCCTGTTTGTATGCCCACTCGACCACGATAATATAGAATAGGATAAGGCGGATTGAGTGGCACATAATGTGAATTGAATTGGATATTGTTCTCCATATTTGTATCTACTATTTATGCATCCATCACTATTTTGCGTTATTCCTCAAATGAATGATCATTTACTGGAACAAATATTGACTAAAAAGAATCGGGGGATTACCCAATAGTTTTACATCAAACTTACATGAGAGTACAATGGGATTGTCTGCACTGTGTATTCTGAACGAAATTTCCCATCCGCCATCAAGAATCATATTTAGTGTATCCTGCATCTGATCATCAGGTTTCTTTGCGTATTCTAACTCTACTATACGAGTTGGAAGTTCTAACTTAGGAACACCATACCGTGATTTTTGTTTATTTACGGTTTTATTAAGACCACCATTGATGTTAAAAGCTTTTACTACAACAAGATTTTTTGAGTCTAACTTTATGACTTGATAGAAAGGATGAGCACCAATGACATAGGAAATAAGTTTCTGAGGAATGTTTGGGCTTTCATTATTTATTCTAAGTATTTCCTTTCGAAAAGCATCCAATAAGGGAATGTAAACTTTCGATTCTTTTAAATCGCCCATATCATCCCAAGAAAGTCCTTTATCTTTATACTCTTTTACAAATTCAAACACAGGTCGCACAAGCCTCCAATATTCATCGGAGCAATTATAACCGAACCATTTCTGACCGAAATCATTGCTACCGCTAATACGTGAATGTTTCTGTGAATCATTATTGTTTTTGGCGGAAAAACCCATTTCCCAATGAGATTTTGTTCTGGTGAAAATGACATCACGTACATCACCAGCTTGCCCTTCAACATCTGATGCAAGCCTAATTGAAAGAATATCTCTATCATCCTTTTGGGCTGTTAACCCAGGCTCAATCTTAAGCATTGTATCAAGTGTTGCTTCTGCAGATGCTATGTAACGCTTCTGTACGTCTTTAGGGAAGTTCTCGAAATATCCTTTGGCTGTATCGTAAGCAGCATCTTCTACAAGAGTAACCAAAAGACCACGAGCTTTTAATTCGTCATAGTAAACTTTGGCAAGAGCAAACTCAAAAGCCTTACCATTCTGAACTTGTGTAGCCATTTATATTACTTTTTTAATAGATTCGGCAACAATGTAAGCAAGGTTAACTGGTACAGCATTACCTACCATTTTATACCCTGCACTTATATTCTTATACTTTAAGATAAAATCGTCTGGGAAGGTTTGAATTCTTGCAGCTTCTCGTACTGACAATCTGCGATACAAGTGTTCCTTGCCTGGTACAAAAATTCTCTTATCTGCATTTATCTTAATCATTTTAGGGGCTTGCGGATGCAATGGGGCTTGTCTGCCACTTGCTTGAATAGTATAAGAAACCTCATCCCAGTCACGAGTACGATTGCGTGAAAGGAAAATTGACGAGAAGCCACCTGTAAGATAGTCGTGATTGGGGATTTCTGTATTCCAGCCTCCCTCTTCGTTAATAGCATTTGAAAAACCTTTGGGCTCTTTGCCTAAAAGGTCACCTATTGCATCCCTCAATGTGACGCGCTTTCCTTTGGGTGTAACAGGCTCTGGGAACTTGAATTCAACATGTAAATCCTTACGAAAACCTATAAACAATACACGTTCTCTATCTTCGGGCACATTATAATCTGCAGCGTTCACTAAATGAAAAAAGAGATCATAACCAAATTTACCTGCATTGCTGAAAGCACGTTTAAAATTATCTAATGCATCACCATAGCGATTCATTAGCATCCCTTTGACATTTTCTGCCACAAAGAATTTGGGATTTTTTGCATTCAAAATACGTATATAATCCCAAAACAACTGTCCTCTTTTATCCTCAAGACCACGTTTTGATCCTCCTTCGCTCCATGATTGACAAGGGGGACCGCCTATTATTCCATCACATTCAGGAACCTCATCAGCGGGAATGTCGGTAATTGAACGTGTATCAAGAATCGTATCCTTATGATTCAAACGATATGTATCCCATATCTCTTTATCAAACTCATTGGCCCACATGACATTGAACCCCGCTTTCTCAAAGCCAAGGTCCAAACCTCCACATCCAGAGAAAAGGGATACTATATTCGGTTTGTCTGCAACTCTTTTTACTTCGGCAGATATGCTAAAAAGCGAATGCTGCTGTGCGCTGTTATGTATGTACTGGTCTGTCATTTAAACTTCTCTTGCTTTTCGATTTGCAAATATACAAATTTTTCAGGTATAAACAAAAGAATCATGAGAAATATTGAGAGAAGGGAGCAGGGAAGAGTCTTCAAAATAGCCTACTCCAGAAAGTCCATCATCAACGAGAAAGTAGAAAAGTAGGAAAGTAGGAAAGTAGACATTAATAGTTATTAGGGAAATAATAATTAGATATTTATTAAAAGAATATAATGGTATAATAATAATAAATTTAAAAAACTTCTACTTATAATGTCTCTCTTCCGCACTCAGAATAGCTTTATGTCGGCTTTCCTACTTTCCTACTTTCTTACCTTCTTGCCACGATCCCCCCTGCCCCACTACCGGTCAAAAAAAGCCCCTGAAAGCGGTTCGTCACTCTCAGGGGTATCTCTTTCCTGTATCCTTCTTGATGCCCTGCATCTCAGCCCATAGGCATTTCAGGTTTTAGAGGTTCAATATTAATATATTACACTATCGCACCTGCGTGCAAGTCTTCAATAGGAAAGATTAAGTCCCAATTTTTACCCCATACGATATTTCCGTTCTCTATGGTAAAACGGCTGAACTTTCTGGGATCAAGGTATTTGTTGTATTGTGGATGAGGATGGCGGCGGATAAAGCTGCCAACATCTATTATCTGTTTAGAATTATCGCTGAATGTCAGGCTGACTGTCAAGTTGCCTGTGTTTTCTGCTTTGATAATGTGAATGCTGTCCATAACGTATCCTCCTTACAATTTCTTCTTAATACTCGTACTGCGTACACTTTGCTTCAGCACAAAGAACTTTACCCATTTCTCGATAATGTTCTTGTGATATTTGCGAATGAAATCTTCTGCTGTCCGTTTGTCTTTTTCCGGCAATGGTTCTGCACCTTTTTTTTCTCTGACAGAAATACCAGCCAGTGCTCCATTCATCATGATGATGTCAAAAATACTTTCTTTTCCACCATGTATTACATGGACATGAATTGGCTCATGCTCATTCGAGTAGAAATAGAATATAAAACCGAAGTATTCAAATATCTTTGGCATATCAACTATTATTTTAGGACAAAGATAAAGTTTTTTTCTGAGACTTCCAAATTTTCAGCACGAAAAATGGATATAGTAACTCTGGCAGATGCTCCACCATAACCCACGCTTATTGCCGAATAACCGTGCCTTATTTCGCGATAAGGCAGGGTTATTTTCCGGCAGAAAATATTTTAAGAAAAGCTTGAAAAAAATGTAGTAAATATTTGGTAGTTTGAGAATTATTTTGTATCTTTGCAAATAGAGATGAGACAGTAGTCTCAGGGCATTCGAAAACAAATTTTCGCCTGCTATCTCTTAACAGAGATTCTCCATTTGCGATACTCGGCTGCACCTCAGCATAACTCAAGCGAGCTTGGTTCTGCCATTCGGTTTGCACGAGCATTGCAATATTGAAATTGAAGAGTGAAAGGCTACGGGTAGGCGAGCTTTGCTCGGGAATGGAGTGAAGAGTGAAGAATTGGCTACCGCTGCAGAGGTAATCATAATTCTCAATTTTCAATTATCAATTATCAATTTCTAAAAGCGGGATTCGGGCCACCCGATGTAGTTGGTCCGGTGAGTTTCTAATACCACAAAAAACACGAAAAAGGTATGATAGAACTTTATTTGAGTAAGGTGACCGAGACATCGGAAACCGAACAGGCGGGCAAGATGTACGCCCGAGTGAGTTACAAACAGACGCTGAGCGTCCAGGACATGGCACGCCACATGGCAGAGCACAACACGATGTTCTCCGAAGGCTCCATCTGCGGTATCCTCATCGACTTCGTGAAGTGCGTCCGCGAGCAGGTGCTCAACGGCAACACGGTGAAGATCGACAACCTGGCGATTTTCAAAGCCACCGTCGAGGCCAACGCGCTGGAGACGCTCTACGACGCCCAGAACGACAAGGTGGCTTCGGCTTCCATCGGTCAGCTGGCTGAGGGTGCCAAGACGGGCGCTGCGGTGAAGACCATCAAACTGCTGGCACAGTCGACCGGTGAGTTCACACGCGACGAGCTGAAGAAGGACGCCAAGCTGAGCTGGACCGACAAGACCAAGTCGGAGATTGCCGCTGCCAAAGGGGAGAACCCCTCTCCTAACTCCCCCAATGGGGAGGGTACTAACACTAACACCGGTGGAGGTACTAACAACGGCGGCACGAACACTGGTGGTGACAACGGAGGTGGAAACACCGGAGGAGGAAGCGACCCGAACTAAGGGAAAAGTGAATAGTGAATAGTGAATAATTTGCTACCGCTACTGAGTAAGAGGTAAGAGGTAAGAGGTGAGAGAATAGCTGGATAAACTTAGAAAATAGAGGTATAAGGGAGTGTCTGAAGTAATCTCTCACCTCTCGCCACTCACCTCTCACCTCTAGAATAACGGAGATACAGAGGTCTTAATCTTTTAAACTCTGTGTCTCTGTGTTTTATTATGTCTAAATCTGAGGACCGCTACAGATGCAAGTCGAAGGCCGCCATGAGGACGGCAGTGAAGAGGGTGAGCCCAAGGATGCTGATGGGTACGAAGCAGAGGTGGAGCTCATACTTGGCGGGAACGGTGATGCGGCAGTAGAGCTTATAGACGAACCAGCCGACGAAGCCCCCCCAGAGGAGGCCGACGGTGATGTCGCCCGGATAGTGGACACCGAGATAGAGCCGGGTGTAACAGTTGATGAGCGAGTAGCCGACAAGGAAGAAGGTGAGCATCCGCTGCCGGATGAGCAGGGAGAAGAAGATGGCAATGCTGAACGTGTTGGCAGCATGGGCGGAGAAGAATCCGTACTTACCACCGCGGTAGCCGTTCACCGTATCGACCAGATGACCAATCTCAGGGTCGTGAGTGGGTCGCCAGCGGGCCACGAGGGGTTTCACAATACCGTCGTCGATGGCTCCTGCCAGCAGGTAGCAGAGTCCGGCGGCTGCGAGGATAAGAACTATCTCGCGGAGGTTCTTGTTAGCCTTCAGCACGACGTAGAAAAGTCCCACGTAGAGGGGTATCCACGTCTTCGCATTGGTCAGCGTCAGGATGATGTAGTCGAAGAACTCCGAGTCGCTGCCGTTCACCATCAGCAGCAGTTGCTTGTCAAACTGTATGATTTCTTCCATGTTGTCTTAATGTCGTAATAACGTTATATCGAATTTATATGATTTCTATCTGCTTCACCTCAATCCAGCCCTGCTTGCCGTCAGCCACACGGATTTCCTTCCATCCGGCCATCGAGTTGTCAGTAATGGTAACGCGGGTTCCCTCATGCAGGATGAAGAGGTCGGTACCGTTCTTCGACGGTGTGCTCTTCACCGTGGCTGCCGTCGTCATGATGATGGCACCGGTGCGGTTGGTGAGCTTGCTCTTCTGCTGGAAGGCGAAGAGGTTGCTCATGACGAAGACCAGCAGCAGGAACAATGCCCCGAAGAAACCAATCTTCCGCAGCCACATCCGGTCGGAGAACAGGTAGGCCAGTGCCAGTATGATGGCGATGGCGAGGGCTATCAGGGCGGTGCGTGCCCAGGCATCGACACTCATCAGATTGACGAGCGAGTGATACCACGTGACGAAGAACATCTCCGACTCAGGCGTAATCTTGTCGATGGTCTTCGACCGTGCCATCTGCAGGTTGAAGCGCGTATCGGCATCGCCCGGCGAGAGCAGCAGCGCCCGCTCGTAGTTCAGGATGGCCTTCGTGATATTGTCGGTGCGGTAGTAGGCATTTCCCAGGTTGTAATACAGGTCGGCACTCACCCCTTGCTTCAGCAGCGCCTCATAGTCGGCAATGGCCTGCTGGTATTGCTCACGGACATAGGCACTGTCGGCCTCAGCCTTGGTGACGGCGGAAGAGGTGAGAGGTAAGAGGTAAGAGGTAAAAGAAATCAATAACAACATCAGGACACGGGCCGATGGAGCACGACGGATGTGTTTCTTGCCTTTCAGGAAATCTTCAATCTTCATAATCGCATTGATGGCAGCATCATACACCTTATTCATATTACCACTGGCATCGCCTGGGGCATAACGGGCATACTCGCACTCGTCGAGGGCCCCGATGAACTGGTTGACGGTATCGGTATCCACACCACGCTCCGTCAGTCGCTGGCTGATATTGTCACGCGACAGGTCTGCAACGGGCATGTCCAGTTTATCACCGACATATCCCCAAAGGGCACGCAGCACTTCGTCGTAGAACTCACCCTGCTTGCCGGCCTTCAACAGTTTATCAGCCACACGCAGACGGCGGACAGCCACCTTGTTGGCCCGCTTGCCACGCATCTTGCCGATGTTCGCATTCTCGACGGCACGATGGCGGAAGATGATGAAGAGCGAGATGAAGACCGCCAACAGGACGGCAAGACAAATCCAATAGAGCGAGGAGCCGAAGAAATAATCTCCGACGGCACGCAAGGGAGTATTCTCCGTCTTGATATAACGGATATCCTTGTTCAACTGCTTCACTTCCTCGCTGGTATAGGTGGTCACACTCGACGTACCGTCACCCTTCGCCACATTCAGCGTGAAGGGCTGAGACCGCAACGTCTTATAGGCATTGGTCTGGGTGTCGAAATAAGTAAACTCGACGGGGGGCACCTCATATTTTCCCTGATGGCGGGGAACGACGAGGATGTCGTAAACCATGCTGCCCTCAATACCGTTGGTCGTCAGCTTCGTGTTGTCGGTAATCTTCGCATCATACTGGTCGAAGTCCTTGGGCAGGTCGACGACGGGCTGCTTGATGAGCTTCAGGTTACCCGTTCCACTCACTGTAACGCGGAAGGTGATGGGGTCGTTGGCCTTCACCTCTTTCTTGTCCATCTCGGCAGAGAGCGTGAACGTGCCTACCCCACCCGAGAAGTTTGTGGGACGGGCAGGCAGTGGATCGACGGTAATGGTCAGACCGGGAGCCTTGATTTCCTTCTTGACCTCCATATAGCCGGAACCACCGTTGAAGAAAGCCTCAAAGGGATCGACATTGCGGTTCTGCAGCACTACCATTCCCTCGTAGGTAATGCTGGGAATCTCCAGCTTACCCGTTGTCTGCGGGAACATCACGTACTGTTGCCACGTCACGGTACGGTAGGGACGACCGTTGAAGGTCTCCAGCTTGAAACTCTTCTCCTGCGGCAGTGGTACCTCACGGGTATAGAAACTCTTCAGGTCGGGCATCTTACCATTCAGCGAGGTCAGGTCGACCAGCGTATATACCTTATAGGTCAGCAGGATAGGCTCCTGTTCGTGGACATGACTCTTGTTGGCACTGACCTTGATGAAGAGGTCGCTGCCGGAAATCGTACTGCCTGCAGCACGCATCTGTCCACCACTCGGTGAGCGCTGACCGCCCGTATTGCCCTGTGGTGCCGTTCCCGAAACCTTGATGTGCAGTTCGTTGGAATGCAACGGCTTGCCATTCACCGTAGCATGGGCGGCAGGAATGGTAAACGAGCCGTTCTTGGTGGCAGAAAGGATATAGGTATAGGTCACGGACGTAGAGCTCGAGGTATGGCCGTTGACCATCTGGAAACTCGACTGCGTGGATGTGCTGGGACCCATCAGAACCTCAAAGGCATCAGGGATATTTCCCGCACGGAAACCACTGACATCGTCCGTATTAACCGTATAAGAAAGGCGGAACTGCTCCCCTACCGCCACCTGTGCGGGAGCCTTTCCCGTAATTTGCTGTGCCCAGCAAATGATGAATGAAACATTAAATATAATAAATGTAATCAGTCGTTTCATCAATGCGCTAAACTTTAAACTATAAACTATAAACTTTATATCACCAGTTCTTCTGCAACTTCCGTGACTGCTTCTGATGTTGGGCTTTCTTGATACGCTCCTGGGTATTCTTCTCCTCCTGCATCGCGGCATTCAACAACTGCTCGGCATTCTCCTTGCTCATCTGAGGCTTCTGCTGCTGTTGCTGTTTCTCCTGTTGCTTCTGCTGGTCTTGCTTATCTTGATCCTTGTTCTTGTCTTGCTTGTCCTTGTTGTCTTTATTATCCTTATTGTCCTTGTTCTGTTTCTGTTGCTGATTCTGCTGGTTCTGCTGCTGTTGCTGCTGCTGACGCTTGCAGAGTTCCAGGTTATAGCGTGTCTCGTCATCGTTCGGGTTGTTGCGCAATGCCTCCTTATAGGCTTCTATCGCCTCTCCGAACATCTGACGTCCCTGACAGATAACTCCGATGTTATGGTATATCCACGACTTGCGTCTGGCATTGGACTCCAGCTTCGCCGCCGACTGGAACTGTTCGATAGCCGCAGAGTCTTTTTTCTGCGCCATCAGGGCATTGCCCAAGTTATAGTATGCCTGCGGATTACGAACATTCTTCTCCATTGCCTTACGATAGTCCACCTCAGCCTCGGCAAACTTGCCAGCACGGAACTGTTTGTTGCCCTGACGGATGTAGTCGCGGTCGGTCTGAGCATGGACAGCTACTGCCATCAGCAGCAACAGCACCGTCATCGTCTTCTTACGACTGAACAGATGGAGATTCTTCAGATGCGGATTCTTGATTTCCATAATACATATCTCGGCAATCAGGAGCAGGAGGACCAGGATGCAGACAGCCTGGAACTGCTCGTCATAGTCGCTATACACCGTGCTGGAGATTTCCTTCTTGGCCAGTTTGTCGAGTTCATGATTCAACTGCTCCTGAGCATTGCTGTTGTTCTCCACGTGGATATAGGCACCGCCGCCAGCCTCAGCCACCTGTTTACACATCTCCTCATTCAATGCTGACATAACGGTCTCGCCTGCATTGTCTTTCATATAATCACCCGTTCCAGGAACAGGAATCGGTGAGCCTTTGGTAGAACCGATACCAAGCACATAGACACGCATGCCTTTCTCCTTGGCATCCTGGGCTGCCTCCAAGGCTCCGCCCTCGTGGTCTTCACCATCCGTGATGACGATGATGGCCTTCCCCACCCCTTCTTCCTGTGTGAAGCTATGGGTTGCCATATTCACTGCTGCCGCAATATCCGTTCCCTGCGTCTCTATCATCGAAGGCTCGATGCTGGAGAGGAACATCTTGGCCGACACGAAGTCGCTGGTAATCGGCAACTGCACGAAGGCGTCACCGGCAAAGACGATGAGTCCTATCTTGTCGTTCGTGAAATGATCCACCAGGTTTTCCACCATCATCTTGGCACGGTCGAGACGACTGGGAGCCACATCCTCGGCAAGCATGGAGTTACTGATATCCAAGGCGATGATGGTCTCAATACCCGTCCGTTTCTCGTGACTAATCTTCGTTCCCATCTGAGGACGAGCCAGTACCACTATCAACAAGGCAAGAGCCGCCAGCAAGAGGCAGAACTTCACCAACGGACGGAAACGGGACACATCAGGCATCAGCTGGCGTACCAACTCCATATCGCCGAAGCGACGGAGCTGTTTACGCTGACGGATGACCATCCACCAACGGATGAGTGCCAATACAGGAATCAGCACCAGTGCATACAGATATATAGGGTCTTCGAATCGAAACATTTTTTCTCTTATGGTAATTTTCTAAAGATCGTAATACGCAGGAGGATTTCCAACAGCAGCAACACGACAGCCACCATCGCAAAAGGCTGATAGGCCTCGTAGCGCTTGCTGTAGGTCTTGACACTCAACTTGGACTTCTCCAGTTTGTCAATCTCCTTATAGATATTCTGCAGTTCCTTGTTATTGGTGGCACGATAGAAGTCACCGTCCGTCGCCGCGGCAATATCACTCAATGTCTTCGTGTCTATCTCCACAGGGATATTCACGTACTGCACACCGCCAGAGACCACCATCGGATAGGGAGCCACCTTATTGGTACCCACACCAATAGTATAGACGCGGATGCCAAGACTCTTGGCAATCTCCGCAGCAGTCATCGGCGAAAGGTCACCACGGTTGTTACTACCGTCCGTCAACAGGATGACGACCTTGCTCTTCGCCTTGGAGTCTTTCAGACGGCTCACCGCATTAGCCAGTCCCATACCGATGGCTGTACCGTCCTGTATCAGTCCCCGTGTGGCAATATCCGTACGGACCCCTTGCAAGAGATTCAGCAACGAGGCATGGTCGGTAGTCATCGGGCACTGGGTGAATGCCTCACCGGCAAAGATGGTCAGACCGATATTGTCATTAGGACGACCTGCGATAAACTCCGCTGCCACCTGTTTGGCTGCCTCTATACGGTTCGGTCGCAAGTCTTCGGCAAGCATGGAGCCGGAAACGTCCATTGCCAACATGATATCGATACCTTCCACCGACTTGTTATTCCACGAATTACGGGTCTGAGGACGCGCCAATATCAATACTAATAATATAAAGGTGGCGATGCGCAGAATCAGCTGTAATGGCATGAGCGTCACCTTCCAACTACGGGGAGCGAAACGATAAGCCTTCGTATCACTCATCCGCATGGTCGGCTCAGTCTTCTTCCTGTACATCAGGTACCATATCAGATAAGGTACCAGCAACAGCAGTAGGAACAGATATTCTTTATTCGCAAATTCCATTGTTCATTCCTTTATTACATAACACCCGCGAGAATCATCAACCGATAGACGACAAATCCCAACAGGACAAGACAGATGACGGCAATACCGCCGATAGACCATTTCAATACGCGACGGGTCTTCAAAGAACGCTGGTCGGCCTCGGAGAGTTGTGGCTTCTCTTCCTCCACCACTTGCATCTCCTGTTTGGTCTGATTGATAAACTCAATGGCATTGACCAGATTCATATCATTCTCGTTGATCAGCGTCGAATACTTGGCAAACTTCACCAGGTCGGCCGTCATGAAGAGCTGGCGCAGCTCATCCAATGACTTCTGGTCACCATCGCGCATCAGCCGTTCGATAATCTCAGAACTCGTCATCTCCATAGCGGAGAACTTATACCGCTCCTCGATATAACGGCGCAACGTATCGGTCAACTTGGTATAGTATTCCTTCTGGTTCTCCGATGCCACCATCTTGTCGGCCTTGATCTGCTCGATCTCCTTCATCGCCTTCTGGTGTGGCAGGAGTCGCTTGACCAGCTTGAAACTCTTTATCAGCGGTTTATTGTCACGCAAGCGGATATACAGATAACCGGCAGCTCCCAACAAGAGCAACATCAGGACACTCAACCAGAACACCAACGACCAGTCGCTCCACAGGAAGGGATTATCCTGAACATCCTTCGGACCGAAGAACTGATTCATCTTCGTGGTGTCCACCTCCACTTCCAATACTTTCAGGGCAAGGCTCTTGCTCTGGTATTCCTTGCCGTTGACCTTCACCTTAAAGGGAGGAAGATAATAAAGCTTGCCGTCAAACGACGTCAGCGTATAGACACGCGTCCACCGTTGTTGCCCATTGTCAATATCCTCTGTTTGCTCCTTGCTGACAGTCAATACTTCCACACCCGCAACTAACGTATCGCGAGACTTGAAGGAAGGAAAGACCACCTTGGCATTGGCAGGAGTGGTGGCAGACAGGGTGACATGTGCCTGCTGTCCTATCAGCATCTGGATAGAGTCAATTCTTGCCTCTACCCCCACCTGTGCCGTCACGGTGAGCACCATGCATACAAGACTTATCAGAGATAGGATTCGTTTCATCTAACTACGTTGTTTAAAGAGCATCAGCAAGTGCTTCACGAAATCATCGTTGGTGGCAATACTGATCATATCAACATTACTCTTGTTCATCGTCTCACGGAGTTGCTGCTGACGATTCATCCAATACTGCTTATGTGCCTGACGAAGCCGGCTACTACTGGTATCGATATACTGTTCGAAACCGGTCTCGGCATCCACCACGCGCATCAGTCCCACATCAGGCAACTCCTTGGCACGCTGGTCATAGACCTGAACGGCTACCACGTCATGTTTCCTGTTACAGATTTGCATCGTCTGCAGGAAATCCTGCTGGACATAGAAGTCACTCAGTACAAAAGCCGTACAACGACGCTTGGCGACACTCGTCAGGAACTCCAGGGCCTGTCGCACGTCCGTCCGTTTACTCTCCGGCTTGAAATCCAGCATCTCACGGATGATATACAGGATATGCTTACGTCCCTTCTTCGGGGGAATGTATTTCTCAATATGATCCGAGAAGAATACCACCCCGATCTTGTCATTATTCTGAATGGCACTGAAGGCTATGGTGGCAGCAATCTCCGTCACCATGTCACGCTTCATCTGCTTCTGCGTACCAAAGTCCAAAGAGCCGCTGACATCGATGAGCAGCATCACCGTCAGCTCACGCTCCTCTTCGAACACCTTCACATAAGGACGATGAAAGCGTGCCGTCACATTCCAGTCAATATCACGCACATCATCCCCGTACTGGTATTCACGTACTTCGCTAAAAGCCATACCACGCCCCTTAAAGGCAGAATGGTACTGGCCTGCGAAGACATTGGCACTCAATCCGCGAGCCTTAATCTCTATCTTCCGAACTTTCTTAAGTAACTCTGCAGTCTCCATTAAGGAACTTCTACCTTATTGATAATCTTCGAGACGATTTCCTCGCTGGTCACATTACTTGCCTCTGCCTCATAAGTCAGTCCGATACGATGACGCAACACATCATGTGCCACAGCACGAACATCCTCAGGAACCACATAGCCACGACGCTTGATAAAGGCATAGGCACGGGCGGCCTTGGCAAGGTTGATGGAAGCACGGGGACTACCACCGAAGGAAATCATATCCTTCATGTCCTTCAAACCATAACGGTCAGGATAACGGGTAGCAAAGACGATGTCGGCAATATACTGCTCAATCTTCTCATCGATATACACCTCACGAACCACAGCACGGGCATTCAGAATTTCCTGAGCCGTCGTAACAGGAGTCACCTCTGGCAGTGCACCAGCGATATTCTCACGGATAATACGTTTCTCCTCATCCAATGTCGGATAGTCAATGACCACTTTCAACATGAAACGGTCCATCTGAGCCTCTGGCAACGGATAGGTACCCTCCTGCTCGATGGGGTTCTGGGTAGCCATTACCAGGAACGGTGACGGAAGGTCGAAGGTCTCCTTGCCAATCGTTACCTGTTTCTCCTGCATCGCCTCCAGCAGCGCACTCTGCACCTTTGCCGGGGCACGGTTGATTTCATCAGCCAATACGAAATTGGCAAATACAGGACCCTGCTTTACCTGGAAACGCTCGTCCTTCTGAGAGTAAATCATCGTACCTGTCACATCAGCCGGCAACAAGTCCGGTGTAAACTGAATACGACTATACGATGCGTCAATCAACTGGGCAAGGGTCTTGATGGCTAAGGTCTTTGCCAGACCAGGCACACCTTCCAACAGGATATTACCATCACTCAGCAGTCCGATTAACAAGGAATCCACCAAGTGTTTCTGTCCTACAATCACACGATCCATACCTGCAACCAGATTGGTCACAAAACCGCTTTGCTGTTCTATCCGGATATTCAACTCACGGATATCAATAGATTCTGCCATAATATTCTATTTCTTAATTCTATAATTCGCTGCAAAAATAGTCATTTCCCTGTGTAATACCTCACTATTGCGCTCTAAATAATATTAAAAAGTCACACGAGTTCATAAATACCCGACGGCGTCGTTCTCTTGAGCACCTCCATCTTGAGGTCTACACCCACGATGATGCCGTAGTCGCGAAGGACACCCTCCACCGTCTTACGGGCCAGTTCCGGATGGTTGTTCTCCTCACTCAGATGACAGAGCCATACATAGCGTAACTGTTCCGTCATGTTCTCCACCAAGGCAAGTCCGCAAGAACGGTTGCTCAGATGTCCCGTCTGTGAAAGGATACGCCCCTTCAGGAACTGGGGATATGGACCACTATTCACCATCTCCTCGTCATGGTTTGCCTCAATCACGAGATAATTGGCTTTCGAGATATAGGGTTTCATCTCGTCTGTGACATAACCGGCATCTGTGATGATACAGAAGGTAACGCCCTCTGCCACTATCATATAGCCGACATTATCGCTACTGTCGTGAGGAACATGAAAGGGAGTGACCAGAAAGTCGCCTATCTGGACAGCCTTTCCTTTTTCCATATAACGTCTCAACTCTGACGGAACTTTTTGTTGTACACAGTAGTTTCGGTTGATGCCCTCATGCACTTTCTCCGTCGCATAGACAGGCACCTGATAGTCATTACTAAACGAACCCACAGACTTGATATGGTCGGCATGGTCATGCGTAACGAGTACATGATGCACCTGCGACATACTAAGTCCGTAATTCCTAAAGTCCTTTTTCAGGCCTCTTAATCCTACTCCGATATCTATCAAAAGTCCATCCGTCGGTGTCAGCAGCATGTAGCAATTACCGCTACTGCCGCTTCCAAAGGATATAAATTTCAGCATTTTAGTTAATATTTTGTGCAAAAGTAATAAAAAGTTAGGAGTTTTCCTTATCTTTGCAGTGTATTTAGAAAAATTTAAACTTATGAAATATTACTTACTTTCCATCCTGCTGCCTTTAATGGCCAGTTGTCAACTTCATGATGACAAGAGTCCTGAGGCCGTTGACAAGTCTCTCAACGCCTGGGCTGAGGCGTATTTCACCTTCAATTATGAAGATGCCTTAGACTATATGACTCCAGAGAGTGAGAAATGGATACACTTTGCAGCTACGAACATCACGGAAAAGGACATTGACTTTATCAAAGGACAGAATAACGTGGTGAAGGTAGAGATTATCGACCGCCAGATTTCGGCAGATACTACCTGTATCTCACGGATTCGGGTTTCCGACTTCGTCCAGTTAGGATTTGTAGGACAGGAGAATAAAGTGGTCAACCAGGCAGAATTCCAAATACCACTGGTACGGCGTGACGGCAAATGGCTCGTCAGAATGGAAGGCCAACTGCAAAGTGGAAAGCAAAGTCGCGACTAAGTTTCGGATGAATGATGGGGTAATGCTCGTCACCTTCCTGATAGGCAGGATTGACGGCTTTCATACCCATATCGAAACGTAGGATGAAGTAATCAAAGTTAAAGCGGAAACCCAAACCATAACTGAAAGCCAACTGTTTCCAGAATTCAGAGAAGCTGAACTGCCCACCCGGCTGCTCATCATAACTGCGTAATGTCCATATATTACCAGCATCCACAAACAAGGCAAGTCCGAGTTTCCAGAACAGATGGGCACGATATTCCATATTGAGGTCGAGTCTCATGTCACCCGTTTGGTTGATGAAATCAATACGTCCGTCCTTACTGATGTACTTTCCCGGTCCCAACGTTCTGACGCTCCATCCTCTCACACTATTGGCACCACCAGAGAAATAACGCTTCTCAAAAGGAAGAATGGTACTGTTACCATAGGGATAGGCAATGCCTAAACCGGCATGGAACACCAATTGATTATTATAGTCGAACTTAATGTTACGCGTCAGTTCGATATCCGCCCTCACATATTGAGCATAGGCAATATCCAGGAAAGTATATTGTCCTTCCTGATTCTTGTGGAAACCGAAAGTCTTCGCTGCCAGTCCCAACAGGTTACCTGCCGTCTCCGCATTAGCTTTAATGGCAATAATACCGTTATTATAAGTATAGCCTACGCCCAGCCTCATGATAAACAGGTTCTCATAATTATAGCGCAGGATGGCATTACGGCTACTGGTATCGTCCAGATATTCCCTCCTGAACGTCTCACTGATCCAAGGCATGGAGACATAGTTCAAGTCCAGCAAGTCCAGACGATAGGTATCATGATGGTTAGGATTATTCCATTTATAGCGCCAACCCACTGTAAAGACCCTTCGGTGGAACTCCGGACGGTTCTGCAAATCATATAGCAAGGAAACCTCACTGGTAGCATTGACACGACGCTGGAAACCGGAAGGCAGGAACGGGGCAATGAATCGGGGGAAGGTCAGCTTCGTTCCCAGACTGTATTCCAGAAAATTATGATTCGAATACCCCTCCAGTCCTTTGATGGCTTCATAGGCCCCACGCAACTCAATCGACAGATTCTCAGAACCCTTGAATAAGTTTCTGTTCTGATAAGTCAACGAGGCGGCAAAACCAAAGTCACCCGCCGTATTTGTCCCTTCTGGCTGGATAGAAATGGTCGAAGGCTTGTTGGTACTGACCTGTATCTGACAGTCCAACAGATTTGAGTCTGGCTGTTCTTCCCAAGAGATATTGGTATACCGCACAGCACCCAGTCTGCCGAAATGGTTATAGGTATTCTGCAGGTCCTCTGCGGAATAATAATCGTTCTCCTTGACAAAGGTATTACGACGAAGGACACCCTGACGAAGGTGAATCGTAGAGTCTTCCGGATCACCGCTTGAATAATGGACATCCCTTACCATATACCGCTGATGCGGCAGTTTGTTGCCATTCTTGTCAGTTGGCTGACGGAGCACCAACACCAAGTCAATCTCACGGGTACCAGCCACAGAATCAGCCTGATAGGTGATATACTCCTTATTGAACCGATAATAACCCAGGTTATTGAGCTTGCGCGTAATCTTTTTACGTTCATTATCCAGATTCTCCACACTGAAGCGCATTCCCTTTTTCAGTCCCCTATTCTCCTCCTTGTCCAGCTGCAAGAGTTCCGCAATCAGCGAATCATGAACCACATAGTCCACCTGCCGGATGGAATAGGAAGGTCCCGGATGCAACAGGTAAGTGACATCCACCTTCTTGTCCTTCGCCCTTGTCATGGCATCAACGCTTGCCCTCAGGAAACCCATGTTCACCAACTGCATCTGCATGTCTTCCATCGACTTGCGCGTACTTGCAGAGTCGTAGATGACAGGAGCCTCGCCGATAGACTTCAGCACCCTGTTAATCCATTTCGAAGAGTCTCTTCCCGACAGCGAATAGGTGGCAAGGGGCACCTTCATGGCAGAAAACCAACGGGAATTACCATGCTGTCGGGCATAAGCTTTCATGACGGAAGGGTCAACATCTTTCGTCTTAGGTGCGCTCTTGACGGATACTTTGTTCAACAAATACTCTCCCTCAGGGACGTATTTCGTCTCTGAACAGGCACAAAGCACCAGTACCGTCAATATATATAAGGAATGTCTTAGTCGCATTTTGTTTTGCAAAGGTACAAAATAATTGAGAATTGACAATCGATATCGATATTTATTCTTATCTTTGCACTAAATTTCATGTCATGATCAGTAAAAACCAAATCAAGTTCATCCGTTCTCTGGAACTGAAAAAGAACCGCAAACGGGAGGGACTCTTTGTGGCAGAGGGACCTAAAGTGGTAGGCGACCTCCAACAGGCTGGCTATCACGCACGGCTGCTGTTCTCTACCACCGCACGTCCCGATGCGGAACTCATCACGGAAGAGGAACTGCGTAAGATCAGTTTCCTGCAACACCCCCAGGAAGTACTTGCCGTCTTCGAGATACCGACCGTTCATAGTCCAAAGCCCATAGCCAACGACCTCGCCCTCGCCCTTGACGGTGTACAGGACCCCGGCAATCTTGGCACCATCATCCGCATTGCCGACTGGTTTGGCATTTCCACCATTTACTGTTCCTTGGATACCGCTGATGCCTACAATCCGAAAGTGGTACAAGCAACCATGGGAAGCCTTGCACACCTACAAATCATCTATACTGATTTGTTAGAACTTTTCAAAACATTACCTCCCTCCTATCCTATCTATGGCACATTACTCGACGGAGAGAACATCTACGAGCAGGAACTGACCCATGAGGGGATTATCGTCATGGGGAATGAAGGAAACGGCATCTCCGCTCCGATACGTGAAAAAATTACCAAGAAGCTGCTTATTCCAGACTTCCACACTGACGGCTTACGGGCTGAGAGCCTCAACGTCGCCATTGCCACAGCCATTACCTGTTCGGAATTCCGTCGCAGGAAATAAAACCTTTCAGTGCCTCATAGATCCGCTGTACGGGAAGTCCCATCACGTTGAAGTAGCTGCCATTCATACCTGTCACACCCACGTGGCCGATCCATTCCTGAATGCCATAGGCTCCAGCCTTGTCAAAAGGACGATAATGACTGATATAGTAATCGATTTCCTCATCTGTCAAGGTCTTGAAGGTAACATCCGTCTCCACGGAGAAACACACCTGCCTTTCCGTCGTAGTCAGACAGACTCCGGTAATCACCTGGTGCGTCCTGCCACTAAGTGCATGGAGCATCCGTCGCGCCTCTTCCACATCTTTGGGTTTGCCCATCACCTCTTCTGCTAAAACAACGATGGTATCTGCCGTGATAACCAACTCGTCAGCAGCCATCGTCATCTGATAGGCATCCGCCTTCTTCTTCGAGATATAACCAGCTATCTCCTTGGTGGGCAATCCTGCAGGATAGCTTTCATCAATACCGTCTAACACTCTGACTTCAAATGGGATATCCAATCCGCCAAGCAACTCTTTCCGACGTGGTGAATTACTAGCTAAGACAACCTTGTAATGACCTACCATCCGAAAGCCCTTTCATCCTTTAGCCATTTGTCCTGTGCCTTCAGTGTCTGTTCGATGACATCCCTGCCACAGCCATAGCCTCCCTTGAAGTCACTCACATAGAGACTCGCAGCCTTCACCTCACTGCACGCATCCTTGGGACATACCGGGCAACCCACCCTGCGCATGATTTCCAAGTCAGGAATATCGTCACCCATAAACATCACCTCCTCGTCCTTAAGCTGGTGCTTGGCGAGAAACTCCTCATAGGTCTTGATTTTCACAGCGGCACCCAAATAGATATCCTTCATACCCAAGCCCTCATAGCGGTGACGGACAGCCTCTATCTTACAACCACTGATAATGGCGATATGCAGCCCCATCTTCACCGCAAGCTGGATGGCATAGCCGTCCTTGATATTCACGGTACGCAAAGGCGTCCCGTCCTCTGCCAGCGAAATGGTTTCCGCACTCAGCACACCGTCCAAATCGAAGACGATGGCACGTATCTTCTGCAAATCATAGTTTATCATTCACTCTTGGCTTTTTGATGGATATGAAGCGACATCCGTTCGTAAAGATCTTTCATAACAGGAGAGTCTTCCAGCAACTGCATCTGATGACGGATGACATTTTCGTCATACCTGACTGCCGGACCCGTCTGCGCCTCGAGCGGATGCAACTGATGTACCTTCCGGGCTGTCTCGTCAATCAACGGCAGCATCACATCGAAGTTCATGCCGTGCCGTTCCAGCACATCCGCTGCCATCGCATAGCAGTGGTTGGCAAAGTTACAGGCGAAAACGGCAGCCAGATGCAGATACTGACGATCGGCACTCGACAGTTCATAGACACGGCCCGTGACACTCTCTGCCAACCGACGGATAACCGTCATCGCCTTTTCGTCACTAGCTTCAATAAAAGTGGGAATTTCCGAGAAGTCAACCTGACGCTCCTTGGAGAACGACTGCATAGGATAGAACACGCCATAGTGAGCTGCCTTGCCTTGAAACAGTTCCATAGGCATCGAACCTGCCGTATGCATGAACACCTGCGACTCCCTACCCTTCGTCACAGCAACTATCACCTCCGTCAATACGGAGTCTTTCACGGCAATGATAAAGGCGTCAGCCTCCATCGGCAGTCCCTCAAGTGTCCGGCTGTTCACCATCACCACCTCATGACCTGCCGCCGCTAATGCCGGCTCCAGATTCGTGGCAAGACGACCCTTGCCTATCAATACTATCCGCATTCGGTTTTACCCCTCTTTACTCCAGTTCCTTAACCCCTTAAAACTTATTCAAATGCACGTTCTCCCACTTCAGCTTATCCTCGTTCTGGGGCTTACGTTCGTCAGCCTTATGACCGATGGCGAGGATGCAGAGGCACGACAGGTTCTCTGGAATGCCGAGAACACCCTGAATCACCGTGTCGGCACTCGTACCGTCACTCAATCCGCGTCCACGCATCTGAATCCAGCAAGAGCCCAATCCCAGCTCTTCTGCCTGATACTGCATCGAAATGGCAGCAATGGAACCGTCCTCCACCCAACAGTCGTTCTGCATGGGGTCGCCCAGAACGACAATGGCAAGGGGAGCTCCCTTCAGGAACTGACCACCCATATCCTTCGCATCCGACAGTTTCTCCAGGTCCATCTTGTCGTCAACGACAACGAACTGCCAAGCACGCTGTCCCTTCGAAGTAGGTGACATCAGTCCTGCACGGAGTATCAGCTTCACGTCTTCACCGTCTATCTCCTCCTCCGTAAACTTACGGTGAGAACGGCGCATCTGCGCTAATTCCTTGAAATCCATAGTCTTTACGATCCCGTTAGCCGATATACTTCAGGATGATGTTTACAATCTCATCTTCTGTCTTACCGTCAGCAGCGATGACAAGGTTGTAGTTGTGAGCGTCATAGCGGGAAGAGGCAGTGTATTTCTTAACATAGTTCTCACGCATCTTATCCACTGTCTCAATTGTCTGGAGTGCCTCATCCGGAGCCAACTCCTGTTCCCTGACGACACGCGCCACACGGAATGGTATGGAAGCCTGGATAAGAACATTCAGATGGTTGGGATGGTTACGGAACACATGGAAACCGCTACGGCCAGCTATGACACATGACCCTTCCGCAGCAAGACCCTTCAGAACATCTGTCTCCACCTTGAATATCTCTTCGGTAGCAAGCAGCTCTGGTTCCTCGCCTACATTTGTCACAAAATATTTGGTATCGTTCAGTGCTTCACCAATCCCTACAACGCGTTTGAAGTCGGCCCACCACGTATGACTGCGGCCCTTTAGTTTCTCGATATCATCCACGCTAACGTGAAACTTCTGCTCAAAGACTTTGTTGGGCGCCTTGTCATAGAACGGCACGCCTAACTTCTCTGCCAACTTCCGACCGACGGTACGACCGCCACTGCCAAGCTCACGATTAATCGTGATAACGAATTTCTCCTTTGTATTCATAGCCTTATTGGTTTTTATTGTGATTTGTTCTTTAATGCTTATTACATTATCCGACTGCGAAGATAGGCATTTTTTTTCAAATCACAAAATAAATCAGAAAAACCTTGCATTTCACAAATAAAATCCTGCCAAGTGTATTACCCTGGCAGGATTCCTTCTCATTTTATATGCAGATTTACTTAGAATGCATAGACCAGTGAGCACTGAATCTGGTGACGGTTATCCTTTACGCTGACGGGATTGCAGTGGTTGGCTGGCATCTCAGTATATGAGACATCATAGTCGGCTCTTGCTGCAGAAGTCAAATCATAGTCAGCCATGAAGGGATAGAAGTCGCCTTTACGGGTGCTGTACTGATAAGCGAGGTCGAGACGGAACTTATCGAACGAGAAGCCTACACCTGCAGTGATGCGATGGGTATCCTTCCAGTTGACGTAATGGGTGGTGGAGGCATAATAGACACCAGGAGAATCCAAGGTCTGGTCGCGCACACCCGTCTCCTTGTACATCGGTGACACGTAGTTGTAGCCGAGGCGGAGAGAGATGTTCTTGTCGGGCTTGAACTCACCACCGAGTTTCAGGGTAGAAACACCCTTCAAGGTATTCTCTGTATGACGCTTCATCACCCTGTCGCTGGAGCTGTTCTCATAATAGACATCTCCCCAGTAATCGTATTGACCGCCATCAATGAAACGCATGTCACAGGAGCCATAGTCGGCATACTCATAGACAGCACCCACGGCGGCATAGTCACCGATGGTATGACCCAGGCTGACTCCGAACTTCCAAGGCGTATTGAAACGGAAGTCTTCCTTGGCGGCACTGTAGTTCGCTCTTGCGCCGTCCACACTCATCGTGGTGTAGTTCTCCGTAGTCAGGCGATAGAATGTCGGGGTAGCGACAGAGAGACCGACACGGAAAGGCGACTCTGCGATAGGACGGACGATCAGACCGGCCTTGACGTTATAACCGTAACCCGTGATCTTATGGTCGTCTGCAACCAGCACATCATCATACTCCATACTGCTCAACAACTCGTGGTACTCACTATAGTTGTTATAGTTCACTTTATGTACACCAACTGTCAGACCAAGGTACAGACGGTTCTTGATATTACCGGAGATATTGAAGTCGAACTCTCCGATATAGCCCGTATTGGCACGGGTGAAGTCGTAGGCCTCACCAGCATAGTCGTGCATCACGTCCTCCGCGTCTAATATCATATTTCCATAATAAAGGTCGTCGAGTTGTGACAAGGTCAGGTTTGAGGAGAATACTCCGTTCATGTCCTTTAATACCGTCTGACGGTTCTGTGCAGAACCATACAGAGCATTGGCAGCAGAAAGGACATGGTTGAAGTTACGGTTCTTATGGTAGTTGAAAGCGAAGTTCAGGTTACTGGTCTTGCCGGAACGTGTGCTAAATACGACACCAAGCTGGTCGAACGACACGTGGGTCTTGCTACCGTCCTTGAACGACATACCGTCCTCCTGCATATTAACACTCAGAGAGGCTGAAACCTGTCCACGACGGAAGAGTCCGATACCGGCAGGGTTACTGCCTATCGTGGAGATGTCAGCACCCAGTGCGTCCATAGCGCCACCCATTCCTACATAACGGGCCGTACCGTTAAGGTCTTCCGTAGCCAATGCGGCACCAACATAAGTATCTTGCGTTGCTGCAGGCTGGGCCTGAAGCTGCATGGCTGTCATAGCCACTGCTGCGAATAAATATATCTTCTTCATAGTCTTCATGTATTTCAAAAATAACACATCATGTTTCTTCTATCCTGTTTTATCTCCTTCCACCGTAAGCGTGGCCACCGCCAGAAGAGCGGCCTCCGCCACCGCCTCCGCCAAAGCTTCCGCCACGGTTGCCTCCACCGTAAGAACCGGTATTGTGAGAAGGCGTATAAGTACGCGACGGCGTATAGGTATTGTGGTGACTGGTGTTACGCGTACCATAGTTACGCACATTGCCTGCATTACGATGGTGTGTCGTTGTGGTGTACCTGTGATGAGAGACACCTGGACGGCTCCATCGTGCACCGGCATGTGAAGAGTAGACGTAGCGGGGTCCGTACCATCCGCCCCAGTAACCATAGTGATAACGCACGGGAGAATACCATGTAGAGTAGTAGTAAGGCGAATACCAACCCCAATAGCTGCCATAGTACCATGGATCATACCAGGAATCATACCAAGGGTAATAGCTGCTGTAATACCAGGGGGATGTCCACCTGCCGTCACGATAGCCTGCCCAATAGGCGTCACTGGGTGTATAGTCCTCGAAACGGCTCATCCGACGGGTATATGTATAGTCAGACAACTCGTTATAGGCAGAGTCCGGATAGACACCTTTTTCTGCAGAGAAGTCGATAATATCATTACCCGCAGAGTCGATGGGGGCTACACGGCTCCATGCACGGCGGTTATATTCGTCAGTGCTACGAGTACTGCCCGAATAGTAAGTATCGGTAGGCATACCATACTTCTCGGCATCCTTTGCCACGTTCTCCTTCGTAGGTACGAAGTAGAGATCGTCGTCCTGTGCCATCATGGTGATTGGCATGGCACCCAAGAGGACTGAGAGTAGAACTAACTTTTTCATATTCATTTCCTTCATTTTATGGTTTCACGATGCAAAAATACAACTAATTTCAATGCAAAATTAGGGAAAAACCCTAAACTGGGATAGGTTTTTCCCTATTTTTTGTAATTTTGCACTAAATAATTAACAAAAGCATGAAATATTACGAGGTCAATTTCAAGATTCAACCCCTCTCACAGGATGCCCGCGACATCTTGGCTGCAATGGCTGGCGAGGCAGGTTTCGAGACTTTTGAAGATACGGACGAGGGACTCAAAGGCTATGTACAGCAGACGCTCTTCGACGAGGATACTCTCGGTCAGGCTCTCCAGTTCTTTCCGATAGAGAATACGAATATTATATATAATGTTGCGGAGGCGGAAGACAAGGACTGGAACGAACAGTGGGAACAAGAGGGGTTTGACCCTATCATCATTGCCGACGGCAAGATGGTAATCCACGATGGACGACACCTTCCCGCAATTATTGAGAAGGATACGGGGGTACAACTCATAGAAATCGACGCTCACCTTGCCTTCGGAACAGGGACACATGAGACTACCCAAATGATATGTGCCACCCTTTTAGAGGAGTCTATGAAAGACAAAACCGTATTGGATGCCGGATGTGGAACAGGCATCTTGGGTATAGCAGCATTAAAACTTGGAGCCAAAGGCGTAACTGCTTATGATATAGACGAATGGAGTGCGGACAACACTCGCCATAATGCCGTCATTAATCAGGTCGATGAGCACATCACGACCATGTGCGGAGACGCCTCCCTACTCGACTCCATCGACGAGCATTTCGACTACGTATTGGCGAACATCAACCGCAACATCCTATTGCAGGATATGGAACGTTTCCGTAAGGTCATGAAATCGAACGGAACCCTGATTATGAGTGGATTCTACACGGAAGACATTCCCATGCTGGAAGCCAAGGGAAAGGAACTGGGACTCGCACTCGTCAGTCAGTGTGAAAACAACCATTGGGCAAGTATTATTATGCGCGTACAATAAAAATAGAGAATATTTTCTGTCTTTCAGAAAAAATTGATTACCTTTGCATCGTTTTTACTTGAACTCATTAAACAAAAAGACATATTATGCTTACACTGAAACTCATTACTGAGGAAACAGACCGCGTGATTCGCGGACTGGAAAAGAAACATTTCAAAGGAGCCAAAGAAGCTATTGACGAAGTGCTTGCCGTTGACAAGCGTCGTCGTGAGGCCCAGCAGAAACTGGATGCCAACCTGAGTGAGGCAAAGAAGCTTGCTGCACAGATTGGCGGACTGATGAAAGAAGGCAAAAAGGCAGAGGCTGATGCCATCAAAGAGTCGGTTTCTAAGATGAAGGAAGCCAACAAGCAGTTGGAAGAGACCATGAACGAGGCTCAGGAGGAAATGACCCGTCTGCTTTGTCAGATTCCTAATATCCCATACGATGAAGTTCCTGAGGGTTCTGCCGCTGAGGACAACCACGTTGTCAAGAGCAATCTGAAGGAATGCACTGCCAACGATACTGTCGGCAATTGGGATGTCAATCCTTCACTGGGAATGGAGAATCCTCTTCCCCACTGGGAACTGGCCAAGAAGTATAACCTCATCGACTTTGACCTGGGTGTGAAGATTACAGGAGCTGGTTTCCCTGTCTATATCGGCAAGGGAGCCCAACTGCAACGTGCCCTCATCAACTTCTTCCTTGACGAGGCTCGTAAGAGCGGATATACGGAGATTATGCCACCGACAGTTGTGAATGCTGCCTCCGGATATGGTACAGGTCAGTTGCCTGACAAGGAGGGACAGATGTATCACTGTGAGGTGGACGACTTCTATCTCATTCCCACTGCCGAGGTGCCTGTGACAAATATCTATCGTGATGTCATTCTGGACGAGGCACAACTGCCTATCAAGAACTGTGCCTATACAGAGTGTTTCCGCCGTGAGGCAGGCAGTTACGGTAAGGACGTTCGCGGACTGAACCGTCTGCATGAGTTCTCAAAGATTGAGATTGTGCGTATCGACAAGCCTGAACACTCGAAAGAGAGCCACAAGGAGATGCTGGAACACGTGGAGGGACTATTGAAGAAGCTGGAACTTCCCTATCGTATTCTGTTGCTCTGCGGTGGTGACCAATCGTTCACATCATCTATCTGCTATGACTTCGAGGTCTACTCAGAGGCTCAAGGTCGTTGGCTGGAGGTTTCGTCCGTCTCTAACTTCGATACCTATCAGGCTAATCGTCTGAAATGCCGTTATCGTCGTGCTGATACGAAAAAGACGGAGCTGTGTCATACGCTGAACGGTTCTGCACTTGCCCTGCCCCGTATCGTGGCAGCCATTCTGGAGAACAACCAGACCGAGAACGGCATCAAGATTCCTGCTGCCCTCGTTCCCTATACAGGTTTTGAAATCATTGACTAAATACAAATCACTTAAAACATTTCAATTATGGACAAGAATCAGAAGTTTGTAATTACCATTAACCGCGAACTGGGTAGTGGTGGTCGTACCATCGGCAAGATGCTTGCTGAGAAGTTAGGTGTTTCATTCTACGACAAGGCTCTCATCAAAGAGTTGGAGAAGAAATTCAATTTGAATACCGAGGAGATTGAACGCCTGAAGGGCAGCAAGACCCAGTGGTGGCGTGAGTTCATCAACGCTGCGATGTATATGGGACAGAACATGAACGAAGTATGGTATTACCAGCGTATGAGTGGTGATGAATTCCACCTGACGACAACCGAGGACATGTTCAATGTTGAGAAGGAAGTCCTTACGAAACTCGCAGAGGAAGAGTCTTGCATCATTGCCGGTCGTTCGGGGTTCTATGTATTCGCCAACAATCCCAACCATCTTAGCGTCCTGATTCAGGCTCCGCTGGAGCATCGTATTCAGCGCATCATGAACAAGCAGGGACTGAGTCGTGATGAAGCAGAGAAAGTCATCAAGAAGATTGACGATATGCGTGAGACCTATGTGAAGAAATTCACCGGTACCTCACGTTATGACACCCGTAACTACGATCTTGTCATCAATATGGACGGCAAGACCGAGCAGGAGGCAGTAGACCTGATCCTCCAATACATTGGATAATAAATTATGAATAAAATTGTAAGAAAAGAGCAGTTCTCAGAGAAGGTTTTCCTTTTTGAGATTGAGGCTCCATTGATTGCGAAAAGCCGTAAGGCTGGTAATTTCGTGATTGTACGTGTTGACCAGAAAGGTGAACGTATGCCTCTGACCATTGCCGGTGCCGATATTGACAAAGGTACCATTACTCTGGTCGTACAGATGGTAGGACTTTCTTCCAAGAAACTTTGTGCCTTGAAAGAAGGCGAGTATGTGGCTGACGTAGTTGGTCCATTGGGTAATCCCACCCACATTGAGAACTACGGTACGGTCGTATGTGCCGGTGGTGGACTGGGTGTGGCACCCATGTTGCCTATCATCCAGGCTCTGAAGGCCGCCGGCAACCGTGTTCTCTCTGTAATGGCAGGCCGTTCAAAGGATTTGATTATCCTTGAAGATAAGGTACGTGAGTCATCAGACGAAGTCATCATCATGACCGATGACGGCAGTTATGGTGAGAAAGGTGTGGTAACTGTTGGTATTGAGAAGTTCATCCAACAGGAACCGCATGTCGACAAGGTATTTGCCATCGGCCCTCCCATCATGATGAAGTTCTCCAACCTCACTGCCCAAAAATACAATATCCCTTGTGAGGTCAGCCTCAACACCATTATGGTTGATGGTACAGGTATGTGTGGTGCCTGTCGTCTGACGATTGGTGGCAAGACGAAGTTCGTCTGCATCGACGGTCCTGAATTTGACGGTGCTCTCGTCGATTGGGACGAGATGTTCAAGCGCATGGGCACCTTCAAGCGTGCCGAGCAAGAAGAACTGGAGCATTATGAGGAGCATCTGATGGGAAGTGAAGAGGGAAAAGTGAAGAGTGAAAAAAATGCTGCCGCCACTGATGTGACGATGGACAGCGACTCCACTAACGACCCCATTGAAGTACTGACCGATCGCAACGCTGCATGGCGTGAAGAGCTCCGCAAGAGCATGAAACCCAAGGAGCGCACGGCCATCGAGCGTGTCATCATGCCGGAGTTGGACCCTGTCTATCGCGCTACCACCCGTATTGAGGAGGTGAACATCGGACTCACCAAGGAGATGGCAATGACGGAAGCCAAGCGTTGTCTGGACTGCGCAAAGCCTACCTGTGTCGAGGGTTGTCCTGTCAACATCAACATCCCATCGTTTGTCAAGAATATCGAGCGTGGTGATTTCTTGGCTGCCGCTAAGGTTCTGAAGGACACTTCTGCCCTACCCGCAGTCTGTGGACGTGTTTGTCCCCAGGAGAAACAGTGTGAGAGCAAGTGTATCCATCTGAAGATGAACGAGCCCGCTGTAGCCATCGGCTATCTGGAGCGCTTCGCTGCCGACTACGAGCGCGAGAGCGGCAACATCAGTCTGCCGGAGATTGCACCTGCCAACGGCATCAAGATTGCTGTTGTAGGCTCTGGTCCTGCCGGACTGAGCTTCGCTGGCGATATGGTGAAGAAAGGTTATGACGTGTATGTCTTCGAGGCATTGCACGAGATTGGCGGTGTGCTGAAATACGGTATCCCTGAGTTCCGTCTGCCCAACAAGATCGTGGACGTGGAAATCGAGAACCTTGCCAAGATGGGCGTCCACTTCCAGACCGACGTCATCGTTGGTAAGACCATCAGCGTCGAGACGCTGGAACAGCAGGGTTTCAAAGGTGTCTTCGTAGGTTCTGGTGCCGGTCTGCCTAACTTCATGAATATTCCTGGCGAGAATGCCATCAATATCATGTCGTCAAATGAGTACCTCACCCGTGTGAACCTGATGGATGCTGCCAACCCGACGACGGATACACCTATCAATCTGGGTAAGAACGTACTTGTTGTGGGTGGTGGTAATACCGCTATGGACTCTTGCCGTACGGCTAAGCGTCTGGGTGGTAACGTTACCCTCGTCTACCGTCGTTCTGAACAAGAGATGCCTGCCCGTCTGGAGGAAGTGAAGCATGCCAAGGAAGAAGGTATCAACTTCCTGACGCTCCACAATCCTATCGAGTACATCGCTGACGAGAACGGTGCCGTCAAGGCTGCCGTTCTGCAGGTCATGGAACTCGGTGAGCCAGATGCCAGTGGCCGTCGCAGTCCTGTTCCCGTAGAGGGCAAGACCGTTACCTTGGAAGTTGACCAGGTTATCGTTGCCGTTGGTGTATCCCCCAATCCATTGGTTCCTAAATCTATCAAGGGATTGGAACTGGGTCGCAAGAACACCATCGTCGTCAACGAGGGCATGCAGTCGGCTCGTTCTGAAATCTTCGCCGGTGGTGACATCGTCCGTGGTGGCGCTACCGTGATTCTTGCTATGGGCGACGGTCGTCGTGCGGCAGCCCATATGGATGAATACTTGCAAAAGAAGTAGTCATGAACGGACTCTATACCATCATTTTGCTCATACTAAGCAATGTGTTTATGACACTTGCTTGGTATGGGCATTTGAAATTATCAGAGACGGGAGTCAGCAGCAACTGGCCGCTCATTGGCGTCATCCTCTTTTCGTGGATGATTGCCTTCTTTGAATACTGCTGCCAGGTTCCTGCCAACCGTCTGGGCTTTGAGGGTAATGGGGGCCCCTTCACACTGGTACAGTTGAAGGTTATCCAAGAATGTATCTCCTTGGGAGTTTTCGCCGTCATTGCCAATATCATGTTCCAAGGACAGAATCTGCATTGGAACCACATTCTCGCATTCTTTCTGATCATCTGTGCGGTCTATCTTGTTTTCATGAAATGATAGAAATCAGACACGATGAATGTGGGACAACGACTTCAACAACGCTTCCGAAAAGCCTTACGTGACTATCGCCTTATTGAGGAAGGTGATAAGATTCTCGTAGGACTCTCTGGCGGAAAAGACTCTCTGTGTCTGTTGGAGTTGCTTGCCCGACAATCGAAAGTATTCTTTCCGCGCTTCACCGTTGAAGCCTTGCATGTACGGATGGAGAATATCCAGTATGAGACAGACACCACTTATCTGCAACAGTTCTGTGATGCCTTAGGTGTTCCCCTTCATGTCATCACCACCCGTTTTGAGCCTTCCGATAAGAAGCCTGCCTGTTTCCTATGTTCCTGGCAGCGCCGCAAACAGCTCTTCAATCTTGCACAGGAACTGGGCTGTAATAAGATTGCCTTGGGACATCATCAGGACGACATCATCCATACGACGTTGATGAACCTCACCTTCCAAGGACAATTCTCAACGATGCCCGCCTATCTGGAGATGGAGAAGATGCCACTGGCTATCATCCGCCCGTTATGTCTTTGTGAGGAGGCTGACATCCAGGCTTATGCGGAGCAACAGGGTTATGAAAAGCAGTTGAAGCGATGTCCTTATGAGCACGACACCAACCGCACCACCGTCCACGGACTCTTCGAACAGATGCAGGAGATGAATAAGGAGGCACGCTATTCCATCTGGAATGCTTTGGAGGCAGCCAACAAACTGGTTCAGCGAATCACCCTGCTGCTGTTGCTTCTCGTATGCGTAACGGCTCCCGCACAACGGAAGAAACATGTCCGACAGAAAAAAGAGCAGCCGACGGAACAGTCTGAGCATCTGCGACAAATGACGATGGCAACCCAACGGATTATGTTTATCGACAGCATCGTCATGCGTAAAGAGCAGTTCCTGAAGGCCTACCATCTGACACCGGAGGCTGGACGCATCGCCCCCTACTCGACTTTCTTCCCTAAGAAAGCCTCCAAGGCAATAGCATTTATGAATGCGCTCAACAACCGTTGTCTCTATGCCGGGAACGACAGCTGCATCTACTCACAGGAGCTGCTCCAACAACAGTGGACTGCCGCAGATACCTTGGCCGGCATCAATAGCGACAGGCAACTGCAGCACCTCAACTATCCTTTTATGATGCCCGACGGGACGACACTCTATTTTGCCGCTGAGGGCGAAGGAAGTATCGGTGGCTACGACCTGTTTATGACTACCTATGATGCTTCGGAAGGCAGGTTCCTCAAGCCAGAGAACATCGGCATGCCTTTCAACTCTACCGCCAATGACTATCTGTTTGCCATTGACGAATACAACCAATTGGGTTTCTTCGCCTCTGACCGCAACCAGCCTGACAGTATGGTATGCGTCTACACTTTCATCCCTGCGGAGAAATACCAGACCTATGATGCAGAGCAATACACGCCAGAGCAGATTGCCGGCTTTGCCCGTATCGACAGCATCAGTATGACATGGGATGACAAACAGCAATACAAGGAGGCAGTCAAGCGACTGCGACAGGCTAAGACACAACCGAAGGAAAAGCACTCAGACTTCTCCTTAGTCATCAACGATCAGGTTGTCTATCATCAGGTAAAAGACTTCAAGGCAGCCGGAAACCAGGAGCGTTACCAGCAACTCGTCAAGCTACGCCAGCGTTACGAGCAAACCGTTCTTGCCTTGGAGAAGAGCCGGAAGTATTATCCCAAGGCTACTGACAAAGAGCGGACAGCGCTCTCCCGCGAGATTCTCGACAACGAAAAGTTGCAGAACGAGTTGTATCTCGCCATCCACCAACAGGAAAAAGCCATCCGCCAAGCGGAAAACATATATCTAACTAAAAACAAATAAGCCTTATGGACAAAAGAGTATTCCCTGCATCAGAATTGATTATCAACAACGACGGTTCCTGCTTCCACCTGCATCTCCGTCCCGAGCAACTGGCCGACCGCGTCATCCTCGTCGGTGACCCAGGACGTGTAGAGACCGTTGCCGCCTATTTCGACGAGAAAGAATGCGAGGTTTCCAACCGCGAGTTCCATGCCATCACAGGCACTTATCAGGGCAAGCGCATCACGGTTCAGTCGACTGGTATCGGATGCGATAATATCGATATCGTGATGAATGAACTCGATACCCTTGCCAATATCGACTATACCACCAGAACGGAGATGGACGAGCACCGCAGCCTGACCATCGTACGCATCGGTACCTGCGGCGGTTTGCAGCCCTTCACGCCGACGGGCTGTTTCATCGCCAGCGTCAAGAGCATCGGCTTCGACGGACTGCTGAACTACTACGCCGGGCGTAATGTGGTTTGCGACATCCCGATGGAGAAAGCCTTCAAGGAACACATGCAGTGGGATCCCATCAAAGGCTCGCCGTATGTCGCCGTTGCTGATGCCGACCTCATCGACCAGATTGCCGGCGACGACATGGTGCGCGGCTATACCATCGCCTGCGGAGGCTTCTATGGTCCGCAGGGTCGCCAGTTGCGTGCCGACATCGCCGACCCGCAACAGAACGAGAAAGTGGAGTCGTTCGAATACGAGGGCATGAAGGTCTGCAACTTCGAGATGGAATCCTCTGCCCTCGCCGGCATGGCCTCCCTGCTGGGACATCGTGCCATGACCTGCTGCATGGTGATTGCCAACCGCTACACCACGGAGATGAATACGGAATACAAGAACTCCATCGAAACACTCATCCAAAAAGTATTAGATAGAATATGATTGTGAGTATCGTATTAGCAATCCTCTTTCTCGTCCTTGCCATCGTCCTTCTGATGGGTAAAGGTGATATGCTCATTGCGGGCTATAATACCGCCAGCGAGGAAGAGCGGGCAAAAGTCGATATCAAGCGACTCAGAATTGTCATGGCCATTCTGATGGTGATTACCGCCGCCTTTTGCGCCATTCTCCCCCTTATCGGCGATAATAAGGATTCGCTATTGGTGGCTACCGCCATCTTCATTGCCATTACCGTAGTCGGTGTTATCTTTGCCAATACATGGACCAAGAAGAAATGACTATTTGCGCTCTGGCAACGGCTCCTGGCGGAGCATTGGGAATCATCAGGGTTTCTGGCCCTGATGCCTTCACCACCGTCTCTTCTCTCTGTTCTATCAGCTGCGACCGGGTCGCAGCAAACACGACAAGGTTTACCCGCATCAAGGATGGCGAGGAAGTGATTGACGAGGCGATGGTCGCCGTATTCCGTGCTCCCCACTCCTATACGGGCGAAGATAGTGTGGAGATTTCCTGCCACGGTTCCCTATATATATTAAATAAGGTGTTGGAACTGCTGATCAAGAACGGTTGCCGCATGGCCCGCCCCGGTGAGTTTACCCAGCGCGCCTACCTGAATGGCAAGATGGACCTCTCGCAGGCCGAAGCCGTGGCCGACCTCATTGCCTCGTCCAACAGGGCGACGCACCATTTGGCCATGAGCCAACTGCGGGGCGGCATCTCCACGGAGCTCAGCCGCCTGAGGGAACAACTGCTGAAACTCACTTCCCTGTTGGAACTCGAACTCGACTTCTCCGACCATGAGGACCTCGAGTTTGCCGACCGCTCGGAACTATTGCAACTTACACAGACCATCGATGCCCACATCACCCATCTTGCTCAGACTTTCGAAGTCGGCAACGCCCTGAAGAACGGCATTCCCGTGGCCATTGTCGGAGCGCCCAACGTAGGCAAGAGCACGCTGCTCAATGCCCTGCTGGGCGAAGAGCGCGCCATTGTCAGCGACATACAGGGCACTACCCGCGATGCCATCGAAGACACCATTCAGCTCGGCGGCGTCACCTTCCGCTTCATCGATACCGCCGGCATCCGCCATACCGACGACCAGATTGAGAACCTCGGCATCGAGCGCTCGATGGCTGCCGCCCAGCGTGCCCGGATTATCCTGATGATGACCGAGCCCGGCGTGCCCTACCCCGACATTCCCGTCCGCGACGACCAGACCGTCATCCGCATCGAGAACAAGACCGACAATTTCCAAGCCAAGTTCGGCGTGGGCCTTGACCAACTGCGCCAGCAACTGACCGCCGCCGCTCCCAAGACCGCCGACAACGACGTCATCGTCACCAACGCCCGCCACTACGAGGCGCTCGTCCGTGCCCGACAGCATCTCCAGCGCGTCCTCGACGGTCTGCAGTCGCAGTTGAGCGGCGACCTGCTCAGCGAGGACCTCCGCCTCACCCTCAGTACCCTTGCCGAAATCACGGGCGGCCAGATTACTCCCAACGAAGTATTAGGGAACATCTTCAAGCACTTCTGCGTGGGAAAGTGACGTCAGGTCATAGTGACTACAACGAGAGAGCAAAAAACACGGGGAGCCTTCGGGCTCCCTTTTTCTATGGATAAAAAACAGTAAAATTATGAAGAAGAAACAGAATGAAGAGCCGCAGACGGGTCGGCGGTTCAGCAAGGCATTGTATGGTGAAAAGATTATGCGGCTCTTCCGCTTGATGCCGACGGCGAAGCTGGCGCGGCTGCTGGGACTGAAGCCGAGACAGGTTTCGGACTTCGCCTTTAGGAACAATTTCGAAGAATCGTTGGGCAAGGACTCAGCCGAGCGGTCGAAGGTAGCCTCCGAGAATGGCAAGAAAGGGGGACGGCGGAAATTTCGTTAATTTGCCAACGGAAGCCAGTAGGGCGAGTAATCTAAAGTAACTAGTTTACGATTCTAAGATAACTAGTTTACGATTTTAAGATAACTAGTTTACGATTTTAAGATAACTAGTTTACGAAAATTGGGGTACGGAATAAGAAAAGGAGCATCCTTCGGTGGGTGCTCCTTTTAAGTTTGCCTTCAAACTGGCGGTGCTCCTTATCGTTTGGCCGTCAACCTAAGGGCGCTACTTGAACAGCAGCGGGGCGAATTCGGAAAGGTAGATGCGCCAGTTGCGCCAGATGTGGCCGCCGTCGGTCTCGACGTAGGTGTACTTGTAACCCTTGGAATCCCAGTAGTTGCGCAAATCGACGGTGCCCTGATAGAGGAAGTCGGTGTTGCCCATTCCCATCCAGTAGAGCTTGGGCTTGCTGCCGAAGAGGCGGGCCGACTGTGCGGCGAAGTCGGGGTCGGCCTTGATTTGCTCGGAGAAGGGCTGCTGCATGTTGAAGTCCTTACCGAGGTGCAGGCCGGCGGAGAAGAGGCCGTAGTAGTCGAACGTGGTCGGATAGAGCAGGCTGATGGCGAAGGTGTGGCCGCCACCCATGGAGAGTCCGCAGACGGCGCGGCCCTCGCGGCTCTTGACGGTGCGGTAGTTGGCATCGACGTAGTTCACGATGTCCATGAAGCTGGCGGGGATGGTGGCTGCGGCAGGAGCCGTGGGTCCCGTACCACCGCCGCGGAAGCCGGGGGTGTACATGCCGAACGACCACTCGCCGGGCGCTGCCTGACAGTTGGGATTGCCGTTGGGCATGACGACAATCATCGGCTTGGCCTTGCCCATGGCGATGAGGTTGTCGAGAATCTGTGCGGCGCGACCGAGCTCGCTCCAGGCATTCTCGTCGCCACCGGAACCGTGCAGCAAGTAGAGCACGGGATAGCGGCCGCCCTTGTCGTAGCCGGGGGGCGTATAGATGGTCATGCGGCGCTGCATCTTCAGCGTGGGACTGGGATACCAGACCTTCGAGAGGTTGCCGTGGGGCACTTCGTTCACGCGGTAGAGGTCGCCCCTGTCGCCCTTCTCACGGCTGACGATGAAGATGTTGGTGAACGACACGATGTCGCGATTGACGTAGATGTTGGCGGGGTCCTTCACACCCGTCATGCCGTCGATGTTGAAGGTATAGCTGTACATCTCGGGGGCGAGCTTGTCGGTGGTGTAGCTCCACACGCCGTTCTTGCCCTCGACGAGTTCTGCCACGCCCGGCGCATCGTACTTGCCATAGCCGGGAACCTCGATGGGCTGTGTAGGCAGGAAGTCGCCCGTCACCTCGACCTTGATGGCCTTGGGAGCGTAAAGATTGAACGTCACCGTGCCGTCGGGATTGACGACGGGCGACTGCACGCTGGCACTGTTGAAGAGTTTCTCTTGTGCCGAGGCACCGATGCAGCAGACGGCTGCGAGCGCCAAAGTGATGATGGTCTTTTTCATCTCTATTACCTTATTATTATATTATCTTTTCAACAGGTTCATCTTCGTCTGGGGGTTCAGCACGTTGTGGGCCTTCGTCTGCTGAGCCTTGACAGTAGCCTTGAGCGAGGCCTTGATGTCGGTAGCGGAGGCGGCGACGAGGAACTGGTAATCGCCCTCGGCAACCACCCATGCAGAAGCGGCCTCGTCGTAGGAAGCCAGGTCGGCGGCATTGATCTTGAAGGTCAGCTTCTCGCTCTCGCCAGGCTTCAGGCTCTTGGTCTTGGCGAAGGCCTTCAGCTCCTTGGCGGGCTTGTTGGCAGCCTTCGAGTCGGGAGCGGCAGCGTAGAGTTCCACGACTTCCTTGCCCTCGCGGTCGCCGGTGTTCTTGACAGTGACAGAGATGTCGTAGCCGTCGTCCTTATGGGCTATCCTGGCATCGCTGTACGCGAAGGTGGTGTAGCTCAGGCCATAGCCGAAGGGATAAGAGACGGGAACGTCGAACGAGTCGAAGTAGCGGTAGCCGACGTAGATGTCCTCCTCATATTCGGTATAGTCCACGTTGCGGACGTTGCCCTTCTTGCCCTGGTTGAACATGTCGATGCGCGGGTCTTCGTCGATGGGGAAGTTCTTCGACGAATAGGCATCGGTGAACTTCACGGGCCAAGTCATGGTAAACTTGCCGCTGGGCGACTGCTTGCCGCTGAGCACGTCAACGACGCTGTTGCCACCTTCCTGTCCGGCCTGCCAGGCGCAGAGGATGGCATCGGGCAGGTCTTTCCACGAAGCGGTCTCGATGACACCACCGATGTTCAGCAGCACAACGACCTGCTTGCCGGCCTTGTGATAGACGTCGCAAACCTGCGTGATGAGCTGGCGCTCGGAGTCGCTCAGGTTGAAGTCGGCCACCTTGCGGTCGAGGAACTCGCCAGACAAACGGCCCAGCGTGATGACGGCGATGTCGGAAGCCTCGGCCTGCTTCGCCAGTTCGTCAGCGGAGAAGAGTTTCTCGGCGGGCAGCGGCTGGGGAAGGAACTTCACGAGCATGGCGTTCTTCGGATCCTTCTTGGCCTGTTCCTCGAGGGCGGCCTCAGCCTTCTTCTTGGCATCAGCGATGTAGGTCTCGTAAGCTTTCTTCAGTTCCTCAGAAACGGTATAGCCGCCGTTCTTCATACCGTCGAGCAGCGAGACAACGTAGGCGTGGTTCACATTGCCGGAACCCGTACCGCCGGCGATGAAGTCATAAGACGTAATGCCATAGAGGGCGACGTTCTTCACGTTCGCGGCAAACGGCAAGGCCTTCTCATTCTTCATAAGTACCATACCCTCGGCAGCCGACTGGCGCGTCACGGCAGCATGAGCCTTGAGGTCGGGCTTGTTGCTATACTGATAACCCTGGAAACGCGGACACTTCTCCACGAGGTTCAGGATGCGGGCGACGTTGCGGTCGAGGTCGGCCTCGGCCAGTTTGCCGCTCTTCACGCCGGCGACGATGCTGTCGAACTGCTCATTCTTTCCGGGCTGCAGCATGTCATTGCCAGCCCACATCTGCTTGGCACCGTCCTTGCCGCCAAACCAGTCGGTCATCACCGTGCCCTCGTAGCCCCACTCGTCACGCAGGATGGTCTCAACGAGGTCCTTGCTCTCGCTGGAGTACGTGCCGTTGATGTAGTTGTAGGAGGTCATCACCGTCCAAGGCTTACTCTCCTTGATGGCAATCTCGAAACCTTTCAGGTAGATTTCGCGCAGGGCACGCTGTGAGATGCGGGCATCGGTGTTCATGCGGTTCGTCTCCTGGTTGTTGGCGGCGAAGTGCTTGATACTCGTACCCACGTCGTTCTTCTGTACGCCGGTAATGTAGGCACCAGCGGTCTTGCCTGCCACCACAGGGTCTTCTGAGTAGTACTCGAAGTTGCGGCCGCAGAGCGGGTTACGCATGATATTCAAGGCAGGAGCCAACAGCACGTCGGCACCATATTCCTTCACTTCCTCGCCGATAGCCTGACCGACCTGCTCCACGAGATTCGTGTTCCAAGTCGAGGCGAGCAGGGTACCAATGGGGAAATGGGTACAATAATAAGTGGCAGAGTCGCCTTCGCGCTTGGCATCAATACGCAGTCCGGCAGGACCGTCTGCCAGAACGATGGCTGGGATGCCAAGGGAGTCGAGGGGATAGGTGGTACCTGCGGCACCGGGCACGAGGTTCTTCGTGGCGCCGATGACGGCATTGTCACCGCTGAAGCCTTCCATACCCACACCGATGACGAAGTGGGCCTTGTCTTCGAGCGACAACTTGCTCATCACTTCCTGCTGGTCGATGGTGCTCTTAGTCACTTTGTCGGTAGCGTTACAACCCATAACGAGGGCTGCTATACCGAGCACGTAAAACATAGACTTTTTCATAGGACTTATTTAAATAATAAAGGAGTAAATTCGGAAAGGTAGATGCGCCAGTTGCGCCAGATGTGACCGCCGTCGGTCTCGAGGTAGGTGTACTTGTGCTGCTTCGAGTCGAGGTAGGCACGCAGGTCGTTGTTGTTCTTGATGAGGAAGTCGGTCTTGCCGATGCCAATCCAGAAGAGCTTGGGATTCTTGGCAAACAGGCGGTCGATCTTCCCGTTGCGGTCGGCGTAGATTTCCGGATGACCGTTGGGGTCGGGCTGCTGCTGATCGACGGCAGCAGAGAACAGGCCGATGTAGCCGAAGAGGTCAGGATTGTTGATGGAAACAAAGAGGCTGTGGAAACCGCCCATCGACAGACCGGCAATGGCGCGGTGGGCCTTGTCTTTCTTCACACGGTAGGTCTTCTCGATGAACTTCACCACGTCGGGGAAGGCGGTCTCGAAACTTCCTTCCATCGTCTTGGGCAGCATCATCGTCGGCACGCGGAAACCCTCAGAGGTTTCGCCGGGGCAAGCCTCCTGCGAGATATTGCCGTTGGTCATCACCACCAACATCGGCTCGGCTTTGCCTTGCGCGATGAGGTTGTCGAGAATCTGTGCGGCACGACCGAGCTCGCTCCAAGCATTCTCGTCGCCACCGATGCCGTGCAACAGGTAGAGCACAGGATATTCGCGCTTGCCGCTGGTTTCGTAGCCGGCAGGGGTATAGACCGTCAGGCGGCGCGTGATGCCTGCCGTCGGACTCTCGTACCACACCTTGCTCACCGTTCCGTGAGCCACCTTATTGACTTTATACAAATCGGCTCGTGCGTCACCACCAATGAGCAGTACGCTGAACAGATTGTTGATGTCGCGGATGTTGTAGACATTCAGCGGGTCGATAATCTTCACGCCGTCCACTATTATATTATAGGTATAGAGCTCGGGCTTCAGCGGCGCGGTGGTATAGCTCCACACGCCCTTATCGTCCTTCACCAAATCAACCACACCCGGCATGTCATAGGTATTGCCCTGGTACTCCACTTTCTGCGCCGGCAGCATGTCGCCGGTAATCTGCACTTTCTGCGCCTCGGGGGCAATCAGATTAAACGTCACACTGTTATCGGCATGTACGTCAGGCGATGCCACTTGCGGTCCCTGTCCCCAGTTCAGGTTCTGCTGAGCCTGCGCCGCCATACCCGTCAGGCAGAGGGCAGCCATTACGAATAGTTTTCTCATTGTCTCGCTTTATTTTCAGTTATGATAGGATTATTTCTTCTTCAGGGCCTCGGCAATGATCTCCGCCATACGCCCTACCCCTTTGTCGTTAGGATGGATACCGTCGGGCAATACCAAATCCTCACAGCCCGCAAAGAGCGTATGCAGATCGATGACCTCCAAATCCAGCTTCTTGGCCACCTGCTGCTGGATGGGAATAATGTCGTTGGCAATCACGACATCGCTGATGTCCCACGACGGTTTGAAGGCCGGAATGGGAGTGCAGAGCAGGATGCGGCTCTTGGGAGAGGCGGCACGCATTGCCTTGATCATCTGCTCCAGGTCCTGCTTGAACTCCTTGCCAAACTGCCAGTTCTGGGGTTTGGAATCGTTGGTGCCCAACTTGATGACCACGATGTCGGGCTTGAAGGCCAGCGCGTCTTTCCAGGCCAACTCGTTCATATACGGATAGTCGCCCTTGTTCAACAATGTCCGACCGCTCACGCCGAAGTTTTTCACCCAATAGCCGTTGCCCAGCTTCTTCTGCAACAAAGCCGGATAGCCATACGCCGTCGCCATGTCGATGCCGTGACCATCGGTGATGCTGTTGCCGACACATGCCACGCGAATGGCATCAGGCTGCGGCGCCTGACGGTCCTTCAGCCAATTGCCCAAGTCGGTGAGCAACTGGTCGTGATACTTGAACCAAGGACCGAAGCCGAAGCCGTGGTCGCCCGTCGGATAGACAAACATCGCACAATCGTTACCCGCCTTGCGCATCGCCTTGTAATACTCCAGACCATTGGTCACGAACGGCACCAGGCGGTCGTCGCTGGCCGATATGATGACGGCAGGAGGCGTCAGATGACGGCGCACCACATTGTTCGTCGAGAAGTCGCGCACCAGTTCGGGATTCTTCTGTCCCTCCTCGCCGAGGAAATTGACGCACGACCATTTGTGCGACACCCGCTCGTCCATCGAGATGACCGGATAGAACAGAATGGTGAAGTCGGGACGCACATCGAAGTCGGCATGCGTAGAGATGACCGATGAGAGATGGCCGCCTGCCGAGAATCCCATGATACCGACGTCGTGCGGATTGATAGCCCACACCTTCGCCGAGTCGCGGACGATGCGGAAAGCATTCTCCACGTCACTGATCGGCTTGCTGCGGTCACCCTCCGGCAGCCGGTAGTTCACCACGAAATAAGCAATTCCCTGCCGGTTGAGCCAGTCGGAGGCCAGATAGCCCTCATGACCGTTCGACAGCACGGAATAACCGCCACCCGGAATTCCCACAATCGCCTTACCCGAAGGGGCCTGAGGCAGAAAACAAACCATCTGCGCCTTCCCGTCAGCAGTCAGGTCGAGCGTAAACTTTCTCGCAGTCATTACCGAGCCATCAGACTCGCCTGCCCATGGGCTTTGCGCCTGCATCGTCATCGACAGCAGGGCCAGCCCTAAAATCATCAGTTTCTTCATATTGATTCTGTTCAGTGTTGAAATAATATTGTTAGTTCGTATAATGTTTCGCAAATATACGAAATAATTCCATATATCGCTCGCTCTTTTTCAATTATTTAGTATTTTTGCAGAGAAATAGAGAAAAAAATGCCCATCATCGACATCACATCCCTCCACCACCCTGGCGTGGAAATGTTCAGCACACTGACGGAAGCACAACTGCGAAACCGCATAGAGCCCGAGAAAGGAATCTTCATCGTAGAGAGTCCAAAGGTCATCCGCGTAGCACTGGATGCCGGCTATGAACCCGTGGCACTGCTCTGCGAGCGAAGACACATCGAGGGCGACGCCGCCGACATCATCAGCCGCACCGGTGACATTCCCGTCTATACCGGGACACGCGAACTGCTGGCCGAACTGACGGGCTACACCCTGACACGCGGCGTACTCTGTGCCATGCGACGCCCGACCACGAAGTGCGTCGAAGACATCTGCCGCAATGCTCGCCGCATCGTCGTCATCGACGGCGTCGTCGACACCACGAACATCGGAGCCATCTTCCGCTCTGCTGCCGCACTGGGCATCGATGCCGTCGTGCTGACCACCAATTCATGCGATCCGCTCAACCGCCGAGCCGTCCGCGTATCGATGGGCTCCGTATTCCTCGTACCGTGGACGTGGATAGAGGGCGACGTCCAGCAACTTCGCAACCTCGGTTTCAAAACTGTCGCAATGGCACTTACCGACCGTTCCATCCCCCTCGACTCCCCCATCCTGAAACAAGAACCGAAACTGGCCATCATCATGGGAACCGAGGGCGACGGACTGCCACAGACAACCATTCTTGAAGCCGACTACGTAGTCCGCATCCCCATGTCGCACGGTGTCGACTCCCTCAACGTCGCCGCCGCCTCCGCTGTCGCCTTTTGGGAACTCAGGTGAAATTCACATGAAAAGTTACGAAAAAATAATTAAAAGACTTGGGCATTAGAAAAAATATGCGTAATTTTGTAGCCCGAAATTAGCACAAAATTTTAATCTACGATATGAAGAAACAATTAAAGAAAGTACTCGTGCTAGGTTCGGGTGCCCTTAAAATCGGACAGGCCGGCGAGTTTGACTACTCAGGCTCACAAGCGCTGAAAGCATTGCGTGAGGAAGGTATCTCTTCCGTGTTGGTAAACCCTAACATCGCCACGATCCAGACATCGGAAGGCATCGCCGACAAGGTGTACTTCCAGCCAGTAACTACTCATTTCGTTACGGAAATCATCAAGAAGGAGCGTCCTGACGGCATTCTCCTAGCCTTTGGCGGACAGACCGCACTGAACTGCGGTACGGAACTGTATCAGAAAGGTATATTGAAAGAGTATGGCGTGGAAGTGCTGGGTACCAGCGTCGAGGCTATCATGAATACGGAGGACCGCGACCTCTTCGTAAAGAAACTCGGCGAGGTAGACTTGAAGGTACCCGTTTCTCATGCCGTAGAAAATATGGACGACGCACTGAAGGCTGCCCGTGAGATCGGCTTCCCCATCATGATCCGTTCGGCTTATGCACTGGGCGGTCTGGGTTCAGGTATCTGTCCTGACGAGAAAGCTTTCGTGGAACTGGCTGAGAGTGCCTTCACTTTCGCTCCACAGATTCTGGTGGAAGAGTCGCTGAAGGGATGGAAGGAAATCGAGTTCGAGTGCATCCGCGACGCCAACGATCGTTGCTTCACAGTGGCTTCGATGGAAAACTTCGACCCGCTCGGCATTCATACCGGTGAGTCTATCGTCGTAGCTCCCACCTGTTCGCTCACTGAGGAGCAGGTGAAAATGCTGCAGGAAATCACGATTAAGTGTGTGAAGCATTTAGGCATCATCGGTGAGTGTAACATCCAGTTCGCTTTCAACGCGAAGACCAACGACTACCGCATCATTGAAATCAACGCCCGTCTGAGCCGAAGCTCTGCTCTCGCCTCCAAGGCAACAGGCTATCCCCTCGCCTTCGTGGCAGCGAAGATTGCCCTCGGCTACACCCTCGACCAGATTGGCGAGATGGGTACGACCAGTAGCGCCTATGTGGCCCCGAGCCTCGACTATATGATCTGTAAGATTCCACGTTGGGACCTGACGAAATTCGCCGGTGTGAGCCGTCTGATCGGTTCGAGCATGAAGTCCGTCGGCGAAATCATGTCTATCGGACGCTCGTTCGAAGAGATGATCCAGAAAGGATTGCGTATGATCGGACAAGGCATGCACGGTTTCGTGGGCAATGACCATACGAAGTTCGACAATCTGGAGGACGCATTGTCGAATCCGACAGACCTCCGCATCTTCGCCATTGCCCAGGCTCTGGAGGAAGGCTATACCATCGACCATATCGAGGAACTGACGAAAATTGACAAGTGGTTCCTGGAGCGCCTGAAGCATATCGTAGACTTGAAACACCAGTTGATGGAGTACAATAAAATTGAGGAACTGCCAACCTCATTATTATTAGAGGTTAAGCAGTGCGGCTTCTCCGACTTCCAGATAGCCCGTTTCGTACTGAAACCACAGGGTGGCAATATGGAGAAGGAGAACTTGGCCGTCCGCCAGTATCGTAAGACCAAGGGTATCCTGCCCTCTGTCAAGCGCATCCCAACGGTGGCTTCTGAGCATCCTGAACTGACAAACTACCTGTATTTCACATACACCCATACCCCAGCCTTCGGCACTCCCGACGGCAAACCCTATACGGCTGCCCACGACATCAACTACTACAAGAACGAGAAATCGGTTATCGTGCTGGGGTCCGGTGCCTATCGTATCGGTTCGTCCGTAGAGTTCGACTGGTGTTCGGTGAATGCCATCAATACGGCACGAAAGCTGGGCTATAAGTCCATCATGATCAACTATAACCCCGAGACAGTCTCGACCGACTATGACATGTGCGACCGCCTGTACTTCGACGAGTTGTCGTTGGAGCGTGTGCTGGATGTCATCGACCTGGAGCAGCCACGCGGTGTTATCGTCAGCGTGGGTGGACAGATTCCCAACAACCTCGCCATGAAGCTGTATCGTCAGGGCGTTCCCGTATTGGGTACCAGTCCTGTGAACATCGATCGGGCCGAGAACCGCGACAAGTTCTCTGCCATGCTCGACAAGCTTGGTATCGACCAGCCTCGCTGGCGCGCCCTTACCTCGTTCGAGGATGTGAAGGAATTTGTGGAGGAGGTAGGATATCCCGTTTTAGTACGTCCTTCTTATGTGCTCTCTGGTGCTGCTATGAACGTCTGCTATGACGATGAAGAACTGCACCGCTTCTTGAACATGGCGACGGAGGTCTCGAAAGAATTCCCTGTCGTTATCTCGAAGTTCATGACCGATACCAAGGAGATAGAGTTTGACGCTGTTGCAGACAAGGGAGAAGTCGTCGAGTACGCCATCTCCGAGCATGTAGAGTATGCTGGTGTACACTCTGGTGACGCCACCATGATATTCCCTGCCCAGCACATCTACTTCTCGACCATCCGTCAAATAAAGAAGATTTCTCGCAAGATTGCTGCCGAACTGAACATCAGTGGTCCGTTCAATATCCAGTTCCTGGCTAAGAACCGTGAGGTGAAGGTCATTGAGTGTAACCTCCGTGCCAGCCGTTCGTTCCCCTTCGTATCGAAGATTCTGAAGCGTAACTTCATCGAGACGGCTACGAAGATCATGCTCGACGCTCCTTACCAGAAACCGGAGAAGAGTGAGTTCGACATTGACCGAATCGGTGTGAAAGCATCACAATTCTCGTTTGCCCGCCTGCAGAATGCCGATCCTGTACTGGGTGTGGATATGAGTTCTACAGGTGAGGTTGGCTGTCTAGGTGACGATCTCAACGAGGCGCTGCTCAATGCCCTTATCGCCACCGGTTATCGTCTACCGAAGAAGAGCGTATTGATCTCCAGTGGTGCTGCCAAGGGAAAGGTCAGTCTGCTGGAGCCTGCCAAGCAACTGGTTCAGAAGGGCTATCAGGTATTCGCTACTGGCGGTACTGCCAAATTCTTCAACGAGAACGGTGTAGAGGCTACTGCAGTATGCTGGCCTGACGAGAACGGTGAGAACAACGTCATGGACATGATTGCCAACCACGCTTTCGACCTCATCGTCAATGTTCCGAAGAACCACACCAAGCGTGAGTTGACCAACGGTTACCGCATCCGTCGTGGTGCCATTGACCATAATATCCCATTGATGACGAATGTCCGTCTCGCCAAGGCCTTCATTGAAGCATTCACTGCCATGAAAGAAGAGGACATTAAAATCAAGAGCTGGCAGGAATATAATTCATAGTTAAAAGTTAAGAATTGAAAGTTAGATTTTCTATCCCCCTTATAATCCTGTGCTTGTTATTCTCATTGGGAATGCAAGCACAGGATTCTCCTAATGCCCAACAGGCACGACGGATGTTCAATCAGGCTTACGAGATGGTGTTTGGACCCGAGGGATCCCAGTTGCATTATTCCGTGAATATCATTGGAATTTACAAGACAGAGGGAACCATCTGGACAAAAGGCAAGAAGAGTAAGTTTGTAGACGAGAAATATATCGCATGGAACGACGATGTCACCTATTACCGTTTAGAGCGGAAGAAAAAGACGATCACCGTCTATGATGCCCATTCCGAAGAACGTGACAAGTATGCCGCCAAGTTTAAGTTCACGCCTGACAACTATACCTATAGTATCAAGGACGATCCGAAGAAGGGCTACTATATCACGTTAAAGGCAAAGAAAGGAGTCAAGGGTATCAAGGAGGCCCGTGTCCTGCTGGACCACTATACCCACTACCCTATCAACGTGCGTGTCAAAGTCGGTATCTTCCATACCACCATCAAGATTAGCAATTTCAAGGTGGGAGGCATCACAGACAGCTTCTTCACCTTCCCGAAATCGCAATACCAAAACGGCTACAAATACATCGACAAGCGATAGTTACTCCACGTCAACGTCTGTCTGTTTGATGAAGAGATAGTCGTGCCCTGTCTTTAGGACGTAATAGCCGTCTTCAAGCAATTCGTATTCATCGGCAAGAATCAAACCTTGACGGACGGTACCATATGGGATATACTTGGGACCGTCATCAGCATAATTATCCGTATAAAGAAGAGTTGGAGCATACTTGGCAACGAGTTTAGGTTTACCTTTCCCTTCATACCATGACTGATAGCCTAAATACTTATTATATACCCAGCCCACAATATCATTTTCGATTTTGACCTTGCTCCATCGCTCACCAGACTCCAATAGGATACCACGCCCTAAACCGTGGAAACATAAGGGCAAGGTTCCTAATATCCTTGCCTTACTGGACGGAGCTTCACGTACATTCAAGAAACCATCGTCAGAAGTGGCATAGACCACTATCAGTTCACTAGGAGTTATCAACTTCTGAGACCAACAGACACAACACATCAGGAAAAAACTGAAGAAAAGAATGATTCGCTTCATGGTTATTCGTTTTTTAGTTTATGACGGTGCAAATATAATGATTTATGGGAAAAAATCCAAATTAATTTGGTTTTTATCACTAATATTTGTAACTTTACCCCCATGAAAGAACTGAAAGTCATTATCTATGAGCACACCACAGAGTTACCAAAGATGCCCGACGGTAACTATTTCCACAGTAAGGAACTGATGGAACTCTGTGAACGAACACCACGCCAAAAGCCTTTTATGGCAGTGGTAACAGAAGCTAACGGGACTGTGGTGGCTCATATGTTGGCTATCATGTATTATCGGAGATCATGGATTCCACCTTATATATATATGCACGTCAGGGTGATTGGTGAAGGTGTGTTTCACCTGGCAGACGAGGAGCATCGCAAACAACAAATGTTCGGACTGATGGCAGAGGCCATCACAGAACGAATGCAGAACCGGACACTCTATATTGAGTTCAGTCACCTCTCTCAGAAAATGTTTGGCTACAAGGAACTAAGACGTATGAGATTCTTCCATGTAAAATGGATGAACATCCACAACTCACTGCATTCAAAAACAGCTGAGGAACGTATCACGGAACGGCAGATGAAACGTATTGAGGCTGCACAAGAGCGAGGGGCCGTAACCAAGTTGGTAGAAACAAAAGAGGAATTTCAAGAGTTCTCGAAACTACTGCGCAGACATAATTGGCTGAAACCAAGACGCCATTTGCCGGCAGATACTTTCTTTCAGGGAATGATGGATAGTCAGCGGTGCCGTTTGTTCATTACAAAATATAAAGAAAAAGTGATTGGCTGTTGTGCATGTGTACATTCTGAGGGAGACATGTTTCTCTGGTATTCCGCCTCACGAAGGAAGAGTTATGCAATGCTACACCCGAATGCCGTAACAATATGGAATGCTATCAAACAGGCACAGGAAGAAGGTATGCAGCATTTCCGTTTCGTGGACGTAGGGCTCCCCTTCCGTCGCAATCCATATCGCGACTTCATTCTCAGTTTCGGAGGCAAAGAGGTGACAGGTTTCCGTTGGTTTCGTATCAGCATCCGATGGGTCAATGCGCTCGCCTCATGGTGGTGGAGAGAGTGATGACTATTGGCTATTGCAAATAATAAATTCATTTGTCTTACGTTATTTATAGTGATGAAAAGAAAATATACCATTCTCACTATACTTTTACTGCTCATGGGCAGTACAATGATGCATGCTCAGTCGTTTACCCTCTCTGGAACTGTGAGCGACGAGGAAGGTAATGCTATTGAACTGGCTACTGTAAGTTGTCTTGAACAAGGAGCCGTGACCGTTGCCAACCTAAAGGGTGAATATTCCCTGACCCTAAAGTCGGCTGACTCTGTCGTCGTAAAATTCTCGATGATAGGTTTCCAGACACGTACTCGTGTGCTCCGCAACCCCAAAGGGAAACAGCGTTTGCTTGTTACCCTACACCCTATGAAAGAATTAGACGAGGTGGTAGTGACAGAGAAGCGCCGGCAAACAACGGGAACAGACCAGCTGAACACTAAGGATCTTCGTCAGAATCCCTCTACAACGGGAAATGCTGTAGAAGAACTGGTACAACAACAGGCTGGTGTATCGACACATAATGAATTGTCTAGCCAGTATAATGTGAGAGGAGGCTCTTTCGATGAGAACTCCGTATACATCAACGGAACAGAAATCTATCGTCCCTTGCTTATCCGTAGCGGACAACAAGAGGGACTTTCTGTCATCAACAGCGATATGGTAGAGAAAATCGGTTTCTCTTCCGGTGGTTTTGAAGCGAAATACGGCGACAAGATGTCCAGCGCCTTGGATATCCAATATCGTAAGCCTACTCGGCTGGAAGGAAATCTTCAAGCCTCACTTCTGGGAGGCAGTGTGTTTGTGGGCTATGGTAATAAGAAATTCTCTATGAGTCATGGCGTACGCTATAAAACAAACCGCTATCTCTTAGGGTCGCTAGAGACAAAAGGCGAATACAGACCAAACTTTCTTGACTACCAGACCTATATAACATGGAGTCCTAATAAACGATGGGACTTGGAAGTCATTGGAAACATATCGGAGAACCACTATAATTTTGTACCCAGCGACCGTGAGACCTCTTTCGGTACAATGCAGGAAGTAAAGTCGTTCAAAGTTTACTTCGACGGACAGGAAAAAGATATTTTCCGTACCCTCTTTGGAACAGCCTCTATCACTTATCATCCTACAGAGAAAACGCATGTAAAACTACAGGCAGCAGCGTTCCATACAAAAGAACAAGAGACCTACGATATACAAGGCCAGTATTGGCTGGACGATACACAGACGACGGAAAACCTGGGCGTAGGAACCTATATGGAACATGCCCGAAACTATCTTACCGCCAATGTGGAAAGTATCAAACTGACTGTCAACCATAAGGCAAAGAGACATGACATAGAAGGTGGTTTCACCATGAAATTGGAAAACATCGAGGAGAACGCAAAAGAATATGAGATGCGTGACTCTAGCGGCTATAGTATTCCACATACTGGTGAGAGACTGGATCTCATTTATTCATTGGCTTCAAAAAACAAAATATCATCCACACGCATAGAAGCCTACTTACAAGACACCTACCGTTTCCAGACAGGTAATACAGAAAAACCTAACCTGTGGACACTTAATGTAGGAGTGAGACTTGCCAATTGGAGTTATAACAAAGAAACAATTATCTCACCTCGCCTATCTTTGGCCATGATACCTGGTTTCAATGAGAACATGACTTTCCGTTTGTCAACGGGTATCTATTATCAGGCCCCCTTCTATAAAGAACTGCGTGACACAACAACAATCAACGGAAAGACCATCGTCGCGTTGAACAAGGATATCAAGAGCCAACGTTCTATCCATATTGTCGGGGCCTTTGACTATCGTTTCCGTATGGCGAACCGTCCTTTCCGTTTTACGGCTGAGGCATACTATAAAATCATGGATAACCTCGTACCATATAACGTACAAAACATGAAGGTGGTATATTATGGACAGAATATGGCTAAAGGTTATGCGGCAGGTCTTGACCTAAAGCTCTATGGTGAGTTTGTGCCAGGCACTGACTCCTGGTTAACCTTCTCACTCATGAGTACACGCCAGAAAATTAACGGAATCAGTGTACCACTACCTACCGACCAGCGATGGGGTGTGAATCTCCACTTTACCGACTATTTCCCTGGTACAGAACGATGGAAGATGACCTTGCGACTCGCCTTTGCAGACGGACTTCCCTTCGGACCTCCACACAGAGGATTGGAATACCAACAATTCCGTGCTCCCGCCTACAAACGAGCAGATATCGGTATGAGTTACCTCGCTTATCAGCGCAACGAGGACCGCTCTTCCTTTGGTATTAGGAAAGTTTGGGTAGGTATTGACGGACTGAATATTTTCGGAATTTCAAATGTCAATAGCTACTATTGGGTAACTGATGTGACCAATCATCAATATGCTGTTCCAAACTACCTGACAGGCAGACAAATCAATGGAAAGGTCATTGTCGAGTTTTAATAATCATTAATTATTGATTCTTAATTCTTAGTTCTTAAATAATAATTGTATCTTTGCACTATTATTTATACAATTAATATTATTAACAATATGAAGATTTCACACATTGAGCATCTGGGCATTGCTGTCCAGAGCATTGAAGAGAGCCTGCCGTACTTCGAGAACGTGCTGGGTCTGAAGTGTTATGCCGTCGAAACGGTAGAGGATCAGAAAGTAAAGACCGCCTTTCTGAAGTGTGGTGAGGTGAAACTGGAACTGCTGGAACCGACATCTCCTGAAAGCACTATCCAGAAGTGGCTCGACAAAGGTAACAAGGGTGTTCACCATGTAGCCTTCTGCGTAGAGGATGGTGTTGCCAACGCACTGGCTGAGGTCAGCGAGAAGGGCGTTCGCCTCATCGACGAGAAGCCTCGCAAGGGTGCCGAGAACCTGAACATCGCTTTCCTGCATCCGAAATCAACAGCAGGTATTTTAACTGAACTTTGTGAACATTAATATCATTATGAGCAAGCAATTAGAAAAAATCAAACAACTCATCGAGAAGCGTGAGCAAGCTCGTCTCGGTGGTGGTGAGAAAGCTATACAGAAGCAGCACGACAAAGGAAAGTATACAGCCCGTGAACGTATAGAGATGCTGCTTGACAAAGGTTCCTTCGAAGAGTATGACATGTTCAAGGAGCATCGCTGTCATAACTTCGGCATGGAGAAGAAACAGTTCCTTGGCGACGGTGTCGTTGCAGGTAGTGGTACCATTGACGGACGTCTGGTATTCATCTTTGCACAGGACTTCACCGTTCATGCAGGTTCTTTGTCAGAGACCATGAGTCAGAAGATCTGCAAGGTCATGGATATGGCCATGAAGATGGGCGCTCCTGTCATTGGTATCAACGACTCTGGAGGTGCCCGTATACAGGAAGGAATTAACGCACTGGCCGGTTATGCTGAGATTTTCGAGCGTAACATCCTAGCATCTGGTGTCATTCCACAGATTTCCGGTATCTTTGGTCCCTGTGCAGGTGGCGCCGTTTACTCCCCTGCCCTCACCGACTTCACCCTGATGATGGAAGGTACGTCATATATGTTCCTCACGGGTCCGAAGGTAGTGAAGACCGTTACTGGTGAGGATATTGACCAAGAGCACCTCGGTGGTGCCAGCGTACACGCCTCTAAGAGTGGTGTGACTCACTTCACTGCCAAGACTGAAGAGGAAGCCGTTGAGATGCTAAAGACACTGTTGAGCTATATTCCTTCTAACAACATGGAGTTGGCTCCACGCAAGAAGTGTACAGACCCCATCGACCGTCTGGAGGATTCGCTGAACGAGATTATCCCCGAGAACCCCAACGAGGCTTATGATATGTATAAGGTCATTTCGGCTATCACCGACGACAACGAGTTCTTCGAGGTACAGCCTAAGTTTGCCAAGAACATCATCGTAGGTTTTGCCCGCTTCAATGGTCAGAGTGTGGGTATCGTCGCTAACCAGCCTTCATGCTATGCGGGTGTGCTTGACGTAAACGCTTCTCGTAAGGGTGCCCGCTTCGTACGTTTCTGCGATGCCTTCAATATTCCTATCGTATCATTAGTTGACGTTCCAGGATTCCTGCCAGGTACAGGTCAGGAGTACAACGCTGTTATCCTGCACGGTGCCCAGCTGCTCTACGCTTACGGAGAGGCAACTGTACCCAAGATTACCGTTACCCTGCGTAAGTCATACGGTGGTTCACACATCGTGATGGGTTCTAAGCAACTGCATACCGACCTCAACTACGCTTGGCCTTCTGCCGAGATTGCTGTGATGGGTGCTTCTGGTGCCGCTGCAGTCCTCTACGCCAAAGAAGCCAAGGCCAAGAAAGAGGCTGGTGAGGATGTGAAGGCCTTCATCGCCGAGAAGGAGGAGGAGTACAACGAACTCTTCGCTAATCCTTATCAGGCTGCTAAGTACGGCTATATCGACGATGTCATCGAACCACGCAACACTCGTTTCCGCATCTGTCGTGCTCTTGCTCAGCTGGCTACCAAGCGCGATGCACTGCCGGCCAAGAAACATGGTAATATTCCGATGTAATATAAAGTAATGCTTATGAAGAACGAAGTATATGCAGCCATCGCTATGGCACTTTACGAGTTCAAGGGCAATAACGTCCACGACAAAGAACCTGGCATCATCACGATTCAGGAGAAACAGACGCAGTGGAACGGCTATGCCCAGACAATGACAGAACATCCATAAAAATGAACTTATATGAAAAAGGAATATAAATATACCATTAATGGTAACCAATATGAGGTTACTATTGGCGATATCGCAGAAAACACAGCGACCGTCACCGTGAATGGCGAGGAGTACAAAGTGGAAATGGAACCAGAGCCTGTAGAGGAGAAGAAAGTAGTGGTGCGCAAACCTGCTGCAGCAGAAAGCGCAGAAAGTTCCGAGAGCTCCGAGGCTTCTGCCAATATCAATACGAATAATGCTATCAAGGCTCCTCTGCCTGGTGTCATCACAGAGATTTGCGTCAATGTTGGCGACGAGGTGAATGCTGGCGATACCGTTCTCGTATTGGAAGCTATGAAGATGGCCAACAATATCGAGGCAGAGAAGGCTGGTAAAATTACCGCTATCTGTGTAAAACCCGGACAGACCGTCATGGAAGACGATGCACTGGTCGTTATAGAATAAGCTAATAGCTAACAGCAATAAATAAGCCGCTCTTTGTTGAGCGGCTTATTTGTTATATTATAGCTTATTACCTTCTTTCGGAAACAGCACGCGAGGCTTGAACTGTTTCGCCTCTTCAAAATCCATCATAGCATAAGATATGATGATAATGACATCACCAACCTGTACTCTACGGGCTGCAGCACCATTCAGACAGATACATCCGCTACCGCGTTCTCCTTTGATAATATAAGTCTCAAAACGCTCACCGTTATTGTTATCCAAAACCTGAACCTTCTCACCAGCTATCAGATTGGCAGCATCCATCAAGTCCTCGTCGATGGTAATGCTACCCATATAGTTAAGGTTGGCTTCCGTTACAGTCACACAATGGATTTTCGACTTCAGAACTTCTATCATCATGCCTCTTTGTATTTGATATGATCTATTAAACGTATCGGAGTCTTACCGCAATAGACAGTAATACATCCCACGACATACGGAGAATCTTCCCAGTTGTCTATATCTTGCAAAGTGTTTCCATCAACAATGGAGAAGTATTCCACATCCAGTCCATCCACATTGTTAATGTCTTTTACGACTTTATCATGCGTCTCCTTAACCGTATGATTCTTAGCATATTTCAGACTTCCACTTAATGCTTTATAGATAGTCGGAGCAATAGCTCTTTCCTCTGGTGCCAACAACGTATTACGTGAACTCTTGGCCAGTCCGTCCTTGTCACGAACGATGTCGCACTCCACAATCTGAACAGGGATACCCAGATGGCGTACCATTGCCTTCACGACAGCAATCTGTTGCCAGTCTTTCTCACCAAAATAAGCACGAGTGGGTTTCACAATATAGAACAATCGGCTTACAACTTGACAGACACCATTGAAATGTCCCGGACGATGTGCACCCTCCATAACAGTTGACACGGGAGGATATTCAAACTGACGGGTGTCTGGTGTTGGATACATCTCCTCCACACTGGGAGCCAACACGTAGTCTGCACCACACTGGTCCAGCAACTCACAATCTGCATCCAGTGTACGAGGATAGTTCTTCAAGTCATTTTTGTCGTTAAACTGTGTCGGATTGACAAATACCGACACGACCGTTATCCCATTTTCTGCCACACTACGTCTCACCAAAGAGGCATGTCCTTCATGCAGTGCGCCCATAGTAGGTACAAGACCTATTTCTTTTCCTTGCTTGCGGTCTTCAAAAAGTTGATTCTGAAGATCCACAATCTTATTGAATACTTTCATCTTTCTTTGGTTCGTATATACAAATCGGGTGCAAAATAACAACATTTTTATCAAATAAGGAAAAAATATCGTAAAAATATGCCAAATTCGTGACTAAAAATCCTTAAATGTGCACGATTCTGCGGTTTTGTGAATTATTTTTCGTACCTTTGCACAGGTAAAACATATCGATATGGCAAAGAAGATTCTGTTCATAAACCAAGAAATCGTTCCTTATGTACCTGACAGTGAACTCTCACTGATGGGTAAGGCTCTCCCACAAGTCATGCAGGAGAACGGCCACGAAATTCGTACATTTATGCCCAAATGGGGAACAATCAACGAACGACGTGGACAATTACATGAGGTGATTCGTCTCTCAGGAATGAACTTAATCATCGACGATACGGATCATCCTTTGATTATCAAGGTTGCATCCATTGCCCAAACCCGTATTCAGGTGTATTTTATCGACAATGATGACTATTTCTCCAAACGGCAGATGACTGTTGATGAAAAAGGAGAAGACTATTCTGACAACGGAGAACGTGCAATATTCTTTGCACGTGGCGTATTGGAAACCGTAAAAAAATTACGTTGGGTACCAGATATCATTCACGTTCAAGGATGGATGGGAGCTGTTGTTCCTCTATACATAAAGACAGCCTACCATGAAGAGCCTTCTTTTGCTAACACTAAGGTCATCACTTCACTCTTCCCCAGAAGTCTTAACTCTGTACTCAGCGCAAATTTCAAACAATGCATAGAGTTCCGAGAAGCAAAAGCCGATTTGTTGAAAAAATATAACGACAGTTTTGATTTTGAAGAGTTAGGAAAACTTGCTATAGACTATAGCGATGGTGTAATTGCCGCCCATAAAGATATAAATGAAGATTTGCTGAAATATGCAAAAACGAACAATATTCCCGTTTTAGATTATCCCGGTGAGGAATTCGGTTCCGCATATGAGACTTTCTATAACCAGATTTGTAAAGAATAATATATAGGATAATAATCATTAAGATTCAAAGACTTCAATGATGAGAAAAATGCTACTGACAGGGATTGTAACTTCTTTGATGTTTACAATCTCTTCATGTGATGAAGATACCGCAGGAATCGGCAAATCCCTCACAAGTAATGTAGACCTGTTTGCCATTGTTCCAGACACTTTTGATGTAACATCACGTTCCATAGCCGTTGATGCAGTTCTTTCACAAAGTATATATAGTTATCTGGGGCGTATTAAAGATCCCGAGACCAGTGCCTATATCACTTCAGACTATATGACACAATTTGCTACATTGGAAAACGCCGTTGACAGCATTTTCTATCCCAAAGAGGATGTAGTTAGTATTAAAGACGGTGAAGTTGTTGCCGATTCATGTGCTCTTTCTATCATACTGAACAATTTCACGGGAGACTCTTTGGCTACTATGAAAATGACTATGTATGAGTTAGACAGGCCAATAGAGGAAGGTAAATTATACTATACGGATTTTGATCCCGAGGCAGAAGGTTATATTAGAGCCGACGGACTTCAGCATAACATCGTCTATAGTGTCACCGATATGCAACAAAACGACAGCGTAAGAAATGCAAATAAATCTAACCTGTCTGTCAGGGTTTTATTGGATATGCCATATAAAGACAAGAATAATAAAGTGTATGACAATTATGGAACATACTTAATGCGTACATATTATGAGCATCCTGAATATTTCAAGAACTCATACACCTTTACTAAGAATGTCTGCCCAGGCTTCTATTTTAAGACAACTGACGGTGTTGGAGTTATGGCAGAAATATCAACGACACGCCTTGCTGTTTATTATCGGTTCATGAAAGACAATGTGCTCTATCTTGACAATTCCGTATTTTACAGTACTGAGGAAGTTTTACAAACTACCCATATCAGCAATGATAAAAATCGAATCGAAGAGATGGCAAAAGAAACAGAGTGGACATATCTGAAAACACCAGCAGGAATCTATACAGAAGTAACACTTCCTGTTGATGAGATTAAAATGGGCCACGAGAATGACACAATCACCTCTGCAAAAGTGATATTCCATAAGATGAATGACAAAACAGAATTGGCTGGAGAGTTACTGAAAGACCCATCTACGCTGTTGATGGTTGAAAGAGACAGCGTTATTAATTTCTTTGAGCGCCATAAACTCCCAGACAATGTAACGTCTTATTTAGCAAACTTGAGTACTTCCTACAACTCATACACATTCGGAAATATTTCTGCATTAATCAACTACATGTATTTGAAGAAGAAAGAAGGTGGAGCTAACTATACGATTGAGCATCCTAATTGGAATAAAGTAGTCCTCATTCCTGTAAAGACTACGACGACGACATCTACATCATATTATTCTACATCTTCTTCTATTAGTGCTGTAAATAATGAAATGTCTATTACCAGTTCACGTTTAGTTGGAGGACCTAATAATCAACATGATCCTATTAGGATAAGCGTGATATATAACAAGAGTAGATAAAATATGGCAGACAATTTTCTAGAAAGGCATTACGAAGAATACGAAATCCGGAAAAAAGCCTATCTACGAAAAAAGAAACATTTACCCATAAAGCATCGTCTTCCAGAACGACCGGAAGATGATGCTCTTTAATCTCCCTTATTTTACAATTGTATACTTGGCAAACTTCAATAGCAACTGTTTAGTTCCTGCATTCTTAAATACGACAGTCGCTTTCTGGTTTTCACCATTCCCTTCTACTTTAATAACCGTTCCAATTCCGAAACGCTGATGCTCAATCACATTACCTTCTTTCAGGCCAATATTACCTATTGCTGATTGCGGTAAAGGAGATTCGTGTCGTACAGGAATAAGACGAGGTTTGGGGTCTGCCATAAACTGCGTTGCCACAGGTCTGGAGTTCTGCATCCGCGAAACAGGACGACTTTGTATCTTTAAGGATTCATAACCTCCTCTCCCCGACTCCACATGAAGTAAACCAGGATCAATGTCCTTGATAAAACGAGAAGGTGTATCATACTCCATTCTACCATAGCGCCAACGATTCTGTGCACATGTCAATATACATCTTCTCTCTGCCCGAGTAATTGCGACATATAACAAACGACGTTCCTCCTCTAAATCACGCATAGAATTGGTACACATTGGAGAAGGGAAAATATTCTCTTCCAACCCGACAATAAAGACTGTAGGGAACTCCAGACCTTTTGCACTATGAATCGTCATTAACGTTACCTTGTCATTTTCCTCCCCATTATCACTGTCAAGATCTGTCAATAACGCAACTTCCTGCAAGAAATCTCCTAGGGAAATCATTTCTCCCATATCCTCCTCTTTCCGGCTTTCCACAAAATCCTGCATTCCCCCCAAAAACTCTTCTAGATTTTCCTGACGTGACAAGTCTTCCGGATTATTTGAACTATAGATATCACGACTAATACCACTTTCCATAATGATAGCATGACCTAGTTCATAGGCATCTTCTTTATCAAGACGTCCCATCCACCCTTCTATTAATTGACGAAAGGCTTCTAGCTTTGTTTCTGTTCCCTTCGAAACATTAAGATGGAAGAGCATTGGCTGACTAATGACAGTCCACAACCCCACCCCATGAGTATTGGCAATTTCTACAATTTTGGCAACAGTCGTATCACCAATGCCTCTTGAAGGATAGTTAATAATACGACGTAAAGCCTCCTCATCATTGGGGTTTGACACCACACGGAAGTATGCTATTACATCCTTAATCTCCTTTCGTTGGTAGAAGCTCATACCTCCATATATACGATATGGAATACCATCTTTTCGCATCTGTTCCTCAAACGAACGACTCTGTGAATTAGTACGATACAATATCGCAAAATCACTATATCGACAATTGTCTTTTCGTTTGATGCGTTGAATATCATTACATACAATGATTGCCTCCTCCTTATCACTATATCCTGGTTTCAACGTGAGTTTTTCCCCATGCTCTTTCTCACTGAACACATCCTTTGGTATTTGGCGCTCATTATGGCGAATCAAGCTATTTGCAGCTTTGACTATCAATTGGGTTGAACGATAATTCTGTTCCAGCTTAAAGAGTCTTGCTCCATCATATTCCTTTTGGAAATTCAAAATATTATCAACATTCGCACCACGGAAACTATATATACTTTGTGCATCATCACCAACCACACATACATGTCCGTGCTCTTTTGTGAGTAAAAGTACTATTTCTTGTTGAGCATAGTTCGTATCCTGATACTCATCTACCAAAACATACTTGAAACTATCAATATATTTCTGCCTGACTTCCTTATAATTCTTCAACAATATATATGTATACACTAACAAATCGTCAAAGTCCATCGCATTTGCCTGTTTACAGCGCTCGCTATACCTTATATAGATATCCTTCACTGATGGGCACTTACGTTGAACATCATCTCTAGCCCAAGCACTCTGTGCATATGCCTGAGGAAGCAACAGATGATTCTTCGCCATTGATATACGGTCAGCGACTCCGGCAGGCTTGTAGACTTTATCGTCCAACCGCATCTCTTTAATGATACTTTTCACCAAAGAACGCGAATCACTTTGATCATAAATGGTGAAATTAGATTGAAAACCTAATAACTGTCCCTCAATTCTTAATAGTCGTGCAAATACAGAATGAAATGTACCCATCTGAAGATAACGGGCACGTTCCGCCCCCACCAGACGACCAATACGCTCCTTCATTTCTCTTGCAGCTTTATTTGTAAAGGTCAGTGCAAGAATATTCCATGGATTAATTCCCTGTTGTAATAAATAGGCTATTTTATAAGTCAGCACACGAGTTTTACCCGAACCAGCACCAGCTATCACCAGTTGCGGTCCGTCACAATAAACAACAGCTTCACGCTGACCGTCATTCAGTTGCTCTAAGAGATTTTCATTCATCATCGTCATCATTTTGATAGAATGAGCCCTCGATTCGCATCGGGGGCTCATAACAACACAAACACAAAATAACTCAGTCAATAATGACTGGTTATACGTTCTACTATTGAATACCTTCCTCGCGTAATTTCTTCTGCCAGTTCCAGGCACTCTTTAGTGTATCTTCGAGAGATGTTTCAGCTTTCCATCCAAGTACCTTATTTGCTTTTTCAGGATTTGCCCAAACCTTTTCAATATCACCAGCACGACGGGGAGCAAATGTCCAATTAAGTTTCACACCCGTTGCTTTTTGGAAAGCATCCACGATTTCTTTAGTAGTACAGCCATGTCCCGTTCCCACATTAAATACTTCCAACTTATCACTATCAGTATCAAGAACACGCCCCATGGCCTTTACATGGGCCTTAGCCAAATCAACCACATAAATATAATCACGGATACAGGTACCGTCAGGAGTATTATAATCATTGCCAAACACCTTTAGCTGTTCCCTTATACCCATAGCAGTCTGTGTGACATAAGGAATCAAGTTCATCGGAACCCCATTAGGCAACTCACCGATAATAGCAGAAGGATGAGAACCTATCGGATTAAAATAACGCAACAGTATAGCTTTAATCGGAGCTCCACTATTGATGTCGTCACGAATAATCTCCTCATTGATTTGCTTAGTATTACCATATGGGCTCTCTGCTGGTTTCACTGGAGCATCCTCCGTTACAGGAAGATTCTCCGGATCTGGCTGACCATATACCGTACAACTGGACGAGAAGATGATACCCTTTACACCATATTTGGGCATTAACTCCAACAGGTTTACCAAGCTAACGATATTATTCCGATAATAAAGCAATGGTTTTTCCACACTTTCACCTACAGCCTTGGAAGCGGCAAAATGAATAACGCCTTCGATATCAGGATATTTCCTAAAAACGCCATCCATAGCTTCCATATCGCAACAGTCTACTTTTTCAAAAGCAGGACGAATACCTGTTATTTTCTCAATACCATCGACAACGTTCTCATTGGAATTCGAAAGATTATCAATGATAACTACTTTATAACCGGCATTCTGTAATTCTACGGTAGTATGGCTTCCTATGAAACCTGTTCCACCCGTAACAAGTATAGTCTGTTTCATTATAATTTATGAATTTTATTCGTCTTTCTTTAATGGTATCAAAACGCTGAAAGTGGAACCTTCTCCCAATACAGATTCAACCATCGCATCACCTCCGTTCTTACGCGCAAAATCCTGACAGAGCTGAAGACCAAGTCCAGAACCTTCCTCGCCACCTGTACCATATGTTGTCTCTCCTTTATGGAAAATCGTATCCAAACGGTCTTCTGCAATACCTACGCCATGGTCACGAACACTGATTTTGGCAAAATCGCCTTCACGCTTATAAAAGACCTCGATTCCTTTGTCTTCAGGAGTAAATTTGATTGCATTAGAGATAAAGTTCCTGATAATGGTCTTAATCATATCATTATCAGCATGTACTATTAGTTTCTCATCACCAGGCAGGAACTGCAGTTTGATTTTCTTCATTTCTGCAATCATCATAAAGATATCTACTACACCTGGGACAATGTCATCCAAATCAATATCCTGATATACCACATTCAGTCGTCCTGTCTGACTCTTCGTCCATTTCAACAGGTTATCCAACAAATCATGTGTTTCCTCCGATTCCCGATTAGCCTTATCAAGTAGTCCGAAAATCTCCTCTCCTACTGTTTCTGGCGAAACCACATTCACGGCAAGGTTCAACACCATACGAATGGAAGCCATCGGTGAACGCAAGTCATGAGCTATTACCGAGTACATCTTGTCTCGGTTAGAGATAGTTCTCTTCAACTCCTCGTTCTGCCTAACGATAATACGCTTAGCAGCAACCAGACTAATCTGGTGCATCACACGCATCACCAACTCTTCTTTATTAAAAGGCTTTGTCAGGAAATCGTTGGCACCAACCTGGAAACCATGTACCAAATCACTAGGATTATTCAGAGCTGTCAGGAAAATGATAGGAATATCAAGCGTTTCCGGATCCTTTTTCAAAATGACAGCAGTATCAAAGCCACTAATGTCCGGCATCATCACATCCAGAAGGATTAAATCCGGATGTTCCTTTTTTGCTTGTTCTATGCATGTGTTTCCATTGGAAGCCGTACACACCTGGAATTTCTCATTAGTCAGCAATATCTTAAGCAACAAGACGTTGCTCACCACATCATCCACGATAAGTATTTTGTAGTCACTTCGGTTTATCTTAGATTCAAAGGTATCGCCAAATTCCATTTTATTTGCAGTTCATTAGTTATTTATCTGCAAAAGTAGCAAATATTTGGCGAATCGCCAAATATTTGCCAAATTATTTACCGATACTCTTTCCACGATTTGATACCTATCTCGTCTAATCTGACCGTACAGAAAGCCTGAATAAATGCAGAAGCGAGTCGACTATTGGTTATCAAAGGAACATTTAAGTCTATGGCTGCTCGACGAATCTTATAACCATTTGTCAATTCATGTGTGGTAAGATTCTTAGGAATATTCACTACCATATCTATCTTGTGCTCATGCAACAAACTAAGTGCCTGCGGGTGTTGATCGGGGTCACTGGGCCAATGTACAAGCGTATTCTGAACCCCATTATCTTCTAGATATTTCGACGTTCCGCCAGTGGCATAGAGTTCGTAACCATGCTCAACTAACATACGGGCAGCATCCAACATCTCCGCTTTTTGTTTTGCACTACCTGTTGAAAGCAATACTGTCTTCTTGGGGATGCGATGTCCTACACTCAACATCGACTTCAACAAAGCTGTAGAGGTATTATCACCCAAACAGCCGACTTCACCCGTAGAAGCCATATCTACACCCAACACGGGGTCTGCTTTCTGCAAGCGATTAAAAGAGAATTGACTTGCTTTAATTCCCACATAATCAAGGTCAAACAGGTTCTTATGCGGTTTCTCCACGGGAAGTCCAAGCATGACTTTCGTGGCAAGTTCTATCATATTCAATTTTAACACCTTTGATACAAAGGGGAAAGAACGTGAGGCACGTAAATTACACTCAATAACAAGAATATCATTGTCACGTGCCATAAATTGGATGTTGAAAGGTCCATTGATATGCAACGCCTTCGCTATCTGTCTGCTGATACGCTTGATACGGCGCACCGTCTCCACATAAAGTTTCTGAGGTGGAAATTGTATAGTGGCATCCCCTGAATGAACACCGGCAAACTCAATATGTTCTGAGATTGCATATGCAAGAATCTCACCATCCTTTGCCACAGCATCCATCTCTATCTCCTTGGCATTCTCAATAAACTTTGAGACCACAACAGGATGATCTTCACTCACATTTGCAGCAAGTTGCAGGAAACGTTCTAATTCCTCCTTGTTAGAACAGACATTCATGGCAGCACCACTCAAGACATAGGAAGGACGTACCAAGACAGGAAATCCTACGCGCTCCACAAAGGCATCAATATCCTGCATAGAAGTCAAGGCGCTCCATTCCGGCTGGTTAACTCCTATCTCATTCAACATTTGCGAGAATTTCGCACGGTCCTCCGCACCATCGATATCCTGTGCCGACGTACCAAGAATCGAGACATGTTGCTCATCCAGTGCCATGGCAAGATTATTAGGTATCTGACCACCTGTTGATACGATGACACCATGTGGCTGTTCCATATCGATGATATCCATGACACGTTCAAAAGTCAACTCATCAAAATACAGACGGTCACACATATCATAATCTGTTGACACCGTCTCAGGATTGTAGTTGATCATGACACTCCTCCACCCTTCCTTACGGATGGTGTTCAATGCCTGCACACCACACCAGTCAAACTCTACGCTCGATCCAATACGATAGGCACCAGAGCCAAGGACAATAATCGTTTTCCCATCCTTTTCAAAAGGTATATCACTGTCCGTTCCTTTATACGTGACATACAGGTAGTTCGTCTGTGCAGGATACTCCGCAGCCAGCGTATCTATCTGTTTGACAACAGGAAGAATTCCCATTTCCTTACGTATACGACGTACTTCCAGCATCGCCTTATGCATATTCCCTTTTTCATCCTCCATGCCAATGGCTCGAGCTATCTGAAAGTCTGTGAATCCATATTCCTTGGCCGTTCGCAACAGGTCTTCCGTCAGGGCATCCTTATGGGTCTTCTTCAATGCCTCATCAATGTCAATAATATGCTTCAACTTATACAGGAACCACTTGTCTATCTTCGTCAGCTCATGGATACGTTCTATATCATATTGAGGCAGATGCATGGCTTTTGAAATGACAAAGATACGTTTGTCTGTAGGCTCACGAAGGGCAGCGTCCACATCGGCAATTGACAGTTCCTTATTCTCGACAAACCCATGCATACCCTGCCCGATCATACGGAGTCCTTTCTGGATAGCCTCTTCAAAGGTACGACCGATAGCCATCACTTCACCCACAGACTTCATGGAAGATCCTAGTTCTTTGTCTACACCATGAAATTTGGAAAGGTCCCAACGGGGAATCTTACATACCACATAGTCAAGAGCCGGCTCAAAGAAAGCAGAGGTTGTCTTCGTCACAGAGTTTTTCAATTCAAAAAGACCATATCCCATACCTAACTTCGCAGCCACAAAAGCCAAAGGATAGCCTGTCGCCTTGGAGGCAAGAGCCGAAGAACGGCTCAATCGGGCATTGACCTCAATGACACGATAGTCTTCTGACTGAGGGTCGAATGCATATTGGACGTTACATTCTCCCACAATACCGATATGACGGATAATCTTGATGGCAAGGGCACGCAGTTTATGGTATTCTGAATTAGTCAGTGTCTGAGAAGGAGCAACGACAATCGACTCTCCGGTATGAATACCCAGCGGGTCGAAATTCTCCATATTACAGACTGTAATACAATTGTCATAACGGTCACGAACCACTTCATATTCTATCTCTTTCCATCCCTTCAGTGATTTCTCTACCAACACCTGCGGAGAGAACGAGAAAGCTTTCTCTGCCAGTTTATTAAGTTCCTCCTCATTATCACAGAAGCCAGAACCCAGACCGCCTAATGCATAGGCTGCGCGGATAATCACAGGATATCCTAAATCCTTAGCCGCCTGACGAGCCTGTTCTATCGTCTCACAAGCCTCACTCTTGATCGTCTTAACATCAATCTCATTGAGTTTCTCCACAAAGAGTTCACGGTCTTCAGTATCCATGATAGCCTGTACTGGGGTACCCAACACCTTGACATGATACTTCTCCAACACGCCACTCTTATAGAGTTCAACGCCACAATTCAAGGCCGTCTGACCGCCAAAGGAAAGCAAGATGCCGTCCGGACGTTCCTTCTCTATGACACGTTCCACGAAATATGGTTGTACTGGCAGGAAATACACCTCGTCGGCGACACCCTCGGAAGTCTGCACCGTTGCAATATTCGGGTTGATGAGTATTGTCTTTACACCCTCTTCACGTAATGCCTTTAATGCCTGAGATCCTGAGTAGTCAAACTCACCAGCCTCACCGATTTTCAATGCACCAGAACCAAGTAACAGGACTTTCTTAATATTCTCGTATTTCATCTTACAATGCTTCTATAAAACGATCAAACATAAATTCTGTATCAACGGGGCCAGAACAAGCTTCTGGATGGAACTGACTACTGAACCACGGATTGGTCTGATGACGGATGCCTTCATTCGAACCGTCATTCATGTTCACGAACAACTCCCTCCATTCCTTTCCAAGAGTTGCAGCATCCACAGCATAGCCATGATTCTGACTGGTCACATAACAGCGATTGGTACCCACCTCACGTACTGGTTGATTATGGGAACGATGCCCGTATTTCAACTTATAGATTTGTGCGCCTCCGGCCTTGGCGAGCAACTGGTTACCCATACAGATTCCACAGATGGGTTTACGACTCTGTGACATCTGCTTACGAATAATATTCACCGCATCCTCACACATATCAGGGTCACCAGGACCATTGGCAAGGAAGAGACCGTCGAATTCCATCTGCGTATAGTCATAATTCCAAGGAACACGGATGACCTCTACGCCACGGTTTATCAGACAACGGATAATATTCGCTTTCACGCCGCAATCGACAAGTACGACTTTCTTTCCTGCACCTTCATTATAATGGATAATCTCCTTGCAGGACACACGGTCAACCCAATTGATACTTCCATAGTCAGGGTATTCATTGTTCTCAGAGTCCTCCGAGAACACCAGTCTACCCATCATCACGCCATGCTCACGAAGCACCTTTGTCAATTGGCGTGTATCAATACCTGTCACACCAGGAACCTTCTCGCGCTTCAACCAGTCACCAAGACTCTCACAGGCATTCCAATGACTGTACTGCTCACTGTAATCACTGACGATAATGGCTGAGGCATAAATCTTGTCACTCTCCATAAAGGTAGGCAAACCGTTTTCCTCTATAGAGAAGCGAGGCACACCATAGTTTCCTACCAGCGGATAAGTCAGCGTCATCAACTGTCCCGCATACGAGGGATCCGTCAACGACTCCGGATATCCCATCATTGCCGTATTGAAAACGACCTCACCGGCAACAGGAGCATCATAGCCAAATGACTTCCCCTTAAATCTTGTTCCGTCCTCCAGGACTAATGTTACATCTTTCATTATATCTTGTTTAGTATTCTATTTTCAAAAAGAAGGGCGAAACGTCAATGACGAATCGCCCTGTATATCATTCAACGGTAACGCTCTTAGCAAGGTTCCTTGGTTGATCGACATTCAGACCTTTGCAAACAGCAACGTGATAAGCAAGCATCTGCAGTGGTATCGTTGCCAATAACGGTTCCAGACACTCTATCGTATCTGGCAGTGCGATCACCTCATCGGCTATCCGACTGATGGTGTCGTCACCCTGACTGACCACAGCAATGACCTTACCCTTACGCGCCTTCACCTCCTGGATGTTCGAAAGCACCTTCTCATACATTCCGTTATGGGTAGCAATGACAACCACTGGCATATCAGAGTCTATCAAGGCAATCGGTCCATGTTTCATTTCTGCTGCCGGATAACCCTCTGCATGAATATAGGAAATCTCCTTCAACTTCAAGGCGCCCTCCAAGGCAACAGGATAACTGAAGCCGCGTCCCAGATACAGGAAGTTGCGTGCATAGGTGAAGGTGCGGCTCAGATCGGCAATGCGGTCATTCTGTTTCAACACCTCTTTAATCTTAGCAGGAATCTCATGCAACTCCTTCACGATATGCATATAGTTCTCGTTGGAAATCGTTCCCTTCTCCTTCGCCAAGGCAAGGGCAAGCATTGTCAATACCGTTACCTGTCCAGTAAATGCCTTTGTAGAGGCGACACCAATTTCCGGTCCTACATGAATATAGGAACCCGTGTCTGTAGCACGGGGGATACTCGAGCCGATGGCATTGCAGATACCATAGATAAAGGCACCGGCTTCCTTAGCCAGTTGTACGGCAGCCAGCGTATCCGCTGTCTCACCACTCTGCGAAATAGCAATAACCACATCCTCTTTGGTAATGACAGGATTACGATAACGGAACTCTGAGGCATATTCCACTTCCACAGGAATCCTGCAGAACTGTTCTATCATCTGCTTACCTATCAAACCGGCATGCCATGAAGTACCACAGGCAACAATGATGAAACGCTTGGCATTCAACAACTGCTGCTTATAGTCGATGACTGCAGAGAGTACGACATTATCCGTATCCACGTTGACACGTCCTCGCATACAGTTTGTCAGGCAATCCGGCTGTTCGAAAATCTCCTTCAGCATAAAGTGAGCAAAACCGCCCTTCTCTAACTGACCAAGATTAATATCCACCTTCTTGACGGCCAATTCCTGTTCCTCACCTAAGATACTGACGACCTTCAGTTCCTCTCCTTTTCGAAGTACGGCAATGTTTCCGTCTTCCAGATACACCACCTTATCCGTGTATTCCACGATGGGACTGGCATCAGAACCAAGGAAGAATTCATCATCTCCGATACCCACTACCAGCGGACTCTGCTTGCGGGCAGCAATAATCTGGTCAGGCTGACGCTTGTCAATAATAGCAATGGCATAGGCACCAATCACCTGGTACAATGCCACCTGAACAGCAGTCAACAGGTCAAGATTTTTACGCTCCATGATATACTCCACCAGCTGCACCAGCACTTCGGTGTCAGTATCAGAACGGAACGAAACCCCTTTCGCCTGCAACTTCTCTTTCAAGTCGGCATAGTTCTCTATGATACCATTATGGATAATTGCCAGATTCTTCGATTGCGAATAGTGTGGATGCGCATTCACTGCAGAAGGTTCTCCATGCGTTGCCCAACGTGTATGGGCAATACCTACAGAACCACTGACGTTCTTGTCATTACAATAATCTACCAGATTATCAACCTTTCCCTTTGCCTTACAGACATTCAATTCACCATTATCGTTGATAAGGGCAACACCGGCAGAGTCGTAGCCACGATACTCCAGTCGGCGTAATCCTTTAATCAAGATAGGGAAGGCCTCTTTTTGTCCAATATACCCTACTATTCCACACATGGTCTTTCTCTCTTTTTAAGTATGTTTGTGTTGTTGTCTTATTCCTTTATTTTGGCAGATAGCGTATCGTCAGCGTCGGCTTGTAGGTGTTTTCTAAGATGACTGAGATAATGCCGTCTGAGGCATCAAAGTTAGCTATCTTGTGATCGTCCTTCAACAACGGACAGTCAGGCCATGCACCGAGTTCCTTCTCCAAGCCGTCACGCATCTCTTGCCACATACGACGTGTACTATCATTCGACGACAAAGTGTATTGTTCCTGTACGGCTGCCAACTTCTGTCCTGCGAAAGCTACCAGAACCCTGTATTTCTGCTGTGTACTGGCAAAGACCACTGTTCGGCCGCTGTCAGAGGCAGCACTATCAACAGCAAAGCCACGAGCCTTCATGGAATCCACAAACTGAGACGTAGACATTGCCAATGATAATCCACGGTAGTTGAATGGTTTTTCCTGTTTGGAACAGGCTATCACCAGCATCAATGATACCAATAAAAATACTGTCTTTTTCATCACGTTTGGCTTTTGGACGGTGCAAAGGTAGTGCTTTTCTACGAAACACGCAAATTTTACACCCAATTCTTCTAATCTCTCTTTCCGAAAATACGAAGCAGGTAGATAAACAGGTTGATGAAGTCAAGATAGAGCGAGAGGGCACCCAGAAGTGCGTATTTCTGTGCTGTCTCCCCTGCATCCGGTGCCTCCATGAGCATCTGTTTGATCTTCTGGGAGTCGTATGCGGTCAGTCCTACGAAAATCAAGACACCAGCATAGCTCAGGATTAGGTCGAAGCCAGTACTCTTCACAAAGAATACATTCACCAAGGTAGCAATGATAATACCTATCAGTCCCATCAGCAAATACTTGCCCAGCGACGACAAGTCGGTCTTCGTGGTGTATCCTATCAACGCCATGGCCGCAAAGGTACCTGCCGTGATAAAGAATACGGTAGCGATGGAAGAGGCGGTATATGCCAGGAAGATATACGACATCAGCGCACCGTTGATGACGGAATACAGCACAAACATCAAGGTGGCGGTACTCAGTGATAACTTATTGATAGCCGCACTCACTCCAATGACCAGTCCGAACTCAGCAATAATCAGTCCCCAGAACAGAATCTGGTTGCTATAGATTGCCTGAAGGATGCCAGGACTGGAAGCGACGGCATAGGCCGTGAAACCGGTAATCGCCAGTGCCAGTGTCATCCATACATATACTTTACGCATCAATACGGGAAATGCAGCAGAGACATCCCATTGTCTCTCGGTAGCTGCATACTCTTTCAATTCATAATCGTTGTAATTCATCTTCTCTTTTATTAAAAATCGAGGCAAAGATAGTTATTTATTTGCCTTATTATGCAAAATATAGTATTAAAAAAAAATAAAAAGTTGCTTCACATTGATTTATTTCGTAAATTTGCCGTTGCAGTATGCAAAGTGCATCCACTGCGTGAAAACTAAAACTAATTTTACCATTATGACTTACAAAGTAATTGACATTGAAGGTGTTGGCGAAGTTTACGCTGAGAAACTGATTGCTGTTGGCATCAAGACGGATGCCGAACTGTTAGAGAAATGTGCAAAGCCCGCAGGCCGCAAGGCACTGGAGGAGGCGACGGGTATTAGTGGGAAACTGATTCTGAAATGGGCCAACCACTGCGACCTGTACCGCATCAATGGCGTCGGACCGCAGTTTGCCGAGTTATTGGAAGCCGCTGGTGTCGATACCGTCAAGGAGCTGAAGCATCGCGTAGCAGAGAACCTGCAGAAGAAACTCGAAGAGGTGAATGCCCAGAAGAATCTGACCAACCGCGTTCCTGCCGTAGTTGAGATCCAGAAGATGATTGACCAGGCTAAGGAACTGCCTGCCAAGATGGAATACTAAATACATGAAGAAAAGACTTACCTTATTTATATTATCGGCTCTGCTCTGCGGAGCCGTTTATGGACAGACCACCTTCGTACATCCTTGGATGAACAAACGAGTCGCCTATTTCGGTGACTCTATCACTGACCCCAGGAACGACGGTTCAAAGCTAAAGTATTGGAATTTTCTGCAAGATTGGCTCCATATCACGACCTACGTCTATGGCGTGAGCGGACGACAATGGAATAATATCCCCGTTCAGACCGACAAGCTGCAGTCAGAGCATGGCGACTCCGTAGATGCCATTCTCATCTTCATCGGCACGAATGATTTCAACGAGGGTATTCCTCTCGGAGAATGGTATGACATCAAAGAGGAAGAAGTCATGGCAGGAATTCACGAACCCAAGCATATCGTCACGCGGAAGCGGATGCTTCCCGTCATGACAACGGACACCTACAAGGGACGTATCAATATCGCGCTTGACAAACTGAAGCGCACCTACCCCACCAAACAGATTGTGCTCATCACGCCCATCCATCGTGCCGGATTCTATCGGAACGACAAGAACTGGCAACCGACGGAAGACTATTACAACCGTTGCGGAGAACCATTCCTTCGCTACGTGGAAGCCGTCAAAGAGGCTGGCAATATCTGGGCAGTACCTGTCATCGACCTGAATGCGCTGAGCGGATTATACCCCTTGATGGACGAGCATGTGCAGTACTTCAAGGACGGTGCCGTAGACCGCTTGCACCCCAATGACAAAGGGCACGAGCGCATGGCCCGTACCCTCTATTATCAGTTGAGCACATTGCCCTGTACTTTCTGATTATCAAGTTTTTGCAGTCGTACACTCGTTAACGAGATAGACGATGGACATATACGGGATTCCCGTATTCGTCTCGAGTCCTATCTCGCAGGTACGGCTGTTCGAATAACCCACCTCGATATGGTTGGCCTCAATCTGCGGACGCAGTTTTCGCAACGCATACTTGTTCATCTCCGGGAAGGTGAAGCCTCTGTCACCGGCAAAGCCGCAACAGCCCACACCCTCAGGCAGGAAGACCTTCGTAGAACACATCTTGGCCAGCGCTACCATATCCTTGTCGACCCCCATCTGACGGGTGGAACAAGTGAGGTGCAGCGCAACAGGACGGTCAATCGGATGGAAGTCCAGACGCGGCACGAGATACTTCATGATAAACTCGGCAGGCTCGTAGAGCTTCATCTTATGCATCACTTTCTTCATGCGATGCAGACAAGGGCTCTGGGCACAAAGCACGGGATACTTACCCTCTTCCGAGGCTTTCCAGATAGCTGCTTCCAGTTCTGCACTCTTGCGGTCGGCAATGTCGAGCATACCCTTCGACTCCCAAATCTGTCCGCAGCACATACGATCCATTCCCTCTGGGAAAATGACCTCATAACCAGCCTTCGCCATCAGCTGGATGACCTCATCCACCAAGGCATGAATCTTACCGCCATGCTTCGACTGTCCCATCGTCTGGTTGATACAGCTGGGGAAGTAAACCACCTTCAATGGTGAGTGCTCCTCCTCTTTATGCGGAATGCTCTTCTCGATGATAAACTGCGTCAGATCGCTGGGTTTCGGCTGCCGTTTCTTCTTCGGCATCGCCGTCGTCCAGAGGGGCAGCCCCATCTTGTTCATACCACGGGCAATACTGGTCATCATCGTAGGACCGAGGGTGATATGAGCAGTATGGGCCACGTCAAGCACGACACGCAGACCCGATTTGATACCAGCCATGTGGTTGGCAGCAAACTCACCGATCTTATAGCCCGTAGGACTGTCGTTCATATCCATCTGACGAATCAGGTGGGTCAACTCTCCCGTATTGATCTTCATCGGGCACGATGTAGAACAGAGTCCGTCAGTGGCACAGGTCTGGTCACCATAGTATTTATACTGCTTCTTCAGCGTAGCCAGCCGCTCAGGGTTCTCGCCAGTCTTGATGAGATGGCGTATCTCACGCTGCACGGCAATACGCATTCTCGACGACAGCGTCAGTCCGCACGACATACAGTTGACCTCACAGAAGCCGCACTCGATACACTTGTTGGCGCGCTTCACCTGTTCGATGGTCTCCTTGGCGGTTGAGAGTGCAGGCTCCATCAGATAATGTCCGCCATCGGGCACCTTGTCGAAGTCGTAGTCGAGGACGGGCAACGGTTTCAGACACTTGATGAAGCAGTCGGGATCGTCGTTGAAGATGACCCCCTGGTTCAACAGTCCGTCCGGATCGAAGATAGCCTTCAACTCCTTCATCACCTCGTAGGCCTTCTCGCCCCACTCGTACTTCACGAACGGAGCCATATTCCTGCCTGTGCCGTGCTCTGCCTTCAGCGAACCGTCATACTCCTCGACCACCAGTTTCGCCACGTCACGCATCATCTCGGCATAACGTGCCACCTCGTGCTCGTCGGCAAAGCTCTGGTTCAGGATGAAGTGGTAGTTACCCTCGAAGGCATGGCCGTAGATACAGGCATCGTCATAGCCGTGGTCGGCAATCAGTTTCTGCAGTTTCACAGTAGCCTCCGGCAACGACTCGATCGGGAAGGCGACATCCTCTATCAGACACGACGTTCCTACCGGACGGGTACCACCCACGCTGGGGAAGATACCTGAGCGGATAGCCCAGTATTTGCCATAGACGGCAGGATCCTCCGTAAACTCGGCAGGGATATAGAGACGGAACTGTCCCAGACACTCCTTGATCTTCGCAATCTTCTCCAAGAGTTGCTCGTGCGTGATACCCTTCGTCTCCGTAAGGATGGCTGTCAGGTTGTGATAGTCACCAGGCTCCACACCCGCTATCTTGCCAGCATCCACGTCTTTCTGATACTGCAGATATACTGGATCGTCAACAGACGAAAGCGACTTATAGTCGAGCATCTCAGCACTCTTCACCATCAGGTTCTCAGCACTCATCGCCAGGTCTTCCTCGCCAGCCTTCAGCTTCTTCATCGCCACGACAGCCTCACAACTCTCCTTCATCGTCAGGAAATAGACCATTGCCGAAGCCTTGAACGGATAGTCCTTCAGCGTCCTCATCGTCACTTCCGAGAGGAAGGCCAGCGTACCCTCCGACCCTACCATCGAATGGGCGATGATGTCAAAGGGATCGTCATAGGCAACCAATGGACGCAGGTTGAGACCCGTCACATTCTTGATGGAATACTTCTTCGTGATGCGGTCGGCCAATTCCTTGTCGGCACGCACCTTGTCGCGTAGGGCTTCGATTCTGGCAATGAACTCGGGATGGCTCTTGCGGAACGCCTCTTTGCTCTCCTCTGACCCCGTGTCGAGCACCGTGCCGTCAGTCAGTATGATACGTGCCGAGAGCAGCATCCGGTCGCTGTTGGCATGCACGCCACAGTTCATGCCCGACGCATTGTTGATGACGATACCACCCACCATCGCACTGCCGATGCTGGCAGGGTCAGGTGGGAATACCCGACCGAAGGGCTTCAGAATCTCGTTCACCCTGCCACCCACGATACCAGGCTGCAGCGTGATGCGCTCTTGGTCAGCCGAGAGGCTCCATTTCTCCCAATGCTTGCCAGCCACGATGAGCACGCTTTCGGTACAACTCTGTCCGGACAGCGATGTGCCGGCGGCGCGGAACGTGTAGGGCAACTGATGCTTGTGGCAGAGTGCAACGATGCGGGATATCTCCTCCTCACCATCACTACGGATAACCACCTCGGGAATCTGCCGGTAGAAACTGGCGTCCGTACCCCATCCCAACCGTCTCAGTTCGTCCGTATAGATACGGTCTGCAGGCAGGAACTGTTTAATGTCATTGATAAAAGATGTAGTATTCATAGGCTTTAGTTTTCGGCAAATATACAAATAAAAATCCAAATAACACCTCATTCTTAGGAAAAAAGTTCATCACTAGCGTTTTTTTCTTAAAGTATCCCCTCACTAAGTCAATGCATAATGCACAATGCATAATTCATAATGCTCAATGCTTAATTTAATTTTTTACAACACAGAGACACAGAGCTTAAAGCTTAAAACCTCTGTGCCTCTGTGTTGAAAAAGAAGTAATTTAATGAGGTGAGAAGGACTGACAGAGGTAATGCAGTCAGCCCTTCTTGTTTTTGGCGTATTATAATTTCGATGCAATATAATCAGACTTTTCACCGCTTTTGAGCCATTCAAGACAGGCATCAATATCGGGGAAGTTTTCTATAACTGTGGTTTCCTGTGTGTCACCGTCTATATGGTTCCAATAGAAAACTGTACCAGAGAGTTCAACCTTTCCTTCTTTGTCAAGCTTCGCATAAAGATTCATAGAGTCAAAGAGGGTATCATCTCGAGGGGCTGCCGGATAACGTGGATGTACCATGCGATCCTTCGTATCACCAACCTGCTTGCAGAGTTCAAGTTCATGTATCAATGAACGCACCTGCATACTGCAGCATATCTCCATTTCAAAGTCTCGTACACTCATATATCTCAATCGTTTTCCAGATAATTTTTTACCATAGCGACTAATCTGGTACCCTCCCTTGAATGAGAACAAGGCATGAAGTAGTTATCGCCAATCTTTCTGTATTCCATCTTAATATTTTGTAAAGTTGGGCACAAAGATACGAATAATAAAGTAAAAATGAGTACCTTTGCAAAGATATTTGCGAGAACGGGCTGCACCTCAGCAATTAGAGCAAGCAACTGAAATAAAAGTATTCAATTAAAGCAATCAATTATGAAGTACCCCTGTGAGAATTATTTGTAGTTTTATCTGAGTGTATGGAAAAAGAGATACGGTTATTACCGCTTAGGGAGGCAAAGACCATTGCTATGAAGGAAGAAATGCAGGAGGCATTCCAGCATGGCTTTGAGTCGTATTATAAAGACGACAATCAAATGACGAATGAGCGAGAGCAGAGCCAAGCTTGCTTGAACTATGCCGAGCGAGGAGGAATTCGACGTTAGTCAAATGAAATGGGGACGAATGGAATGATGAAGTGGACTATATTATCAGATAATCGAAGCAGCGATAGCCGTCTATACACAGAACATGGTCTTTCTATTCTATTGGAAACGGAGCGACACAAGATTCTGCTTGATACAGGAGCGAGTGACGTGTTGATCCGAAATGCAGGGCTGTTGGGCGTAAATCTCAGCGATGTCGATTATGTTTTCATTTCTCATGGACATAGTGACCATGCAGGAGGTTTACGGTATTTCTTGGAGCATAATCAAAAAGCTCAGATTATCGTTTCGCCCGATGCTATGACTGGTAAGTTCTTTTCCAAACGAGGAAATCTGCATAGCATTACGACGGAATGGCCACAGATAGACGATGACAGACTCATCTTGATCAACCAGACCTGTGAGATAGCAGAAGGTATCCATGTGATCGCCCATATTCTTCGACAAGCGAAGCGACAGAGTCGATTACCTCAGACCCATCCAATGCCCAAAGGCAATCAAAACCTCTATGTGCAGGATGCTGATGGAAACTATATCCACGACGATTTCCGTCATGAGTTAGCTCTATATGTTGATGGCTTGCTATTTACGGGTTGTGCTCATAGTGGACTGGAGAATATTCTTGCTGCTTGCCCTTATCCTGTAAATTTTGTAGTAGGTGGTTTTCACTTACTCGATGGTCAGGAATCGGAAGAAGAACTACAGGAACTGGCAGAAAGATTGAAAGAACAATATCCAACAACGCGGTTCTATACAAGCCATTGCACAGGTGATCATGTGTTTGAGGTAATGAAGGGCGTGATGGGAGAACAACTACAGTCCTTCAGTTGCGGATATGCTAATTTGTTATGAGTATGATTACACCGCTGATGCAGATATAGGCATAGACGATGTAGCGGAAGATGCGGTTGGGGATATGTTTGAAGACGTATGCACCCAGTATCGTGCCGATGATGACACCACCGAGGCCATAGAGATAGTCAACGGCTACAGTAGTTGTGAAGAAACCGTTGTAGGCTCTCACACCAGTCATCATGACATTGCCAATCAGGAAATAGGTCTGAGCCATTGCCATATAATGCTCCTTCGTTGGTTCACTTTGGATGAAGTACAGCACGGCAGGCGGGCCTTGCATACCGAAGAATCCGCCCATCAGTCCGCTCAATGTTCCTGCACCTACCTGCACTTTTTTCGTCGTTGACAACTTTATGCGCTGACTGAACAGCATAAAGTAGATGCTGATCAGAATGAGTGCCACACCAAGAATACGTCGTAAGATGTGGTCTTCGATACGTGTCAGGACAAAGATGGCAATGGTCGAGACGATGATGAACGTCAACAAAATCGGCCAAAGCCGTTGCCAGGTAACGTAGCTTCTTAAGCGCCACACAATAGCTGCAGAAGTGGTGATTGCCAGGAGTCCTGAGAGTGTCGTAGCCTCTCCATAGCTTGGCATGAGGAACGGCAGCATCGTCATGATGAAGATGCCGAAGCCGAAGCCCGTGGTGCGCTGGATGAAACTCGCACCTATGCTCAGTAGGAATATGGAGATGACAATACTGCTCAAATCCTAAACTATCCTAATTCTTGGAGCAGCGAGAGCCAAATTGAGCTTGCTCAGAATTGGCCGAATCGTGACAAGAATCAACTTTTGTTAATAATCGGTGCAAAGGTACGAAAAATATGGGATTTTTGACTACCTTTGCCCTTCGATTTAATATGATTTGTGATATGATAGACCAGATTATTGAATACAACAAGACATTTGTGGCTCAGAAGGGCTACGAGAAGTATCTGACCGACAAGTACCCAGACAAGAAGTTGGCGGTGCTGTCGTGTATGGACACCCGACTGACAGAACTGCTGCCTGCTGCACTCGGACTGAAAAACGGTGATGCGAAAATTATCAAGAACGCTGGAGGCTTAGTAATCTCTGCCTTCGACTCAGCCATGCGCAGCCTGATAGTCGCCATCTACGAGCTGGGCGTACAGGAGATTATGGTGGTGGCACACTCTCATTGCGGAGCCTGCCACATGAGCTATGACCACTTCCACCACGAGATGATTGCCCGTGGCGTGACAGACGAAACACTTGACACCATCCGCAAGTGTGGCATTGACCTCGACCAGTGGCTTGAAGGATTTAAGGACACACCGACCTCCGTCCGCAAGACCGTTGAGACCATCAAGACTCATCCGTTGGTACCAAAGGATATAGTGGTTCGCGGGTTTATCATTGATTCAGAAACTGGAGGATTAGAGGAAATAAAATGAAGAAGATAATAAATCCTTGGCGCAACCATGAGGGATATAACTGTTTCGGTTGCAGTCCTGACAATCCCATCGGGCTTCACATGGAGTTCTATGAAGATGGTGACTATATCGTGAGTACCTGGCATCCTGAGCATAACTATCAGGGCTGGGTAGATACCATGCACGGCGGCATACTGAGTACGCTGATTGATGAAGTGTGCGGATGGGTAGTCACCAGGAAACTACAGACCAGCGGCTATACCGTGCAGTTGAGTGTGAAGTTCCGCAAGGCAGTTCCGACAACAGAGCCGGAATTGACAATACGGGCCAAAGTGACAAAACAGGTGAGAAACCTTGCCTATATCAGTGCGGAGATAACCAATTCGAAGGGCGAACTCTGCAACGAGGGCGAGGCCATCTACTTCCTGATGAACGAGGAAAAAGCCAAGGAAATGGGATTTCTGCATTGCGAGGTGGAAGAGTAAATGGATTGCCATGAGTATAAAACTGATTATATTCGACTTTGACGGGACGTTGGGCGATACCAGACGGAATATTGTTGTGACAATGCAGGACGTCATGAAAGAGCTGAGTCTTCCATTGCAGGACGAAGAAGTGTGTGCTTCTACCATCGGACTGCCATTAAAAGGATGCTATGCCAAGATGTTTCCTCAACTTAATGCTGATGAGTTGGAAAGATGTGCAGAAGTGCATCACAGATATTTCGCCGAAAATCTGAAGAAGATAACGCCACTGCCTTTCCCTCAGGTAAAAGAAACGCTTGAAGTGCAAAGGAGTCAGGAGATCAGTCTTGCTATTGCATCTTCACGAACCAGCGAGTCGCTACGGGATCTGTTGAACAGAATGGAAATGCTGTCCTATTTCTCTTGCATCATTGGAGCACAGGACATAATTCATGCCAAACCAAATGCAGAACCCGTATTGAAGATTCTCGATATTCTGGGATTCAGGGCTGACGAGACCTTGGTGGTTGGCGATATGGATGTTGACATTCTGATGGGAGCCAATGCCAGAACTAAGACCTGTGGAGTGACTTGGGGCAACGGCACCAGAGAGGAACTCAAAGAGGCTGGAGCAGACTTTATCATTGACAGAATGGAAGAGATTTTAGGTATATTAAAAGACGAATAGTGATAAAGGATTGTAAACAACTATGAATAAGAGATTAGGTTTTTTTTGTTGTGCGTCTGCACCTGGACAGTCGCAACAGCTCAGACAGAGCGGTTTTACATCGCCCAAGAGGGGAAAACCGCATCGATCATTTTGGATGCCGAGGACTCGAAGGAGTTCCGAGACAAGCAGCGTCTGGCCATTGCCCAGCAGCGCACAGAGGACTTCCGCAACGGTACTTACAAACGTGGTGCTGGCGTGATTCCCTATGACAAGATGGAAGAATTCTTCGCTCAGTATCTTCATTAATAGGTGCTCAGGCGAAGCCAAAAAGGAAAAGATCCGCAGAATCTGAGAAGATTTTGCGGATTCTTCTTTGTCATCGAAGGGAAGGCTACCAATAATTCGTAGCTCTTTTATTATTCTTTCACATAAAATTGATGGCGGTATGACGGAAAATTTGTATATTTGTCCCCAGAACTTATAGAATAATCACAAATAACTACAAAGCCTATGACAGCATTAATATCCGTAATCCCTATTCTGTTACTCATTGTACTGATGATGGGATTCAAGGTTTCCGGCTACAGGAGTGCCATCGTCACCCTTATCGTGACCATCCTCCTGGCATTGTTTGCCGTGCCTGCAATGGGTATCATTCCCGAGAAGTTTGCAGATGCCAGTATCTTCGGCATCACTTTATGGTCAGTGGTGGAAGGACTGCTGAAGGCATGTTTCCCCATTATCCTGATCATCATCTGTGCCATCTTCAGTTACAATATCCTGTGTGAGACGAAGGAGATTGAGACTATCAAGACGCAGTTTATCCAGATGACCAGCGACAAGGGACTGTTGGTGCTGCTGTTGACGTGGGGCCTTGGTGGCGTGCTGGAGGGTATGGCTGGTTTCGGCACCGCTGTAGCCATTCCTGCGGCCATCTTGATAGGACTGGGTTTCAAGCCCATGTTCTCAGCCGTTATCTGTCTGGTGGCAAACACGGTTGCCGTAGGTTTCGGAGCCGTCGGTCTGCCTGCCACGACATTGGCCAACCAAGTGGCGGCAAGTGGAACGGCAACGCCTGAGGAGCTCTGCGAGGTGGCCACCTTTATTATATTACAGCTCTCGCTGATGTTCTACATCACCCCGTTCCTTATCCTGATGATGACGGACAAGACGAAGATTGTGAAGAACATCACTATTGCCCTCTTCGTGGGAACCTGTTCTATCACTGTGCAGTTCTGCTGTGCCCACTTCATCGGTCCTGAGACACCCGCCATCCTGGGCTCTGTAGCCGCCATCGCAGCCATGCTGCTGTATAACAAGCTGTTCCTGCGCCATGAGGCTGAGAAGGATACGGTGCATGTGGAACACCACAAATTCGGTGTCGTCAAGACGCTGAAGGCATGGAGTGTCTATGGACTGATTATCTTCTTCATCCTGATCAGCAGCAAGATTGTTCCTTCTGTCAATGAGCTGTTGAACAACACTTTGGTGACCAAGTTCGAGTTGCCCGTCATTGGCAATACCTTTAAGTTCGGTTGGTTGTCGAATGCAGGTCTGATGATTTTCCTGGGTGCCGTCATCGGTGGACTGATTCAGGGTATGAGTATCGGCAAGTTGTTGAAGTTGTTGGCTAAGACCACGCTCAACCTGCAGAAGACGGTCGTGACCATCTGCTGTCTCGTAGCGATGGCGATGCTGATGAACAACACGGGTATGACCAACGACATTGCCAAGGGACTCGTCCTGCTGACGGGTGCAGCCTTCCCCTTCTTCGCTCCACTGATTGGTTCTATCGGAACCTTCGTAACGGGATCAGCCACCAATGCCAACATCCTGTTTGGTAAGTTGCAGGCTACCGCTGCCAGCGACCTCGGATTGGTGAACCAAGGCACCTTCTTTGGCGTTACGGGTAGCGAGACCAACTGGCTCGCGGCTGCCAACTGTGCGGGTTCTGAGGGCGGTAAACTGCTCTCACCGCAGTCGATCGCCATTGCTACTGCCGCCTGCGACATGGAGGGGCAGGACGGCGACATTATGCGCAGGACGATGCCATTCGCTATCTTCTGGATATTGATGAATGGACTGATGGTGTTCCTGGGGTTGCACGTGATTTAAGGGAAAAGTGAATAGTGAAAAGTGAATAATTTGCTGCCGCCACTGAGGCAAGCATAATAAAGAAACGATTTGCTGCCGCCGCTGAGGCAAAGCATAATAAAGAAACGATTTGCTGCCGCATGTCTTATATTCAACATAATAATACGCCACTCACGAAGAAAAGCTATTGCTTCGGAGTGAGAATAGTAAAGATGGTGAAATTTATCAAATGTAGCCCTAAAGAGTATGGAATGATTAATCAAATATTCCGCTCTGGTACAGCTATTGGTGCTTTGGTAAGTGAGGCAACCTATGCGCAAAGCCCAGCTGATTTCATCAACAAACTGTCTATTGCACTAAAAGAGTGCAACGAAACCCTCTATTGGCTCAATATCCTAAAAGATACTGATTATTTGAATGAAAAGGAATTCGAGAGCATGAATATAGACTGCCAAGAGTTACTTGCTCTTCTGATTTCATCAATTAAAACAACGAAACAAAATAATGAAATGAAGTGAAAAGGAATGGCGGAAGCAAATTATTCACTTTTCACTATTCACTTTTACCTTAAACTATGAAAATTGGATTATTCATTCCCTGTTATGTGGATGCTGTCTATCCTGAGGTGGGTTTGGCAACCTATAAGTTGCTGAAGCATCTGGGGCTGGATGTCACGTATCCACAGAAACAGACCTGCTGCGGTCAGCCGATGGCCAATGCAGGATTCGAGAAACAAGCCATTCCTTTGGCAGAGAAGTTTGACGACCTCTTCAAGGACTTCGACTATGTGGTGTCACCCAGTGTCAGTTGTACGGCGTTTATCCGTCTGAACTATCCGCGACTGCTGAACCATGAGTGCGAGAGCGCCAAGAGATGCATGGACGTGGTCGAGTTCCTGCACGACGTGGTGAAGGTCGACCGCCGTCTGGGCACCTTTGCCCATAAGGTCAGCCTGCACAATTCCTGTCATGGTGTTCGCGAGCTGGGACTCTCCTCCCCTTCTGAGGAGCATGTAGCGAAGTTCAATAAGATCAAGGACCTGTTGCAATTGGTTGACGGCATCGATGTCGTGGAACCTGAGCGTCCTGACGAGTGCTGCGGCTTCGGCGGCATGTTCAGCGTCGAGGAGACCGCCGTGTCCGCCCAGATGGGACTCGACAAGGTGGAGCGTCATATCCAGACGGGTGCTGAGTATATCACTGGTCCAGACTGCTCTTGTCTGATGCATATGGCTGGTGTAGCCCGCAAGCAAGGCAAGAAGATTGAGTTCAAGCACGTAGTAGAGATTTTAGCAGCGGGGCTGTAAAAGGGAATAGTGAAAAGGGAATAGTGAATAATTTGCTACCGCTGTCCCTGAGTGAGAATTAACAATAGTATTAACGATTATCAAAAGAAAAAGATGAATAGCAAGAAGTGCGGAAGTAAATTTTTCACTTTTCACTATTCACTTTTACCTTAAATTATGAGTACACAGCATAGCAAAGCTGCCAAGGAGTTCTTAAAGAACCAGCAATACGCCCACTGGCACGACGCCACCTTCTGGGCCGTTCGCACCAAGCGCGACAATATGGCCTATGGCTTGGACGAGTGGGAACAACTGCGCGAGAAAGCCTCGCAGATCAAGCGCCACACCATTACCCATCTGGACGAATATCTGGACCAGTTTGCCACCAATGCCGAGAAGAACGGCGTGGAGGTTCACTGGGCGAAGGATGCTGCCGAGTTCAACGAAATCGTGTATGGCATCCTGAAGAACCATAACGTCAAGAAGATGGTGAAGTCGAAGTCGATGCTGACGGAGGAGTGTGGCATGAATCCCTATCTTGAGGAAAGAGGCATCGAGGTGGTGGAAACCGACTTGGGCGAGCGCATTATCCAGTTGAAGGGTCAGGCACCCAGCCATATCGTGATGCCAGCCATCCACCTGAACCACGACGATGTGGGCGAGCTTTTCGAGGAGAAAGGCATTTCGAACGAGAAGGGCAACCACGACCCCACGTTCCTGACCTATCGTGCCCGATTGAGTTTGCGCAACGAGTTCCTGACCGCCGACGCCGGCATGACGGGCGCCAACTTCGGTATTGCCGAGACGGGCGACATCGTGGTATGCACCAACGAGGGCAATGCCGACATGTCGACCTCATGCCCGCGGCTGCACATTGCCGCCATCGGACTGGAGAAGGTCATCCCCAACTACGAGTGCCTTGCCGTCTTCCAGCGCATGCTCTGTCGTGCAGGAACCGGTCAGCCCACCACCACCTACACCTCGCATTTCCGCAAGGCCCGCCCCACGGCTCACCACATGCACATCATCCTGGTGGACAACGGGCGCTCTGAGTGGATAGGCAATCCTGAGCACTGGGAATCGCTGAAGTGCATCCGCTGCGGCTCTTGCATGAACACCTGTCCCGTCTATCGTCGCTCGGGAGGCTACAGCTACAGCTACTTCATCCCCGGACCCATCGGCATCAACCTGGGCATGCTGCGCGACCCGCAGAAGCACTCGGGCAACGTGTCGGCCTGCACGCTCTGCAACTCTTGTCAGACCGTTTGTCCTGCCAAGGTCAATCTGGGCGACCAGATTTACCTGTGGCGCCAACAGCTCAGCGACTTCGGCACCGCCAATCCGCAGAAGAAGCTCATGTGCCAAGGCATGTCCATGCTCTACGGCTCGCCCGGGCTCTATAATTTTGCCACCGGACTTGCCCACTGGGCCAACCTCATTCCCTCACCGCTGATGAACTGCGGCCTGAACCCGTGGGCCGAAGGTCATAAGATGATGGAGTTCCCCAAGAAACCGTTCCACGAGATTATTAAGGGAATAGTGAAAAGTGAAGAGTGAAAAGTGAAGAGTGAAGAGTGAAGAATTTGCTGCCGCCAAAGTAATAAACCGCTAAAAAATTTATTATGTCAAGTAAAGAAGATATATTGATGAAATACAGGGCTAATATCCGCGAACAGTTCGACATGCCCGACCTGAGCGACATCCAGGCCATCACCTACCCCGACCCGCTGTTGCAGTTTATGAACATGACCAAGAGCGTGGGCGGCAATGCCATCGAGGTGGACAAGGGGCGCGACGTGAACGACCTCATCCGCGAGCTCTATCCCGATGCCAAGGAGATAGCCTCCAACCTGCCCGAGATTACCATCGCCACGCGCAATCCCGACGAGGTGGGACGGGCCCGCGACCTGAACGGCACCGATGTGGGCGTCGTTCGCGGCAGTTTCGGTGTGGCTGAGAATGCCTGCGTGTGGATTCCCCAGCAGATGAAGGAGAAAGCCGTCTGCTTCATCTCCGAGAATCTGGTCATCCTGCTAAAGAAGTCGGAGATTGTAAACAACATGCACGAGGCCTACAAGCGCCTCAGTGCCGGCGATTCCGTTGCCGGACTGTCCGACTACGGTTATGGCACCTTTATCAGCGGTCCCTCGAAGACGGCTGATATCGCACAAGTCCTCGTCATGGGTGCCCAAGCCGCAAGAAGCGCTACCGTACTCCTGTTAGACGAATAAAGAAGGATTATAGGTCGTACTCATAGATATCGTAACACAAGCCGCGGGCTCCGAAACCTTCCTTTTGGAAGACGAGTGTCTCATTAAGACCGCTGCCGTCAGGATTCTCCGTAGAACGACCAAAGTCGAAATAAGGATAGTCTTTGTAGTCATGGTGCATGATACGGTTGTAGATAGCATCGATAGCACCAAGACTCTTGCCCTCCGGTGTGGCAGAACTATACTGGGCATGTACCACCTGAGGAGTCACGTAAAGGACGACACCACCTAACACCTTTCTATCGAGAACTGCCTGATAGAGCACGATGTTCTTTGGAAACCGACTATGCAGTAGTTCTATCTCCTGAAGGCTATGTACAGGCTTGATACCGTATTTCGTACCAAGATTATCGGCCAACACCTGCCAGAAGTCAGCATAGTCGTTGCTGATTTCCACATGGATGCCTGCCCGTTCGGCACGGGTGACGCCACGACGACGAACGCGCTCCCAACGCAGATTGGCTCCAAGAAATATGTTTGTGGAATAGTCACGAGCCACGATACGGGCCTTGCACTCATGGTAGAGTGCATATAAGTCCTCCTCTGCCGACAAGCGGTGATATATCCAGGGGATGGCTTTGTAACTGACATGCTTCAATCCTTCGCCACGTAGCATATCATTCAATTCACGAAACAGCACCATTGTCTCTGCTATCGTCAGTTGTTCGCTCATCAGCAATCCGCCATAGGTCAGTCCACGATGCGTACAGAGCGCATCACCAACGACATGCGCAGGCAGAACGGCCAGCAAGTGTCCTTTGCAATAGAACATCAACGAATAGTCTTGGAATCGGTCAGCGTGATAGTCCATGTAGCCACGATCGAAGAGGAATGTGCCGTTCTTCGACTTCGCCACAAACTGATTCCACTCGTCAGTATGCGCAGAGGTATATCTTACTATTTCGAACATCCTACGTATTTCAAGAATTCATCATAATCGTAGATGTAGTCGTCCTCATCATAGTGCTCTGATGCTAGCACGAGGCACACTGCACCCGACGAGAAATCGTCGAGGGTGCGCCAAGTGTTGACATCAATAAGCAGTCCCTGCCACGGATGATTTAACAGAACTGTCTTCCGTTCACGTCCATCGTCAAGGGTGACTTGAAACGAGCCGCTCAATGCAATAACAAACTGTTTCAAGCGTTTGTGGGCATGCCCCCCACGGCTTTCACCGCCTGGCACATCGTAGACCCAATAGGCACGCTTGATATCAAAAGGCACCATCTCCTGTGCCTCAGCAAACGTCAGATTGCCTCGTGGGTCTACGATCTTTGGGAGGTCAATGAGTTGTCCGATCATTTCTTCATATAAGGATCTGTTCCCAATACGGTCTTGGCAAGACGCTTAGCCTTGTCACGCAGGGCATTGACATCGTCGCCCAGCTCACCATAGCAGAGGACGACACCCATGCGGCGACCAACATGCGCCTCAGGCTTGCCGAAGATGCGGATACGGGTGCGGTCTTCCTTCAATGCCTCAACGAAATTGTAATCCAGGGGACCTACCTTCTCCTCTGGTGAGAGGATGACGGCAGAGGCTCCGGCATGCTCCAGATGGATACCTGCAATCGGCAGACCCATCACAGCACGGAAATGCAACTCAAACTCGGAGAGGTTGGTGGTATGACCCAACGTCACCATACCTGTATCGTGTGGACGAGGCGAAAGCTCAGAGAAGATAACCTCACCCTGGCGGGTCAGGAAGAACTCGACACCCCAGATGCCATATCCAGTAAGGGCCTTCGTCACCTGGTCGGCCATGTTCTGTGCCTGCTTGAGGGCTTCGTCACTGATCTGATAAGGTTGCCATGACTCACGGTAGTCACCACCCTTCTGTACATGTCCGATAGGAGGACAGAAGATGGTAGGTGCATTCTTCTGCGTCACTGTCAGCAAGGTAAACTCCGACTCGAAGTCGATGAACTCCTCGATGATGACTTCTTTCACGTCACCACGGCTGCCTTCCATGGCTTCCCTGAAAGCCTGCTCCAACTCGTCGTCGTTATGCACATAACTCTGACCATGACCAGAGGACGACATCAGAGGCTTCACCACACAGGGGAAACCAATCTCGTCAGCAGCCTTTTTGAACTCGTCGAACGTCTTGGCATAGAAATACTTGGCGGTACGGAGTCCTAAGTCACGAGAGGCAAGGTCGCGGATGGCACGACGGTTCATCGTGAAATTGACGGCACGGGCAGAAGGAACGACCTGTATGCCCTCTTTCTCGAAATCGAAGAGACGCTCTGTACGGATGGCCTCAATCTCAGGCACAATGATATCGGGATTGTGCTTCTTGACGGCAGCCGTCAGGGCATCGCCGTCGAGCATGGAGAATACCTCACGCTCGTCAGCCACCTGCATGGCAGGCGCATCGTTATAACGGTCACAAGCCACCACATAGGCACCAGCGCGCTTGGCAGCAATGACGAACTCCTTTCCCAACTCTCCACTTCCCAGTAATAAGATTTTCTTCATATCGTTTTTGTTTTATCGGTTAGCATACATATTGTCATAATACTTCTGGTAGTCGCCGGAGGTGACATTGTCGAGCCACTCCTGGTTGTCGAGATACCAGCGGACGGTCTTCTCGATACCTTCCTCGAACTGAAGCGAAGGCTCCCACCCAAGTTCCTTCTGCAACTTCGACGAGTCGATAGCATAACGAAGATCATGTCCTGCACGATCGGTCACGAAAGTGATGAGATCCATATCCTCGCCTTCCTTACGCCCCAACAGACGGTCGACGGTCTTGATGACCACCTTGATGATGTCGATGTTCTTCCACTCATTGAAACCACCGATGTTATACGTCTCGGCAATCATACCCTGATGGAAAATCAAGTCGATGGCACGGGCGTGGTCTTCTACGAACAGCCAGTCGCGCACGTTCTCACCCTTGCCATAGACAGGCAACGGTTTGCGGTGACGGATATTATTGATAAACAACGGTATCAGCTTCTCAGGAAACTGATAAGGACCGTAGTTGTTCGAGCAGTTCGTCACGATGACGGGCATACCGTAGGTGTCGTGATAAGCACGAACAAAGTGGTCTGAAGAGGCCTTCGCGGCACTGTAGGGTGAATGGGGATTGTACTTCGTAGTCTCCAGGAAGAACTTGTCGCCATAAGCCAAATGATGCTCAGCACTCGAGGCAGTTGTCGTGAATGGAGGCTCGATACCCTCAGGGTGTGTCAACTCCAAGGCGCCATACACCTCATCGGTGGAGATGTGGTAGAAGCGCTTGCCCTCGTAACGCTCCGGCAATGACTCCCAATAGAGCTTAGCGGCCTGAAGCAATGACAGCGTACCCATGACGTTGGTCTTGGCAAACGTAAACGGGTCTTTGATCGAGCGATCCACATGACTCTCAGCAGCGAGGTGAATGATACCATCAACCTTCTTGACCTGCATCAGCTTGTAAAAAGCGTCGAAATCGCAGATATCCATCTTCACAAACTCGTAGTTGGGCTTGTTCTCAACGTCCTTGAGGTTTGCCAGATTACCCGCATAGGTCAACTTGTCGAGGTTGATGATGTGGTAATCAGGATACTTGTTCACGAACAGGCGCACCACATGGCTTCCAATAAAGCCTGCGCCACCAGTAATGACAATTGTTCTTTTCATATATCTTTTTTTATTTTAATGATTTCCTAATGTAATAACTTCCAAATCCTTGAATTCCTTACCGTCGATGGTCAGTCGGACGAGGGTGCGTTCCTTGTGCCAACCCTGTAAGCCGGCAGCCCCTGGATTGATATGCAGCATGTTGAGCGTCTTGTCAAACTTCACCTTCAGGATATGTGAATGACCTGCCACAAACAGTTGAGGAGGATTGGCATAAAGCAAAGAGCGGACACTATAGTCGTAGTTGCCAGGGTAGCCGCCGATGTGTTTGATAAGCACATCAACATCCTCGCACTTGAAACGGTTCAGTTCGCGATACATCAGACGAAGGTCACCACCATCGCAATTGCCACAGACGGCACGGAACGGGCGGAAAGCCTCAAACTTCTCTGCCACCTCTACACTTCCAATATCCCCTGCATGCCATATCTCGTCGCAGGGCTCGAAATAATGCAGGTATTTCTCGTCCCAATAGGCGTGGGTATCGCTGATGATTCCTATCTTCTTCATAGTCCGAATTTCTTCCTGACGAAGTCGGCTATCAACTTCTCCGTCTCCACCATACCAAGTACACTGGAGTCCACACAGAGGTCATACGACTCAGCGTGTCCCCATTTCTTACCCGTATAGTAGTTGTAGTATGAAGCACGTTTCCCTTCTGCCTGCAGAATAATCTGCTTTGCCTCCTGGGGTGTGACCTTCTGTTTGGCGAGTATCTGTTCCACACGATACCACATTGAAGCGGTGATGAAGACATTCACCACATTCTCGAAGTCGCGTAACACATAATCGGCACAACGACCTACAAAGACGCAGGAACCTTGTTGGGCAGCCTTACGGATGGCATCGCTTTGGAACTTAAACAGATTCTCTTGTGAGAAGCCCGACGCATAGACACCACTCATATGGGGAGAATTCATACTGAACAGTCCCCTGATGAAGCCTTTCTTCTCGTCATTCTGCTCGAAGATTTTCTCACTGAAACCACTCTCCTTGGCAGCAAGGTTGAGGATTTCCTTGTCGTAATACTTGGCGTTAAAGTCCATGGCAAGCATACGAGCGATGTCATGTCCACCACTGCCTAACTGTCTTCCGACATTAATGATAATATGCTTATTATCCATTTTGCTTGAGTTTTTTCATATACCAAATTAATAAAGGAATCGTCATCGCAAAGGAGCCGAAGTCACTTGCCGGCATCGAGTACCACACACCGTCCAAGTCCCAGATCAGCGGGAACACGTATGCCATCGGCAATAACAGGAACAACTGGCGTGACAACGAGAGGAAGATAGAGACCTTCACCTTACCAATACACTGGAAGAAGTTCGTAATGACAGCCTGGGAGCCTACGACAAAGAACACCAGCATATCAATCTTGATGCCTCGTGCCGCCAGGTTAATCAGTGTCTGGTCTGTGGTGAAGATACGAGCTATCGAATAGGGGAAAAGCATGGAGAGGCTCCAGCCTATCAACAAAATGGTAGTTGCCGAGGCAATGGTCAGCCACAGACAACGGAACATGCGGTTATAATTCTCCGCACCGTAGTTATATCCCACGATGGGCTGCATTCCCTGAATCATTCCCATGACGAACATGAAGAACATCATCACCACGGAGTTGGCGATTGAGTAGGCTCCTACCGCCATGTCGCCTCCATAGCGTACAAACTGGTTGTTCATAAAGATGACGATGATACAGGAGGTCACATTCATCAGGAAAGGCGAGATGCCGATGGAGATGATATTACGCACCAATGCTGCCTGGAGTTTATAGATACCCTTACGCAGGTGTAACAGTTCTTTCTTATCAGAGAGTATCCACATCTGCCAACACATTGCCATTGTCTGGGAGGTGACTGTGGCCAGGGCTGCACCACGGATACCCCATCGGAACCACCATACAAAAGTGATGAGCAAGACGACATTCATGGCAACGGTAAAGAGCGTCGCATACATGGCGTGACGAGGCTTACCCGCAGCACGAAGCACCGCATTCATTCCGAAATACATGTGGGTCACCATATTACCCAACAGAATCACAATCATGAATTCACGGGCATATGGCAATGTCGCATCAGAAGCACCGAAAAAGCGCAGGATGGGATTAAGGAAGATGAGACACACCACCATAAAGAGGAAACCGATAATCAGATTGAGAGTCACCGTATTGCCCAATAGTCGCTGTGCCCTCTTGTAGTCACGCTGTCCCAATTTCACAGAGATACATGTCGAGGCTCCTACTCCCACTGCTGCTCCAAAAGCTGCACTCAAGTTCATAAAGGGAAAGGTAATACCCAGACCTGCAATGGCCTCAGGCCCCACTATCTGTCCGATAAAAGCACGGTCAATGATGTTATAGAGACTGGCAGCCGACATGGCAACAATAGCCGGCAGGGCATACTGCGTCAACAATCTACCCACAGGTTTCGTCCCTAACTCTAATGTCGCCTGTTTATTATCCATATTATTCTGCAAAATTACGAATAAGTGAGAAGAAAACCAAATTTTATTTGTAATTTTGCACCATTAAAAAGGAAAAAAAGAATGTGGAGATTGTTTTTCATACTGACTCTATTCATGCTATCTGATAGCGGATGGGCCCAAGACCGTGCTCCCAAGGTACGTAACAAGGAATGCCCGTCATATATTTTCAGAGTGACACTGCGTGACAAGCAAGAAACACCCTACTCCCTTGAGCGCCCTACCCGTTTCCTATCAAGACGGTCCGTGGAACGACGGAAGCGACAGGGGCTGCCCTTGGATTCTACCGATCTGCCCGTCGCTCCGAAATATATCCGCCAGATAGCGTCTCAGAAAGTAAATATCCTTGGGACAAGCAGATGGAACAATACCGTACTCGTACAGATGAAGGATACTAACGAAGTGAGTCGTATCCGCCAGATAGACGGTGTGGTAAGTTGTCTGAAAGTATGGCAGGCACCCGACTCCATTCAGCCTACTGCCCTCAAGACGAAATATGAAGAGCATTTCAATGAAAGGGACTCTGTAGCAACAACTCCCTATGGGCTTGCCGATGCACAAATCAGAAGCCTCAACGGACAGCGGTTGCACGACATCAACTGCATGGGAGAAGGAATGATGATTGCCGTGCTGGACGGGGGCTTTAGGAACGTTGACCGCATCCCAGCCTTTGGGAAAGTAGATATCAAAGGAACCCATGACTTCGTCTATCCGGCATCACCCTCCATCTATTATGAGATTGACCACGGTACGAAGGTATTGTCGACCATGACCATCCGAATGCCCCATTACTATATCGGTACGGCACCACAGGCCAGTTATTGGCTGCTACGCTGCGAGGACGCCCAGTCAGAACAGGAGGTGGAGGAAGACTATTGGGCGATGGCAGCAGAGTTCGCCGACTCCGTAGGCTGCGACCTCATCAACTCCTCGTTAGGCTACAATAATTTCGATAAAGGCTATGAGTCACACCAGTTATGGCAACTCGACGGACATTCTACATTCATCAGCCGTTCTGCTTCCTTGGTTGCCCAAAAAGGGATGATACTTGTCAACTCTGCAGGAAACTCAGGAATGAGTCCTTGGAAGAAGCTGACCTTCCCTGCGGATGCGGAAGACTGTCTGACGGTAGGTGCCGTAACGGATATGTTGACCCATGCGCCCTTCAGTTCTATTGGTCCCACACAAGACGGACGAGTTAAGCCCGATGTCGTTGCCATCGGAAGTCCTGCTGCCATCGTCACAGGCAGAGGGAATATTGCCCAAGACATGGGTACATCATTTGCCTCCCCTATCATCTGCGGACTGACGGCTTGTCTGTGGCAGGCATTGCCCCAGAAAACGGCCTTGGAGATTATGGATCTGATTCGTCAGACAGGTAATAACAAAGACCATCCCGACAATATTACCGGCTATGGTTTGCCTAACTTCTGGCGGGCATATATGATTGGGAATGTGGATACCGAAAAATGGAGAGTGAAAAGTGAATAGCGAGAAGAGGTATACACTACAACTGCTAAATGCCCTCGTACGTGAGGCCATAGAAATGGAGCTGCCTGATGAGTATTGGGTAGAGGCGGAACTGTCGGAATGCAGGGAGAGCCGGGGACACTGTTATATGGAACTCGTAGAGAAAGACGAGACCTCCAATACACCCATTGCACGCGCCTCTGCCAAATGTTGGAAACAGACATGGGCAATGGTAAAGCCCTACTTCGAACGTACCACAGGGCAGTCATTGCGAGCTGGTATGAAGGTTCTACTGAAAGTTTACGCCCAGTTTCACGAGGCATATGGATTCTCGTGGATTGTCACGGACGTCGACCCTACTTTCACATTGGGAGACCTAGCACAACGTCGTCTGGAAATTATCCGAAAGCTGAAGGAGGAAGGTGTCTACGACCTACAACGTGAACTGGTCATTCCGCGTTTCTGTCAACGTATCGCCATCATCTCTGCAGAGACGGCAGCAGGCTATGGCGATTTCTGTCGTCAACTCGCTGAGAATGAATATGGCCTACAGTTCTTTCCCACCCTATTTCCTGCCATCATGCAGGGAGAACAAGTGGAACAGAGTGTCATTGCTGCCCTGAACCGTATTCATGAACGGATAGACGATTTCGACGTAGTAGTAATAATCCGGGGAGGTGGTTCGACGAGTGACATGAGCGGCTTCGACACATTGGCACTAGCCGAGAACGTGGCGAATTTCCCACTGCCCATCATCACAGGCATCGGACACGACAGGGACGAGTGTGTGCTGGATATGGTGTCGAATACAAGGGTGAAGACTCCTACGGCAACAGCAGCATTCCTAATTGCCCATCTTGCAGATACCCTCCAACACGTCAACGACTTGCAACAGCGTATCTCCTTCTTGTTCTCAATGGTGAGGACGAATATGGAGCATCAACTGGAACAGCGTTATGAGCGGCTGCAACATGCTATCAGTCAACGCCTGACCCATGAGCATCATTATCTGGAACTCGCAGAACAGAAAGTGATATCGTTTGATCCGAACTTGTTGTTGAGGCGGGGCTATAGTATTACTCTTCATAACGGAAAAGTAGTACGCGACCCTCAACATCTGAAAGAAGGCGACGAGATAGAGACTAGAGTTGAAAAAGGAAGTATCAAATCAAAAGTCATATATGGAAACAAAGAAGTATGAGGAGGCACTGCACCAACTGGACGAAATCGTACAGAAAATGGAGCGTAATGAGTATGGTATTGATGAACTCGCCGAACAGTTGAAAAAGGCAAAAGAACTCATCAAGCTATGCAAGGATCAGTTGACAAAAATCGACGGCGATATCAAAAAGATACTCGAAGAAGACAAATAATGCACATTTCATTTGCAAGTGTGCTGCAAATTATGTACTTTTGCAGCAATTTACAACGAAAAGGATTAAAATTATAACAATATGAAAGACTTAGATTGGGGTAGTCTGTCGTTCGGCTACATGAAGACCGACTACAACGTGCGTTGCTACTATCGCGACGGTAAATGGGGCGAAATAGAGGTTTGCTCCGACGAGTATCTGAACCTGCACATGGCCGCTACCTGCCTGCACTACGGTCAGGAGGCATTCGAGGGCTTGAAGGCCTATCGTTGTCCCGACGGCAAGGTGCGTATCTTCCGTGTGGATGAGAATGCAGCCCGTCTGCAGAGTACTTGCCGCGGCATCATGATGCCTGAGGTGAGCACAGAGTTGTTCACGGAGATGGTGAAGAAGGTGGTTCGCCTCAATCAGGAGTGGATTCCCACCTACGAGAGCGGTGCCACACTCTATATCCGTCCGCTGCTCATCGGTACAAGCGCTCAGGTAGGTGTACATCCCGCCAAGGAGTATTGCTTCCTAATCTTCGTCACCCCCGTAGGCCCGTACTTCAAGGGAGGCTTCGCTGCTAATCCTTACGTGATTATCCGCGACTACGACCGCTCGGCTCCCCTCGGCACAGGTAAGTACAAGGTGGGTGGTAACTATGCCGCTTCCCTGTTTGCCAACAATCTGGCCCACGAGAAGGGCTACGCCTGCGAGTTCTACCTCGACGCCAAGGAGAAGAAATACATGGACGAGTGCGGTGCCGCCAACTTCTTCGGCATCAAGAACAACACTTATATCACTCCGAAGTCAACGTCTATCCTGCCCTCTATCACGAATAAGAGTTTGATGCAGGTAGCAGAGGACCTAGGTATGAAGGTAGAGCGCCGTCCGATTCCTGAAGAGGAGCTCGAGACCTTCGAGGAGGCAGGTGCCTGCGGAACAGCCGCCGTCATCTCACCCATTTCTTACATCGACGACCTCGACACTGGCAAGCGCTACTCCTTCGGTGAGAAGCCAGGTCCGATGTCGAAGAAACTCTTCGATACCCTGCGCGGTATCCAGTACGGTGAGATTGAGGACAAGCACGGCTGGACAACGGTGGTTATCGATTAATGATTATCATTAATGAGTAAAGGCAAGCTGGCGAAATTCGCCGACATGGAGACTTATGAGAACGTGTTCCAATACCCCTATTCGGTAGTGGAACACGTTCCGTTTGAGATGCAGGGACACTGGCACGAACAATACTTCCATAACGACAACCCCATTGTGCTGGAACTGGGCTGCGGCAAGGGAGAATATACCGTTGGACTCGCCAAGCTCTATCCCAATATGAACTTCATCGGGGTGGACATCAAAGGAGCCCGTATGTGGACTGGTGCTACACAGGCTATCAAGGAGGGACTGAAGAACGTTGCCTTCCTACGTACCAATATCGAGATTATTGAGCGCTTCTTCGCTCCCGATGAGGTACAGGAAATATGGCTGACATTCTCCGACCCACAGATGAAGAACCCACGCAAACGACTTTCCTCCACCTACTTCATGAACCGCTATCGTCGTTTCCTGATTGACGGAGGCATTATCCATCTGAAGACCGACTCTAACTTCCTCTTCACCTATACCACCTATATGGTGGAGAAGAACCACCTGCCCTTAGACTTCCGCACAGAAGACCTCTACGGTCCTCTATGCAGTGACCCTGTCGCTGCCTCCATCCAGACCTACTACGAGCAGATGTGGATAGACCGAGGACTGAACATCAAGTATATGAAGTTCCACTTGCCTCATGAAGGAGCACTGGAAGAGCCTGATATCGAGATACCGCTCGACGACTACCGCTCCTACCGACGTGACAAACGCAGTTCGCTGGAGACGAGTAAATAAAGAGAAAAAGAAAAGTGCTTCCGATTGGGAAGCACTTCTTGTTTATTGCATGTCATAAACCACTTGCATGAGTTTCTTGCCGATAGCGTCAGCCTCCTCCATCGTGGCTGCCTCGCTATACACACGAATAATCGGCTCCGTATTCGACTTACGCAGATGAACCCACTTGTCGGGGAAGTCAATCTTCACACCGTCAATGTCATTCACCTGTGCCGTTGCATCAGCAGCAAACATCTCCTTCACCTTTACGAGGATGGCATCCACATCGGTCTCAGGAGTCAGGTCAATACGATTCTTCGCAATCTGATAATCGGGGAAAGTGGCACGCAGCTTACTGACCTTACAGCCTTTTGCAGCCAAAGAAGTCAGGAACAGGGCAATACCTACCAACGCATCACGTCCGTAATGGCTCTCTGGATAGATAACACCACCATTACCCTCACCACCAATGACGGCATTCACCTCCTTCATCTTCGTAGTGACATTCACCTCACCGACGGCAGCAGCGGCATACGTTCCGCCATGCTTCTCCGTCACATCACGCAGAGCACGGGTAGAAGAAAGGTTGGAAACCGTATTACCCTTCGTCTTCGACAAGACATAGTCAGCCACACTGACCAGCGTATACTCCTCGCCAAACATCTTTCCATCTTCACAGATAAAGGCCAGACGGTCAACATCAGGATCCACCACGATACCCAAGTCATACTTACCTGTCTTCATCTCATCCATAATACCCTGCAAGTTCTTCTCCAAGGGCTCCGGATTATGAGCAAAGTCACCGGTAGGCTCACCATTCAGGATGGTATATGTGACGCCTAACTCATCCAAGAGCTTGGGCAGAATGACGCCACCCACACTATTGATGGTATCGACACATACTTTAAACTGCGCCTTCTTGACAGCCTCCACGTCAACCAGTTTCAACTGCAGCACACTCTCGATATGACGGGCATCAAACGTATGGTCTTCGATATAATGTCCCAGATGGTCCACGTCAGCATACTCGAAGTTCTCACGTTCTGCAATGGCAAGCACGATGGCACCATCAGCAGCTGTCAGGAACTCACCCTCACTGTTCAGCAGTTTCAAGGCATTCCACTGACGGGGATTATGAGAGGCCGTAATGATGATACCGCCATCTGCACCAGACATCCGTACAGCGAGTTCTGTCGTCGGCGTGGTGGCAAGACCAATGTCAATCACATCATAGCCCACTCCCATCAATGTTCCGCATACCACGTTCTTCACCATCTCGCCTGAGATACGGGCATCACGTCCCACCACAATCTTGTTGGAGGTTCCTTTACGCTCACGACGAATAAACTGCGCATAGGCAGTGGTAAACTTTACGATATCAAGGGGATTCAATGTATCGCCCGTAGAACCACCTATCGTTCCACGGATACCGGAAATTGATTTAATAAGTGTCATGTTATCTTAGTATTAATAATCTCTTTCGTAAGTAAGCTCGTAATAACAGGGATAGACACCGGCTGAGGCATCTGCCGTACCCTGGGAATGGGGAACTATCAGGCGTACCTTTGCAATCTCGTCATCGTCATCTTCATAACGACCCACATACACGTACAACAAAGGAACCAACCATCCGGCAGGAACAGCTGCGGAACTGTGATACAGACTCATGGCACCATTGACGAAAGACGCCGTGAAACTATTGCCAATACGTTCTACGCTCATCTTGTCAGGAGCACTGGAATAGTCGTATCTCACATTCGAAACAACCACATAATAAGGAATATCGTTTCTTACCTCAAGCTTTCCCTCCTTGATATTATACTCCATGAAACGGCAGAGAATCTCCAACGACTCCCCATCCTTCACTTTCTCGCCACAACCCTCACGGACAATCTGCATGTAGACACCACTCCTGTTCAGATAGACAAACTCGTTTGCAGCAACATCGGTCATCTGTCCTTGCGAATTAAACTTATCCTCACTAATCACTAAGATATCATTATCGGCGATAAAGCGATTAATGGCATCACGCTCGGCCTCTTTCAAGTCCGAATAGGTCTCACCTTTGTTACAACTGGTCAGAAACAAGATGCCGCAGAGCAATATCAGCAGACTATATGTTCTCTTCATATTTATTATTCCTTTTGATTTCGGGCGCAAATTTACAAATAAAATACCAAATATCTGCAATATTAGGCTACTTTAACGTGTCTTCGAAATGAAGGATGGCCTGTTTGACTATCTCAACCGCCTCATCCATCGTGCAATTCAGTTTCCCACCAGAGGCATTCAGATGCCCGCCTCCGTTGAAGAACAGCTCTGCCATTTTGTTGCAAGGGAAATCGTCTACAGAACGCAGACTGACCCATATCATATTGTCTCGATCCGTATCCTCACGCAATGAGATACTCAACTTCAAGCCCTTGATCTGCAGAGGCATATTGACCAGTCCCTCAGCATCTCCCTTGATGAAATGGAAACGCTGCAAATCCTCACGGGTCAGCGTATAGAAGGCAGCGTGCCGTTGCTCGTCCACCACCAGTTTATGGCAAAGCACGTAGCCCACCATACGGATACGGTGCTCACTATAATTATGATATACGTTACGGTATATCTTGTCCTTGTTAATCTTCTTGGTCAGCAACTGACTGATGATGAAATAGATTTCGGGAGCAGAGGAATTATAGGTGAAACCGCCCGTGTCCGTCATCATACCGCAATAGACAGGAACGGCAAAATGATTGGTCTGGCTAGGAAACAGCCCCATCTGCCAGACAATACGGAACACGAGTTCACTGGTGGACGACAACTCAGGATGGGAGACGGTCAGTACCGCATCCACACCTGGCTCCAGATGATGGTCGATAAGTACTTTCTTTGCCGGAGAGTTCGCCAAAGCCTCCGCCATAGCGTCCGTCCGAGACAGGGTATTGAAGTCGAGACAGAATACCAAATCAGCAATCTTCAATACCATATCGACATAATCCTTGCGCTTGTCGTAACGCACGATCTTCTCGGAGTTTGGCAACCATTTCAGGTAGTCGGGATATTGGTCGGGAGCTACCATCAGCGGCTCCTTTCCCATTCCCCTCAACACCTCAGCCAACCCCAGCATTGAACCCAGTGCGTCACCATCTGCATTCACATGGCAACACAACACAATGGTCTCTGCGGTATCGATAAGGGAGCGCAGTTGACTGCACTCCCCTTCTGTCATAATCTCTTCCAGCATCAGAACAGTTTATTCGGATAGACACCCTCGTCCACCAACTTCTGGATACGATTCACGGTATCCTCACGGTCGGCAGCGTAAGTCACACCAAACCATTTAGAGGTAGTATCCAGCACCTCACAGGTAGCCGTACCCTCCGTGATGAGCTTGTTGACCATCAGCGGAATAAAGAACTCCGCCTTCAGGTTCTCCATATTCTTCGGGTCACTCAGGAACTCCTTGAAGTAGGCCTCGGAATACTCAAAATAGTCGGGTGTGAAGCCCCACATGTTCATGGAAACAGGCGTATTGTCGTCAACGACTACCCAGTTGCCGTTCTCGTCCTTATAGCGGATAGGCTCACTGGCAGCACCGGCGTTGGAACCGTCAGCAGCACAACGGACTATCTCCGTGCGCTCAACGACATCCGTCAGATGTCCCTTGTCGTTCTTCGTACAGATGCCACGGGCAACGGTACCGTTCTCACTCAGCGTGTTACCTACGCGGAAACCTACCATCGCATACTGGTTCTTGGCTCCCTCAGGAAGCTCAGAGAGATACTTGCCAATGACCATAAAGGCATCGCGGTTGTAGAAGTCGTCGCAGTTGATGACGCAGAACGGCTCCTTGATGACATCCTTACCCATCAGTACAGCGTGGTTGGTACCCCAAGGCTTTACACGTCCCTCTGGCACCTTGAAGCCCTCAGGCAGTGCATCGATACCCTGGAAACAGAGTTCGCAGGGAATATGTCCCTCGTACTTGGCAAGAATCTGCGTACGGAACTGCTCTTCGAAGTCCTTACGGATAACCCAGACAATCTTACCAAAGCCTGCCTGGATGGCATCGTAGATACTATAGTCCATGATGGTCTCCCCATTGGGTCCCAGACCGTCAAGCTGCTTCAAACCGCCATAGCGGCTTCCCATACCAGCAGCAAGGAGAAATAATGTCGGTTTCATATTTAAAATTCTTTTGTCATTTCTGCTACTTCAGCATTGATGTGGTCGATGAACTCCTGGATGGTCATCACCGTCTGCTCACCACCGCCCTGCGGACGTACGGCAACGGTACCATCCTGCTGTTCCTTCTCACCGACAATTACCATATAAGGTATACGCTTCAACTCGTTGTCGCGAATCTTACGACCCAGCTTCTCGTTGCGCAGGTCAATAGTAGGACGCACACCTCCAAGGTCGAACTTCTTAGCCACCTCCTTGGCGTAGTCGTTGTACTTCTCTGACAGCGGCAGGATAGCCACCTGGTCAGGCGTCAGCCACAAGGGGAAGTGGCCGCTGGTGTGCTCGATGAGTACGGCGCAGAAACGCTCCATACTTCCGAACGGTGCACGGTGAATCATCACAGGTGTCTTCTTCTGGTTGTCCTCGTCGGTATATTCCAACTGGAAACGCTTCGGCAGGTTGTAGTCCACCTGGATGGTACCCAACTGCCAGCGACGACCGATAGCGTCCTTGATCATGAAGTCGAGCTTCGGACCGTAGAATGCAGCCTCGCCATATTCCACCTTGGCGGGCAAGCCCTTTTCCTCACAAGCCTCAACGATGGCCTTCTCTGCCAATGCCCAGTCCTCGTCAGTACCCACATACTTCTCGTGGTCGTTAGGATCACGCAACGAAATCTGTGCCTCGAAGTTGAAACCGAAGGCACTCAGCACGATACCGATGATGTCCATCACGTTCAGGAACTCCTGCTTCACCTGGTCTGGACGACAGAAGAGGTGGGCATCGTCCTGCGTAAACGAACGAACACGCGTCAGTCCGTGCAGCTCACCACTCTGCTCGTAGCGATACACCGTACCGAACTCCGCGATGCGCAGGGGCAGGTCACGATAGCTACGGGGCTTCCATGCGAAAATCTCACAGTGGTGCGGACAGTTCATCGGCTTCAGCATATACTCCTCGTCCTCCTCAGGCGTATGGATGGGCTGGAACGAATCCTTGCCATAGTGGGCATAGTGTCCGCTAGTAATATAAAGGTTCTTCGAACCGATATGCGGCGTGATGACTTCCTGATAACCGAAACGCTTCTGAACCTTACGCAAGTGGTCTTGCAGGCGAAGGCGCAACTCGGTACCCTTCGGCAACCAGATGGGCAGGCCCTTACCTACTTTATCGGAGAACATAAACAACTCCATCTCCTTACCAATCTTACGATGGTCACGCTTCTTGGCCTCCTCCAGCATCACCAGATACTCGTCGAGCATCTTCTTCTTCGGGAACGAGATACCATACAGACGCTGCATCTGCTCACGGGTGGCATCGCCGCGCCAGAAAGCACCGGCCACACTCGTCAGCTTCACAGCCTTGATCTCGCCCGTGTCCATCAAGTGCGGACCACGACAGAGGTCAGTGAAGTTACCCTGTGTATAGGTAGTGATGCTGCCATCCTCCAGGTCCTGCTCAATATGCTCGCACTTGTACGTCTGACCGTCGGCAGCAAACTCCTTCAGGGCGTCAGCCTTAGCCACTTCCTTGCGAACCACAGGCTCCTTCTTCGAGGCCAGTTCACGCATCTTATCCTCAATCTTCGGGAAATCGCTCTCCTTGATCATCTCGCCGTTAGGCAGCAGGACGTCATAGAAGAAGCCATTCTCGACGGCAGGTCCGAAACCGAACTGGATGCCAGGATACAACTCCTGCAGTGCCTCGGCCAACAAGTGGGCCGATGTGTGCCAGAAGGTATGCTTACCCTGCTCGTCGTCAAACTTGTAAAGTTCAATCGTTGCGTCCTCCATGATGGGACGGTTCAACTCTACGGTCTCACCATTCACACCGCAGGCAATCACGCTGCGTGCCAGAGCCGGTGAGATGCTCTCGGCAATCTGAAGTCCCGTCGTGCCCTGCTCATACGAGCGAACAGAACCGTCCGGAAAAGTAATCTGAATCATATCTACAATATATGTTTAAGTTTAAATCGCCTGCAAAATTACGAATAAGTGAGAAGAAAACCAAATTATATTTGAGTTTTCTCGAACGAAAGTAATTTCGAGACGTAATCTCAAAGGTACGAAAATTTCGATTAAGAGAGAACAAAAGTAATTTATTTCTTTTGTCGAACGTGAGAAATTTATCAAATATCACTCCATGCTAAGGGTTTGCTCATAGAATTGTCAGGGATTCCTCAGAGATTCCTCAGAGCATTGTCATACCCCTGGAGTATGACTATTCTTAGACCATCCTTAGAGCATCCTAAGACCATCCTATGACGATCCCATGACAATCCCTTGAGGATTCCTTTAGGATTCCTTGAGAAACTATAGAGTTGGTATAGACTTGGTATAGAGTTGGTATAGAGTTGATATAGACTTGACTTGGCTGTTTCGGCTTAAATAATCTTAGCAATGGAAGGGTATTTAAGCACCAATTATTCCTTCCGCAAAGATACCACAATTATTTGGGAATTGCAAGCTTTTTGCGGATTATTTTTGAAAGAAAAAGACAGCTGATGCTCAGCGCAGGATGCTGGCGGTTTGGAGGATGCTGATGACGACATCGGCAGACTCCTGGCGTTTCTTGTCTGTCTTCTGATAGTCGGCAAGCTGCTGGGGATGGTTGGTCAGGAGCTGCTGTACCATCTCCCTGGTGACACGGGCCATGCGCAGTTCCTCACGATTCGGGTCCCATACGGCAAGATAGCAGACGAGGTTCTCGAGGTGTGACAGGCTGCTGAACATCTTTTTGGAAAAGGGTATGCCATTGTCGGCATTAGCGACGCTGAAACGGGAGGGGGCGACGTCCTGACGGGCAAACAACAGCTTGTCGCCGATGCGCCAGGTGCGGACATAGACATCGCCGAAGGTGTTGAAGGGTCGGAGGTTCAGGTATAGGGAGTCCTGATACTGCAGCACGCAGGAGCGTTTCCGCAGGATATAGCGCGTCTTCTTGTTTTCCGCCTTCACTTCCATGGCGAGGGCGTCTTGCTTTGAGGATGGCAGCAGTTCTACCCTGCCCTCCGCGTCTTGCCACTGACCGTCGAGAAAGGCTTGCCAGGTGGCGCAATATTTACTCTGTGCCATCGAGCACAACGGGAACATCAAAAGGAGGAAAAAGAGTTTTCGCATAGTCATTGTTGGTATTTCTTGATGATACTATAAGCCGTATAAAGTCCCAGTTCACCTGCCTTCGAGAGGTCGCTGACGCCTTCAGCCTGCTGCTTGTTGGCAATACGGGCCAGTCCGCGGTTGTAATAGGCCTCCGCCAGATTGCCGTCGAGGGCAATGGCGTGGGAATAATCCTCGATGGCATGTGCATAGTCGTTGCGCTGCACGTACACATTGCCACGATTGTAATAGAGGTAGGCGCTCTCGTTATAACGGATGGCCTCCGTCAAGTCGGAGAGCACGTTCGCCGTCTTCATCCGCACATCGGTTCCCTGTGAGGCGTTGAAGGCATTGAGTTTCGACTGACAGGCCGCGCGCTGCCAATAGGCAAGCGACGACGTGGAGTCGATTTGCAGATAGGTGGACAGGTCTTCGATGGCTGCATCGAAGTTCTGGATGACGCTATAGGCAAGGGCACGCTTGAACAACAGGGAGGCTGCACGTTGTGTCTGGTGCTGCTGGTCGATCTGTCGCGACAACGTGTCGATATAGGCGAAGTATTTCTTCGTATCCTGTTCCTCCAGGGCGGGATTGCTGCTGACGACGTGCAACGGACGCTGGCGACTCTCCCTGGCATTATAAGCCTCCACCTGTCTGTCGTAGGCAACATACTGTTTCACCTGAGTATGCTCACGCTCGTAAGAGAGCACATACATCGGCAGGTAGTCGAGCGCCACTTTGCGGTTCTGCACCTTACCGCGGTAGTCGCTCTGATATTCGTGCTCCATCTCCTCTTCATCCGCCACCGTCAGCTGGTTGTATTTCTCGATGTCCAGGTCGCTACGCTTACGCATCAGCTCCTTGGAGAGTCGTGGCTGGCGACCCAGATAGCGCTTGTCCATCTGTGCCTTTAGCACGCGGAACTCGTCCTGCTCTGCCTGTTTGGTCATGCCGATGCGGCGATAACAGGAAGCGCGGTGCTGCAGGCCGAACCAGAAATTGGGGAATTCCTCGATAACCTTCGAGTAGTCGCGGATGGCGCCCCGCAAATTGCCGGTGTTCTCCAGCAGCAGGGCACGGTTGAAGAGCGCCATGAGATTGTTGGGCTCCAGATTCAGCACGAAGTCGAAGTCGATGATGGCACGGTTGTCGTCGCCCACCTGGGCACGAAGCAGTCCACGGTTATAGTGTCCGAGGAAGTTATTGGGGTCGAGGTCGAGGGCGGTATCATAGTCTGCCATCGTCCCGCGAAGGTTGTTCTGATTGAAACGGGCCAGTGCACGGTTGATGTAATTCGTAGCCTGTTTGGGTTGCAGGTGGATGGCCTTGGAGAGGTATTCCTCACTCTCCTTCCATTCCTTGCGGGAGAGGCTGATAACGGCCCGCTGGCTCCACAAGTTGCCGTCGTAAGGGTCAACCTCCAGACTCTTGTCCAAAGCGGCAATGGCCTTGGTAGTGTCCTCCTGCAAGAGATAGACCTCGGCACGCATGGCATAGGCTGGAGCATGCTTGCTCCAACGGGTCAGGATGGTGTCCAACTCCAAAAGGGCTGTGTCGTAGTTTTTCTCCTGAATATGACAGAGGGCGCGGTTATGCCAAAGGCTCTGATTCTCAGGGTCGTAGCGCAAGGCCTGGTTATAGTCCCTGATGGCATCGGTATATTTCTTCTGGCGGATACGACAGAGGCCCCGCAGTTCATATATTCCCACCACATAGGGATTGCGCTTGATGGCCTCCGAGCAGTCTGTTTCCGCTCCTGCAAAATCGTCGAGATAGTATTTTGCCACACCCCGATAGAACCAAGGCTCATAGAGGTAGGGCTTGGCGGATATCGCCTGATTGAAATACTGAATAGAAAGAACGTAGTCCTCGAAATAGAGTGCGGAGCGCCCTATCATTACCAGCCGATCGGTCTTGAACTGGGCAAGAGCCACCAACGGAAACCATAACAAAAGGAATACAATCTTTCTACCCATATCTGTTATCTCACTACACTCTTCGTCTTGTATCCGCAACGATAACGTCCTTGAGTGAGTGCACGTAACTTGCTTTTTATAAGCTGCTTACGCAGAGGAGTGACACGATCGACGAATACCTTTCCCTCCAGGTGGTCGAACTCATGCTGCATGACACGGGTAAGGTATCCCTCCACCCATTCGTCGTGCGGTTTCATCTCCTCGTCGAGCCACTGTACACGGATACGGGTAGGACGGGTCACCTTCTCGTGGATGGCGGGAAGCGACAGGCATCCCTCCTCCAGCGACTCCGTCTTGGAGTCGTCGTACTCGACGATATGGGGATTGATGTACACATGGCGGAAGTCCTTGTACTCCGGCATATCTTCACTGAGCACATCCAGGTCGATGACGACGACACGGATGGACTTGCCTATCTGGGGAGCAGCGAGACCAATTCCCTCACTCTCCGCCAGTGTGTCCCACATATCAGCAATCAACTGCTGCAGGCCGGGATAGTCGGCAGGAATATCTTCGGCAACCTTGCGGAGCACGGGATGGCCATATATATAAATAGGTAATACCATTTGATAATTTGACTATTTGAAAATTTATTTTCGGGAGCGGAGGTAGTCCTGAAGGATGATGGTGGCACTGATCTCGTCGACAAGCGCTTTGTCCTGTCGAGCTTTCTTCTTCAAGCCACCGGCTATCATCGCCTGATGAGCCAGGACAGAAGTGAAACGCTCGTCATAGAACTCTATGGGAATCTGCGGCACTGCCTTACGCCAACGGTTGACAAACTGCTGCACACGCTGCAGATTCTCACTGGGCTGTCCGTTAGGCTGGCGGGGTTCGCCTATTACAATACGCTCCACCTCCTCACGAGCGATATATGCCTGCAGATAATCAAACAGCTCAGACGTGGCGACAGTCGCCAATCCCCCAGCTATAATCTGAAGAGGATCGGTGACTGCCAGTCCTGTACGTTTCTTACCGTAATCGATAGATAGTATTCTTGCCACGCCAGTGCCTCTCAGCCCTTACTGGACGTTATAGAGCAACCATGCGCCTGCATACTTGGTAATCAAGTCGTTGCGGCTGGCGGCTGCCTCCTCTTTCGTGTCGAAAGTAGTGGCAATCACGCGATACAGGTTACGCTCCTCGTTCTTGACAATCTGGGCATTATAGCCGGCATTGATCAACTGCTGCTGCAGTCCGTCAGCATTAGCTTTCGACTGGAAAGCACCAACGACGACGCTGAAGTTCTTCAGACCGTTTCCAGAAACTAGGGAAACCTTCTCCTGAGTCACCCTCACGTTATCGGTATTGTCTACCACCTGTGTCTGAGTAATGGGTTTCTCCTGCAAAGGAACTACCACATTCGTCTCAGGCTGCTGGGTCACTGCAACGGGCTGCTGCACTTCCTCCTGCTGCTTTGCCTTCAGATAAGCCTGCTTGTAGGCACTCTCGCTTGATTTACAACTTGTGAAAGCCATTGCTGCGCACAAACCGGCGCATACTACCAAGTACTTCTTCATGTTTTTGTTTTCTATTTTTAAAGATTAAACCTAAATTCAAATTTTCACGTGCGAAATTACAAAATATCGGGCAAATGGAGCGAAAAAACGTACCTAAAGTTTGTTAAATAAAGGAATTATAAGGTTTTTATGAAAAAAAGTCTGCGAATTTGACCTCTTTTTCAAAAACTTTCCATATATTTGCAGATAGAAATGTATATTATTAACTCAAAAACAATACGACTATGAGAAGTTTAGGTTTTTTAGGTGCTTTCTTCGGCGGTGCTATTGCCGGCGCAGTGATTGGTTTGTTACTGGCTCCTGAAAAGGGAGAGGACACCCGTACAAAGATTACAGAAGCTGTGGATGACTTCATGAAGAAGCACAACATCAAACTGAGCCGCAAGGATGTCAGTGACCTTGTTGACGATATCACGGACGCTGCTCCTGAGGTTGAAGATTAAAGAATTCTTGCTTTGGCAAGCGTTCTAAAGAAACGATTTGAAGCATTAGAGAGATGCTGTCGAGCGACAAGAATGTAGAGACCATCGCCCAATTGGCGGAGATAGTCAAGCACTATCTGGGACTTCAGAAGGAATATCTGAAGCTGGATGTTATTGACAAGATCGTACGCCTGTTGACCTTCGCTGCCCTATCCATCGTATTCTTCCTGATTGTGGTGGGTGTGGCGATGTTCTGCTCGTTTGCCCTCGCTTTCTGGCTTGCCTCCTACACGGGGACGGCACTTGCCTTCCTCGTGGTAGGAGTTATTCATCTGCTCCTGATCATCGTTGTTTTCATATTCCGCAAGGAGTGGATAGAGAAGCCCTTGGTACGCTTTCTTGCCAATCTGCTGTTAGGGAACTAATTATTATCGTATGCTGCCAGTACAGAAACCCAAGCCCCAGCCCCCTCAGACGCTCGACGAGATCCGTGAGCGTAAGGATCAGTTATTGGAGGAACTGAATGCCGACAATAGTGAGTTCGGCAAGAAATGGCACCAGCTGTTCGTTTCCAAGGAGTCCAGCAGCAAGGCGGAGTTCGTTACCGGACTGATTGCCAATAGTATTACCGCCATTGATGCTTTCTTGGTTGTCAGAAAGCTTATCAAGAATTACGGAGGTCTCTTTGGTTTCAAGAAGAAGTCAAAGAGATAGATTCACTTTTACCATTCTGCCCTCAAGCGATGAAGCATGGTCGTGCTCTCACCGCAGGAACCTGTGTGCTGGATATGGACTCCTCCAAAGGGATTGTGAGCCACACGGGCTTTCAAATGCACTTGATGAGGCAGGCCTGACTCAGCAGGCTGAGGTGTCTGTGTCTCAACATGAGCAGTGAGTTGACCGCTGGCGTAGTTGAGGCTGATGGTACAGCCGGTGCGATAACAGGTAGATGATATCGGTTCTGTAAGGGGTGTGACGATTCCGTTTTTATATTCCACCAACAGGAAGTCCACCGCCTTGGCATGCTTCACGGTGCGGATAATACGCAGACCGTAGCCCGTCAATGTGCGGGTATCGAACTTCAGGCAGACATCCATATACTGTCCCGTGGCAGAACCGAAGCCTTGTCCGGCTGTCTTAGTGGGATCAACATGCAGTTCCAATGACATGTTATCATAGGTACGTTTGAGCGGTGTGTACATTAACCTGGCTCCCCGCTGTGCCTGCAGCAGTCCTTTTCCTACAGCCCCGTTATAGCCCTCACCATATTCCCACATCGGTTTCGTTGGATTGAACTTCCACTCGAATTCCTGTGTGTCAAGAGGTTTGTAGCCATCAACCGTCCAATAGCCTTCAATAACCTGTGGTTGCCATTGACATGGGAAGTCAGAGAAATCGGTATCTATATAAGAAAGAGGTGTAAGTTTCTGTTTTACTTTACAATTCGCTGTGATGGAAGGACCATCATCACTGCGATTAGACTTCGGTTCCATGCTGGCACTGATGGTATGGCCGTTATCTGCCGCTGTCAGCTGATAGCTGCGCTGCGGATTGTCATGAGTGGTACTGACGGCAATACCGTCACGGAACCAAGTGATGCGTGACTCATCACGTCGTCCCTGAAGGTCGAGCGAATAGTCAAGGATCGCCTTTCCCTGTTCTATTTTAATCTGGGGGGCTTTTAGAAAGACAGGAGGAGGCAACTGAGATGGATTGACTGTCACCTGACATACAGCCACACCGCTTATGGTATAGGCCGTAACCGGGAAACTGACAGGTTCTTCAATATCATCACAGGCGATGCTCACCCATACGGAGTCACCAGTCATATCGCTCAACGTGGCAATCGGTTGACAATGCCAAACAACCTTGTTGCCATTGCTCTTGACAGAAAGAAAGAGTGGTTCGCCGCCAACCTGCATCTCGGCTTCATGACGATTGATGGCGAGATAGGGCGGTTGCGTCATGTCCATCTCCACAGTGTCCATCACGATGGTGTTTTCTTGTTGTCTGCAACCTATCAGGTAAGGCTTGCCATTGAGAGTGAAATTCTTCTGATAACAACGGAGCCAGGGTTGCGGATAGGCCGTCCAACCAATGTAGATGCTGTCTGAGGGAGCATGGTAGCGGCAATCGACGAGGGTCACTGGGCCTCCCTGCTTACAGAAATACATCTCACGGTTTCCGCCCATCACATTGAAGTCGCAGTCGATGAACATCGCTCCACGTCCGAAGGTGCTCCAGAAGGGCTTTTGTCCATAGAGATTTATCTCACAGTGGCGATAGAGGGCGGTGCCATTCAGCGCATCGTCTGTACACTCGAAATGACAGCTGTCATAGATACTTTCTTTGGCTCCATTCAGCGGGTTCAGGTTCAACCGACTGATAAACCTCACTTTCCTTGCATAAAGGCTGCGTCCGTGCACATAGCCGACATGAGCTTGGGTGATGGCATCGCTACGCTTCTTGCGACTGAGCGACGGATTGCGGGGATAATCCAAGTCTACGTTACAATAGTTTCCTAAGGTCATATTCTCCACCGTCAACTCATCTACATGCAGGTCGAACATGGTGAAGTTCCCAACGGCTCCCTGCATCTGTCCTCGTTGCGATGCCAATACCACGTCTTCTGGTTTCTCGCCCAGTCCTACAAACGTCAGTTTCTTGCCATGAATGACGATGCCAAAGGGTTCGCGTCCGTTCTCCCCTTTTACTATTTCAGGTGTATCAGGGTTATCCACCCAGTAGACCCAAGGGCGGATATACAATGTAGCAGTGTCCTTGAAATGTCTGACTGCCTCACGAAAGTCATTATACACATACTGCCGTGAACGTACTTCTTCATCTGTCAGAGAACCGTCAAGTAGCAGGTGATACTCGTCAAGGACCATACCCCACGAAGGACTTTGCAATATCAGCAGCAGGAAAGTAATAAGTAGTTTAGTTATTGGTTTCATTATATCGACAGTTTAGTTTTATATCATAATGATTTGTCCATCGTATGCCATCTGGATATCCGATGGTAAAGAGGCATTGACCTCCGCATGTCGTCCGATGTCGTGGCTGGAATGGATGAGCCATGTCTGACGGGCTCCTACCCTACGGGCAAATGCCACCGCTTCGTCCAAGGTCTGATGGGAATGGTGAGGTTTCTGACGCAAAGCATTGACTATCAGGGTATCAATGCCTTGCAGATAGTCGAATTCTCCCTCGTCAATGGTCTTCATATCAGTGATATAGGCAAGAGGACCTATCCGATAGCCAAGAATGGGCAGGTCATGATGCATCACCTCAATGGGCATGATGTCAAGGTCTCCAATAGTAAAAGACTCATGTTTGTGAATCTCATGCAACTGGATGGCTGGTACACCTGGATAACGATGTTCCGCAAAACAATAGGGCAACATCTGAAGCATACCCTGACGGGCTATAGGGTCGGCATAGACATTGATTTCACCGAACTGGCAATAGGGACGGATGTCGTCCATACCTCCCATATGGTCGTAATGGGCATGGGTAATCAGGATACCGTCAATCTTACGGAAAAGCTGTGACATGATTTGTTGACGGAAATCTGGTCCACTGTCAATCAAAAGGCGAGTGGTTTCCGTCTCTATCAGGACAGAGCAACGCAACCGCTTGTCATGTGGATCCGTACTGCTACAGGTATAGCATTGGCAACCGATGGTCGGTACGCCACACGATGTTCCCGTTCCTAAGAATGTCAGTTTCATATAATGTTCACCTCAGGATAGATATCAATATCGAACTTCTCCTTGACATCACGTTGGATAGTCTCACACAAGGCGACGATTTCCTTCCCCGTAGCCCCACCTCGATTGACCAGCACCAATGCCTGTTTGTCGTGAACGCCAGCTTGTCCCATTGACTTACCTTTCCATCCGCATTGGTCTATCATCCATCCAGCAGGAATCTTCTCATGGTCGGCATCAACGGTATAATGGGGCATCCCCTCATACTGTGCCGCCAACTGTTCATACTTTGCTCTTGGCACGATGGGATTCATAAAGAAACTTCCTGCATTACCCATTACTTTCGGATCTGGAAGCTTGGCATTACGGATGTCGATGATCACCTCTCGCAGTTGTCGTGCCGTAGGATTCCCTATTCCCCTCCGTTCCAGTTCCGCACGGATGTTCCCGTAATCAAGATGGGGCTCGAAAGCTTGTTGAAGCAGGTAGGTAACATGCGTTATAAGATAGCGGTTTTTCCATTCGTGCTTGAAGCGGCTCTGACGATAAGCATAACCACACTCACTGTTCTGGAAAATACGGATATCACCTGTCGCTATCTCCACAGCCTCCACCTCCGTAATGAGGTCTTTTACCTCTGCGCCATATGCTCCAATGTTCTGAACGGCACTTGCCCCCACATCACCAGGTATCAATGAAAGGTTCTCTGCTCCATATAGCTGATGGTCGACACAATAAGCCACCACATCGTCCCAGACCTCTCCACTGCCACAGGTTAGTTGAGGGTAGAGAGTGGAGAGTGAAGAATTAATACCCTTAATGGCAGAGCGCACCACGATACCATCATAGTCCTGAGTTAATAAAAGATTACTGCCACCACCTATTATCATATAGGGTAAGTCAGCATCACGCAGGATGGCAGCCACTTGTTGTGCTTCCTTGATATCAGTATATTCCAGATATCGACGGCATTTCGCCTCAATGCCGAAGGTGTTATGTGATAACAGGGAATAGTTTTGTATGTCCTTCATCGTCAAGTCGCCAATTTCTCCAGTTTCCACTTACCGCCCTCATGTTTGAAAGTCATCTCCATCTCCATTCCGTTGGCAATACCACGAAGGACGAAGATTTTACGTCCAGTCTCTTTCTGGGGCTGTCCATACACAATGTTATAAATCATACCAGAAGGCAGGTCTGGAGCAAATGCCTCCCACGTATCAGGAGTAATGACACCTTCCATCTGTGCAAAGTCGTCATCAGGATCAGGACCGATAAACTTCACATTCTCCATCAGATGTTTCGACTGAAACTCTAAACTGGAAGCAAACTGTTCGTAGAAATAGAGGAATGAGGAATTATGTGACTCACTCATCGGCATATGGACAATTTCCTGAAGCATCCATACACCATTGACACGGTCAAAGACAAACTGCTTGACCGTCTTTGCATCGAAATAGATTTTCTCTACTACTGCATGTTGGATGTTGGTTTCCTTCACATGCTCCATCTCCTTCTCACTGTCAAACAACAACGTATAGAAGTCTTGGTTCATGAAGAAATACTCCATCTGCCATTGTCCTTTCTTGATGTAGCTGACTTCTTCGCCACGCTGAATCTTCAAAGGGAACTTGATACGGGAGGCCTGTAGGGTGCGATTGGCTGCAAAATTGAAAATAAAATCATCGAAAAGTTCGTCAGCTGCCTTCGGCATTGGCGTTTCGTCTGTTGACTCCACCTCTTTTACTATCATAGAAGTAGTGTCCGCCGTCTGTATGGAATCGGTAGAATCCGCAGCCTCGTTGTTATTACTTTTATTGCCCTGACAGGCGGAAAACAACATACCTGCTACATAAAACGCCACCCAAATTCGTTTCATCCTTCACTTACTGATGGTCTATTACTCTCAAATTTGATGCAAAGGTACAAATAATTCTTAATTCATAATTCATAATTGATAATTATTTTGTAATTTTGCACGCAAATTTTATTTATACAAAGAATATGATACTTGATAAGATAGACGAACTGCTGAAAGAAGTGCAGACGTTGAGTGCCCAAAATGCTGAGGAAGTGGAACAGTTACGACTCAAATACCTCAGTAAGAAAGGTGAGATTACGGCGTTGATGAATGATTTCCGCAACGTAGCTGCCGACCAGAAGAAAACTGTCGGTATGAAAATCAACGAACTGAAGACACTGGCAACAGAACGTATCAACCAACTGCGTGAGGAATGCCAGACACAGGAGAACGATGGTGAAGCCATTGACCTGACTCGTACACCCTACCCTGTCCAGTTGGGTACCCGGCATCCGCTGACCATTGTCACCAACGAGATTATCGACATCTTCTCACGCATGGGTTTTGTCCTTGCTGACGGTCCTGAAGTGGAAGACGACCTGCACGTGTTCACCAAGATGAACTTCGCTGCCGACCACCCTGCCCGTGACATGCAGGACACCTTCTTTGTCAGTCAGCATCCCAATGATGTGACAAAGAATATTTTGCTACGCAGCCATACCTCCAGTGTTCAGGCCCGTGTGATGGAGAACATGCATACAGAGGATGGCAAGCTGACTGCTCCTATCCGTGTCATCTGCCCGGGTCGTGTCTATCGTAACGAGGCTATCACAGCACGTGCCCATTGTTTCTTCCATCAAGTAGAAGGACTCTATATCGACAAGAACGTATCGTTTACCGATCTTAAGCAAGTGCTGTTGTCATTTGCCCGTGAGATGTTCGGCCCAGATACACAGATTCGCTTGCGCCCCTCTTATTTCCCATTTACAGAGCCCAGTGCTGAGATGGATATCTCTTGCTTCATCTGTGGTGGCGAGGGTTGCGGTTTCTGTAAGCATACCGGATGGGTGGAAATCTTAGGATGCGGTATGGTAGATCCAAACGTATTGGAACAGTGCGGTATCGATTCCAGCATCTATAGCGGTTATGCCTTCGGTATGGGTGTAGAGCGTATCACCAATTTGAAATACAGAGTGAGCGACCTGCGTATGTTCTCTGAGAACGACGTTCGCTTCCTGAAAGAATTTGAATCAGCCAACTAAGTATTGGCTCTGGATAAACTTCAACTCGGCTTCGAGCATCGCCAGTTTCGGCATCTCGAAGCCGACTTTTTTTCTGTTCATTTTTCGCTTTTCACTTTTTTTTCGTACCTTTGCAGCAATATGAAAAAAGGACTGGTATTAGAAGGCGGAGCCATGCGCGGACTATGGACGGCAGGGGTGACGGATGTGATGATGGAGCATGGCATCTGGCCTGACGGACTAATTGGAGTGTCGGCAGGTGCTGCGTTTGGCTGTAACTACAAGTCGCGCCAGATAGGTCGCGCCATCCGATATAACACCCGTTTTGCCAAGGATTCGCGGTATAGCGGAATGAAGTCGCTACTGCTGAGCGGCGATTACTTCAACGCGAAGTTCGGCTATCACGTGGTACCCTACAAATATGACATCTTTGACATCAAGGCCTTTGAAGAGAATCCCCTGGAGTTCATCATTGTATGCACGGACGTGACGACGGGAGAGGCTGTGTATCACAAAATGGATCATGTAGACTATGATGAGCTGGAATGGCTCAGAGCCTCTGCGTCGATGCCATTGGCGTCGAAGGTGGTGAAGGTACAGGGGCACAAGCTACTGGACGGAGGCGTGAGCGACTCGATTCCCCTGCAGTATTTCGAGAGCATCGGATACAAGCGTAATGTGGTGATACTGACACAGCCTCTAGGGTATCAGAAAGAGCACAACCGGCTAATGCCCCTGATGCGCGCAGCGTTGTGGAAATACCCACACTTCCTGAAAGCTCTGGACGAACGGCACCAGATGTACAACTATCAGTTGGAATATGTGGCAAATGCGGAGCGATTGGGCCGCTGTCTGGTGATTCGTCCGGACGAAAAGATACCCATTGGCCACATCTCGCACGACCCAGAACAGATGCGAAAGGTCTATATGATGGGACGTAAGACAGGCGAACAATATATTGAAAGAATAAAAGCATTTTACGAGATATGAGAATAGACATCATCACCGTATTGCCCGAAATGCTGGAGGGCTTTGTACACGAATCGATACTGGCACGTGCCGAGAAGAAAGGACTGGCAGAAATCCGCCTGCACAACCTGCGCGACTACACGCTGGACAAATGGCGCAGAGTGGACGACTACCCCTATGGCGGCTCTGCCGGTATGGTAATGCAGTGTGAACCCATTGACCGTTGTATCACGGCATTGAAGGCGGAGCGTGACTATGACGAGGTGATCTTCACATCGCCTGACGGCGAACGCTTTGACCAGCACATGGCAAACGAACTGTCACTCAAAGGCAATCTCATTATCCTTGCAGGACATTACAAAGGGATTGATCAGCGCGTGCGTGACCATCTGATTACGAAGGAGATATCGATTGGTGACTTCGTATTGACGGGTGGTGAACTGGTGGCCGCCATGATTGCCGATGCCATTGTGCGTGTGGTGCCTGGCGTGATTGGTGATGAGCAAAGCGCTCTCTCCGACTGTTTCCAAGATGACCTGCTAGCAGCACCTATCTATACTCGTCCTGCCGACTATAAGGGTTGGAAGGTGCCCGAAATCCTGCTGAGCGGTAACGAGGCGAAAGTAAGGGAGTGGGAATTGGAACAGGCGATGGAACGCACTAGGAAATTGAGACCCGACCTTTTGAAAGACTGACATATTCAATACTATTAATAACTTCAAACTATGTTTACAAAAGAAACTTACATACAGCGTCGTGCTGAGCTGAAAAAGCTGGTAGGCGAAGGCATAATTGTGCTCTTCGGAAACAATGATGCACCTTGTAATTACCCAGCCAACTGCTACGCGCCCATGCGTCAGGATTCATCATTTCTGTACTACTTCGGTCAGCATCGTGACGGATTGGTTGGCGTGATTGACATCGACAACGATGAGGAGATGTTGTTTGGCGATGACATTGACGTAGAGGATATTGTTTGGATGGGCTTTACACCATCGGTGGCAGATTTGGCTGCCGAAGTTGGTGTAAGCAAAACCGCCCCGATGGCAGAACTTACCTCTTACATCAAACATCAGACATCAAAAATTCACTTCCTGCCGCCCTACCGCTTCGATACGAAGATTCAGATTATGGATCTGTTTGGCATCCATCCATCGCAGCAGAAGGAGAAAGCATCACTCTCGCTCATCAAGGCAGTCGTAAAGATGCGTGCCACGAAGAGTGCAGAGGAAATTGCCTATATCGAGGCTGCCTGCGACGTGGGCTATGTGATGCACACCACAGCACAACTGCTGATTAAGCCTGATGTCACAGAACGGTTCGTTGCCGGACAGGTCGACGGCATTGCCCGTAGTCTGGCTCAGGGTAACAGTTTTGCAACGATCTTTTCGCAGCACGGCGAAATCATGCACGGCAATCCCTCTGATGCGAAGTTGGAGGACGGACGACTGGTGCTCTGCGATGCAGGCTGTGAACTAAACGACTACTGCTCAGACCACACCCGTACGATGCCCGTCAATGGAAAGTTCACACAGCGTCAGCTGGAGATATACAGCATCGTGGAAGCCTGTCATGATTATGTTTTGGAAGTAGCTAAACCTGGAGTCAAATATATGGATGTCCACTTTGCCGTTTGTCGCATGATGACAGACCGCTTGAAGGTGCTGGGACTGATGAAGGGCGATACCGAAGAAGCCGTAAGGGCTGGCGCTCATGCCATGTTCCTGCCTCATGGCTTAGGACACATGATGGGTATGGACGTACACGACATGGAGGGGCTGGGACAGATCTACGTGGGCTTCGACGAGGAGACCCGTCCGAACCTGGAGCAGTTTGGTACCAATTGTCTGCGTATGGGTCGTAAGTTGGAAGAGGGCTTTGTCGTTACCGACGAGCCAGGCATCTACTTCATCCCTGCCCTCATCGACGAATGGAAAGCAAGCGGACATTGCAAGGAATTCCTGAACTTCGACAAGCTGGAAACTTACAAGGACTTCGGAGGCATCCGCATTGAGGACGACGTGCTAATTACAAAGGACGGTTGTCGCTTCCTCGGCTCGAAGCGCATCCCATATCACCCAAAAGACGTTGAGGACTTCATGGCAAGGTAATCATTGCTTCTTGGTCTTTATCAGCTGATACACCAGCCAACCGAGACCGATAAGCCCTATTAACACCACGATGAGATGACGGGTGCTATAATCGGCATAGAAACGAATATAGAAGAAGAACACGTCTACCACATATAGAACGACTGCTGTCGCAATTGTAACGCCTGCAACAAGGAGCACCTCGCGCATGCTGGGCCGATATTCCTTATTCTTGAGATAGGATACAATGGTATAGATGATGAACGACAATGGTGACAAAGCACAAATGGAAAGAATGTATACCCACATTTGCCGACGTTCTTGTTCTTGCTGAATAATGCGGTCCATCTCCTGGTTCATGTGCTCATATGTCTGATAGCTCTCCGAAAGATTCCCTAGGGAGTCTGTATGCAGTTGCTTGATAAGCTCCTCTTGATATCTCTCCGAAGACCACGGTTCCTGAGCATAGACAAAAGTCAGGATAGCACCTGCCATCAGCAATACTGCGATGAGAAAGACAATCAACGATGTGCGCTGACTATACTTTCCTGTATAGGGTTTCCTTTTCCAGTCGTTCCACATCATATCGCGGTGAACGGGATCAGTAATCCACTGAGAAGATTCGTTCATCATCTGTTGATCTCTCAACTGTTGTTCCTCCATCTGAGCTTGTATCATGTCGTCCATAGAGAGCATTATTTAACCGTTATGCCCCGTGCCTCCATCTGCTTCTTGCGATGGGCAAGGCGAGCACGAGTCATCTTGCGCATCTTTTCCTCCTCGCTGTCATTGGGATCAATTCTCACCTCCACAGTGCCAGAATAGCCACTGTCGTCTTTATAGGTAGAGGTGACGGTACTCGACTGTTCTTCCTTCACCTTACCGGTACCTCCGCAAACATGGCATTGCCACTTATTCACTTTGTCGCCATTGCACTGGTTACAAACATATCTGCCTGCGCCCTCACATTTCCAGCATACCTTCGTCTTTGTACCCTTGCATTCCACACATTCTGGCGTGCCCTTGCCATCACACCATTGGCACTCGCGCCAATTATCCTTGACTTGCGTTCCTCCCCTGCCGTTGCAATGGGCGCAGACCACCTCGCCTGAACCCTGACACATATTGCAGCGCACCATCTTCTTGCCCAAGCAGAAGTCGCACTCACGCCAACCTTCTCCACTACAGAACGCACAAGTACGCTCTTCCAGTCCTGAGCCATGACAGTTTTTACACTCTGTTTGTGCCGTTGCGTACAGCGAACCTATCGCCATCGCCATACAGATAAACAGTATTCGTTTCATAAACATAAGTTATTTAGGTTACCATGTTTCATCTATTTCTTTCAAGGCATCACGCGCATCCTTGAAACCTTTACGCGCTGATTTCTGCCACCATTTGACAGCCTCTTTATAACTGCGTCCTACACCTTCACCATACCAATAGCAATTCCCCAGATGATACATTCCAGCACTTAGTTCTTTTTGTTCTCCTAAAATTTTCCACAACCGGAAAGCCTCATCGGGGTTCTTGGGTATTTCTTTACCTTTATACATATCAAATGTCCCTACTCTTTCAGAAGAGTAGAGTGACGCCAAGTTAAATAATGCAGACGTGTTGCCTAAATCTGCGGCTTTACTCCACCACTTAATAGTCTCGTCCAGATTCTTAGCAACAACTATTCCTGAATCGTAGCAAAGTCCGACTTCAAACATGGCACGAGCATCGCCGGCTTGTGCTTTTTTCAGATTATCACGGAACTCTTTATTTAAATATTCTATCTCCTCATCCCATTCTGTTTGTGCCTGTACGGTTACACATGCAAAACACATCATTATAAATAATATACGTTTCATAATCGTATAGTTTTATAGGTTATTTTGCTTGAGTCTTCTCACATTTCTTTGCGCATTCCACCTTAACATACTCCACCTGTACATCGTCCTTTCCACTAATCTCTGGTTTGCAACCCTCAGCCAGAATGATCTTCTTCAGCCATGAAGCATTGCCGACATGGAGTTTTTCGAGTTTCGGCAGGTTTCGCAGGTCAATTACCTCCACAGGTGTGGTACCTATTCCGAGAGCGGTGAGGTTAGGGAAATACATCAGGAAGTCGTAGTTGTCGATGACATTGCTGCGACCACCTCTTTCAAGAGACAGGAATGTAGCCTTCTTGGCCTCACAGCAATCTACGATGCCGTCGCCGTTAGTGTCGATATCCTTGAAGCACTGTGAGAAAATATTTTTGTCTTCTATCTTGACAACAGTAACTTTCTCTTTTTTCTCCGCCTTGCAGCACTCCTTCTTCTCTTTATTACAACACTTCTGTTCCTGTGCCTGTGTAACACCAATAGCCACAAAAGCTATAGCCAATGATATAATGAATCTTTTCATAATTATTTGATTACTTGAGTTTTTCTAAATCCTGCCTGCAGCAATACACTCTGGGCAACGCCATGTCTTGATGCCAGTACCGCTACAATGCCAACAACTTCCTTCACCATTGCCATTGCAGCGACTGCACTGCAGATAGCCACGATGATTCTTGCATGCCTCGCAGCGGAAGGTTTTCTGTCCGCCGCAGTTATAACAGGTCTGGTCGCCTCTCATACCTGTACCATCACAGGCGTAACACTTCAGTTCACCTGAGCCTTGACAATGGTAGCAATCTACCACACCTCTGCCTAAACAGTCCTCACAACGCCAACTGCCTTTTCCATTACAGGGAAGACAAGTCTCATGGATAACACCAGTATCACTACATCTACTACATGTCTGTGCTTGTGCAGTAAAAACTACTGTCACTAAAAAAGCCAATGATAAAAAAATTCGTTTCATAGCTGTATGGTTTTTAGTTGTTTCTTTGATTAGTCATTTGTATGGATGGAACCTGTTCCAAAGCAACGCGTGCAAAGCACGGCACCCTTGCCGTCGCAAGTACGACACTCGTTGTAACCTGTACCTTCACAGATACCACAGGTATAGGTGTTTCCCTGGAAAGTCACCAGACCAGAGCCACCACACTTAGCACAAGTATAGCGAGGATTGCCATTACATGTCGGACAGCTCAGCTTGCCACTGCCACTACACTTGTCACAGGTACGCTCACCCATTACGGTGAAACTCATAGCAACTGCTGCTATCGCAACAATAGCCAATGAAAAAATGAATCTTCTCATATTCGTAAAATTTATCGTTTAACTTTTTAATATTCACTATTTATAAATCACTTTTGCCGGCTCGCCCTTATAGGCTACAGGATACTTGATTTCAGGCTTACATCCCTTGGCAAGGATAATCGTCTTCAGCATACGAGAGTCAGAGAGGTCGATTTCCTTGAGTTTCGGACAGCAACTCAGGTCGATGGTCTCCACATAGTTCAAGCCTGCATGGAAATACTCCAGGTTAGGGAAATATTTCAAGTCCTCATACGACTTGATATTACGGATGAAACTCTTATAGCTCATCAGCGACAGACGGGTAGCAGCCTTTGCCTCTTCCTCGGTAATCATGTTGTCCTTGTCAACATTCAAACGCTTGTCGCGCAGACAGAACTCCTTGAAACCTTCATCCTCAAATACTATTCCTGATGGCAATTCCTTCACCTCAATAGTAAAATAGTTGTTTTTCAAGTCCTCTAAACCATACTTACAAGGGACCTCCAATTTACCGTTATGCCAGATGCCATAATTGCCGTACTCTTTGCTGACAATATATAATACTTCACCGTCCTGTTCTATTTTCTCGCAGTAGCTGTACTCATCCAACAGTTTACGGATAGTGTCGTCCTCAACATAGTATTCCATATCTACGCGTACAACATCCTGCGGATAGAAAATCTCCGGCTGACAGTTTTGAGCAAGGATAATCTTCTTAATCCACAACGCATTCTGGAGGCCAAGCTTTTCAAGTTTCACCTGGTAGTGCAGATCTATCTCCTCCAATGTTGTATTACCTACAGAGAGTGCCACCAGATTCGGGAAATACTTCAGGAAGTCATAATTCTCAATGATATTCATTCTACCACCTTTATCCAGTCCGAGTATTGTTGCCGCTGCAGCTTCTGCATAGGTAACAATACCATCATTGTTAGTATCACACGTAGTAAAGCATTGTGAAAACATATTCCCCTCCTCAATCTTGATAAAAGTGTCTGTGTTCTGCGCATTTGCCGCCATCATATTCGTGATTGCCAGCATACAAATGATTGTTCTTTTCATAATGATGATTGTTGGTTATACTATTTATGCTGCAAATATACATATTCTATTTCTATTTTCAAAGGTATTTTCCCTATAAAAAGAGGGGAAATCCCTAAAAACTTGCTAAAATAATTGGAAACCACAAAATAAGTATGTAACTTTGCACCTACAATAAATATTATTTAACCATTATATGAAGAAACTAATGACACTCGCCCTACTTGCATTCATTGCAGTAGGTGCACAGGCAGAGGAGAAGAAAGACTCTGCCAACAAGAACAAACCCGTTTTCACGGTGATTAAGGAGAATTCCATCACCTCGATCAAGGACCAGAACCGCAGTGGTACGTGCTGGGACTACTCTACCCTCTCATTCTTCGAGGCAGAGATTCTGAAGGCAACAGGTAAGAAGTATACTCTCTGTGAGGCTTTCGTAGCCAACAAGACCTATATGGAGCGTGCTATCCAGGTGGTTCGCTATCACGGCGACTGTCAGTTTGCACAGGGTGGAAGTGCAGAAGATGTGCTCTCTACGCTGAAGAATCACGGCATCTGCCCCATTGACGCTATGCCTTTCCCAGGCTCACTCTACGGTGACTCACTGAACAACTTCAACGAGTTCTTCAGAGTGTTGTCTCCTTACGTAGAAGCAGTAGCCAAGAGCGATGCCAAGAAGCTCAGCAAAGCCTGGAAGACTGGTATGCAGGGTATTCTCGACGCTTATCTGGGCAAGTGCCCTGAGAAGTTCACCTACGAGGGCAAGGAATATACCCCGAAGAGCTTTATGGCCTCTCTGGGCATCAATCTCGACGACTATGTAAGCATCACCAGCTATACCCACCATCCTTTCTACACCGCCTTTGCCGTAGAGGTGCAGGACAACTGGCGCTTCCCTCTCTCATACAACGTGCCGATGGACGAGATGATGCAGATTATCGACAACGCCATTGACAAGGGCTACACCGTAGCTTGGGGCGGTGACGTGAGCGAGCCTGGATTTACCCGCAAGGGCTTGGCTTATGCCGTAGACGACAAGAAAACACAGAGCCTGCAGGGCAGTGATATGGCCAAATGGCTGAAGATGACCGCTACCAAGAAGCGCGACATCATTGACTCACTGGGTTGCAACGTGCCTGAAATCGTTCCTACCCAGGAGATGCGCCAGGAGCGTTTCGACAACTGGGAGCTGACCGATGATCACGGCATGCATATCTTTGGTGTTGCCAAGGACCAGAACGGCAAGAAGTATTATATGGTACAGAACTCATGGGGTGAAACTGGCGACTACAAAGGAATCTGGTATATGACCAAGGCCTTTATCGCTGCCAATACCATGGACTTCCTGATCAACAAGAACGCCATCCCCAAGGAAATCCGCAAGAAACTCGGAATCTAACATTCCTCCCAATAATAACAGAAGCCCTTCGTTTGTGACGAGGGGCTTCTTTTGTATAGGGTTCAGATACAGAAAGAGGAAAATTGGGAAAGTGAAAAATACAAATTCTGTTAAATTTACAAGAGTATCTATTCTTTATTTGGTTTTTCTTCGTAACTTTACACCGCATATGTGCCTATCGTTGGCTGATGCACCCTGAGACGATAAGAATAAAAACAAAATTATAAATGCACTATCAATGGAATTACGAACCACCTACACCAGAAAGACGACAAGCGGCTAAGGAGCTGGCGGAGAAGATTGGAATGAGTCCAATCGTCGCCGACCTGCTCATCCAGCGCGGCATCAAGACGGAGTCAGCAGCCAAGCGGTTCTTCAGACCGATGATGAACGAGCTGATCGACCCGTTCCTGATGAACGACATGGACGTAGCGGTAGACCGCCTGAACGATGCCATGGGACGCAAAGAGCGTATAATGGTGTATGGCGACTACGACGTCGACGGGTGTACTGCGGTGGCACTGGTGTACAAGTTTCTGCAGCAGTTCTATTCAAACATCGACTACTATATCCCCAACCGTGAAGAGGAAGGATATGGAGTCAGCATCAAGGGAATAGACTATGCGAAGGAAACAGGTGTTAAACTGATTATCGTTCTCGACTGTGGCATCAAAGCCATCGACGAGATTGCTTACGCAAAGGAACAAGGTATCGACTTCATCATCTGCGACCATCATGTCCCTGATGAGGTGATGCCTCCTGCCGTGGCTATCCTGAATCCCAAACGGGAAGACTCTACTTACCCCTTCAAGGACCTCTGCGGATGTGGCGTAGGCTTTAAGTTGATGCAGGCGTTTGCCAAGAACAACGGCATCCCCTTCTCACGGCTCATCCCCCTACTCGACCTCTGTGCTGTCAGCATTGCTGCCGACCTGGTACCTGTAACGGGCGAGAACCGTATCCTTGCCTTCCATGGTCTGAAACAGTTGAACATCAGTCCGTCGATTGGTCTGAAGGCAATTATTGAAATCTGCGGACTGACGGGACGTGAGCTCACCATGAGCGACATTGTCTTCCGCATCGGTCCGCGCATCAATGCCAGCGGACGAATGCAGAACGGTAAGGAGGCGGTCGAACTGTTGGTGGAGCGAGACTTACAGAAAGCCTTGACGGAAGCCAATCGTATCAACGAGTATAACGAACAGCGCAAGGACGTCGACAAGGAGATGACGAAGGAGGCTAACGAGATTGTGGCACGCCTGGAGAGTCAGCGCCACCTGCAGGCTATCGTGCTCTATGACGAGGGATGGAAGAAAGGCGTGGTAGGCATCGTCGCCTCCCGTCTGACGGAACTCTACTTCCGCCCCACCGTCGTCCTGACCATCATCGACGGCATCGCCTCCGGTTCGGCACGCTCCGTAGCCGGCTTCGACATCTACGATGCCATTAAGAGCTGTCGCGACCTCTTGGAGAACTTCGGCGGTCATACCTATGCCGTCGGCCTGACCCTCCGTCAGGAGAATATCCCAGAGTTCCGCCGCCGCTTTCAGGAATACGTCAACAGACATATCCTGCCGGAGCAGACGCTGCCGACGCTCGATATCGACGAGGAAGTGGACTTCAAGGATGTCTCCAAGCGACTGCATAACGAACTGCGCCGCCTGGCACCTCACGGACCTAACAACCCCAAGCCGCTGTTTATGACGCGCCATGTCTATGACTACGGTACCTCGAAGGTGGTGGGAAAGCATCAGGAGCATATCAAGCTGGAACTCGTCGACTCCAAGTCGGCCGTCGTGATGAATGGTATCGCCTTCGGACAGAGTGCCGAGGCCCACTATATCAAGTCGAAGCATTCGTTCGATATCGTCTATACCATCGAGGAGAATACCTACAAACGAGGCGAGGTACAGTTGCAGATTGAGGATATCAGACCATCGGAGGAATAATTGAAAATTGAAAGTTGGAAGTTGAAAATTATCAATTAATCCTAAAGAAGTACTGGGGCTACGATGACTTCCGTGGCATCCAGCGGGAAATCATCGAGTCGATAGGCAGCGGTCACGACACGCTGGGACTGATGCCTACTGGTGGCGGCAAGTCTTTGACATTCCAAGTACCAGCCCTCGCCATGGAGGGTGTCTGCATCGTCATCACGCCCCTCATCGCCCTGATGAAAGACCAGGTGCACCACCTGCGCCAACTGGGCATCATGGCGGCAGCCATCTATAGCGGGATGCAGCGCGACAATATCCTGCGCATCCTGGAGAACTGTATCCTCGGCAACACCAAGCTGCTCTATGTCTCACCCGAACGTCTGGGCAGCGAACTCTTCCAGACGAAGCTGCGCCACATGCAGGTGAGCTTTATCACCGTCGACGAGGCCCATTGTATCTCGCAATGGGGCTACGACTTCCGACCCTCCTATCTTGAGATTGCTAATATCCGCCACATCTGTCCCGATGCCCCCGTCCTTGCCCTCACAGCAACAGCAACTCCACGTGTTGTCGAGGATATCTGCGAGAAATTAAGAGGTGAGAAATTAGAGGAGAGAGGTGATAACTTCCACGTTTTCCGCATGTCCTTCGAGCGCAAGAACCTTGCCTACCTCGTCCAGCATGCCATGGACAAGCGCACGGAACTCATCCAGCTCTTAAACGGCGAGAAAGGGGCCGCCATCGTCTATGTGCGCAGCCGCCGTCATGCCCGTGAGGTAGCGGAACTGTTGTCCGACGCAGGACTGAGTGCCACCTACTATCATGCAGGACTGGAACATGCGGAGAAGGATAAACGGCAACGCGACTGGCAGCACGACCGCACCCGCATCATGGTGGCTACGAATGCTTTCGGTATGGGCATCGACAAAGCCGACGTCCGCATCGTCGCCCACTTCGACCTCCCCGACTCCATCGAGGCGTATTTCCAGGAGGCTGGCCGTGCGGGGCGTGACGGACAACCTGCCCGCGCCATTCTTTTGTATAATCAAGCCGACGAGCCGAAACTCCGCAAGCGCATCAGCGACACCTTCCCCGAGAAGGACTACATCCGCAAGGTGTACGACCATCTTGCCTTTTACTATCAGATAGCCACAGGCGACGGCTATGGCGTGGCGCGTGAGTTCAACATCGACGATTTCTGCCGCAAGTTCAACCACTTCCCCATCCAGGTCCACTCGTCGCTACAGATTCTGCAGCGTGCCGGCTATATCGAATATACCGAAGAGCGTGACAACCAGGCTCGCGTAAAATTCCTGGTGGACCGTGACGACCTGTATCGCCTCCGCGGCGAGAACGCCAACGAAGAGAAAGTCATCATTGCCCTGTTGCGCAACTACGGCGGACTGTTTGCCGACTACGGCTTCATCGACGAGAGTGTCATCGCCCAGCAATGCGGCATGAAGCCCAACGAGGTGTACGACGTCCTCAAGGAACTCTCCCAGCAGCACGTCATCCATTTCATTCCCAGCAAACAGATTCCCTATATCCGCTATCTGCAGCGCCGCGAGGACAGCGAGCACATACAGCTGCCGCCAGCCATCTACGAGGAACGGCTCCGGCAGTATCAGGAGCGCATCGATGCCATGCTCCGCTATGCGAAGAGCAACGACAAATGCCGCAGCCGCCAGCTGCTGGAATACTTTGGCGAGACGGATACGAAGGACTGCGGACAATGTGACGTCTGCCTGTCAACCAACAAGCCTGACACCCAGGCCGCCCAAAACCAGATTCTCTCTTTATTGTCAGACAGGAAACAGCACCACATCACCGAACTCTTCCGCCTGCAACTGCCAAAGAAAGAGGTAGAGTCTGCCCTCTCCTACTTGTTGCAAGAGGAGTTTATCATGCAGAAAGACGGTTTCCTAATGATACCCTGATAAATCCGTCAGGATACAAAAAATCCGCCTCGCATGTATCACACGAAGCGGATTATCATTTCAAGATTTTATATCTGACTTCAGACATCAGCCATCAGACATCTTACATCTGACATCTTACATCTGACATCTTACATCAGCCATCTGTTAGTCCTCCTGGTTCTCAGGACGCAGCTTGCGAACGGTCTCACCAGCGCGCCACATCTCCTGATTGCGCATAGCCTCCAGTTCCTTCTCCAGTCCGGCACGATAGTCGGGCTTCGAGTTTGCGTCGATGGTAATCTGAGCCTCGTTACCCGTCTGAACAGAGTAGTACAGCCACTCCATCACGGGCTTGATAGCGTCGTGGAAACGGGGAGCCCAGTCCAGCGCACCGCGCTGAGCGGTCGTCGAACAGTTAGCATACATCCAGTCCATACCCTTTGCACCGAACAACGGGCCAAGGCTCTGAGTCAGCTCCTCAACGGTCTCGTTGAAAGCCTCAGAGGGAGTGTGTCCATGCTCGCGCAGCACCTCGTACTGAGCCAGCAGCAGTCCCTGGATAGCACCCATCAGACTTCCGCGCTCACCAGTCAGGTCAGAGGTAGCCTCACGCTGGAAAGTGGTCTCAAACAGATAACCGGCACCAATACCGATACCAAATGCCAGCGTCTTCTCCTTAGCCTTACCCGTAGCATCCTGATAGATGGCATACGAGCAGTTCAGACCGCGACCCTCGCAGAACATCGTGCGGAGGCTCGTACCAGAACCCTTAGGAGCCACCATGATGACGTCCACATCCTTCGGGGGAACCACACCTGTGCGGTCGCTCCAGTTGATAGCGAAGCCGTGAGAGTAGTACAGCGTCTTACCCGGCTTCAGATATTGCTTGATGGTGGGCCACTGCTGAATCTGACCAGCGTCGCTCAGAAGCATGCAGAGGATCGTACCCTTCTCGGCAGCCTCCTCGATAGAGAAGAGCGTCTTTCCAGGCACCCATCCGTCGGCCACAGCCTTGTCGTAGGTCTTGCCCTGACGCTGTCCAACGATGACGTTGAAGCCATTGTCCCTCAGGTTGCAAGCCTGACCAGGGCCCTGAACGCCATAGCCGATGACGGCGATTACCTCATCCTTCAATACTTCACGTGCTTTCTCCAAAGAGAACTCCTTGCTGGTGACAACAGTTTCAATCACGCCACCAAAATTCATTTCTGCCATAATAGCTTAAAATTTAAAATGTTATACATATCCCTTGCGCACTATGCCAGCCCTACCCGAGAGCCGGACGTTCGGTGCTCACCACCGTCTTCTTACTAGTCTGCTCAGCGCTTACGCGAAACGCCGACGAGGGGGTTAACTGAATAATTGCTTGCAAAACTGCGTGAACAGTTTCGCCATTTAGTTGGCAAAGGTACGAATAAGTGAGTAAAATACCAAATTTATTTTTGGAAATTTACTCGCAGACACATCATCGTCAGGTCGTCGTTAGGCTCGGCACCGTTGCGGTGGGTTTCCACTTCAGCCTTGAGCGCTTCGATGACCTGCTGGGCGGAGTCGAAGTGCGTATTGCGCAGGATGTCGAGCAGGCGGTCGTCGCCGAACTGCTCTTGCTGGCGGTTCTCGGCCTCGTTGAGTCCATCGGTATAGATGAACAGCGGACGGCCCTTGATCGAGTCTATCTCCTCACCCTCGTATTCCAGCCCTGGCCATAGTCCGATGGGTGCATTGGGAATCATCTTGAGGAATTCGCCATGATGCTCGCCACCACCAATGACGGGAGGATTATGTCCGGCATTGCAGAAGTCGAGATGACCCGTCGTGAGGTCAACCAATCCGAGCCAGAAGGTGACGAACATACCGTTCTCATTGTCGTCGCCACTGAGTGCATCATTGATACGGGTACAAATCTCTGCAGGCATCATGCCTTGCTTGGCCAGCGTCAGGAACAGTCGCGTGGCTTGCGCCATAAACAGCGAGGCAGGCACACCCTTGCCTGACACGTCGCCAACGGCAAAGTAGAGCTTGTCGTCCTGCAACAGATAGCCGTACAAGTCTCCACCAACCTCCTTGGCAGGGGTCATCGAGGCATACATATCCAGTCCCTCACGCTCTGGGAACAAACTCGGTACCATCGACATCTGGATGTCACGGGCAATGCGCAGTTCCGATTCTATGCGTTCCTGAGCGGCCTTCACTTTTGCAAGTCTGCGGGCGGCATGCAAGCGAAATAATATGAAGATGATGATAGCCAAAAGCACGACGGCACCAATGGCCAATATCAGGTACAGTTGTGTACGCTCAGCCTGCATCTTGTCGCGTTCCGCCTGCATCTTGTCGCGCTCGGCCTGCATCTTAAGCTCGTTTACCTCGTACTTCTTGTTCAGCTCGTTCAGCTGCTCGGCGTTGCTTTTTTCGTATACCGAGTCTCTGATGTCATCATGTTCTGTCAGTAATTCCAATGCTTCCTTAAAGCGGCCCAGGCCACTAAGCGCATGAATCTTCATCTCCATTGAATTCAGCATATTATTGACAATGCCATCCTTTACCGACATATCGTATGCCTTCTGGCCATAGCGCAAGGCAGCATGGTAGTCTTTCTGTGCGAAAGCCAACTGGCTTTGGGCCTGCAAAACATTGACATAACTAAGCATAAGACCGAGACTTGGGTAATTCACACAGTAGTATACAGCCGTGTCGAGAGCCGCCGAGGCTGCCTGATACTGTTCGTTATCCATCAGGTATTCTGCCGCACTGAGAGAATAAAGCACAGTCCCGTTTGCCCATGACTTGAAACTGACCGATTTCTCGCCTGTACGGTGGCGTTCGAGAATCGCTTTCCATTCCTTCAGGGCAGAGCCAAGTTCCTCATATCGCTTCATTCTACGTAGCGCATCCGTCAGAGTGTTGTATGGCAACATCATCGGAGCAAAATCCTTGGCATGATAATGGTCGATAGACTTACGTATATTACTGATTGCTTCTTCGTTGTTGCCACGACTGCCGTAACCATTACCGAGCACCTTGTAGGCCACATACAGTCCGTACTCACTGTCGCGCTTGAGTGCATCCTCCTGTATGCGCTGAGCCTCGGCCACTCCCTTATCGAACTCGTCATCCCAGACATATTCGTCGGCCAACAGTCCCCAGATGATGTAATAGCGCTCCAGCATATTGTGCTCCAGGCATGTCTTCAAGGCACCTGGCACGAACATTTCAAGCGAGTCCGTATAGCCCGCATTATAATAGTTGACGGCTTTTAAGTGCAGGCGGTAACAGGAGTCACCCCAGAACGCCGAGTCTATCGAGTCTATCGAGTCTCTCTGGTGTTGGCTGAGACTGTCGTTTGCTGTCTGCCCACCGGCCTTTCCGTTCTTACACGACGACACCGCCAGCGACCCGACCATCACTGCCGTCAGCACCATATATGTAAACCTGCGCAATTCCATCCTTTATGAGTTCTAGTTTTAGGGTTATGTTTGATAATTTGTGTACAAGCTGCGTGAGCAGTTTCACACGCTTTTGCGTGCAAAGATACGGTTTATTTTTGAAAAATAATTCTCTTTTGGTCGAAAATCTGATAATAAACGGAGGAAAAATAATCATTGAAGAATCTGACACTGTCATTTGTCAGAATTGTCAGAAAACCCGCCTCACATACAATGAGACTGCTTAGATACATTATGAAATTCGTTTACATCACAAAGTACCGCCCCTACCCCCATTCGAGCACAAAATTTCTCCCCCACGAGGAAAAATTTGCGCCCTGCCCAGGAAAAATTTTCTCCCTGCCTAGGAAAATATTTTTTCCTTTAATACTCCCCAAACGCCCTTCCCCACGCTTCTTTCGTGAATCATGAAATTACTTTACAAACCATCAAAAGGCATATCGCCAAGCGAGAAAAGACATGTCGCTGGGAGAGAAAAGGCATGTCGCTGTGTAGATAATAATTTGCCCACAAATATAGCATTTTGTCACTATACAAGTGCATATTTTAGTAATTTAATTTAAACGAAAATATAGAATCTTTGGACATCTTATAAACACTTATTTCCTCACTACTCTCATCATACATCTTTATTTCAACTTTCTTCCCTTTAATCTCAATATCTTTCTGTCTAATGAAAAAATAATGTTCTTCTCCTTTATTATCTTTGTATTTATACAAATAAGGATATTCTTTATTAGAAGACTTATATAAGTCAAAATTAGGAAGAAATTTCTTATAGCAAACAGTATCTCTTTGCCACGTTAATTTACCATCTGATGAGTAATGGGGCATTTCTTTATAAAAACGAATACTGTCTTTATCTTGCCCAAAACAAGAAAGACTCAAAAATAAACAGATTAATAATATATTATTCCTCATCATCTTTAGCTTTACCTTGGCATATATCTGCTGTGATCTTCTTGCGGTTGTTGTGAAGATGGCGTTTGAGTATTCCTTTTCATTAATTCATCAAGGATTTCTCTTAATAAGGCATTGTTCATTTGTAGTTCATCCACAATAGTGTAAATCTTATAATACCACAAAACCAAAGGACGTAATATAAGAAAAATACCTCCACCAAAAATAACAATTATTGCTACTACTGCTAATGAATAAGTAAAATAACCTGAAATAAATTCTGACATATCATTATAGTTTTTAAGTTTTAATCTGCCACAAAAATAGAAAATAAAATTGATTCAGCAATGATTTACGGTGAATAATATTCAAAATTGTTATGAAAATGAATATTTGCCTCACGAAAGATTTTAAAAGTGGATAGTTCTTTGACCTAAAGGTACAAAGCTACCAAAGGTTGTTTTGCAGCCACGTTGCGATTACCACGGAAAATGGCTACACAAGTGCTCGTGTCCAGAAGATATCCTTTCATAACTTGACATCAATTTTGTTTGTTGTTCTGGCACTACGAATGTCACTGACTATTTCGTCGGCAGAACGGTCTTCCTTCCAAGCACCCACGAAACGGTCTGCCCAGCCGCCCTCAGCTTTTGTAGGCTTCGTTGAAGACAAGGTCCTGATAAACGTCAGCATCTTCTTCATTGCCGATTCATTGTCCAACAAAGGACTCATTTCACGGAACAATTCCGTTCATAATTGTATTGCTGTCATATCTTGCATGTTTATTTCTGTCCACAAATATAAAGACTTTTCCTGAGACTTCCAAATTTTCAGCACGGAAAATGGATGACATAACCATCGCTTATTGCCGGATAAGGCTGGGTTATTTGTGTTTCTGACAATTATGACAATTATGACAGTCAGAATCCGCGCCCATCACAACATCGCTGAGAGAGAAAAGACATATTACACAAAAGAAATCGCCCTTTGTGTGGGGGATTTCTATCGTGAGGCGAACACGACCTTGCTGCGGCAACACTCGGTGCCGTCGGAGCGCACGATGCGGACGTTAAAAGAGGTGAGAGGTGCGTGGTCAGAGGTGAGAGATTCTTCTTGCTTCTCCATATAGAAGCTCAGCTGGTCGCCCTGATGCGCCTCAGCCACGTAGGCTATCTCGAAACGCTTGACCCAGTGGTTGCGATACCAGTCGATGTCCCACAGGTCGAGCACGTGCTCAATGTACTTCACGGAGTTGATGTGGCCGTTGATGTCGACGTCGTTATAGTAGGTGTCGATGGTGCGCACCAGTTCAGCATCGCCCGACATCTTCACTCGCCCACCCTTGTCGATGGGACAGGGCTTGTCGGCGACGATCCAGTTGTTGATGGCCCCGTTGTCGATGGCGTAGATATCAGTGGGCTGGCGCGTCTCGGTATCAATCATCGCCCAGATGGAGCGGCCGTAGCCGTAAATTTTAGAGGTGAGAGGTGAGTGGTCAGAGGTGAGAGGATTGTCGTCAATGCCAATGACGGCGAAGTTGCGGCTGGTGAAGTAGCGCATGGCACTCTCGACCCACGTCTCGACATTGAACTTGGTGTATTGCTGGGGCATCTCGTTCATCTCGATGGCGAGGCGCGACAGCACCCACGAACGTTTTATCGTCATCAGGTACTTCATGCCAAAGCCGCGTGCCGACGAATGGAAATCGGCAGCATTCAGCATGTGGTTGCCCATGTGACCCATAAACAACTGGCCCGAGAAGTCGCAATGGAACGGCTCCGCCATAAACTCGTAACGTCCTATCTTATCCATAATCCAATAACCATTAACCATTAACCAATAACCATTAACCATTCTTTTCGCGTTCAGCGAGGAAATCGCTCACTTGCTCCTGCGTGCCACGGGTGACGGCAATGCGTCCGCTACGGGTGTACTGCAGCACACAGCCGAACTCGTCGAGTGCACGGTAGAGTGAGATGATGTCCTCCGTCACACCGTATTTCATCACGATGACGTAGGTGGGATTGACCTCCGTAATACTGGCCTCGAACCTGCGGATGGTGCGGGAAATCTCAGGATTCTGCATCACTTGGTCGGTTGACAGCTTATAGAGTCCAGTCTCGCGGATGAACAGCTGGTCGTCGGTGAAGTAATTGGCCTTCACCACATCAATCTTCTTCTCAATCTGGCGGGTAATCTTGTTGATCTGATCCTCGTCGCTCCAGGCCGTGATGGTGTACTTATGCACGCCGGGGATGCTCGATGCCGACACGTTCAGGCTCTCGATGTTCACCTGGCGACGCGTAAAGACGGCGGTAATCTGGTTCAGGATACCAGCCACGTTCTCGGAATAGACCAGCAGGGTATATAGTTTCTTCTTATCTTCCATCATTATGAATTAAGCATTATGCATTATGCATTAATTAAATTTCCAGCATCATATCGTTCACGTTCATTCCCGGCGGCGTCATCGGCAGCACGTCGTCATCCTCCTTGATGGCACACTCCAGGATGTACGGACCCTTGGTGGTCAGCATCCGCTCGACGGCAGCGGCAAGGGCGGAACGGTCGGTCACTGCCTCGTAGGCAATGCCATAGCCCTTGGCAATCTGCTCGTAGCAAGGGTTGAGCATCTTCGTGAACGACTTGCGACGCATCCAGAACATATCCTGCCACTGGCGCACATTGCCCAGGTAGTTGTTGTTCAGCAGAATCATCTTCACGGGAGCCTGCTGCTCCATGATGGTGCCCAGCTCCTGGATGTTCATCTGGAAACCGCCGTCGCCCATGAAGCAGACCACGGTACGGTCGGTGGCAAAGGTGGCTCCGATGGCGGCAGGCATGCCGTAGCCCATCGTTCCAAGACCGCCGCTGGTACAGATGCTACGCTTCTCAGGATAGCGGAAATAACGCGTGGCAAAGAGCTGGTTCTGACCAACGTCCGTCACGAGAACGGTACCCTTCGGTGCACGCTCGGCAACGGCATTCACCACCTCGCCCATCAGCAACGGACCTTCCGTCGGATGGATGGCGGGCTCGATCACCTTCATGCGCTCTTTCTCATCCAAATCCTTGAATGAATCGCGCCATTCCTGATGATGATTCTTATTCAGCAAGGCCGTGATAGCTGGCAGCGACTCCTTACAGTCGGCTACAATGGCCACATCGGTCTTCACATTCTTGTCTATCTCTGAGCGGTCGATATCCAGATGGATAATCTTCGCCTGCTTGGCGTAGGTCTTCGTATTGCCCGTCACACGGTCGCTGAAACGCATACCGATGGCGATGAGCACGTCGCACTCCTGCTCCTTCAGGTTGACGGCATAGTTGCCGTGCATACCCAGCATTCCAACATTCAACGGATGGTCGGAGGGCAAGGCAGAGAGTCCCAGCATGGTGCGTCCGGCAGGGATGTCGGCCTTCTCGAGGAAGGTCTTCAGCTCCTCCTGGGCAGACCCCAGCTCCACGCCCTGACCTACCAAGGCAAGGGGTTTTTTAGCGTTGTTAATCAGTTCGGCAGCCTCACGGACGGCATCCATGTTCAGCTTCGGATAAGCCACATAGGAGCGTACGAAATCCACTTTCGCCGGCTCCCAGTCAATCTCCTCGACCTGTGCGTTACGCGGGAAGTCAAGGACAACAGGACCTGGACGGCCTGTGCGGGCAATATAGAACGCACGACTGACAGCCCAGGCAACATCCTCGGCATGACGTATCTGATAGCTCCACTTGGAAATCGGTTGGGCAACACCTACGAGGTCGACCTCCTGGAAAGCATCGGTACCCAGGGCATTAATGGCCACCTGGCCGGCAATCACCACGATGGGCGTCGAATCCAGCATGGCATCGGCAATACCCGTCAGCGTGTTGGTCACACCAGGACCGCTGGTCACCAAGGCTACACCCACCTCGCCACTCACCCGGGCATAACCCTCGGCGGCGTGTGTGGCACCTTGCTCGTGGCGCACCAGGATATGGTCGAAGCATTTCTTCTCACCTCGTGTATAGTCGAAAAGCGAATCGTAAACGGGCATAATCGAGCCGCCAGGGTAACCGAAAATGGTCTTCACCCCCTCAGCCTGTAGCGCCCGCATCAGCGCCTTCGAACCTGTAATTCTGTCTCTCATTTCTTAATATTCTAGTTTTATCTAGTCATACTAGTAGTACTAGTCGATGATTCTTACGCCTCCCTTATCGGCACTTGATACGCTCTGGGCATAGGCACGGAGCGCCTTGCTCACCTCACGCTGACGCTTCAAGGGCTGCTGCGGACGGGCAGCGAGCTCCTCGTCGGAGAGCTTGACGTTAATGCTACGGTTGGGAATGTCGATGACGATGATGTCGCCATCCTTGATCTTGCCGATGTTACCGCCAGCGGCAGCCTCCGGCGAGATATGTCCGATAGACAAACCTGACGTACCGCCCGAGAAACGCCCGTCGGTAATCAGGGCACACTCCTTACCCATGTGCATACTCTTAATATAAGAGGTGGGATAGAGCATCTCCTGCATGCCAGGACCGCCCTTCGGACCCTCGTGGGTGATAACGACGCAGTCGCCCTTCTTCACCCGTCCACCGAGGATTCCCTCACAGGCATCCTCCTGGGAGTCGAACACGACGGCAGGACCCTCGAAGTGCCAGAGACTCTCGTCGACACCAGCAGTCTTAACGACACAGCCGTCCTGGGCGATATTACCAAAGAGCACAGCCAAGCCACCATCCTTGGTGTAAGCATGTTCCAGGTCGCGGATACAACCATTGGCGCGGTCGGTATCGAGTGTACCCCACTCCGCACTCTGACTACCCATCTTCGTAGAGAAGCGGTTGCCAGGCGCACTCTGGTAGATGCGGTTGGCGTCGTAATCGACACGACCGTCAGTAATACAATACTTATCCATCGCCTCACCAACCGTCATACCGTCGACACGGGGAGCAGACTTCTCTATGAGTCCTCCTTTGCTGAGTTCGTGCATGATGCCCAGGATACCACCAGCGCGACCGCATTCCTGTACACTATATTTCTGCGTATTGGGAGCGAGTTTGCAGAGGCACGGCGTCTTACGGCTCAGCGCATCGATGTCGCTGATGGTGAAGTCGGCACCAGCCTCCTGAGCGACGGCCAGCAGATGGAGCACTGTATTCGTAGAACCACCCATCGCAATATCCAGCGTCATCGCATTCAGGAAAGCCTGACGGGTAGCGATGTTACGGGGCAGCACACTCTCGTCGCCGTCCTGATAATAGGCAAAAGCATTCTTCACTACCTGACGGGCGGCTTGTTTGAAGAGTTCCACACGATTGGTATGGGTAGCCAGAATGGTTCCGTTACCAGGCAACGAAAGACCAATAGCCTCCGTCAGCGAGTTCATGGAGTTGGCGGTAAACATGCCCGAGCATGAGCCGCATCCAGGACAGGCGCAAGCCTCAATCTCCTGCATCTCTTCGTCAGTTACAGAAGGATCAGCACCTTTCACCATTGCCGTAATCAGGTCGGCATTCTCGCCGCGCCAGCGACCAGCCTCCATCGGACCGCCCGAACAGAATACCGTCGGAATGTTCAGTCGCATGGAAGCCATCAACATTCCTGGCGTCACCTTGTCGCAGTTGGAGATGCAAATCATGGCGTCGGCCTTATGGGCATTGACCATATACTCTACTGAGTCGGCAATGATGTCGCGTGAGGGCAGCGAATACAGCATACCGTCGTGACCCATCGCGATACCGTCGTCGATGGCTATGGTGTTGAACTCAGCGGCATAACAGCCCATCTTCTCTATCTCTTCACGGACAATCTGCCCAATCTCATGCAGGTGCGTATGACCTGGCACAAACTGCGTGAACGAGTTGACAATGGCGATAATCGGCTTGCCAAACTGTTCCTGTTTCATACCTGTAGCCACCCAAAGGGCACGAGCTCCAGCCATTCGACGGCCTTCCGTGCATACCGCACTACGTAGTGGATGCTTATATTCCATATCTGTTTAGTTGTCTTTTCCGTTATAAGTCGCAAAATTACGCATTTTCCCCCTAAACACCAACGAAAAGCCCCAAAAATTTATCTCTTGACACTGGGAGATTCCGGCATGAAGAGGTAGGAGGGTTGATAGCCACCGGCATCGACGACGATTTTCTCGAAGACGATAGCAGGGTCATTGGGCTGCAGCGTGAGGGTATGGACATCGGCCGTTCCGACAGGCAGTTCGACGACGCTATCCACCACGCGGCGGGCAACGGTGGGATAATAGATAGAATAAATGTTCTCCTTAGTCTCGTTCAGATTATGATTGAAATTGACGGTCACAGGATCGCTGCCGTCAAGAGACACCTGATAGGTAAGACCACCCTTGTTGAGATAGTCGAGCGTGGATTTCACCACTACATGTATCTTTACCTTCTGCAAGGAAGTATTGTCGGTCTTGAAACGATAAGACAGTTTTGCGCCATCAGGAGCCTTTGTATACGGCATCAGCACCACGCCACTACGGGTACGTCCCATGTCGGGAATCACCGTCCATGCGGTCTCTGCAGGGCTTTGATTCTCAAAGAAATGCTCTGCCTCCATAGATACCACGCCATTCTTCATCGTAAAGACGTAGCCGCCCATCTTTCCTGCCTCCAGACGCTTCACCAAAGGCATGCGGTCGGCAGGAAAATCGTCGTTCCATGAGGTATAGCCGATATGTTTCTGCGTCATCATACCATTCCACTTGCCATTGGCTATCTGATGGTTATAGTCGGCACAGAGCACGGAGTCGCGACGGAAGGTCTGCTCCACCCTGTCGGCCCACAGGTTGCAGTCGGGGTTGCCTTCCTTATATAACTTCAGGTTCATCGCCTGGGCATAGTACATCTGATAGATGTTGCACATGGCCTGAACAGGGAACAGGATCAACTGCTGATAGGCATCGCGATAGCTGGCATCGAGGGTGAGATACTGGCGCAGGGCCTCAGCCTCCAGCCGCATATACTCATCGGCCACCTGTTGCCATTCGCCTGTTTCGACATTATAGGTACGGGCGTCGAGCATCTCTGCCGTGATACGACCATTCATCTTGCAGCAGAGATTTAGGATGCGGGCTGCCTCAACAGCCTGGCTATCGCCGAACTGCTGGCGACAGAAATCCATGGTGTGGCGCGTAACGGTAGCGGCATCACACATCTGCGGATTCCACGCCATATCCATGAAGAACGTGATGGGATACTCCATCGGCTTCAAGTCGCCCACATTCAATATCCACATGCGGCCAATGCCATTGACATAAGCGAGGTGCAGCTGTTCCCACATGTTCTGCGTAGGAGTGACATTCAGCCATTTGGTGTTACGAGGAGCACCGACGTAGTCGACATGGTAATAGAGTCCCCACCCTCCCGGATGCTGGCGCTCCTTCATATTAGGCACACGGCGCACATTGCCCCAGTTGTCGTCGCACAACAGCATGATGACGTCCTCGGGAACCCGCATGCCCTTGTCGTAATAGTCCAATACCTCTTTATAAAGTGCCCATACTTGCGTGGTTTCCTTAGCCTTCTTGCCAGTCACCTGGCTGATGATGCGGCGCTGATTCTCCACGATACGCTGCAGGAGCCTGGTATCGGCATCCTCGCTCATCGCCTCATCACCATCACCACGCATACCGATGGTCACCATATCCTCGGTACCCTTCATGCGCTCAATGCCCTCACGGAAGAACTGGTCAAGCTTCTGCTGGTTCTTCTGGTAGTTCCAGGGCCCCCACTCTCCACGGCGACGGGCATATTCCTGATGGTTGCGCGCCATCGGTTCATGATGGGAAGTACCCATGATAACACCCATATCGTCGGCTGTCTTGGAATTCAACGGATCGTCGGCATAGAAAGCCCATCCCCACATAGCAGGCCACATCATGTTACCACGCAGACGGAGTATCAGTTCAAAGACTTTCTCATAGAAACGATGGTCGCCATAGTTGGTTCCAAAAGTATTCTTCACCCAAGACGTCAGACACGGTGCCTCGTCGTTCAGGAAGATACCACGGAACTCCACTGCAGGTTCACCATCGGTATATACACCTCTATGAACATAGATACGCTCATGATGCACTACAGGGACGTCTGCCCAATAATACCAAGGAGAAACGCCCATCTGCTCTGACAACTCATAAACACCATAGACGGTACCACGACGGTCACTACCTGCTATGACTAACTGTTGACCAATAACAGTGATGACAAATTTTTCACGCTTACCTTTCAGCAGCGTGGCATCCAGCTTCTTTTGCTTCACAAGCTGGTCAATCAAAACGGATTGCCCTATCGTACCTATGATTATTTTGGAATCGGCGGCATTTCCTAACTGAGGCTTCTGTCCTGTAACTCGCTCAAAATCAGCAGCCAACGTCTTAACGGCAATGGCAACGGCTTTGGCATCAGCCACATCATAGCCAATGGTAATACTGCCTTCTGTCAGTTGTACATCACCCGACTGAAAGTCAACGAATTGAGAGGCTGCCATGCTTGTCATACTCATGGTGAGCATCAAACATGTTACCACAAGACAAAAAATACGCTGAAAGGAAAAAACTGTTTGTTTCATAGGTTACGAATGCGTTAATAGTTATTGGTCAAAAAAACCCCGCAGGAACAACCTGCGAGGTTTTATCTTAGTTATTCTGTTGTCAATTACTTGGTAGTGTCAACGAACATAGCAACACGGTTGAAGTCGTTCTCCTCAGAAATCTCGCTGGTAGCACCCAGACCCTGAGTGGTGATACGATCCTTGTTGATCTTGTAACGCTTAATCAGAGCGTTAGCAACTGCAGTTGCACGAGCCTCAGACAGCTTCTGGTTCAGCTCTGCAGGACCCTCTGGAGAAGCATAACCCTTAACAACAACCTTTGCCTCAGGATGATTCTTCATGTACTTAGCAACCATCTCAACACTTGCATACTGAGCAGCGTCGATAGTGCTCTTACCCTGACGGAAGATAACGATTGGCTGGAGAGCGGTCTCCTTCTTCTCCTCAATAATCTGAGTAGGACGAGCCTCGCAGTCAGCGAGCTTCTTCTTCAGGTCAGCGATAGTCTGGTTAGCAGCGTTGATCTGACCGTTCTTAGCGTCAACATCATTACGCAGCTCGTTGATCTTAGCGTTCAGAGCGTCGATCTCAGCCTGGTCGCGGAGCTCCTCAATCTTGAAGTTGTGAGTACCGTTGCTGCAACCGAACTTGTAGTTGATACCAGCAGAGAGCTGGAGTACGCCATTGAACTTCTTGCCGTCAACAGTCTGAATCTTCTTGAAAGGATTAGCATACTGAACAGCAGGCTGACCCAGAACGAGAGCAGGCTCGATGTAGATCTGCACAGCCTTTGAAGAACCCAGGTTGAAAGCGAAGTCGAAACCAGCCTTAGCGTTGAAACCACCATGTGCACCATCACCGAAGGCACGGCTGTAACCAGCACCTACCAAACCGATTACCTCAAAAGCACGGGGCTCACCTTTGTAACCACCAAAAGCGTTGCTCAGGTTGAAAGTACCCAAAATGTCAACGTTCATAGCGTCAACGAGAGTCTTCTGCTTCATGAAAGACTTCTCAGAAGCCTCAAAATAGAAATCTGCATCCAAAGCCAGACCGAATACGGTGGTCAGGTTCTTACCAAGACGAACACCTACTTTGGGAGCAAAGCCCTTGAAGAAGCCATAGTCACCAATTTTGAAAGTAGGAGTAGCAGCACCGGCGTTGATACCAACATACCAGTTGTCACCAGCCTTGTTTGCAGTAACTGCCGTCTTCTGGGCACTTACACTTGCTGTCAGCATAGCTGCAGCCATTACTAAAAAAAGCTTTTTCATTTTTACTAACTTAATTTAAATATAAAACAATCTACCTATTTCTGGTTTAATTTCGGGTGCAAAGTAAATAAAAAAAACAATAAGTTCCAAGAAAATCTTCTAAAAAGTACGTTTTTTACTGCATTTTTTGATAAAAATGTGCAATTTCCAATAATTTTAATGCGATTTTATGAAATTATGTAACATAATTAGAACTTATAATCAATACCGATACCTATCACATTGTTAGTACGGGAATAGATATCCTTACCGGCAATGCCGATTCCCTGATAACTGCCCTGGTTTTTCTCATAGTCACTATAGAGAGAGATAAAGTAACCGGCATTCAAGCGAATCTTCTCCGTAATGTTCCAAGCACCACCAAGACCGATAGACCAACTGTCACAAGCAAACGAAGTGTTCTGCTGATAGTCGTCACTTAGTCCATAGTCAGTATGCTGAGCACCACAACTAATTGTGAATTTCTTATTAATGTCATACTCCACTCCAGCAAGAATCTCCTGAGTACCATGCGTCAAAGTCTTCTGACGGTCGTTTGCCATCTTGGCATGTGTATCATCAAAATAATGATACTCTAAGGTTGCCCGTAACTTCGAAGTGAAGTCTATACCTACAGCAAGGGCGAGTAATGCCGGCATGTCATAGCGCGTCTTAACACCATCCAAGTATCCTGCCATCTTACTTCCCAAGACGGCAGCTGTCTGCTCTGGAGACATTCCTGCTATTTCTGCCGTTAGTACCTTCGTATCATTTGGAACATTGATTTTCGTCCGGAACTCATAACGACCAGCCAAGGTAACAGGGCCTTGATGATAGTTCAGACTGATAATTGGCGCAAAACCCCAGCCGCGCTGATTACAATCGAGTTGCAGGTTAACGAGTTTGGTTCCTCCCATTTCAGCCACCACGTGACCACGATAATAGCCGTCATAATAGTTGGCACGGAAACCAACAGCCGCAGACAGGAAGTCAGTTATCTTATAAGTGAAATTGATTTGTCCACCATAAATATATTGCTTACCCTTCATCTGCGAATCCAAAGTGTAGCTTCCCGGCAATACGCCTGACTGGGCAAGCATTGCCGTCAAGGGGACATTAAACATCGGAACGCCATTGTCATATTCTACAAAGCCACCACTACCCACAATACCAATCATTGCCGACACGGCAATACGGTCTTTTTTATAAGAAGCAAAGAGAGCTGGTACAATGGGAGCAGACGCCTTACCATTATACTTCTGATTATAGCCACCCATAAAACCTGGTATGACGGTTTCAATATCACGGTCCTGCCAAGGTTTCTGGAAGTTCAAAGACAATTGCCAACCCTCATGTCCCCAAGCAAGTCCAGCAGGATTACTATAGGTAGCATCAATATCAAACGTAGCACCACGCGCCATCATGCGGTCGAAGGAGATATGATAATTGGTGTTGGTCATCAGTCCGCCTGCACGAACACCAACAGACACACACAGGATTACAGCAAAGGTAAAAATCTTCTTCATATTATTCTTCTTAATGGTTTTCGGCTGCAAAGGTATAAATAATAATTGACATTACCGAAAAAAGGACAATAAAAATGCGCAAAGTGAACAAAAAGAGCAATAGGGAAAAGAAAAAGGGCGTGAAGAAATACCTCATGCCCTTTTTACACCTTATTATAATATAAGTATGATTACAATTGTTCTATAATCTTACCACCCTCTTCTATGGCTTGCATGTTCAGAGGAATCAAATCGTGGTGACGCTCTGGCAAGGTCTTCTTAAGAGCCTTCTCCACTCCCGCTGTACTCACCACAGGAGCCACCTTCAGCAAACCACCAAGCACAATCATGTTAAACACCTTGCCGTTCTTCATCTCGGCAGCCTTGTCCATGGCGTTAATCTCATACACGGTGATGTCCTTACGAGTAGGCTTTTTGATGATACCAAAGCCATCGTAGATCAGAATGCCACCAGGCTTGATTTTCGGCTCGAACTTCTCCAACGAAGGCTGGTTCAGTACCACAGCGATGTCGTACTTGCTGAGGATAGGCGAAGAAATGCGCTCGTCGCTCACAATCACTGTCACGTTGGCGGTACCACCACGCTGCTCAGGACCGTAGGCAGGCATCCAAGTCACCTCCTTATCCTCCATCAGTCCACTATAGGCCAGAATCTTACCCATCGAGAGCACGCCCTGACCTCCGAAACCACTGATAATTATTTCTTTCTTCATAATTTTCAATTATCAATTATCAATTATCAATTAAAGACTCGTCGTGTCCTTGAGGTCACCTTTGGGATAGAAGGGGAACATATTCTCCTTCATCCATTCGTTAGCCTTAGCGGGCGTAAGCTTCCAACCACTATTACAGGTTGAAACGAACTCTACGAGCGATGAACCCTTGCCTGCCATCGAAGCCTCGAAAGCCTTACGCAGCGCCTTCTTCGCCTTGTTGATAGAGCCTACTGACTCCACACTCTGACGAGTGACGTAGCAGGTACCCTCCAACTGGGCTGCGATATCGGCAATCTTCAGGGGATAGCCGTGCAATTGAGGATCACGACCGTAAGGACAGGTAGAGGTCTTCTGACCAATCAATGTCGTGGGAGCCATCTGTCCACCCGTCATACCATAGATGGCATTGTTGACGAAGACAATGACGATATTCTCTCCACGGTTCAGGGCGTGGATGGTTTCACAGGTACCAATACAAGCCAGGTCACCATCACCCTGATAGGTGAACACCAGGCGATCGGGCCAGCAGCGCTTGATACCCGTAGCCAGTGCGGGCGCACGACCATGGGCAGCCTCCTGCCAGTCTATATCTATATAATTGTATGCGAAGACGGCACAGCCTACAGGCGATACACCTACGGCTTTGTCTTCCATACCCATCTCTTCGATGACTTCGGCAATGAGCTTATGCACCACGCCGTGACTACAGCCTGGGCAGTAGTGCATATTGTTGTCGTTCATCAGCGTCGGCTTCTTGCAGACGATGTTCTCTGGTTGAACTATTTGATTTCTATCCATAACCTTACATGACCTTCTTAAGTGCTTCAACAATTTCTTCAGGATCGGGCACGATACCACCCAGACGTCCAAACTGCTCTACGGGCACAGCACCGTTCACAGCCAGGCGAACATCCTGTACCATCTGACCAGCGTTGATCTCAGCCACAAGGATACCCTTCACCTTCTTCGACAACGCCTCAATCTGCTTGATGGGGAACGGGAACAGTGTGATAGGACGGAACAAACCGACCTTGATACCTTGCTCACGGGCAATCTCTACAGACTTCTCTGCGATACGGGCAGCAGAACCAAAGGCTACAATAGCATACTCTGCATCATCCATCTGCTGCTCTTCAAAGCGAACCTCGTTCTCCTGAATCTTCGCATATTTCTCCTGGAGAGCGATGTTGCGCTGCTCCATGATTTCAGGTTTCAGCTCGAGCGAAGTAATCACTACACGCTCGCGGTTCTTTGGCTTACCAGTAGAAGCCCAAGGACACTGCTTGATCACCTCCTCATCCGTACGACGGGGCTTGAATGGTGGCAGCACCACCTTCTCCATCATCTGACCAATCACACCATCGCTCAGAATCATGGCAGGGTTGCGATACTTGAAAGCCAGTTCGAAGGCGAGGTCTACGAAATCAGCCATCTCCTGTACTGAAGAAGGAGCCAGCACGATGACTTTATAGTCGCCATTACCACCACCACGGGTAGCCTGGAAATAGTCACCCTGCGAAGGCTGGATGGTTCCCAGACCAGGACCACCACGCTGAACATTCACAAACACACCTGGCACCTCAGCACCAGCCATGTAGGTGATTCCCTCCTGCATCAGAGCGACGCCAGGAGACGAAGAAGAGGTCATCGCACGCTTACCGGCTCCGGCAGCGCCATAGACCATATAAATAGATGCCAGCTCACTCTCAGCCTGAACCACCTGCATACCAGTGGTCTCCCAAGGCTTCAACTCAGCCAGCGTCTCAATCACTTCACTCTGCGGAGTAATAGGATAGCCGAAATAGCCGTCGCATCCGCAACGAATAGCAGCATGGGCAATAGCCTCGTTGCCTTTCATCAATACAACTTCTTTCTCTTCCATTTTTACTCCTCCATCTTTTTACGATACACGGTAATACAGCCGTCTGGGCAGACGATACCGCACGAAGCACAGCCTACGCAGGCCTCCTCGTTCGCAGCCTCCACATACGGGTAGCCGTGCAGATTCACTTTGTTTGCCAGGGCGATAACCTTTTGAGGGCATGCGATGATGCACAATTGGCATCCTTTACACCTCTCTGTATCCACCACGATGGCACCTTTCAGTTTAGCCATTTCCTTAGTATTTGTTTATGGATTATAATAATCCTTATGATAAAAATTCAAAATATCGTCAAGCATCCGCTTTGCCTCTCTTGCAGGACTTTCTGGGTCAAGTTCTATTGCCTTTATGTAGCAATTGATAGCCTCCTGCCAGTTTCCTACTTTGCGATAGGCATTACCCTGCATATAATACTCCTCTGCGGTCATTTATAATATTCCTTCTTGCCTGCAGCGAGTGTATTCTTCATCAGCGAGCATATGGTCATAGGACCAACGCCACCTGGAACAGGTGTAATATATGAGCACTTAGGAGCTACCTCGTCAAACTTCACATCACCATTCAGACGGAAACCGCTCTTGCGAGTGGCATCAGGCACACGGGTGGTACCAACGTCAATAATGACGGCACCCTCTTTCACCATATCCGCTGTCACGAAGTCGGGCTGTCCAATGGCTGCTATGATGATGTCAGCCTCACGACATTCCTCCTTCAACGTTTTTGAACGTGAGTGACAAACGGTAACGGTAGCGTCGCCATACTGCTTCTGCATCATCAGCTGAGCCATCGGCTTTCCCACGATGTTCGAACGCCCCAGGATGACACACTTCTTTCCGCTGGTCTCAATATGATAGCGCTTCAGCAATGTAATGATTCCCAAAGGAGTTGCCGAGATGAAACAAGGCAGACCAATCGCCATGCGACCCACGTTGATGGGATGGAAGCCGTCAACATCCTTGCGATAGTCGATGGCCTCGATGATCTTCTGTTCGTCAATATGCTTGGGAAGAGGCAGTTGAACGATAAAACCATCAACATCACCGTTCTTATTCAGACGATCAACACATTGCAAGAGTTCCTCTTCCGTAACATCGTCCTCATAGCGTATGAGCGTCGACTTAAAACCGCATGCCTCGCAGGCAAGCACCTTGTTTTTTACGTACGTCTCACTGCCACCATCGTGACCTACAAGAACAGCGGCAAGATGTGGCTGTTTTCCACCTCGTGCCATGATATCTTTTACTTCTTCGGCAATCTCAGCCTTAATGGCTGTTGCCGTTGCTTTTCCATCTATTAATTGCATTTATCTATAGGTTTAATGGATTTAATGGATTAAAACGGCATCTTGCCGCCACGCATCTTCATTGCTGCGGCCATCTGCGCCATCTTCGAATTACCTGCACCTGCCACCATTTTCATCATCTTGCGTGTCTGGTCAAACTGTTTCATCAAACGATTCACCTCCTCTATTTTCGTTCCAGAACCTTTGGCAATACGCATACGACGACTCTGATTAATGATATCAGGATTGGCACGCTCCTTCGGCGTCATAGAGTTGATGATTGCCTCAATGCCTTTAAATGCGTTATCGTCAATATCGACATCCTTCAGCGCCTTACCCACACCAGGTATCATGCCTGCCAGGTCCTTGATGTTACCCATCTTCTTGATTTGCTGAATCTGTCCGTAGAAGTCATCGAAGTCGAACTTATTCTTACGAATCTTCTTCTCCAAACGCTTGGCTTCCTCCTCGTCGAACTGCTCTTGAGCACGCTCTACCAAAGACACAATATCGCCCATGCCGAGGATACGGTCTGCCATACGCTCAGGATGGAACACGTCGATGGCTTCCATCTTCTCACCAGTACCCACAAACTTGATAGGCTTGGTAACTACGGTACGGATAGAGAGGGCAGCACCACCACGGGTATCACCATCCAGTTTTGTCAGTACCACGCCATCGAAATCCAGACGATCGTTGAACTCCTTGGCAGTATTCACAGCATCCTGACCCGTCATCGAGTCAACGACGAATAGCGTCTCGTCAGGCTGAACAGCCTGCTTCAGTGTAGCTATCTCGTTCATCATCTCCTCGTCAACAGCCAGGCGACCAGCGGTATCGATGATGACAACATTGTAGTTCTTTGCCTTTGCCTCACGGATGGCATTGTTGGCAATCTCTACCACATTTTTGTTTTCAGGCTCCGAGTAAACGGGAACGCCAATGCCTTCACCCACCACATGCAACTGCTGGATAGCAGCAGGGCGATAGACGTCGCAAGCCACGAGCAAAGGATTCTTATGCTGTTTCGTCTTCAGCATATTGGCGAGTTTTCCACTAAAAGTTGTCTTACCAGAACCCTGCAAACCTGACATCAGCACGATAGCTGGACGACCCTCCAGTTTCAGCTCTACAGCCTTGCCACCCATCAGTTCTGCCAACTCGTCGTGCACAATCTTCACCATCAACTGGCTGGGTTTGATGGCTGTAAGCACATTCATACCCATCGCCTTCTGCTTGACGGTATCCGTAAATGTCTTGGCGACTTTATAGTTGACGTCGGCATCCAACAACGCACGACGTACATCCTTCAGGGTTTCCGCAACGTTAATCTCGGTGATTTTTCCCTCACCTTTCAGTATCTTAAACGACCTTTCAAGTCTGTCACTTAAGTTCTCAAACATATATACATTATTAATTTTAGGGTGCAAAGGTACAAATAAGTGACAAGATAACCAAATTTTATTTGAGTTTTCATTTTTTTATTACTTCTTTTTTATTATCTTTGCCCATGATAACTAGACATCTAAGACTAAAAATGATTAAATGAAAAAAGAAAAACATCACATGAACCGTCGCGATTTCCTTCGCAGACTGGGTATGGGGATTGGGTCTGCAGCTGCATTGATGGCTATGGAACCATTAAGCATTCTGGCACAAGACAAGAAAAAACAGGTTATTGCAAACAACCGAATGACCTATCGTGTACAACACGGATCAGGTGAACAAATATCCCTACTTGGCTTCGGTATGATGCGACTTCCCAATGACCAGGAAGAAGTCAATCAACTCGTTGACTATGCCATTGAGCATGGTGTAAACTATTTTGATACAGCACCGATGTACATGGGGGGACAGTCGGAAGTGCTCACTGGTAATGCACTCGCTCGTCATCCCCGTGACAAATTCTTCGTAGCAACAAAGATGTCTAACCAGAATCAACGGCTATGGGATTTTGACGAGGCAGTCGATATGTATCGCCAGTCTTTCCAACGACTGCGTGTTGACCATATTGACTACTACCTGTTACATAGCATTGGAGGCGGAGGAATAGACACGCTCAAAGGACGCTTTCTTGACAACGGACTACTTGATTTCCTACTAAAGGAACGGGAGGCTGGGCGCATTCGTCATCTCGGATTTTCCTATCATGGAGATGTCAGAGCTTTCGACTGGCTACTCGACCACAACGACGAATACCACTGGGATTTCGTGCAAATACAAATGAATTTCCTTGACTGGAGACATGCCTCTATGCGAAGTGGACGCAGAGTCGATGCAGATGCGGAATATCTCTATAACAAATGTGAGAAACTCGATATCCAGTGTGTCGTGATGGAACCGCTGCGTGGCGGAGCCTTCGGACGTATGGCACAGGAACTTACCGACCAGTTAAAAGCTGTGCGGCCTGACGACAGCACTGCCCGTTGGGCATTCCGTTGGGTAGGTTCCTATCCGAACATCCTCACTACCCTGAGTGGTATGAACCGCATGGATCATCTGGAAGAGAACATCCAAACCTTCTCGCCTCTTGAGATATGTACAGAGGCTGAGAATGCACTGTTGGCAGACATTGCCGACCAGATGTCAGGCTTCCCCACCATTCCCTGTACCACCTGTCGCTATTGCATGCCTTGTCCCTATAACGTCGATATCCCTGGCAACTTCGCCTACTACAACGAGGCCGTGACAGACCATATCCTTCCCCTGCCCGCTCCTACCGATGCCGATTATGCAGAACGGCAGCAGCAGTTTATCGAGGGCTATCGCAAGGCCCTACCCGATGCCACCACCTGGGCACGTGCCTGTCAGGACTGCGAGGAATGCCTATCCAAGTGTCCGCAACAGATTCGTATTCCCAACCAGATGAGCCGCATCGTAGAGACCCTGCGCATCAGGAAGAAATAGACGTCTTATTCTTTTTCTTTGGTAACGCGGTCATAGGCATATACATGCTTTTGACCATCAAAGGTATAGATGTGATCTACCGTCTCATCTGTATCTATGAAATGCTCCGTGATGATGAAGTCCTTACCCTTACGAGGCAGGTTATAGTTGTAATATTCTGCCTTGGGCTTGAATGTGTCAACAGGACTTACTACGGGCGTCATCGTCTCGGTAGCGGGGTCGTAATCATAGAAGCAGACAAGCTCTATCTCCGGATCGGTAGGACCGCCCATGAGGATGGCAAAGAGACGATGGCCGTTGTCGCAACGCCATACGCACGACTCCATATAGTCGCTGTCCGTACCTCCTGAATCAACACACATATAGCCATTGGGACGATCTACGATATCCTCAGAGTCGTACTCCGGATACTTCTGACTGGTGAACTTTGGATTCTTGGCCTGTTTCAGGATGCCACTGACTACATAAATCTTCCATACGTCATTGAAAGCCTTGGTCAATTTGACGATGTCAGGAGCCTTACCACCACCCTTCACCTTGATGGGACGGGTAGCCCAACCCTTACCGCATTTCACCATGCCCATGTCTTCATAAGTGTCATACGTGTAAGCGGGTGTATACCGTTTGTCGGGTTTCATCTGTGCGTTTGCCTGAAGTGTGAACAAGGCAACACCCATAAGAATCAAAAATACTTTTTTCATTGTTTTGTCGGTTTATTGGTTATTGTTATCTGTTAATACTTTCCGTTGGGAAAACTCGCAACCGCAATACTGCTGATTATAGAAGGCATATTCCTTCAACAGTTGGTTGCGCCGCTCATAGAGTCCACCTTTGCGCCAGTTCTGTGCCCAATATAGAGGTGAGGGCTTAGAGGTGAGAGGTGAGAGATTACTCTGTGATTTCATATATTCCTGAGCGATAAGGCCTGCTTGGTTTATCTGGTCCAAGTTTTTCCATCGACTTGAGGCAAGTGTGGTAGTGAAATACGGTATATTCAGTTCCTGCGCTTTCTTGGCGGCGACTATCAGTCGCAACTTAAAACACTGTTCACAGCGCCGTCCCCGTTCTGGCTCATTTTCCAGTCCACAGACATCCTGTCGCCATTGCTCATGATCGTAGTCGCCGTCTATCCATGTCAGTCCGAGACTCTCTGCATGTCGCTTACTCTCATTCTTACGGATGTCATACTCCTCACGAGGATAGATGTTGGGGTTATAATAGAAGATCGTAGGACGGACCTCATGTTGCACCATCCACTCGACGATGGCGGATGAGCAAGGTGCACAACAGGCATGCAGCAACACCTCCTGACACCCCTCTGGAACTACAATCCCCTTGCCTTCCATATACGGTCTTTCGCGTCGTTGATCTCCTGGAACTTCTTCTCAGCAGCTTTGCGAATATCATCTCCGAGGGCAGCCACCTTGTCGGGATGATGCTTCAGCGCTAACTGGCGATAGGCTTTCTTCACCTCGTCGTCAGTGGCATTCGGCGATACACCCAATACGCGATAGGCTGATTCCAAGTCGTTCTTCCCCAGTCCCAACATCGAATCCACCTCATCGGCAGACATCCGCATCCACTGGGTACACTCCTTCAAGGCTGTTATCTCACTCTGGGGCACCCTGCCGTCAGCCTGTGCTACCATCACGAGGAAGTTCAGCAGTTGCAGGCGCTGGGAGTAGTTCATATTACGGGCTATCTGCTGACAGCAGTCGGCCACCGTCTGTCGGAAGTTCGACATCCCTACCCGCTTCTGCTCATCAAAGAGTTTCTTCAAGATATCATTACCTTGAATGACGGCCTGTTCTCCAAAGTTCTGACGCAACATCTGACGCACCATCTCCATTTCCGAGTGCATCACCTTGCCGTCAGCCTTGATGATATAAGAGGAGAGTACCAGCATCGAGAACAGGAAACTGTTACGCTGTCCCTCATACTTCTGTTGACTCTGATAGGTTGTCCGTTGGTGTCCTGTCTGTCGTCCGAAGGCATCTTCGAAGGTCCCTTGCGTCTCTGGCGTGTTCACCGCATCCATCATCGAGTCGAACAAACCGCCCAGCACGATACCTGCCAAAGCCCCTAACGGTCCTGCTGTCATCCAGCCCAGAAAGCCACCAATCCACTTACCTAATCCCATAACTTCAAACTATGAACTGTGAACTAATACTCGTGCCACCACGCCGTCTGGTTCTGTTCCTCACGTTCCAAGTCGTCAATCAGGCATTCTGCCAGCTTATATACGACCTCCTGAGGCACTAAGAAGCGCGGATCTTTGCTGTGAGGATTGATAGAGGCAAGGAAATGCGGCACCTCTTTCTTATAGACCTCTTTCATGCGGAGACTGTCAGGATTGACTCCAGAACAACTATAAGTAATATTCGCCAGACGATCGCAGAGCTTTACGAAAGGCGCATAGGGTGTCTCACGGATGCCCTTGTAGTACTTCTCTCCAGCCCGCTCCGCACGAGTACGTCCCTTATCGTTCGTCAGCGCATAGGCAATCTCTGTTGCCATTACAGCCTGCTCTTCTGTCATCATTCCTCGTGCCACCTTCAACACATCATTATAGGTCTGACGGGCATCCTCGATGCTATCGTGATAATAGCCTCCAAAGAACAAAGGAATGATATCGTCCTCACAGGCACAGACTAAATGTCCAAAATCCCTGATTCCATTCACCACCATATCCAAATGGTAGCCATAAGGCAATTCGTCACCATAGGTCTGGTTGACGCTCTGATGTAAAGCATGAGCCGATTTTCGGATAGTTTCTATCCTATCAGCATACTTCTTCATCAACGACTCAAATTCGTCTCTTGTCATTCTTTTTATCTTTTGAGGGCAAAGATAGGAATTTTCTATTTAATCTGCAAAATTATTTGAGAAAATACATCCTATTTTTTTATCTCAATATCCCTTTTGACATTATTTCGAATCTTCGTCAGATAGGCTTTCATACCTTTAGCATCTTTCTCATCGATAATCTCCAGGAGTTCTTTCAGCTCCGTACGAATCTGACTGACCTGATCGTGCGTGTAAGGGTTGAAGAGGATTTCCTGCAAGAGATAGTCATCCTCGTTCAACACACCCTTGGCAATCCGCATATGACGCTTAAAGGTCGTTCCTGGTGCATCCTGATGCTTCATGACGGCTGCAAAGACGAAGGTAGAGACGAACGGAATAGACAATGAGTAAGCCACCGTCTTGTCGTGTTCCTCAAACGTGTATTCGTAGATATTCAGTCCTAATTTCTGGTAGAGGTCCTTGAAGAAGATACGTCCCATATAGTCACCCTCGCTGATGATGATGGCGTTCTCCTCGCTGAGCTGTTGCAAATTGGCGAAGGTAGGGCCGAACATCGGGTGCGTAGATACATAGCGCATCCCAGACTTCTCATAGAACTCCTTCAAATCGGTCTTCACACTGGCGATATCGCTGATGATACACTCTTTGGAAAGGAAAGGAATGATTTCCTCAAACACAGGGATGGTATATTTCAACGTGACGGCATTGATGACGAGTTCAGGTGCAAAGCCTCTGATCTCCTCCATATCCGTAAAGCGCTGACAGTTATAGGTAAACCGCATGCGCTTAGGGTCTTTCTCATAGACTGCCACCTCGTGGTCGAAACTCAGCAGGTCGATGAAGAAGCTACCCATCTTACCTGCGCCTAACACTAATATCTTCATACCACCTTACTTGTTGATGATTTCAATCTGCTGACGGACACTCTCCTCATGGATATTCTCAAAGACATGGGCAACGAACTCTGGACCCATACCCAAGAGTGAACCCTGTGCACCACGCTTATCCAGAATCTCGTTGTAACGGGAGGTCTGCAGCACTGTCATGTTATGCTCTTTCTTGTAGTGACCAATCTCACGACAGACACGCATACGCTTAGCCAGCAACTCCATCAACTGGTTGTCGAGTTCGTCAATCTGTTTACGCAACTGGCTGATACCCTCCGTCGTCGTGTTCTCATCACGGATGACGAGCAACGACAGGATATAGTCGAGTACGTCAGGAGTTACCTGCTGCTTGGCATCACTCCACGCCTTATCAGGATCGCAGTGGCTCTCTACGATCAGTCCGTCGAAACCTAAGTCCATAGCCTGCTGACACAACGGAGCAATCAGTTCACGACGACCACCGATATGACTGGGGTCGTTGATGATAGGCAGTTCAGGAATACGACGATGCAACTCGATGGGTATCTGCCACATCGGCATGTTACGATAGATTTTCTTGTCGTAGCTGGAGAAACCGCGATGGATAGCCGCCATACGCTTCACACCTGCCTGATTCAAACGCTCCAAGGCACCAATCCACAGTTCCAAATCAGGATTGACAGGATTCTTCACGAAGACAGGGACATCCGCACCTTTCAGCGCATCGGCAAGCGCCTGCATCGCAAAGGGGTTGGCAGTAGTACGCGCACCTATCCACAGGATGTCGATGCCGTATTTCAGACAGAGTTCTACATGCTCTGGTGTGGCCACTTCCGTAGCCACCAGCATCTTCGTTTCCTTCTGTACCTGCTGCAACCATGCAAGGGCGGGTTCTCCGTGTCCCTCGAAACCTCCTGGCTTCGTACGCGGCTTCCATACTCCTGCACGGAAATTATGACAGCCGTACATGGCCAGCTGTTTGGCGGTAGTCATCACTTGCTCCTCACTCTCTGCACTACAGGGTCCTGCAATGACGAAGGGGCGTTCGTTGTCACTGGGTAATCTCAGGGGTTCTAATTCCAATTCCATAATTATATTATTTTTTCAATTCTTCAATCTTTCAATTCTTCAATTCTTCGAAGTGCTTGCTGTATCTTTTCCTCTTTTGCGCAAAGGGAGATGCGGATATAACGCTCACCATTCGAGCCGAAAATAAAACCTGGGGTAATGAAGACACGTGCCTCATGCAACACCTTTTCCGTCAGGTCTTCTACGTTCTTGACGTCTGCAGGTATCTTGCCCCAAAGGAACATACCCACTTGGTTCTTGTCGTAGGTACAGCCCAAGACATCCATGATCTTCTCTGCCCACTGACGACGACGAGCGTAGGTATTGATATTGTACTCGCGATGCCACTCCTCACTGTTGTTATAGGCCTCAGCAGCTGCCAACTGGATACCACGGAAGGTACCGCTCTCGATGTTCGACTGCACCTTCAGAATCCATGAGATAAACTGCGCATTGGTGGCACACAAACCCACACGCCAACCAGGCATATTGTGTGACTTCGACATCGAATTGAACTCAATGCAGCAGTCTTTGGCACCAGGCACCTGAAGAATGCTCAGGTGTTCTTCGCTGAGAATGAAGCTATAGGGGTTATCATTCACCACAACGATACCGTGCTCCTGGGCAAACTTCACCAGACGCTCGTAAGTCGCACGCTGAGCCTTTCCACCCGTCGGCATATTGGGATAGTTGGTCCACATCAGTTTGACATCCGAGAGATCCATCTTCTCAAGTTCCTCGAAATCAGGCTGCCAACCATTATCCTCACGGAGATTATAATTGATAATCTTCGCACCTAAGATCTTTGACAAGGAGGTGTAGGTAGGATAGCCAGGATTAGGCACCAGCACAGCATCGCCAGGATTGACGAAGGCCAGCGTGACATGCAGGATACCCTCCTTCGAACCAATCAGCGGAAGAATCTCCGTCTTCGCATCAAGATCGACACCATACCAACGCTTATAAAAACCTACCATCGCCTCACGCAACTCAGGAGTACCCTGTGTGGGCTGATAACCATGTGCATTGGGCAGCTTAGCCACCTCACACAACTTATTGATGGTCTGCTCCGAAGGCGGCATGTCAGGACTACCGATGGCAAGACTGATGATGTCCTTACCTTCCGCATTCATCTGTGCCACCTCCTTCAGTTTCCTGCTGAAGTAGTACTCCTGTACTAAACTTAATCTCTCTGCTGGTTGTATCATAACTTCAATTTTTCAATTCTTCAATTCTAGTTCGTTTGCCTTCCGTCTTTGTATTCTCCTAAAATCTTAAAATCCTTGGTCAATGGGATAATCGCATCTATCGACTGACGATAGCGGGTCAAGTCGTCGTACATCACATCCACGTAGAACAGGTATTCCCATTCGCGTCCGATAATCGGCAACGACTGTATCTTCGTCAGGTTGATCTTGTAGAACGAGAGGATGGCGAGCACATGACTCAGCGAACCCTCTTCGTGCGGCAGTGAGAAGACGATACTTGCCTTGTTCGCTTCCGTCAGCGGACGCAACAGGTCGGCCTTGTTGGGATTGCTCACCACCAGGAAACGGGTGAAGTTGTGCTTGTTGTCCTCAATATGGTCTTCCAACACTTTCAGTCCGTATTGTCTGGCAGCATCGGCATGACAGATAGCCGCCCATCCCTTGTGCTGTCCCTCAGCAATCATCTTTGCTGAGCCTGCCGTATCCTCAGCCTCCACATTCTTCATCGTGGGGTGCTGGGCAAGGAACTCACGACACTGCATCAGAGCGACAGGGTGCGAATGAATCTCCGTAATCGTGTCCCAGTCGTCCTCTGGCAGACAACAGATACAATGCGAGATGTGCAGCTTATGCTCCCCTACGATCGTCGTCCCTGAGTCGCGCAGCAACTCATAGTTATGCAACAATGAGCCGGCAATCGTATTCTCAATGGCAAGCATACCTATCGCTGTGGGATCCTCCTTCATGGTCTTAAACACCTGTTCGAAGGTAGAACAACAAATCAACTGTATCTGCTCTCCTTCGAAAAACAGGTGTGCCGCTATATCGTGGAACGACCCGTTCAGTCCTTGTATCGCAATCCTCTTCATATCTCAATTTTCAATTTACAAAAAACTCCGCTTTCACTTGGTTTGTGAAGCGGAGCCTTATTTCATTTCTTCAATTTTTCAATTCTTTAATTCTTACATACGGCTTTCCGCTTCACAGGTCCCTGCAAAGTAAAAATAATAACCGTAAAAGTAAGCGTTCAACTTGTTCATTACTTCAATCTTTGAATCTTTCAATTCTTCAATTTTACTTGAATCGCCTGCAAAAGTATAACTTTTTTTGGAATCTCACAAACATTTTGATAGAAAAATCGAAAAAATAATGTATATTTGCACCGTTTTATACAAGATTGCTAATAAATATATATAAGATGGAACGAAAACAAATTACCTTCGACTCATTTATACGGGGTGCCTTGGTAGCACTTGGCTGTGTGGGAGCCTATCTGTTGCTCGACCGCTTAAGCGGCGTGCTGCTCCCCTTCTTCCTCGCGTGGCTCATCGCCTACCTGCTGTTCCCCCTGGTAAAATTCTTCCAGTATCGCTGTAAGATGCGCTTTCGTGTGGTGGCCATCCTCTGTGCCCTGCTTTCCGTCAACCTCGTATTGATGGGAGTCTTCTGGCTCATGATACCCCCTGTCGTCGATGAGTCGATACGTGTGAAGGACATGCTGATAGAATACGTCACCAAAGACGCGATGATGAGTAATATCCCTGACCAGATAGAGATGTTCATCCGTGAGCACCTGACGCCAGACGACATCAAGGCCCTCGTGACGCAGGACGGTTTCATCAACAGCGTCAAGGAGGCAATGCCAAAGATATGGGATGTGCTCATGCGGTCGGTCAATGCCCTCTCCGGACTGGTTACCATAGTCATGGTACTCATCTACACCCTATTCATCCTCATCGACTATGAGAAATTCACGAAGGGATGGCCTGAGCTGTTGCCTGAGCGCTATCGTGGAATGGCAGTCCGACTGGTCACCGACGTGACGGAAGGCATGAACAAGTATTTCCGTGGACAGGGTCTGGTGGCATTCTGCGTAGGCGTCCTGTTCAGCATCGGCTTCCTGATCATCGACTTCCCGATGGCTATCGGATTGGGTATGTTCATCGGACTGTTGAACATGGTGCCCTACCTGCAACTCATTGGCTTCATACCTGCCATCCTCCTGGCAATTGTCAAGGCGGCAGATACTGGTCAGAGCTTCTGGCTCATCATGCTGATGGTCATCATCGTGTTCTGTGTCGTACAGCTCATACAGGACACCTTCCTCACGCCTAAGATCATGGGTAAGGTGATGGGACTCAACGCAGCCATCATCCTGCTCTCCCTCTCCATCTGGGGCTCCCTGCTAGGTATCCTGGGCATGATCATTGCCCTGCCGATGACCACCCTCCTGCTGACCTACTACCAACGGTTCGTCATACGGAAAGAACAAGCGGAAAAAGAAATACAAGAACAGAAAGGAGAATAAACATGAAACTGACGTCCATCATAGCAGCGCTACTGATAGCTTTAACAGCATCAGCACAGGAGAACTTACAACGGGGAGCTGTTGCCTCAAAAGAGAAGAAAACGTTCACGACAGTAAAGGAGCTTCCCATCACCAGTGTGAAAAACCAATGGCGCAGCGGCACCTGCTGGGCCTATGCCACGCTGGGCTACTTCGAGAGCGAGATTCTGCGACAGACAGGCAAGACATACGACCTGTGCGAGATGTTCGTGGTCAACAACGACTATATGGACAATGCCACCCACTATGTCCGCATGCACGGCTACAGCCAGATTTCAGAGGGCGGTTCTTGCGACGACGTGCTGGAGGTCATCCGCCAACACGGCATCTGTCCAGAGAATGCCATGCCGGCACCAGGCTCGCTGACAGGCGACTCGCTGGCCAACTTCAAGGTCTTCTTCCCAGAACTGGAGCGCACTGTCAGAAGCATTGTCCGCAAAGATGCTAAAGAGCCCCTGCCCCACTGGCAGGACAGCGTCCAGGCCGTCATTGAGAAATACATAGGTCGTTGCCCTGAGTCGTTCGTGTACGAAGGGAAGACCTACACGCCAAAGTCGTTTGCAGAAAGCCTGAGACTGAACCTCGACGACTATGTGAGCCTGACAAGTTATACACATCATCCGTTTAACCAGTGGTTCGTCATCGAAGCACCCTACAAATGGCGACTGAAACCCAGCTACAACATCCCCATCGAGCAGCTGATGAATGTACTCGACAAGGCACTGGATGCTGGCTATACCGTAGCCTGGGGAGGCGATGTGTCAGGCGACTTCACCCGCACAGGACTGGCTATGCTGCCAGACAGCATCCAGCCCTCACAACAGCTTCGTCAGGAGCAGTGGGACGACTGGCGTATGACCTACGACCATGTGATGCTCATCTACGGCAAGGCCCTTGACGAACAGGGCAAGTCCTACTATCTTGTCAAGAATTCGTGGGGTCAGTACGGACAGTACAAAGGCATCTGGTATATGTCACGCGACTACATCGCCCTGAACACCACCTACCTGTTCCTCAATCGTCATGCCCTCCCCCCTGATTTACGTGAGGTCATTTTCTGACCTCTTCCCTCTTCCATCATCCATCATCCATCTTCCATCATACATCAGCCATCTTCACCCCCTTGGCATGTTTATTTTGGTATTCTCATTGTTACTTGCTACCTTTGCAACATGGAATTCTTTCATACACTTGGAAAAGGAATCTTTCAAGGATTCAACCAGTTCATAACCAACGACCTGGAGAGTTATATACCTCTATTTATCATAGCGGCAGTATTGATCATAGCCGTACAGCTAAGAAACTGGATTCACAAGCATAAATAACGGTTCCCTTCAGAGCCACCCCGTGATCACCAAATGTTTTCCATACCTCAGCCCTCTTCCATCAGCCATCAGCCTTCATCCCTCAGCCATCATACATCTTTAGGTGAGACGCTGACCTGTCCCCACTGTACTTGCCTCCGCCTTGGCTCTCATTTTACCATCATCCGAGACGAGGTAGTCACAATGAGCCGCATAGAAAATATGACTCGCATCCGTATCGATGTTTGTGATTGCTTTATTCTTCTTTTCTGGATGGAAACCAATAACATCCAATGCCAGACATAGGGTTTTGAACTCAGCTTCCCTATTCATAAATTGCCGGAAAATCTGAGCATCCTTTAATGTCAAACTCTGAATAGTCTGTCCCGGCTTCTCAGAATCCAAATACTCATTTACAATCTTAAACACCTCTTTGGGTTTGGCACCTTGAATGCGCTTATAGACATCATCAGGTATCCTCCCCCTGACACTCTCCTTAATCAGTTGATACTGCTCCGGAGTAATAATTTCAAACTTTTGTACGATTTCCAAGGCATCACCATAAGTTTCGATGTAGTCTTTCGGATATCCAAAAAGAGGTTGCATTATATTGTCCTCAAATGCCAAGTGATGTTTCCCGCATATTTCTGTCAGCGTACACAAATCCTTTTCAAAATATTGATTCTCTGGACTTCAACTTACGATAAGATCACGAATGTGCGCATTGGAATACGGGAAGATAAACAAATGTCCATATTCCTTTATCAGTTCATACAGCTTCGGGTGCCTTGTCTGTATGTTATTGATACTATTCCAATCTAAATATATCTTTAGCATGACCAGATTTGCTATTGTTCTGTATTACTGTGATTGCTCCCCTGAGAATGCTATTACGCCCGTCTCAACATAGTTCTTCACAAGCTCATAGAAGATGGGATCAAAGAGTATATGTATAGGGGCACTTGTATCACACCCCATTGCGTTATCACAATATATGAAACGGTACTTCTGGTTCTTGGGTTCTAAGTCGTACCAACTTATCTTCTGGGCGTAATCATATCCAGGATAATCACCAAAAGCGATATATCGTTCGTTATCTTTTTCTCCCACATGCTTCTGATACTTATAAAGGCCCACAGCTGTTTCCAAACAACTATGCAAGAAGACTTTTGCTGCATCCCTCTTTTCTTGCTCTTGCGCCTGAATTCTAGATTGGATGACGGTATTCTGTGCTTGTTGAGTCTGTCGTGCAATCTCTACACTTTTGTTCCAGTCGTAGTTTCCTTTCATCCAAACACTAACTTGAATTAACAAGAAACAACCACAACCAATTACAGTTGGCCATCCCCATTCATAATCAAAAACTGTTAGATAGAATACTAAACCAACAGTAAAGCTGATTACAATCGGAATGAGATATTTCTCAAGCAATTTCGTTATATCAATTTGTATTTCTGGCATCATTTTTATGACTTTATGTATTCAACAATTACTGATTTTTTGGAAAGAACTCATCCAGCCAACCATTAATACGCGATTTTGTATAGGCACCAATACAACCCTTTTTGAATTGACCACGTCTTTCATATTTGGCAGCTTCTACCTTGCATGCTTCGTATGTCCATTTTTGTTTTTGTGGCATCCATGTATAATCGCCAATCCACCCGTTTTTCCAAGCCTTACCATAAGCGCCTGGAGATCTTTTTTGAAAATCTGATATACTTTGATACTTCCTTGCTTCCTCATAACAAGTATCCTTATTCCAATAATTATTCCTAGGCTTCTCATCAAACCAAGAGTAATCATCTAACCACCCATTGATCCTTGCTTTCGTATATGCCCCAGGACTCCCTTGTTTAAAATGACTCCGTTTCGTATACTTTTTAGCTTCTTCTTTACACAATTCATACGTCCATTCAAATGTTAGTTTTTGGAGCCATGAATAACTTTCTAACCATCCGTTTTTACGGGCAAGTTCATATGCTCTAACTGCGTTTCGTGCAAATGCAGTTATACTATCATATTTCTTAGCTTCTTCATAACACGTACGCTCATTCCAGTAATTGTGTTTCTGTTTTTCGGCAAACCAAGTATAATCATCTAACCAGCCATTCTTCAAAGCATTCGAATATCCACTTGGACAATTCTTTTGAAAACTACTTCTTGTCTTATGTTTTTTTGCCTCTTCAAAACAATGGTCATAATTATTCCAATATCCCGATGGTTTAGTTTGACGTGATTTTAGCCATGTGTATTCATCAATCCAACCTTCTCTTAACGCTCTGCTGTATGCACTACCATTGCCTTTTAGGAATGCTGCACGCGTTGTGTATTTCTTTGCTTCAAGGAAACATGTTTCTTTATTCCATTTAGGCTCCCAATACTTAACAAACCATGTATAATCATTTATCCAACCGTTCCTTCTTGCTGCATCATATGCACTTCCGTTTGCATCTTCGAATTCATGGGCAGAGTTATATTTCTTTGCTTCTTTATAGCATGCTTTCTTATTCCACTTTCCGTGACTAATCGCACCAAGAGATCCCTTACCAATTCCCGTTGCTAATCTATTAAGCATTGTATAGCCTTGTTCCTCGTACCATTTCCTCCAATAATCTTCTCTATCCAATCCTTCTTCTAATGTCAATTCTGACTCCAGTATCGTCATTGGCGGGACTGGGATATGTAGTTTCTTGGCATAACGTGCTACATTATCGTTATCTAAATTGAATATATGTTCTTTATCGCGTTTCTTCTGCCTTCTTATTAATGTTCTTCCAACATAGGCAGTTTTGGTTTCTTCGAAAACATATACATATACGCTGTCTATTTTGCCTTTTATTATATCGATTCTCTTATCAAGTAACCATGTAAATTCGTCAATCCATCCGTTTTTAGCTGCAGCTGCATGAGCAGCGGGACTTCCTTGTAAGAATTCTTTTTTAGAATGATATTTTCGTGCTTCAGTCTCGCATTTCTCTTTTGTCCAAAAGCCATTTGGTTGTTTCGAAATAATTAACCATGTAAATTCTGAAAGCCAACCATATTTGACAGCAGCTGCATATGCATTCTTACTATTGAGATAAAAATCTTGCTTCGTCGTATATTGTTTAGCTTCTTTCTCACACAACTCTCTTGTCCATCTAAATGGCTTCTCAAACCACTTATAGTCTTTTATCCATCCCATTTTGGAAGCGTATTGTCTGGCTCCATTCGCTTTTTTTTCGAATTCTTTCAGATTCTTGCATTTTCTTGCTTCTTCATAACAACGATCATATGTCCAGTATCCTGCAGAAACATGCTCCCTAGCAGGATTAAACCAAGTATAGTCGTCTAGCCATCCATGCTTACGCGCAGAACTGTATCCATAGGGACAGTTCTTTTTAAAATCTGATCTGGTATTACTTTTTTGTGCTTCTTCGTAACACTTCTCTCGAGTCCATAGCATCAATTTCACAGAGTTCCTTTCTGTTGAACATTTAGCACACCCATGACCTCTTAGATGCATAGAGGGTGGTTGCAAAAACACCCCATGTTCCTTACATATAATACATACTTTTGTCTTGTTATTCACATACTCCACCTTGGAATAATCATACTTATCCCCATGCACCTCTCGGGCCTTTTTGATGAATTCTTCGGTGGTTAGCTTCTGGCTCATAATCTGATTAAGTTATGTGCTAATTCTCAACTTTTGACGTTTCCCTATACGCATAATTCTCCTTTGCTGCTGCTAATTCTTCTTCGCTCAAAGGAGTATTGGAATATCTGAAGATGTAGCCATTATACTGAGGCTTGCCAGAAGATAAACATCTCCTTACACCTTCGGCTTGTAAACCATACGTCGCTGTGCAATCTGTTATCTTCAAAAATACATTGAGATAATTCCCGTCAAGGTCAAATACATAAATGGGGCGCTTAGCCTCTTTCGTCATTGGCGCACCTTCGATTTTCTGAATTGGTTGTTCGGACGTCGCATAAATGAAAATATAGCCATTTAGATTATACGTTATCTTGTCTTGGCGAAGCATGGTTTTAATAGGGCTATCACCAGCAAAGCCCAACTCAGTAACGATGTCAGAAATGCTCTCATACCTTTTCAAGAAATCACCTTCCTTGGAATAGCAATCAATGAGTCGCTTTCCATAGGTGAAGTCACGATCTATCTTTGTTTGTGGTTCTTCTTCATGAGCTCGGAAACCATATTCGCCTAGCCAACTCTTTTCTAGTGTTGCATTCGCGATCTTCTTTTGTGTTAAAGACGAAGCTAATCCAGCACAGTCTTCCAACGTTTTAGTGAAAAGGAATTCTCCTGTCGTTCTAGAATATACGTCAATGACACGCTTTCCATAATAGATATCAGGTTCTAATTTACCTATCGACTCTTCATGTAGCCTGATACCATAATCGGTAGTCCACAAAGTTTCCTCTAAATCTTTTACCGTAGAATATGACACATAGATTCCCTTCTCGGCACATTGCCTTATGGTTTTCGTGAACAGAAACTCACCTGTTAAGCGAGAATAGACGTCAAGTTCCAGCATCATTTGCTCAATGTAAGGCTCAAGCTTCACTCCATTTTTATAGAGATTAGAATGTATTTCGTCAACAGATTTGCCAACTGTTTTTCCTTCGCTATTGAAGTAAATTTTGCGAAGCACAAAATTGGTAGCGTCACAGTCCTTTATTGCTTCATGAAAACAGCCTCCTTTAAACCCAAAATGTTCCGAAATGGTTCCCAACTTTTTGTTTTCTGTTGGCAATGCAAGTTGCCTAACCATCGCAAGGACATCACACACAGGATTTGTCGGCAGAGGTATGTTAACCATTTCGCACGTAGATTTCAGGAATCGCATATCAAAAGGCGCATTGTATGCGAAAAGAGGGCATGTACCAATGAATTCGATGAAAGTATTAATGGCTTCATCTTTTGATATGCCAGTTTGCTTCAACTTTTCTATGTCAATACCGTTAACACGCAAAGCTGCAGGTTCTATTACGCAATGTGGTGATGGCTTAATGTAAATACTTTGTGTATCAATTGTTTCTCCTGTCAGAGTGTTGTATTTTACCGCTCCAATTTGAAGTATTTCATGACCTTGCTGAGGTGACAAGCCAGAAGTCTCTGTATCGAAAACTACGTAGCTCTCATATTTCGAAAGCTCTGGTATATAGGACTTAATGGATGAATCTATGTCAATGGGAGAGGAAGATATAATTTTCACCTCAAATCCGGAGGCTGATATAACATGATGTGAATCTGTTTTTTTGATAGTCTCCTTGTTCAATAATTGAGTCAATTCGTGATCAGAGATATTGGCATCAACCAGCACATTATAAGAACTATCAAGAATACCTTTCTGCTGAAGTTGCAATATCAAACTACCAGATAGTTTATAACCTATTTGAAAATACCTTTGAATATCTGCCCCCTTACATATCCCTTTTTGGATGACAAAACGAGCTACGTTCTCTAAAGATGGAGTGTTGTCAACGAAACAAACAGAGTTTGCAGACTTATCTTCAACCACGTTTGCGTTCTGATCGGTTTCTTCATTAGGCTCTCCACCAAACAGACCTTTTATGAAATTGATAATCGACATAGAACTACATTTTGCGTTATTACTTTCTTTTTTCTTGTTACTTGCTTTATTTTCAACATCTCAAATGCTCATACAATTTTAGCCTCAGCACCTCGCCATTCTCGAACTCGAACTGGAACTTTTTGCGGTTGAATCTCGGATTGTTCTTGTGGATAATGCGGTGGTAGTTGGGACTGATGATAATGATGTTCGTGGAGTCGTTGTTCTGCGAACGGGTGAAGTAGTCGATGTGGTGAGCCTCGACAACGCTGTCGCCATACTCGTCGCCAATTTTCTCGCCGCTAATCTCGTCGCGATAGTCGTAGAACCGCTTCAGGGTCAGGATGATGCTGCGGTCAATACGGCGATACTTCACCAGCCGCTGCTTCTCCTCTATCGAAGCGGTCTTGTCTGCCATAAAGAACTTATCATCATCGCTCTGCTCGTAGATTTCCTCTGGTACAACACTCAGTCGCTTGGCAATCTGTTGATACTCCACATTGGTACAGCACTCCATACAGAGCACGTCTTTGCTGTGTGTGAGATAAAGACGGATATATTCGCGAATGTCGCTGGGCAATACGAGTTGTCGATGGCGATTCTCTTCTAATTGATGCTGAGCTGCGAGATAAACATAGCTTTCCTGAAAGACACTACGCAACTTGGCGGCAATTTGCGAATTGGGCGTGTATCGAATCTGAATGATGTCTTTATGACCAGGATAGCGTTGTTGATCGAAGTTCTGGTTCTTCAGCGTAGCTTCGTAGAACACGCCATCAATAAGAATCTTCACAGGCTTGCTGGCTCCATGCGTCAGAATCGAGGCGTCCCAGTCGGCGAAGCGCGAGCAGACGGAGGTTGGTATCGCCAGGCCCTCTGTCAAGAGCGACCAGTTCACGTACTTCTGCAAGATAAATCCACCGTCGTAGTCCATTTATATCATAGGTTATGATGCGCAAATTTACAAAAAAATCTTTCAATTTTATCTCTTTTGTGGCATTTTTTTCAAAAAAGTTGCTTTCCATGCTCACAAGGTGTGAGTCTTTTTGTTTTTATTCCTAATTGATTTGCTATTCCCATTTTTATTTGTACTTTTGCAGGTAAGTAACTAAAATTTGTTCAAAACTAATTAAAAAAATATCGAATATGAGGTATGTATTTTTATCAATGCTGTGTGCCTGGGTATCCTCTACGAGTGTTGCCCAAAATATAACAGTTGATTTTTCTGACTATAAAGATATACCAGAAGCAACACGTGAAGAGATGAAGCACAGCAAGACTAACTTTATTGTCAAGAATGAAGATGGTGGCTATTTTGCAACATTGTGTACTCGAATCTACGATCCTGTAGCACATATAAAGGAAATTGTGTTCAATTCCAATCTGGATATCATTAACAATAAAGAAGTCTATGTGTATGACACCCGTAAAGTGTCACCTGAGCTCAATTATGAGAAAACGAATCCTTGGGGGCGCCGATTGGGTCATATAAACAATGCGTTTTATGTAAACAATCATGGAACTCCCTTGTATAAGTTCGTAGCGGTTGGTACAGATGGCAATATATCAGAATACAATAACATTGCAAACGGTACAAGATATGAATTAACGCAAATTACGTCAGGCAATCGGAAATATACAATAGTAGACGGAAATAAAATTTTGAATCTCGATGACGGCACTTACCGAACTATACCTGAACGGCTTCCAGATGTTGTCACTGATGATGGCAGATGCTATATTTTCGCTACAAGGCCCTCTATAGAAGTTGATACCGGTTTTGTATATGTAAAGGAGGATCTTCATGAACTCTTCTTTGATAAGGAAAAATGGGAAAGAGAAATAGCTACGGGCAAATTCTCAGGTGACAAAGATTGGGAATACTCCGGTTGCCCTCCTACCCTCATTTCATTTGATGGAAACAAAGCTATATTTGGAGTTCTCTATTCTCAAGTAAAAAAATATAAATTAACTGGATATACAGGATTCTGCACAATAGAATTTGACAAAACGTCAGACACTCATAAAATTGTTGAGAAAAAAGAGTTTCCTAAGCCATGGAAACACCTTGGCGAGAATTGGGGTAAAACCATAGCCGAATCATTTGCCCTTAACAATGGTGTCCTTATAAAGTATGAGTATGGGTTCAAAACGCCTACCGTTTTCAATAAGCATTATGATTATCATCAGGCAGGACATTTGGATTACCATCAGTTCATTGGTGTCAATCCTGATGGAACGATTGCAAGTATGTTTGATGGTGTAAAAGGCGATGAGCATCTGATAACGAGTTTTGCTCACAACGGTTTATATTATGAAGTTACCCATGTTGAAAACCCTGACAAAACTGATAAAGACCGCTATCAATTGCTTCTTACATGGTTTAACCTAAAGGGGAAAGTTGGTGAGAGAAAAATTACCGGATGTAATTCTGAGAAGGATCATTTTGACTTTATCCGTATGGCTCCCGGATGTTACGAGATAGTACAACTCTGTGATGGTAATACCAAGTGGCGTTATGGTTTAATGACCATTAAATAGCAACAGGTCATCTTGGGTTGATGCGCTCGACTACCTCATAGCTCACACAGGGTCTGTCCCTGTGTGAGCATTATGGCATTTTTTCAAAAAAGTTGGTTTCCAAACTCGTACCACCAGCGGGTAGCAGAATCGCGAGTTGTGTGAATCTGGATTTCCATAATCGTTTATTTTTAGTGGATTAAGCATTCTTCATAGAGATAGTCTGAACGAGTCATTCAGATAGTTTCTTTCATTCATTCGGATAATCTCTATACTCCCTAAGGGATTATCTGAATGAGCCGTTCGGATAGTCTCAATGACCCATAGGGATTATTCGGATAGTTTGCACGCTGAATTCGAGGCGAATTTAGGCTGAATTCTCATCGAATTTAGGCTGAATTCTCATTCCCGCTCGAAAGAACAAAGAAAAGTGAACTTTCCTTTGGTTCTTTGCTGGATTTTTTGGATAAATTTCTTACGTTCGACAAAAGAAATTTATTTCCTTTGTTCTCACTTACCCGAAATTTTGTACCTTCGCAAATGATTTTGAGAGTCGGGAAATACCGATACTTGCTTTATAAGGACTATATACGATATAGTCCCTATCCCTATAGATAGGGACATATAGTCATAGATAGACCTGTAAAGGTCTATCGAAAGAAAAAGAGTCGTGCGGGGGTAGAATGTCTAGGGACTGGTACTGTGTCATGTCAGCGATACCTGTCCCTGGTGTCACAGATCATGCGGAATTATATCTACCTCACAGAGGGACTATCCCCCTGTGAGTTTATTCTCCGTCATTTGAAATCGATAGGACAGGTGTATCTGTAACGTACTGCTGTGCCGAAATTTCTAGCAGGATCCCACGCAGGCATCGCCTTGATCAATCGGATGGCCTCGGCTTCAAATTCCGCTTTAAACTCAGGGGCCTGGTTGCGAGAAATCTTTATGTCCGAAAGACTTCCGTCTATTTCAACAATGAATGTAACGATAACGACTACCCTTCCAGTGACTCCTTTCTCCTTGGCTTTCGCTGGGTACTTTATGTTGGTCTTTATCCAAGAAATGAGGGCTGCATCTCCACCAGGAAAGAAAGGACGGGTGTCTACAATTCCATCATACACTTTACCGCTTGCTTTTGACTCACGGACCTTTTTTTCCCATTTTTCTGCTCCTTCTCTTGCTTCTTTGACTTTCGTTCCCCTATCCATCACACTCATAATGGTTTCTTCTTTATAGCGGACGGCTTTACCATTCTTTGTGGCAGGAGTCCATGCCGGCATCGTTGTCAATATGCGCATGACCTCCTTCTTGACAGAAGGCGGGACAGGCCTTTCTTCAACCCCTTTCGATGTTATGCGTTCAAGCCCCTTTATTTCAATATTGGAGAGCTTCCCGTTCTTTTCTACTACAAATGCAATATCCATTTCCACTTTTTCCGGAGCACCAGCAGGTCTGCGATAGTGGTCAATAATATAATCCTCTACACTCCCTGTCTTCCCATTAAAAACGGGCCATTTATCAACATTTGAGGTGTAAATTTTGTTATCCTGCGCCTGAACAGGACTCTGAATACCGCACATCATAAAGATGGCTAACAGGCTTGCCAATCGTAATACTAACGTTTTCATATATTGAATGCTATTGATGTTATAATTTCCTCTTATTCTTAATTCTGAGTGCATATATATATTATTGTCCATATTGTACCTCAATCTATATCCTCATAATGGGAATAGCCGTAACTATCCTTGTCATCAATGGCTTGCAGGAAGGCGCAGTCTCTGAGAGTGATAGCGACACAGTCCGCTCTATAAGCATTGTTGAATCCGTCCCAAGTCATGCCAACCCTGCCCTGTGGAAGATTCCAGCGTAGATTAATTTCGTGAGGTCTCGGACTTCCACCATATCCGTGGTCATCGTAATACGGTTCCGTGACTATGGTCTGCTTCATATATTCAAGCATGGGCATCATTTCGTCCTCACTGATTTTCCTTTTGGTCTTTACGATTACCAGCCCTATCAGGTCTTTTCCGCTAATGCCAGAGTCGTGGACTGTGACAGAGCAAGAACCGAATACGGGAAGTTCACAACTAAAGGTTTTCTTCTGGTCGTCTTCGCTAGAAAGGCTATATCCTGTCTGTTTCAGTATTTCTTCACAAAAAACAACCAGTGATGTGTTAAGCATAGTGTGTTGCTGAATGCAGAGGTGGTTCTCACCTACGAACATATTATCAGTACCACATTGGTTACCCATATACGTTAGATTAGAGGATCACATATTTGTTTTTATTTAAAGGCAATGGGAAGTGAGTACCTCACACGGACGGTTTTGCCTTTTTCCTTGCCAGGCTTCCACTTAGGCATGGCTTTCACCAAGCGGATGGCTTCGGCATCCAGTTTCGGAGTTTTAGACTTACTGATTTTCGGATTGGATAAGGAGCCATCCTTCTCCACTATAAACTCCACAACACAGCGTCCTATTTCCTCATGAGGTTTAATATTATCAGATAACCACTTAAATAAAGCCTCAATACCACCAGGGAATTCTGGCATTTCTTCAACAATTTCGTATACATGGTTGGGGTCTATTTCTTCTGCTTGTTCTGCATCCTCGTTAGGATCCAATTCAAATTCATGTATTTTGAAATTAAACTCATACCTATAGCGGATGGCTTTGCCATTTTTCTTGGCGGGTGTCCATTTATGCATGGCTCTTATCACACGAGTCACTTCTCTATTTACGGATGGCAGCAGCTTGGTGGTCTTCGTCTTTGTTTGTACATCCGACCCCTGCACCTGGATATTAGAGAGTGTGCCGTTGGGCTCAACCACGAAAGATATGAACACATTTTCGTATTTCTTAGCATCGGCAGGTTTACGATAATGATGCACCAGCCACCGTTCTACAGGGGACATAGTCATAACAAGTCCCGAAGACTCATTCTCCTTAGCAAACTCTGGACGTGTAATGCTAGCATCCTTATTAGCGTCTTCATACGTATAAATTTTGCCTTGTGCCTGTACATCCGCAGCAACTACGAACAGGCATACTAACGTAATTAAAAAAAATCGTTTCATATTCATATCGTTTCAGTTCATTTAATCCTTTTCAGGATGTAATAAGGGGTCTACTGCCATTGGTATTTCTAAATTTATATCCTTCTTACCTCTGACCTCTTCCATCTTACTTCTCCTATGATCTTGCAACCAGATGTGGTTCAAGGTAAAAGCGATGAAGGCCAGAGTCTCTTCTCGCTCCACTGAGCATCGAGAACTTTGCAATAATTTATGATTGCAAAGATAGTGAAAAATCTTTCAATTATCGATTTCTTGTGGCATTTTTTTCAAAAAAGTTGCTTTCCAATACTCGTACCACCAGCGTGCAGCGGCGTCGTGAGTGTCAGGTTCAGTCCATGACACACGTGATTCTTTAGACATTTTTTGAGCGCTGCCGCGCTCAAAATTCTCCCAAATGTTAAAATGAATAATAATTGAAAATAATTGGGGGAAACTTGGATTACCTATACGTATAGGTCATTTGCAGGGCGATATAGCCATTAGGCCACTTCTTCCGATCCGGATATATTTTGGCATTGCCCTTTGAGAGCAGGAACAGGTCTGGTCTTACTTCCCTGAACTCACCATGCATTCTGTTCTGTCCCTCTACATAGTCAATCATCCTAATCTGCCAGCAGCCATCGACGATGTGTATCAGCATGTTATCCAGCTTCACCTTGTAAATAGTCCGATTGCCCATGGTGTAGCTGCCAACGTATTTCATGCCTGTTTCCTGCTTCTTGCGGTATTTCTTCTTCAGTTCCTTGGCCTTGTCACGTACCTTTTCATAGAACTTGTCATATACGTTGGAACTCATTATGCCGTCGTGCTTCAGGAATGCCCTTACCTGTTTTTCCGTCAGCTCTTGCCTCATCTCTACCATTCGCACGTTGGAGGTCTTTATCCTGCCTTTGTTAAACGATATATCCTCAGCCATCGTGATGCCAAAGACCTGATGTTCCATCAGTGCTGACAGAATCTGTCCGTAGCCTGCAAGTCTGGCAGCAAAGGTGATGGTACGGCGATGGGACATCTGTTTCAGGTCGAGGTCCTTGTCCAGTTTACACGTCACAGCATAATTCAGGGTCTGTACGCGTTTCTTGAGCGGGCTGGCATGCTCCAGCACCTGCTTCACCAAATATTCCTCAAAGGTCTGACCATCGGCCAGAATCACTACTTCGTTGAGATTCTGCGTGGCATAGATATCCTCGTCTTCATCCTCCTGCGCCCTGCTACCAACTGGCAACAGGGCGATGAGGAAAAGAATCAGCAACAGTCGTCTCTCCACTTGAAGCTTATCCTAACGGTCCTCCATGAACAGCGGATCCTCAGGCATCACCATGACAGGCTTCTGCTCATAGTCTTTCAGAAGCTTGTCGGAGACGTATTTCTTGTTGACGACGAGACGGAACATATACTCGCGGAACCAGCGGTCGGTCATGATCAGGCAACCCGACTGGCCCCAAGAGGCACCCCACGAGTTCTCCACCTTCCATTTGTCGGCCTTGCCGTTGGCATCGAGATTGACAGCCGTGAGGGTCATCGCATGGGTAGAGCCGCTGTCGAAGGTACTGATGCGCTCCGCCTTCGTCATGCCGAAGGTGGTGTTGAACAGCGACGCATAGTCGAAATTCTCCGTATCGGCATAGCCGCGCTTGCGGTCGAGCTGCTTACCTACGTCATAGCTGGAATAGAGCTTGCGACCGTCTTTCAGCGAGGCGATGGCGAGCTGCTCGATATCGTCCATCGGCAGGTTAAGGTATTTCCAGTTATGGCCATCGTAGGTATGGCGATCGTACTCCACCTCAAACGTCTTGTAATAGGGGCGACGGGGGTCGTTCATCACCATGATGAAGGTGCCGTTGATGGGGCCGCCCACCGTTTCCTCATAGAACGACTTCGGTGTGTAGCGCTTGGCCTGTGTCAGCTGCTTGCCGTTCTTGTCCTTGAAGGCATAGGTAAACTCCTTGACGGGCTCTCCCAGGGTGAGGGCAAGCATGCCGTAGATCTGGCTCAGGGCCTTTTCCTTGGCTTTCTGGATATCAGCAGGTTTCTTGCCGTCGGCCACCATCTGACGCAGTTGCAAGCCATACTCACGGAGCTTCGACTTGATGATGGCTGCCATACGGGAAGTGCTCTCTGCCGAGAAGGTCTCTGGCTGTACGGACATCGGCACCAGGCCGTATTTCTCCGCCAAGTCGGAGACACCGCAGAACGTGCCGCCATCGCCAATCGGATGTTTGAAGAAGAACTGTACGCGCTGGGCGTCAATAGGCTCCTTGGCGGTATCGATGACGCCTTGCAGGAAGAGGTTCGACTTCTCCAACTGGTCGTAGAAGAACAGGTAGGCCTGAGAATACTCTACCGTCAGCGAGTCAGTACGCTTAGCGAAATTGGAGCGCAGCACATTCAGTCCACTGAACATCCAGCAGCGTCCGCTCGACTTCTGGTCGTGAATCGACTGCTTCTTCGTGTCGATGCTGAAATAGGTATCCAGCTCGCCCGCATTCGCCTGGTTCTTCGTCAAGTTGTCTATCGCATTCGAGGCTATGGCATTACGCAACGCCTTGTTGGCGGGCTGGGCAGCATACTGCTGTTCCATCTGCTGGAGCATCTGGGAAGAGATGCCTCCGCCAGCTGTCTGGGCCGTCATTGTCAGGGCATATGCCGCAGACAAGAGTATCAGGGTCTTTCTCATAACTTACTTCTTCTTTTTGGATGAAATCTTGATGGTCTTCGTGGTCTTGGGAGTCGTAGTCTTCGAAGATGAAGACTTCGTGCTCGCGCCACCTGAGGCCTGATAGTACTTCTGTGCCTCAGGCATCCATCCCTGAATCTGCTTGATACGTGTCGCGTCAGAAGGGTGACTGCTCAGGAACTCTGAGGTCTTCTTGCTGGAGCCGGCTGCTGACATACGCTGCCAGAAGCCCACTGCCACCTGCGGGTCGTATCCAGCCATAGCGGCAAAGATAAGTCCTAGATGGTCGGCCTCGCTCTCGTGATTACGGGAGTAGTGCAGGTTCTGCAACTGCAGGCCTGACGAGAGGATGCTCTGTCCTACCGACACTGCGGTACTGCTGGCTCCCAGGACGCCTGCTACGGCAGAGCCAATCTGCATTCCGTACTGCTGGCGATACTGCGTGCTGTACTGCTCGGCAGAGTGTCTGGCAACAGCATGGGCAATCTCATGACCCAGTACGATGGCCAGCGACGGCTCATCCTGCGTCACAGGCAGCAAGCCCTCAAACACACAGATCAGTCCGCCAGGCATACACCAGGCATTCACGCTCTGGTCCTGTACCAGGTTGAACTGCCACTTATAATACTGCACGTCCTCGGCCATACCGTTATTCTTCAGATAGGTCTCCACGGCTGTGGCCAGTCGCTGCCCTACCCTTTTCACCATAGCGGTATTCGCCTGATTCGTCGAAGGCTTGGCCGTCTTCATATAGTCAGTATACTGCTGTGTCGCAAGACTCAGCATCTCACCATCGCTCACCACCAGGTTCTGTTTACGACCTGTAATGGGCACTGTCTTGGTCGTTCCGCAACTGACCAGAATCAGCGCCACGACTACAAAAAGAATTGATTTTAAGTGTTTCATATCATTCGGTTGTTTGTTTTCTGATTGCAAAAATAAAAAAAATCGGGCAAAGTACAAAACTTTGCCCGAAAATCCTTTCTTAAATTTCTTATTAATTGCTTACTTCAGACCGCGATTGGCCATCGTGATGTTGAGCAGCATGACGTACTTCTTGTATTGATCACGGCTCAGAACGTAGTTCATGAAGCCCAGATCCTTCTTGATGGCAGCATCGATGCGAGCGTCGCGCTCCTCTTTGCCATACTGTGTGGCGAACATCATCTCGGCACAGAATGTCTTGTGAATCTCAGCCACAGCCTCTTTCTGGTCGTCAGCAAGCTTGAGTGCCTTACCCAACTGTGTCATATTGACGTTCAGATTGTAAGCCTCAGCATTGTTAACACTGTTCATGTTCTCATTTCCAGCAAATGTGAGCGTCATGCTCAACATAGCTACTACTGTTAAAAACAATCTTTTCATTTCGTTACCCTTTCTTTTCTTTACTCGGAGCAGTTGTATTAATTCTGCCCTTACTTTTAATTAATAATGTTATCCTAAATACGCAGCCCTCTCGGCTTACGCTACTTTCCCTTTTAACGGGTAAAGCTCTTATTACCTTAGTCGCCCAGATTTCTCTGATTGACGATGCAATTGCGGTGCAAGGTGAATGTAGAGCCGAGACTTGCTCGAGCTATGCTGAGCCGCAGCCCGCAATCGCCGTTGCATCTCCAATGCGACGGCAAAGGTACGGCAAAATTGGATACCTACCAAACTTTTTAACGTTCTGTGTGCGGAAACAGTCCCTTTTCTTGACCTCCGTCAAAAAAACATTTGCCTATTTCAAAATAAATTCGTACCTTCGCAGCCAAATTGTGAATTAAACAGACTATGAGTAATAATCCAAATAAATACATTGCCGTAAGCTACCGTCTGTACGTAGATGGCGACAACGGCAGAGAGATGGTGGAAGAGGCCACTGCAGAGCAGCCTTTCCACTTTATTAGTGGTTTCGGCATCGCACTGGATGCCTTTGAGAAGAAACTGATTGACGTGCCCAAGGGAGAGGACTATGAGTTCTCGCTGGACAAAGAGGAGGCCTATGGCGACTATGTGGCAGAGCGCGTAGTGGAACTGGATCGCGAGATTTTCAGCATCAACGGCCACTTCGACCACGAACATATCTACGTTGACGCTATCGTGCCCCTGCAGAACGAGGACGGTAACCACTTCTACGGCAAAATCGTGGAGATTGGCGAGGAGAAGGTGAAAGTTGACCTGAACCATCCGCTGGCTGGCGAGACCTTGCATTTTGCAGGAAAGGTACTGGAAAACCGTGAGGCAACCAACGAGGAAATTCAGGGCATGATCAATCGCATGAGTGGCGGATGCGGCTGCGGATGCGACCACGACCACTGTGGCGGCGACTGCGGCGACCACTGCGGACACGAGCACGGAAACGGCTGTGACTGCGGGCACTGTCATTAAAGAGGTGAGAGGTAAGAGGTGAGAGGTAGAATGAACACTTTTGGCAACATATTCACACTGACGACATTCGGAGAGAGTCACGGCGAGGCCATTGGCGGCGTCGTGGACGGTATGCCTGCGGGCATCGAGATCGACCTGGACTTCATCCAGAGCGAACTGAATCGTCGTCGTCCAGGACAGAGCAGTATCACGACCAGCAGACAGGAGGAGGATGTGGTAGAACTGCTCAGCGGTGTGTTTGAGGGTCGCAGCACGGGTTGCCCCATCGGCTTCGTAGTGCGCAATACCAACCAACACTCCCAGGACTATGAGAATATGCGCGAACTGTTCCGTCCCTCACATGCCGACTATACCTATTCTTATAAATATGGACATCGTGACCATCGTGGCGGCGGCAGGTCGTCAGCACGTATCACCATCAGCCGCGTAGTAGCTGGTGCACTTGCCAAACTGGCGCTCCGACAGGTGGACATACAGATTCAGGCATATACCTCACAGGTGGGGGATATCCGTCTGGATCGTGACTATCGGAAATACGACCTCTCATTGACAGAGACGAATGCCGTGCGCTGTCCTGACCCCACAAAGGCAGAAGAGATGGCCCAGCTGATTACCCAATTGAAGGCGGAAGGCGACACCATCGGAGGAGTCATCACCTGTGTGGTGAAAGGCTGTCCCGCAGGATTGGGAAACCCTGAGTTTGACAAGCTGCATGCTGCCCTAGGCGCTGCTATGCTCAGTATCAATGCCGTGAAGGGATTTGAATACGGAGAGGGCTTCGATGGCGTGACAGCACGCGGCTCAGAACAGAACGACGTATTTGTGAGCCGTGAGGGACAGGTTGACACACTCACCAATCACAGCGGGGGCATACAGGGCGGCATCAGTAACGGACAGGACATCTATTTCCGCGTGGCCTTCAAGCCTGTGGCTACCCTACTCCGCGAACAGGACACCATCGATATTCATGGCAATGCCGCTAAACTGACGGCAAAAGGACGCCACGACCCTTGCGTGCTGCCTCGTGCCGTACCCATCGTGGAATCGATGGCAGCAATGACCATTTTGGACTATTATCTATTGAACAAAACCACGAAATTATAGGTTTTTTGCATTAACATATAAAAAAAATGCAAAAATCTTTTGGTGTTCAAAAATATTATACTATCTTTGCAATTGCTATCAAGAGGGTTTGTGAAAATCCGGATATGCTTTAGTTAAGTCTAGTTTAGTTTTTGTGTTGGTTGAGAGCAGTCGGTTTGACTGCTCTCAAGTTTTTTTATTCCAAACACCCAATCACCTCCGTAATAGAACGGCATCCATGACTGTCGAGCCAGTCGTTGATACCATCACGCACCTTGATGGTAACGGCAGGATCAATGAAGTTGGCGGTACCTATCTCTATCGCTGTAGCACCAGCCATAAAGAACTCGATGGCATCTCTTGCATTCATGATGCCTCCCAAGCCGACAACAGGTATCTTGACGGCTTTGGCAACTTGCCACACCATACGCAAAGCAACGGGTTTAACGGCAGGACCACTTAATCCGCCCGTATTGATACTCAGGACAGGACGACGTTTCTCAATATCAATCGCCATACCCATCAGCGTATTGATCAGAGAGACGCTGTCGGCACCCTGCGCCTCACAGGCACGGGCTATCTCCGCAATATTCGTCACATTGGGCGAGAGCTTGACAATCAACGTCTTGTGATAACGCTCACGGACAGCCTTCACCACACTCTCCGCCCCTGCACAAGTGACTCCGAAGGCCATTCCGCCGTCTTTCACATTGGGACAGGATATATTCAGTTCGATAGCGGGAATCTTTTCCAGCGCATCAATACGGGCAGCACACTCCGCATAATCCTCTGGAGAGGAACCACTGACATTGACAATCATATTCGTATCGATATCCTTGATCTGCGGATAGATATGCTCACAGAAATAGTCAACTCCCTTGTTCTGGAGTCCCACGCAGTTCAACATACCCTGTGGCGTCTCTGCCATACGCGGATAATCATTGCCCTCACGGGGATTCAGCGTGGTACCCTTCACAATGATACCACCCAGACCATCCAGAGGGATGAAGTCTGCAAACTCCAAGCCATAACCGAAGGTTCCTGATGCCGTCATCACTGGATTCTTCAGCGACAGACGACCTATCTTGACACTTAAATCTGCCATAACAACTGTTTTACGTTAAATACTGGGCCTTCCTTACATACACAGAGGTTGCCCTTCGTGGTTTTCTCTACACAACACAGACAGGCTCCCAAACCACAAGCCATCATATTCTCTAATGAAGCCTCGCAATCGATGTCAGCCTGCCTGGCATAACGGGCTACAGCCACCATCATCGGCTTGGGACCACAGGTGACTATGCGGTCGAAACGCTCTTTCTGCAACACGGAATGATTCGTCACAAAGCCTTTCTCGCCCTCAGAACCGTCTTCCGTGGTAATGAAAACGCGTCCATACTGGCGGAACAGGTCGATTTCCAACAAATCAGCTTTGGTACGGGCTCCCAAGAGGAAGGTGGGTTCAATACCTGCTTTCTTCATCTCAGCACCCATATACAGCAAAGGAGCCACGCCAACGCCTCCGCCTACGAGCAGGATACGTTCAGCAGCCTGTGTAGGCATCGTAAAACCATTACCCAGCGGCAATACACAGTTGACGATATCACCTGCCACCAATTCGCCCATCCGACGGGTTCCGTCACCTATCATCGCCACCATAAGCCATAATTCGTTATGGGTCTTATCCACGAAATTGATGGAGATGGGACGACGCAGGAAAGTGGTCTCAGAACCATCCACACGGACTTCGACAAACTGTCCTGGAAGCATGTCAGGAAGGGGTTTTTCAGCAGTCAAACGAAGAAGTACATGCTTAGGACTGATGCGCTCCGCCTGTTTGACTGTCAAATCAAGAATAAATTTCCTCATATTCCTTATATAATATAGAATTCAAGTTTCGCATGTTTCACATTCTCTACTTCTAGAGGTGAGAGGTAAGTGGTGAGAGGTGAGAGATTACTTCTGACACTCCCTTTTTACCTATATTTTTCTAAGTTTATCCAGCTATTCTCTAACCTCTTACCTCTCTCCACTCACCTCTAAAGACTGAGCAAGTCTTACATGCGAATGTCGAGTAATATAGAATTTGAGTGCGAAATTACGAAAAAAAAACGAGAACACAAACAAATGTGTTCTCATTTAGACTTTGCCGGAACAAATGTCTCATAGGTCTGATCATCATAATAGACCCGTATTTCTGTCACTTTTCGAGGCTCTTTGTCAATTATTTTCACAATTTTAGGAGCATTTTCCAATGGTGTATTATGTACACCCTGCGAAAATGGGGCTCCAGAAGGTCCCAAAACGGGCTGATCGAAGTCTATCATCTGTTCAACAGTCGAATTTTGGGAGGCATCAGAAGCCGTAGAATCGCCTGTAGAAGGGGATATATACATATTTCCGACGCCCATCAGAAGCCAATCAGTACTGATCGAAGGGAGTTTATTTTTGATCGCCTCGACCACATTCAGGGTGGGGCGGGTCCTTCCATTGAAGATACTACTCAAGGTTGCGGGTGACAAACCAATAAAATCAGCAAACACTTGTTGACTCATGTGCTGCTCATCCATAATGCGTTTAATTCTGTCTTTCATTTACTCGTCAAGTCATTTTTGGGCAAAAATGCCAGTTTTTCATTCACTTTACAAAGATAAAACAAATTTTTCAAACCCACAACATTTATAACGAAAATTTTAATCTTAAAAGTTCATGTTTTGATTTTAATATTTGTAAACCTAACCGATTAGGTTTTAAAAAACAGATGTTGATTTGTAAACTCTAAATTCGTGTTGCTAAATAAAACTCGCAAAATAATTGAGTAATATTTGCTAACTAATTGGCTTTAAATTCATTAATTGTCGTAAACAAAGGGTTTGCGACTATTATATGCAAGTTTAGTTTGCTAAAAACCTGCAAATTATGCATTCTTTACATAAATAAAATGATATAAATACCTCGTTTTTAACAACTTACACAAGAATACTCTTTGCGAATATGCATGATACGCCGTATTTTTAGACGTTATTTCGATTTGTAAACCTACATTTTAGCTCTAAAAATGCGCTACAAATGCAAAGATTGCACGTTTTGCATTTCAAAACTGATTTACATTTTTCCACCTGTTTACAAATGCAAATCAACAGAACAAAACGCAACCAAACGTTAACACTAAATTTTTTGCTTCAAAAATGACGAAATTTGCAAAATTTTAAAGGATTCAGAACAATCGACCAAATCGTCAAAAACAAGCAAATTCTAGAGGGGGAAAAAAGAGAAAAAACGCTTTTCCCATCGGCTTTTGAACCCTATTTTTTATGTTCAGGATTTTGGGTAAAATAGAAAAAAACAGCCCAAAATTGACTGTTTTTTAGTGCAAAATGAAGAAAATAAGCTCTTTCATCAACTCCCCTGGAGGGGTGTTTGGGTTGTCCAAACCCTTACTTTTGGCATCAATTTCCCTTATTTTGCCAATAATCTGCATCACTTTCATTCCAGAATAGTTCCTGAGCCCAGTCATATAGTCTTTTGCAAGCCATCCTTTGCCCAGATCCAACCACTGCGCTACCCCATCCTGGCTGTTTTTTTGAGGACAATAATAGGCAATCATCAGATTTTGGAAGTAATTAAAGAGCATTGGGAGGAAAGAATAGATACTTCCTGCCTTTGGATTTTCGTCAAAATATTTCACAATCTGATTGGCCTTGAAGATATTTCTGTTCACAATGGCGTCTCTGAGCTCGTAACCATTGAAATCCTTGCTCACTCCTACCTGATCCTCCACCACTTGCGGAGTCACTCTCCTATCCTGCTCTGGAAGCGACAGCAAAACCTTGTTTAATTCGCCCACCAGACGGCTTAAATCGGCTCCTACAGCGTCTGCAATCAGTTGGGTGGACTTCGCGTCGATACTGGCCCCTTTCGCCGTCAGAAAGCCTTCTATGAAGGCGGGAAGGTCACGATCGCGCAGTTTCTTGCTCTCAAAAAGGACGCCAACCTGTTGGATAGCCTTCACATATTCCTTTTTCCGCCCGTCTATCGTACCGTTTTTATGGCACATCACGAGGATGGTAGAGGGCATCGGAGCCTTGAAATACTTCTCCAACGGCTCTGTATTCTTCACATTCTGGGCCTCCTTGACGATCAGGACCTGATATTCTGACATCATCGGATAGCGTTTGGCAGCATCCACAATCTGCGATGCCGTCACGTCAGAACCAAACAAAATGGTCTGGTTGAAGTCGCGCTCCTCAGGCTGTAACACGTTGTCTGCTATCCAATTACTGATCAAGTCGATATAATACGGCTCATCCCCCATCAGATAATAGACGGGAAGGAATTTGCGCGCTTGTAAATCGTGCATGATACTGTCGTATGTTACTGTTGCCTGAGCCATGATGCAAAGGTAATGTAAATCGAGCGAAAAGCCAAATGATTAGGGGTTTTTATTTTGATTAGGCAACGAAAGGATAAAACGCGTACCTTCTGTATAGGTATCATCCAATTGCAGGTCTCCACCCAGGATACGGGCTATACGACGAGCCATCGTCAGTCCGAGTCCCAGTCCGCGCTTAAAGGAGTCTACTTTATAGAATTTCTCGAAGATACGCTCACGCTGGTCTGGGGGAATACCAATACCTGTATCTGTCACGCTGATATTCAATATGGACAAATCGTCCGACAGCTGCGCTTTCAGCTTGACACTCCCCTTCTCCGTGAATTTCATGCTGTTGCTGACCAACTGGCGCAAAATGCGTCCTAAGGCCTCTGCATTGCTGGTGATGGTCTGCGAATCGTCCACCATCGACTCGTAGAGCAGCTCCAGACGCCCGTTATTGACCTGCTGGGCCCTGTCTATAATGTCCCTACAGAATCCGTTCACCTGTATCGTATCCCTCTCCTCATAACGGTTCTGGCTCTCATTCTCAGAGAACTCCAGCAGTTCATTGACAAAATTCGTAATTTCGCGCGTATTGGATTCTACGCTATTCACGATATGCACACGCTCCTCATTTGTCAGTTGGTAGTTAGGACTACCCATCACCTGTGCGAAACCTGTTATTATATTCAGTGGCGTACGAATTTCATGACTGACATGTTGGATAAAGGCTGTCTTCATACGATCACTCTCCTGAGCATGATCAAGTGCCACAGCCAGTTCGCGGTTCTTCTGACGCAGACGATTCACGAAATAAAGTCCCAAAATACCTATCAACAACAAAGCGGCGATGATCACGCCCAATACGATATAGACATAGCGTACGTGCTCCTCCTCCTGCTCTTTCTCCAGCTCATCGACCTTAAAGAGCGCATTAAACTCATTCAACTGGTTTTTCACGCTGTTGATATTCAGGGAATCAGCCAGCATATACACCTGTTTATACAGACAGGAAGCCTCTTCAAACTTCTGCGACTGGAACAAGATCTCCGCCCGCTGTTTCTTCAGCATCAGTACACCAGAGGGATCTTCCTGGATGGTATATCGCCCTATAATCTGATTGTTGAAGTTCAAGGCTTTCTCATAGTCGCCTTTCTTCATGTACAACTGCCCCATGTTATAGAACACGGTCAACTGCGAGTTGTCCCTCAGATCCTTGGTGGCCTCGTAAGCCTTCGTCAACAGCTTTTCTGCCTCATTAAGCTTACCCAGACCCATGAGTGCCGAAGCCCTTGAGTTATAATAGTAGGTGTAATAGGACGAGGTGCTACCCTTCTCGCCTTCCAGTCCCAAATTCTTCTTATTGGAGTCCAGATAGGCTCTCCACTGGTCTGTGATTTCCAGCATCCGCTTGTAGTTCTTGACTTCCGACAAGACGGAGCAGTAATACGGATAGACGTCCAACAGCGTGGAAGAGCCCTCTTCCGACTTGTCCAGGGCTTTGATACAACGCTCGTAGGCCGCTATCGCCTCATCATGCAGTCCGATGTCCATATAGGCATTTCCCATGCCATATGAGGCGAGTCCGATACCATAGTTATTCTCCCGTTTCTGGGCATCCTCATACATCCTTTTCACCTCTCGCAGGGCGGTATTGCTTCGCCCTGTAAAGATATGGTGATTGACAATCAGTACCCAGATGTCATAATAGTACTTCCAGTCTTTCTGCTTGAGCAGGAACTCCTGTTGCTTGGGAAATTCCAACAGGAGCGAGTCCTTCATATCCGCATTGTAATAGTAATACAGCAAAGCTACACGTGCCGTCCCCTGCATCTTCACGTCTCCCTGACGTTTCGCCTCTGCCAGCAGTTCTGTAATACTGTTGCGTTCCTGTTTGACATCCCCCGCATAATAGCAGATATTATAGATTTTATAATAGGCTTCCAACAAATTTCTTCCCTCCAGTTTAGGTATTTCACGACGGATAGCGTCAATTTGCTGCTGATAAGATGCCTGTGCCCTACTTTTCATGGGAAACAGGAAAAGGAGCAGATATATAGTTGTCAAAAAATGATTCTTAAACATAGTTTTTTTTAGGTTTTCGCGATTTTATCGCAAAGATACAAAAATAATTGAAAATTGAGAATTGAAAATTGAAAATTATTTGTATTTTTGCAATATGTACGAACTGAATCTTCCCAAATACGAGATACAACTGGGCGGTACGAAGGAGAAACCTGAGATTTTCGACTTCCTTCGTCATCGCTTCGTGAAACTGACACCAGAGGAATGGGTGCGTCAGCATTTTGTACATTGGCTGGTAGAGCACAAAGGCTATCCTAAAGGACTGTTAGGCAATGAGATAGAGTTGCGGAAAGGAGATAAGAAACTGCGCTGCGACTCCATTCTCTATGACCAACAGACCCAGCCCAAGATGATTATCGAATACAAAGCCCCTACCGTCGCCATTACCCAAAAAGTATTCAACCAGATTGCGGTCTACAATCTGCTCCTGCATGTCGACTATCTGATGATCAGTAACGGACTACAACACTATTGCTGTCGGATGAACTACGAACGCAATAGCTACGATTTCCTGACGGAAATACCTGATTATAAAACATTATAGGCGTGGATTTCTCCACGCCTATACTTTTTCTTTATGCCTCCTCCTCAGGAACCTGTGGTTCATCTGCGGCTTTCTTGGTGGTCTTGCGGATAGCACGCTTGCGGGTCTTCTTTTCCTCTGTACCAACAGGTGCTACCTTCACGCCAGCGAGCTCTGGGTCTATCATGATACGACCGCAATACTCACAGACGATAATCTTCTTGTGCATCTTGATATCCAACTGACGCTGGGGCGGAATCTTATTGAAGCAGCCACCACAGGCATCACGCTGTACATAGACGATACCCAGACCATTACGGGCATTCTTACGGATGCGCTTGAAGGAAGTCAGCAGACGGGGCTCAATCTTGGCCTCCAGCTCTTTCACTTTAGCCTTCAGCTTATCCTCCTCGGCACGGGTCTCATCCATAATCTCGTCCAGCTCGCCCTTCTTGACCTCTAAGGCCTGCTGGCGATCCTCGATGATTTCCTGGTTCTTAGCCAGTTCCTCTTTCTTCTCGCCAATACGAATCTGAGCCTCCTTGATTTTCTTGTTGCAAAGCTCGATTTCCAACGACTGGAACTCAATCTCCTTAGACAGCGTGTCATACTCACGATTGTTCTTCACATCATTCAACTGAGTCTTGTAACGCTCCACACTGTTCTTTGCAGTCTCGATATCACCCTTCTTCTGGGAGATAGCAGACTCATACTCCTTAATCTCGTTCTGAATCTTCTCAATACGAGTGGTAAGACCTTCAATCTCGTCCTCAAGGTCTTGTACTTCCAGAGGCAGTTCACCTCTCAGGGCACGCTTCTCGTCAATAGCTGAGAGCGTTGTCTGCAGCTGATAGAGGGCCTTCAGGCGCTCCTCAACAGGCATCTCATTAGGATCTTTCTTTGCCATAATTCTTTCTTTTTTAATATGTCGTTATTACGTTATATCGTGATCACGATTTATAGATAATAAATCGGATTGGTGCTAATCGCTGTGATAAAGGTCTTCACGTCAGGACACTCCTTCTGGATAATCTCGCGGAAGATCTCGCTGGTGAATTGCTCACTCTGATAATGCCCGATGACACATATCTGCAGGCGCTGCTCATAGCCGAAATACTGATGATAATGCATCTCGCCCGTGATAAAGGCATCAGCCCCCTGGGCAAGGGCATCACCCAACAGGAAATCCCCTGCTCCGCCACAGATGGCCACCTTACGAACGGGTCTGCGCAGCAACTCGTTACACATGACACACTCTACATCAAAGCGTTTCTTCACCATCAGGATGAAATCGTCAGCTGCCATCGCTTCAGGGAGACAGCCTACTACACCACTACCAGCCTCGATACCATCCATGTTCTTCGCCGCAAAGAAATTGACATCAGTGAGTCCCAGTTTCTCTGCGATCTTCCAGTTCACGCCATCCAAGGCGTTATCCATATTGGTATGCATCGACACCACTACGATATCGTGCTTGATGGCCTTGATGACACAACGCTGTACGTAGTCGGCATCTGTGATTTGCTTGAGTCCACGGAACAGCAACGGATGATGACTCACGATAAGGTTACACCCCTTCGCGATAGCCTCGTCCACGATTTTCTCGTTGACGTCCAGACACAATAATGCCCCTGAAACCTCCGCCTCTGTCAGTCCTACTTGCAGGCCAGCATTATCCCAGCTTTCCTGTAAGGGCAGGGGCGCGAATCGTTCAAGGGCGCTCAGCACTTGCTTTATTTTCACGCTTCTAAAGTATGTTTACAGCGCAAAGATACTGCTTTTTTGGCAGATATCACTCGCTGCACACTATTTTTTAGTGTTATTTAAAGATTTCGTCGTCGTGCTCGTGACAATAGCTCGTACCATCGAAGCAGTGCGTACACAGCCGCTCCTTGGGTACTCCTATTGATTCGATAAGGTCTTCCAGCGTGGCAAATTTCACACTGGTCAGTCCCAGTCTGCGAGCAATCTCGCTGACCATCCGCTGATATTCCGGCGTGCCTGTCTTGGCATATTTCTCCAGATTCTTCTTGTCGTCACCCTCAAAGTCCTTGATGATACGACGGGTTATCAGCTCCATATCCGTCTTCGACGAGGTAAAGCCGATGAATGGACAGCCATAGACCAGTGGCGGACAAGAGATACGCACATGCACCTCCTTCGCACCGTTCTCGAAGAACGTACGCACATTATCACGCAACTGGGTACCACGCACGATAGAGTCGTCGCAGAACACGATGCGCTGGTCTTTCAGGATGGCAGGGTTGGGAATCAGCTTCATACGGGCCACCAGGTCACGTCGCAACTGGTTACCAGGAGTAAACGAACGGGGCCACGTAGGGGTGTATTTCAGGACAGCACGCTTGTAGGGAATCTGCTTACCATGAGAATAGCCTAATGCCATACCCACACCAGAGTCAGGAATACCACATACCAGGTCGGCCTCCACCTCTTGGTCCTGCTCGCCGACGATTCTGCCGTTTCGTTCACGTACATATTCTGTATTGATGCCCTCATAGTCGCTGGCAGGGAATCCGTAGTACACCCACAGGAATGAACAGATCTGGCAACGGCTCAGCGGCTTCTGCATCACCTCTTCCCCATCCTTCCGCAGACGGACAATCTCGCCTGGACCAATATGACGCTCTATCTGATAATCGAGGTTCGGAAAACTCGTCGTCTCACTCGATACGGCATAGGCACCATCCTTGCGCCCGATGGCAATAGGTGTACGTCCCAGGAAGTCACGGGCAGCAATGATACCGTCTTCCGTCAGGATCAGCATCGAACAGGAGCCCTGAATCTTCTTATAGACATTATTGATGCCCTCCACGAAGGTATCGCCCATATTAATCAGCAAAGCTACCAGCTCCGTCTGGTTGATATTGTTGGCAGACATCTCACTGAGGTGCATCCTTTGGGCCAGCAATTCTTCGGCTATCTCACGCAGGTTATTGATTTTCGCCACAGTCACTACGGCATAGCGTCCCAAATGGGAGTTGACGATGATAGGCTGCGGGTCGGTATCACTGATCACACCAATTCCCTGATGCCCCTTGAAATTGTCGAGCTCGTCCTCAAAACGGGAACGGAAATACTGACGTTCCAAAGAGTGGATGGAGCGATGGAAACCGCTCTCCTCATCAAAAGTCACAAGTCCTGCACGCTTAGTTCCTAAATGCGAGTTATAATCGGTGCCGTAAAACAAGTCGTTTACGCAGTCTTTTGTGGAAATAGTGCCGAAAAAGCCACCCATATTTTTACCTTATTTATATTAATACCCTGTTTAGGCCTGCAAAATTACAAAAAAATCAGAGATAATCTACTAACTCTTTCAATTTTTTTGTAATTTTGTGGCGTTAATTGACGAGAACAGGTATGTCACTACGACTCCAATACACGTTGGGATGCGCACTGGTAGTACTCGGCGGCCTGATTTATCTGGCCTTCCGCCCTACCACCATCCTCATGTTCCACGTCGCCGATGGCATGGGACTGATGCCTTTAATCATGGCGTGGAGAAGCCTGATGGCTGCCTGGCAACCTGCAGAGTTCTGGGTCTATTCCCTGCCAGGAGGCTTATGGGCTGCCGCCTATATCCTCCTCGTATACGGGCTCCTCTCGCGACAGTCTGCCCTACTCCGTCTGACCATTGCCAGCAGCATTCCCCTGGTGGGAGTCGTCTCTGAGCTGCTGCAGGGAGTACATGGTCTCCCAGGAGTCTTCGACTGGACCGACCTGCTATGCTACGCCACACCACTGGTGTTATTATACATATACGAAATCATTAAAAACAAAAGAATATGTCATGGATGGATCGCTTCAACAGTAAGCAACTAACAATCGTTATCGTGTGTATCACAGCCTTCTTCATCACGTTGGCTGTATTTACGATGGTCGTAGGCAGCGACGACTCAAGTAGTTCTAAAGAACGCCATCTCGTCATCGACGGCGATGGTGATGATGCAAGTGGACGCAAATACAAGTTCACGGACGAGGACCGTTCTGAAGGCGGTGGCGACAGTACTGTCGTTGTCAACAAGCCCATCGAGGGTGACCCCTACGAGGAACTCAACGACCTGATTGGCCTCGAGGAGGTTAAGGCAGAAGTACGCTCCCTGGCCAATTTCGTAAAGGTACAGAAACAGCGTCAGGAAAAGGGTCTGAAGACTCCTAACCTCAGCTATCACCTCGTATTCACAGGCAGTCCTGGTACGGGTAAGACCACTGTGGCACGTATTGTGGCACGTATCTACAAAGACCTGGGCATCCTGAAGAAAGGTCATCTCGTAGAGACAGACCGTTCTGGACTCATCGGACAGTACGTAGGCCAGACAGCACCTCGTGTCAATGCGATGTGTGACTCAGCCCTGAATGGTGTGCTCTTCATCGACGAGGCCTATGCCATCACCCAGAGTGAGTCAGGCAACGACTACGGCGCAGAGGCTGTAGCTACCCTGCTGAAACGTATGGAGGACGACCGCGACCGCCTTGTCGTCATCGTGGCCGGCTATACCAACGAGATGAAGAAGTTCATCGACACCAACCCTGGTCTGCAGTCCCGTTTCAACCGCTACATCCACTTCCCCGACTATAGCTCGGACGACCTCTACAAGATTTTCCGCAAATATCTGAAGAAGAACGAATATACCATTACCCAGCAGGCTGCCACCTATCTCAAGGAGCGCCTCGACTATGCCGTCGAGCATAAGGACCGCAACTTCGGTAATGCCCGTTTCGTTCGTAACGTCTTCGAGAAGACCATCCAGGCCCAGGCCAACCGCATAGCCAAAGCAGGCAAGGTTCCTGATGAAGAACTGGTAGAGATCACCCTCGCAGATGTCAAGAATGCGATATAAAGACCAATAACAAAGCCTGGGCAAATCGCCCAGGCTTTTCTTTTTCACTTCTCCAAATCTCCACAAGGCTTGTGGAAAAGCGAATTTCTCAGTTAATCCGAAATCACAACGTAATGCTCAATATCTCACGTGCAAAGCGGTGTAAACCATTTATAATACGATCAGCCTGCTTTTGACGTGGAACAGAACGACGATGTAGATAGTTGGAGAGCTGTTTCTGATGAATACCCGTCATACGTTCCAGTCCTGCTAATGACAGATATTCGCCATAGTACTCCAAGAAACTGGGGACATCGAATTTCCATTCTATTTCAAACTCTCCTTTTATCTGTTTTGGCCAACGGTCTTCTGGGAGATTCTTTTTGATAAGGCTGATAGCCTCCATTGCATCAGCCTTAACAGCCTCTATGCTATCGCCAGCAGCATAGATGCCATCACAATTATCCGAATAGGCATCAAAGAAGTCCTTAGACTTTTCAATAATCATTATAATCTTTTCCATGACACAACGGTAATTATTTAATAATCCATATTTTGTCTCAAGTACATCGTTCTTAAATTCCGTACTTTCTTATTAGTTTATTAGCAATCCCTGTTCCCATCTCTTTTGCTCCAAGATAAGGAATGGGTTCTGTCATTACACCATCTTTTAGATAGAAGTAGTGACTTCCTTCTGCATGGTCAAATTTATATCCAGCTTTGATGAATCTTCTGTGTAGTTCAGAACTTTTCATTATTGTCTTATTTGCTGTTTTATGCTGCAAAAATAGTAATTTTTCTATTAATGACCAAATTTAGTGCAGCAAAAATAGAAAAAATGCTATTATTTAACATTCCTCTTACATCATCCCATTCCCGCTAACGCGCCTACCCGTAGCCTTCATCCCTCTTACATCTTCTCCTCCCACACCACTAAGTCACGAGGCAGGGCAATTTTCTTGGCCTCACCACGTAAGCCATCGATATAAAAAAAGAGCGGCACCATTCATATAAGAGGTGCCGCATGACTTTCAATCGATTCATACAAAGTTAATATGAAGGTGGCTGATTATCATCCCCGCCTGGCTCGTCAGAATCTTTGTCATTTGCATCCTGAATAACGCTTATAGAGATGTCATCAACTCCCTCACCACTAATTATCATTTGTCCTGAGCGCTGTTCTGCTTTGGGATTCTCACCTACAGAAACGGTAACGGTAGCACTTCCTTTTCCTGAAGTCATGGAGAGGGAGCACCATTCCGGACAAGTGATAGTCCAATTGATATTACTGGTGATACTGAAGTTCTTATTACCACCTTTCTTTTCATAGTTCAATGATGACACATCTGCTGACAAAACTGGATTTTCGGCTGATGCCATCAACTGGGTAACAGTAACTTTTCTTTCAGGAAGAGATCCGCCCTTGACACTCAATACTGCAAAACGTTCTGCATTCGTTGTGTTTTTACCAGCGGAGATGGTGATTGTCTGGTTTCCATTACCAGACATAGGATTGATTGTTATCCAATCAGCATCCTTCGTTATTGTCCAACTACAGTTAGCAGATATTGAAATCTCCTTTGACTCTCCGTCACCCAACAACTGCACATTAGGGGTTATGCTCAGATAGTCTTTACTGACTTGAGGTCCATCGTCACCTCCCCCACCTCCATCACCTCCTCCGCAGGCAATGAGGATGACGCACCCTAATATAAGGTTTAAATAATTATAAAGTCTCTTCATTTTCAGTCTCTTTTAGAAGAAAAACATCAGTCCTATATTCAGATTAAATCCATCCGTCCAGCTCTTGAAAGTACTGTCGAAATTAGACAACACCTTGTATTGGTCGTTTTTAGCCACTCCAAAGTCGTATTCTGGTGTGATATGCAATTTAAAACGGTCACTGATAGAAGCCACAAGCCTCACTGCGCCAAACATAGAGAACGAACTGGCAGAATCATAATCACTACTACCACTGACGACCTCACTTCCACTATAAATATTATATGCTCCACCAATCTGAGGCATAATGCTGAAGAAATCTGTCAATCTGAAATCATATCCATAACGCAGTTGTATTCTGGTAGCCCTATAATTATAGGCTCCTGTAACAGTAGAACTCGCATCATACAGATACATATCGTCAGTCTTGTTCAGTCCAAATACAGCTCCAAGTTCGATGTTGTGATGATTGATATCAAAGCCCAATGCTACAGACGGTCCTGATATCGACACTATATTATATCCGGCACCCACATAGATATTGTGACCTTTATTGGCTTTCCTTCTTTTAATAGCCTCATCCGTGATGGACAGTTCTACATCATAAGTAACCTTGGGCTCGATGGTGACAGGAATCTCATAGCCGACAAGTGGCATATAACCATTTTTTCTTACTGTCAGGCGCTTTGTTCCCTTGGGTACATACATCCGAATCTCGCCTTTCAGATTATCTTGTCGCATCATTCCCATATTCGGCTCTATCGTAAAATCCTTGTCCCTTACCAGGAAACGGATCAGTGCACAAGCCTCACCCGTATTGTCATAAACAGGGTTTGTACTGGCTGCCAAGTTCGTGTAATTACGCTCAAAACGAGTAATTTGGATGTCCTGTGCCTTCAATTGACATACAGTTGCTAGTAGCAACATTGATACTAAAATCTTCTTCATAGTCTTTTATTTTATTATTTGTTTCTTTCCGTTGATGATATAGACGCCCTTTCTTGAAGGTGTTTTGACTTTGTGACCTTTCAAATCATAGACAGCACCTTCTTTCTCTAAAGGTTCGTAGCCTATCGTCTCTATATCCGTTGTCATATCCTCGAAGACATCGATATAGGCCCTTGCATTGGATGTGGTCGTCATATAGGCCTCAAAAGGATGTATATTTCGCAAGTTCATTATAAACCTGCTACCTTCTGGGCTACCACCTCTCTCTTGTGAATAATCATTAATTACATTGAGAGCCAAGAGTCCTTCATTGGCAGTCTTGTCTGTAAAGCAAGGCGTAAACGTTCTGTCCGTATAGGTTGCTGAATACACATTCTCTGTGGCCCCAACAGTAACACTGGTAGCAGTGAAAGTCACCCTGCCATTTAATCGCCATTTCGCATCATATTGTGGATTATTAGGCATACTGATGATATAAGGAGTATAGGCCTTTATACTGCCTGCAGCCACAAAGCCACTTCCTGTCAATTCATACAACCAGAAAGGTTTTTCTGCATCTTCTCGCTTCCAGTTGGCAAAAGGTACGATAGTTCCCTTGCTCTCATGTGCAATAGTCTGCACATCAAAAGGCAATGCAATGGTCTCCCATCCTCTTGACTCTCCAATACCTGTCGTCATACTGTAATAATGAGTATAAGTAATCTTCTGTGCTGTGAATGCCTGTGGACAATAGAAGCCATTGCCGCTGGATGCATCCATCAGTGTGATATTATCAGCAATGCCGTTTACTATCACATTCTTAATAGTACCGGGAGCAAATTCCGCTGCTTTGACATACAGGAGAAGGTTTGGATTGCTCACCGTAGCAGTAAATACAGCCTCAGCATTCCAGATGACTGCTGCCAGTTCTGTATTATTCTTCAAGGCATCATTATCAATACCCTTTACCGTCCATGTCGTTCCATCCTGCGTCACTGTAGCTGGCACTGTCAATACCTGCCCATAGTTTCCACCTGCCACCACGATAGACTTGTCGCTCTGCGATGTAACTGTGAAATTCACGCCCTCTACAGTCAATGCGTTGATATCCTCCTTGAACTCAACCTCAACAGTCGTATTGGCAGCCATACTTGAAATGACATAACGATTACCTGAAACCTCTGAGGTTACCTCTGTTCCATTCACCTTCACACTCTTGATACTATTACCATTGTCAGGATTAAACATCACTGTGACACTTGTTCCCTCATTCACAGTAAACTGCTGCGTCTGATTCTTGATAGTGGCAGTATTATAGACAGCAGTTCCATTACCAGAAGCAGTAATAGTTAGCGTGTAGGTAGGAATCGGGATAAGTTCAAAAGTCACCTCCAACGAAGTGTTACCTGTAATCTTACTGGTCGTATATTGGTTGTTGCTGACACTTGCCGTCACATCGGTACCATTCTGCATCACACTCTTGATGCGGTAACCGCTTTCCGGACTGATGGCTATGGTGGCATACGATCCTTCATTGACTGTAAATTGCTGCGTCTGGTTTTTCAGCGTTGTTTCACCATACGTCACACTGCCATTACCCGTAGCCGTTATACTTAGAGTATAGGTCGTTGGAGGAATCTCCTCAAAGGTCACTTCCACTGTCGTGTTAGCAGAAATATTGTTGATGATATACCTATTATTAGCAACACTTGCCGTCACATCCTGATTATTCACCTTGACGCTCTTGATTCTGTGTCCGTCATCAGCAGTTAACGAAATCGTTGCCGAAGCACCCTCTAACACTGTAAACGTATTGCTACCACTACGTACTGCGGTGCCATTATACGTTGCGAAGCCGTTACCTGTTGAAGTGATTTTCAGCGTATAAGTTGGAATCGCCTCAAACTCCACCTCCACAGACATATCGCTACTGATATTACTAATTGTATACTGGTTGTCTATGACGTTTGAAGTCACTACCACATTATTCACCTTAACACTCTTGATTCTGTTACCATTATTAGGAGCGAAGGTAATGGTTGCAGAAGTTCCTTCATTGACAGTAAATGTACTCGTCTTCCCTCGTATGGAAGTTCCGCTATAAGTGGCGGAGCCATTACCTATTGCCTTGATAGACAATGTGTAGGTCGTAGGTGGAATTATCTCAAATTCTACCTCCACAGAAGTATCGCCTGTGATACTGCTAATGGTGTATGAATTATTGGATACACTTGATGTTACATCAGTACTATTCACCTTCACACTCTTGATCCTGTAGCCATTATCTGGAGCGAAGGTAATGGTTGCAGATGTTCCTTCATTGACAGTAAATATGCTCGTCTTTCCTTGTATGGAAGTCCCGCTATAAGTAACTGAGCCATTACCTGTTGCCTTGATAGACAAGGTGTAGGTCGTGGGAGGAATTACCTCAAATTCCACCTCCACAGATGTATCGCTACTGATATTACTAATTGTATACTGGTTATCTGTGACATTTGAAGTCACTACCACATTATTCACCTTCACACTCTTGATCCTGTTACCAACAACTGGAGCGAATGTAATAGTCGCAGAAGTTCCCTCGATGACAGTAAACGTGCTCGTCTTTTCTCGTATGGAAGTTCCGCTATACGACACAGAACCATTTCCTGTTGCCTTGATGGACAAAGTATGAGTTATCGCTTCAAATATTACTTCTACAGATGTATCGCTACTGATATTGCTAATCGTATAAGAGTTATTCGACACTTTCGATGTAACATCGGTATTATTCACCTTAACACTCTTAATTCTATAGCCATTGTCTGGAGCGAATGTAATAGTTGCAGATGTTCCCTCGTTGACAGTAAACGTACTCGTCTTTCCTCGTATGGGAGTTCCATTATAGGAGACAGAGCCATTACCCGTTGCTTTAATGGACAAGACATAAGACTCAGACTCTTCTACTATTTCCTTAAAATTATTACTCCATGCAGGTATTGCCAAATATGCACTTTTTGTCCCTTTGGGAACTTGTAATATAGCATTCTCTGATATTCCACTAAAAGGACGCCAGGCATAATCTTCTACAGATGGAGGGGTAGTGGCTTTCGAAATTACCAATTGTAAATTAACACATCCACCAAAAGCTCTATCTAATATTGTCAATGTACTAGGAAGAGTAACAGATGTTATTCCTACATATTTTGCAAAAGCAAAATCATGAATCCATTCAATGCCCTCATCAATTACAATTTCACTCTCTTCATTTCCGTTAACAATAAAATGTTTTGCATAACATAATGGATTGGCGCTTGAATTCTCAAACTCGATATTACACCATGCTTTTATACTGGGTATATATACCGTTTCAATGTTATCACAACCATAAAATGCCCCTTCATAGACATCACTTAAAGTATTAGGGAATGAGACTGAAGTTATATCTATACATGAATTAAATGCATCGTCATCAATGACTTTAACGCTATAACTCTTCCCTTGATATGAAGCTGATTCCGGTATTACTATAGCACCTGTATAAGTAGATAGCTTGCCTGTTACCTTAACATTATTAGTATTGGGTATAACACTATAGTTTAGACCATTCAACTCAAATTCTATCAATCCAAATTCGACCTCCACTGCTGTATCACTATTGATATTACTGATAGTGTATGAATTATTAGATACACTAGAAGTCACATCAGTGCTATTCACTTTCACATTCTTAATCCTAAAGCCATTGTCTGGAGTGAATGTAATGGTTGCAGAAGTCCCTTCATTGACAGTAAATGTACTTGTTCCTCCTCGGACAGATGTAGCATTATATGAAGCTGAGCCATTACCTGCTGCCTTGATAGACAGTGTATATGTAGTGGAAGTCTCTTCAATTATTTCTTTAAAATCTTTCCAGCAGTCAGCAACTTTGTATACAGACTTGCAGCCATAAGGAACATAGAGGATAGCATTACTTTGATTGGAGAAAGTATTTGATGTTAAACTGACGGGTATTTTCATTTCAACCTTCACAGAAGTTAAATTGTTGCACCCATAAAAAGCATATTCTGCTATATCCTCTATGGAACTTGGCAATGTAACACTTATAAGTCCCGTAATTCCAAAGAAGGCTCGCGTTCCTATACATTTTACACTATTAGGTATTATTGTCGTCGATATTCCTGCAATCAATTTATTTGAAGCAGTTTCTATAATAGCATTACAATTATTTCGTGAATCATATGTAGTGTTATTGTTATCAACACTAAGACTTATAAGTTTATTACAACTATCAAAAGCACTATCTGCAATTCTTGAAACCTCACTAGGAATCTGTATTGATTCTATGCAAGTTCCACTAAATGCATAACTTCCAATATATTTAACACTTGAAGGTATTGTGATACTTTTTACACTAATAAGGTTTTCTGTTTTAAAATCACCAGTAAACGCATATCCTTTAATGTTTTCCACCGAATTAGGAATGATTATTGAAGTAATATTATTACATCCGATAAAGGAATAACCTCCAATAGTCGTTACTGTATAATCATTAACATTAGAGGGGATTGTTATCGTTCCTGTTGTATAGGTATTAATTGAAGGTTTAAAATAGTCATCTTGACCTACTTGACAGGTTTTGTCAGTTTCACTTATAACTCTGAAAGTCATGTTAACGCCCTCAATAGTTGTTGCCGTGAAAATATCTCCATTAGCACTCCACCCTTGCAAAGCACTAAAGAGAAATAACAATAAAATTTTAATTCTATTCATATTAAATTATTTTTTTCTTAGCCTCTTATATATAACCGTTTCAGGTTCATTCATTTTTTCAATACCATCACAGAACTTCTTAAACTCATCACTTAATTTGTCATAGTCTCCTATCCCTTCGGGAGAATGAGCAATAGAATTAATCACCTTTTCAAACTCTTTCTTTCCATCATATATGATAGGATACTTCACAACATAGTATCTCATTAAAGTTGCATTTGTTTCTATCTGTCTATAGCACTGAGCAATTAATTCCTCATTTGCATGATTACATATATTGCTCTTTACTATCTTGGCATCATCCTCAATCTTGTAATAAAGATTGACTATCTGGTTCAAATAGTTATCTATCCGAGTATGTATATAGTTCATCTTATAGACATGATAACTCATGCCTGCAACGATTAAAGTCGAAAGAAGAGATAAAAGTATTGCCATCATAATTATCTCCTTTCATATTTTTCTATATGGAAAATTTGATTTAAAAATATCAATATCAAGCCCAATAGTTTCTACAAATCCCATATAATTAACCAAGCCGAATGTTTTTATTACAATTTAAATCTCTCTTAATACTATCTTTTTCACGTTCAGTGAGTAGAGGGTGTTCGTCAATACTTCTTTCGCTCACTCTGAATAAGTTGCCGACATAGTCACCCTACAGTTCTATGACTTTATCATTTATTTGTAGTTGTAATTTTTCTTGTATCATTTTATTTCCCTTTCAGATATTTCTCTACTGGATCTCTACTGATACCCATTTGCTTACAATTGTCCAGTGTGACATGATCTGGCAGGCAGAGAATCTCGCGTTTAGAATTAAACCACATTCCCCATCCATTTTGAGTCATAGCAAAAGCATGTTCACCTATACTGTAAACTGATTTAGGAATATAGAGAGTTCCTGAACCTCCACGTTGGAATATGGTAGATTTTAAACAATAAAAAGCTTCGACACCGATTTCCTCAACGCCTTCAGGAATAAGTATGTCACTCAAGTCGTTGTCGAGAAAAGCTCGATCGCCAATTTTTATGAGTCCTGGTTTCAGAGAGAGTTCATCAACATCCGTCTTACAGAATGCCTCTTCTCCAATGATTCTTATTGTTTGGGGCAAATCTACCTTCTTAATCATTTTACATTTCTTGAAAGCCCTATTTCCTATGCCAACAATAGTAAGCGTTTTCCCGTCTTCTGAAGTAAAGGTTTCTGGCAGCACTACCTCTTTAAATTTGGTATAAGCCTTTTTCTTTTCTACAATAATTGCATAGCTTGGATTACTTGCCACCAATGTATAATAATATACTTGTCCATTAATAGAAGCAGAATAAACGTCTTTGCTGATCGAAGCCAATCCCAGATCTTTAGAAGTCAGAGTAATCTCATCGTTAGATGTCTGTGCAAACAAAGATGGAGTTGCCATGAAGAAGGCAATCATCAAAAAATAAATTCTTGTTTTCATAAGTATACTAATTTTAGATTGTTATTACATTTTATAAATCAAAGTCACTCAAGGTAAATACATCATTGGGGTTGAGACGCTGACCACGAGCCTTGTCGATAAAGTCGGGCTGCCAAGTACGGACATGAATTTGGGGCATATCCGGATTGCGGAAGTCCCATACCATAAATACGTAACCCTCGTCGCTATAGCGTGCCGTATTCCACTTCTGATGAACAGTCACGCCATAGACGCCCCGAATAGTGGGATGTTCTACAATGACAACATCATCAAACGACACTTTGATATAACTGTTCGTCTTGAAGGCACGAGCCAGATTATCCAAATACTGCTGTTTGGTTTGGGTGGTATAAATCACCTTCTTACCAGCAGGCGAGATGTCTGACTTGCGGACTTGAACTACTTTGCCTGTAATAATCAGGGCATCATCTGAGAACACCTGACGCAAGAACTTCAAATCTTTCTGATTATAGGAAGTACGGAAATGCTCCACATAGTCGAGGATCATCATGCGCTCTGCGATGTCAGACACTTCATAGCGTTTGTTACGCATTTGGTCCATACGCAGTTTAGAGTAGAGTTCAGGATTGATGGTATAGTAGAAACTCTGGATGACACCCTGCTTGTCAAAATTGACAACGGCCTCCTGATAGCCCAATTCCTCATTACCTTCTGCACTATTGACAATCAAGGGAATGCCACGAACCTGATATCCGTCACGAGTGGTGAGGACACGCTCAACAATTTCCTCCTCCACACAACGCATACGATCGTTCTGCCACAATTGGTTTAATGCCGCCTGTGCATCCCTACTAATACAGGAAGCTGGAAAACTCAACTTGGCAAGACCTTGCTCTTGCGAACGATTAATCTCTGTCATCACCACTGATACAGCCTGTTGCATCTGCTGCTTCAGTTGTGGATTACTGATGCCACCGTTAATCACCAGGCGTACTTCATTGTATGCCTGGGCAGCCATGGAGCAAAAGGCAATCAGTACTAAGAATAATAGTTTTTTCATATCATCAGTTTTTATTATTATCATTTATTTCCGGCAACGTAAACCAAATGGCACCACATCCACGATAGTTACGAATGTTGTCGTCTTTTCCAGTCTTCAGATTTTTGCGGATATCCTCACCTTTGTCCAATAAGGCACAAATATTACCTGCAGGGTCATAGACTATGAGGTAGCACAGTTCTGGCTGTTTGGCTGTAGCATACTTGCCAAAGTCCAAAATGTCGCCCTTTTCCTTCAGAGGTTGCATGATGGATTTCAGCTCAAAGAAGTTCTTTGCCTCATTAATGCGCAACAAGGCATCGTTCATACGAGTCTTTTTACCAAAGAAACGCTGATGGATAATCTGTTTGACACTATCTGTAACCAATGAGTCCTGCGACTTCATGACAGGTTTTTCTATCTTCTGAGGTTGTGGTTTCTCCTCAACAACGCTATCAGTTTGTTGTATCAAATCAGACTTCTTGACATAGGCAAAGACACGATACATCTCTGCACGTCTGGTTACAAGGGTATCTGCTAACCCGTTTATATCTACCACAGACTTAATCTGTAGTGTGATGCCATTCTGCTCAGCCCAGCCTATCACTTCTTTCTGTAACAGTTCGTAGGCATAAGAGGCCGCATCTTCCTGTTTCAGCATCGTGGCTTCCCCATAGAGGAAATCGCTGCTCTTCTTAATAGCATTGATACGTTCCAACTTCCCGTCTATGGCAAATATTGCCAATGAGAGACTCCCTATCAATATGCTAGTTATGATTCTTTTCATCTCTTGACAAAGTTTTTAGGGTTCGACTTGCGATAATTGGCAAACATGTTCATAACATTATGAGTAGGTACATACGGAAAGAGTCTTGCTTCAATAATGCCCTGATGTGCGTCTATTGCTTTGGCAGACATACTGATGGTGAATACATGATTATAGTTTTCCGCCTCATTGACGGCAATCACAACAGCACTAATCTCACCCTTGTCACTGATATCCTCCACACCAAAGTAGAGTTTACAGCCATTGTCCTGACAGAATATTATCCATTGGCGCAATGGTACTTCGAATATTTTCTTCTGGAATCCATAGGATATCTGTGTCACATGGACATTGTAATTACCCTTGGCATTGGTACTGAGCATCAAATTGGCAAGCGTCTCAGCAGGATGTTTGCTATCATTTACCAATTGACCATGCTGATAGTATAAACGATTCGAGAAGCAGTCGTTGATATAACTGTCGTTACGTCTGGCATCATCTTTACACTGTTTGACTGTGGTCTTTTGAATGTCTGCCAACAGGTTCTCCTCTGCCTCAATCTTATTCTCACCACTAATCAGTTCATACTCTACAGGGAAAGAGACAGACAACAAAACACGTCCGTCACGTTGCCATGTTGCAGTATAATAACGATTATCATGACTGAAAGAGAAAGAATCTGTCAGACGGAGGTCATCAATCGTTGCCATCGAGCCTTTGATAAATCGGAACTTATCATCACGAATCATATTGGCAGAGGTCTTTACTGTTGGAGGGTATTTCAATTGAAGGAAATAACGCTCCAAGAAGTCGAAAATAGGTGACTGAGCTGATGAATGGACATCGTCTGAGAACAACTGGAGTCCAATATGGTCAACGGTTTGTTTATCCTTATGGACTGTCAAAGTTAGTCCTTGAGAAACAGGATGACTATATCCTTCTGGCAACGAACGGGTATCTATCTGAAGAGCACTTGCCAGTCTTCCATACTCAGAAGTACGGAATTGTTTCTGAGCCATTGCCATCAGTACAACAGACAGACCAATTATTATATATAGGATTCGTTGCTTCATGCTTCTTTTATCTTTGCTCTCTTAAAATGTTTGCGGCAGTAGTACTACCATTGGCGGCAGATTGCTGTAAGGCACCATATACAGTACGCAAAGCACTTCTTGCCTCTGACGATCCATTTTGCGCAGCCAGTTTCAGATACTTAATGCCTTTGACCACATTAACACTGTCATGTAGATTTACCCATCGCTTGCCAAGCAGGCATTGAGCTTCCACGTCACCACTCATTGCCAACTTCTCCAATTCGTAATTACTCAAACCAGCAATCGTCTTCTTGACAGGCCGTTGCTCAGATGTCTTCTTTTCTTTGGGCTTCTGCTGTGGCTTAGAGATTGGCGTATCTTTCACCTTTGATTGTTCTTTGGGAGCCTCCGCTATCGTATCTGTCATTATAGGTTGGACTGCTGGTTGTGAAGGTTCCTGATTTGACCACTTCCAGATAGCTATCACCAATATAATTCCAATTAAGAAGGCTGCATATATAGGCCAACGACTAGTTGGCTTAGAAGAAACTGGCAGAGGATTTGCTGGAGTCTGAGGTATTTGTGGCTTATGAGTCTCTAGCTTTGGACTCGAAGTCTGATTGGATGGTTGATAATCCACATAACCCTCTTTGGTAAAAGTTCCATTCGTATCATCTATCTCCAGTTTGTCCCCAGGAGCCAAAACCACCTCATCGTCCTTTTGAAGTTGCTCCCCATTGACCTTGACTACATGGTCATCTGTCAGTGCACGAACTATCGTTTTTTGACTTCCATCAGCCAACTGAACCATTTTGATTTCTACAAACTGTGCAGGTTTCGGCTCTTCACGGAAGGTCACGGCAAGGTGTTTCTTGCAGTTAGGACAAGTAATACGCTTGACAGCTTCGTTCTTAGAGTTCCTTACATCAAGGATGACTCCGCACGAGGGACATTTGATACGCAGTTCTTCCATCGTTATGAGGTTTAAGCATCAAATGAGTCTGGAGCAATCTCTGCAGACTCCTCATCGTTTGTAAACGACAGAGCCTCACCAGTATGTAGGTCAATCACCTCACCTTCATCCATCTGCTGGTTATTATTGAGATCAGATATAGCGATGTCTGCTTCACCATCTTGGTCAAGGTCTATTACAGCGACGCGCTGACCATTATAATCAAGTTCCTCTACTGTAACGTTCTGGCCGTTGTCAAGTGTAACTTCTCCAAAGCCCACCACACGAACATCGTCATCACTATTGTTCTCTGCCTGGTCGTTAGCTGCAACCACATTCTGTTCCTCAGTCTGGGGAGCCTCCTCTACAGAAGCAACTGTAACATCTGTGTCTTCAGATTCTTCATCAGTCTCTGCCTGAGCAAGTTCCGACGTATCAATATCCTCAGGACTTACTTCTGGCGAAATTTGCTGTGCAAAAGCCTCTTTTTCCTCTTCTGACATCGCATTCCACTCATCAGCAGTATAAGTATTGTAGAGGTTTCCGTGCCAACTGAACACACCACCAGGTCCTAATTCTGCACGTGCAGCATCGAAAGCCTCTCGAAAACTCTGACCATCACCTGAGACTGTTGTTTTCAACGGCTCTACATGATTATCAACTACTGCGATGCTGTCACTCTGTTCTGATGGTATCATCTGCATACCCTTCATAGCACCTGCACCCATCAAAATACCAGTGAATCCACTAATTGTTACTGGTTTCCATGTCTTGTTGTTCGTTTTCATATTCTTACTGTTTTATTGGTTTGCACTGCAAATGTCAGCATTATTTTTGACCCCACCATATTTTTAAATTCATATTCCATGAAATGGTGGGATTAATGTATGAACTTTGTCTTGCAATAGGGACAATGGTCGTTTTGGACCAAAATATCGTATGACTGATTACCTAAGAAATGTCCACAATGAGGACAAGTATAATTACGCTGGAAGTTGCGTCCCAGTTCCTGTCGCCTTTGGGGAATCTTCGACGAATCTATGAAAGACTTGATAAAGAAGATTAGTGATACTGCGATGGCAATACCATAAAGAATGATATACCATCTGCCCCTTCCTCCTGTTGCAAAACTCAAGGCAATGGCAGCCATTGTTATGAGTCCTGTCATAGAACGTAGTGTATTAAACCTACGTTCTGCTATCTGCAAAGAGATGTTTTGATGCTCATATTCATCCCATATAGCTTTAAGGGGGCGAATGTCTGTTTCAGGAGGTATCAACTCGTCAAGGGCATGCCAATCGAAAGGATAACGATTGCTACCTAATTCAATAGCCTGTTGTCTAGTGATTGTTTTCTTTTCTACTGCCTGTCCATTCACATAGGTATAGGCATTGAGGTTGAGATTTTCCAAGCGGATGGTATCATCCTCAACTGTCAATTTGATATGTTCTTCAAGGACAGTTTCCGGCAAACGTTTAGTACCATAGAGTACAGTTTTTCCTTTTGCCCTCAGTTTCATCTTGCCTGTATCCTTGTCTCTGCCTATCAGAATTTCCATAGAACTGTTTATATTCTGGTTTGCAACATTAATTCTTTCACCTTGCGAAGAGCATCTTTCGAGATAGATATTTGAAAAGCAAAATGATCGTAGTCAGAAAGTATTAAATGTTGTTTCAACACATTTATCTGGTAGATGTACTGCATATTGATGATAAAACGTTTGCCAATGCGCATAAATGTTCTATCACATGATCCCAACTGCTCTGCCAAAGCCTTCTCCATCTCACCAAGGTTCATGCAGATAGCGGCACGGAGTTTATTGACCATTACGATATCCGTATAGTTGCCATCAGCCTCGAAGTAGACTATTTTTGAGACATCTATCCTGTTCAATTCATCACGGGTGTTAAAGTACAGTTTCGTCATGACTCTGTTACCTTACGCTGTCCACACCCCAGATACAGCAATATTTCTTAATCTCGCTTTAGGTTTTTCATTAGTATATAAAAAAGGCGTAGGTGTTGTTCTTTTGCCTATCCTGGAACAACAGGCTCTCGCATTGCCCACATCACACAGGATAGACAACGCTCATCAGCCCACGCCAGCACGGACTATATATTGAGGTATATAGAAACGCACCACGTAGACGTCATCGTTGTCATCTGTCTGCTGTGATGTTACGGATTTGCGAGATTCGTTGTTCACAACGACAGACGTTCGAAAACGTCTTTCTTACCACTAAGACCGCCCGCTCACCCACAGCAGGGCTAACAAGCGATAATGCAAAGATAAAGATTAAATCTGAAAATTGCAAGTATTTTAGAAACTTTTTCAACAAAACCTACTTTCACAAGGCTTGTGGAGGACGAAGATGGATGAAGGATGAAGGCTGATGGATGAAGGCTGAAGGAAGATGTAAGAAGGAAGATGTAAGAAGGATGATGGAGATGGAAGAAGAGGGATGAAAGATGAAGGAATGGAATAAAAAATAAATCCGCAAGACCTCTCAGTCCTGCGGATTCTTCCCTTAGAATGGTCCATGTCCCATACAACTGGTCGTTGTGATGGCGGTTAGGAAGGCTGTGGAATGCCTAGGGACTGGTACGTGTCATAAAGGGATTCGAAGTATCTCAGCATCGAACATCGTGTAGGCGCGTCGCCGTTTAGGCGCGTCGCCGTTACATTTGACTTTGCCAAATGACGTCACGACTCTGCAAAGCAAGCGAGCTTAGCTTTGCTCTCGCTGCTCTGCCATGAGATTTGCAAGTAGTTGTAACATGGGAGATATATTCTATATTTAAATTATTATATATTATAATATATAATAATTATATATAATAGATATTTTGATTGGCGCTCCTATCGAATTTCCCAATGACGCGCCTAAACGCCTAAACGGCGACGCGCCTGGTTTGAGGTCAAATTTTAACATTTGAAATAAATCGAAAATAAAATCTGAAAAGGCTTGTTTGGTGTTTGAAATTTTATTACCTTTGCATTGTCAATAGGAACGATGGAATTGAGCGCGCAAGGCGGAAAAAATTTGTTTTCAGGTGCACCAGAATTTTCGCTCTGCCCAGCGCGCAAAAATCCGACGACCCCATCCCGACCCTCCCAAGGGAGGGAGATAAGGGAATGGTAAAGAAAATTATTTACAAACCAATTAAAAACTAAACTAAGAGGAGATTAAAACTATGACAATGAAAGTTAAAGCAATTGAGAAGAAGCTGAAGTTCACGAAGGATGAGAATGATCCTGGCGTTTATC
>JAEEGK010000032.1_pt1 | contig 281497 bp, 220 predicted proteins | sample 8958771 | NCBI WGS metagenome assembly JAEEGK01 (sample SAMN16246547, study PRJNA631951) | gut metagenome | biome: gut microbiome; feature: rumen; material: SC-attached | host: Bos | place: Iran: Karaj | collected 2018-10 | reverse complement strand
TCGGCTCATCGCATCCTGGGGCTGTAGTAGGTCCCAAGGGTTGGGCTGTTCGCCCATTAAAGCGGTACGCGAGCTGGGTTCAGAACGTCGTGAGACAGTTCGGTCCCTATCCGGCGTGGGCGTAGGATATTTGAGAGGAGCTGTCCTTAGTACGAGAGGACCGGGATGGACTGACCTCTGGTGTATCGGTTGTCAACCAATGGCATGGCCGAGTAGCCAAGTCGGGCAGGGATAAACGCTGAAGGCATCTAAGCGTGAAGCCCCCCTCAAGATGAGATATCCATATCAGACCCCTTGAAGACGACGAGGAGATAGGGCAGAGGTGGAAGCACAGTAATGTGTTAAGCTGACTGTTACTAATAGGTCGAAAGCTTGATCTAGGTTTAAAGCGCAAAGTAAGGAATGTCCAATGATCTATATGCAGTTTTGAAGGTGTAAGCAACACTTTCATGAGTTTTCCTCGATAGCTCAGTCGGTAGAGCACGCGGCTGTTAACCGCGCTGTCGTAGGTTCGAGTCCTACTCGGGGAGCTGGTCAGGAACTGACGGTTCTTTGACTACAATGCTTAGGCCCCATGGTCAAGCGGTTAAGACATCGCCCTTTCACGGCGGTAACAGGGGTCCGAATCCCCTTGGGGTCACTGTAGAAGGTCAACGAAGTCGATCTTCTACATGAGAAATATTTTGTAGGCCGATGTGGCTCAATTGGCAGAGCAGCTGATTTGTAATCAGCAGGTTATCGGTTCGAGTCCGATCATCGGCTTCATACATTACCACCTGGACCTTTAGCTCAGTTGGTTAGAGCAACCGGCTCATAACCGGTCGGTCCCGGGTTCGAGTCCCCGAAGGTCCACGATAACCCAGGGGTTTGATAATATGGCCCAGTGGCTCAGTTGGTTAGAGCGCCGCCCTGTCACGGCGGAGGTCACGAGTTCGAATCTCGTCTGGGTCGTTGTAATAGATCACTGCGTGATCTATTACGTGAGAAATTATCCTTGAAACGAGATGCGCCAGCATTCGAGTTTCAAATAATTTCGAGCATCTATGGTTTGCGAAGCAAACCTACCTTGTATACTGAAAGGTTTTTCTTCCGGTATCCTTTGAAAATCTACGGGGTCTTAGCTCAGCTGGGAGAGCATCTGCCTTACAAGCAGAGGGTCATAGGTTCGAGCCCTATAGGCCCCACTCGTACCGATCATGCACCCGCTAATTTCGGTACACGCGTCCCACGGATTTTTCTCTGTGGCAGTCCTATGTAAGCCGGCGTGGCGGAATAGGCAGACGCACAGGACTTAAAATCCTGCGGGTAGCGATACCCGTACCGGTTCGATTCCGGTCGCCGGCATACCATTTATTTAATATGTGTGCGTAGCTCAGCTGGATAGAGCGTCTGACTACGGATCAGAAGGTCGGGAGTTCGAATCTTCTCGCACACGCTACTTGAAAAAGTCTTCAAACCTCATTATGAGGGGCGAAGGCTTTTTTGTATGCATTTTCCGCGGGGGTCCGGTTTGCATTTTCCGATGTTTTCATGTATAATATAAGTTGGTGTCTTGTGTCGAGATGTGAATTTTGGCATGGATGCGAAAAAGTTTGCGGGTGGTTTTTGATTCGGACCATGCGTAAGGAAGGAATTATATGGATCGAAAACGTATTGCGATGTTGGCGGGGGTCGGCGTTGCAGCGGCGATGGTTTTGGCGTTGATCGTCACAGTGGTCCTGCATTTTACAGGTGCGATCACATTGCCCTTTTTGGGAGCGGAAGAAACGAAGGTCGCTTTTTTGACTTCGGAGGACTCGACAGAGGCGAGTGAGGTCGCAACGATAAAAACTGAGACGGAGGAGAATTCTTCTACCGAAGTGACACAGGTCGAACCTACCGAGACGGAGGTGACGACGGAAGAGGAAACCGAGTCTTCCACGGAGGAGGAAACTACGGAGGAGTCGACAGAGGAAGAAACTTCAGAACCGGAGACGGAAGAGGAAACCGAGCAGGAAACGGAGCCTAAGGAGCCTCCGACCTACCGATTTGTAGAGCCGATCCTGCATCTGGAAGCAGGCGAGGAACAGATGAGCGGCCTGGTGTGCTCAGATCCGACAGCGCCGCCGATCCCGGTATATTGGAGCTCTGCGAATCCCGAGATCGCGGATATCATTGACGGCATGATCTATGCTAAGTCAGAGGGCGTGACCATACTTACCGCGAAACTGGCGGGGCAGGAGATCACGTGCCAGGTGCAGGTCCACGAGCCTACACTGCTTGTATATATCAATTATTCGTATTTGAATTTGCTACCGGGTGAGAAGAAGCAGCTGGCTGTGGGCGTGGAGCCTGCGGATACCAAGCAGAACATAGCGCTCTCATGGCAGTCGAGCAACCCGAAGGTGGCGGCCGTTGACGGAAACGGCGTGGTCACCGCGAAAAAAGCCGGCGCGGCACGCATCGTAGGCCATGTCGGAAAGAAGTATGAAGTTTATTGTGATGTTGTAGTGGAAGCGAAGCTGGAAAGCATGACATTCGTCGACGGTAACGTCACGATGCAGCCCGGACAGACGCGGTTTTTACCGGTTTCTGTCGTTCCGGTCGAAGCAGCTTCCGGTAAGGCGATCATTTGGCAGTCGTCCAAACCTGAGGTGGCGACGGTCGACCAGGGGGGCAATGTTTATGCCCTGTCCCCGGGTAACGCGACGATCTCTGTTTTCGTCGGGGATGATTACACAGCTTGTGTAGTCATGGTCAAGGAGCCTGAGACGCAGGCACCGACACAGCCGCCTACGCAACCGCCCACAGAGGCGCCTACACAACCTCCGACACAGGCACCGACAGAGCCGCCTACGGAGGAGTCACTGCCTGCAGAAACGGGCAATGCCGAAGAGAGTTCGGCGGATGTTCCTACCGAGGAAACGACGCTAGAACCAGAGACGGAACCTCCGACACAGGCACCGACCAGCCCGCCTGAGGAGACATTGCCCTCGGAGACGCAGGGAGAAACGTCGGAAGTGATAGAGACTGTGCCGGAAACAGAACCGGAAACCGATCCGATCCCGGACGTTCCGCTACCTCCCGCACCGAAGGTAACTCTGGTATTTGATGCCGGCCACGGCGGCAAGTTCGTCGGTTCGATATCGGGCGCGGGCCAATATATGCTCAGACCGGATGGCAAGCAGTATGAGAAAGACCTGACACTTCTGGTTGCCTTGATGGCGAAAACCTATATCGAGGATCATTACGAGGGCGTGACCGTCGTGATGACTCGTACCACCGATACACAGTTATCAATGGATCAGGTGGAGGATCTGAAACTTCGCTGCGCGATCGCAAATCAGGTCGGTGCGAATGCAATGATCAGCTTCCACTTTAATGCGTTCAAAGGAACTTCTTCCGGAGCCGTTGTGCTCTGCTCGCAGAAGCCGACCGTGGCAGCGACCAGCGCGGGCATCGGCAGTTGCGTTCTCGATGAACTCGAGAAACTCGGCATCGGCCGCCGCGGTGTTGCAACGAAACTTTTGGGCGACACGGGTCTGGATTATTACGCGATCAACCGCCACTGCGCAGCCTACGACATTCCGGGTATCATTATCGAGAACTGCTTCTACGATAATCCTGCGGAGGTGCCGTTCTTCGATAGCGAGGCAGCGCTCATGAACCTGGCCATCGCGGACGTAAAAGGTATCGCGAAGTATTACGGATTGAGAGAAAAGAAATAAACAAGAAAGAAAAAGGAGATTATACATCATGGATGAGAAAACAGTAAATACGGAGGCAATGGAGGAGAAATTGCCCTCTATGGATGATTTTAAAGAGGAGCTGGAGGCTTCGTTTAAGCGCGTGAAGACGGGCGATATCTTGAAGGCGACGATCGTTTCGGTCGACGAGCTCGAGGGCGCGGTTGCGGACCTGAATTACTATGCACCGGGTAAGATCGCGGTCGATGAGTTCTCGGATGATCCGAAATTCGCGATCATGGAGGAAGTACATCCCGGCGATGTTGTGGACGCGATCGTTCTGCGTCCGGACGACGGTGCGGGCAATATCGTGCTGTCCGTAAAGCAGGCAGGACAGGAACTGGCCTGGGATAGATTTGCCGCATATGAAAAAGAGAAGAAGACGCTTACCGTTCAGATCAAGGAAGCCGTTAACGGCGGCGTGATCTGCTATCCGGAGGGCATCCGTGCATTCATTCCCGCTTCAAAGCTCTCCCTTTCCTATGTAGAAGACTTGAAGACCTTCGTAGGTAAGAAGGTGGAAGCACGCGTGATCAATGTGGACGCGGAGAATAAAAAACTCGTTCTGTCCTGCAAGGAGATCCTGGCAGAGCAGGCGCATAAGGAAAAAGAAGAACTGATCGAGCGCATCGCGGTCGGAAGCATCGTGAACGGAACCGTTGAGTCACTGCAGAACTACGGCGCATTCGTCAACATCGGCGACGGTGTATCGGGCCTGCTTCACATTTCCCAGATCAGCAACAAGCGTCTGGGTCACCCGAAGGAAGCGCTGAAGGAGGGCCAGGAGGTCCGCGTGAAGATCATTAAGGTCGAAAAGGGTAAGGTCAGCCTCTCCATGAAGGAGGCCGAGACCGTGATGGATAAGGACATGGACTCGAAGGCGCCCGTGGAGTATTCCGATAACGGCAGCGCATCGACCAGTCTGGGCTCGCTGTTTAAGAACATTAAGTTGAACTAAGAAACGCCGGCGGGTATATGCCGGAAGAGGGACCGAAATGGAAGAAAAGATCCGACTGAAGATAACAATGACAGAGCAGAATATCAAGGATTATGTTTACGGGCAGACCTTGAAATCTTTGCGTGGTATCGCGTTCTTCGCACTGGGCGTGCTCGCGATCGTGATCCTGGTGCTGACCTGGAACGACCAGGGAACGCTGGCGAAAGTCTGCCTGATCGGCATTGCCGCGATCTATCTGGTCGTGCAGCCGGTGATGACCATCCTGAAGGCGAACACGCTGTCTAAGCGGCCGGAGCTCTTCGTGCCCATCGAGTATGAGATCGACGAGGAAGAGGTGGCTGTGACCCAGCGCGAGGAACACATCGTGTACCGCTGGGAGGACGGCTTCCGCTTCGTAGTGAAAAAGAACCTCCTGCTCATGTATGTGAGCCGGATCAATGCTTACATCCTCCCGAAGGACCAGCTCGGCGAGGATTACACGCGGCTGCTGACCATGGCGAAAAACCATGGATGCCCCGTTCGTGCGTAAGAAGGGTGATTGGACAATGAGTGAGAAAACATTACAGGATGCTGCGCAGATCGGGTCGATGCAGCCCGGCGAGACGTGGACCTTTATATCGCACAGCCCGGCCGAGACGGCGCAGATCGCGCAGGCGGCGGCACGGACAGCGAAGAGCGGCGACGTGTTCTGCTTAGACGGCGATCTGGGAGCCGGAAAGACTTTCTTTTCGCAGGCCTTCGGCGCGGCGCTCGGGATCACCGAACCGATCGTGAGCCCGACCTTTACCATCGTCTCCGAATACGACGGAGGACGGCTGCCGATGTATCATTTTGATGTCTATCGCATCGAAGAGATCGAGGAGATGGACGAGATCGGATTTGAGGAATATGTTTACGGCGCGGGCGTGACCCTGATCGAATGGGCCTGCCGGATCGAAGAGATCCTGCCGCAGCACCGCTATGCCGTGAACCTGACCCGTTCGAACCCGCAAAACGACAGCGAACGGAGGATCGAGATATGCAGATATTAGGAATAGAGAGTTCGTCGCTGGTGGCGTCCGTGGCCCTCTGGAAGGACGACGTGATCGTCGCGGAATACACCGTGAACTATAAAAAGACACATTCACAGACTCTGCTGCCGATGTTGGATGAGATCGTCCGGATGACGCAGACGGATCTGAAGGAGATCGACGTGATCGCATTGTCCAACGGGCCGGGCTCATTTACCGGACTTCGCATCGGCTCTGCAACCGCAAAAGGCCTGGGCCTGGCGCTCGAAAAACCGATCGTGGAGATCGGGACTGTAGAGGCGACGGCCTACCAGTGCTTCGGCTATAACGGCCTGATCTGTCCCATTATGGACGCGCGGCGCAGTCAGGTCTACACGGGCCTGTACCGCTATGATGCGCAGGGGAACTTTTCGGAAGTCTTCGGCCAATGTGCCCTCAGCGTCGAGAAACTCGTCGAAAAACTGAAGGCTTATCTGGAGACGGTGTTGCTTTTGGGTGACGGCGTTCCGGTGTATAAAGAACTGATCGAGCGCCTGGCTCCCGGACGTTTCGTCTACGCGCCCGCATTTACCGCAAGACAGCGCGCGGCTGCAGTGGCAGCACTCGGCGCCGTACGTTTCGCGCAGGGATGCGCGATCCCGGCGGAGGCCTCCGCACCCGACTACCTGCGGAAATCACAGGCGGAACGCGAGATGGAGGAAAAGGAGCAGCAGGCATGAAGGTGATCTACCGTTTGGCGACGGTGCGCGATGCGGAGGCGATCGCGAAACTCGAGCAGGAATGCTTCAGCGCACACCCGTGGAGCGAGGAAGAACTCACCGAGTCGCTGTTAAAATATAACTATCGTTTTTTTGTTGCCGCCGAGGTTGGCGAAAACGGCGAGGAGACCGGATACATCCCGGGTTACGTCGGTATGTACATCGTCGCAGCGGAGGGCAATATCACCAACGTCGCCGTGACGGCGTCCGCCCGGAGGCAGGGCGTGGGTCGCGGTTTGATGAATGCGCTATGCGACTACAGCAAAAAGACGGACTGCATTGCCCTGACACTGGAGGTGCGCGTGTCGAACGCGCCGGCGAAGAAACTGTATCAGAGTCTCGGCTTTGAGATCGCGGGCGTGCGAAAGAATTTTTACTTGGATCCGGTGGAGGATGCCGAGATCATGTGGCTGCATTTTGCAGTATGAGGTTACTAAATGCTTGACGTTTGTTTGCTCGGAACGGGCGGCATGATGCCGCTGCCGTACCGCTATCTGACTTCTCTGATGCTTCGCTACAACGGCGTACAGGTGCTGGTGGACTGCGGCGAGGCGACGCAGATCGCGATGAAAGAGGCGAAATGGAGCGCGAAGCCCATCGATGTGATGTGCATCACGCATTACCACGCCGACCACATCAGCGGTCTTCCCGGCATGCTCCTGACCATGGGCAATGCCGAGCGGACGGAGCCTCTGACCATGGTGGGCCCGAAGGGCTTAGAGCGCGTGGTAAATGCTTTGCGCGTCATTGCCCCGGAGCTGCCGTTCCCGATTCGCTTTATCGAACTGACGGAGAGTGTTGAGACGCTGTCCCTGGCGGGCATGGAGGTCACGGCCTTCCGCCTGCAGCATAAGGTGACATGCTATGGCTATAAATTTGAAGTGAAGCGCGGCGGGCGGTTTGATGCGACGCGCGCGAAGGAGCAGGGGATCCCGCTGCCACTGTGGCACCGGCTGCAGAAGGGCGAAACCGTGGAGGATCCGCAGACGCCCGGAAAGATCTTTACGCCGGACATGGTGCTGGGGCCCGCGCGGCGCGGACTGAAGTTGGTCTATGCGACCGACACGCGGCCGGTTCCGGTGATCGCCGAGATGGCGGAGGACGCCGACCTGTTCATCTGCGAGGGCATGTACGGCGACCCCGAGAAACTGGCGAATGCGAAAGAAAACAAACACATGATGATCACGGAGGCGGCGCAGCTGGCGCGGCAGGCTAATCCCCGGCGCTTCTGGCTGACACATTACAGCCCCTCTCTAAATCATCCCGAAGAATATGAAAAGGACGCCCGGAAGATATTTCCCGAGGCGGTCCTGCCGAAGGACGGAAGAAGCATTACACTTTCGTTCGATGAGGAGTAGACATGGAAGAAAGACCCTGTACGATACTGGCCATCGAGTCGTCGTGTGACGAGACTGCGGCGGCGGTGGTGCAAAACGGACGCAAGGTGTTGTCGAACGTGATCTCGTCGCAGATCGCGCTGCACACCCTGTACGGCGGCGTGGTTCCGGAGATCGCGTCGCGTAAGCACGTGGAGAAGATCAACCCCGTGATCATGGAGGCTCTGGCCCAGGCGAATATGCGCCTGGAGGACATGGACGCGATCGCCGTGACCTACGGTCCCGGCTTAGTCGGCGCGCTGCTGGTCGGCGTTGCAGCGGCGAAAGCCATCGCATTTGCCGCGCACAAACCGCTGATCGGCGTGAACCACATCGAGGGACACGTGGCGGCGAATTTTATCGCCCATCCGGAGCTGGAGCCGCCGTTTATCTGCCTGATCGTCTCGGGCGGACACACACACCTGGTGGAAATGAAGGACTACGGGGAGTACGAGATCCTCGGACGCACGCGGGACGATGCCGCGGGCGAGAGTTTCGATAAGGTGGCGCGCGCCATCGGCCTGGGCTATCCGGGCGGCCCGAAGATCGACAAACTGGCGCCGGAGGGAGTGGCGAACATTCCGTTCCCGCGCGCGAAGGTCGAGGGCGCTCCGTACGATTTCAGCTTCAGCGGGCTTAAGTCGGCGGTGCTGAATTACATTAACCATGAAGAGATGCTGGGGCATGAGATCTGGCGGGCGGACATCGCGGCTTCGTTTCAGGACGCGGTCGTTTCGGTGCTGGTCTCCCATGCGCTGGAGGCGGTGCACGACCGCGGTTATCACAGCCTCGTGATGGCGGGCGGCGTGGCGTCGAATAAAGGCCTGCGCAGCGCCATGAGCGCAGCCTGCGAGAAGCAGGGCATCAAGCTGTACTATCCCGATCCGATTCTGTGCACGGACAATGCTGCGATGATCGGCTCGGCGGCATATTATGAATTTATGAAGGGCCGTGTGAGCGGCTATGACCTGAATGCAGTGCCGGGGTTGAAGATCGGACAGCGCTGATCGAAAGCGGATCCCGGAACGGGCCGGCGTGGCTTTTGCGCCCGCCGGTAGGGTGAACAGTATGAAAGACAGGAACGAAAGAACAGTGGCGGTCATTCTGGCCGGCGGCAAAGGTTTGCGTTTGGGCGGCGACATCCCGAAGCAGTATCTGCTGCTTTGCGGTCGGCCGCTTATTTGCCATACATTGAATGCGTTTGAGAAGGCTGCGTCGGTGGATGCGATCGTGGTGGTCGTGGGCGCTGCGGACGTAGAGCGTGTCCGGAGAGAGCTTTCGACGACCTACGGTCCGTATTCGAAGCTGCGGGGCGTTGTGGCCGGGGGCCGGGAGCGGTTCGACTCGTCGAAGTGCGGGCTGGATGCGGTCCTTGCGCAGGCGGAAGCATATGATGTCGTGCTGGTGCATGATGCCGCGCGGGCGCTGGTGAGCCCCGAGTGCATTGACCGCGTGGTCGCAAAGACGATCGAGACGGGCGCTTGTGTGGCGGCGGTCCCGGTGACGGACACGGTGAAACAGAGCGCGGACGGCGGGTGTGTGGACCGGACGCTGCCGCGGAACGAACTGTACGCGGTGCAGACGCCGCAGGGGTTTGCGACCGAGCTGCTGGCGCGGGCGTACGCTGCGATGGAGCAGCAGAGAAACGAGGCGCCGGAAGCATTTGCCGCGGAAGAAAAGAACATCACGGACGATGCGAGCGTGGTGGAGCGATATACCGACCACCAGGTATTTCTGGCGCAGGGCGAGCCGACGAACCGCAAGGTGACGCTCGCAGAGGATCTGGAATATGCAGAGTACATCCTGACGAAGCGGGCTTAGGTTATCAGGCAGCGCGGGATGTTTAAAAAATACAGTGACCGCGGCAGCGCGGCTGCCGAAAGGCTCGAAAGGAAGGTGTTTGCCATGGGCGAACGAATGACACAGGAGGATATCCGAAAAATACAGGAGGAGATCGACTACCGCAAACTTGTGGTACGTAAGGAAGCCATCGCGGCGGTGCAGGAGGCACGCGCGCACGGCGACCTGAGCGAGAATTTCGAGTACCACGCGGCGAAGAAGGATAAGAACCAGAACGAGAGCCGCATCCGCTATCTGGAGAGACTCATCGCGAATGCGCAGATCATCGAGGATAAGGCGCCGGTGGACGTAGCTGGCATGGACCGCACCGTGACGCTGTATTTCGAGGACGATGACGAGGAGGAGACCATTACCCTCGTGACGTCCATCCGGGGCAATTCTTCGAAGGGCCTGATCAGCATCGAGTCGCCCATCGGAAAGGCTCTGGTCGGCCACCGCGTAGGCGACCGCGTCCTGGTGCAGGTCGACGAGCGCGTGTCCTACTACGTCGTGATCCGCGCGATCGGCATGGCGGACGAAAACCAGGCCATCCGCAAGTATTGAGGTGACACCGGGGACGGTTCTTTCTGTCACCGTGACAGTGGGGACGGTTCTTTTTGTCACATTGCCCGAGTGCTCAAACTCGCGGAAAATGAAAAACAATTGAATAAGGAGGAAGCAATATTGGCTAGACAGGCAAGAAAAATGAGCTTAAGCGGGTATTTCCACGTGATCGTCAGAGGTGTCGGAAAGCAGATTCTGTTTGAGGACGATAGGGATTACAGGTATTACATATCACTACTTAAAAAGTATTCCGGGGAGATGCCTATCACGATCAACACATATTGTCTAATGGACAATCACGTTCATCTGTTGCTGCGGGACGCCGATAATTGCCTGCCTCTGTTTATGAAAAAAATGGGCGTGAGCTATGCCGCCTACTACAACAAGAAATATGAAAGAACGGGACATTTGTTTCAGGATCGATATCTCAGCGAGGCTGTAGAAACAAGAGAGTATCTGCTCTCCGTGTTTCGGTACATATTGAATAATCCGGCTGCGGCCGGGATTTGCCCTGCTTCGGAGTATATGTGGAGCAGCTATCGAAGATACGACGATTCGGAGTCTTTTGTGAACACGGAAATACTGTGTAAATTGATCGGGAGTTGGGAGCGATATGCAGCTTTCATTTCTGCAGGGAATGAAGATGATTGTCTGGAGTTTAACAGACATAAAAGAGATGATGAATGGGCTAAAGGAAAACTCGAGGAAGTGCTGGGGCTGAATAGCGGTACGGTTTTGAAGGGGTATGATAAAATACCTCGGGACAATGCCTTGCGCAGTCTCCGAGAGGCAGGATTGACCGTTCGTCAGATCGAAAGGTTAACAGGAATAGGACGGGGGGTTATACAACGAGTCACATGTGACAGATAGAACCGTCCCCGGTGTCACGGTGACAAAAAGAACCGTCCCCACTGTCACGAAGAGGAGGTTTACTATGGGGTTTTACAAGAATTTTGAACTGGCGACGTATTTCATAGCGCACGGGACGAAAGAGGCGGACCGGGAACAACTGGAGCAGGAGATCGCATTCTTCGAGAAGCATCTGCACCTGGATAAGGTGTATCTGGAGCCGTACCGCGGCGGGGATTTCGCCACGGAGGCGCAGGTGCGCATGGTCAAGGAAGTGTTCGAGGCGCACGGGATCCGCGTGGCGGGGGGCATTACCCCTTGCGCGCCGCAGCCGGAGAGCACGAAGAAGAAGGCCCGCTTGTTCGACACCTTGTGCTACAACGATAAGGCCATGACGGACCGGCTGTCGGAGGCGGCAGCGCTGTGTGGACGTGTGTTCGACGAGTTCATCATCGATGATTTCTTCTTCACAAACTGTACGTGTGAGGATTGCCGGCGGGAGAAGGAGGCCTTCAACGTTGCGCACGGCATCACGGACGGAAGCTGGCAGAGCTACCGCGTGGCGAAACTCTATCAGGCGTCGAAGGATTTCATCATCGGGCCGACAAAGCGGGAGAACCCGGACTGCCGTGTGATCATCAAGTACCCGAACTGGATGGAGTCGTACCAGGAGACCGGCTACGATCCGGCCTCGCAGAAGGAGATCTTCGACGGCATCTACACCGGCACCGAGACGCGCGATCCGAGACATACGGACCAGCATTTGCCGCGGTATCTGTCGTTTTCGCTGATGCGCTACATGGAGGCGATGCTTCCGGGCGGCAACGGCGGCGGGTGGTTCGATCCGTACGACTGTCCGCTGGTGGAGCAGTACCTGGAGCAGGTCTATCTGACGGCATTTTCCAAACCGCGCGAGCTCATGATGTTCTGCTTCCAGAGTTTGTATGACAATCTGTGTATTCCGACCCTGGGCTTCATGCTCGACAAACTGGACGCGCTTTTGTCACATCTGGGAGACAGCATCGGCATGCCTTGCTACATTCCGAATGCTTCGCAGGGCGAGGATAATATCCAGGATTTCCTGGGCATGCACGGCTTCCCGATCCTTCCGGTCCCGTATTTTCCGGAAAATGCGAAACGCGTTCTATTGACGGCATCGTCCGCGTACGATCCGGACATTATGGAGAAGACCGAGCGCTTTGTGGAGGCCGGCGGAAAGGCGATCGTGACGCCGGGCTTCGTGAAGGCTACGCTGGATCGCGGCTTAAAGGGCATGACATCCATCCGCGACGGCGGACGCAGGATCCGCACGGACCGCTTCTTCACGTCCGAGCGGTGGGACGGTGTGCGTGATCAGATCGCCGAGAAACCGCTCGAATTTTCGGTGCTTGAGCTCCGCAACAACGCGACCTGGGGCGCCCTGTGTAAGGCGGTAGCGGACGAAGAGAGTTACTCGCTGCTGCTTCGCGACACCTACGGCGACGGCGAGCTGGTGACGCTGAACCTGCCGGATGCGTTCGGACAGATCAAATATCTGCCGGAGCGGATCCTGATGCTCATGCGTCGGGAATTGTCCCCGGAGATCTATTTGGAAGGCGGCCCGCAGGTCAGCCTGTTCCTCTATGACAACGATACCTTCGTTCTGTATCCGTACAACGACCGGTTCACGCAGGATCAGGACATGATGCTGCATATCGCGGGCAATGTTAAGCTTGAAGACGTGGAGAGCGGACGTACGCTCGAGCCGCTGTTTACGGCGCGCGGTGAGTCGGTGTTCGCCCTGCGCATGCATGTCGGAAAATGGCAGGCCTACCGGATCTGCCGTTATTAAACTAGCCTTCGGCGAACAAATCGGACGAAATGGGCGATTTGTTCGCCGATTTTTCTTGGTATAGCAGCTGAGAGAGGGAAAAAGCGAACTAACCCGGTCGATTTGAAGATTTTGTTCGCCGGCAGAGCCTGAAATAGCTATAAAGACGGGAGAAAAAGCGAACAAAGCCGGTTGAATTGATGATTTTGTTCGCCGGCAGAGCCTGAAATAGCTGTCAGGATGTGAGAAAAAGCGAACAAAGCCTTCAGTCGCTGAAGTTTTGTTCGCTTTTGAGGCCCGGAATAGTACCCGGATGAAATTAATACATACTTGAAATGAAAAAAACAGTTGACAACCGACCGTAAGTAGGATATAATGTCACTTGCGTCAAAGATACCGCGCATATGATCCGCCGGGGTGTGGCTCAGTTTGGCTAGAGCACCTGGTTTGGGACCAGGGGGTCGCAGGTTCGAATCCTGTCACCCCGATGAAACGTTTGCGGGTGTAGTTCAATGGTAGAACACTAGCCTTCCAAGCTAGATACGTGGGTTCGATTCCCATCACCCGCTTTTGCGGTATCAAGCAGGTGGGAGCTGTCCCGATATATATGGGGTGGCTTTTTTCATAAAGATCGCAGACGCATACTTATGGTGGGTATAGCACAGCTGGTTAGCGCGTCAGATTGTGGTTCTGAAGGTCCAGGGTTCGAATCCCTGTACCCACCCTGTTTTGATTTTGAAGATCAAAATCAAAACTCGGGAAGCTTCTTTAATAAGCGCGGAAGCGCTGAGGTGTGAAGAGGTTTCGGGCAAGTTTCGGATCGGAATAATTTCGAGACTTTTACGACGGTGAGGCGATTTCGCCGTTTTTTTACTGTCTGCAGACGGTGCATAAAGGGCTATCGCCAAGGGGTAAGGCACAAGATTTTGATTCTTGTATTCGCTGGTTCAAATCCAGCTAGCCCTGCTCGGGGTGCTTACTGTGCACACCGTTCAGAAAAACATATGGGGCACTAGCTCAGTCGGTAGAGCACTTGACTTTTAATCAAGTTGTCGCGGGTTCGATTCCCGCGTGCCTCATGAACATTTAAAAAGCTTTCAAATCCTTTTGATCTAGGATATGAAAGCTTTTTTGTTTGTTTTCTATTTACTGATTCGTTCCATATTTAGCAGCGATCGCTTCTTTGCAGACCGCCAGAACGGTGTCGAGGTCATCGCCCGCGAGCAGGAAACCGCTCTTGTGACAGAAGCGGAGGCCGGGACGGCCGGAGATCGCGACGAGCTCGGCGTCGGAGTGACCGTACCACTCGCTCGGGAACTCGCAGCGATGGGTGCCTGCCTCGATGTCCAGGTCAATGGCCTGCGCGTTGTAGCCGCCGCGCGTGGACGGGTAGACGACAAAATCGATGTCCGGAGTCACGAAGCTCTTCCAGGGCATGGTGCTGGGAAGGATCAGAATGTGATCCTCCGCCTGGCTAAGCGCCTTTTCAATGTGTTCCTTCGCGCGCGCCATGCTTTCGTAGCGCTCGATCGCCTTCGTCAGGACCTGCTTCGCCAGTTCGACAGCCTCGGGGAAACCGCTGTTTACCGGAGCGGAAACGTCCCAGGCGGGGTTGAAATAGTCGATGGCGTCAGCGAGTGCATTTGGCACACCGGTATTGTCCGAGAGATCCAGCGGCTGGACGAAGTCTTCGTCGAATTTCTCCCACATGGTGGGGAGCAGCTGCGGGCCGTAAGCCTCCCAAAGCAGGCCGAAGGCCGCGTAGGGGATGCCGTTTTCGCGCACCCGACGGTCGGCCTGATGGTGGTCGAAAGCGCCGAGGCCGATGTCGTAGACGATGCCGTCAAAATCCTTCGGCGGGGTCATGCCGCGCTCGTAGGTATAGTCGGGGTTTAAGATCAAAAGCAGGGCGGTCGAAAAAACATCGTCCGCGTGGAATTTGCCGCCGTGGGTGAAGCCCTTCGACGGGATATTGACCGGGTTATTCATAAGGTCACCTCATATGTGCGAAATAAACATAAAAGAAGACAATGGACTACGAAATGGACAGGGTCCGTCGCCGGCCGAAGCGCGCGATTTAAGCGCATCGGCGGATGTTTAGATTGTAGCATAATTGTCCTTGGAAATCAATGCGTGACAAAAGGAACCGTCCCCGGTGTCACGGTGACAAAAAGAACCGTCCCCGTTGTCACCAAACGGCGTTTTCCGGCCGCATGGCTCACTGCTTGCTATTTTCCGCGCAAAATGCTATGATTAAATATTGAGGGAGTATATACCTGAAAAAAAGAACCAGGGGGAATTATGAGGGAGAAGAAAGAGAGAAACATATGGCTGACCATTGGTCTGATCTTATTTGCCTGTCTGATGGTCGAGTTCTTTGTTTCGTTTATGAAATATCACTATGTGATCTTCGGAACGCGGAAGGAGTATTCGCTCCGGGAAGCGATGACGACAAATGAAAACCATTTCGTGATGCATGTCCGGGATGGCCTGGAGTGGAAGAATGATGCACTGTACGTATCAAAGAACGGCGGCACGCTGATCTTCCAGGGCGACATCGCGGGCTTGCATTCGCTGACATTTTCCACGCTCGACCAGAAGAAGGAGGGCAATGTCTACGCCAACGCGACGATCTCGATCGTCGAGAAATCGACGCCGCGTACTCTGCATGCCATCTCGACGCAGACGTTTCCGGTCATGGATACGCAACAGGAGGTCCAGTTGCTTCTGGGGAGTCACAGCGACCTGATGGTGGTCCAGATCACGTTTGCAAAGGCGACCGACGACTACGTGGTCGGCAACATGGTCCTGAACGGAGCGAAACTGCACTTGTTCCATTTCGGGCGTTTTCTGGTCCTGTTTATCCTCGTTCTAGGCATCTACATCATCTGGAAAATGCGTCTCTGGGAGATCGTATTCGACCCGGACGACCGCTCGCACCGACTCGCCTTTTTGACGACGATGGGCTTGTGTTTGCTGATGGTGTTGTGGGTCTATTTTGCCCTGCTGGGTGCGAATGTTAAGAAGAAAATCGACTATCCGCTCACGAATGTTGCTTCGCAGCAGCCGTACGTGCAGCAATTCGATGCTTTGAAGAAGGGACGGCTGTCTCTGGATGTGGAGCCGTCGCCGGAGCTTCTGGCGCTCGAAAACCCGTACGACCGCGGCCAGCGCGACGGCGTATCCGCCCTGTGGGACCGTGCGCTCTATAACGGAAAATACTACTCTTACTTCGGTATAGCACCGGTCATCTTCGTGTACTATCCGTATTACATGGTCTTCCGGAGCGTCCCGTCTGCGGGCGTCGTCATGACCATCTACGCATTCTTCGGCGTGGCCGCGCTCTTCGGCGTGATCTACGAACTGATCCGTGTATTTAAGATCCGAGTGAATTTGATCCTGCTTCTTTTGGGAAGTGTGGCAGCGACCTTTGCCTCCGGCCTTTTGCTCATGCAGCGTGGCTGGTCCTCGGTCTACTACATCGCGACATTGTCCGGCGTGACGAGCCTGCTGATCTTCTTATATGTGTCCCTGCGCGCGTGCCGTGCGGAGTCGAAGAAGGCGGCGTCGATCCTGTTTGCATTGTCCGGATTCTGCCTGCTGATCTCGGTCGCATCCCGCGTGAGCGCATCGCTGATGGGCATCGCCCTGTGCATCCCGATCTTCATCCATTACCTGAAGACGGAGACGGATTCGGATCGCAAACTGAATGCTTTTTTGTGCTTCATCATCCCGACGCTGATCGGCGCGGGTCTGGTGTGCATATTTAACTTTGCGCGCTTCGGCAGCCCGTTTGAGTTCGGTACTTCTTACCAGCTGACCGTCAGCGATATCCGGCAGAACCATTTTTCATTCAACCGAATCCTGCCTGCTTTATATCACTATTTCTTCCATCCCGCGAGGTTCACTCTGGACTTCCCGTTCGTGCAGATCATGAGTTCGAAACTGAGCGACTATGGCTATTATGTTTACGTCGACAGTAACTTCGGCTTGTTCAACTATCCTCTGATCATCATGTCCTTCTTCGCATTCATCCTGCACCGCGTTCGCCGTGTGCAGATCCGCGACGGGGCAGACGTCAGCACGGCGGGAGGCGAGAACGTCAATATTCGGATGCGCCACATCCTGTATCTGACCGGCATCGGGACCTCCGTGTTCCTGGCGATCCTAGACTACAGCATGGGCGGCGTCATCTGGCGTTATACCTACGATTTCGCAGTGGTCCTGGGCATCATCGGCCTCTTCGTTTTGCTGGAGGCTCATGAAGGTTTCTCCGTGTTCGGTGACGCGATGCGTAAGGCGGTCATGGCGGTCGCGGTATGCGTCTTCCTGATCACGATCTTTGTAGGGCTGATGCTCCTGGTGAACCAGTATAACGGCAACTTCGTCGCATACCCGGCATCCTACTGGATGAAGCTGAAAGAATTCTTCGTATTCTGGTGATAATTTGAGGTTTTTATGTTTGATATGATAGAGTTGATCGCTCCGTGCCATTTCGGGCTGGAGGCGGTCCTGAAAAAAGAAGTGACGGATCTGGGCTATGAGATCACGCAGGTCGAGGACGGGCGCGTTACGTTTCGCTGCCCCGTGGCCGGCGTGGCCCGGGCCAATGTTTTCCTGCGCACGGCAGAGCGTGTGCTGTGGAAGGTCGGTTCGTTCGCGGCCGATTCCTTCGACATGCTGTTCGAGTGCACGAAGGCGCTTCCGTGGGAGGACTACATCCCCGCGGACGGCAGGTTCTGGGTGACGAAGGCATCGTCCGTGAAGAGTAAATTGACCGCGACGGTGACCATACAGTCGGTCATGAAGAAGGCGATGGTCGAGCGCCTGCGCGAGAAACTGCGGGTATCCGAGCTTCCCGAGACAGGCGTGGAGTACCCCGTGCGTGTCTTTTTGATGAAGGATATCGCGACGGTGGCCCTCGATACGAGCGGTGAGCCGTTGCATAAACGCGGCTACCGGCAACTGACGGCGCGTGCGCCGATCTCCGAGACGCTGGCGGCGGCCCTGTTGCAGCTGACGCCGTGGACCCCCGGTCGTGTTTTGATGGATCCGTTCTGCGGCAGCGGCACCTTCCTGATCGAGGCTGCGATGATGGCGGCTGACATGGCGCCGGGCATGAACCGCGAATTCACCGCGGAGCAGTGGAAGAATATCGTGACCCGCCGCGCCTGGTATGACGCGGGCAATGAAGCGTCCGACCGCTTGAAGGAAAACGTGCCGGAAGGCTTGCTGATCGGTTCCGATATCGACCGCGACGTGCTGAAACTCGCATTTGCCAATGCACGCGCTGCCGGTGTGGAGAAGCAGATCAAGCTGATTCGCCGCGACGTGGCGGATATGAATCATCCGGCGTCCTATGGTTTCGTCGTGACGAACCCGCCGTACGGTGTCCGCCTTGAGGAGCAGGCAGCATTGCCCGCCCTGTATAAAAGCTTTGCGGACGCGTTTAAGAGGTTGGAATGCTGGTCGGCCTACGTGATTACGCCGTTTGAGGGCGTCGAGGAGGCCTTCGGCCGCCCTGCTGCGAAAAAACGCAAGATCTACAACGGTATGTTGCGCACGGACTTTTATTCATTTCCCGGTCCGAGTCCGGTATTTCGAAAGGAAAATGCATGAGAACGATATTATTTGCTACCTCGAATGAGGGGAAACTGCGGGAGATACGCATGATTTTACAGGGCCTGAGTGTACAGGTCGTTTCGCTGAAGGAAGCGGGCCTGTCGGGTGTTGAGATCGTTGAGGACGGTTCGACCTTCGAGGAGAATGCGCAGATCAAGGTGGACACCTTACGCGCCTACATCGAGGAGCAGAACATTGAAGAATTGAAGGATGCGATCATTCTGGCGGATGACTCCGGTCTGGTCGTAGACTATATCAATGGCGAACCGGGCATCTATTCCGCCCGGTATCTGGGCGAGGACACCTCGTACGATGTGAAGAATTCGGTCATCATCGAGCGCCTGGCCAATGCGAAGGACGACGCGCGGAGCGCGCGTTTCGTCTGCGCGATCGCCGCATACCTGCCGGCCACGGACGGCAAAAAGGAGCGCCGCGTGACGACGTTCGGCATCATGGAGGGGTTCGTGGCCCAGAAGCCCGCAGGCTCGGGCGGTTTCGGCTATGACCCGATCCTGTTCCTGCCGGAGTACGGCAAAACGAGCGCGGAGCTGACGGCGGAGGAGAAGAACGCGATCAGTCACCGAGGAAAGGCGCTGCGCGCGATGAAGAAGATTATCGAGGAAAGATGGTTTTAAGCATGGAAGTTACGGAAAAAACACGGATCATGATCGTGTCTGACACGCACCGGGCGCATGGGAACTTAAAGCGCGCGCTCGAGGCGGAGGGACACATTGACCTGTTGATCCACCTGGGCGACTCCGAAGGCAAGGCGGGCGAGATCCTGGACATGATCGACTGTCCGCTCGAGATCGTCGCGGGAAACTGCGACTCGGCGTTTTCGGACCTGTCCCGCGAGAAGGAGATCCGCATTGGCCGCTACAATGTCCTGCTGACGCACGGGCACATGTACCGGGTGTCGCTGAGCCTGGAGTACATCCTGCAGGACGCACGCGGCATGGGCATGGACATCGTGATGTTCGGGCACACGCACCGGCCGGTAGTGGAGATCAAAAACGGCCTGATCGCAGTGAACCCGGGAAGCATCTCGTACCCGCGCCAGCAGGACCGCAGGCCATCCTACATGATGATGGAGTTCGATCGCCTCGGCGATCCGTTTTTCACGATCAAATATATCGACGTATGAATGAAAGGATAGAATGAAATGATCAATCAGAGCTATAAGGCGATGCTGCAGAATAAGTCGGTCATTCGCCAGATGAGTGAGTATGCAACGAAGCGGAAGCAGGAGATCGGAGCGGAAAATGTCTTCGATTTCAGCCTGGGTAACCCCAGCGTGCCCTGCCCCGAAGACTATACAAAGAAGACGATCGAGCTGTTGGAGACGCGCGATCCGATGACGCTGCACGGCTACAGCCCGTCGCTGACATTGCCCCAGGTGCGTCAGGCCGTGGCGGACAGCCTGAACCGTCGTTTCGGCATGGACTATAAGATGGATCACATCTTCATGACCAGCGGCGCGGCCGGAGCGATCGCCCACGCAGTTCGTGCGGTGACGCAGCCGGGCGACGAAGTGCTGACATTCGCCCCGTTCTTCCCGGAGTACCATCCGTACGTCGACCAGACCGGCGCCGTCCTGAAGGTCGTTCCGGCGAACACTGCCGATTTCCAGATCAATGTGGATGCCTTTATTTCGATGCTGAACCCGAAGGTGGCGGCTGTCCTGATCAACACGCCGAACAACCCTTCCGGTATCGTGTATTCGGAGGAGACCATCTGCAAACTCGCCGACATCCTGCGCGCGAAGCAGGAGGAGTACGGCCACGAGATCTTTATCATCAGCGACGAGCCGTACCGCGAGATCCAGTTCGACGGACGCAAGCCGCTCTATGTGAGCAAATACTATGACAATACGATCAGCTGCTATTCGTTCTCGAAGAGCCTGAGCCTGCCGGGCGAGCGTATCGGTTACGTGGCGGTAAATCCGCGCGCGGTCGATGCCGAGTACATCGTGCCCATGTGCGGCCAGATCAGCCGCGGCATCGGACATAACTGCCCGTCGTCGCTCATTCAGCTGGGCGTGGCAGAAGTCCTGGACCAGACGAGTGATCTCTCGGTCTATGAGAAGAATATGAATATCCTGTACGACAAACTTGTGGAGCTCGGCTTCACCGTAGTGCGCCCCGGCGGAACCTTCTACATCTTCCCGAAGGCACTCGAGGACGACGCGGTCGCTTTCTGCCAGAAGGCACTTGAACTCGACCTCGTGATCGTACCCGGCGATAGTTTCGGCTGCCCCGGCTACTTCCGCATCGCCTACTGCGTCGACACCGACATGGTAATTCGCAGCCTGCCCAAATTCGAGCAGCTGGCTGCGCTGTATCAGAAGTGATCGAAAATGCCGGAATCCCACCCTTTGTTACGAAGCGTAACAGGGTGGTTACAGTTCGTCTCTTGCATGTCACGGGAGACAGACCCTATGATGAAAATGTAAAATTCATCGCGCTTGGCGCAAGGAGGTCCTTATCATGACATTTGGAGAAAAACTAAAGGAAGCCAGAAAACAGGCAGGTTTATCACAGGAGCAGTTTGCGGAAAAAATGTGCGTGTCCCGTTCGGCCATAGCTAAATGGGAGAGCGACAAAGGAATGCCGGATATCAATAATCTGAAGGCGATGGCGCAGCTCCTCGGAGTCAGTGTTGATTATCTTCTGGCAGATGATGATCTGCTGGAAATTCATGAAATGAAGGAACCGATCACACTCGCTTCGTTTGAAAAATCCGGCAAATGCAGAAGCAAGAAGGATGCAGCCTGCTACGAAAAGTACAAAACGGCGGATGCGATCTACCCGCTGATCCGCTACAGGAAGATGGGCGCGCTGGCGCGGGTCATGGATTTCATCACGCGGCCGGGCATTCATAATGCCCTGGATCAGATCGAGAACACGGCCGCGTATTATTTGGTCGAAACCGACGGCAAACAACTGTTCGTCCGGGTGACGCAGGATTTCCTGGCGACGAGCGAACTCGCGGTAAAGGTAGATCCGAAGCGCTTTGAAGTCGGCGAATACCTATTCAAAAAAGCTACCTACCAACTGATCTGAACATACAGTTCCCCGGGGCCGGAAACGGCCCCTCAGCTTGATCCAATGCCCGCCTTGCATCTGCAGGCTCCGTTATGCCCCGATGCGGCGCTACTCTATGGCCGCCCGAATTCTAGTAGCCATAGGCAATTATGAGATAACGGAGGGAGAGCATCCCGAAGGGCGTTTCAAAGCAATAGAAACAAAGAAAAGGAGGGGCGGGTTTCATTGCCCCTCGTGAGTGTGTTATGAATAAGAGTAAGTTTATCGGCGACAGGCAGTTTTACCGCAGTGTGCTGACGATCGCGCTTCCGATCATGATCCAGAATGGCGTCTCGAATTTCGTGGGCCTTCTGGATAATCTTATGATTGGACAGCTGAACGAAAATGCATTGTCCGGTGTCTCAATTGCCAATCAGTTGATGTTTGTATTTTATTTGGTCATTTTCGGGGCCAGCGCAGGCGCGGGCATTTTCACCGCGCAGTACCACGGAAAGGGAGACCATGAGGGCGTCCGCGCGACGTTCCGCTTCAAACTGGTCATGAATTTCATCCTTTCCACTATATGCATCGTGATCTTCATGCTATTTTCCGAAAACCTCATCAGCCTCTTCCTGAAGGGCGAAGGGAAGCCGGAAAATGCAGCGGCCATCCTCGAGTATGGCATGGAATACATGGGCATCATGCTGATCGGCTTGATCCCAATCGGCATTACGCAGGCCTACGCGGGCACGCTGCGTGATACCGGCTGTACGAAGGTTCCCATGATGGCGTCGATCACCGCTATTTTAGTGAACTTGGTGGGCAATGCGCTTCTGATCTATGGTCTGATCGGCTTCCCTGCCCTGGGTGCCGCCGGCGCCGCGATCGCGACGGTCATTTCCCGATTCGTCGAGATGGGCGTCCTCATCATCTACACATGGAAGAAGAGGAGAAGACATCCGTTTATTCAGGGGGCGTTCCGAAATTTCTCGCTGCCTTGGATTCAGATCCGGAGGTTTCTGGTGAAATCGCTACCGCTGATGGCGAACGAGACGCTGTGGTCGCTGAGTGTGACCACCCTGAACCAGTGCTATTCCTATCGCAGCCTCGACTCGGTGGCGGCGCTGAACATTGAGAATACGTTGTGGGGCCTGTTTGGTGTGGCATTCCTGGCCATGGGCGAAGCGGTCGGCATCATCACCGGCCAGATCCTCGGAAAGGGCGACATCGAGCGTGCGAAGGATACTTCGCGGAAGATGCGTGTATTTACGGTGATCCTGGGAGCTTCGTTCGGCCTGCTCATGGTATGCATGGCACCGTTCTACCCGCACTTTTATAATGTTTCCGACGAGATACGGAGCATGGCGACCGGGCTGATCATCGTGTTTGGTTTGATCATGCCGTTTGGCGCATATGCCCACGCGTCGTATTTCACCATACGCTCCGGCGGCAATACCTTGATCACCTTTTTGTTCGACAGTTGCTTCGCCTGGGTCATTTCGGTTCCCACGGCCTTCATCTTGAGCCGTTATACCATGATCGGCGTGATCGGCATGGTATGCATCGTCCAGTCAATGGAAGCCATCAAAGCAGGCATCGGAGCCTGTATGGTTCTGAGCGGCATCTGGGCACGGAATATCGTAGGCGGTAAGGGGAAGCCCCAGGAAGAAAGATAAAAGCAACCAAAGAGGGCGAAATCATAGTTTTTGGTGGCCGGTCAGTCAGGTAGTGGCCAGTAGAAGAAATAGAAAGCAACCATAGAGGGCGAAATCCTAGCATTTGGTGGCCGGCCTGTCAGGTAGTGGTCAGTAGAAGAAAAAGAAAGCAACCAAAGAGGGCGAAATCATCATATCTGGTGGCCGGCCGGTCAGGTAGCGGCCAGCGGAAAGAAGATAAAAGCAACCAAAGAGGGTGAAATCATAGTTTTTGGTGGCCGGCCTGTTAGGTAGTTGCCAGTAGAAGAAATAGAAAGCAACCAAAGAGGGTGAAATCATAGTTTTTGGTGGCCGGCCGGTTAGGTAGTGGCCAGCGGAAGAAAGATAAAAGCAACCAAATAAAGCAATAAACCGCTGTCGGCATAGCCGGCAGCGGTTTTGTATGGTTGAGTCATGTAAGCTAAGTCATGTATACTTCACTCTAATATTACATCAGATAGGCCGCGACAAAGAGTGCGGTGGAGTTCCAGTAGATCGCGATCTCATTTAATGAGAAGCATTCGTGGTCGTCGATGTAGCAATCCATCGGGGCTACCTTTCCCAGTTTGGGAAGGAGTTTCTTTGCGGTCGGATCGTGGAAGAGACAGTTCGCACCGCCGGCGACGAAACCGGGGATCATCTCTTCGATGCCGTCCGCCACGGTGGGGCGGTTGTGCGGATCCTTCAGGCTGTTGGCACCGTGGCCGGACACATAGGAAAACTGCAGTGTGTTGCGGCCCAGAAGGTAGTCCAGGCAGTCGAACGCGCAGATGCGGTAGTCTTCCTTACCTGTGAAGAGGTGGGCGGCCACGAAGAACATGGCCTTATTCATCAGGCTCAGGCTGCTGCCCCAGGTGTATTCCTCACGGGCGAGCGGGATATTGAAAGAAGACTCTTCCCGCTCCTTGAGATACTTATCCGCATAATGCATCAAATAGAACTTTGCGATTTCAACGCAGGGAGCGGAAAATACCGTTTCGGCGTCGGGACAGAACAGCACGGAGAGCAGGGCCAGACCGCCGGTCTGCACCCAGCCGAACGAATCCTTGCGGACGGTCCGGTCGATCATATTGCCGCGGAAGCGGACGAAGATTTTCTCACGGATCGTGTCGATATCGTCGGGCAGAAATGCGTCGAAGGCGCCGGTTGCGATGGTGCGCAGGAACTCCGCGCCGGCCCAGAGCCTCTGGTCGCGGTCGCTCGGGTGACCGTACTCGCCGGTACGGCAATCCTTCGGGTTACGGAACGGAATGAACTCCGGATGCTCCAACAGGAAACGCAGACTGAGAAGACCTGCCTCAAACAGACGGTTTGCGTAAGCCTCGTCGAAAGCACGGAAAATGCGTGCGGCCTGCATCGTCACCGCCGCGAACATGGCGGTCGCCATGGAAGAAGGCGGGTATACGAAGAGTTGCTCATCATCCTCCTGAGGCATGATGAAGGGTGCGTGGTTCGCCGTGGTGACTTTATGGTATACGCTGCCGTCACTCAGTTGCATGCGCATAAGCCAGTCCAGTTCATAGCGAGCCTCGTTTAGGACGTCCGGCGTACCATTGCCCGTTTCCGGGATATTAACGGTAAATGCGAACTTCTTCGGAAAGAGCTCGTAAGCGTAGAGCAGGTGCGAGACGGTGAGGGCTCCGGGCGTCACATAACGACCGTAGTCACCGGCGTCGTGCCAGCCGCCGTGGACATCGAGCGAAACCGCAGTCGCCGGATCGGCGCCATACGGCAGGGCAGGCTGCGTGTGGCAGGCAGGGTGAACGAACTTCCCGGCATGTTCGGGCTTTAGTTCACAGCCGCACCGCTGGAAATAAAACATTTTCAACATATCTCGCGTGAGCGCATCGTAAGAGTGCTCCGCGATCGAAAAAACAGGCGAAAGATCGGAACCGACCGACAACCGGTAGGTACCGGATTCGGTGAAATCCGAGAAATCGGCCTTAGAGGATGCGATGCCGGTGATCGGGTCGAGCGGGGATGTTTCGAGAACACCCGTGTAGCAGACCTTTCCGGTGTCGGCATCCAGTAGAGAGAAGGGGGACGCGTCAGTGTAGGAAGTAACGACCATCTTCGGCCCTTGGGGGAGGAAACCGAGGAGATTGAAGAAAAAGCGCACAGTATCCTGCGGCTGATTAGTGGTGACTTGCATAGCGTCTTTCTCCTTGAAATGATTGTTGTTATCATCATAACACACAACGTGAAGGATACAATGGCAAAATGCATAAAAAAAATGTCGGATATTCTTTCATTTCCCGCCCTTTTTATCGGTGTATACTTGACAAATTCCGAGGACAGTGACTATAATAAGACTGAGTGTATATACGCTCATGCAGGCGAGGCCGCTTCGGCCTCAGCATGGATTTTGTGAAGGAAAATCGCGTTTGTTTTTCGGGTAAAACAAACGAAACAAAAAGTGTAAATACTAAAAGGAGAAGGAAGACTATGACATGTAAATTTTGCGGAAGTCCGCTTCCGGACGGAGCCATGATCTGTGACTTGTGCGGAAACAATCAAAAGGCATCAAAACCCGTCGAGGCGTTCTCATTCGGAGCAGCGCCCGCGCAACCGAAAAAAGGAAAGCCTGCAGACCGCTGGAACACCGGCCCCAGTGCATCCATGGAGGGTGCATCGATGGATGAGGTTGCTCCGGTAGCAGTGAAGCCTAAAAAGAGTCGCGGTTCATTTCCCGTGAAGAAACTCCTGGTAGTTCTGTGTGCTTTGATCATTGTGGGAGGCATCGGCTTCGGCGCATGGTGGTTCATCAACAACCGTGGCGTAGACCAGAACAAGGAGATCATGGAGAGCATCAAGGAATTGGTGCGTGCGAAGAACGCTGGATTCTCGATCCGCGCTGAAGTGTCCGGAATGGGCCAGAAGCAAGTGGAGAGCATTGACGGCGGCTATTCCTTCAACAAGTCCGATAAGAGATTTGTAACATGGTTAGACCAGTTAAACGAGAAACAGGTAATGATCGCTACTCCGGAAGCGAATTATAAGGTTTTGGAGACCAGTGAGCGTTACTATAACCTGTTCCTGAGTAATCCCGAGGATTTCCCGAACAGAAGAATCGTAATGATCTCCAATAAGTGCTACGATATTGAAACGCTTCCTGCTGAGCAGAGCAACTACCAACAGATAGAGGACCTGTTCTCGGAGAAGTATTTCGAAGAAATGGAGAAGGAACAGGAAGATCCGGAAGTGCTCGCACAGCTGACTCCTGAGGAAAGAAAATACTATGACGCAGGAAAGAAACTGCAGCAAGAATTCACCGATCCGAAATTCCTGGATGAAGTTTTGAACGCTAAGCGTACGAAGGTCAATGGTTCGATCTTATACGAGTTCGACGCGGATATCGCCGAGCTGTTGAAGAGACTCTACTCCTCCATTGCGGATCTGCTTCCCGCTGAAGAAGCACAGATCGCTGCTCAGATGATGAACCTGAAGAAGGAAGACATAGAAAAGTCCGGTATCAAAATGACAGGACGTATAACGATCACAGACGGTTGTTTCGCAGTCGGCGTCATGAACATGCAGTATCTCAACCTCATTAATATTGAGATGAATGTACGTGCTACAAATCCCGGTAAGACCGAGATTCCGGATGACGTAAGACAGATGATCGACGCGGTTTACTCAAAGTGATCGACCGGGCGTGGGCAGTGAGCGTTTAACGCTTTCCCCGCCGTTGCATTTACAGGAGGGAATAGATGCAGTGTAAATTTTGTGGTGCCGAGTTACCCGCTGGCGCATACAAATGCGACATGTGCGGACAGAATATCCATTCCAAAAAAACGCCTATGGAAGGAGGCATGTTCGGTGACGTTTTGATGACGGCTCCGACCGAATATAAATCGATCCCGATCAAAGAACCTTCCAAATTACCGAAGATCATCGGTATTTCCGCTGCGGCGCTGGTCGTTGTGGTGGGCATTATCATAGCGCTTGTGATCTTCCTGAAACCGAAGAAACCGGTCGACCAGCTCATCGATGGATTTTTTAAGACCGGATCGCTGGATTCCATGGAGATCATTCTGAAGACGACCGAGGACGACGTCGAAGAGAAGATAACAGGCTACTATGAATTCGATGCAAAAGAGAAGGAAGGCCGCCTTTTCATGATGAATGAAAAGAAGAAGGAGAATCAACTCTTTGTTTTCACACCTGGCGGTTCTTACACCGTGCGGGAGGTCTCTGCCGAAGAATACGCTCAGAAAAACAGTAGCGCGAGTTCGGATGGCAGTGATTACAAGACGTATGCCGGCGATGTCTACTACTATGTGATCGAGCGTGACCTGGAAAAAGGTATGTATATCTACGATATCATCGCAGCTATGCGGAAAGACAGCTGGGATGACTTCTATGAAGCTCTCGCGAAGTATACGGGACTGTATAACGACGAGAACAACATGGAGCAGAACAAAGCGGCAGTCGACAAACTCCGCAACTCAATCGAGACCGTTAAGAAGGATCTGAAGGACAGCGACAAACAAAAAGATGTTTTCCACTTCACGACTGCGAAAGAAAACGGACTTACGGTCTGCAAACTGAAGCCTTCGTTCACCGATATCATTTCCTATTTGATCGGTGTCGCGGGAGATGCATTGGATGAAGACACAAAACAGGGGCTTATGATGTATGCAGCCCTGAGCGCATTGACCGGCCAGAGTAATACGATCTCGATCGATCTTGCGATCTCGGAAGGCCATATCTCGAACGGTATGATCAATGCAACCGACTCCGATATGATCGGTATGACGTCTTTCACCATTCAGAATGCAAACAGGACCAAAACACCCGGTCGTGCAGATGAATTCTACAGAGCATACACAAGGAGCAAATAGTTCCTTGGTATAAATTTATAAGTACTACTGCGGCGTGGCCGTCGACCGAACGCTTATGTTTCGATCCCGGCCGCGCCAATTCGCCGAAAAGGCAAATGAAACAGAATGAGGACAAATGAGTTATGATTGAGATCAGATGGCATGGCCGCGGAGGACAGGGAGCCAAAACGGCGGCACTTTTACTGGCAGAGGTAGCGTTCAAGATCGGCAAGAACGCGCAGGGTTTCCCGGAGTACGGTCCGGAACGCATGGGTGCGCCGATCACCGCGTATGACCGCATCAGCGATACGCCGATCCGCGTTCATTCGAATATTTATGATCCCGACTACGTAGTTGTTGTGGATGAGAGCCTGATCGAGTCCATCGACGTTACCGCGGGACTCAAGGAAGATGGCGCGATCATTGTGAATACACAGAGAGATAAAGCCGAGGTCGAAGCGGAGATACGCCAAAAGGGCTACTTCGGACGGGTCTATACCATCGACGCAAGACATATTTCCATTCATACCCTGGGACGGTATTTCCCGAATTCTCCGATGCTCGCGGCGGTCGTAAAGGTCAGCGGTTTCATCGATGAGGATGTTTTCCTGGAGAATATGGAAGCATCGTATAAGCATAAATTCGCTAAGAAGCCGGAAGTGATCGAAGGAAACATGGAAGCACTTCGCATGGCGCTTCGGGAACTGAAATAATATAAGACGAAATAGATCTGGAGAGTATCGAAATCATGGATAAAAATATGACAGAAGCACAGAAGTTACATGTGAAATGTGCGTGGCAGGATCTGACGGAAGGTCTCACCATTACCGATTCGGCGAATTCCGTCGAATTTGAGACCGGACTTTGGACGACTGTAAAACCGACCTTTCATCCGGAAAAATGTAAGCAATGTTTGCTTTGCGCGCCGGCATGTCCGGACAGCTGCATTCCGGTAGTGGATTGCAAGCGCGGCGAGTTCGACCTGGCGCACTGCAAGGGCTGCGGCATTTGCGTAGCCTCCTGCCCGTTTGGAGCGATCACGATGGAGGTGGATGACTGATGGAAGACATGAAGAAACGCGTACAGCTTTCCGGTAACGAAGCAGTCGCTACGGCGCTGCGTCAGATCAATCCGGATGTATTCCCGGCATTTCCGATCACTCCGTCAACGGAGATCCCGCAGTATTTTTCTAACTACGTGGCCAATGGCCTCGTAGATACCGAGTTTATTCCCGTGGAGAGTGAGCACAGCTCGATGTCCGCAGCAGTCGGTGCTTCGGCAGCCGGCGCGCGCAGCCTGACGGCGACGTCTTCCTGCGGTCTGGCCCTGATGTGGGAGGAACTCCACGTGGCGGCATCGAACCGCCTGCCGCTGGCACTGGCGCTGGTCTGCCGTGCATTGTCCGGCCCCATCAACATCAACTGCGACCATTCCGATAGCATGGGCGCACGCGACTGCGGCTGGCTTCAGATCTATGCAGAGGATAATCAGGAAGCCTACGACAACATGGTACAGGCATACCGCATTTCGGAGCATCCGGACGTGCGCCTGCCGATCATGATCTGCCAAGACGGTTTCATCACGAGCCATGCAGTCATGGACATGGAACTGCTTTCCGATAAGGTAGTTAAGGATTTCGTCGGCGAGTATGAGCCGGAGCGCTATCTGCTGAATGAAAACGGCACCATGGCGATCGGCCCGTACGCGATCACGGATTACTATATGGAGGCGCGCCGCGCCCAGGCACAGGGTATCCTGAATGCGAAGAAGGTGATCCTGGATGTGGCACGGGAGTTCGAGAAGATCTCCGGACGTAAGTACGGCCTCTTCGAAGAATATCGCATGGACGATGCCGAGTACGCGATGGTTCTGATCGGCTCCGCAGCCGGTACCGCAAAGGACGCGGTCGACAAGATGCGCGAGGCAGGAAAGAAAGTCGGACTCATTAAGATCCGCGTCTTCCGTCCGTTCCCAGCAGAGGAACTGGCTGCAGCGTTGTCGAAGGTAAAGGGCATCGCGATCATGGACCGCAGCGAGAGCTTTTCGAGCAATGGCGGCCCCATCGGAAGCGAGCTGACGCAGGCGTTGTATCATGCGCGCTGCAAAGCATTTACCGTGAACTATATGTACGGCTTGGGCGGCCGCGACCTTCAGGTCATCCACGTAGAGGAGATCTTCGAAGAACTGATGGCGCTGGAAGCAAAAGGCGATCCGAAGGACAGTGTATCTTACCGTTATGTCGGACTGAGAGATATAGCGGATCCGGATCACAAGCAGATTTCATATTTGTGCAAGCCTGAGAATTCAGAGCAGGCTTAAGCACACGGAGGATCGTTCGATGGGATATAATTTTAAGGAAACCATGAATAAAAAGGAGCGTTTTGCTCCCGGACACCGCATGTGCGCCGGTTGCGGCGGAGCGGTGTGCGTACGTAACGTGCTGCGCGGCCTGCATGAGGAGGATCATGCGGTCATCGGCAACGCAACGGGCTGCCTGGAGGTATCCAGCTTCATGTACCCGTTCACGGCGTGGTCCGACAGCTACGTGCACAATGCATTTGAGAATGCCGGCGCGACCCTAAGCGGCGTGGAAGGCGCATACAAAGTACTGAAGCGCAAAGGCAAGATCGACGAGACGTTCAAGTTCATCACCTTCGGCGGCGACGGCGGTACCTATGATATCGGTCTGCAGTCATTGTCCGGAGCCATGGAGCGCGGACACGATCTGGTCTATGTCTGTTACGACAACGGCGCTTACATGAACACCGGTACACAGCGAAGCAGCGCGACGCCACAGTTTGCAGATACGACCACGACTCCGGTCGGCTCGGTCAGCCACGGTAAGCCGCAGATCCGTAAGGACCTCGCAGCAGTCATCGCGGCGCATAACATTCCGTACGTTGCGCAGACGACCTTCGTACGTAACTTTAAGGACCTGCATGTGAAGGCGGAGAAGGCGATCTATACGCCCGGCGCCGCATTTCTGAATGTCCTGGCTCCCTGCCCGCGTGGTTGGGGCTACCCGACACAGGATCTGCTGAAGATCTGCCAGCTCGCCGTTGAGACGAACTACTGGCCGCTCTTCGAAGTCGTTGACGGCACCTGGATCCTGAATTACGAGCCGAAGAAGAAGCTCCCGATCGAGGACTTTCTGCGGCCGCAGGCCCGCTTTAAGCACCTGTTTAAGCCGGGCAATGAATATCTTATCGAGGCGTTCCAGAACGAAGTGGATCGCCGCTTTGAGGAATTGGTTAAACGTTGTTCTTAAGTTAGTGCAGGGGGGCACAGACTTTACGGGCTAAAGACTGGAGGATAGCATATGAAGATGAAATATTGCTCATATTGTGGAAGTCTGTTGGACGAGACTACCGGTGTGTGCCCGAAGTGTTACGGCGGCATGGATGCGCCGGAGCAGGAGGAGCAGGTGTCGGAACTCACGTCTGTTCCTAAAGTCGATCTGGGCGACAGTCCGTTTGCGAATGTACCATCCACGGTGATCCCGACATTGACCCTGGATCCGTTCGGAAATTCGGCAGCGCAGGAGACGGCGCCACAGTTTCAACTCGAATTCGGCAACCCTTCGGAGACTTCCGCAGAGAGTGAATCCGGTCCGCAATTGGTGATGCCCGAAACGCAGAAAACTCCGCAGGCAGGCCCGGCGATCTCTTTGGAATTAAAACCCGGAATATCCGTACAGGCGGAGGAGCCGGTAAGAGAAGAGCAGGCACAAACGGAAGCTTCCTCGCAGGTAGCGCCGGAAACACCCGCAGAATCGGACGTTTTTAATCAGACGCCGCCGGCGTACTCACCGAAGGCGCAGACGAAATTTGAGGAAATGGTCGCGAAGATTCAGGCGGATCAGGAGCGCATGAAGAATGAGCAGATCGCTGAGCAGCAGCAGGGGGCGCAGCAGACATTTCCCGTGTCGGACGTAGCACAGGAAGTGCAGCAGGCTCAACAGGCACAGCAGCCGACGACGCTTCAGGCACAGTATTTCCAGGCGAAGCAGCAGGCGCAGATGGCTCAGCAGTCACCGATGACTCAGCAGCCGACACAACAGCCAACACAACAGCCGGCACAGCAGTCTTATGTTCCGCAGCCGATGCAGGCTCCGCAGACATCCGTTAAGGAAAATGTTCCGCAGCCGATGCAGGCACCGACTTACGGACAGCCTCGCCCGCAGCAGAGTGCACAGTATACGCCGCCGCAGGCGACACAATATACACAGGCCCAGACCGCGCAAAACGCGCAGTATGGCCAGCAGGCTCCTACCTATGGACGGCAATACGCACAGCCGCAGGCAGGGCAGCAGTATACACAGCCGCAGGTTGGACAATATGGGCAGCCGTACGGTCAGCCTTATGCACAGCCGCAGCCGGGCCAGTATACACAACCGAATTCGTACGGAATGCCAGGAAGCCCGAATGCTCCCTACGGGATGCAGGGGGATGGCTCCGCGTCTCCGGAAGCGGTAAATGCCTACATGAAGTCGCAGAAACCGGCGAACTACGCGAACCCGGCTTACGTGGACCAGGAAGTGATGATCGATACCCAATACGGACAGAATGTCGATCCCCGTTTTTCACAAACGGTCAATATGAACATGCAGTATAATCCGGCCCAGGCTCCCGTTTTGTATCAGCAGCAGAATGTGATGCATCCGCCCGGCGCTCCGATCCCGAGCATTGAGAACCGGAGCCGGACGACAGCGGCGATCCTGGCGATCCTTCTGGGACATTTCGGCGCCCATAAGTTCTACTTAAACAGCCCGTCAGCGATCTGGTATCTGCTGATCACGCTTTTATCTTGTGGTTTCGGCGGTCTGGTCATGTGGATCATAAGCCTGATCGAAGGCATCGGATATCTGGGCATGTCGGATGAGGAGTTTAAGAAGAAACTCTACGAAGAGTTCTACAAAACACAACAGTGAAGTTTGCAAGCGCAGCCGGCTCCGGCCATCCGATTTCGCTTGGCTGTGAAAAAAATAAAAAAACCCCTTGCATTTCATTGGGAAGTGTTGTATAATTACCTTCGTTGCAGCGCTGAGGGTGTGCAACGAAGATATATAGGGCTATAGCCAAGCGGTAAGGCATCGGATTCTGATTCCGACATTTCCAAGGTTCGAATCCTTGTAGCCCTGCACTTTTGAAGGCTGTCGCGGTATGTGACAGTCTTCTTTTTTGACAGCATTCAACAAGAGGAGTTTTGACAGGAGGCAGATATGACAAGATCCGTCGGTACATTTTGTGAATTGACCATATTGTATGAGAAGGACTTCGGCGTTTTTCTGGGGGATCCGGGAGACGAGAAGGGTGTTCTGCTTCCGAAGAAGCAGGTGCCTGAGGGCGCGAAGGCCGGCGACAGTGTGCGCGTTTTCCTGTATAAGGACTCCGAGGACCGTGTGATCGCGACGACCCGGACGCCTCTGGTAACGCTGGAGCACCCTGCGGTGCTGAGCGTGCGCGAGTGCACGCATATCGGCGCGTTTCTGGATTGGGGCCTGGATAAGGATCTCTTCATGCCGTTTCGTGAGCAGGAGGGGCAGGTGCGCCGCGGCGACCGAGTTCTGGTAAAACTCTACATCGATAAGAGCGAGCGCCTGTGCGCGTCCATGAAAGTCTCCGGTGCATTGACCGCTGCCGGCGATCTCTATAAGGTCGGCGATCCGGCGACGGGAACGGTCTACAGTGTGAACCCGAAGGTCGGAGCCTTCATCGCGGTCAATGACCGGTATTTCGGCTTGCTACCTGCACAGAATATGAATGCGGCGTACCGGCCCGGAGATACATTTACCGGAAGAGTAGTGCGTGTCCGTCCCGACGGAAAACTGGATCTGGGAGCGGAGCGCCCTGCATATTTACAAATGGAGGAAGATGCGAAGAAGGTTTGCGCGGTGATCGAGGACTTCGGCGGCGAATTACCCTTTGGGGAGAAGGTTTCGCCCGAAGTCATCAAGAAAGAATTTCAACTGAGTAAGGCTGCGTTTAAACGTGCGATCGGTCATTTGCTGAAGAACGGAAAGATCGAGCTGTCGGAGGATCGCATCCGGCTTCTGCACGATGACGACGCGACATCCGGACTGAAAGCATAAGGCTTACTTTTCTTTTGACATCAGGTACGTTCGACACAGACGGTAGCATACGTCGAGGTCCTGTTTTGAACAGGTTGCGAAAAGGGAATTCAGTTTGATATCGCCGTAGGGCGCTGGTTCCTCGTGCACGGCTGATGCCTTCGCCGGATATGCACCGACAGCCGATCCCATCATATAATCATAGGAAAACTTAAATGTGTCGTGCATCTTTTTCAGAATGGCGCCGGAAGCACCGCGTTTCCCACGTTCGATGCTGCTGACGTAACTGGTAGAGATGCCGAGCAACTTCCCGAGTTCGGTCTGGGTCAGCCCCATGGACATTCGTTCCTGGCGCATCATGTATCCGAAACGTTTGTCGCGGATGCCTGCATCGATCACGGAAGTCTTTACGCTGTCGGCTTGTGCCGAAACTGACATATTGTGTTCTGAGTAACTGGTCGAGTAATATGGATTCATCATGGATCCTCCTTCGTAGATAATGTGATCACCCGCCGATACGACCGCGTCCGGCGGGTATGTTTTTATCATAACGGAGGACCCAAAAGACGGAAAGCCGCACTTTGAACAAAATATGCAGGGCGGATTTGACAGATTTGATAAAAATCGAATGCATTGCCCGCGAAAAACAGGGAAAAAGGCGGCTTTTCGGCGGCTTTTAGCCGCGTTTGACCGGAAAACGGACAGGAAATTATGAAATCCTTGGTAACAAACTGTTCATAATTAGGACATATTTCACAAGAAAAGCGGGCGAAAAAATCGAAAAGTTTAGTCAACCTGCACAAATCGAAAAAAACATGGTCAAAGTGACGAAATTTGAGCCGTTTTTTTGTGAAAACGGGATATAGAAAGATAACGGATTGTGTTGTAAAATGAAGTTCGTGAGGGTGCGTGTAAAAGCCCCTATAGACAGCTTGAGTAAACTATTGAAAGTTTAGGAGGATTATTTAAATGGCTGGTTTGGTGTTGAAGAATGTATGTAAGGTTTATCCTAACGGCTTCGTAGCAGTTAAGGATTTCAATCTTGACATCGCTGATAAGGAATTCATCATCTTCGTAGGTCCGTCCGGTTGCGGTAAGTCCACAACCCTTCGTATGATCGCAGGTTTGGAAGAGATTTCTTCCGGTGAACTGTGGATCGACGGTAAGCTCGTTAACGACGAGGAGCCGAAGGACAGAGATATCGCGATGGTATTCCAGAACTACGCTTTGTATCCGCATATGTCCGTTTATGATAACATGGCATTCGGTTTGAAGCTTCGTAAGGTTCCGAAGAACGAGATCGAGAAGTCCGTTCAGGAAGCTGCTCGTATCCTTGGTATCGATAACCTGCTTGATCGTAAGCCGAAGGCTCTGTCCGGTGGTCAGCGTCAGCGTGTTGCGATGGGCCGTGCTATCGTTCGTAATCCTAAGGTATTCCTCATGGATGAGCCGCTCTCCAACTTGGATGCTAAACTCCGTGTACAGATGCGTGTTGAGATCTCCAAGCTTCACCAGAGACTCGAAACAACCATCATCTACGTAACCCATGACCAGACAGAGGCTATGACACTCGGTACCCGTATCGTCGTACTGAAGGATGGTCTCATTCAGCAGGTTGATACACCTCAGAACCTGTATGATAAGCCCGCTAACAAGTTCGTTGCAGGTTTCATCGGTTCTCCTCAGATGAACATCATTGACGCTCTGATCGAGAGAGAAGACGGCAAGGTTGTTGCTAAGTTCGGCGAGCATCAGGTAACTATCCCGGATGTTAAGGCGAAGGTTCTGGAAGAGGCAGGCGTTGTTGGTAAGGAAGTTATCTTCGGTATCCGTCCTGAGGATATCCATGATGAGCAGATGTTCCTTGAGACTTCTAAGGACAGCATCATCAAGGCTACCATCCGTGTATACGAGCTTCTTGGTTCTGAAGTACTTCTGTACTTCGATGTTGAGGATCTTTCCTTCACCGCGAAGGTTAACCCTCGTACAACCGCTCGTCCCGGCGATGTTGTTCAGTTCGCACTCGATATGAGCCGTATCCACATCTTCGATAAGGATACTGAGATGGCGATCCTGAACTAATCAGAGATACATCTTACGCCGTTCGGCGTAACATAATATAAAGGGCTGTCATACATTTTGTGTGACAGCCTTTTAATTGTCCTGAAGGAAAAATACTGCTTTATTTTTCGTGCTTTCTTTGGTATAATAATCATATGTATGATTCTGCCCTTTTGGGTCGGATCAACAGATAGGTCGTATCATAAAACAGGAGTGAATGAACGACAGGGAGTGGAACATGATCTCAAACCAAGTTTTACAGTCCATAGTAGAAGGATTAAAGGGAATATCCCGGATCGATCTGTGCGTCAGCGATGTCGAAGGGAAGATTCTGGCCTCGACGTTTGATGATGCGGAGACGCGTGAGTTCGCGATCATCGCATTTGCTGATTCGCCGGCCGACAGTCAGGTGGTGAATGGATACCAGTTCTTCAAGGTATTCGACGAGCAGCAGCTCGAATTGATCCTGCTGGTGAAGGGCAACAACGACGATGCATATATGGTGGGCCGCATGGCTGCCTTCCAACTGCAGAACCTTCTGGTGGCATATAAAGAGCGTTACGATAAAGATAACTTTATCAAGAACCTGTTGCTCGACAACCTGCTTCTGGTGGATATCTATAACCGCGCGAAGAAGCTGCACATCGAGACGGCCGTACGCCGCGTCGTATTCATCATAGAAACGAAGAACGAACGCGACAACAACGCGCTGGAGACGGTGCGTGGTCTGTTTGCGAGCAATAAATCCCGTGACTTCGTCACTGCGGTCGATGAAAAGAACATCATCATGGTGAAGGAACTCAAGATGTCCGACGGCTATGAGGAGATGGAGCAGGTGGCGCGGACCATCCTGGACATGCTTAATACGGAAGCCATGATCAGCGCGCGCGTCGCTTACGGAACCATCATCAACGAGATCAAGGAAGTCTCCCGCTCCTATAAGGAAGCGAAGATGGCCCTGGATGTCGGTAAGATCTTCTACAGCGGAAAGAACATTATCGCGTATGCGAATCTGGGCATCGGCCGCCTGATCTACCAACTGCCCATGCCGCTGTGCCGGATGTTCATCAAAGAGATCTTCGACAACCGTTCTCCCGATGATTTTGACGATGAGACATTGACCACGATCTATAAGTTTTTTGAAAACAACCTGAACGTGTCGGAGACGGCGCGTCAGTTATACATTCACCGCAACACCCTGGTCTACCGCCTGGATAAGATCCAAAAGGCGACCGGGCTGGATCTGCGCGTGTTTGAGGATGCGATCACCTTTAAGATCGCTTTGATGGTTGTGCGCTACATGAAGTACATGGAGTCCATCGAGTACTAAGGAAAAGGATGAAAACAGTCATATGGATAACAAACTGTTTCTCAAGGGATTGATCTGCGGCGTCCTGCTGACGGTTTTGCTGGCAGGCGGAGCCTTCTTTGCGAAGAATTTGATCTTCGACCGGGATCCGGACGGCGTCGTAGGGGGCGATGGCCCTGATAGCCCGAAGTCATTTGACGAGAAAGCATTAAAACAGATCCAGATGTTACGGGACAGTATCCGGTCGTCGTATCTGTATGAAGTGGATGAGCAGGCGATGCTCGACGAGATCAGTCGTGGCGTCATGAAATCACTGGGCGACCCGTACTCCGTGTACTACACGGCAAAGGAGTACGAGGATATGCTGAACAGTACCGACGGCACCTACTACGGTATCGGTGTTTCGGTCACTCCCGCGAATGACGAGAAGCATACCGGAGCTAAAGTCAATAAGGCATTCGCCGGCTCGCCGGCAGAGGAGGTCGGACTGCAGCCGGGTGATATCTTCCTGAAGATCGCCGGCACCGACGTGACCGGGATGAACCTGAGCGAAGCGGCAGCCCTGATCCGCGGCGAATTGAATTCCTACGTGGATATCGTGATTCTTCGCGACGACGAGGAACTCAGCTTCCATGTGCAGCGCCGCAAGATCGAGATGGACACCGTTACCGGAAGAATGGTAAAGGATGACATCGGATATATTTACGTGGCGGAATTCGACACGATCACGTACGATCAGTTCAATAAGGTGTTCGCCGGCCTGAAGAAGCAGGGCATGAAGAAACTGGTATTGGATCTTCGTGAAAATCCCGGCGGACTCATCCGTACAGCCAGCGATATTTGCGATAAGTTCCTCGACGAGGGCATGGTCGTTTATACGAAGGATAAAAAGGGTCGTACGAATGAGTATCGTTCGAAGACCGGCGGAGATGAAACGCTCCCGATGGTAGTTTTGGTCGACGGAAACAGCGCCAGCGCTTCGGAGATCGTTGCAGGTGCATTGCAGGCGCGAAATCGTGCGAAGATCATCGGAACGACGACTTTCGGAAAAGGTATCGTTCAGCAAGTCTTCAATCTCCCAGGACAGAAGGACGGCATCAAAGTCACCGTATCTTCCTACTTCACCCCCGCGGATGTCTGCATCCACGGCATCGGCATCAAACCCGATATCGAGGTAGAACTGTCGGAAGACTATAAAAACAAGAAGGATCCGACCGATGAAGACGATAATCAGCTTCAGGCGGCGATCCAGGAGCTCATGAAGTGATCGTGGGCGGATACTTAACGTGAAAGTGTTAAAACACTTTGTTTTATGAAGATAGATTAATATGGAGGGTAAGCTATGAAGTATTGCTCAAAATGTGGAACACCGGCACAGGATAATCAGAATTTCTGTTTGAACTGCGGATCTAAGTTAACAGCTCCGGCAGCGGCGGCAGATACCGCACAGGGCCAGCTTGCGGCACAGCAACAGCAGGTAGCAGCTACGGCACAGACTATGCAGGACCAGCTTGCAGCGCAGCAGGCAAATGCAGCACAGGCGGCAGCTACGGTGCAGGCTCAGCAGCAGGCGGCAGTAGAGGCAGCGGCTCAGGTTGCAGCTACTGCGGAAGCACAGCAGGCAGCAGCAGAGGCTGCAGCGAAGGCGAAGTCTGCGGCAGAAGCGGCTGCAAAGGCAGAAGCGGTACGCCAGGCTGCAAATACAGCGGGCGGCGCAGAGGCAGTTATTGCCCAGAGTCAGGCTACGGCTCAGGCGGCAGTTGCGCAGGCACAGGCAGTTGCACAGCAGGCAGCACAGCCGGTAGTCCCGATGGCTCAGGCAGGTCCGGTTGCAGCACCCGTGGTACAGCAGGCAGCTCCCGCAGCAGGCGGAGAGAAGAAGTCCGGCGCGGGTAAGTGGTTTGCGATCATCGGTTTCGCCCTCGTTGCAGTTATTTTGGTGGTCATCCTTTTGGTCAATGTACTCGGCAGCAGCTACCAGACACCGATCAAGAAAATGATCAGCGCCATGAATTCGAAGTCGACGGATTCGGATGATTATATGGCGGTTTACCCGAAGGTGTTCACCAACTTATATAAGGATTCCCTGAAGACAGCAAAGGAAGGTTTCAAACTGATTGGTAAGGAAAACCTTGCGACGATGCTGGATCAGATGGGTTTCGGAGCCTCCATGAACGAGGCGTTCGATGATTATGAGAAGGTTGTCGGAAAGAATATCAAATTCTCGTATTCGATTCAGGAGAAAAAGAAACTGGAGCCGGCAGTACTTGCTTCTATAGCCGGCAAATACAAAGCCCTTGCAATGAATCTTGAGTCCCAGGCTGACAAGGTCGAATCCAAAACCAAGTCCGTTATCACGGAAGCGGGAGCTAAGAATAAAGATGCCATTGATTATTGCGACAGTGTAAAGGCTGTTATCGAAAAAGCGGCAGCTGATATCGAGGCCATCAATGCGTCTTCCATTACCGACGGTTATGATGTTAAGGTCTATCTGACCGTCAAGGGCGATAAGGATGAAGATCGCGACGAAGCTACCTATCGTATTCTGAAGATCAACGGAAAGTGGGTATTTGATGCAACGTATGCATCCTCCATGTTTGACACCGATCTTATCAATTCGTTGATAAACATGATGATGTTGAGATCCTATTAATATTCCTGAATCTGTGTTTTGTGAAATGCAGATTCATATAAGTTTCTGATCAGGACATGGTTAGGATCAGATTTGTATAGTGCCCTCACATCTGTGAGGGCACTATGGATTTTAGAAAGAAGGAGGTTTACATGGAACAGTTCGAAAAAGCACAGTTTCATCTGGTTTCGGAGTATCAGCCGACGGGTGACCAGCCGAAGGCGATCGACGACCTGGTGAAGGGGTTCGAAGACGGCAATCAGTTTCAGACGCTGCTCGGCGTGACCGGTTCCGGTAAGACCTTCACCATGGCGAACGTGATCCGGGCGCTCGGGAAGCCGACGCTGGTCATCGCCCACAACAAGACATTGGCCGGACAGTTATACAGCGAATTCAAGGAATTCTTTCCGGACAATGCCGTCGAATACTTTGTATCTTACTATGACTACTACCAGCCGGAGGCCTACGTGCCTTCGACGGACACCTATATAGAGAAGGACTCGTCGGTCAATAATGAGATCGACAAACTGCGCCACTCCGCGACCGCCTCGCTGGCAGAGCGGAGGGACGTGATCATCGTGGCTTCGGTTTCCTGCATCTACGGCCTGGGCAGCCCGATCGACTACAAAAACATGGTGCTCACCTTGCGCCCCGGCATGGAAAAAAGCCGCGAGGAGGTCATTGACCGCCTGATCGACATCCAATATGTGCGCGGCGAGATGGACTTCAAGCGCGGCACCTTCCGCGTGCGTGGCGATGTGCTGGAGATCTTCCCGGTGGAGAGCTCTGATACGGCACTCAGGATCGAGTTTTTCGGCGACGAGATTGAGAGGGTCAGCGAGGTCGACGCCCTCACCGGTAAGGTGAAGAGCGTGATCACATTTGCCGCGATCTTTCCCGCGTCGCACTATGTCGTGCCGAAGGAGCAGCTCGAGCGCGCGGCGCGCGAGATCCTGATCGAGATGGAGCAGCGCGTGCAGGAGTTTAAGTCGCAGGGGCGCCTGATCGAGGCGCAGCGCATCAGTGAGCGGACACGCTACGACGTGGAGATGCTGCGGGAGACCGGTTTCTGCTCGGGCATCGAGAACTATTCCCGGTATCTGACGAACCAGCCTGCTGGCGCGCCGCCGTTCACGCTGATGGATTATTTTCCGAAGGATTTCCTGATCATCATCGATGAGTCACACATGACGCTGCCGCAGATCCGGGCCATGTACGCGGGCGACCGCTCGCGTAAGACGACGCTGGTGGACTACGGTTTCCGCCTGCCCAGCGCCCTGGATAACCGGCCCTTATATTTCGGCGAATTTGAAGAAAAGATCAACCAGATGCTGTTTGTGTCGGCGACACCCGGCGAATACGAGCAGCAGCATGAACTGCTGCGGACGGAGCAGGTGATCCGTCCGACCGGCCTTTTGGATCCGGAGATCTTCGTGCGTCCCGTGGAGGGTCAGGTCGATGATCTTTTGGGCGAGATCCGCAGGACCGTACAGCAGAAGAATAAAGTTCTCGTCACGACACTTACGAAGAAGATGGCAGAAGACCTGACCGAGTATTATCGGGGCCTCGGCGTCCGCGTGAAATACCTGCACTCGGACATCGATACGCTCGAGCGTTCGGAGATCATCCGCGATATGCGTATGGATCAGTTCGACGTGCTGGTCGGCATCAACCTCCTGCGAGAGGGCCTGGATATCCCGGAAATCGCCCTGGTCGCGATCCTGGACGCGGATAAGGAGGGCTTCCTGCGTTCGGAGACCTCGCTGATCCAGACCATCGGCCGTGCCGCGCGTAACGCACAGGGCCGCGTCGTGATGTATGCGGACACGCAGACCGATTCGATGAAGAACGCGATCTCGGAGACCGCGCGCCGCCGTGCCATCCAGCAGGCTTATAATGAGGCCAATGGCATCACGCCGCAGACGGTCCAGAAGGCGGTCCGCGACCTGATCTCCATTTCGAAGAAGGCGGAGCAGGCGTCGGCGCAGCTGGAGAAGGATCCCGAGTCGATGAGCGAGAAGGAACTCGCGAAACTGATCTCCGACGTGGAGAAGCAGATGCGCAAGGCGGCAGCCCAGCTCGATTTCGAGAGCGCTGTGGAGCTGCGTGACCGTCTGTTCGAATTAAAGAAACTACAGGAGCAAATGAACTAACCGATGGGAAGTTTTATAAAGATCCGCGGGGCCGCGGAACACAATTTGAAGAATATAAACGTCGATATCCCGCGTGAGAAACTGGTCGTGCTGACCGGCCTTTCAGGCTCGGGAAAATCGTCGCTGGCATTTGATACGATCTATGCAGAGGGCCAGCGGCGCTATATGGAGTCGCTTTCTTCGTATGCGCGCCAGTTCCTGGGGCAGATGGAGAAACCGAATGTCGAGCGCATCGAAGGCCTGTCACCGGCGATCTCCATTGACCAGAAGTCGACGAACCGCAACCCGCGTTCGACCGTGGGTACGGTGACGGAGATCTACGACTATCTGCGACTTTTGTACGCGCGTGTGGGCACCGTGCACTGCCCGAACTGTAAACGCGAGATCCGCCGCCAGACGGTGGACCAGATGGTGGACCAGATCCTGGCCATGCCGGAAAAGACGCGCATCCAGGTTCTGTCGCCGGTCGTTCGCGGCCGCAAGGGCGAACATGTGAAGGTGCTGGAGCAGGCGCGTAAGAGCGGCTACGTGCGCGTGCGCGTGGACGGAAACCTGTATGAACTGTCAGAGGAGATCAAACTCGATAAAAACATCAAGCACTCGATCGAGATCGTCATTGACCGGTTGTCGGTGCGCCCGGGCCTGGAGACCCGCCTGACGGACTCCCTGGAGAACGCGATGAAGCTGGCGGAAGGTCTGGTCTACGTGGACGTGATCGATGGGGACATGCTGACATTTTCCCAGAATTTTGCGTGCCCGGACTGCGGCATCAGCATAGAGGAAGTCGAGCCGCGAAGTTTTTCCTTCAACAATCCGTTCGGCGCCTGCCCGGACTGTACGGGCCTCGGATTTACGATGGAATTCGCGCCGGAACTCATGATTCCGGACCAGTCCTATTCGATCAACCAGGGCGCGATCACCGTGCCCGGCTGGCTCTCGGCGGCCAGTGAGGGCAGCTTTACGCGCGCGGTCCTGGAAGCATTGTGTAAGAAATTCAAGTTTTCCCTGGATACCCCGTTTGAGGACTATCCGGAGGATATCAAACGTATATTGCTGTACGGAACCGATGTTTCCGTGCCGGTGCACTACCGCGGACAGCGCGGCGTGGGCACCTACGACATCGCTTTTGAGGGTCTGATCCGGAACGTGGAGCGGCGTTACCGCGAGACCGCGTCGGAGGCTTCGAAGGCGGAGTACGAGACCTTTATGGACATTCGCCCGTGTAAGACCTGTCAGGGCATGCGCTTAAAGCCGGCGTCGCTGGCGGTCACGATCGGCGGTCTGAATATTTACGAACTGACGACGCTACCCATCCGGAAGGAACTGGAGGTCATCCGTGGCCTCGAACTGACACCGACGCAGCAGCAGATCGGCGCGCGGATCCTGAAGGAGATCGGCAACCGGCTGCAGTTTTTGATCGATGTCGGTCTGGAGTATCTGAATCTGGCGCGAAACACCGGAACCCTGTCGGGCGGCGAGGCGCAGCGCATTCGCCTGGCCACGCAGATCGGCTCGGGCCTGGTCGGCGTTTGCTATATTTTGGATGAGCCGAGCATTGGCCTGCACCAGCGCGATAACGACAAACTGTTGAAGACGCTGATGCACCTGCGCGATTTGGGTAACACGGTCATCGTGGTGGAACACGACGAGGATACGATGCGCGCGGCGGACTACATCGTGGACATCGGCCCGGGCGCCGGCGAGCACGGCGGCGAGGTCGTTGCGACCGGTACGGCACAGGAGATCATGCAGGTGCCGGAGTCCATTACGGGTGCGTACCTGGCCGGAAAGCGCTTCATTCCGGTGCCGAAGACGCGCCGCAAACCGAGCGGTTTCCTGACCGTGGTCGGTGCGAAAGAACACAACCTGAAGAATATCAACGTGGATTTCCCGCTGGGAGTCTTCACCTGCGTGACCGGCGTGTCCGGCTCCGGTAAGAGCTCCCTGGTCAATGAGATCCTCTATAAGTCGCTGGCGCGGAAACTGAACCGCGCGCGCATCATCGCCGGTAAGCATGACGAGATCCGCGGCATCGAGCAGCTGGATAAGATCATTGCCATCGACCAGAGCCCGATCGGACGCACGCCGCGTTCGAATCCGGCGACCTATACCGGCGTGTTCGACATGATCCGCGACCTGTTCGCGGCGACGAAGGACGCGAAGGCGCGCGGCTACACAAAAGGACGCTTCAGTTTCAACGTAAAGGGCGGCCGGTGCGAGGCCTGCAGCGGCGACGGTATCCTGAAGATCGAGATGCATTTCCTGCCGGATGTCTACGTTCCGTGTGAGGTCTGCCAGGGAAAGCGATACAACCGCGAGACCCTGGAAGTCCACTATAAGGGAAAGTCGATCTTCGACGTGCTGGACATGACGGTGGAGGAAGCATTGCCCTTCTTCGAGAACATCCCGAGCATATCCCGGAAGATCCAGACGCTGTACGACGTGGGCCTGGGCTACCTGAAGCTGGGCCAGCCTTCGACGCAGCTGTCGGGCGGCGAGGCGCAGCGTATCAAACTGGCGACGGAACTGTCCAGACGCAGCACCGGAAAGACGATCTATGTGCTTGATGAACCGACCACCGGACTGCATTTCGCGGATGTCCACAAGCTGGTGGAGATCCTGCACCGACTGGCAGACGGCGGAAATACAGTCGTTGTGATCGAACATAATCTTGACGTGATCAAGACGGCGGATTATATTATAGATATGGGACCGGAAGGCGGCGACGCCGGCGGCACAGTGGTGGCGCAGGGCACGCCCGAGGAGATCGTGGAAAATGAGGCTTCCTACACCGGTTATTATGTGAAACGGGAATTGGAAAAGGCGAAGCAGCGTGAAGCGTAGAGAAAATGAGGCTTTATCAGGAGAATGCAATGAGAAAACGGAAAAAGACTTTGATAGCGGCCTTTCTGGCCCTGACATTGACCGGAGTCAGCGGTTGTTCGTTGTTCGGTTCTAAGGAGCCGACTCCGGCGGAGACAGAATTTACCATCCGGACCTACCCGGCGGAAACGACTGAGCAGGCGCCGACGACCCCGAAGGCGACGGAGGGGACGACCCCGGACAGTGATCCGGCCGAATCGACGGCAGAGATAACGTCGGAGCCGACGGAAACTTCAGAGGTCGAGCAGACTCAGGTCGAGCCGACGCTTCCGCCTGAAACTACGCCGGAACCGGTCGCAAAAAAGAAGCCGAAGTACATCTTCCTGTTCATCGGTGATGGAATGGGCGTGGGACACGTTCAGGCGGCCTCATACTATAAGGCAGCCGAGGGCGGCGGAAAGAAGTACGACCCCGGTAAGACATCCTATGCAGGGACCTATTTGAATTTCGAGCAGTTCCCTGTAGTCGGAAGTGTGACGAATTATAACGCGGACTCGTTTATTACGGACTCTGCGGCAGCGATCACGGCCATCACGACGGGCTTTAAGACGTCAACGGATGCGATCGGCGTGGATCCGAGCGGAACGGAGCGCTTAGAGACGATCACGGAGAAGGTGAAGAAACTCCTGGGTTATAAGGTCGGCGTGGTTTCCAATGCTAACATCAATCATGCGACCCCTGCAGGCTACTACGGTCACCAGACCGACCGGACCATGTATTATGAGCTCGGAAAGGATATGCTTGCGAGCGGTTTTGATTATTTCGGAGGCGGTTCGATCCGCCAGCCTACCGGCGCCGACGGTACATTGCCCGATCTCTATGAGATGGCGGCAGCACAGGGCTACCACGTATTTCGCGATAATGACGCGGCCTTGGCGGGACTCAACGGCGACATGGGTAAGGTCCTCATCACCAGCCAGCAGCGCGCCGAGGGCGATGCGATGAAGCTGCGCGTGGACGCTCAAAAGGGCGATGCCGACCTCGCGGCCTACGTGGAGGGCGGCCTGAAAGTTCTGGGTGACCAGGAAGGTTTCTTCTACGCGATCGAAGGAGGCTTGATCGACTGGGCAGCGCATGAGAATGATCTGGGCGCCGTGGTGCGTGAAGTCCTGGATCTGGAGAAGGCGGTCGGTGTGGCGATGGATTTCTACAACGCGCATCCCGACGAGACACTGATCCTGGTGACCGCGGACCATGAGACCGGCGGCCTGGGGCTGGGTTACTCCAACATGGGCTATGAACTGTACCTGAACGGCCTGAAGAAGCAGAACCTTTCTTACTGGCAATATATGCGCATGGTAGCGCTTGAATATCGGCCGAATAAGACCAGCTGGGATACCGTCCTCTGGGAGATGCGCTCGCATTTCGGACTGACGGTGAGCGGCACCTATCAGGCGGGCGATGACCCGAAACTGGTGCTGAACGAAGAGGAAGTCATGCAGCTGAATGCCGCTTACCTGGCCAGCATGCAGGATGCCCGCGCTACACTCGGCACGGCGGCCTACGAGTCCTACGGGGCCTATGAGCCGCTCGCATTTACCGTAACGTCGCTTCTCGGAAAGAAGTGCGGCGTCAAATTCTCGACCATCTATCATACGGCACAACCGATCCCGATCTACGCGATCGGCGCCGGATCGGAAGAATTTTCCGGTGTATATGACAATACACAGATCGCAGTGAAACTGGAGAAACTTTTGGGTATCGATTAAGGTATCGGAAGGGGGATAATATGAAGTTCAGCAACGGATGTTGGCTTTTCAAAAAAGGGTGCGAATGCTTCTCACCCGCGCAGGTCTACTATGTGAAGAAGACGGATACCGAGGTCGTTCTGACATGTCCGACGCATCGGATCAATCACCGCGGCGACACGCTCGGCGGTGTAAATCTCACCATCAGCATCACATCCCCCATGCCGGAGGTGTTCCGCATCCGCGTGTGGCACTATGCGGGTGTGCAGGAGAAGTTCCCGAAATTCGAACTGGAACCGATGACGGACCAGCCACTGGACGTCGAGGAGACGGACGAAATGATACGAATTACTTCCGGCAACACAACCGTTGAGTTTTTGTATAATTTCTGGCGGATGACGTTCTATCGCGGCGGCGAGGTGGTCGCACGCAGCGAGGGACGCGATCTCGGCTACATGAAGACCGACTGGCGCGGCCTGGCTTACGACGACGGCGGCGAGCACGACACATATCTCCGCCAACAGCACACGATCGCGGTCGGCGAGACGTTTTACGGCCTGGGCGAGCGTTTTACGCCCTTCGTTAAGAATGGTCAGACGGTCAATATCTGGAACGAGGACGGAGGTACGTCCACCGAACTGGCTTATAAGAACATTCCGTTCATGATCTCCAACCGCGGCTATGGTATCTTCGTAAATCATCCCGATCCGGTCTCGTTTGAGGTCGGAAGCGAGGTCGTGAAGAAGGCAGCGTTCTCGGTAGCGGGAGAGTCCCTGGAGTATTTCTTCATCAACGGACCGTCGATGAAGGAAGTGCTCATGCGCTACACCGCGATGACGGGGCGGCCTTCATTGCCCCCTGCGTGGTCGTTCGGCCTGTGGCTGTCGACCTCCTTTACCACGAACTACGATGAAGCTACGGTGAATTCTTTCGTGGACGGTTGCCTTGAGCGCGGTATTCCGCTTAAGGTCTTCCATTTCGACTGCTTCTGGATGAAGGAGTTCCACTGGTCCGATTTTCTCTGGGACCGCGACGTGTTCCCGGATCCCGAGGGGATGCTCAAGCGCCTGAAGGCAAAAGGTCTGAAGATCTGTGTCTGGATCAACAGTTACATCGGCCAGGAGTCGGAACTGTTCCGCGAGGGCGTAGAGAACGGCTATTTCATCAAACGTAAGAACGGCGATGTCTGGCAGTGGGATATGTGGCAGCCGGGCATGGCGATCGTGGATTTCACAAATCCCGACGCGTGCAAGTGGTTCCAGGATAAGCTGGAAGTGCTTCTGGATATGGGCGTGGATTGCTTCAAAACGGATTTCGGCGAGCGTATCCCGACGGACTGCGTCTACTACGATGGCTCCGATCCGGTGCGCATGCATAATTACTATACGTATCTGTACAATAAGTGCGTATATGAATTGTTGGCGCGTAAGCGCGGCGTAAAAGATGCGGTTCTTTTCGCGCGTTCTGCGACCGTCGGCGGGCAGAAATTCCCGGTACACTGGGGTGGTGACTGCTGGTCCGACTATGAGTCGATGAGCGAGAGCCTGCGTGGCGGCCTGTCGCTCACATTGTCCGGTTTCGGCTACTGGAGCCATGATATCGGCGGCTTCGAGGCTACTTCTACGGCCGATGTCTACAAGCGCTGGACGCAGTTCGGCCTTCTGTCCTCGCATTCCCGTTACCATGGCAGTACGTCCTATCGCGTGCCGTGGGCCTTTGACGAGGAGGCCGTCGAGGTATCCCGCACATTCTGTGAACTCAAGGCATCCCTGATGCCGTACCTGTACGCGCAGGCAGTTCGCACGAGCCGTTCCGGCATTCCGATGATGCGCGCGATGGTGCTCGAGTTCCCGGATGATCCGACCTGCCAGTACCTGGATCGCCAGTACATGCTGGGCCCGGCGCTTTTAGTTGCGCCGATCTTCAACCCGCAGGGGGAAGGCCAGTTCTACCTGCCGAAGGGCAACTGGACCGACTTTATGACCGGCGAGGAAGTACGCGGCGGAAAATGGATCACAAAGAATTACGACTATTTCCACCTGCCGCTGTTCGTCCGTGCGAACACCATCCTGCCGATCGGTGATTGCAAGACGGATGCGGAGTATGATTACGCGGAAAATGTGACGCTGAAGGTGTACGCATTGTCCGACGGGGCATCCCCGAAGGTCAATATCTTCAACGCGGACGGCGAATGCGTTCACGAAACGGTCGTACGCCGCGAGAAAAACGTGGTCCGCATCATGACGCATACGGATGCACCTTACCGTGTGGTACTCGTGAACTTCCCGGAGCCTGATTCGGTAGACGGAGCGGACGCGCACTACGATGGCGCAGATCTGATTCTGCTTCCGCAGGACGACGAGATCGTGGTAAGATTCTGATGAAAATGAATATAAAAAGAAGATCCCCGGCGGAGAAACCTTCCGCCGGGGATCCTTATGTAATTCAGTATGAAACAGCGGTCATACGATGATCTCGCAGTTCGGCATCTGCACGCGCAGATAGAACGCCTGTTTTGCGACATCTTCCGGATTACCGGAGAGGTTCAGACGCTTCAGATGCGGCAGTTTACACAACATGCTGATGCTTTTGATCTCATTGTCCGAGAGGTCCAGATCCTCGAGGGTCTCGAGTTCTACCAGGGCATCGATGTTGCTGATGCGGTTTCCGGACAGATCCAGGCGTTTAATGCGCTTTAAGTGAACGACGGCATCCGTTGTGGTCAGGTTGTTATTCGACAGGTTCAGGGTCTCCAAGACGTTCATCCAGCGCAGATCACCGTTGAAGCGGATGGAGTTGTTCGAAAGGTCCAGATAACGAAGCGTCGTTGGGATGAACTGAACGTTCACGTCACGGATATGGTTATAGGACAGGTCCAGGTGCCGCATGGTGGGCATGGAAGAAACATCCGGGAATGCGTGGAGATCATTAAAAGAAGCTTCCAAGAATTCCAGGGAATCGAGGTCAATGATCGGCTTGAGATCCGAGATGTGGTTCGAGCTTACGTTCAGCCGTGTCAGCTGGTCCAGAAAACCGAGCGACGCGATCTCCTTACACTGATTATACGAGATGTCGAGCTGGACAAGCTGGGTCAGCGCGCCGAGTTCGGAGAAATCCTCGATATCGTTGGAGGAGACATTCAGCTTCTTCAACGTGCGAAGTGCCGCGATCTGGGAGATGTCGGTCAGCTCGCAGACCGAGAGATCCAGTTCTTCCAGTTTCGTCAGCTTCGTCAGCGGTTCCAGATTCTCGATAGGATTATCGGAGAGGTTCAGAACACGCAGATTCTCGCATCCCTGCAGGATGCTTAAGTTGGTGATATTGTTGTTCCAAAGATTCAAAGATGTGGCATTGCTCGGGAAAGTCGCAGTTCCCGCGGCCAATGTCTCAAAGTAGTCGTTATTTCCCATAGAGGTACCTCCAGGTGTTCGAAAAACCGCTCACGAAATCGGCTTTTCGTATCACAAAACATGCTGATACTATTATATCACAGATGGGATAATAAAGCAATAAAACTTCTGCTTTTCCGCTTAGGAAGCCGCGGCCGGGCCGAAAATTGCATTTTATTCGGGAAAGCACTTGCAATTATGCGCCGATTCAAGTATAATACTCTTTAGGAAAAAGGAAGATTTAGGTGATAGTGTCGAATTGGGGATCGACAGATATCGAATTTTTCGAAAGGCGGATGTGTATATGAGCCGGGAAGATGAATTGGAAAAGGGATTATCAGACGAGTTGAAAGACCGTCTCGTAAGGATGCGTGAAGAGCGTTTGCAGCTGTTGGATCAGCTCGGAAAGGAAGAACGCTTCGCGCAAAAAGTGGTAAATACGCAAGGTAACCGCAGACAGATGTTTATGATCCTCTGTCTGGTGGCGATCTTCTTTTTGATGTTCAGCGTACTCGTTTCGCAGATTCCTTCGACGAGCCTGGACGAAACGTGGAGTCTGGTATTCCAGATCGTTTTGGATGTAGTGGCGATGGGATGCTTCGCTTTCGCGATGATACGCTTCCTGCCGGCGGTGCTTCGTTATAATGCATCGTGGGCATCCTTCTCTAAGTCTAAGTCGTATCGTGCACTGATCTCCGAATCCTTGGTGAAACTGGACGACCTTCGCAACAAGCTTGCGCAGTCGAAGAAGGATTTCTCCGAACTGGAAGAGGAATTGGTTAAGCGCTACGACCTGAGCGATGTGACGGAGGGGTCTGAAACTCAGGAGTCGGAGACAAAAGAGGCAAAAGCAGAATAAAAATCAAATCATAGGAGACTAACATGAGAGCATTAAATTCCATGGGACGTCGCGTGAAAAAAGCAGGTAAGAACGGGTTGCATGGTCTTCTTCCGATTCTTCTGCTTTTTTTCGTATTAACGCTGACAGCATGCGGATCCAAATCATCCGAGACAACTACAACAGAGGCAAATGAGTCTGCCGCAGACCGGTCTACGGCCGCTGACGCATCGGCCGCCGATAATACATCGGCACCGGTCGTTGATGTGCAGATCAGTACCGATCCGACCGGCTCGGTTTCCCCTTATCTGGAGACGGAGGGTAATAAGACCGAAGCATCGACCGAGAACGGCACACAGAGCGGTGAAGGCTCTACGACTGCGCCTGAGGAGACTAAGCCTGAAGAGACGAAGCCCGAGGAGACTACGCCTGCGGAGACGCAGCCCGTGAAGCCCATCGTGTTTGAGAATTGCAGCGAACTCGTTTTTGCGACACCTCGTATCCAGATTCTGAACTTCCGCGAGAAGCCGTCGAAGGACGGTAAGATCCTGGCGAAGATTCCGGCCGGCACCGCTCTTCAGCGTACCGGACGCAGTGACGAATGGTCCCGTGTCATCTATGGCGCGACCGAAGGATTCGTTGCAGCGGAATTCCTTTCGACTACAGCTCCGGTCATTGACCTGTACGGTGAGAAGGTCCAGGTTTGTGACGAAGAGTATTATACGACCGATAAACTGAACTTCCGTGAGAAACCGTCGACGGACGGAACCGTCATTCAGGTTCTGGAACGTGCCGAGAAGGTGCGCTGCACCGGTTACGGCGAGAATTGGTCTCGAATCATCTACAACGAGAAGGAAGGCTTCGTTTCCACGAAGTTCCTCTCGAAGGAGAAGCCCGCACCGATCGAACCGATCGTACAGCCCGGTGGAAACGACCCCGGTAATCCTTCAATCGAAATTCCTCCCGAGCCCGGATTTACCGAGTGTAACGAGCAAGTACGTGTTACGACGAACCTTCGTATGCGTGAGGGTCCCAGCACCGTGGCAAATGTCATCACGGTCCTGAATAACGGAACCGAAGTACTCTGCACGGGTAAGAACGATAAGTGGGCGCGTATTTCCTATGGCGGCCGCACAGGCTATGTATCCCTGGATTACGTAACGGCTGTAGGCGCGGTCGATCCGGGAACGCCGGGGCAAAAGCCCGCTACATGGTCAGTCGGAAAGATCACACGTAAAGAAACAGCAAATGGTATTTTATATACAGGTAACGGCGGCCCGCTGATCGCTATCGACGCGGGACACCAGGCACACGGTAACAACGAGATGGAGCCGAACGGCCCCAACAGTACGACCATGAAGAAGAAGGTCAGCACCGGCACGAGTGGCCGTGCGACCGGCATCAATGAGTCGCTTCTCGACCTGATCGTCAGCATTCAGCTTAAGGATGCCCTCCTGGCACGCGGATATAATGTTCTTATGATCCGTGAGTCTCAGGATGTGGATATCAGCAATATGCAGCGCGCGGTACGTGCCAGCGCGTCCGGCGCGGCGGTTATGATCCGTGTGCATGCGAACGGTTCTTCCGATCCGAATAAGACCGGTGCGGAGACATTGTCCCCGTCGAAGAGGAACCCGTATCTTCCCGCCGATCTCATCGCAGCATCCGAACGCCTTTCACGTTGTGTGATCGACGCGTTCTGCGCATCGACCGGATCGAAAAACAATAACATCTATTACACCGATACCATGACGGGTATCAATTTCGCGACATTGCCCACGACGACCATCGAAATGGGTTACATGACGAACCTGCAGGAGGATGCGCTTATGGCTACTCCCGAGTTCCAGGTGAAGGCTGTCGTAGGTATCATGAACGGCCTGGACGTATATTTCGGCCGTTAGGAGGTCGCTTTGGCGGAGTATATCACTTTTAACGATGTCCATAAGATCTATAAAATGGGCGAGGTCGAGATCCACGCGTTAAACGGGGCCGGCTTCGAGATCCAAAAGGGTGAACTGGCCGTGATCGTGGGTGCTTCCGGCGCCGGAAAGACGACGACGCTTAACATTCTGGGCGGAATCGACCGTTGCGATCAGGGTGAGATCATCGTGGACGAGCGTGACATCAGCAAACTGTCCCGCAGGGAACTGATCGCATATCGTCGCTATGACATCGGTTTTGTATTTCAGTTTTATAATCTGGTCGCGAACCTGACCGCAAAGGAAAATGTCGAACTGGCTACGCAGATCTGTAAGGATCCGATGGATCCGATGGAAGCTCTGGAGGCTGTCGGCCTCGCAGACCGCGCGGATAATTTTCCGGCACAGCTTTCGGGCGGTGAGCAGCAGCGCGTGTCGATCGCGCGGGCATTGGCGAAAAAGCCGAAACTGCTGCTTTGCGATGAACCTACGGGTGCACTGGACTATGTGACCGGAAAGAAGATCCTGCAGCTGCTGCAGGACATGTGTCGCAAGGAGAAGATGACGGTCGTGCTGATCACGCACAATACTGCGCTGACACCCATGGCGGATCGCGTTATTTACATGAAGAATAACCGGGTTGAGAAGACGGTCCTGAATCCCTATCCGATTCCAATCGAAGAGATCGAGTGGTAGGTGTTTGAGACCGGGCTGAATACGATTTGGAGGGCTTACTTATGTTGGATATGATCATTATCGGTTCCGGGCCTGCGGGCTTGTCTGCTGCGGTCTACGCGAAGCGGGCAGGACTTAACAGCATCGTGATCGAGAAAGAGTTTGTGAGCGGGGGCCAGGTACTCCTGACATATGAAGTAGATAATTATTTAGGTTTGCCGGGCATGAACGGTTTCGACCTCGGTTCGAAGTTCCGCGAGCATGCGGACGGTGCCGGAGCTTCGTTCGTGATGGACGCAGTGAAGTCGATCGAGGCTTGTAAGGATGAAAACGGAAAGCCGTTCTATCGTGTGCACGGCGGTGCGGATACGTACGAAACTCGCACGATCGTAGCGGCGACCGGAACCGTGCACCGCAACCTCGGTATCCCCGGTGAGGATCGACTTGTCGGAAGGGGCGTATCCTACTGTGCGACCTGTGACGGTGCTTTCTTTAAGGGAAAGGAAGTCGCAGTAGTCGGCGGCGGTGATGTAGCCGTTGAGGATGCGATCTATCTGGCGCGTCTGTGCAACAAAGTTACGTTGATCCACCGCAGAGACCGTCTGCGTGCGGCGAAATCCCTTCAGGACCGCCTGTTCGCTATGGAAAATGTCGAGGTGGTTTGGAACGCGAATGTGACGGAAGTCCACGGCGACAAAAAAGTGGAAAATATCATCATTCAGTCGAATTCGGGTGCCAGCATTGCGTATCCGGTGGACGGCCTGTTCATTGCAGTCGGGATCACACCGGTTTCCGAGTGCTTTGCCGGTTTAGTCGAGATGGATGAGGCAGGTTATATCATCGCAGGTGAGGATTGTGCGACCTCGACGCCCGGCGTGTACGTTGCCGGCGACCTTCGCACGAAAAAATTGCGTCAGATCGTGACGGCGGTAGCTGACGGAGCCGTAGCGGTTTCAATGGCCGGAAATTACATTGAGAGCTTATAAAGCGGCATTTTTCCGGAAAACCGCAGAAATTCAAGCGCTTTTGGGACGATTTTGTGCATTTCCCGGCGGAAAGTATTGACTTTTATCACCGGTTTTGCTATAATCCATTTGTAACAGTTTTGTAACATTTGTAATATTTGCTTAAAAATTCGCGGCGCGATGCTGCGAGTTCGATGGTCGACACTCCCTTTTGGGAGTTTTTGCCGACTGTGGATATATGGTTTTTGTTTTGCCTGTTCCCTTCGGGGAACGTTGTTAAGAGTCAGGTGATTATCGGATGATTAGACGAAACAAACACAGCTTGATCAGCCTCAGTCTGGCGGGAGTGCTTGCATTGTCCGCCTCAGCTTCGTACGGAGGCTTCCGGGTATACGCCGATCCCGTATCGGAGGATCCGGACACGATTCAGGTGACCCTGGATACGGATGTGACTTTTGCTGATCCGGTTGATGATCAAAAAGAAAATATAAACGAAGTAGTTGATGCCAGCGATCTGGAGATCGTTATGGCCGGTGCTGCTGTTGACTTAAATCGCTATTTAGAGTCGGATTTCGTCTACGATCCGAAAGAATTGTTGGCGCGGATCCATATTAATCCCTCGCTTCCTACACCGACGGAAACGGAGCCGGAACTGATCCAGGATGAGACGATGGCGCCCCCTGTGGAGGTTCCGACGGACGTAGAGACCACGCCGGAGGTCATTGTGCCGCCTACGGAGGCACCTACGCCGGCGCCTACCGAGCCACCTACCGAGCCGCCACATGTGGGATATAAGGGCATGGCGATCAGTGCGCCGCCGGATACGTATGTAAATATCCGGACTGCTCCGTCTACCGGTGGTAAGAAGGTCGGTAAAATCTATGCGAATGCCGTAGCGGACGTTCTCGAAGAAGTTCCCGGCGACGGCGGCCAGTGGTTTCTGATCACATCCGGAAGCGTTACCGGTTATGTAAAAGCGGAATACTTTATTATCGGCGAGGCTGCATTGGCCTTGAAGGATGCCATTGCAACGCGCATCGGTACGATCAATACATATAACTTGCGTTTGCGTAGCACTCCGGATCTGTCATCGAAGAATAATATTATCACGATGCTTTCGCATGGAACACAGGCGATCATTGTCGGTGAAGAGGGTGAATTCTATAAGATCGAGTTGGATGAAGGTTATTTTGGTTACCTGCATCGTAACTATGTAGATATCGAGTATAAGTTCAATCACGCGATCAGCCTGGATGAAGAACGTCTTGCGGCCGAGAAAGCATATCAGGAGCAGCTTGCGCGCGAAGCAGAAGAGGCTCGTCTGGCAGAAGAGGCTCGCCTGGCTGAAGAAGCGAGACGGGCAGAGGAAGCCCGCCTGGCAGCGGAAGCAGCATCCAGAGCGGCAGCAGAGGCTGCACGTTTGGCGGAAGAGTCCCGCCTGGCAGCGGAAGCGGCATCCAGGGCAGCAGCAGAGGCTGCGGCTGCGATCGCCAGAACGACCCTCGTCCAGGTATCCGCACGCTACATCGGCGGTCAGAAATATGTCGGTGATGCGGTAAATGTTAACGAAGTTGAGATCATTGCTTACTTCCTGGACGGCCATACAGAAACGAACCCCAATGGTTGGAAATGTGATTTGATCGGCATACCTATGGTTGCGGGAGAGGTCATTTTCCCGGTTCAACTGGGCGATCACATGACACAGTTCGCGGTTACGGCGCTCGAACGTCCGGTTGAAACACAACCTGTGGAAACGAAGCCGAATCCGCCGACACCGATCAATGAGGCGGATCAGCTGCGACTTGCGATCTGTGAATATGCGAAACAGTTCGTCGGCAACCCGTATATTCTCGGTGGTTCTGACCTGCTTCACGGAACGGATTGCTCCGGTTTTGTAATGCGTGTATTCCAGCAGTTCGGTATTTCGACGACGCGTACATCCAGAAGTCAGGCTCTCAACGGTACGCCGGTTCCGGTCGACTTGAATACGTTGCGCCCCGGTGACCTGTTGTTCTACGATACCAACGGTACCATAACGCACGTAGCGCTCTACATCGGTAACGGTCAGATCGTTCATGCGGCGAACCCGCAGTTCGGCATCTGCATCTGGGATGCGTTCTATCGTACTCCTTGTAAGGCTGTAACGTTCCTGCCATAAGGGACGAAGACCTATAAAAAACGTTAATAACGGATGAGGGGGAGTGCTCCTCATCCGTTTTTTCACCCCTTTTTCGCCTTTTTTTCGGAAGGTATTGACATTGATGTCGGGATTTGCTATAATCCCTTTGTAACATTTCTGTAACATTTGTAACAATTGCGTAAATAGTTTACGATCTACACCAGGGGGTCCCCACCCCGAGGTTATTATACATTCAGGTAATTTGCGAATGAGAAGACATAATAAAATCAGCCTGATCGGATTCGGACTGGCGGGTATGCTTTCTATATCCGCAGTAGCTCCTCCGGGAGGCTCCCGGATATTGGCAGAGAAAACAACGGACTCAGAAACGGGCCTGTCTGCTGATGCTCCGGTCAATACGGAAGAAAACGAACAAAACATCGAGATAAGAGACACAAAGGAAAGCGACCCTAAGGAGGTGGCTGTTACTTCTGTGTCTTTCGATCGGTCTGCATTGGCCGGTTTTACATACGATTCTACAGAACTGTTTGAGCGTATCAACATTCAGCCTACGGCTTCCCTGGCCACGTCGAATGTAGTGCAGCCGGCCAGCTCGAACGTAGCGGATCTGCCCGCGATGCCCGCTGTGGATATTTTGCCCGACGTGCTTCCGGAACCGACACAGGCTGTGGAAACCGGCTATAAGGGAATGGCAGTCAGCCTTCCCAGAGAGACCTACGTAAATATCCGCACGGCGCCGAATGCTTCGGCAGAGAAGGTCGGTAAGATCTACGCGAAGGCGGTAGCGGATGTTCTGGAAGAAGTTCCCGGCACGGACGGCGCGTGGTTTAAGATCCATTCCGGCTCGGTAGATGGTTATGTTAAGGCCGAGTTCTTCGCGATCGGGGACAATGCGCTCTCGATGACGAACGACATCTCGACACGCATCGGCACGGTCAATGCGACCAACCTGCGACTGCGCAGCACGCCGGACCTCTCAAATAATGACAACATCATCACGACGCTGGGCTCCGGAACGAAGGCGACCATCGTCGATGAAGAAGGCGATTTCTATAAGATCGAGCTGGATAAGGACTATTTCGGTTATATCCACCGGGATTATGTGAAACTGGAATATTTGTATTCGCAGGCGATCAGCCTCGATGAAGAGCGTATCGCGGCCGAACTGGCTTATCAGGAGCAGCTCGCACGTGAGGCAGAGGAAGCGAGACTGGCAGAGGAGGCGCGCCTCGCAGAGGAAGCGCGTAAGGAAGCAGAACGTAAGGCGGAGGCGGCCAGAAAGGCTGCAGAGAAGCGTAAGCAGGCGGATGCGTTCCGTCAGCAGCTTTGTGCGTACGCTCTGCAGTTCGTCGGCAACCCGTACCATTTCGGCGGATCGGATCTCATCAACGGAACGGATTGCTCCGGTTTCGTAATGCGTGTATACCAGAAGTTCGGCATAAAGATCGAGCGTACATCCCGTAAGCAGGCGGTTACCGGAACCCCGGTTGCGGTGAACCTGAAGTCCCTGCGACCCGGCGACCTGTTGTTCTACGAAACGAATGGCCGGATCAACCATGTGGCTCTCTACATCGGTAACGGTAAGATCGTTCACGCGGCAAATGAAAACTTCGGCATCTGCGTCTGGGATGCGTTCTACCGCACGCCTTGCAGTGCAGTATCTTTCTTGCCGTAAAGCACGAAAGTCTTAACTTGAGATTTAACAGAACATAAAGTATAATAAACGAGTAGGAGGAGCGTTCTTCCTACTCGTTTTATATGGCTGATAACCGCCGCCGAACTGGTCAGGCGACGTATATATGGGGGACTTACATTGAGCAGATCTGAAACGATCACGATCGGAATATTGGCGCACGTGGACGCGGGTAAGACCACACTGGCGGAGAGCATGCTCTACACCGCGGGTGTGATCCGCACGCCGGGCCGCGTGGATCATAAAAACGCCTACCTGGACAATGACGCGATGGAGCGTGCACGCGGCATCACGATATTTTCCAAGCAGGCGCGCTTTGCGTATAAGAATGTTAATTTTGTGCTTGTGGATACGCCCGGGCACGTCGATTTTTCGGCGGAGACGGAGCGGACGCTGGCGGTGCTGGATTACGCGATCCTGGTCATCAGCGCGGCGGACGGGGTTTCCGGCCATGTGCTGACGCTGTGGAGACTCCTGACGCGCCACCACGTTCCGGTCTTCCTGTTTGTGAATAAGATGGACCAGCCGGGCGCGGACCGCGCATCCTCGCTGGCAGAGTTAAACCGCGCGCTGTCGGACCACATCGTGGATTTCACCGACGCGCCGGACGATGCGGCATTTACCGAAAGCATTGCCCTCTGCGACGAGGAAATGCTGGAGGAGCATTTGGCGGGGCATGTGCCGGATGCGGATGAGATCGCGGCGGCCATCACCGCGCGGAAGGTATTTCCCTGTTATTTCGGTTCTGCGCTGCGTATCACGGGCGTAAAGGAGTTTATGGATGGCTTTGCGACCTATATGCGCACGAAGGAATATCCCGATGAATTCGGCGCGAGAGTGTATAAGATCTCGCATGATGATAAAGGCAACCGCCTGACGTTTCTGAAGGTCACAGGCGGCGTGCTTCGCTTACGCGAAAAGCTCGCATTTTCCGAGGAGAAAGTCAACCGCCTGCGGTTGTATTCGGGCGTGGGCTTTCAGGAAGTGCAGGAGGTGCGCGCGGGCGATGTTTGCGCGGCGATCGGCCTGAGTAAGACGCAGTGCGGCGACCTGCTGGGTTACGAGAGCACGGACGGCGCTCATGCGCCTGTTCTGCGCCCGGTGCTGACCTACGGCCTGATTCTGCCGGACGGTGTCGATCCGCACGTGTTCTGGGGACGCATCCGCCTGCTGGAGGAAGAGGACCCGATGCTGCGCCTTAACTGGGACGAACGCGGCGGCCGCATCGAGGTGCAGGTCATGGGCGACGTCCAGATGGAGATATTGAAGACCATGATCGCGGACCGTTTCGGCATCGACGTGTCGTTCGACGCGGGCGCGATCGTATATAAAGAAACTATCCGCGGACCGGTGATCGGGCGCGGCCACTACGAACCGCTACGGCATTATGCGGAGGTCCATCTGCTGATGGAGCCGCTGCCGGCGGGGAGTGGGCTCGTGTTCGAGAGCCGCGTACCGGTGGACGAACTGGAGATGAACTGGCAGCGCCTGATCCTGACACATCTGGCCGAAAAACGCCACCGCGGCGTGCTGACCGGGGCGGAGTTTACCGACGCGCGGCTGACGCTGATCGCGGGGCAGGCGCACCCGAAGCACACAGAGGGCGGCGACTTCCGCCAGGCGACTTACCGTGCTGTGCGCCAGGGCCTGATGAGCGCGGACAATGTCCTCCTGGAGCCGATCTACGGCTTCTCACTGAAGGTTCCGGCCGACCAGCTAGGCCGCGCTATGACCGACTTAGAGCGCATGGGTGCGAAATTCGAGCCCGGCGAGCATACGCCGGAGTACGCGTGCCTGAGCGGCACCTGTCCGGTCTCCACCATGCGGGAGTACCGCAAGGAGGTCATGCTGTACACGCGCGGCTTCGGTGAGCTGACATGCGAGCCCGCCGGATATTTGCCGTGTCATAACACCGAGGAGGTGCTGGAGCGGATGGCTTACCTGCCCGAGGCGGACCTCGATGAACCGGCATCGTCCGTGTTCTGCGCGCATGGCGCGGGTTTTGTCGTGGACTGGGCGGACGTTCCGAACTACGTGCATGTGAGAGAATATCCCCCGGGGGTCGTTCCGCGCAGCCTGCTTGCGAAGGGTAAGAGCTCGGGCGCTTCAGCAACGGATACGTATGACGCTGCGGGCAATGTTTCCGCCGGCGCCCGTAACAGTGCTGCTGATGAAGCCGACATTTCCCCCGCTGAGCGCTACGCCCGCAGCGCTGCCCTCGACAAAGAACTGGAAAGCATATTCCGCCGGACTTACGGCGACAGAAAAGAGCCTGCGAACGCACAAAAGCGCACGGTCTACGACTCGACGAAGCCCGAAAAGGAATACACCTACAAACCCGCGAAGAAACGCGAGCGCTACCTGCTCGTGGACGGTTACAACATCCTGTTTTCCATGGAAAATGATTCCGACCTGCGCGGTCATGACTGGCAGGACTTGCGTGAGATGGTGCGCAGCGACATCGCCGGTGCCCGCGAGCGCCTGATCGACATCCTGTGCAACTACCAGGGCTACCGAAAGATGAATCTCATCCTGGTATATGACGCCTATAAAGTCAAAGGTAACCCGGGCGAGATCCGCCGGAGGGGAAGCATTGATGTCGTCTACACGAAAGAGGCGGAGACGGCAGACCAGTTCATCGAACAGGTGACGAAGCAGATCATTAAGGACGCCGAAGTGACCGTGGCCTCTTCCGACGGGGTGGAGCAGATCATCATTTACGGCAGCGGTGCTTTGCGCATGAGCGCAAAAGAACTGCGTGAAGAGATCGACCGCGCGAACGAAGAGATCCGCGAGCATCTGAAGTAAGCCCGGCCGGAACATAGAAAACCCCGCCGCACAGGTCCTGTGCGGCGGGGTTTGTATAGATGCGCGTTTCGCGCTGAGATATTATTCGAACGTCGGCTCGATGAGTCCGTAGGTTCCGTTCTTACGCTTGTAAACGACATTTACCTCTTCAGTCGCTGCGTTGCAGAATACGAAGAAACTGTGGCCCAAAAGCTCCATCTGGATGCAGGCCTCTTCGGGATCCATCGGCTTAATGCCGAAACGCTTCGTACGTACGATCTTAACTGCATCTGCATCGTCGTTTGCGTCATCCTCGAAGAGTTCGGGGATCAGTCCCTCACCGGACTGCTGACGGTCTACGATCTTTCTCTTGTATTTCTTTAACTGGCGTTCCAGCGTCTCCTCTACGAGATCGATGGATACGTACATGTCATTGCTGACTTGCTCTGCGCGGATGATGGATCCCTTCACCGGAATGGTGATCTCGATCTTCTGACGATCCTTCTCTACGCTGAGTGTGATGAGCGCTTCCGTGTCTGCGTGGAAGTAACGCTCAAGCTTGCTGATCTTCTCGATTACGGCTGCCTTCAGCCCTTCTGTAACGGTGATGCCTCGACCTGTAATAATATATTTCATGTTGTGCTCCTGTTCCCGATCCCAAGCCTGTATAAGACGGGCCGGATCGTAAGTTTCTCGGAGGAAAGAACCGATCTTTCGTTCCTGCTTACATTATACCATAGAACGAAAAATAATCAAGCCTTTTTTGACAAGTTATAGTGACAATTATGCGCAAGTTTGCGGTATATTCTAAAAAATTCGAAATTCAAGGCGAATTAACAAAAGATAGGCCGCAGAACCCATGTCAAGTTAAACTTTGGGAAAAACGGCGTTTGGGCGGTTTTTAGTGAAAAATAGACAAAACAGTCGTATCGGGTGGAAAAAGAGGCTTTCAAACATTTTTTTTGAAAAAAATGTGGAACATGTGGATAAATCAGGGGGCAATTCACGAGAAACCGCGATTGTAGAAGGGATTAAGAACAAAAAAATGTGGATAACTCGTGAATAACTGTAAATACAGAAGAATTGCCCACAGGGGCGAGTTTCAAAATCGTCTGATGATTTTTGTGCATGTTTCACAAAAACCGCGAGATCGTTACGAAAAAACAGACTGACAATTAAGTGAATGCTCTCCGGAGTGCGGCAGAATCATCGGCGTGAACACGAAAAAAATCCTTGAAAGAAAACTTGATTCGTGGTACACTAACAGAGTATGTTGAGATAATATGCCGTATTGTACGCAGCGGTATTTTCGCTTGCCACAGAGGCATAGAAGCACACCGATCTATTCGAAGATCAACATCCTGCGTTTTGGCGTGGATCGCGCCGGACGCAGAAAAAATATAAACGTTCAGGGAAGCATTGCCGGCGAAGACCGGACGCATGCAGACCGCTGAACAAGGAGTTCAAAACATGGGATTGATTAAAAAGATTTTCGGCACCCACAGTGAGCGCGAGATAAAGGCTCTGCGCCCCCTTCTGAATAAGATCTTGGGTTACCGGGAAGAAATGATGGCAAAAAGCGACGAGGAGCTGCGTGCGAAGACGCAGGAGTTTAAGGATCGTCTCGCGAAGGGAGAGACCCTCGACGACATCCTCTGTGAAGCATTTGCCGTTGCAAGAGAAGCGACACGCCGTGTCCTGAACCAGGAGCACTACGAAGTACAGATCCTCGGTGGTATCATTATCCACCAGGGACGTATCGCCGAGATGAAGACCGGTGAAGGTAAGACGCAGACCTGTATTCTGCCCGCATACTTGAACGCGTTGGAAGGAAAGGGTGTACATGTCGTAACGGTCAATGATTACCTCGCAAACCGTGATGCCCACTGGATGGGGCGTGTTCATGAGTCTCTGGGACTCACTGTCGGTTGCGTTTTAAACAGCATGACGAGCGAGGAACGTCGTAAGGCCTACGCCTGCGATATCACTTACGTAACGAATAACGAACTTGGTTTCGACTATCTGCGTGATAACATGTGCAACTATAAGGAGGAACTCGTTCTCCGCGGTCTGCACTACGCCATCATCGATGAGGTCGACTCCATTTTGATCGATGAAGCGCGTACGCCGCTCATCATTTCCGGTCAGAGCGGTAAGAGTAATAAACTCTACGAAGTGGCGAACTACATCGCGACCCGCCTGGAGAAGGGTACCGTGACCGAGGTCAACAAAATGGACATGCTGGCCGGCATTCGTCCCGAAGAGACCGGCGATTTCGTAGTAGACGAGAAAGAAAAATCGATCAACCTGACGGAGCGCGGTACGCGTAAGGTCGAGGAATTTTTTAAGATCGACAACCTCGCCGATCCCGAGAACATCGATATCCAGCATCATATCAATCAGGCGCTTCGCGCGAACTACATGATGTTTAAGGATCAGGACTACGTTGTCAGCGATGACCAGATCCTGATCGTCGACAGCTTCACCGGCCGTATCATGCCGGGCCGCCGCTATAATGACGGTCTGCACCAGGCCATCGAAGCAAAAGAGCATGTAAAAGTTAAACGTGAGTCCGCGACCCTCGCGACGATCACGTTCCAGAACTTCTTCAACAAGTTCGATAAGAAAGCCGGCATGACCGGTACTGCGGTAACCGAGGAGAAGGAATTCCGCGGCATCTATTCGATGGACGTTGTCGAGGTTCCCACGAACCGTCCGGTCGCTCGTATCGACCATCAGGACAGCGTTTATAAGACGAAGGCCGGTAAGCTCCGCGCCGTAGTCGCAGAGGTTATGCGTGCCCACGAGAAGGGACAGCCCGTCCTAGTCGGTACCATCACCATCGAAGCATCCGAAGAACTCAGTATGATGCTTAAGAAGCAGGGTATCAAGCATAACGTGCTCAACGCGAAATACCATGAGCAGGAAGCACAGATCATCGCAGACGCTGGTCAGCATGGCGCGGTAACCATCGCGACCAACATGGCCGGCCGTGGTACCGATATTAAACTCGACGATGAGTCACGTGCTGCCGGAGGCCTGTATGTCATCGGTACCGAGCGTCACGAGTCCCGCCGTATCGATAACCAGTTGCGCGGTCGTTCCGGTCGTCAGGGAGACCCGGGTGAGTCCCGTTTCTTCCTGTCTTTGGAAGACGATCTGCTCCGCCTCTTCGGTGCGGAACGTGTCATGAACATGTTTAATAAGATGATCGGTGAGGACGATGAGATCGTTCACGGCATGCTGACACGTGCCATTGAGCGTGCGCAGAAGCGTATAGAGAGCAACAACTACGGTATCCGTAAAAACCTCCTCGAATACGATGAGGTAATGAACGAGCAGCGTGAGATCATCTACGCTGAGCGTATGCGCGTCCTCAACGGCGAGAGCATGCGTGAAGTCGTTCTGAATATGGTCAATGACATCATTGAGCGTGCGGTCGATGAACACATTTCCGATGACGTAAGCTACACCGAGTGGAATTTGGAAGAATTGTCCCATTCCATCAACAGTGTCATTCCGGTAGGCATGATCAGCCTGAAGGAAGATGCGAAGGATGTCGATAAGAAGCAACTCGTTCACATGCTGAAGGAGATCGCGGTTAAACTGTACGAGGCGAAAGAAGCAAAGCTCTTCTCCGAAGTTTCAGTCGGCACCGATCCGGTGGAGCAGTTCCGCGAGTTTGAGCGTGTTTGCCTGTTGAAGGCGATCGACGTCAACTGGATGGGTCATATCGATGACATGGATCAGCTGAAGCAGGGTATCGGTCTGCAGGCTTACGGCCAGAAGAACCCCGTTATCGAGTATAAGATGGCAGCTTACGACATGTTTGAGGCGATGACACAGTCTATCCAGCAGGATACGGTACGCCGTATTTACTACGCGCGCGTTCAGCAGAACATCGAGCGTGAGCAGGTTGCGAAGGTGACAGGAACCAATAAGGATGATACCATTGCGAATGCACCGAAGCGCCGCACCGAGAAGAAGATCTACCCGAACGATCCGTGCCCTTGCGGTTCCGGTAAGAAATATAAGAACTGCCATGCTTTGCTGGGCGGATTTAAAGGTTGATATAGTTGAGTAGATAAACGGTTTGCTCGAAGTTTTTTTGTTGCCTTGCCAGAGGGCTCGGCGACAAAACCAAACTTCTCGAGTTGTAGGTCGTATAACGACCTGCACATAAGGTTTGCTCGAAGTTTATTTTGTTCCCTCGCCCGAAGGGCTCGGGATCAAAACCAAACTTCTCGAGTTATAGGTCGTCTTTACGACCTTCATAAAAATTCAGGTCGTAAAGGCGACCTATAACAAGAAAGAAGGTGATGGTTGTGGTTGAATTGGATCAGTTTAAATATACACTTCAGGCACAGGAGAAACCATTGTACGAATTGAGGGATTCACTTTGACCTGGCTGCAAAAGAACGCCAGATAGCAGAATTGTCCCTTTATATGGAGGACCCGCACTTCTGGGATGACGCAAAGCGTTCCCAGGAGATCACAATGAAAATGCGCCAGCTCGAGACGACGGTGAAGGATTATAAGACCTTAGAGACGTCCTACGAGGACATCCAGACGATGATCGAGATGGCGGATGAGGAAAATGACGCTTCGCTCATTCCAGAGATCGAACAGATGCTTAACACATTCTGCGAGGACCTGGAAGAACTTCGCATGCAGACACTTCTGAACGACGAGTATGACTCGTGCAACGCCATTATCCGGTTGAATGCCGGAGCCGGCGGCACTGAGAGTTGCGACTGGGCGGGCATGCTGTACCGTATGTACAACAAGTTCGCGGATCGCCATCATTTCACCGTGGAAGTGCTCGATATGCTCGAGGGCGACGAAGCCGGCATCAAGTCAGTCACGTTCCAGGTCAATGGCGAGAACGCGTACGGATTGTTGAAATCCGAGCATGGCGTTCATCGTCTGGTCCGCATTTCCCCGTTTAACGCGGCCGGGAAGCGCCAGACATCCTTCGTATCCTGCGACGTTATGCCGGACATCGAAGAAGATGTGGACGTTGAGATCAACATGGACGACCTGCGCATCGATACGTATCGTTCGAGCGGCGCCGGCGGACAGCACATCAATAAGACATCATCGGCCATTCGTATCACGCATATCCCGACGGGTATCGTGGTGCAGTGCCAGAATGAGCGTTCCCAGTTCCAGAATAAGGATAAAGCCATGCAGATGCTGAAGGCGAAGCTCTTTATCCTGAAGCAGCAGGAGAACGCAGATAAGGCAGCAGGCATCCGCGGCGAAGTTAAAGACAACGCCTGGGGCAGCCAGATCCGTTCCTACGTTTTGCAGCCATATACGATGGTGAAGGATCACCGTACGGGCGCTTCCATCGGAAACGCACAGACGGTGTTGGACGGACGTCTGGATCTCTTTATCAGCGCATATCTGAAGTGGATCAAGACCGGTGAAAAAGACGGCGACACTTCCGATATCGATTGACAGAGAGTATAAAGAATAATCGGAAAGCAGTAATCGATATTATGGGCAGATATTTCGGAACCGACGGTTTCCGCGGAGAGGCAAATGTCACACTGAACGTCCAGCATGCATTTAAGGTCGGACGTTTCTTAGGCTGGTATTATCAGCGCGAGAAAAAAGAAGACGGCGAGCGTGTAAAGATCGTGATCGGTAAGGACACTCGCAGGTCCAGTTATATGTTTGAGTACAGTCTCGCAGCAGGCCTTACGGCCTCCGGCGCGGATGCGTATCTCCTGCATGTTACGACCACTCCTTCGGTCTCTTACGTAGTAAGGACAGAGGATTTTGATGCGGGCGTGATGATCTCCGCCAGCCATAATCCGTTCTATGACAACGGCATCAAGCTGATCAACGGACGCGGTGAGAAGATGGAGGAGAGCATACTTTCTCTCATCGAGGATTATATCGACGGATGTCTTACCGTGGACGGCGTTTCCTATCCGGAACTGCCGCTCGCGACGAAGGACGGAATCGGATTTACCGAGGACTATGTGGCAGGAAGAAACCGCTATGTCGGTTACCTGATCTCCCTGGCTACCCGTTCCTTCAAGAACATGCGGGTCGGTCTGGACTGTGCCAATGGTGCATCCTGGACCATCGCAAAAGCCGTATTTGACGCGCTTGGCGCAAAGACTTACGTGATCAATGCACAGCCAAACGGCTTGAATATCAACGAGAATGCGGGATCGACGCATATCGAAGGATTGCAGGAGTTAGTCCGGAGGGAAGGCCTCGATGTTGGCTTTGCCTACGACGGCGATGCTGACCGCTGCCTTGCGGTCGACGAAAACGGAAACGTGATCGACGGAGATCTGATCATGTATATCTGCGGCCGCTACATGAAAGAACGCGGCGAACTGGACAATAACTGTGTCGTTACGACGCTGATGAGCAATATCGGCCTGTATAAAGCATTCGACGAGGCCGGCATCTGTTATGAGAAGACAGCAGTTGGCGACAAATATGTTTATGAGTCCATGCAAAAGAACGGACACCGCATCGGCGGGGAACAGTCCGGACATATTATATTTTCCAAGTATGCGACCACCGGCGACGGCATATTGACCAGTTTGAAACTGATGGAAGTCATGCTGGAGAAGAAGATGCGGCTGTCGGAACTCGCGAAGCCGGTAACGATCTATCCGCAGTGTTTAAAGAACCTGCGTGTGAGCGATAAAAAAGCGGCACAGGAGGATCCCCGTGTGAAGGAAGCCGTGAAGTGCGCGGCAGAGTCTCTGGGGGACAATGGACGCGTTCTGGTGCGTGAGTCCGGTACGGAGCCGCTGATCCGTGTTATGGTGGAAGCATCGACGGATGCGATCTGCACATCCTGTGTAGATGCGATCATCGATGTGATAAAGGCCTGCGGTTACGAGCAGACTTGATCGGGCCTGAAGGGTTAGGTGTGACATTTTCGCGTCAGCGAAAGAATGGGGTGCTTATGGAAAAGGACAAATTCCTGCAAGAGATCGAGGAACGGATCGAAGCGCTCGACTTTATTAAGCCGGGCATGTTCCCGAAGATCGATCTTTATATGGATCAGGTCACGACCTTTATGGACAGTCATATGAAGAATTCCAAGCGGAATGAAGATGACAAGATCCTGACGAAGACCATGATCAACAACTATGCCAAAAACGATCTTTTTCCTTCACCGGAAAAGAAAAAATATACCAACGATCATATGTACATCCTGACGCTGGTATATTATTTGAAGAGCCTTCTTTCGATCAGCGATACGCAGACGCTTTTAAAGCCGATGACCGACCGGTATTTCGGCGGCAAATCGAAAGACCTTTCCATGGAGGAAATCTACAATTCGATCTACCGCATGTGCCGTCAACAGCACAAAAACTCCTCGGAGACCTTTGAGTATGCCTTCGATCTTTCGACCGAAGCGTTTGGCGATCTGGAACTTCCGACGGATGAAAAAGACTACCTGCAGGTGCTTTCCTACATCTGCGTGCTCGGCTTTGACGCCTATCTGAAGAAGACCGTTATCGAGATGCTTTTGGACCGCTTGAAGGTTCAGGAAGAGCTGGAGGAGAAGAAACTTCAGGAAGCGAAGAAAGAAGCGAAGAAATCAAAAGAAAGTGCGAATAAAAACCAGCAATAAAATACCGTCCATATCCTTTGGACATGAAAAGGCCGCCCGTGAATGTGCTTCACGGGCGGCTTTCTTTATAGATCAATGTTTAGGCGCCGATCTCACAGAGGTGGAGGATGGCGTCGTTCGCGATCAGGCACTCAAAATGCTCTTTCGCGTAGGATTCGAATACGAAATTCTCACGGCTCACGATCTTACCGAATTCCTGGAAGATGCTGCAGGTGGAGTTTACTGCATGTGCAGTCGCACCGACCGTGTGCATCAGGAGATAGTAAGCGCTCTCGGGCGCCGGGGACTTATACAGCGAATTCTTACCGGAATAGGGACCGGCGCAGACTGCTGCACGGCAGGCGTCGTCAAACGAGTTGAAACGGAAGACGAACAACATATCCTGCGTGAGCGTAGGCTCGGGAGCAGGACCGGGCTTTCCGGTCTTCGTGCGTGTCCCGTGCGAAGCGCGTCCTTGCTTCGTGTCCGCGGGCATCGGCTTTTTGCCTTCTTGCGCGGTCGCGGGGATCGCGGTATCGCGGGGTTCGGCTTTCTGCATGCCGTCCGCGGCTTCCGCAGTGACCGGATCGGTGATATCCTTACCGGTGCTCAGATCGACTGCCTTCGCTCCGGACAGGTTGCGAAGCTTCGAGATCAGGTTTTTAAACGGAGTGAAGAATTCACTTCCCGAAGATCCCTTCACCAGGTAGTTCATGAAGTGGTCGAAGGACTGGGATGCGTCCGCATCCTTCGTGATATCAGCGCCGTCCACGAAGATCGAGAAGGAGGCAGTCGCCTCACCGTTCTCTTTTAACTGGCGCATGAATTCCTCGATCTGTGCATGGTTGGGATCGGATTCACCCTCGTTTTGCGGCTTCATATAATCGAATTCGATGACGTGTGCGGAGATGTCGTCCGTTTTATCTTCTAGGGCATTCTCGTCGGAGTCGTCTTCGTTTTTGAAGACTTCGTTCAGGCCGGCGATGCCGTCATCATCCGAAAGCGATCCAAACGGAACTTCGCTGTCGGAGTCATTCGGTGAGTAGAAAGCCTCCTCGTCGTCTTCATCATAGTAATTCTTATAAGCCTGTTCCTGGATGAACGGGGAAAAGGTCGCATAGCGGGGATCGGTCTCCTCGAATTCATCGGAAAATGTATAGATCAGCTCCACACCGCCGTCCGCCTTCGGGATGATCTCAGTGCGCATGCCTTCGTCGGCCGGCTCGAACTCCAGCTCGACCCGCGCGCGGAACAGGATCTCACGCAAAAAAGAGGCAGTTGTAGCATTGCCGTACCGCAGATCCTCGAGCCGGACGCCGAGTGTCTGAAGTTCTTTTTTTGAGATACTTACGGAAAAGCCGTTATCGTTTTCTTTAATAAACTTCATAGTCCCATAGTCCGCGTCGCCCGAAACGGTCGACGTCGGCAGCCTCCTTTCGCGAATGATGGAAAACCGGCAGGGCCGCGTCTTCCTTGTTTTGTCTATTATAGTGGATGGGAGCCAAAAAGTAAAGGGTAAAATCTTACGATTTTCTTATACTGTCAGCCGCTCATTTTCCGTGGACAATGCGTGGCCGGAAGTACATAAATTGTGTATTTATGAGAAACAATATTCAAAGTTGGAAACATTTAGAATATTCCTTGACCTGAAAATCTTTGTGTGATATGGTTTATTCAACCCGAATTCCAGCAGAAGGAAGGAGTGATAGAATTTGTATTTGCCGGTAGAGGAAAGCGACTTTTTCAGCGCGTACGAGCCATTACGCAGGATGAGTCACGGAGGACGAAACGGCGTGCTTTTGGCGCGGAGAAAAACAGACCGGGTGCTATGCGCGGTTAAACTGTTTGCCGAAGAGGACCGGACGGCGGCCTTACACGAGGCGCATATACTGAACGGTCTGTACCATCCCGGCATCCCTGTATTTTACGGCCTGTCGCCGATCCGCAGGCGCGGTCCGTACGGGCCCGGATATGGGCTGGTCATGTCGTTTATCCCGGGTGTCCCGCTTTCATCGGCAGTCGGAGACGGCCTCTCACCGGAGACGGCGGTTTCCTACGCCATGCAACTTTGCGAGGTGCTTGCTTACCTGCATGGTCTGCCTGAACCGGTCCTGCACCTGGATCTGCAGCCGCAGAATATTCTCGTCAACGAGTATGGTCGGCTGTTTCTCGTGGATTTCGGCAGTTCCCACCCGCTCTCCGCGACGGCTGGGGCTACGGAGCGCTTCGGAACACCGGATTTTGCGGCTCCGGAGATCTATCGTCCCGGCAGACTGGATGCAGGCGCCGACCTTTACTCGGTCGGAATGTTGCTGTATTACATGCTGACGGGAGCGACGGCGGACATGAGCTCGCCGATCACGCTCGGGACATGCTTTGAGGGGATCTGCCGCAGGGTTTGTGACTGCGAGGCTGGCGAGATGCTGGCGGAGATCATTTGCCACCTGTTATATCCGACGCCGCTTTTGCGCTGCTTTGATGCGAAGACACTGAACCGTCGGTTGGACCGGGTTTTGAGCCGGGTCCGGGGAGATGGTTTAAAGCATCCCCGGTTTGAAACGGTGACGCGGGATCCGCGAACCTTGAACGTCGGTATCTGCGGCGTGAGTGCGGGGATCGGAGTGACCCATGTGGCATTGACCTTAAATGAAGCATTCCGGCGGAAAACGAATGACGGGCGCATCGCAGGAAACAGGGGCGAATATAACCTGCATGTGACGGATTACGGCGTAGCTTCGCCGGACGGAGTACGCAGGATGTGCGGGCAAACAGACTGCCAGATCTTGTTGGCCGGGATGCAGACGTGGCAGAGGAGCGCCTATCGCGCGGCCGCCTCGATGCTTCCGGACAGCGCTATTTTCCTGTTTAATTTCGGTGACGGGAAGATGTTTCGCGGATTTGTTTCCAATCTGGCGGAAGCGGAGGCGAAACGGAGCTTGCGGGTGCCGTATATATCGGATCCGTATTATGCTTCGAGTGATGTGGAGACCTTTGCTTCGGATGTGTATTCGATGGTTTTGCGTTCGCAGATGCATTTGGAGAATGAAGGGAGACTGTATCGGTAGGATTCGGCGCAGGCTTAAGGAATGTCTGACGGGGGAAGTCGTGCTGCCGAAGCGTGGTCTTGCGGGCTGGCGGATGAATAATATATCACGTTCATGCATCAGTACCGTCCGTCCAGCCGCAAAGACACGGAAGGGAGATTATGGAAAAGGAGAATAAGGAAGGGAACTCAGAAAAGGAAGGATCGATGTGCAAAATACTTACCAGGGGAGAAAAAAGTATGGCTTATCGAGAGATATTGACCGAGTTAAAGGAGTTACAGGCGAGGGGGATCGTCCTGGAGCTGAACGGGAGGACCTCTTATCCGGAGGCGATCGCGAGGGCGCATTGCGTATGTGAGTCGAAGGGGACATACGGAATCATGCGCGACTATATCATGAGTGAACAAAACGGAACACTGAAGGAGGTTCATTTTGACTATGTGAAGAACCCGAAGTGGTAGGATTATGGGAAGGGTAGGGCGATCGTGCCGAGCAAATGCATACCACATCCGATCGGTCTATAAGTGGAGGGATATCCTGCGGGAATAGCATTTACATTTCGTCTTGGTTTCGTTATAATGATAATAGAGTATAATCATCACTATTCGGAGGTGGAAGGATGCCCATGCAGACGGATCCGCAAAACCGCGACGAAATCGATCAATCAAAACAGACAGAAGAGCCCTCCGGGATCGACACCGAGTCGGTCGTTTCGGAGGCTGAAAGCGATATAGAGCGGGAACAAATGAGTAGTTCGACCATTCCGCCGCAGACGACGGTCCCTAAAAAGGTGATCATCATTGCGGCGGTCGTCGGCGTGCTTTTGATCGGCGCGCTCCTGTTCCTGGTAGCCGAAATGTTCGGACCGAGTAAGAAGCGTATCGAGCCGGAAGACTATTTCAAAACGGCGAAGGGAATCCCTGTGATCCTGAATACGACATTGGCCGAACAGCGCGGCTATCGCACCGAGAAGAGCATCTACATCCCGATCAATATGTTGGCGGATGTGGACTCGCATTACTATCATGACACTTCGCTGCAGGAAGTTCTCTACGCGACTCCGACGCAGATTCTGTCGAAGCCCATCGTGGAAGCGAAGAAGTCGGGAGAGGGCAGGCTGACGGCGCAGGAAGCGGGCGATGCCAGCTTTTTATCCGTGGACGGCGCGGTATACGCCGACATCGAGATCGTGCGCGAGTGGTCGCCGGTGGAGATCGACCTCCTTTCGGACCCGGAGCGGCTTTGGATCCGCACCGACACGAAGGCGAATTATAAGAAAACGACTGTGAAGAAGAACTCGGCCCTGCGGGACGATGCAAATAATAAAGGTTCGATCCTGGAGGATCTGACCGTCGGCGAGACCGTTTATGTACTCGGCGAGCAGGGTGGATTTACCGAGATATTTACCGAAAAAGGTTATACCGGATTTGTGAAGAAGAATGCACTGGACACAGCAGGTGAAGCGGTGGCGCTTACCGGAAAGAAAGCGCTGGCCTATAACGGGCACGGAATCGGTGAACCGGTCTGCATGATCTGGCACCAGATCTTCGAAGGCAGTGCAAAGACACAGACGGAGCGTTTTGAAAAAGCGATCGAGAAGACCCCCGGGGTCAATGTAGTATCCCCAACCTGGTTTTCATTGGCCGCGGAAAACGGAGCGATCACGAGTTTCGGAGACCCGTCCTACGTCGAGGCGGCGCACGAACGCGGCATCAAAGTTTGGGGCCTGGTCGATAATTTCAACAAGCAGGTCGATAATCTGAAAGTGCTTTCCGACCACAATGCGCGTGCGACCCTGATCGCATCGCTGATGGCAGAGGCGAAGCGGACCGGCCTGGACGGCATCAATGTCGATTTTGAGTCCAACAGCACGGGCCTCGGCGGCCTCAGTAAGGCCTGCGGCATCCACTTCATCCAGTTCCTTCGCGAGCTGTCCATCGAGTGTGATAAGGCGGGGCTTACGCTTTCCGTTGACAACTATGTCCCCATGTCCTACAACGAGTTTTACCATCGCGACCGCCAGGCAGAGTGCGTCGATTACCTGATCATCATGGGCTATGATGAGCATTACGGCGGCAGTGATCCCGGCTCGACAGCCTCCATTTCCTTCGTGACGAACGGCATTCTGAATACGCTGAAGGAGGTCCCGGCATCGAAGGTCATCAATGCTGTGCCGTTCTACACGCGTCTATGGAAGATGACGCCGAAGGATCAGGCTTCTTCGAGTGCGAAGATCATCGAGGATTATTCGCTGGGAATCGGACCTTATGCTCTGAGCAGTTCCGCTCTCGGCGCGGAAGCCGTGAATAGCATTTTGGTGGAGAATAACCTGACACCGAAATGGCTGGAAGGCGAGAAGCAGAATTACGTGGAATACTCCAGCGAAGGCTGCTATTACAAATTATGGATCGAGGATGCGAAGTCCATGGAACCTCGTATTTCGATCATGAAGAGCCAGCAGTTGGCGGGCATCGCCTGCTGGAAACTGGGCTTGGAAAGCGCGTCCCTCTGGAACGTGATCTACGAAGCCTACGGCCGCTAAACGATAGAGATTAACCTGGTCCCCCTTGCCTTAGTGCAAAAGGTTTACGTTTATGCAATTCTATCTGACTTTATTTATCCTCTCGGTCCTCCTTACATTTTGCTACATTTTTAAGTGGAACCGAAGGTACAGTGTGTATTTTACCATCCTGTTTTGCATCATTCCGGTAGCTTGTTTCGGCTACCTTCAGCAGTCATGGGCAGAAACGAAAGAGGGAGCCCTGATCGGCCTGAAACTGGCATATGCGGGCGGCTGCTTTTGTACGCTGGCAATGGTGCTGAGCATCGTTATGCTGTGCAAATTCCGCCTGACGAAGCTCTTCCGGTCGCTTCTTTTGGTAGGCGCGATCCTGTTCTACCTGATGGTGCTGTCGATCGGACATTTTCCGATGTATTATAAGACGGTTACCTTCGTACTGGAAAACGGGCGGCCCATCCTTCAAAAGGAATATGCTTTCGGACACACGTTGTTCGGCCTCTGGATCGTTTTTCTGATGGTGCTCAGTATGACCGGCATCTATCGGGGTTATCATCGCAGAACGGAAGTATCGCGGAAAACGACGCTGATGTTGTTTGCGATGGTGATGATCTGCATGGTGTCCTATTATCTGGACAGACGGGCGTCTCTCGGCGTCGAACTGATGCCGCTCGGCTATGTTTTCGGGCAAGTCGTTTTCCTGATCATCGCAGACCGGCTCGTGCTCTATGACGTGAACGACACGGTCATCGATGTGTCGTTGAAGCGCGGGGATGTCGCAGTCATTTCCTTCGACCGTAAACGGCGTTTTCTGGGGTGCAATAAAACTGCGATCCGGTTCTTTCCGGAGCTCGACGGTTCCATCATCGACGAACCGCTTCACATGACGAATAACTATGTCAGCCGGGACGCCGATAAGAGGGCGGAGATTGCGAAGGTGCTCGATGACTGGATGGATGAGGTCGAACGTTCGGCGGAGGTCGTCGAACACATGTACGACCATGAGGATCACATTTTCCGCTTCCGTGCAGACGAGATCGTGGAAGGACGTACCTGCCGCGGCTACAACTTCTCTATCACGGACGAAACACGCGAACAGCAGTATCTGCGATTGATCGAAGATTACAATAATACACTGGAAGAAGAGGTCGAAAAGAAGACCCGCCACCTGGTCGAGATGCATGATAAATTCGTCCTGGGCATGGCGGAAATGGTCGAAGGTCGCGACAGTTCGACGGGCGGCCACATCAAGCGCACCAGTCAGGGCGTTCGTCTGCTGATCGGGGAGATGCGTAAGGATCCGACCCTGAACCTGACCTATGAGTTCGCCCGCGATATGATAAAGGCGGCGCCCATGCATGATATCGGTAAGATCACGATCGACGATGCGATCCTGCGTAAGCCCGGCAACTTTACGCCGGAGGAACTCGCTAAGATGCGCGAGCATTCCGCCGCGGGAGCGAAGATCTTGCATGAGCTTCTGGCGGATCTCGGAGATCCCGAGTTCGCGGCGATCGCGGAAAATGTCGCTCACTATCACCATGAGCATATGGACGGCACCGGTTATCCCGAAGGCCTGAAGGGTGAGGAGATCCCTCTCGAGGCCCGCATCATGGCCATTGCCGACGTATACGACGCTCTCGTGAGCAAACGATATTATAAGGACGGCATGAGTTTCGAAGACGCCGACCGCATCATCATGGAAGGCATGGGGACCCAGTTCGACAAAAAACTCGAACCGTTTTACGTAGCCGCCCGTCCGAAACTTGAAGCATATTACAAACGTGAATTTGAAGAGAAGAATTAAATAACGGGGCTGCCTTTGGGCAGCCCCGTTTCTATACATGTATTCGGTTATCAGAAGCCGAAGTAACGTTTTGCATTGTAATAGGAAATGTCCTTCACGATGCTTCCGAGAAGCTCCGTGTCGGCAGGAAATTCTCCATTTTCCACGAGGGTACCGATGAGGTCACAGAGGATGCGGCGGAAGTACTCATGACGGGTGTAGGAGAGAAAACTGCGGGAGTCGGTCAGCATACCCAGGAAGCCGGAGAGGTTTCCCTGGGAGGCGAGCGAAAGCATCTGCTCGCGCATGCCGTTCTTATGATCGTTGAACCACCAGGCGCTGCCTTGCTGGATCTTTCCGACGGTGGGACCCTCCTGGAAGCAACCGATGATGGTTCCGATGAAGAGATTATCGGTCGGGTTCAAACTGTAGAGGATGGTCTTCGGAAGCTCGTTCGTGGCATCGAGCGCATTCAGGAAATCCGCGAGCTGTGCTGCGCTGGAGCAGTTATCGGTACAGTCGAAACCGGTGTTCGCGCCGATGGCATTAAACATGCGGGTGTTGTTGTCGCGCTTTACGCCGAAGTGTAGCTGCATAGCCCAGCCCAGACGATGATAACAACGGCCCATCTCCAACATAAACGCGGTCTTAAACTGCGCTTCCTCGTGCTGCGAAAGCGGCATGCGCTTTAAACGCTTTGCAAAAATGCTCTCGATCACGCCGGAAGGCGCGGGCTCATAATATACATATGCCATGCCGTGGTCGCTGACCTTGCAACCGCGTGCGGCGAAATACTCCATGCGGATCTTCAGAGCCGCGATCAGCGAAGCGAAGGAATCGATCGTAACACCGGAGACCTCAGAGAGGCGGTCAATGTATGCCACATAATCCGGCTTCTCGATGTACATCGCCAGGTCCGGACGCCATGCCGGCAGGACCGTGACATCGAACGTGGGATCTGCCGCGATCTGCTCATGGAAATGCAGGTCATCCACCGGGTCATCCGTCGTGCAGATCACGTCGACATTCGACTTTTTGATGATATTGCGGGCAGACATGGATGGATCATTCAGGATCTTATTACAATGTTCCCATGCTTCCTCGGCAGTAGCTGCGCTGAGCGGCTTTTGAAAATCAAAATAGCGCTGAAGCTCCAGATGGCTCCAGTGATACAGAGGGTTGCCGATGGCGCGGCCCAGCACCGTGGCCCACGCGATGAATTTATCATGATCGGAAGCGTCGCCGGTGATCAGACGCTCTTCAACACCGCAGGAACGCATAAAACGCCACTTATAGTGATCACCGCCCAGCCATACCTGAGTGATGTTTTCAAATCTGCGGTCATGTGCGATTTCTTCCGGGAGAATGTGACAATGATAGTCGATGATGGGAACCGTGGATGCGTAGTTGTGGTACAAAACCTTCGCGGTTTCCGTAGATAAAAGAAAGTCAGAATCCATAAATGATCTCATGCTGATACTCGGCATCTTCCTTCTGCTAGCGATGCCGCCCTCCTGTTATACAGTTTTTCGAATCCGGATGCCGATGGCTCGCAGCATCTGTCTGAAATCAGTATACAATATTTTCCGGAACGACGCAAGAGAGAATTGAATTGTGGGTTGCATTTTTTGTTTGACATTGTTATAATGAGTGTGATTGGAACGAGAACGTTTCAAGATCATTGTAAGCAGAAGGTACAAAAAATGAATATCATTGATGAGATCTCAAAAATCGGTATCGTGCCGGTGATCGCTCTGGATCACGCAGAAGATGCCGAACCGCTGGGCCGCGCACTTCGCGAGGGTGGTTTAAACTGCGCTGAAGTGACATTCCGTACGGCTGCAGCTGCGGACGCGATCCGCATCCTGTCCCAAACATTTCCCGATATGTGTGTAGGAGCCGGCACGGTTCTGACGCCCACCCAGGCGGACGCAGCCGTAGCAGCAGGCGCAAAATTTATCGTAAGCCCCGGTCTGAACCCGACCGTGGTCTCTTATTGTGTGGAAAAGAATATCCCGATCGTTCCCGGCTGTTCGAGCCCGAGCGACATCGAGACGGCGCTTTCCTTCGGCCTTGATGTGGTGAAGTTCTTCCCTGCGGAAGCAGCGGGCGGCCTTCCTATGATCAAAGCCATGAGCGCTCCGTATACAAAGGTACGCTTCATGCCGACCGGCGGCATCAACGCGGCGAACCTGAACGACTACCTTGCATTTCCCAAGATCGTAGCCTGCGGCGGCAGCTGGATGGTCAGCAAAGATCTGCTGGCAGCCCGTGATTTCGACACGATCCGTGAGAAGACCCGCGAGGCCGTACGGACCATGCTGGACTTCAAGGTAGTTCATGTCGGCATCAATGCGGAGAACGAAGCATCTGCCCTCGCGATCGCGAACCTCTTTGGCGCTGCCTTCGGTTTCGGCGTGAAGGTGGGCAATTCCTCCATCATGGCAGGTAAGGGCGTAGAAGTTATGAAGAGTAACGGCCGCGGCGAGAAGGGCCACATCGCCATCTCCACGAAGAGCGTGGATCGCGCGGTATACCATTTGGAGAAGCAGGGCATCGAGTTCGACTACGACAGCGTGAAGAAGGACGAGAAGACCGGCCGTATGAAGGTGATCTATTTGAAAGAATCCTTTGGTGGATTTGCGATACATTTATTGCAGGAGGCTTAAATCATGAAAGTTGTTACATTTGGTGAATTGATGTTGCGTCTGGCACCGGAAGGTTACTATCGTTTCGTGCAGGCGGATACTTTGGGCGCTACCTTCGGTGGCGGCGAGGCGAACGTTGCCGTATCCCTCGCTAACTATGGCGTAGACGCTGCTTTTGTTACGAAGCTGCCGAAGCATGAGATCGGCCAGGCGGCTGTGAACTCACTGCGCAAATACGGCGTGGACACATCGAAAATCGTACGCGGTGGTGACCGTGTCGGCATCTACTTCCTGGAGAAGGGCGCGAGCCAGCGTCCGTCGAAGGTCATCTACGACCGTGCAGGTTCCGCGATCGCGAAGGCTGAGCTTTCCGATTTCGACTGGGATGCGATCTTCGAGGGCGTGGACTGGTTCCACTTTACCGGCATTACCCCTGCGCTCGGTGACAACGTTGCCGAGATCTGCGAGGCAGCCTGCCGCGCAGCGAAGAGCCGTGGCATCACCATCAGCTGCGACCTGAACTACCGTGCGAAGCTGTGGACGAAAGAGAAGGCCGGCGAGGTTATGGGACGTCTGTGTCAGTATGTCGATGTCTGCATCGCGAACGAAGAGGACGCGGGCGATGTATTCGGCATTCGTTCGACGAATACCGACGTTACCACCGGTAAGGTAAACCACGAGGGTTATAAGGAAGTGGCACAGAAACTGAAGGAACGTTTTGGTTTCTCCAAGGTTGCGATCACCCTTCGTACTTCCATTTCGGCCAATGATAACCTGTGGGCAGCGATGCTTTACGACGGCGAGGATTTCTACTTCAGCAAGAGCTACGCGATGCACATCGTGGATCGTGTCGGCGGCGGCGACTCCTTCGGCGGCGGTCTGATCTATGCCTGCCTGAACGGTTATGACTCCCGCAGCACCATCGAATTTGCCGTAGCGGCGAGCTGCCTAAAGCACAGCATCGAAGGCGACTACAACATGGTCAGCGTAGATGAAGTAAAGAAACTGGCGGGCGGCGACGGCTCGGGCAGAGTTCAGAGATAAAAAAATTGAAAAAAAGTATTGACAGAGGTAAATGAAAGTGTTATAGTACTTTCATCGGTGGTGCAACACTTTAAACTGTAAAAGTGTAAAGCGGCAAACATTCACCGGACATCCGGATGATCCGGGTGCATAGAAAGACGACACTTGCGAAAGGACCGCGTAATATGTTACAATTAACGAATACAAAGTTTTATGCATATTACTACTACTTTCAGGGCTTTACCGATAAGACCTGATCCTTTTGCTGTGCTTAAACATCTACCTCAGAATACGAACCTTGTACGATAGAGAAACCGGTGTTTGCAGACAGCAAACGCCGGTTTTTTCATGAGACCGGAAGGGGAGTTTCGAGGGAGTTTACTACCGATTGGGGAGAAAGCATGGAGAACGAAAAGACCATCAAAGAAGATTTACTGAAACTCGACAGTGAGATCGACCGCCTGATCCTGGAGCGTGGGCGGCTGCAGGAAAAACTGGCAGCCGAAGGCGGGAAGGTCGTGAAATACAAGACGCTGGAAGATAAGATCAAGGCGGCGATCGCGGCGGAGCCGGTCGCATTTCCCAAGAAGGCCTCGGTGGCCTGCCAGGGCGTAGCCGGTGCGAACTCGCAGATCGCGGCGGAGAAGCTTTTCGGCAGTCCGTATGAAATGTTTTTCAAGACGTTCGATGGCGTTTTTTCCGCCATTGATAAGGGTCTGTGCGAATACGGCGTGCTGCCCATCGAAAACTCGACCGCCGGCCAGGTCAATGCGGTCTACGACCTCATGATGAAGTACCGCTTTTATATCGTTCGCAGCGTGCGCGTGAAGGTGGACCACAACCTGATGGTGAAGCCGGGAACGAAGAAGGAAGAGATCCGCGAGATCTTCTCCCACGAGCAGGCGCTGATGCAGTGCGCGGAGTACCTGAAGGGCTTCCCAGGCGTGAAGATCACGGCGGTCGAAAACACGGCCGTGGCGGCGCGGATGGTGCAGGAGTCGGAGGATCCCGGTGTGGCGTGCCTGTGCACGCGGGCCTGCGAGCAGCTCTACCACCTCGAGTGCCTCGAGAAATCCGTGCAGGATCACGGGGGCAATTATACACGCTTTATCTGCATTGCCCGCCACCTGCAGATCTATCCGGGGGCGAACCGCACCAGCGTGATGGCCGTCCTGCCGCATAAGCCGGGCGCTCTGTACCACATCCTGAAGCAGTTCGCGGATCTGGGCTGCAACCTGAGCCGCATCCAGAGCCGTCCCATCCCGGACCGGGATTTCGAATTCATGTTCTATCTGGATTTCGAGACCTCCGTCTATTCGGAAGAGTTCACGAAGATGCTGACGAACCTGGCGGCATCGTGTGAAGAGTTTGAGTATTTGGGGAGCTACGAAGAGCAGGTATAAACAGCGCGCCAAAGCCGACGTGCCGCTGTGCTGGCACGAGCGAGCACGAGGCCTTGGCGAGCGTCCCTCATGAGCCGTGAAGCGGCAGAATGCTGCGGGAGCGGGTTTATACCATAGTAAAGACAACAACATTCATTCATATATAGAGTAATCAGAAAAGAGGATTTTATTATGATAGCAGTATTAAAGCCGGGCGTATCCGGAGAGCAGAGCGCAAAATTGATCGAGTGGTTCGAGGAGCAGGGCGTAAAGGTCCATGTATCGAACGGTGAGTTTCAGACCGTCCTGGGTCTGATCGGCGACACCAGCCGCATCGATGCGGAGCTGGTAGAGTCGCTGGACATCATTGAGAGCGTAAAACGCATCAGCGAGCCGTATAAGAAGGCAAACCGTAAATTCCATCCGGAAGATACCATCGTCGAGGCAGGTGGCGTGAAGTTCGGCGGCGGCCATTTCGCCATCATCGCAGGCCCTTGTTCCGTCGAGACGCCGGAGCAGATCACCTATGTGGCGAAACGTGTGAAGGAGTCCGGAGCGGCGATGCTACGCGGCGGCGCGTTCAAGCCCCGCACCAGCCCGTACGACTTCCAGGGTCTGCACGAAAAAGGCATCGAGCTCCTGCTCGAGGCGAAGCGCCAGACCGGCCTGCCCATCGTAACGGAGATCATGAACGCCGAGCATTTGCCGCTGTTTGAGGAAGTGGACCTGATCCAGGTCGGCGCCCGCAACATGCAGAACTTCGAGCTTCTGAAGGCCCTGGGTAAGACGAATAAGCCCATCCTTTTGAAGCGCGGACTGGCAAATACCCTGAAGGAATTCCTGATGAGTGCCGAGTACATCATGGCAGGGGGCAATGAAAACGTCATCCTCTGCGAGCGCGGCATCCGCTCCTTCGATCCGGCGACCCGTAACGTTTTGGACCTGGCCTCAGTCCCGCTCCTTCATGAAATGACGCATCTGCCCATCGTGGTAGACCCGAGCCATGCGACAGGTATCGCGAGACTGGTCGAGCCCATGTCCCTGGCAGCGGTGGCAGGCGGCGCAGACGGACTGATCATCGAGGTACACAACGACCCGCAGCACGCATGGAGCGACGGCGCGCAGTCATTGACCCCGGAGCAGTTCGATGTGGTCAGCAAGAAAGTAAGAAAGATCCAGGCCGCATTGGCCTGAGGAGGCATAGACATGAAAACAGTTGGTGTAGTTGGTTTGGGACTGATCGGAGGATCGTTTGCAAAAGCATATCATGCGGACGGCGGCTGGAAGGTCCTGGCGCATGACCGCGACGAAGCGATCCTCGGGATCGCCGAGCTCGGTGGCGAGATCGACGGCAGGCTTACGAAGGAGAATATCGGTAGCTGCAGCCTGATCCTGATCGCGCTGTATCCGGAGGCGACGGTGGAGTACCTGAAGGAGATGGCGCCCAAGATCGCGAAGGACACGATCGTGATCGACGGCTGCGGTATCAAGCGTTTTGTCTGCGAGCAGTGTTTTGCCATCGCGAAGGAGCATGGCTTCACGTTTTTGGGCGGCCACCCCATGGCCGGCCGGCATTTCTCGGGTTACAAATACAGCACGAAGACGTTGTTTAAGGACTCTTCGATGGTCATCGTCCCCGAGCATTTCGACGATATCGCGGAACTGGAACTGCTGTCCCGCGTGAAGGAGCTCCTGGCACCGGCGCAGTTCGGCCGCATCACGATCTCCACACCGCAGCAGCACGATGCGATGATCGCATTTACCTCGCAGCTGGCGCACGTGGTGTCGAACGCATACGTGAAGAGCCCGACCGCCCGCTCGCACAAAGGATTTTCCGCGGGCAGTTATAAGGATCTGACCCGTGTCGCATGGCTCAACGAAGACATGTGGACCGAGCTGTTCCTGGAGAACGGGGACTACCTCGTGAAGGAGCTGGATACGATCATCGGCAACCTTACGAAGTATCGTGACGCCATCGCGCAGAATGACGCGGCGACGCTGCACGACCTGCTCGCAGAAGGCAAACATTGCAAAGAGGAGATTGACGGAAAGTTCAATCGTTAGGAGGGCTTATGTTAACTGTAACGGTCAATGCATCTAAAACCTATGATACTCTTATCGGCGAGGGACTGCTCAGTGAGAGCGGCGAGAGGGTCCGTGCCTTGCATCCTTGCAAGACCGCGGTCATCGTGACGGACGACAATGTGGCGAAGTTTCATCTGACGAAGGTGACCCAGTCGTTCGAGTCTGCGGGATATCAGGTGCTGACGTTTGTGATCCCGCATGGCGAGGCGTCTAAAAGCCGCGAACAGTACTTCACGCTGCAGGATTTCCTGGCGGAAAACCGGGTTACGCGCACGGATCTTCTGGTGGCGCTCGGTGGCGGCGTGGTTGGTGACCTCACCGGCTTTGCTGCGGCGACTTACCTGCGCGGCATCGACTTCGTGCAGATGCCGACGACCGTGCTGGCCGCGGTGGATTCCTCCGTCGGCGGAAAGACCGGTATCGACATTCCGGCGGGAAAGAACCTGGTGGGCGCGTTCTACCAGCCCATCCTGGTCATCTGCGATACATTGACCCTGAATACATTGCCCGAGAGCGTATATGACGACGGCTGTGCGGAGATCATCAAATACGGATGCATCGCGGACGCGGAACTGTTCGAATGGCTGAAGGCGCCCATCCGCCCGCAGATCGACCGCGTGATCGAGCGTTGCGTGTCCATTAAGCGTGACATCGTCAACCAGGACGAACGCGACACGGGCATCCGTGCGACCTTGAATTTCGGGCACACGATCGGCCACGCCATCGAGAAGGCGTCGAATTTCACCATCACGCATGGCCAGGCGGTCGCGACGGGAATGGTCATGATCGCGAACGCGATGTGCAGACTCGGTAAGGCGTCCGAGGCGACCTACGAGGCCATCCGCGACATGGTGGCGGCGTACCGTCTGCCGGTGAAGACTTCCTTTACAGAGGGAGAATTATATGATACGATGACGACGGATAAAAAGCGCTCCGGCGACCGGCTGCGTTTTATCATTGTGAAGGAAATCGGATCCTGCGAGTACCTCGATGTGCGCGTCGAGGACAGCGAGGAAGGCATCACACTTCGGAAAGTTCTTAAGGAGGCCTTGAAGTGAATATCAGCGTGAAGGTGGAGACGCCGCAGGCGGGCTCTTCGAACTTTACGGCGATCGCGTCGAAATCTATGGCGCATCGTTTTCTTTTGGCAAATGCACTTACCCGCCTGTGCGGCGGCGAGGGCGCCGAGCTTCTGATCTCGACGACCTCACGTGACATCGAAGCGACGCGCGACTGCGTTTCGGCACTTTTGACGCCGGAACAGGAGGGCAGGCGGGCGCGCTTTTTGTGTCAGGAGAGCGGTTCGACTTTTCGCTTTTTACTGCCCATCGTAGGCGCTTTGGGCCGCAGGGGCTGCTTCATTCTGGAGGGGCGCCTGAAAGACCGCCCGCTGTCGCCGCTCTATGAGGAGATGACGGCGCACGGCTGTATCTTATCGCCGCAGGGAACGCCGCAGTTTCTGATCGACGGGCGCATGACCGGCGGCATCTACACCATCGCGGGGGACGTTTCCTCGCAGTATATCACGGGACTTTTGTTCGCGCTTCCGCTCGCGCGGGAGGACAGCGAGATCCATATAACCGGAAAACTGGAGAGCCGGGACTATGTCGAGATGACGCTGAAGGTTTTAGCGGCGGCAGGCATCGAGATCCGACGGACCGACTACGGTTTTTCCGTGCCGGGAGGGCAGAAATATGCGCTCTCCGGGCAGATCCGCGTGGAGGGCGACTGGTCGAATGCCGCCGTTTTCCTCGCGCTCGGCGCCCTGACGAAGGGCGGCGTGACATGCACGAATCTGGACACAGACAGCGCGCAGGGGGATAAACGTATCCTCGATGTGCTTCGCAGTTTCGGGGCGTCCGTGACTGAGGATGCACAGGCACAGAGCGTGACGGTACGACAGGATGCACCGCTGCGCGGCATTGACCTCGATGTTTCGGACATCCCGGACCTGGTTCCGGTGATGGCGGTCGTGGCGGCCGGCGCGCACGGAGTGACGCATTTTACGAATGCGTCGCGACTGAAATTAAAGGAATCCGACCGGCTGGTGAGCGTGACGCAGGCCATCACGGCGCTGGGCGGTAAGGCGAGTCAGGACGGTGAGAGCCTGACCGTATGGGGCGACGGGACGCTCGCGGGCGGTACGGTGTGTTCGGAAAATGACCACCGGATCGTGATGCTGGGAGCCCTGGCCGCATTTATCAGCAGCGGGGCGGTGCGCATCGAAGATGCAGGCGCCATCGCGAAATCATTTCCCACGTTTTTTGACGAATTGAAAGAAGGGGGAGCACTCTATGGCATCGATATTCGGAAACAAGATTAAGGTATCTGTGTTCGGACAGTCGCATTCGGCGGCCATCGGCGTGACCGTGGACGGGCTGCCGGCCGGGATCCGCGTGGATCAGGAGCGGCTACTTCGGTTCATGAGCCGGCGCGCGCCGGGGCGGGACCGTTTTTCGACGCAGCGTAAGGAGGCCGACGCGCCGGAGTTTCTGGCGGGTCTGGTGGACGATGTCACCTGCGGCGCTCCTTTGACAGCTATCATACATAATACCAATACGCGCTCGGGCGACTACGACAACCTGCGGGATGTTCCGCGCCCCGGGCATGCGGACTATACCGCGCAGGTGAAGTACCGCGGCTTCCAGGATGTGGCGGGCGGCGGCCATTTTTCGGGCCGGCTGACGGCGCCCCTGTGCATCGCGGGCGGCATTTGCCTGCAATATCTGGAGACACTCGGCGTGAAGATCTCGGCGCACATCGCCCGGATCGCCGATGTCAGCGACACCGCGATCGATCCGATGATCGACGATGCTTCGAAGGTCTATGTCGGGGATAAGGCATTTCCCGTTTTGTCGGACGAAGCCGGCGAGAAGATGCAGCAGGCGATCGACGCGGCGCGGATGGACTTAGACAGCGTCGGCGGCGTGATCGAGTGCGTGATCACCGGACTTCCGGTGGGCCTCGGCGATCCGATGTTCGACGGGGTGGAGAACCGCCTGGCGGCGGCCCTGTTCGGCATTCCGGCTGTGAAGGGTCTCGAATTCGGCGAAGGCTTTGCCGCGACGGGCTTACGCGGCTCGCAGAACAATGACGCATATACCATACAGGACGGCCGTGTGGTAACGAAGACCAACCACGCCGGCGGCATCCTGGGTGGCATCACGAACGGCATGCCGGTGATCTTCCGCCTGGCTATCAAACCGACGCCCTCCATCGCAAAGGAGCAGGAGAGCGTGTCTTTTTCCGGACAGAAGGACGAGAAACTGTCCATCGTGGGACGCCACGACCCCTGCATCGTACCGAGAGCCGTGGCAGTGGTGGAAGCCGTTGCAGCAATCGTGGCGGCGGATATGATCAGCGAGAGTAGGGCTGCAACGTGAGATGCATCTTATATGAGGTGTGACCTGTGTAGGATGCATTCGTGAAGAAGTGAAAGCAAGAAAAGCATCCTATAGGGCTTGGAGCTGACATAGGATGCATTTCGAAAGGAAGACATACATGCAAGAAGATATAAAGACGCTGCGGCTGGCGATCGACCGTATCGACCGGCAGATCGCGGAACTTCTGGAGCAGCGCATGGACGTTGTGTCCGGGATCTACGGCTACAAAAAGGCGAAGGGGCTGCCGATCCTGGATCGCAGCCGCGAACAACAGAAGATCGAGTCCCTGCGGACTCTGTTTCGGCCCGAGACTTATCCGTACGGCGCACAGTGCTTTCAGGGCGTCATGGACGCGTGCCGTGGCTTTCAGGAACAGAAACTCGCAGACGATGAGAAACCCGCGCGCTACGGGCTTCTGGGCCGTAAATTAGGGCACAGTTTCTCGCCGTACCTGCATCGGAAGTTCGGCGGCTACGAGTACGCCCTGTTTGAGCGCGAGCCCGAGCAGCTGGAGGACTTCCTGAAGAACGGTGGGTTCACCGCGATCAATGTTACGATTCCATATAAGAAGTCGGTCCTGCCCTTCCTCGACGAGGTTTCGGAGACGGCGAAACGCATCGGCAGCGTCAACTGTGTGGTGCGCCGCGCGGACGGCACGCTCTACGGGGACAATTCCGACTACTTCGGCCTGAAGTACTCGATCGAAAAGCATAACATCGACCTTCAGGGTAAGAAGGTCATCATTCTCGGCGACGGCGGCGCGGCGGCGATGGTCCGCGTGCTTGCGGCCGACCTCGGCGCCGCGAGCGTGGTCACCATTTCCCGCAAAGGCGAGAATAACTACGACAATCTGGAAAAAAACCGCGACGCCGACGTGATCATCAACACGACGCCGGTCGGGATGTTTCCGAACAACGGCGAGAGCGTGGTGGATCCTGCTTATTTCACAAACTGTAAAGTCGTCATCGACCTGATCTTCAATCCGGCGAAAACGAAGCTTCTGCTGCTGGCGGAGCAGGCGGGCATGCTCGCGATTAATGGACTCGAGATGCTGACGGCGCAGGCCGCGCGGGCGTGCGAGGTGTTCACCGGTGTGACGATCGCGCGAGAGAAGATCGACGAAGTGTATGAGGACATCGCAGCGCGCACGACGAGCATCATCCTCATCGGCATGCCGGGCAGCGGAAAGTCGTCCGTGGCGCGCGCCATCGGGCAGTTGACGGGCCGTGAGGTGATCGACAGCGACGAAGAGATCACGAAGCGCACCGGCCGCACGCCGAAGGAGATCATCGTTTCGGACGGCGAGGACGCATTCCGCAAGATAGAGACCGAGGTGCTCGCAGACTTGTCGAAGCAGCCGGGCATCCTGTTATCCTGTGGCGGCGGCGTGGTGGTCCGCCCGGAAAATGAAGCACTGCTTAAGCAGAACGGACGCGTGTATTACATAAGGCGTCAGCTGGAAAAACTCGAAGTCGCCGGCCGGCCCCTGTCGGAGCAGCTGTCCGTGCAGACCCTGTTTATGCAGCGCCGCGCACTCTACGAAGCATTTGCCGATGCCACCGTGGAGAACGTCACCACGATCAAGGATGCGGCACAGACCATAGTGGATATGCATTTTTGAATGAAGGTTTATTCTGAAAATTACAACAATAATTATTGCACTGCCTCTTGACATGCAGACTATAGGTATAGTATGATGCATATAGAAGTATCTTACTGGGAGAGTACGTTTGTATCAAGGTTATTCATTATACTGTAGTTGGTGATATTGAATTGTTCTATAAAAATGTCTCTTTATGATTTGATGATGGGAGGTGGCAAGATGAAGAAGTGCCAAAAAGTATGTATTATAGTGTTTGTATCTGCCTTAGCTGCGGCAATGCTGTACGGATGCAACAAAACGACGGCATCGACAGAAACCACGGCGAATATTGAGGGAACCGGTTTGGTTGTTCCGGCCGGAGACGTAGTAAAAGAAGTAGTTATCGGGGATGAGGTTAAGATCATCACCCAGACAGGAAAGGAATACATTGCCCCGCTTAATAAAGTCTCGTCCGATGTCGGAATAGGCTCGTATACGGCGACTGTGGAGCGGGAAAAGGCAAAGCAGGAAAACAGGATATTGCCTGCATTCCCCGATGTAAAATTCCTACTGGTTTTTGAACGTCCGTTACCCGAATGGGTGAAGGTGTACGGCGGTTACGCTGTTACAGAGGACGGAAAGATACTGTCTCCGTCAATGAGCGGAGAGGTGTTCAGTGGAGCACCGGCTCAGACCATGGAAATATCGGCGGGCATGGATCCGGTCTACTTAAGTAGCGATTCGAAGGATTTTTCACAAGAACGCTATCAGGTGGTAAAGATCATTTTTGAAGTTGACGGACAGATGTATGAGAGTTATCTGTTCGGAAAGAAGGGTGGCTCGGAAATACAATAGGAGCGTCGAGTAAAAACATAACTTCTCAAAGGAGACTCTATGAAGATTTTAGTGATCAACGGACCGAATTTGAATATGTTGGGGATCCGCGAGCCGGGCATTTACGGCGCGCAGACGTTTGAGGCCCTTGAGGCGCAGATCCGCGAGTGGGCGCAGGAACTGGGGTTGGAAGTGGATCTCTACCAGTCGAATGTCGAAGGCTTTATCGTCGACCGCATCCAGGCGGCGTACCAAAAGTACGATGGCATCGTGATCAATCCCGCCGCGTACACGCACACGAGTGTCGCGATCCTGGACGCGCTGAAGGCCGTCGCGATCCCGACCGTCGAGGTGCACCTGTCGGACATTAACCAGAGAGAGAAGTTCCGCCAGTTCTCGTACATTTCGTTGTACGCGAAGGAGACCATTTGCGGGCTCGGTTTCGAGGGATATCATGTGGCACTTACACATTTTGCCGAAGGAAAGTTTAAGAGCCCAGAGTTCGCGTGAGGTAGCGCGGGAGCGTTGGCGAACCCAAATTTCGGATATACATGGATCAGGAGGTGCCTATGGCACAGATAACGCAGAATTATGAAGAGGCCGCGAGTTTTTTGAAGGCGGCGTTTCAGGAGATCGAGGGCATCGGGGAAAATGAAGAATACAGCCGGCAGTTGGCGGCCTATGCGGACCGCTTGGCTCAGTCTGCAAATTCCGATGTGACATCTCTGACTTGCTATCTATGCACGGTGCATGTCCCGGCCGGGGTGATGATCCTGGATCCGGACAGCGCAGTCTGCCTGATCGCGGCAAACAGTGAACGCGCGGTTCGCGATCTGGTCCGCAGCATTCCGAACGAACGGAAATTCGAGTTCTACTTTGAAGACACCTATCAAAGCGTGGTCGCGGAGTACATTTTCTGCGAAGAAATATCGGACCGCCCCTGCCGGATGCGTGGCATGCGGCGGGCGAATCCCGCCGGCACTACCACTCACCAGAAGAGCGAGCGGGTGATCAACTCGAAGAAAGACGATATCGTGGGCGAGTTTAAGAAACTGACTACGTTGAAGGCGCGGATCGACAACAGCCGCGTCGTGATGGAAGGCTTCCTGATGGTGAACCGCGCGCTAAAGGATCATTTGCCGGTGGAGAAGGTGGTCTATTCCGACAGCCTTCCCGAGGAGCAGAAGGCGGCCCTGGCGCAGGCCTGCATCGAGGCCGGCATCGCGTACTACCGCGCGAGCGGCGGCATGCTGGCGGCCATGACGACGACGAACCCGACTCCGGATTCGCTCTGCATTGTCCGGGCGCAGGCGCGCAGTCAGGAGCAACTGATCCTGTCGCGAAAGCGAAACTTCTTCCTGATCCTGGACGGCATCGCCAACCCGGATAACCTGGGCATGGTCCTTCGGACCGCCGATGCTTCTGGCGTGGACGCGGTCATTCTGCTGTCGCCGTCGACCCACCATTTCAACAAGAACGCGATCCGCGGCGGCCGCGGTGCAGTCGGCCGTGTCCCGATCTATTTCTGCACGGACGACATGGCCATGATGGAAACGCTGCGCGCGCATAACTTCCGCATCTGGGGCACCAGCGCCCGCTTTTCCGCGAGCAACTTCTACGACATGCGTTTTGACGACGCCAACATCGCCGTCATCGTGGGCAATGAAAGCAACGGCGTCCGCAAGGAGATCCTGGACCTCTGCACGGATTATGTGAAGATCCCGATGGTCGAAGGCCAGTCTTCACTGAATATTGCGGTTGCGGCAGCCCTGGTACTCTACGAGTACGACCGGGAATTCTACCAAAATTGATCCGGCTCGTTGCATCTTAACCTTCGATTTCGACCACTTACCGGATTTTATGATACATTTATATAGATGATACACTGAAAAACCGGAGGCCCCGTAACGGGTGCCTCCGGTTTTGCTTTGCTGTATTCTATTTTGAAACTCAATCGAGTTCTTCGATATCGTCGGTATCTTCGGCCTTGATCTGGAATACCTGACGCTTCATGGCCATCTCATCGCTTGCGAGGTACTCATCGTAGGTCGTGATCTTATCAATGATGGAACCGTTGATGATCTCGATGATGCGGTTTGCCGTGGTCTGGACGATCTGGTGGTCACGGGAGGAGAAGAGGATGACGCCCGGGAATTTGATCATTCCGTTGTTGAGCGCTGTGATCGACTCCATGTCGAGGTGGTTGGTCGGCTCATCGAATACGAGGCAGTTCGCGCCACTGATCATCATCTTCGAGAGGAGGCAACGAACTTTCTCACCACCGGAGAGCACGCGCACCTTCTTCACGCCGTCTTCGCCGGCGAATAGCATGCGGCCTAAGAAACCGCGGACGTAGGTGACATCCTTGATCGGGGAGTACTGCTGCAGCCAGTCGGCGATCACGAGGTCAGAGTTGAATTCGGCGGAGCTGTCCTTCGGGAAGTAGGCCTGACTCGTGGTCACGCCCCACTTGAAGGAACCGGAGTCGGGCTCGATCTCGCCCATCAGGATGCGAAACAGAGTGGTCTTAGCGAATTCGTCCGAGCCGACGAACGCGATCTTATCGTTGTGGTTCACGATGAAGCTGACATCGTCCAGGACCTTTACTCCGTCGATGGTCTTCGTCAGATGTTCAACGGTCAGGACCTCGTTACCGATCTCGCGCTCGGGGCGGAAATCGATGTAGGGGTACTTACGGCTGGACGGGCGGATCTCATCGAGCTGGATCTTCTCGAGGGCACGCTTACGGGAGGTCGCCTGCTTGGACTTCGAAGCGTTCGCGGAGAACCGCTGGATGAATTCCTGCAGTTCCTTGATTTTTTCTTCCTTCTTCCGGTTGGCTTCCTTCATCTGGCGAATGAGCAGCTGGCTCGACTCGTACCAGAAGTCGTAGTTACCGGAGTAAAGCTGGATCTTTGCGTAGTCGATGTCTGCGATCTGGGTGCAGACCTTATTCAAAAAGTAACGGTCGTGGGAGACCACGATGACGGTGTTTTCGAAGTTGATGAGGAACTCCTCAAGCCACGCGATCGCGGCCAGGTCGAGGTGGTTCGTCGGCTCGTCGAGGAGCAGGATGTCGGGATTTCCGAACAATGCGCGGGCCAGAAGGACTTTTACCTTCTCGGCGCCGGTCAGTTCGCCGACGAGCTTGTAGTGCAGGTCGGTCTCAATGCCCAGACCGTTCAACAGGGACGCTGCGTCGGACTCTGCCTCCCAGCCGTTCATGTTGGCGAACTCGGTCTCGAGCTCACTCGCGCGGATGCCGTCCTCGTCGGTGAAATCTTCCTTCGCATAGATGGCGTCCTTCTCCTTCATGATCTCGAACAGACGCGCATTGCCCATCATGACCGTATCGAGCACTACGCAGTCGTCGTATTTGAAATGATCCTGCTCCAGAACGGACATACGCTGACCGGGGGTGATCGAGATCGATCCGTTGGTCGGTTCGAGCTGGCCCGAGAGGATCTTTAAGAAGGTGGATTTGCCGGCACCGTTCGCACCGATCAGACCGTAGCAGTTACCTTCGGTAAATTTGATATTTACATCTTCAAAGAGGGCACGCTTGCCGAGACGCAGCGTGATTCCGTTAGCACTGATCATTGAAATTCTCCTGAAATTTATTAGACATGCGCACAAAAAACAAGCGTGTGTGCGCACGCGCCTGTAATATTGTAAACGCAAGCGCTGGCGGTGTCAAGCGGGAAATGACTGCGACAGTGGGAAAACTCTCGCTGGACACGTTAATGAAATCGTAAGAATTACCCGCTTGACAAACTTGTATAACTGTACTATCATGGGTAGTACAGTTGAACTTGCGTTCGTAGGGAACGAAGGAACAACTGGGGTAAGAAAGAAGAATGGAGACAAAAGAACCATGGCATTATTGGAACTTAAGGACATAGGAAAGATCTACGTCTCGGACGGTACGGTCGCCGTCGGCATACGTGGTGTGAACCTGACATTCGACCGCGGTGAGTTCGTTGCGATCACCGGCCAGTCCGGTTCGGGTAAATCCACCCTGCTGAACGTGATCAGCGGCATGGATTCCTATGAAGAGGGTGAACTTTATATCGAGGGCGATACGACCTCACACTACACCCAGGCAGACTGGGAGAAATACCGCGAGAAATATATCAGCTTCATCTTCCAGGAATACAACATCATCGACAGTTTTACCGTTTTGGAAAATGTGGAACTGTCCCTGATGCACATCACGAACGTGAAGGAGCGCCGCCAGCGCGCGATGGAATTGATCCGTCGCGTAGGTCTGGAGGACCACGTTCGACATAAGGGCAGCCACCTGTCCGGCGGTCAGAAGCAGAGGACGGTCATCGCCCGTGCATTGGCGAAGGACAGCCCGATCATCCTGGCGGACGAACCGACAGGAAACCTGGACTCGGAGACCTCGAAAGAGATCGTGGCCTTGCTGAAGGAAGTATCCAAAGATAAACTTCTGATCGTGGTAACGCACAACTTCGAGGAAGTGGAAGCATACGCGACACGTGAGATCCGCGTGTATGATCACGCGGTGGCTTCGGACCGCGAGATGGCGCCGCATGAGGTGCCCGAGGTCGAGAAGGTCGTGGGAGCGGATGAACTGCCGCATAATACGGTTCGAAACAGCGTGCGCCTGGGCGCCACCATCTTTAAGGCGAAGCCTCGGCTGTCGCTGTTCATGTGCACACTGATCCTGGCGGCAGGAGCCTTCCTGTTTATGGAGTTCGCAAACCTCTGGGAGGAAGTGAAGCCGCTGTTCTTCGACCAGCATTTCATGTTTTCCCATGTGAGCGGGCGTGTGGTCATCGTTAAGAATGACGGAACCGCGATGACGAATGAGGAACTCGAGACCGTTGCGTCACAAACGGGCGCAAAGGATTTCCTGCGGTATGATAATGCCCTCGATGTGTGTGTGAAACAGGATGATTGGACCTACTTCTGCGGAGACTATGATGACATAATACGCTACAATCAAATCTGCGGACTTAATGCCCGCTTTGATCTGGATTCCGTAAAACCGGACATCGGACGAAAGCCACAGGAGGTGGACGAGGCTTTGTTGAGTGTTCCCTACTATATGCGGGATGTTTTCGGAGAGAATGCGGTCCAAATACCGTCCATCGTAGTTGCAACGAAGAAAGGTGAGCCGATCCGAATCAAGATCGTCGGAGTCCGGTACTATTATAACCGAGAGATCAAGGGCGCCCTCTATATGACGAAAGAAGGAGTAGAGAGGCTCTCGAAGACTTTACTCACCGCAGATAATAATTCGTCTAGTGAGTCCATCGACATGGGAGCCGTTATGAACGGCGATATTTCCGGCGCTATGTCCGCACTCCAGGGTATCTTGGGAGGTTCTTCAAACTCCGAATATCGCCAGGCTTCTTTGTTCTTTACGTCTGACTCACAGGCAAAATCAAAATTGGATGAGATCAAACAGATGGGCTTTTTGGCCTCTATGTCAAATGAGACATACAAACTGGCGAGTGAAATGGAAGTGATCGCATATTTGATCATCGGCGTCGTATTTTTGATCATGTGGATGCTCCTGATGGCATTTATCGCTTTCTTCTTGCGGATCTGTACCAAAAAATCCATGGATGCGTTCAAATCGGACATCGCGATCATGCGTTCCATGGGTATCCGCGTGAAGGAGATCAAAGCGGCGGTCTATATCCGCCTGTTCCTCAGCGCGATCCCGACAATGATCCTGCTTCCGATCGCGGCGCACTTCATTTACCGCACGAGCTGGGGCGGAAAGAACCTGGGCTACGTCGGAGCGCCTCAGTATATTCTGATCTTCCTGATGTTGCTGATCATCGTGAATACAGTAGCGAGAAACCAGGTGCAGCATCTGTTTTCGGAAAATGTGCGTAAGGCATTGAAGGGAGAATAAGCAAAATGATCCGTTTGAGTAATGTAAATAAATATTTTTTCAAGGGTAAACAGAACGAGATCCATGTCATCAATGATATTTCTCTCGAACTGCCCCAAAAGGGAATGGTAGCCCTGTTCGGTCAGAGCGGCTGCGGTAAGACGACGCTGCTGAACGTCATCGGCGGACTGGACGGCATCAAGAGCGGAAGCATCGAGATCGACGGAAAGGATATCCGCAAAAACACCGACGATCTACGTAACCGTTATATCGGCTACATTTTCCAGAATTACAACCTGAACCTGAAAGTCACTAACTACGAGAACGTAGCGGAGAGCCTTCGCCTGTGCGGCATGGAGGACGAGGAGACGATCAGTGAACGCGTTTATGCAGCACTTGCCAATGTGGGCATGGAGAAGTTCGCCAATCGTATGCCGGATACATTGTCCGGAGGCCAGAAGCAGAGGATCGCGATCGCCCGCGCCATCGTTAAGAACCCGGCGATCATCCTGGCGGATGAACCGACCGGAAACCTCGACGAGGCGAACACCATCGTGATCATGGATCTGCTGAAGAGCATTTCCAAAGAGCATCTCGTTCTTCTCGTTACCCATGAGAATGAACTGGTCGACTACTATTGCGATCAGGTCATCGGCCTGAAGGACGGCAAGGTTACGGAGATCCGGGAGAACCAGGATGCCAACGGCTACGTCGGCAGAGATAAAAATGTCGTTTATCTGGGCGATTACGAGAAGCAGGAGACGACGCTGGGGCACGTTCACGTGAGCTGCTATGGCGACGATCTGCCGGAAGAGGTTTCGGTACGGATCGTCAACCGCGACGGCGCGATCCTGCTGATGTGCGACTCTCCGAAGGTAAAACTGGTGGACGCAAACAGCGAGATCTCCTTCCGCGAGGGAAGCTTTGAAGAAGAGCAGGAGAAGCGTCATAAGGAGCAGACGGTCCACATGGAGACCCTGCCGCCGTTTGAGGGAAAGCGTTTCGGACGACTCTTCCACTGGAAGAATGCTCTGCGCGAAAGTGCGCAGCAGATCGCCGGTCCCAAGACGAAGGGCGATAAGATGCTGAAACGTGTCATGGGATTTTTTGCCGTGATAATCGTTCTGTTTTTCGCCATGGCCGGAAAGGATATCAAGACCTATCTGGATGCAAAGGATTCGTTCAATCACAACATATTTGAAGTACGTGCATCGGTCGATGCGCTGAAGCCTGTTCTGGATGCTTTGGCGACAAAGGAGGCCGGCATTGACAGCATTATGCAGACCGGCGCCGTGGACTTCGACGTAACGGTAGATTTGTTTAACACCTTCCGCTATAGGGATCATTCATATATAGGAATGGTTTCTCCGATGACGGCCAATGGTGTCATGTTGCCGATGACTCTTGCTGAAGGTAAGAAAGTGGTCATCGGCCGCGGTATCGATGAACTGAAAGAGGGAGAAGTCCTGATTACTTCGTTCATGGCCGATAAGATGGTGAAAAGTTCCAAAATGGGATTTATCAAGGGAAGGTCGGATCTGATCGGCCTCGCTCTGAACAGATATCGGATCGCCGGTATTGTGGAGGCGAATGAACCGGCTGCCTATATAAGCGTAACCGGCCTGTACCTGGGTCGCGTCGATCGCTATGACGAGAGTATGGATGTCGGTCGATTTATGAAGGATGGTTTTGAGATCACGGATAAAAACCGAAATCAGAGAGTCGAGGTGCAGATCCATTCGACCGATGTGAAGGCCACCGAAGCCTTTTTGCGTGAAAACATTGCAGGAAACGGTGTGAGGATCTGGACACCGGACGATCTGATGGATGATATCGCCGGAGAAGCAAGGGCTGCGGTAATGAAGAAGATGGCGACCGTCCTGATCTTCGTGCTCCTGCTCAGTTTCTGCATGCTCATGATCATGCGTAGCTCGGTTTTGTCCCGCGTACGCGAGATCGGTGTATATCGCTGCATTGGCGTAACACGGAAGAACATGTATTTCCGCTTTATGGTGGAAGGTCTGGTGACCGCTTCCATGTACATCCTCCCGACCTATCTGATCATGGTCGGAATCATCCACTGGATCACGCATTGGTCAGGTATGCAGATGGAGATCTTCCTCCCCGCGTGGATCTGCGTACCGTTGCTGGTCTTCCTGTATCTGCTCGCAGTTATCTGTGCGTTGCTGCCTATCTTCCGCTTGCTGAGAAAGACACCCGCCGAGATCATGGCGAAGTATGATATTTAAGGATTTGAGATCTCGTTTTTCTCGATCGAGAGGAGATCCGTTTGAATAAGCACATATAAAGGACCACCCGCAGGGCTGTTTTCGCCATGTGGGTGGTCCTTTTCCTACCTGAGACATTTATCTGGCGGTGTATGTCGTAAACGACCCGGGAGGCTGAGAAACATTACGACATACATGAGTTTGACTTGTCATATGTCGTAAAAAAGTAGTGCATGCCAGAGGTGAACACGACATATTATCATTCGCCGTCCCGTATGTCGTAAATGATGTTTCGGACATGCGAGTTTTACGACATGCAGGAAGTTGCTGCGTTATATGTCGTAAAGCCGGATCGTCCGCCCGAGGTGAAAATGATGCCATCTCATCACCGGGTTTATGGTGCATACTTTGTGTTTGGTATGGTATAATGATATCGTAGTTAATCTGTGTTTTGAATGCAGGCAAAACAGACGTGAAAAATATGCACCGGTCCGGAAGAGGCCGGGTGGATGAGACATAGTAGGCATAGGGAGGAAGAGAATGAGTAAGAGATCGGAAAGAAAAAAACGTGCGGAAGAGCGCAAAAAGGAAGCGCGAAAGAAGGCTATACAGGGGGCCGTGATCACGATGGTGTTTGCTGCGGCCATGCTGGTGCTGGGCATCATCGGCTTTATTTCCAATCGCAAACGTTTCGAAGATTATTCTACTTCGTCGGACGTACGCATGGTTGATGCGCAGGTGACGGATGTCGAGACGAAATCCCGTAAGGATGAATATGGAACGAAGCGCTACTACTATAAGGCTCAGGTCACCTATGTGATCGACGGCACAGAATACAAAGGCGTGAACGAATTCGACGACGAAGTAAAAAAGGGCGACGCAGTCCGCGTAAAGGTATATCAGGCGAAGGACGGGACTTATAAGATCCCCGCGGTCACAAATGAAACTGCGAGTAAGCTCTATAATATCTTTTATATCTGCGTAGCTGCTTTCGGAGCGGTTCTGCTCCTGATCGGACTTTTCGTTCTGATCTCATCCCTAAAAGATAAGGGGAAGTCATAAAGACACGGAAGACCGGAAGATCGGGGTTACGCGCAAAACAGCCAAAAGCAAGAAAATGCGCGTAAGATCAGGCCGCCCGGGAAGGCAATCCTACGCGCAAAACAGCCTAAAGCAAGAAACTGCGCGTAAGATCAGGCCGCCCGGGAAGACATTCCTACGCGCAAAACAGTGAGAAACAAGAAAATGCGCGTAAGACCAGGCCGCCCGGGAAGACATTCCTACGCGCAAAACAGTAAAAAGCAAGAAAATGCGCGTAAGATCAGGCCGCCCGGGAAGGCAATCCTACGCGCAAAACAGCCTAAAGCAAGAAACTGCGCGTAAGGGACCGGGAGAGCGCGATCAGATTGACATCCCACCTCGTATCTTGTATAATAAATAGAACTATACGCAGAAAGGAGATGAGCCGATGATCCGTAAGATGCATTCGACTTTTTTATCGGCGGATGGAGTACATAGGCTTCATTTGGTGTCGTATTTGCCGAACCCGAAGTACTGTCTGTTCCCGGAAGGAATGGAGGAGACGGACGGCGTCCCGCGTGCCATCCTTCAGATCGCGCACGGCATGACGGAGCACATCGAACGCTACGATGCTTTCGCTAAATATATGGCGAACCGCGGCATTCTGGTGATCGGTCATGATATGCTGGGCCACGGTATGAGCGTGGAAAATCCCGAAGATCCGGATCAGTACGGCTATTTCGCCCCGAAGGATCCCAACCGGGTCCTGCTCGAGGACATCTACCAGTTGATGCAGGACACGAAGAGACGTTATCCGAACGTCCCGTACGTGCTGATGGGGCACAGTTTCGGCTCCTTTCTGACACGCCAGTTCGTGTTCGACTATCCCGGTATGGCGGACGGTGTCATCGTTATGGGCACGGGTATGCCGCCCCGGCCGGCGGTGCGGTTCATGAAGATCCTTTTAGGTATTCTGGGCCGCGTGCAGGGCGATCATCACCACAGCAAACTGGTCACCAACATGATCTTCGGTCCCTATGCGAAAGCATTTCCCGAGGACGAAACAGGCTTCGGCTGGCTGACGAAAGAAAAAGACATCGTGGATGCCTACGTCGCCGACCCGCGCTGCGGTTTTGTCTTTACGGTCAATGGATATAAGGCCATGTTTGAAGGCATTGGCCGTCTGCATAAGAAAAAGAATCTGAAGATGATACAAAAGGAACTGCCCATGCTGTTTATTTCGGGAGAGGATGATCCCGTCGGCAACAACGGCCGCGGACCGAAGAAAGTGGTCCGGAAACTTCGGCACCTGGGCATGAAACATATAACGCTGCGGCTCTTTTTGGGAGACCGCCACGAGGTCCTGAGCGAGCCCGACCGGGAACTGGTCTACTACTGTTTGTACCGCTGGATGAAGCGGGAGCACCTGGTGAGCGAGCTTAAGACGCAGGAGGACTGATATGAGCACAATGAAAGAAAAAACGAGACAGTTGAAACTGGACAGCCCGAAGCTTGCGGCGCTGTCGGAAGACATAAGAAATGCGGCGCTTCTCGCGGTTGCGGATGCGCTGGTGGCAAATAAAGACGCGATCTTTGCGGCGAATCAGAAGGACCTCGCAAAGGCAGAGGCGGATAACCTCGATATGCCCGTGCGGAAACGCCTGAAGTTCGACGAGGCGAAGTTAAGCGGTGTAGTGGACGGCATTCGCCAGTTGGTGGCGCTGCCCGATCCGCTCGGCAAAAACCTGATGGTGCGTGAGCTCGACGAGGGCCTGACCCTGTACCGCCAGTCCTGCCCGATCGGCGTCATCGGCGTGATCTTTGAGTCGCGCCCCGATGCCCTGGTGCAGATCGCGACGCTGTGCATCAAGAGCGGCAACTGCGCCATCTTAAAGGGCGGCAGCGAGGCCATGAATTCGAACGCCATCCTGTTTGAGACGATCTATAATGCGGCAGTCGCAGCCGGACTTCCGAAGGGTTGCATGACGCTGGCGCAGCAGCGCGAGGAGATCCGCGAGCTGCTGGATTGCTACGAATCCGTGGACCTGCTCATTCCGAGAGGCTCCAACGCATTCGTTCAGTATATTATGAACAACACGAAGATACCGGTCATGGGCCATGCCGACGGCATTTGCCATGTTTACGTTGATAAGGCGGCCGACCTTCAGAAAGCGATCCGCATCGTAGTGGATTCAAAGACACAGTATGTATCGGTCTGCAACGCCACGGAAACCCTGCTGGTGCACCGCGACATCCTGAAGGAGTTCATGCCTGCGCTTTCCGAGGCGCTTCGTAAGAAGAACGTCGAGCTGCGCGGCACACAGGAGGTACGGGAAGCTTCCGGAGCCTACAAAGATGAGATGCTCGAAGCGACCGAGGAGGATTTCTCGACCGAGTATCTGGATTACATTCTGTCCATTAAGGAGGTTTCCTCCGTGGAGGAAGCCATTGACCATATCAACCGCTACGGTTCGCATCATACCGACGCGATCGTGACGGAGGATGCGCAGACGGCGCAGGAGTTCATGCAGCTCGTGGACTCGGCGGGCGTATTCTGGAACGCGTCCACGCGTTTCTCGGACGGCTACCGCTACGGTTTCGGCGCCGAAGTCGGTATCAGCACCGGCAAATTGCATGCGCGCGGCCCCGTCGGCCTCGAAGGTCTGGTCACCTACAAATACAAACTGATCGGCGACGGACACATCGTCGACGATTATTCGACCGGAGTGAAGCAGTTCCATCATAAGGATCTGATCTGAAACAGGGATGAGGGAAATGAGAAAATCCATCGCAGTGGTCGTTACGGTACGCAACCAGGAGCACGAGATCCTACCGTTTTATGAGTGTGTGCTTCGGCAGAAGAGAGTTCCTGAGGAGATCTGGTTTGCGGATGCCGAGTCGACCGACGAAAGCAGAGAAATCTTGAAGAAGCTGGAAGAATCGGATGACCGTGTGCATGTTGTGCGCACGGAGCATGCGAATCTTTCGCGTGCCCGAAATCTGGTCCTGGAGCGGGTAAGCACCGACCTGCTGGTGTTTCCGAGGCTGTCAGACCGCCTGGCGCCCGGTTATCTGCGCGATCTGGCTCATGTGATGGAACTCGACAGCGATTTCGACATGGTCGCTTCCGGGTATGCGGAGATCACGCTCGGCGGAAAGGTGATCACGATCTGCAAGGACTTCGGCGGAGTCATCAGCTGGAAGAAGATGCTGGGACATTGCTTTACGCACCGTGGCATGAAGACCGGCCTGTGGAATAAAATGCTGCGCCGTGACCTGATCGAGCGTGAGCAGCTCAGCTTCTGCGAGGATCTGGAGGACGGCGGAGACGTCCTGTTCCTGACCTGTTACAGCGCGCATGTGCGTAAAGTGCAGCTGTTGCCACAGTGCCTTTACGGTCATGTCTATGATCCGTTGGAGATCCGCGAAAGGATCCGCGAAGAAAAGCGCCGCATCAAAGAGCAGGCGCTTCAGATACACAAACATCATGAGACGATCCGGAAGATCCGCAGGGAGCTGCGCATCCGGAAAGCCCTCAGAGACTGGGAGGCTATGTCCCGGGTCCATGCCGTCCTGAAGGACGCAGACGCGCTTCGCGCGATCCCGGCATTTTCCAGTTATAAAGCGCGGAAGGCGCGCCGCCTGTTGTGGGCGACGCAGCGCTCGAAAAAAGAATACAAGGCCGAGCGTAAGGAGGCGATGGCCTGCCTGCACAGCAAGACGATCGCCGTCATACGCGACCGCAACCTCTCCGGCTTACATCGCATGTCCGTCGTCGCGAGCGGCCTGTCTCCGCGCCTGGGACTGTGCTTCGCGAAGATGCGCAAAGGGTGGAGAAAGTAAAGAAATCGTAAGAAGTTTTTAAGGGAATATCATTTATTTTTTGGGAATAATGTGGTATAGTATGTGATGTAGAACAAAAAATATTCCGGTTACAGACCGATATAAGAGAGGTAGAATATGGAAGAGTTCAGAAACAATAATCAGAATAATCAAAACAATGAAGAATATGAGACTTATGAAAGCTGGGGAACCATTGAAACCGCTGTGAATGTAGGATCCGCAGCGAAGCCCGCTTTCGGTTCGTCAGGCAGAGGTTATTCGGAGGTCGTTTATGGCGCCGCTGTAGAAGATCGTCAGTATCTTCTGACCATCATCGGCTGCCTGGCTTGGGGCTTTCTGGTAAATCTGCTGATGTGCATCACGCTGGGTAAGTCATTGGCTACGGGACAGGATGGTTCGTTCCTGATGCTTGTGGTTCCGCTTCAGATCGCCAGCTGTTTCATGAACGCGTTTTCCAAGAAAGCGATCACCAAGTTTATCGCATATAACATGTTGGTCGTTCCGATGGGCCTTGAGATCGCTTTTGTTGTCGGCGTGATGGCAGAGGTTGGCTTGATGGATGCAGTGACTATGGCACTCATCGGCACGCTGGTCATCGGCGCGGTAATGTTCATCATGGCTTATGTAAAGCCGGAAGTTTTCCTTTCTCTCGGAAAGACACTTCTTATCGTGACATTCGCAGCGATTCCGGCAGCCATTCTCATTGCGATCTTCGCACCGGCAGCTTATGCAGCATTTGATATGTTGTTCATCGTACTCTTCGCTCTTTGGCTCGGATTCGATATCAGCAGAGCCATGGCACAGCCGAAGTCCACAGCAAATGCGATCACGTCAGCATTCGATGTTTACTACGATCTGGCGTACATCTTCCTTCGTCTGCTGCTGATCATGGCGAAGAATTCATCGAGAAAGTAATGAAATCAAGCTGTTATTCGGTTGTATAAAGAAAACGCATCTCCCTTACCGGAGGTGCGTTTTTGTATTCCTGCCTGAAGGAGGATGCAGTAAATGAAGCGTTGTAGTACAAAGAATGTCCCCCGCGATGTCCGCGGGGGTTTTCGACTTTATATAAACAACTGCAACACATACACCACGATGCATGAGAAGGAAGCCACGATGAAGAGGTTTCCCGTCAGCCAGGCGGTGAGGATGCCGACGACCATGGCGACCAGGCCCGGAATGATATTGCCCTCGACTACGTAGAGGATCGCGGGAAATGTCATGACAGAGAGCGTCACATAAGGTACGTAGAATAAGAACGAGCGGATGAACCGGTTCTTTATCGGTTTGCGGATCAGCGTCAGCGGCAGAGAACGGATCGCGTAGGTCACGAGCGCGATGACGGTGATGTAGAGGTAAATGTTGTGCTTCATTCGCCGTCACCTCCCTGCGTCGCTTTCGCATCGGAGGCTTCCGCCGGCTCCTTAGGTGCTTCGGCCTCTTTCTCATCCGGGATCGGGAAGAACCAGGCCGCAAGGGCGGAGATCACGACGGTCAGCAGAATGGTGCGGGTTCCGACGGAGATCTTTGAGATCAGAGGTAAGAGGGAGCATGCGAGGCTCGCGCCCATCGAGACGGTGCAGATGCCGATGATAACACTGCTTTTCTTCGCGGCCGGGATGATGATGGCCAGAAACATGCCGTATAAGCCCACAGAAAGCGCATTGACGAGGTTTTGGGGCAGGAGGTTGCCGAATATAACACCGAGGCCCGTACCAGCCGCCCAGAGCGACAGGGCGACGATCATCATGCCATAGTAGAATGGCGGTTCGACCGGCGTCTGCCTCGACATCGAAACGCCGAAGAGCTCATCGGTGATGCCGAAACTCATGACCAGACGGTGCGGAAGTGTGACGCGCTTCGAGAGCTTCTGGCTCAGGGAGCACGACATCAGGAGGTAGCGAGCATTGGCCACGAGGACCATGAGCGCGATTTCGATGTAGGCCGCCTGCTCTGCGATCAGGGAAAATGCGACATATTCGCCGGCGGATGCGTTCAGCAGCATACTCGTGAGCGTAGCCTGAAACGCAGACAGCCCGGCGTTGCGCGCGTGGATGCCCAGGGAAAACGAAACGGCGAAATATCCCAGACCGATCGGGATGCCCAGCCGCATACCGCGAAACAACTCCGCGCGCGGATCATATTTGGAACTATTCATGGTGATACCTTTCTGAAACATCCCGGGGTGTGTGGCGCCGCGGCTCTTATTCTCCCTCGGCACGCTTGGGGTCGGCCCGAAATGTATATGCATTTTAACACAAAAACAGAGGGGTGGCAATACTTGTGAAATACTTGTCAATTAATGCCGTTTCGGGTATAATAGAACACGAGATTAACGAGCGCGGATCCGCATGCAGCGGGCGCCGCGCGACGCAGAAGATCTTAAGAAACCGATAGGATACAAGAGGGCACAGCGGTGAAGCAAAAACTGGCGGGCAATTATATGATGTTTACGGCATATCAGTTCTTCATACTGTTGGTGCCGCTTATTTCGATGCCCTACGTGGCACGTGTGCTGGGGCCGGAGAGTAACGGAACGTACAGTTTCCTCGAGTCGACCGTGATGTATTTTACGCTGGCGGCTTCCTGCGGCAGCGCCGTGTACGGCCAGCGCGAGATCGCCTATCTGGATAACAAAGCCGATCGCACCCGTGTCTTCACCGAGATCTTCCTGATCCGCCTCATCATGACGCTGATCAGTTTCGCCATCTTCTTCGGTGTATTCGGCCTGCAGGAGAGGTACGGTTCCCTGTATCTGCTGTTTTCGTTCAACATATTGACCGTGATCTTCGACATATCCTGGTTCTACCAAGGCATGGAGGAGTTTACGCGTGTCGTAGTCCAGTGTACGCTCATCCGCCTGGTCGCCCTGGTGTGCATTTTCCTGTTTGTAAAATCGCCGGACGACCTGCCGATCTACATTCTGTGTCAGAGCGTTCCGAACCTCGTCGGCGCGTTTTCGCTCTGGCCCGGCGTTCACCGGAAGATGACGAAGATCTCCTTCAAAAATCTTCAGCTGAAGAAGCACATGCTTCCGATCCTGCTTTTGTTCCTGCCGCAGATCTCCTCCGAGATCTTCGGTATGCTCGATAAAACCATGATCGAGGTCCTGACACACCAGGCGGAACTGAACGCTTACTACCAATATTCGCAGAAGATCGTAAAGATCATTCTGATCGGCATCACATCGCTCGGCATCGTCATGATCCCGTCCATGTCGGCCGCCTTCGCGCGAAAGGCCTACGACGAGATCCGCAAACGCATGGAAGACATCTTCCGTTTCGCGTTCTTCCTGGGATGCCCGCTGATGTTCGGCCTTCTCTCCGTGGCGGATGTTTTCATACCGCTGTTTTTCGGTGATAAGTACCTGCCGGCCATCGAGCTGGCTTGCTTCCTGTCCCCGACCGTCATTCTGGTCAGCTGCAGCAACGTTCTCGGCGTGCAGTACCTTCTGCCTTCCCGCCAGCAGGGCGTTTTCACCTTATCGCTGGTTCTGGGCATTATCGTCAACATCGCGGGCAATGCACTTCTGGTCCCGCATTTCTCGGCCCTCGGTACCGTTTACGCGACCGTTGCTTCGGAATTCGTCGTAACGCTCACGCAGTCGCTTGCCGTGAGGAAACAGTTGCCCCTCGGTAAGATGTACCGCTCCGGCGCCGCTTACCTGATATCGGGCGCTGCGATGGCCGCCGTCACCTACACGGTCGGTTCCCTCATCCCGGGACGCGCCCTGTCCTTCGCGATCCGTGTCGTGATCGCAGTGACCACCTACACCATCGCCATGATCCTGGCACACGATCCCATGTTTACACGCATGGTTGACATCATAAAGACCAAAGTATTCAGAAAAGGAAGATAAGATGGACCGCAAGAATATTTCCAAAGCAGTCATTCAGCGCCTGCCTCGTTACTATCGTTACCTCGGAGAACTGTTGGAGGAGCAGACGCTTCGGATCTCCTCGCAGGAGCTTTCCGAGCGTATGCACGTGACATCCTCGCAGATCCGTCAGGACCTGAATCAGTTCGGCGGTTTCGGTCAGCAGGGCTATGGTTACAACGTAGAAGTTCTGTACCACGAGATCGGTAAGATCCTCGGTATCGACCGCAAGCATAATATGATCGTAGTCGGCGCGGGTAACCTCGCGCAGGCCATCGCGAACTATACGAACTTCGAACGCCGCGGCTTTGTGATCCGCGCGCTGTTCGACCGCGACCCGAAACTCATTGGCCGGACCTTCCGTGATATTCCGGTCTATCCGATGGAGCAGCTCGAAACGTTTATCCGGGAAAATGACATCCACATGGCGGCGATCTGCATCCCGAAGGGCAGCGCGATCCCGGTGGCGGAACGTCTGGTATCCTGCGGCATCAAGGCCATCTGGAATTTCGCCCACACGGACTTGAACGTTCCGGAGGATGTGGTCGTGGAAAATGTTCACCTTTCGGAGAGCCTGATGCGCCTGTCCTACCGTCTGGCAGGGAGCGACGCGAAGGAAGAGTAAATCAGGCTTCGGGAAAACGGAGCCCCCGGACGTAAGCGTTAAGGAGGGGAAACTATGGAGCGAATATACAGCAGCGCCGGCATGCGGCGCATTGATGAATATACGATCGACCAGGGCTTTAAGTCGGCCCGGGAACTGATGGAGACGGCGGCTGCGCGCGTGTTCGACGTGGTATGGCGCCGCATCGAGACGGACCTGTCCTGGCAGAACATAGAAGCGGAGGAGGAGAGCCCCTGCGTGGTCGGCGTGCTCGCCGGCGTGGGGAACAACGGCGGTGACGGCATTGCCGTGGTGCGCAAACTGCTGCAGCGTGCGCAGGACTATCCGAAACTGACCATAAAGCTGCTCGTGGTGGGCGACACCAGCGAGGAGAGCAACCGCACGACCTATGCCTGGCGTGAGCAGTGGGACCTGCTGCAGGAGGAAGGCCGGGACGGTGAAGGCGCCATGTCGCCGAAATTGTCGTACCGTCATATCCTGCCGGAGTGGGAATACACCGACGAAGAATTAAAAGAGGAACTGAAGGATTGCACCATTCTGGTGGATGCTTTGTTCGGCATAGGACTCTCGCGACCGGTGACCGGCGTTTTCGCGCAGGTCGTCCGCGCGGCGGCTGCTACAGACTGCCCGGTGATCGCGGTAGACATGCCCAGCGGTGTTTCCACGGACAGCGGCGCGGTTTTGGGAGAAGCATTGCCCGCGACGACGACGGTGACCTTCGGCTATCGCAAACGCGGCCAGTTACTGCTGCCGGGCCGGGAACTCTGCGGCGAGCTGATCGTGGCGGACATCGGCTTTGCCAGCGACGCGCCCGTGGTCGCATTGTCCGATCCGTTCTCAGGCTCGGAGATCATCCATGTTGAGCGGCCGGACATACCGAAGCCGACCTACGTTTGGAATGCGGACGATGTAGCAGCGGTGCTGCCGAAGCGCCCTGCTTATTCACATAAAGGCACCTTCGGGACCACTGCCTTCGTTGCGGGAAGCCGCGGAATGGCAGGCGCAGCGATGATCGGCGCTATGGCGGCATATCGCGGAGGGGCCGGCCTGGTCATGGTGCTCAGCGATGCGGAGAACCGCCTGATCCTGCAGACAGGCGTGCCGGAAGCGATCTTCCTGCCCTGGCAGTCGGCGAGCAGCCTGGACCGCCTGTTCGGACTGGATCCGAAGCGCAGCGCTCTCGTGATCGGACCGGGTCTGGGCGCGAATAACGAAGGAAAACAAGTCTTGCATGGACTCTTAAAAGCTTTGATAGAAAAACCGGGTCTGCCGCTCGTGATCGATGCGGACGCGTTGAATCTTATGGCGAAGCACGACTCGATCGACCAGGGAGTGCGGGATTATACTGCGGCCGGAGGCTCGGTGATCCTGACACCGCATGTCGGTGAGATGGTGCGCCTGCTTTCACGGCACGAGGAGTGGAGTGACGCGCAGAAGGTACGTACGCAGCTGCCGGCAGCAGCGCAGGCAGTCGCGAAGCATTATAACGCAGTCTGCGTGGCAAAGGATGCATCGACCGTGATCGCCATGCCTGACGGGGAACTGGTGGTAAATACCACCGGATGCGAGGCACTTGCCGTGGCCGGCAGCGGAGATGCGCTGGCCGGACTGATCGGAAGTTTGCTGGCGCAGGGCATGGACGTTAATTACGCAGCCCCGGCCGGAGTCTGGATCCACGGACGTGCCGGCGAGGAAGCTGCCCGCCGCGTCGGAACACGGTCCTGTATGGCCCGTGACATCGTGGAAGGCATCGCACACGTATATCATGTTGACTTTTCCGAAATGTAATGTTATAGTAGAAACGCTGTGGTTTTTTCACTATATATTTTTCAGGTGGGCTGGAAGTCCATGACGAAGGTTTACAAGGAAGGTTTGCTCCGCAAACCTTATAGGCTCGAAATAATTCTGAATACTTCGGCTGTCGCCTTGCATTCAGAGGATTATTTCTCACATTCTTGTACTCCTTAGCATGAGCAGACATCCTGCTCATACTAAGGAGTACAAGAATATGGACGACGGCGCGCTATGGTGCGTAATCATCAGTTTTGCTTTACTAATCTTATCGGCAGTGTTCATCGGATTTCTCACGGCAGTCACGCAGACTGTGGCAGGTGAGGATCCCAAGGAGGCTTCAGAGCGTGAAGAGAAGGGCATGGATGTGTTCAATGAACGGATCCGCGACCGCTTCGGCTCCACCGGCATCTATTTCGCCTCGTTGTGCCTGACGATCGTTGCCTGCGGGTTCGGTTTGTCTGTCTGCGCGTACTATCTGTCCGGAGTGATCCCCGGGCACGAATATATCGCGGTCAGGATCGTTTTTCTCCTGGCATATGCGGTGTTGGTCAGCGCGTTCGGCGTTTTGATCCCGATGCGCATGGCCCAGAAGGCTTCCGAGTCCTGGGTCCGTAAGACTTGGCACGTCGTGGTCGCGATCAGCATGATCTTCGTTCCCTTTGCCTGGGCGGCACGCATGCTGGCTCGCGGTGTGGTCCGTATTTTCCGCGTGAACTATGACGATGCGGAGGACTCCGTAACGGAGCAGGGCATCATCACCATGGTCAATGAAGGCGCCGAGCAGGGCGTTCTCGAGGACGATGAAGCGGAGATGATCACCAATATCTTCGAATACGGAGATAAGGAAGCCGCCGATGTCATGACGCACCGCGGCTCGATCAAGTATTTAAGCCGCGACTGCACGCTGGCTGAGGCGCTGCACGAGCTGGCGACAGCGAAGAACACCCGTTATCCGGTCTGCGGCGCGGACATCGATGAGATCATCGGTATCCTGCACATGCGGGAAGCGCTCGAGGCCATGGAAAATAAGGAGAACCTGCAGAAGAAACTCTGCGAGATCGACGGGCTGTTGCAGACTCCGGTCTATGTTCCCGAAACGAAGAACATCGACGACCTGCTTCGCGAGATGCAGAAAAACAAAAACCACATGGTCATCGTCCTGGACGAATACGGACAGACGAGCGGCCTGATCACGATGGAAGACATCCTCGAGGAGATCGTCGGAAACATCATGGATGAATACGACGAGGACGAGGAGACCATCACAAAAAAAGAAGACGGAAGCTTCGACATTCCGGGCCTGACGCCTTTTGATGAGGCGGCACAGTTGCTGGCCATTGACCGCGACGAAGAGGCCGAAGAAGTCGAAACATTAAACGGTTATATTTTAAACCGGCTCGACCACATCCCGACGGATCAGGAGCATCCGACGCTGGAGGCGGACGGTTGGCGGTTTGAAGCATTTGAGATCCATAAGGGCGTTATCGGCCGCGTACACGTGACGAAACTGCCCGAACCTGAAGAAATCAACGAAAACTAGGAGGACCCCATGTCAGGACATTCTAAATTTGCGAATATCAAGCATAAGAAAGAGAAGAACGATGCCGCGAAGGGTAAGATCTTCACCCGTATCGGCCGTGAGATCGCCGTTGCCGTAAAGGAAGGCGGCGCCGATCCGAACAACAACAGCCGTCTGCGCGACGTCATCGCAAAGGCGAAGGCAAACAACATGCCGAACGATACGATCGACCGCAGCATCAAGAAGGCAGCGGGCGATGCGAACGCAGCAAACTACGAAGCGATCACCTACGAAGGCTACGGCCCGTCCGGTACCGCGATCATCGTCGAGACATTGACCGACAACAAAAACCGCACCGTGGGTAATGTTCGAAACGCGTTCACGAAGGGCGGCGGCAGCGTCGGCACCTCCGGCTGCGTATCCTTCATGTTCGACAAGAAGGGTCAGATCATCATCGATAAGGAAGAGTGCGACCGCGATGTCGATGACCTGATGATGCTGGCACTCGACGCAGGCGCAGAGGATTTCACCGACGACGAGGACTGCTATGAAGTTCTGACCGCTCCGGATGATTTCTCCGCAGTGCGCGAGGCACTCGAGGCGGAAGGCATCCCGATGCTCAGCGCAGACATCACCATGATCCCGCAGACCACCGTCGAGCTGACCTCCGAGGAAGACATCAAGAAGATGAACCGCATCCTGGATCTGCTGGATGAGGACGACGACGTACAGGAAGTTTATCACAACTGGGACGAATAATATGACACAGGTAAAACTGAAGAAAGGCGAGGGACGCACGGTAAATGCCGGCGGCCTCTGGATCTACGACAACGAGATCGACGAGATACTCCCGGAAGGCGGGCAGATGCCCGAGCCGGGTGACCCCGTGCGCGTTCTGGCCTTCAACGAATATCCTTTGGGCGTGGGATTTTATAATCCTGCGTCCAAAATTCGCATTCGGCTCCTTTCGCGGGATGCCGATGCGGACATCACATCGAGAGAGTTCTACGCAAAGCGCGTTCACGACGCGGTGGAATATCGCAGGCACATTCTGGAGGATCTGGACAGCTGCCGCCTCATTTTCGGTGAGGCAGACTACCTGCCCGGCCTTACGGTGGATAAATTCTCCGACACCCTCGTGCTGCAGTCGCTGTGGTTGGGCACGGATCGCTATAAGGAGATGATCGCGGACCTGCTGAAGGCGGAACTGGCTGCCCTCGGAATTCCGATCCGCGGCGTCTATGAGCGCAGTGACGCGAAGGTGCGCCTGCAGGAAGGCTTAGAGCTTCGTACCGGCTTCATCGGCGAGCCGTTCGACACCCTCGTGACCATCGTGGAAAATGGTGTGAAGTATCACGTGGACGTGGCGGAAGGCCAGAAGACCGGCTTCTTTTTAGACCAGAAGTTCAACCGCCGCGCCATCCGCCCCATGTGCCGCGACGCGGCGCGTGTGCTGGATGTATTTACCCATACGGGTTCGTTTGCGCTGAATGCCGCCATGGCCGGCGCGCGGGACGTGACCGCGGTCGATGCTTCGGCGCCCGCCATCGAGATGGCGCGGGAGAACGCGAAATTAAACGGCGTAGAGGACCGCATGCACTTTGAGTGCGGGGACGCATTTGCCATACTGGAACAGAAGGTCGAAGCCGGCGAGCGTTATGACGTGGTCATCCTGGACCCGCCCGCGTTTACAAAGTCCCGCGCTTCCGTGAAGAACGCGACCCGCGGCTACCGCGAGATCAACCTTTTAGGCCTGCAGCTGGTGCAGGATGGAGGTTATTTCGCCACCTGTTCCTGCTCGCACTTTATGACGCCCGAGCTTCTGGAGGCCGCGATCGCACAGGCAGCGCGCGCCGCGCATAAGCGCCTGCGCCAGATCGAAGTACGCGCGCAGTCGCCGGACCATCCCGTCGTATGGGGCATGGAGAACTCGTACTACCTGAAGTTCTACATATTCCAGGTGTCCGAGGAACGATAAAAGTTTTAAAAACGTACATAAAAATGTATCAAATCGGACACATCCCTATGATAGGATAGAACCATCAGGAGGGGTGTGTCCTTTTGATTTCTGCGAGTGGTCATGCTCTCACAGAGAAAAAAACGCTTTCACCGGAGGGTATAAGATAACATAAGGGTGAAGAAAAGAGTGAAAATATGAAATGTAATAACTGCGGATATTGATCCCAACCGCTTATCAATTGCTCTTCCTGATCGTTTTACCGATATTTATGCTAAGGGCCTATCGGCTCTGTCGATCAGCTGTAGTTTCGGATCTGCAGGTCGGAACTCAAAAACCTCAAAAGGATATAAAAAACGTATAAAAGAAGGAGACCTTTGGCGCGGATGTATTTACCGAGTTTGGAAATTGGTGCGTAGAGAATAATCTGTGTCAAACTGTCAAATAACGCTGATTTATGATATAATGACGGAGGCAGTTTTCTGCCTAGTCAAGCAAAGCAGGGCTTTGCGGAGATATCGGGAGAATGAAAAATGAGAAAAGGTTTCAGAAACAGTGTGCTTAAAGGGGCAGCGCTTTCGGTTGCCCTAATGCTTGCATTGCCCGCGGCGGGCTGCGCGGGGAAGGCGGACAGCGCGACGACAGCAGACAGCGTGACGACAGCCGTGCAAACCGAAGGCGTAACCTCGAGAGATGTAGCGGAACAGACGAAAGCGACTACGGAGGCTGCGCCGGATGTGACGCAGGAAACGACGCAGGAAACGACGCAGGCGACGACCACGGCCGCGCCGGTCACACCGAGTGAGTTTACTCTGGACGGCGTGAAGGAACACCATTTCATTTCGGACAGTTATTGCTATCTCGAATCGGAGAAGTATTTCCTCCTTCTGGATAAGGATATCGACCTTCCAGGCGATTTTGCCGTGACTGTCGATGTGATCCTCGATGCGCTCGAAGAGGAGCTGGGATTATCCGCGTTGCCGGATGATTATGAATATTCAGGAGTGGGGGATCGCTCGATCTTTTACGATGGAGTCGATCCTTGGGAAAGTTTGGATATAGGAAAGAAGGTACCGATCATACTGCTGGCCGATCGTAATGCGATAGGACGAAACTCTGGTGCCACGGGGGATGGAGCCGATCTGGCGATGCTCGCCTTGACCTCCGACAAAATATGGGAACCGGGGTCTCCATTGGCCCAATCCGGGTGGGAAAAACCGGACTATGTCGATTACTCGGAGATAGCTCATGAACTGACACATGTGGTCACAAGCCGAAACTGTGAAATGTCTAAGATCATGTCGGAAGGGCTCGCCGATCACATGATGTACGTGGTGATCGACAAACTGGCAGATCAGTATCCGACGATCGCCGAAACGAAGGAGAAAACGTATCGCTTCGATTTCATTATTCCCGAGGTGGTCAATGCCGAGAGTGCGGAGCGAATCTTCGTATATGATTTCCATGACCGGAATCATGCGCAAAGTGGCGCCGAGTATGTGATCGGCCGGTATCTCTGCGAATACCTGCGTGGGCGTTTCGGCCGGGAATTCTACCGGACGTATAACGACATCATCAAAGCTAAGCATCTGGATTATGTCTACGGAAACTATAAAGAGGAAAATGCGCAGGCATTTGCCGACGGGTTGAAGGAAGCCTTCGGTGAGGATATATTCGTACAGTTCGGCAACTGGTGCGTGGAGAGGGATGTGCTTCAGTATGTTTACGTACCAGAGTAAACCGTAGATTTGAAAGGCACTTTGGTGTGCTCATGTTTTTTTGAAAAAGCACTTGCATTTTCCGCAATGCTATGTTATACTCATTCAGTGCGGCGCAGTAGCCAAGTGGTAAGGCAATGGTCTGCAACACCAGTACGCACCGGTTCAAATCCGGTCTGCGCCTCTCATGAATGAGAAAGCGGCCCCTGAGGGGTCGCTTTTGTGGTATAAACAAGTTAAGGCGTCGTATCCGACGCCTTTTATTATATACAGGCGTTCATCGGCGGCAACCGTACTTTTTCATTCAACCATACAACAAAAATTTTAATGTGGGTGTAACATTAGCCCAAAACCTGCAAGTAGATAAGTGAAGGGGCATGAAAGAGCCTGCCTGATACTAACGGAGGAAAATGCAATGATGCAAGACGAACAGATCATTGATCTGTACTTTGATCGAAACGAGCGCGCGCTGATGGAAACGTCAGAAAAATACGGCAACTACTGTCGGACCATCGCGCGGACCATATTGAATGATGAGGAGACCGTGAAGGAGTGCTTCAACGATACGCTGTTTCACAGCTGGAATGCCATGCCTCCGCATCGTCCGAATTGTCTCAAGACTTTTGTGGGAAAGATCACGCGCAATGTATCATTGCAAAGGGTGAGGGCTTCGCATGCGGTCAAACGAGGCGGCGGCGAGGCGGTGATCGCTATCGACGAACTGGAGGAGTGCATCCCGGATCATACCACTCACAGTGCGGAACAGATCACGGAAGAACTCGTGGTCCGGGAGGTTCTGGATACTGTGTTGGCGGACTTGCCGGTGCAGAAGCGCCGTGTTTTCGTGCGCCGTTACTGGTACTGTAATTCGATCGAAGATATTGCTAAAGCCTTCGACATGACCGAGGGCAGCGTACGTACTTGTTTGTCGCGTGTCCGTAGTAAGTTGAGGAGTGCCTTGGAGGAAGCGGGGGTGACGTTATGACCATAAAAACTACGAAAGATCATTTGATGGATCACATCAGCGAGCTCCGGGATGCATATATCCTGGAAGCAGAACTGACACAAGAGGAGCAGGCCCGCATGCAGGCACCCACCGGAGGCAAAGAGGCGGCCACGGCGGAGAACGTGATCGAGGCGCGGAATCAGAAGTCAGACCCCGGGAAGGGGAAGATGCCCGCTCAGACAGAGGGAGATTATGAGGGGTCAGAAATGCAGCCGGAAGCGGCATCGAAACACAAGACCGTCACGATCCTCGGAATCTCGGTCGGCGTGACACTCGCTGCCGCCGCGGTCTTGCTGTTTGTGTTCTTCTGGAAACCGAAACGAAGCGATTTGGTAGCAACGTCGGAAGGAGACACTATAACTGTTGCATCAACGGATGATCCGACGCTGGACGGGCGAGGTGTGACTATTGATGAGAAACACTTCCCGGATAGCACATTTCGGTCGGTAATCTCCAAGGCATTTGATAAAGACGAAAACGGTTTTTTGGATAAAGCGGAGATATCGAACGCAAAGGAACTAAATATGGGTGTGATCCGCTCGATAGAATTTCTGTCCCAGACAGATAATGAGGCACAGAACGATGCATCCGTTCGTGATGATGGGAAACAATATGCAGCATCTGTCGAAATGGTAACCCCAGCGATGTCAGGTAGGATTGTAAAAATATTTCCCTCTGTTTACAGCCTGAAAGGTTTGGAGTATCTGACCTCTCTGGAGGTCCTGAATTGTAATTATCAAGTATCATTGACAGAACTGGATCTCAGTCATAACCCTGAATTGAAGTATTTGAATTGCAAAAAAAGTAACCTGGTCAGTCTGGACATCAGTAACAATCCGAAACTGGAAACGGTTGACTGCAGCGAGAATCAGTTGAAAGAGTTGGATTGCAGTCAAAATCCGTTGCTGACCGAGTTGCGCTGTGATCATAATGAACTAGAGCAGTTAAATGTAAACAACGCAGAAAAACTGTCACTTTTGGATTGTTCGGCGAACCGTTTGACCCGATTGGATGTGAGTGGTTTGACGGAATTGAAAGATCTGTTTTGCATTGGAAACGATTTGAGTGAACTGGACGTGAGCCGAAATACGCTGCTGCGGAAACTGAGTTTGGGCGGAAGCAGACTGACAGAATTGGATCTCAGCCGTAATCGTGAACTGACCAGACTGACGTGTGTTAATGCCGGAAGAATGCCGGTATTGGATCTGGACAATAACCCCGAACTGGAAAGTTTGATTCTCACGGACGTCGGCGTGAAGAAACTGGAACTGAGCCACAATACAAAGATAACGGAAGCGCATCTGGAATGCCCGGAGCTGACGCAGGTACATTTCGCAAAGTATACACCTGTGAGTTACCTGAACATCGATAGTCCGAAACTTCAAGAACTCGATCTCAGCGGTATAACCAAATTAGTCTCTCTAACGATCGCGAAGAGCGCATTGACCTCTTTGGATGTGAGCAAAAACGCGAAACTGATTTCCCTAATCTGTAATTCGAGTCAGTTGACCACGCTGGATGTGAGCCATAACCTGATGTTGGAGACCCTTCTGTGTTCTTCCAACTGCCTGACAAAATTGGATATCGGCAATAATCCCGATCTTCAGACATTGGACTGCAGTCATAACAAACTGAAGGAGCTGGATGTAAGTAAAAACAGGAAACTCGAATCACTGCTTTGTATGGATAATGAATTGACGGAACTGAATGTCGAGATGTGCAGCAAGTTAACTTCCCTGGTCGTTGACACGAATACCGAACTACACAAAGTTATGGCTAACTCGGGTATCGATCGATATGAGGGCGAACTTCCGCATACAGAGGAGGATCCGGATCTCCTGCAGTTGGAAGATGGCATATACATCTTTGATAAAGAGTTCATCAGGGAGAATTTGAATTCGTTCGGCGTATCCACGCTGGTTCAGTTCGACGATGAAATAGACTCTGATTATTGGTTGAAGGTGATCAATTCGGATTCCCGATTGATTCCGAAAACGGGAGAAATAATCTTTGAGGGTCCTATATATTTGTTAAAGGTGAGCAGTACGGATCACCCAATAGATGTATTCGAATTGGGATTAATTCGTCCATACTCTGACTACGAAGGAACGATCCTTGGTAGCATGCGTGAACGTACAAAAATCAAATGGGAGCATATAAGATACGAGGTCGATGGACGACTGGCTACCGGGGAGGAGTTTGCAAGGACCACTGATAAAGCCGGCAAGGTAATTCTATACATCGAAAATGGGTACATAGTACAGATCAACTTTCAGACACCAATGATAGTCTATTGAGTTGTTCGAGTGCAATGAATCCTAAAACCGCAGCGCGGGAAGGGCTTTTTGCCCTTCCCGCGCTGCGGTTTATCTGTGTCGTCATCTGTTGCTCACCAGGGCGGATGCAAGAAAAATCGCTTTCAGACCACCTTCGTCTATTTGCATCTTGACACTGTAAAGATTATGCGATATACTGATGTTGACATTGTAAAGATGCACTTTGGAATGTCAGAAACGGAGATCTATATGAAGAGGATTAAGAAGATGATCAAATGGATCCTGATCGTGGCGGTGTTGCTGGTCCTTCTGCTGCTGGCCGTCTGGTTTTTCATCAGTTCCGGAAAGATCCGTACATACACAGAGGAGAACAGCATCTCCGAGAAATTCGTGATGGACGTGAACGGCGCGCCGAACGGGCTCTTCATCAACGGCGTGGATCAGGAAAACCCCGTGCTCCTGCTGGTGTCCAGCGGCCCCGGGACGGATGACTATGTATTTACCGAGAAATATAAGGACATGCGGCTGGAGGAGGATTTTACGGTCGTGTACTGGGACTATCGGTGGATGGGCATCGCCTATAGTGGTAACGTGGATAAAGACAGCATTACGCTCGCAAATCTGCTAGAGGACGCGAAATCCGTGACGGATTACCTAACGGAGCGCTTCGGTAAGGAGAAGATCTACATCATGGGTTTCTCCGGCGGCTCACATATCGCACTGCGGGCGGCGCAGCAGCATCCGGAGGATTACTACGCGTACATCGGCATGGCGCAGGCCGTGACCGACTCAGAGGACCGCGACACGCGCATGTACGATTTCATGAAGAAGACGTTCGAGGAGCGGGGAGCCAAGGGTTCGCTTAAGACCTTGGAAAATGCCGTGGAGCACCTCGAAGACGGGCGTGTGCGGTGTAAGGATTGGTACGATTACGTAATGCTGGTGCACGACGCGGGCGGCGGGACGATCCTGGATAAATCGGAATTTTCCGGTATCGTCTGGCCCATCATTACCTGCAGGTGCTACACCGTTTCCGAGAAGATCAACTACATCCGTGGTATGAAGATGTACCGTGCCACGCCGCTAAGCGATGAGCTGGCAGGCTTTGACTATCGCCAGAGCCTGCGGGAACTTAAGGTTCCGGCCTATTTCATCAGCGGCGAGAAGGATTATAATTGCCCGTGGGAGTTAGTGGAAGAATACTGCGAAGTTCTGTCCGCGCCCGATAAGGAGTTTATCAAGATACCGAACGCGGCGCACAGCCCGCTGTGGGAGAACCCGCAGGCGACCTGCGAGTTTTTACGGAAGGTAAAGGAGAAATGCGGGGCTTCGGGAACGTGAAGCCCGGACTTGGAGCCCAAGATAGGAGACGAAGAGGAGCAATCATATGAGCGATACATATCATCACGGAAACTTGCGGCAGGCCCTGATCGAGGCCGGCATCCGCATCATCAACGAGCAGGGCGAGGAGGCGCTGTCGCTGCGAAAGGTCGCGGCGGCTTGCGAGGTATCGCATGCGGCGCCATACGCGCATTTTAAGGATAAAGAGGAGCTGCTGGCGGCCATGAAGAGCAGCGTGACGGAGCAGTTTACAGCGAAACTGGAGCAGGCAGTTGAGGGAGCGGACGGCGCTTCGGCGGCCGGCGCCGAGCAGAAGATCCTGGCCATGGGCCGGGCATATATCTCGTTCTTTAGCCACAACCCGGATTATTTCACCTTCCTGTTCGGGAAGCAGAAACTCGTGGCGCATCTTCGCATGGACGAAGATCACGAAGAAGACTACCCGCCGTTTAAACTGCTGAAGACAGTGTTCCGGCAGTATCTGAAGGAGAGCGGCTCGGCGCTTTCGCCTGCGGAGCAGGAGGTCGGTTTGATCAAGATCTGGTCTTCCGTCCACGGCATGGCGGCCCTCGCTTGCATGGCCGGCGTCGAAACCACCATCGACTGGGAGCAGATCGAACTGAGCTGAGTGGATAATATTTTTGAATAGGTGTTGACAAGCATATGGCAAGTGTATATAATGAGTATATACACTTGCTTTTCTGTTGAGGGGACATGCGCATATTTCCCCCTCACTTGTGCACAAGAAAAAAACAAGAGGAATTCCATATGGACATTATTATCAGTAACGCCTCGGGTGTGCCGATCTACGAGCAGATCGAGGAGCAGATCAAAAGCCAGATCATGACGGGTGAGCTTAGCGCGGGGGACGCCCTGCCTTCCATGCGTGTGCTGGCGAAAGAACTCCGCATCAGCGTGATCACGACGAAGCGGGCTTACGAGGATCTCGAACGCGATGGTTTCATTGAGTCCGTGGTCGGTAAGGGAAGCTTCGTGAAAGGCGTGAATGCCGAGATCATGCGGGAGAATACCCTCTACGCGATCGAAGAACTGCTGGATAAGGCGGCAGATCGCGCTGTGATGGGGAAGGTCTCCCTCGAAGAAATGCAGGAGATGCTAAGGCTCATTTACGAGGAAAAGAAAACCACTGCGAAGTAGTCTCTCAAGACAGAGACATAGGAGTGATCTATGGAAGAGATTAAGAATGTGATCGAGCTTGAAAAAGTCACGAAGGATTACGGCGATTTTAAGCTGGACAGTGTATCATTTTCCGTGCCGGAGGGATCCGTGTGCGGATTTATCGGGCAGAACGGGGCCGGTAAGACGACCACGATCAACCTGATCCTGGATGTGATCAAACGCGATGCCGGAGAGATCCGCGTGTTCGGTGAGACCATTGATAAAAACAGCGCGGCCTTACGGGAGGACATCGGCGTGGTATTCGACGAGATGGGCTTCCACGAATTCATGACCGCAAAAGACATCAACTTCATGATGAAGCATATCTATAAGAACTGGGATTCAGAGATGTTCTTCAACTATCTGAAAGAGTTTTCCCTCCCGTCGAAGAAGAAGTGCGGTTCGTTCTCCCGCGGCATGCGCATGAAACTGCAGATCGCCGTGGCGCTTTCGCACCATGCGAAACTGCTGATCATGGATGAGCCGACCAGCGGCCTGGATCCCATCGTCCGCAACGAGATGATCAACATTTTCCGCGACTTCGTGGTCGAAGAGGATCACACGATCCTGCTGTCGTCGCATATCACGGGCGACCTGGAGAAACTCGCGGATGAGGTCGTTTTCATCGACAAAGGACGGATCGTCCTCGCGGGCAATAAAGACGAGCTTCTGGAGAAGCACGGCATCCTGAAGTGCAAGAAGGAAGACCTGGCGCAGGTCAGCACGTCGCTCATCGTGAGCACGGAGACGAGCAGTTTCGGTGCGGAGGCTCTGATCAATGACCGTCGCGCGGCAGCGAAACTCTACCCCGACATGGTGATCGAATCGGCCGCCTTAGAGCAGATCATGATCTATTATGTGAACCGAAGGGGGTGAGCCCATGAAAGGATTGATCATAAAAGACCTCATGTGTCTGAAGAAGCAGCTCGTGCTGTTTGGCTTCCTGGTCGTGGGTGTGCTGGCGGTTTCAGTCATGTATGTGCTGAGCGCCCGCTTCGGAAACATAGCCCTCGCCGCGGAGAAGATGATCGCGGATAACCAACTGCCCGGCCCGGATGTTCAAAAACTCGGCAGCCTTGCGCTTGTATTATTCATGCTCCTTCCGATCGCGATGGTCGGCGACATGGCCAATGTATTCGATGCCGACGGGAAGGCCGGTTTCGCCCGCGTTGCAGGCACACTTCCAGTCTCGCTTCGGAAACGCGTGCTGTCCCGCTATCTCACGATCTTTGCGCTTTTTGGCATAGGCGTGGTGGTGGATATCGTCATCGCCGCCGTGCTCGCGGCATTGACCGACATGATCACGTTCGCGGATTTCTTCGGGATCATCCTGTCGGCCGCGTCGATCCAAAGCATCTACAGCGCTCTGGCGATCATGTTCTGCATACTCTTGGGGAAAAACCATCTGGATCTTGCGAGATTTCTGACGATCCTGACCCTGTTTGCCGGTGTCATCCTCGCAAACCTCGGTAAGATCATCGCGGTCGTGAAGAAAATCGCTGCGTCTTCGTCGGCTTATAACCCGGAGGCAAGCGGAGATATTTCCTTCCTCTGGGATATTCGGGATTTCCTGATCGAAAAATGGTACATTCTGTTGATCCTCGCGGCAGCAGTCTGTGTGAGCTCGTATTTTCTGTCCTGCATCGCGGCAGAGAAGAAGAGAGGGGTGATTTGATGGTCGGTTTATTATACAAAGATTTCGTCACGATCCGTGGCAAGAAGACGGCCTGGATCCTGGGCATAGCGACGCTTGCTTTTATCGTGCTGCGAGTGATCTTCTCAGGATCGAGAGCGCCTTCGGATATGATCTTCTACGATGATAACGGGAATGTGGTCAATGCCCTCGATATATTTTTTGTCACCGCTGTAATGTCGCTTATGATCATATGTGTCGGAACCGTGATCAATGCTTCGGTCATGCGGATCTGTAGCGCGGATGAGAAAAACAAGACGCGTGCCTATTTGTTTTCCGGCCCGTTGACGCGGAGAGGTTATGTCGCTTCGAAGTACCTGTTTGTCTTAGGTTTAACCCTCTCTTTGCTGGCATTATCAGGCTTTTGGGCATTCTTCTGCAAAACCTTCATGACGACGAACAGTACGAATGACGGCTTCATGAAGATCATTAACTCATTTGCCGTTCCGTTCTATTGTTTCGCGCTCGTGATCGCGGCCCTCGAACTTCCCGTGTTCCTGTTACTGGGGCGTGATAAGGCGATGTTAGTGAAGATCGGCCTCATCATGCTGATCGGCATGTTCGTCATCGCGTACCTGCTCTTCGGTGATCTGGACGTTTTTGAGAAAATCGATTTTGATCGTATCACTCGTTGGATCGCGGAGCATGTGCATCTGCTGAAGCGGATGAACATCATTGCCCCGATCGTGGGACTTATTGCCATGGGAATATCCTTTGGAATTACAGCGATGCTGTATGGGAGGAAGGAGAGAGATTTTACGTGAGAAGGCCCGTTTTATGAGGATGAAAAGATGTCCGCTCTATTGACTCTTATAGAAACATGATGTAAGATAATAATATCATTAGTCACGTTGTGGATACTCTATAATAGAATAAGGGGGCGTATAATATGAAGACGATGTTAGCAGCATCTCATGATGATGGAATAGGTGGATTGATTTTAGTTTTCTTGATAAGCTATGTCATCGCTGGCGTGATATGGGGCATCGTAACGCAGAAGGTAGCAGAGAATAAGGGGTATTATGATAGCTCTTTCTGGTGGGGCTTCTTCCTCGGATTGATCGGATTGATCGTTGTTTTGGTTCGCCCGGATAATAATCGAACGGTATATTCCAATGATCCTCGGTATATGGGCAATACACAGCAACAATCCAGACGTTGGTATTGTACTAAATGCGGTACGGAAAACGGATTATCCAATACCTGCGTTACATGTGGAGAAAGACGCTACACCGGGTCAAAAACAACAGCCCCGAATGGTGGCTGGCGGTGCATCTGCGGCGCAGTTAATCCCGCGTACGTCGGAACATGCGGTTGCGGGCTTGAGAAAGGGGCTTCGGCTCCGAAAAAAGCTTCTGCTCAACCGGAGATCCCGGTTTCGCCTGCAACGACCAATACTGCACAAACGAGCAGCAGTTCCAAATTCGATGAGATCAAAGCGTATAAAGAACTACTGGATTGCGGAGCGATCACGCAGGAAGAATATGATAAGAAAAAGTCGGAGATCTTGGGCTTATAGTATACGTAAGCATTGGACAGAAAGGGTGAGCAAATGAAAAGTAATGATAAGAAATCAACAGCAATCATAGTTCTCTTCGTAGTGGTGCTATTCCTGTCATGGACAGCGATCGTGAATGAGTTTGTACTCTTGGTCATCAATCCCAGGAACTATTCGGAGTATTTTTATTTGAACATGACCCTGACTCATAACTATATCAATACGATCTACTATGATTTGGAATTGTCCGGCTTTTCGTATTTTATGATATATTTAATTTTCTCGGCTGTAGATGTATTGCCCGGATTAGGTGGTATTATAGGGGCTATGAAAGAAAAGAGCTCCATGACCAGGACCTCGATCATCATCATGGATGTTGTATGCGTATTGGCATTATTAACGAGATTTACCGGTTGGGGATTAATGAAAAAATGGGGCTGGTATGAAGGAGCGAGACTATCCGCAGACATGCTGATCATACTCGGTTGTATAATTGCGTTAAATGTGCTTATATTCTCGCAGCAGACCGTGACCCATAGCGTGGCTCGAGCATATGCGCCCACACAGCCCAGCCGTTGGCTTTGTCATATATGTGGCACGGAGAACAGTTTGTCAAATACATGTTCTCGATGCGGTGGCAGCAGATATAACGCCTCACCGGTAGCTTATACGCAACCGACCTATACGTCTCCTGCACCACCGGCGCCGACTCCGACTCCTGAAACGAAGCGTGCTTCCAAATTCGACGAGATCAAAGCATATAAAGATCTGCTGGATTCCGGGGCGATCACGCAGGAGGAATTCGATAAGCTTAAAGCGGAGATATTGGGCTTTTGATATTCTCCGATGAAAATCGTAAACCTTAGAAAACCTAAACATGTAGTCATGCTACAATAAAGAAATGGAATAATAAATGCCACCCGGTCGGGTGGCATTTATTATTCCATTTCTTTAAGTTTATAGATCTCTACAAGAATTTGATAAGTTTGCTCCTGTTCAGATAAACTTCGCGACAGGATTAGATCATAGCATTTCGATGGCATTTCCGATTGAAGATCCTCGGTATCATCGATGTTCTCAAACAATTTGGAGAGCGGAACGCCCAGGGCGTGTGATATCTTGGATATGCTTTCTATTGTAGCATTTTTCTCACCACGTTCAACTTGACCGACGTAGGTAGGGTGGCATCCGGCGAGTTCTGCAACCTTCTCCTGACTCAACCCGGCCAACTGTCGATAACTTCGGATTCGTTGCCCAATGATGCTGGCAATTTGACTCATAATTCACCTCCGAATTAATGTATTTCAAGTCTATAAATTAATTATAAATTATTCAACAGACTATTGACACTGATTATGCCGCAACGTATACTATAAATATAGAAAGCAGATAGATGTGTGCTTATAGTATATTATCAAAATAGAATGAACAATGGAGGTAATTGCCTATGAAGAGAGCAAAGAAATCAGAGAAAAACCAGCGGCGGACAGGTAGAGCGTTCAGAGTCGCTTTGGCGTTCATTTGCACCATAGCGATGCTGGTTTCAAACGTACCATTAGGAGGTGTAACTCCAGTAGTTGAGGTGGAAGCTTCAACAGGAGGGCATACACAAGCTGAGGCAGTGGCATGGATCAAAGCACGGGCTGATGAAAAATGGATGAAAGATGTTGACGGGGTGTATGGGTGCCAGTGCGTCGATTTGGTGAAAGCATATTATCAATGGCTCGGGGTTGGGGCTGTTAGCGGAAATGGATGTGACTATTGGACCAACAAGCTTCCGAGCGGTTGGAAAAGAGATTCGACTCCATCACCGGGGGCCATTATTTCTTGGAAAGCAAACGCAGATGCCGGATGGGGAGGTAAGACTAATGAGTATGGTCATGTTGGTTTGGTATATGCAGTATCCGGAAATACAGTGTATACAGTTGAAACGAATACCAGCTCAAGTGCTCAATATGCTCAGTATAAAACTAGAACTCCTAAAAATGTTTGCTATATCCATCCGGATTTCCCAGCGACAAATCTTCCCTTATCGGGAGCAGATCGCATTTTCCCGGATGGCGACTACAAAATAATCGCGGCTGCCTCTGCATCAGCTAGTGATTACTACTATTTGGATATCCCTGGAGCATCTGTGTATGCATCAAATGGCGCAAATGTTGAGTTGACACATTCTTCTCATTTTGTCGAAACCAGTGATATATGGACGCTTACCTACAATAGTGGTTTCTATACCATCAGACAAAGAGGTACGGATTTTGCACTGGATGTTGCTGGTGCAAGCATGGCAAATTTAGGAAATGTCGACGTGTACACGATGAATGGGACTGATGCACAAGAATGGCAGATTACATACGATAACAACGCATACAGACTCGAAGCGAGACACAGCGGGAAATCTTTGGATTATTACGGCAATGGTGAATTGAGTGATGGTCTCAACGTTCAGCAGTATGAGAAGTCTAATATTGATACCCAGCGGTGGTGCCTTATCCCATATAAACCTACGCAACTGTTCGGGAACGGCAAATTCATTATTTTGATGGGGCATGCGAACGGCTTCGAACTGGATGTGGCGGGAGATGAAGAAATTCCAGATGAGGATAAGAACGTTCAGGTTTGGAGCGATACTTGTGACAGCCGATACAATGCCTTTAATTTTGTACAGTTGGATAACGGGTATTACAAGATCCTGCATGCAACATCCGGTAAGGCGTTGACAGTTGATAAAGCCGACGCAAACAACCATAATAATGTCCTGATCCGTTCCTATACTGGTGGCCTGGATCAGCAGTGGGCTGTTATTCGAAATACGAGTGGTGGTTATTCGATTGTTTCTGCATGCAATGGATATGCATTAGATAATGGTGGTAGAGCGAATGATGGTGGAAACGTGGCTTTGTCTGCCTATTATGAATGGCATGAGAACCAATCATGGATAATTAGACCTGCAGAGTGTAAGATTATTTATGATCTGGATGGAGGAAGCGGTGTTCCGACGGAACAGACAGTGTACTATGATCATCCAGATGTATATGCGACCATATCTTCCGAAACACCAACAAAGAATGGCTATAAGTTTGTTGGATGGGAACTTGAAGCATATGGTATTATATATCCCGAGCTCGTATCTCCAGGTGGAGAAGTGTATATAGACTTTAGCGACTTTTACGATGCTGTGTATTTGCATGCGGTTTGGAGCGCTGATCCTGTATCGATCACAAAGCAACCCGATAATACAAGTGCTACCGTTGGTGAGATCGCAGAATACATCGTATCAGCGAGCGGAACGGGAGAACTTTCCTATCAGTGGCAGTCGCGTAAGGACGCTTCAGCATCTTGGACGAACTCCGGACAGACCGGTGCTAAGACCACAAATCTTTGGGTAGCGACCACTGCAGGACTTGATGGTTGGCAGTTTAGGTGCGTAGTTACTGCCCCCAATGGAGAAGAAATTGCGTCCGCTCCAGCTTCGCTTACCATTGTTCCTGAGGTAACGAAGCAACCGTCGAACACGAGTGTATCTGCAGGGTCGACCGCAAAGTTCACGGTCGCGGCGTCCGGAAAAGGACCGCTTTCCTATCAATGGCAGTCGAGAAAGAATTCTTCGTCTTCCTGGGCGCATTCCAGCCAGACCGGTGCGAAGACTGCAACCCTTTCGGTTGCGACCACCGCGGGTCTGAATGGATGGCAATTCCGTTGCGTTGTTACATCAGCGAACGGATTGAAAGCTTATTCTTCTTTCGCAACATTGACCATTTCAGATGGTCCGAAGATCACATCTCAGCCGGCAAGTACTTCAGTTTCAGCGGGAACGATGGCGAAGTTTACCGTAGCGGCGAGCGGAACGGGAACACTTACCTATCAGTGGCAGTCACGAAAGGATTCGTCAGCAACCTGGTCGAATTCAGGGCAGAGTGGATCGAAGACTGCAACCCTTTCGGTTGCGACCACTGCAGGCCTGAATGGATGGCAGTTCCGATGCATCGTAACAGATGCAAGCGGCAGAAGCGTTGCTTCAAATGCTGCAACTGTCTCCGTTGCACAAACTGCGCCGAAGATCACAACACAACCCTCTAATAAAAGCGTAACTGCCGGAACTACGGCGAAGTTTACCGTAGCGGCGAGCGGAACGGGAACAATTACTTATCAGTGGCAGTCGCGAAAGAATTCGTCAGCAACCTGGGCGAACTCCGGACAGAGTGGGTCGAAGACGGCAACCCTTTCGGTTGCAACCACCGCAGGCCTGAATGGCTGGCAGTTCCGTTGTATCGTAACGGATGGAAACGGACAGACGGTAACTTCCAGTGCAGCGACATTGACGGTTACACAGGCAGTGCTTAAGATCGCATCCCAGCCGGTAAGCGCATACGTATCAGCGGGATCAACCGCTAAATTTTCTGTTACGGCTACGGGTTCAGGGACCCTTTCATATCAATGGCAATCCAGAAAGCATTTGGGCGCAGAGTGGTCTAATATGGGAAACAGTGGAGCCCAAACAGGAACCCTTTCAGTTGGAGCCACCGCTGATACGCAGGGGTACTACTACCGATGTGTGATTAAGGATAATGCCGGGAAACAAGTCATTTCGAATGAAGTTCGGCTTACAATGTACGGCATACCAATCAACTCTACGTATTTCCCGGATGAAAACTTCCGCCTATATATAAAAGACGGCAGTGGATGGTATAAATCTGGAATCGATACTGACCATGACGGAATATTAAGCGCATCGGAAATCGAAAGTGTAAAAGAAATAGATTGTGATAACATTAAGGGCAATTATTCGATAAAGAGTCTGAAGGGGATTGAGTTCTTCACGAACCTAGAGGTTCTCTCGTGTAATTATAATTATCTGTCTTCAATTGACCTAAGCAGAAATCAAGCCCTTAAGGAATTTCATTTTCAAGACTCAGCGAACCAAAGAGCGATCTTTCTGGATGTTTCGGGATGCATTGCGCTGGAAAAACTATATGTTGATTACTTATCATCTCCGCTTGACTTGAGCAAGAATGTTAATCTAGAGACTTTATCAGTGTGGGATGATGAACCAATTGATATAAGCAACAATACGAAACTAAAATATCTTTCAATTACACGTTCAGAGACAATGCCCAAATTGGATCTGAGTCATAACACAGCGTTGGAAGAATTGACGTTGGAACTATGGGATGACTGGAATAATCCGTCCGATTTAACAATAATACCGGTAATAGATGTGAGAAATAACAAAAAACTGAGGACCATTATTTTCTGGTTAGAAGATCCTGACACCTACGGCGAGGCTTTGATGGAAAAGGTCATTATGGATGATGATCAAAATATAGAGATAGAAATCGAAGAGTCATGGGGGTGATGGTATGAGTACTATGATATCGATGGCTTCTCTGCATAAGAATCTTTCTTTCCTCATTGACAGTGCTATTCGTTTCAATGAACCAATCACCGTTGTTACCCAAAGCGGTAATGCGGTCATAATCAGCGAAGAAGAGTATAAGAGTCTGACGGAGACTCTACACCTTCTGTCCATAGCGGACATGAAAGAAAAACTGCTTAATGGAAAAGCTACATCGGTCGAAGACTGTGTAGTGGAAGACGCGGTGAAATGGTGAGAAAGGGCTAAGGTGCCGATCTGGCACCTTAGCCTTTCTTTTCATTTCCGCTCAAATATGATATAATACCTTCGTTCGGGCGTGGGATGGAAACCGCACCTATTGTAGAGAAAATGGAGGAAACAACATGAGAAAAGGAAAATGGAGGCAGGGGCTCCTATGCGGAACATTGGCCGCAATGATGGCACTCGGCGCGTGTGCGAAGGAAGACGCCGGGACATCCGGTAGCACAAACGCAGAGGCGGCCGTTACGACGGAGGCTAACGTAACAAACGAGGGCACCGCAACGACAGAGAACACTACTGCGACGCAAGCGACTACGACCGTATCGGAAGCAACTACTACACAGGAAGCAACCACAACACAGGCCCCAGAGGTGACGACCGAGACGGCGGCGCCGAAGGCGGTGCGGGAGACCCTGGCATTCACGCTTTCACAGGAGGCGAGCGCGCCGAACTGCTATCGGGCGGAGCTGGATGGCGTTCGGGAGCATGTATTTACCACGACGGAGTATTGCTTCGTGGAGTCGGAGAAATACTTCCTGTGCCTGGATAAGGATCTCGCGATCCCCGGGGATTTCGCGGTGAATTTGGATGCGATCATCGAGGAGATCGAGCGGCAGCTAGATGTCGAGTTCCAGCCGGATCCGCAGGATACGACGACGAACGACATGTCCTATTTTTATAATGATTTCGACCCTTGGCTGGGGCTGAGTTTCGGCGGGAAGATCCCCATCTATGTGATGGCGGAGCGTGATGGCTACGCGATCATTTCGGTGTCGGAGCCGACCAGCATGATCCTCGGCATGGCCGAGCTGCTTACCGATGAGGCGTGGGACGCTTTCGTGAAAGCCTATGACGGAGATGTCACGCGTCTGGATTTTGTCGATTATGACGAACCGATCCATGAGATGACTCATGTTCTTACGTTGAAGAAGTGCCCGCAGTCGCAGATTTTTGCCGAGGGCCTGGCGGTAGTGTACGCCCGCTCGGTGACCGACGCATTGGCCGACCGCTATCCTTCCATCGCAGAGACGAAGGAGAAGCACAAGTATAAAGAGTACCTCGTAGGCGAGGCGGTGAACGCGGACAATGCGGAACGGATCTTTTGTTCGGATTATGCGGATATCGATTTCGAACTTCGCCTGGCGATCTATGGCTATGGTAAGGCGTTCTGCACCTACCTGCGACAGAATTATGGTGATGGTTTCTTTTTGAAACTCGCGCAGCAGGTCAATGCGGATCCGAGGATCGATCGGGGAGGTTTCTTCCCGGGCTTAGAGTCCTACGGAAGCATGATGGAGAGCTACACCGAGGCAGTGAAAGCTGCGTTCGGAGAGGATATCTTCACGAAATTCGGCGCATGGTGCGTGGAAAATAATATAATACAAAAATAAGAACCGAAGCATTATACGGAGGAAACAACATGAGAAAAGGCAGATGGAGGCAGACCCTCCTATGCGGGACATTGGCCGCGATGATGTCGCTTAGCGCGTGTGCGAAGGAAGATGACGCTAAGACGACGGCAGCGCCAACAAGCGCCGTGGAAACGACAGCATCCACGGAAACGACACAAGAACAGACGACGGCGCCGGAAACATCGGCGGCAGTCACGACCGAAGCGGCTACGACGGAAGCGTCCACGGAGGCACTCACGGAGGCACCTGCGACGGAAGCACTCACCCAGGCGCCCACAGCGGCTCCGCCCACAGCAGCTCCGACGACGGAAGCACCTACTACAACAGAAGAGAAAACCACGGAGGCACCTATGGATTTCTATGACAAAATGATCGCCGACTCTTTCATTCAGACTGGCAACACCGCACGTATGCATAAGATCATCGAGAAGGCGAAGCAAGGGGAGGACGTCACCATCGCTTATATCGGCGGTTCCATCACCGAGGGCGCGCTCGCGACCACTCAGGAGAAGACGTACGCCCGCCTGTCCTACCAGTATTTCGCCGACCACTTCGGCACCGACGAGAACGTGCATTTCCTGAACGCCGGCTTCTCCGGCACCCCGTCGACGCTGGGCATAATCCGCTATGACCGCGATATGCTGACCCGCGGCTACACGACGCCGGTCACCTATCCGGACATCATTTTCATCGAGTTTGCGGTCAATGATGGCGACGACCCGACCTTCGGCGAGGCCTACGAGAGTATGATCCGCCAGGCACTGAACGCGCCGAACGAACCGGCCGTATTCCTTCTGTTTGCCGTGTTTGAGTCGGAGTTCAACCTGCAGGATCGCCTGATGCCGCTGGGTAAGCATTACGACCTGCCCATGATCAGCATCAAGAACGCCGTGATCCCGCAGATCCACGCGGGTAATATCACGAACCGTGAGTTTTTCGCCCGTGATGGTTACCATCCCATGGACTACGGTCACCAGATCATGTGCGACTGCATCACTTACTGCTTCGACCGCATCGCGGAGGCAGAGACGGATGCTTCCTACACGGTTCCCGAGACGACCGTGATCGGTAATTCGTTCGAGAACATGACCATGATCGACACGACGATCACGGACCCTTCGATCGTGATCGATCCCGGTTCCTTCACAGCGAAGGATAAGACGAGCGGCGTGTTCCAGTTCGATAACAAACGTGAAAAATTAGGCGATAACTGGAGCCATACGAAGGACGGCGGAAGCGAATCTTTCACGATGAGTTTGAATTGCAAGAGCCTGATCATGGCGTATAAGCGCAGCAACAACAAAACTGCCGCCGGCGCCGTGGAAGTCCTGGTGGACGGCGAGCCCGTGAAGCCGCTGATCTCTCCTTCCTTCAACCAGAAGGCCAATGTAGCCCGTGTGGAGAGCTACAGCGCGGGTGGCTGGAACAACCCCTGGCTGGCGATCATCCTTGATGAAGAGACCGCGGCGGATCACACCATCGAAGTAAAGATGGCAGAGGGAGATGAAGAAAAAGAATTCACGATCTTCGCATTTGGATATACGAAATAATAGAAGCTCCGTGGCAGATGTTTTTCTGCCACGGAGCTTTTGTTTTGTGATATGTTCTTCGACCGCAGATCAATCGTTCTGCAGTACGTTGTAAACGTAGTAGAAGGAATTCTTCCGCTCGTACTTCTCGTTGAAGAGGCCGCAGTACGGTCCGTTCATCTTATAGGAGTAGTTGTTTTTCGGGAGCTTCGGGTTGTCGCACAGGCCCCAGGAAGTGAAGTTTGTGAACTTGCCGTGAGCGCTGAGTGTTCCGTCGCCGTTGATGTCCTTCAGCATGTTCATCAGGTCGGCGTAGAAGCGGGCGTGCTTCTCGACGGTCTCTTCGTCGCCGTTATAGTTGCGGACTGCAACTTCGGTCATATGGACTTCGACATCGAGTTCCGCATACTTAACGATTGCCAGACGAATACTTTCGATATCACCCTTATTCATGCAGCCGGACTGTGTGCCGTAGCCGCCAATGTAACCTTGCATGCCAACGCCGTCGCAGAGCTTGCGGTCGGTGCCGTCCGCGTTCTTTGCGTAGGAGTTGATGTTCTTCACCAACTCGATGATCGCATTGCGCTTTGCGGTCATGAAGGTGTTGTAATCGTTGTAGAAGAGTTTGATGTTCGCGCCGAGCTTCTCGACAGTGTTGCGTGCATACAGGAAGGACAGGTAGATGTAGTCCTCACCGACCTTCGTGTAGAAGATGTTGTCGTCGCCGTTACGCTTTGTACGGATGTGGCAGGGATCGCCCACCGCATACTCGCTCGAGCTGTCGCCGACCGCTTCATTGACCACGTCCCAACAGTAAACGACGCCGGGGAACTCGGTCTCGAAGTGGGTAATGACTGCGTCGATGTAGTACTCGAGGCGCTTCTTCATGGTCTCAGCGTCCACGTATTCACCCTTGCTGTCGTAGCCTTCGCGGAAGAACCAGTCGGACATATACGCGTCCCAAACCAGAACGTGGCCACGCACGCCGATGCCGTTCTCCTGAGCCCATTTGACGATGCGGTCCGCCTGATTGAACCTCATGGCGGGCATGCCGTCCGGGTTTTTCTTAGACTCATACTGGTTGAGCAGGGAGTAGGCTTTCAGCTCATTTGTTGCGGTAACACTGGCGAAATTATCGGCGATCATGGATTTGTAGCCGTCGTTGTTCATTTCGTTGTTGCCGATGCAACCGCCGAAGGTGAAGCCGTATTTGGATGCCAGATCGGAGATCTTAACGCTGGTATCTTCGGGAATTTTGTACATAGGATCCTCCGGGATCGGAGCTGCCGTAGTCGGAGCTGCCGTGGTCGGAGCCGCTGTGGGGGCGGCCGTCGTCGGTGCGACAGTTGAAGGCGCTTCGGTCGTTGCCTCTGCGGTGGTTTCCGGCGCCGCGGTCGTGTCAGCCGATACAGCCGTCGTGGTCTCATCCGCAACCGTGGTGGGCTTATCGTCGGTCTTACAGCCGGCGAGCGCCAGGCACAGGCATGCGGACAGTGCGATGCTTGTAATTTTCCTCATGTTGATTTGGCACATTTGTAATATGTGCCCCTCCTTTTCTCATGTTTCTACGTGCCCTTCTGCTACAATTTGGGCTCTGTAGAGTATAGCACGATTTTCGGAACTTCTCAAGAGGTAGTGAAATATTGGGAGCTCTTTATTTTGTGGTTGTTGGGGGATATTTCTGGCGGAAGGAATATTGAAGCAACCAGAAGAGACTTTTTAGTGTTCTTTGGTGGCTGGCGTGCTGGGCTTTGAGGCGCTGAAGAAATAAAAAGCAACCAAAGGGAGCTTTTTGTGGTTTTTGGTGGTCACATGTCTAGGCTTCTGTTTGCTGAAGAATGAAAAAGCAACCGAAAGAGGCTATTTGTCGCTCTTAGGTGGCTGGAGGGTTCGGCTTAGAGTTGCTGAAGACATCCAAAAGCAACCAAAAGGGCTTTTTCAGCACTCTTTGGTGGTCGACAAGAGGAGCTTTGAACAGCTAAAGACATCCAAAAGCAACCAGAGGGGCTTTTTTAGCGCTTGGTGGTGGTCGCATGTCTAGGCTTCTGTTTGCTGAAGAATTAAAAAAGCAACCGAAAGAGGCTATTTGTCGCTCTTAGGTGGCTGGAGGGTTCGGCTTAGAGTTGCTAAAGACATCCAAAAGCAACCAGAGGGGCTTTTTCAGCACTCTTTGGTGGTCGACAAGAGGAGCTTTGAACAGCTAAAGACATCCAAAAGCAACCAGAGGGGCTTTTTAGCGCTCTCTGGTGGCCGTAGGTTTAGGCTTCTGGCTATGGAATAATGAAAAAGCCACCAAAAGAGTCTGTTCAACGTCTTTTGGTGGCAGTGCAGCCGCTTGGCTCACTGTTTATCGAACACGTATTCGTAGGTCATGGGATTTGTGGGATCTCCGTTGAAGATGTCGAGGTGTCCGTTTTCGAGGGTGCCGACGTAGTCGATGGTTCCGAGAAACTTTTCGGTCATTTTGAATTCGGTTCCGTTAATGGACCATTCTTTGATCTTGATCTCGAGGTCGTCGCGGTAGGACGTGCCGGTTCCGTCAGCGTTCAGGATCAGCTTCGCTTCGTCTTTATCTTCCTTCGTTTCCGAGCAGACCATCTTGATAAATAGACGCTTATACTCGCCGGCAACTGCCTGCTTCTCGGGAGTGATCTCCTTGGCTTCCTTTACGGTCTTTTTGACCTCGGTGGGCATCTCATCGATCTTAACGATCTGATAGTTGTCCAGGATCACGAGGGTATTGCCCGCGACCTCAGCTTTGCGGAAAGGATCCAGGGTTTCGCCGAAAACCTCGGCGTGGGAATTATCACTCACGAAGAGGTCATCGCCCTCTGCCTTCCAAGCCCATTTTTGGACCATGAAAAGATCTCCGTCGATCAGCTCTGCCCGGCCGGAAGCAACAAAAGCGTCGATCTCTTCCTGCGGGGTGCCTTCGGGGATCTTAACTTCGGACAGGACCTTTGCAATGCCGCCGTCCTCGAACATGAACAGGGCGTTCTGCATCATCTTCAGGAGATCGCCTTCGGGCCGCGAGGAAAGCTCCTCCGCGGTGATCCACTCCATCTCAAATGTCTCGGGGTTCATTCCCCGGATCGAAACCAGTCTCCATACGCCACTAACATCCATAGTTGTTTCCTCCGTGATATGTATTTTTATGATCTTTAAGGTGCAAATATCATATACTACATTCTATCATATTTTGGCGTGGATGACAAACCGTTTCCGCGGCATGTCTTCGCGTGTGTTTCCACGGAAAATGCGCGTAAGTTTAGACTGCCCGGAGGAACTTTCCTGCGCGCAAAACAGAAGAAAGCAAGAAAGCGCGCGTAAGCGCGGGCTGCTCGAAGCAGCGTTCCTGCGCGCAAAACAGAAGAAAGCAAGAAAGCGCGCGTAAGTGCGGGCGGCTCGAAGCAGCGATCCTACGCGCAAAAGAGAGAAAAACAAGAAAGCGCGCGTAAGCGCGGTCCGCCCAGAGCGGCGTTCCTACGCGCAAAACAGAGGAAAACAAGATAATGCGCGTAAGCGCGGGTAGCCCAGAGCGACGTTCCTACGCGCAAAAGCTAGAAAAACAAGAAAGTGCGCGTAAGCGCGGGCGGCTCGAAGCAGCGTTCCTACGCGCAAAACAGAAGAAAACAAGAAAGTGCGCGTAAGTGCGGGCGGCTCGAAGCAGCGATCCTACGCGCAAAAGAGAGAAAAACAAGAAAGTGCGCGTAAGCGCGGCCCGCCCAGAGCGGCGTTCCTACGCGCAGAATAGAGGAAAACAAGAAAGTGCGCGTAAGAGCGGCCCGCCCAGCCGCCCGAAGCAGCCCCTCACGCGCAAAACAGAGAAAAGCAAGTCCTGATTTCTCCTTTACGACCGTGGGAAAACATGGTATACTTACAGTAGTCAAAACAGAGCGAAGGTTTGAGAAGGAAGCCACATTTGAAGTTTTAACCGGGAGGAATTACTTATGCGATTTGTACATATAGCGGACGTCCACCTCGGCGCCATTCCGGATGGCAACAAGCCGTGGGCGACCGAGCGCGCACGCGAGCTCTGGGATACGTTTTCCGAGGTCATCGATGTCTGCAACGAGAAGAAAGCAGACCTGCTGCTGATCGCCGGAAACCTGTTCCACAGGCAGCCGCTGAAGCGCGAACTGAAGGAGGTAAATGCACTCTTTGAGAAGCTTGAGAGGACCCGCGTGGTTATGATGGCGGGCGACTGCGACTATCTTAAAGAGACATCCGCGTACCTGGATTTCACGTGGGATGAAAGCGTGCATTTCTTTACCTCGGCGACGCCGGAGAAGATGTATTTTGAAGATCTGGACTGTGAGATCTGGGGGATGAGTTATCATACGCCGACCATCACGGAACCTTTGTATGACTCGATCCCGTTGAAATCACGGAAGGAGGTCCCTTCGGACAGCTTCCGCATCCTGCTGGCGCACGGCGGCGAGGATGACCACATCCCGTTCCGTAAGGATCGCCTGACAGAGAAAGATTTTGATTATATTGCCCTCGGACACGAGCCCATCGCGCAGATGCGCGATCGCGACCGCATGGCTTACGCAGGCAGCTTGGAGCCCATCTCGGAAAATGAGCCCGGCGAGCACGGCTACATCATCGGCGAGATCACCGAGGACGGAACGTCGTTCGAATTGATCCCGATCTCACAGCGCCAGTACATCACCGTGCAGGTGCCGGTGGTGCGCGAGTCGACGACGCAGTCACTCGTTGACGCGGTGAAGAAGATCATCGCCGAGCAGGGCGACCAGAATCTGTATACACTTAACCTGGTAGGACGTTTCAACCCGCAGAAGCCCATCGATATCGATGAACTGGAGAAAACGGGAAATATCGTCCGGATCAACGATAAGACACAGGCCTACTACGATATCCTGACCATCGCGCACGAGCACGACGGCGACCTGGTCGGCGAGTATCTCGAGGCGCTGCATAAGCTGCCGCCGAGTCCGCTTACAAACAAAGCGCTGTACTACGGGCTTTCGGCCTTGCTTTCGGATCAGGAATAGGAGGGGACCACTATGATCATTAATGAACTTACATTGGCCCACTTCGGAAAATTCCACGGCAAGGTCGTCAAATTCGACAACGGGCTTAACATCCTGCACGGTAAGAACGAAGCGGGAAAATCCACCATCCACACGTTTATCTACTGCATGTTCTTCGGAATGGATTCGAAGCGGGGAACAGCGGGTGTGAATAATCTGTACAAACAGTACGAACCCTGGGAGGATCAGGGCGGCTACGGCGGAAGCCTGATCTTCACGTCGTTTGGAAAGCAGTATAAGATCGAGCGAAGCTTCCTGAAACCGGAACCGTGGGTGAAACTTACAAACCTGACGGATAATGTTGAAGTCATTCCTCCGCAGGAGCATATCAACACGCTGCTCGGAAACATGACGGAGACGGCGTTCCGAAACATGGTGAGCCTGGGCCAGATGAAGGCTACGTTTGAGGAGGGCCTCGCGGACGAACTGAGAAATCACGTCGCGAATTTGGGCTCGTCGAAGAACGTCGAGATCGATATGGAGCACTCGCTGGAAACGCTGTATGCTAAGCGGGAAGCGATCGAGAAGAAACGTGTCGAGGTCGCGGAGAACCAGCGGAAGAACCTGATGGAGGCACTCGCGGAGTCCGACCGTCGTATGGACGAACTGGCACATCGCGAGAAGGATTTCAAACAGAAATTAGCGCAGGACCGTAAGCAGGAATACGACATGTTCCAGGAGCAGCGGACGTTCCGCAGCCAGACAGAAGAGGAACTCCGGGATATCAAGGATCAGATGCGCAGACTCGAGCATGAGCAGACGCGTTGGAAGAACGAGGCGGACTCTTGGTCGGGTAAGACCGGACTGAAACTCGAGAAACTGGAGCAGGGTAAGAAACCGAAGTCCCTGCGCGGCCTGATCTTAGCGCTGTACATTCTTTTGACGGCCTGCCTCGGCGGCGCGGTATTCTTCCTGTGCGACTACCTGATCTCGTATTTCCGCGGTGAAGATCCCCGTTTTGACTTTTCTATCATTCTGGGACCGTCCCTGTGCGGCGCGGTGCTGATCCTGCTGGTTTTGATCATTATGATCTCCCGTGGGGCACGTCGCAGACGTCGCGCGTACCGTATGTATGAGGAACGCATGGCCTCCTACAAGGATGCAAAGAGCTCCTACGAAGAATTGGCCGGACAGCAGACCAGCCTCGGCGAGAAGATGTCCGACATCGAAGGTAGCGATTATATGAAGTTGCACGAGGCAAATAACGACCTGGAGAAGGAGATCCTGCGTTGCAGTTGGGAGCAGGAGCAGGAGCAGCAGCACATGGACGACTTGGGCCGCGAGCTCACGGCCGTGGAAGAGATCTGTGCGCGCAATGCTGCATATTCCGTGGAGATCGGAGCCATTGACCTGGCAGTCGACACGGTGAAAAAGGTGGCAAAAGAGATCCGCGAGTCCTTCGGAAATAAGCTGAATAAGAAGGTCGGCGAGTACATGGCGGTCATTTCGGGCGGCCTGTACAGCGACATCATCATCGATGAGAACTTCGACATCTTCATCAAGACGGAAGAGGAGCCGATCCCGGTATCGCAACTGAGCCGCGGAACCATGGAGCAGGTGTATTTCTGCCTGCGTCTGGCGGCAGCGGACCTGATGTGGCCGGATCTGAACCCGCCCATCATCCTGGACGACACCTTTGCTTACTATGATGATAAACGCACCTATGACACCCTTCTTTTGCTGCGCCACCTGCGCCGACAGGTCATCATCCTGACCTGCCAGGGACGCGAAAAAGAGTTTCTGAAAGACATGTGATATGGAGAGATACGCGATAGTGACCGGCGCCTCCGACGGGATCGGACGCGCCATCTGTGAGGCTTTGTGCCGCGAGGGCGTGAAGGTGTTCGGGATCGGACGCAAGATGCCGCAGCCGGAGATCCCCGGCCTGACCATGCACCTTCTGGACATGGTGCAGGATCCTTCGGCTGCCTGTGATCTGGTGGCACGTCTGGCGAAAGAATATCCGATCGATCTTCTGGTCAATAACGCCGGCTGCGCCTACTATGGCCTGCATGAGAATTTGAACCTAAACGACATCCATTCCATGGTCACGCTGAACCTGGAACTGCCGATGCTGTTCACGCGCATCCTGCTGCCGAAGCTGCGGGAGAAAAAGGGCACGGTGGTCATGATCTCGTCGGTGACGGCGCAGCACGCCAGCCCGCACGCGGCAGCCTACGGAGCGACGAAGGCGGGTCTGTCCGCATTTTCCGAGAGCATCTTCGAGGAAGTTCGAAAGCACGGAGTGAAGGTAGTGACCATATCGCCGGATCTGACGCGGACGCACCTGTACCGAAACGCCGATTTTACGACTTCGGACGCGGCCGATGAGTGCCTATATCCGGCGGATGTGGCGGATGCGGTGCTTTTCGCCCTGCACGCGCGGCCCGGCAGTGTGATCCGCGAGATCACCCTGCGACCCCAGAAGAACCGCATCGTAAAGAAGTAGATCACGCCCCGAGACGGTGGAATCGCAATCGGGGCAGAAGCAAAGTAAAGCGAAAATAAAAAGCCGAGATAAAGTGCTGATTTTACAACTTTATCTCGGCTTTTGCTATATAAATTCTTAAAATCGTATAATTATATTTACACTTGAAATGCGGCCTGGATCGAGGTTGCAGTCTTTTCGGTCAGGAAAGCTTCCTCCGCGTATTTCGGCCAGTCGGCGAGAGCGGACGCGACCTCGCTGAGGATCGCCTTCGCCCGAACCGGACGGATATTCATGCTTCTTCCGGCGGCGATCAGGTCCTCCCGCGTGATCGCTTCGAGTTTGCCGTTCACGCTCATCTGGTGACGGCGCAACCATCGGTTCTCGGGATTTAACGCAAACGTGATATCGTAAGCGGGAGACAGGGACCATGTGCCGCGGCGATCCATCAGAAAGGCGATGTTTTTCACGTGATCGTCTTGATTTCGCGCCATCACATTAAAGACCATGCGGCGAAAGAACTGCTCGACCTCGGCGCTGCCCATCCCGAGCCGGCGGATCACCATGGCTGCCTGTTCGTAACTATGGGCGCCGGGATCGTTGAAATCATAGTGCGCGATCCCACCCAGTGTCTGCATGTGGAGCTTCGCGCCATTCTCCCCGATGCGGTCGAAACGCTTCGTCATGAAGTGGTATTTCCCGGACTGAGGCTTAAGCCGACATTCGTTCATTTCAATGCCCGCAGAGACCGCCATGCGATGGTAGGCATATTCGATCCGCGTGAACTCCTCGCCGTCGTCCTTATCTTCGTGATCACGGTTCCCTGAAACACCGTCGAATTTGATGAGCCAGTGTTCGTAGCCGGAGCGTGGCTTCGCCTGACCGGAGTGGATGTCGCCGGTCTGTCGGTTCCACTGGATCACGGCCTTCGCGCGGGCGCCGCCGGCGGAAGTTCCGACGCTGATCAGCTGGTGGATATCCGACTCCGACGCGCGTATGTCCTCGCGGCTGGACAGGATATCCGATGCAGCCTGCACCAAAACGTCCAGGTCCAGGCTTTCATCCCGGGTGGTCACGAGTTCCTCCGCAGGACGGTATTCAAGCGCGCCCATTCCGCGACTTCCGGTGTAGCAAAGCCGCTCCACGGCAAGTATGGTGTTCGCGTCACGTCCGCGTCTGGCAAATGCTTCTTCCAGCAGCTTCGAGCCGTAGCGGTCCGGAAGTGAGTCTGCCAGCATGCCGGGCAGTCCGCGAAACGCGTCGGTCATAAGTCCCGGGAACGAATAGTTCTGCGCGGACAATGGCATCCAAAGCGGAGAGACCTCGATGCCGCTTCGCAGAAAGTCACGCTCATACGTGAAGACCGCCGCGTGAGCGCTGTCTTCCTGTGCGACGGTCCCGATCCGGGTCCCCCACAGGTAAACGCCTGCTCCGATCATACTTCATCCCCCCATTTCCAGTCGCTCTTCTTCGTGTTTTCCTGCTCCGAATGGCGCACGCGCATGCGGGTCTTCTTTCCACGCAGCATCTCGCTCGCCGTCGGTTCATCCTCCGGCAGCAGGACCTGCAGGTTTCCCAGACAGCCCAGCGCCCGCATAAGCTCCAGAAGGCTGTCCAGACGGATCGGAAGTCCGTTTTCGATCCGCGTGATGACGGCCTTCGGCACGCCGGCACGCTGCGCCAGCTCGTTTTGAGTCAGTTCGGCGCGCACCCGCATTCCGCGAAGGCGCTTTCCGATCTCCTCGGTCAATGTTATCGTATTCTCGGTACCGTAGATCTTCATAATGGCCTCCTTGATTGAATTAATGCATTGATTTCGTGATTTTATAAACGAAAATGGCATTTAAATATGCGATTTCACGACTTTATATTAGCATAGATTAAGACCGGTGTCAAGACGAGAACCCGGAGAGAAGCTTCTTTAGGTCTGCTTGCAGTTTTTTTGCCGGGATGTTATAATAATATATTGGATTATGGGGGCTTAGGCTCGCTGATCCGTCAATACCGAAGCAGGAGAGACGAATGTTATGAAGCATCAACGCAAGATCGCGGTGATCAACGATGTGACCGGTTTCGGACGGTGTTCCGTCACGGTCGCCCTTCCTATATTGTCCGCGATGCGGTTGGAGACGTGTGTCGTTCCAACAGCAGTTCTTTCTATGCACACGGCTTACCCGGAGTATATGCTTCATGATTTTACCCCGTATCTGCCTGCCTACATCGACTCTTGGGCGCAAAGAGACCTGACCTTTGACGGAATCCTGACGGGATTTTTAGGTTCAGAGGAGCAGATCGCGGATGTCGAGAGGTTTCTGGAGATCTTCGGCAGGAATGACAAAGCAGAAGGCGGGCAACCGCGCATCGTTGTCGATCCGGTCATGGGAGACCACGGAAAGATCTACACATCCTATACGCCGGCGATGTGCAAAGCCATGCGCAGACTGATGCCCTACGCCGAGATCGTAACACCGAACGTGACCGAACTGTGTGAACTTACAGATGCTTCCTATGAGGAGGTCATGGATCAGTTTTCGAAGGCGGGAGTGCAGGAGCAGACGTGGAAAATGCTGTGCCGAAAGCTGGCCGATATGGGGCCGCAGGTGGTCGTGGTGACGGGATTGCCGCAGGAGGCGCAGATCCTGAACCTGGTCTATCACCGAGTGGACGACCGGCTTTCTGTGATCGCGTCACAGCGTGTCGGGATCGAGCGTTGCGGGACCGGCGACATCTTTTCTTCGGTGCTGGCCGGCGCGTATGTACATGGCGCCTCTGTCGAGGAGGCCGTGGCCCTCGCCGCCCGCTTCATAAGCGTGGCAGCGGAGACGACACAGAATTTTAATGTCGATCCGAAAGAGGGGCTTTGCTTCGAGGAATGTCTCTCTATGCTTACGGAGATCGATCCGCAGCATTCGGAACTGTTGGATGTCCGCACACCGGAAGGCGAAGTCACCGGTATGGTCGTGACGCGCGAGGTCGCGCATCGCTACGGATATCTGCACGGAACTGTGCATCTGTGGATCTATCGGCCGTCGCAGGATGCGACCGGGGTAGACGTGCTCTTACAACGACGCAGCGAGAATAAGGAGTCCTATCCGGGCTGCTTAGACATCTCGAGCGCCGGGCACATAAGTGCCGGGCAGGCGCCGGAAGACGCAGTCCTTCGTGAACTGAACGAAGAACTGGGCCTCACGCCTGCATTGTCCGAACTGACGTTCTTAGGGACGTTCATGGGCTACAGCAGCGGACATTTCCACGGAAAAGTATTTCGTAATCATGAGCTCAGCTATGTTTACACTTACGAAAAGGACCTGGATCCGCTGATGCTGTCGCCGGACCCCGAAGAGGTCAGCGAGGTATGCTGGATCCCCGGCAGCGTCGTAAGCAGAGCGGCGCAGACGCGGGACCCCGGGTACTGCTTGTACGAAAAAGAATGGGAAATGGTGCTCACGGGCATCACGTCCCGCAAGAATTGCAAGGACGGCAAATGATCGGGCTGTCCTTATGATCGGAGGCAAATCATGACAAAAATTGACATTTTTTCGGGCTTTTTGGGAGCCGGAAAAACAACATTGATCAAAAAACTTCTGAAGGAAGCATTGGCCGGACAGAAGATCGTGCTCATCGAGAATGAGTTCGGTGAGATCGGTATTGATGGCGGATTTTTGAAGGAAGCCGGCATCCAGATCACCGAAATGAATTCGGGCTGCATCTGCTGTTCACTGGTCGGCGACTTCGGCGAAGCGTTAAAGAAGGTGCTGGATACCTATGCGCCGGAGCGTATCCTGATCGAGCCGTCAGGCGTCGGCAAACTCTCGGACGTTATTTCGGCGGTCGGTGGTGTGGTTTCCCACCGCGAGGACGTGGAACTGGGTGCGTTCGTGACCATCGTGGACGCGACGAAGGCGAAGATGTACATCAAGAACTTCGGCGAGTTCTTCAACAACCAGATCGAGAACGCGAAGACCATCGTCCTGTCCCGTACACAGAAGGTTTCGCAGGAGAAACTGGACGAACTGATGGCGTTGCTTCGCGAGCATAACGCTGAGGCGACCATCGTGACCACTCCTTGGGACGAAATCGACGGTAAGGTCATTCTTTCTGCTATGCAGCCGGAGGCATCCATGGCAGAGGAGATGATGCGCCAGTTGCGTGAGGCTCACGCGAAGAAGCATCACCATCACCATGACGACGAAGAGTGTGACGATCCGGAGTGTGAGTGCCACCACCATCATCACGACGACGATGACGATGATGATGACGACCATGAGTGCTGCCACCACCATCACGACGACGATGACGATGATGATGACGACCATGAGTGCTGCCACCATCATCACCACGACGACGATGACGATGATGACGAGCATGAGTGCTGCCACCACCATCATCACGATGACGATGATGACGACGACGAACACGAGCATCACCACCATCACCACGACGGCGAGTGCGACGATCCGGACTGCGAGTGCCACCACCATCACGGCCATCACCACCACCATCATGGCCATGATGCAGATGAGGTATTTATCAGCTGGGGCGTTGAGACTCCCAGAAAATACGATGCTGCAGAGCTTAAGTCCATGCTGGAAGCGCTGGACGATGCCGAGACCTACGGCCTGGTACTGCGTGCGAAGGGTATCGTCCCGGATGTAAACGGTGGATGGTTGTTCTTCGACATGACTCCGGGCGAGGCAGAGGTCCGCACCGGCGCTGCCGACTACACCGGCAAACTGTGCGTCATCGGTTCCAAACTGAAGGAAGAAGCACTTGCTACACTCTTTAAAGTGAATGCGTAATATGTAAGGAGGCACTATGCCGAAACAAACAGAACCCCGCGTTCCGGTCTATCTGATCCATGGATTTCTGGAAAGCGGAAAGACTTCTTTTTTGAATTTTACACTGTCTCAGGAATACTTCAACACAGGCGAGCGCACGCTCATCATCCTGTGTGAAGAGGGTGAGGTCGAACTCGACGCCGAGCGCATCCGTAAGATGAAAGCGGATGTCGTAACCGTTGAGTCCGAGTCCGAACTCAACGAAGAATTCCTGATGGTCATGGACGCGAAATATTCCCCGGACCGCGTGCTCATCGAGTACAACGGCATGTGGAATCCGCAGACCATTATGAATATCAAGACACCGTCGGACTGGGTGTTGTACCAGGGCATCACGACGATCGACGCGAGCACGTTCAATGTGTACTTAAACAACATGAAGCCGCTCATCGTCGCCATGGTCAATATGTCCGATCTGGTCATCTTCAACCGCTGCACGAAGGATATGCCGCTGTCGTCGTATCGCAGAAGCATCCGTGCCACCAATCCGGGTGCGCAGATCATTTTCGAGAACGTGAACGGTGAGGTCGAGGATGTCCCGGACGAACTCCCGTACGACCTGAAGGCACCGATCATCGACATCGAAGACATCGACTACGGCATCTTCTTCATCGATGCGCAGGACCATCCCGAGAATTATAAGGATAAGGTCGTTCGCTTTAAAGCCATGGCCTATCTGTCGAAGGAATTCAAGGGCGATACCTTCGTGCCCGGCCGTCATGCGATGACGTGCTGCGCGGAGGATCTGACCTTCTGCGGTTATATGTGTCACAGCAAGTTCGTTCATAACCTGAAGTCAGGCGATTGGGTACGCGTGACTGCGCAGGTGAAGTATGAGAAGGTGAAGCAGTATCGCGGCATCGGCCCGGTCCTGTATGCACAGAACATCGAGCCCACAGAAAAACCCGAAAAAGAAGTCGTATATTTCTAACGGAGAAAAATTAAATTATGACAGATAACATCCGAAGAGTTTTCCTGGTCGACTATGAAAACACTTCGATACGCGGGTTGTACGGAATATCCTGCCTGACGGGCAATGCGAAGGTCGTGGTATTCTGTTCGACACCCGTGATCCAGCGCGCCGTGGAGGATGTCCTGTACGCCTATAAGCAGCAGGGGATCGAGATCGGCACCTTCATCCTGATCAAACAGGGAAAGAACGCGTTGGATTTCATGATCAGTACCTACTTAGGGTACGAGGTCAATGCGAAGATCGACAAGGAGATCTACATCATTTCCGGTGACCATGGCTATGGCTCCGCCGTCGAAATGGCAAAGCAACTCGACTCCCGCATGATGATCGGGAGCGGTCGGAATATCTTTGAATGTCTGCCGGGCTATATGCGCCAGGGTCGCTTCGATATCGAAGACCCGAACGATTTCGCATTGCCCGCGGAAGCGGAACTTCCAAAATTGCCGCCGGCGCGTGAGGATTCGCGCGCGGGACTGGCGTATCCGGTTGCGGACGCACACCGCCAGAAGCGGGAACGCCGTTCCATCTTCTCCGCGTTTCGAAAGAAGAAGGCACCGGAGCCGGAACCGGAACCGGCTCCCGTAGAGCCTGTTGAGGCCGTCCGTGTGGACGAGCTTCCGCCGCAGGCGAAGATGCCGGCGCGTAAGAAGACGCCGAAGGTGGTCGTTGAGGTGATCGACCTGGAGGACCTGCAGGTGCCGACCCGTGTGGTGGGGCATAAGGTCTCCGAAGGCAAGCAGGCAGAGACGGCCGTGGCTACGAAAAAAGAAAAGACCCGGACTGCCGTGAAAGAGCAGAGCGCGAAGCCGGAGAAGCCGGCGAAGTTAAGCCGCGCGGAGAAGGCACAGCTCGCGAAAGCAGAGAAAGAAAGAGCCGAAAGAGAAAAGGCGGAAAAAGAGAAGGCCGAAAGAGAAAAGGCCGAAAGAGAGAGACTCGAGCGCGAGAAAGCAGAGAAAGCGCGGCTCGAGAAGGAGAAGGCTGCGAAGTCGGAGAAGCCTGCACACACGACCGGCCGTACATTGACCAAGCGTGAAAAACAGGAACTCAGAGGCAACGTTGAGCAGTACATGGTGCAGGACGGGATCGTTCCGGAGAAGTTCCATCTCGGAGTGTCGTCCGCCATCGCCAACGCGAAGGATGAGTCGGAGTGCTGTGAGGGCGTGAAGATCGCTCTGGGCCGCTTCTATCCGCAGTACATTGAAACGATTTTGCGGTACTATCATAAGTTCCGCAAATGATCAGGTCCGGCCGCTTCGGCAGCCGGAAGATCGGGGTTTATATTATGAGAGAGATTAAGAATTTAACGATGGATGAAGAGCGTGCGCTCTACCACCTGCAGGATGCAGTGGTGCGAGGTTGCGTCTTTGAAGGACCGGCAGACGGCGAGTCTGCGATGAAAGAGGGGCGTGATCTTAGGGTTGAAGATTGCCGTTTCCTTCTTCGCTACCCGCTGTGGCATGTTCAGAAGTTCACACTTTCGGATTCAATCATGGAGGATACCTGCCGGGCACCACTCTGGTATTCGTGTGACGGCGTCATCACGAACACGAAGATCACGGGAGTGAAGTGCCTGCGTGAATGCGACCGCATCCTCCTGAAAAACGTGAGCGCGACCTCGCCGGAATTCGGCTGGAAGTGTCGCGATCTGACCATCGAGAACGGCGACTACACATCCGAGTACTTCCTCCTGGAGAGTAAGAACGTGGACATCCGCAACATGACATTGTCCGGAAAATACACGTTCCAGTATACGGAAAATGTATCGGTAAAGGACTGTGTCCTGAACACGAAGGATGCGTTTTGGCACGCGAAAAACGTAGTCGTTCGCGACAGCATCGTAAACGGCGAGTACCTGGCCTGGTATTCCGAGGGCCTGACACTGATCAATTGCAAGATCAAGGGAACTCAGCCGTTCTGCTATTGCAAAGACTTGAAACTCATCAACTGTACCATGGAAGACACCGATCTTTCGTTCGAGTATTCGGACGTGGATGCCGACATCATCGGCGAGGTCCTGTCCGTGAAGAACCCGCGTTCGGGCCACATCGTGGCGGACGGATACGGAGAGATCATTTCTTCGGAGAGTGTATTCCCGCTGACATGTGAGATCGTGGTACGCGATTGATTCGACAAATGGAACATACCTAAGGCAAGATCGAGGGAAAAACAGTGAAAGCGAAACTGCGAGTATTGTTATATCGACTGGTCCAGCTGACCTGGGGGCTGCCGCAAACACTGGTGGGAGCCTTTGTTTTTCTGCTTACGATCCGCAGGCCGCACTATGTGTATCACGGCGCTGTCGTGACTGCATGGAAGATGGGCGGCAGCGTGAGCCTGGGTATGTTCCTTTTTGTTTCCGGGAGAAATTCCCGTGAGAAAAACCATTTTGACATCCCGATCTGGCGACAGACCCTGGTGCACGAGTACGGACATTCCGTGCAGTCTCTGGTCCTGGGACCGCTGTATCTGCTCATTATCGGCCTGCCGTCATTTGTTTGGGCCGGCCTGCCGTGCCTGAGCCGCATGCGCCAAAAAAGAGAGATATCCTATTACGATTTCTATCCGGAGCGCTGGGCGAACGCCTGGGGCGAAAAGGCAACAAAAGAGCCCTCCATGGGGAGGGCCCGGTATTATTGATCGAGTATGGAAAGTTCCGCGTCGGGAGCGTTTTTGATGACGCTTGCGATCCCATTCTTACAGGATGCTTTCGTTGTATAGGATGACGAATTTAATATGATCTCGCCGTTTCGGGCGCGAAGACGGAAGCGAAAAGCTCCGTTTTTGTCTTTATAGAGTTCAAATTTCGGGTTTTTTACCGGCTTAGCATCCGGATCTTTTGCGCGGACACTGCAGTCGTCGAGGCCGATATCCGTTCGCGCGGCCAGCCGGCGTACGCTCTCCACGCAACGTTTCGCGACCGAGAGCGAAGGAAATGTCAGCGACGTCGCGATCGGCTCGCCGTTTCGGGCATGCAAAGAAAATGTGACATTGCCTGGTTTGACATCAATGACAAATCTACCCATCTTCGTTTCCTTTCGCGAGTTTTAGTAAGTATGCTCATAGTATACCAAAAGAGAAGGGAAAATGGAAGCCTCGTTTTCGCCTGCATTGATAAGGAACTCACCCCTAGCTTCATTCTCCGTTATCGGAGGATGAAGCTAGGGGTGTAATAGCCGGTATTCCGGTTTTATGCGGAAAAATGAGATAGCTTCCGGTTTGTCGGGAAGAGGGAGAGTAGAATGGAACTGCGAAAAATAAATACGATCGATATAGAAGCCCAGTGGGCTTATACAACGGAATTGCCGGAGGATGAGAATGGCCTGACGAATCCTTATCATGGCGTTTCGTTTGATGAGTATAAGGAAAAGGTCCTCCCGACGCTGATCTCCTATGAGCATCCGGTCAATATGCCTGACTGGTTTGTGCCGGAAACCTATTATTATCTGTGGGACGGGGACTGTCTGGTCGGTGAATTCAGAATACGTCATCATTTAACGGAGGCGCTTCGAAACGGAGCCGGTCACATAGGATACAGCATTTCAAAGAAGTATCGCGGCAGGGGATACGGATCGGAAGGGCTCAGGCTGACATTAGAGATCGCGAGAAGTATCGTGCCTGAAGAAGAGATCTATTTGCGGGTGAATAAAGATAATATTGCATCTCAGAGAGTAATGATAAACAATGCCGCTTACAGAGCGGGCCAGGATGAGGAGCATTATTTCATGAGGGTCTCAAAGCAGCCGGCAAAGCATTTGCTGATCATTAACGATGATTATCTGGGACATGTGGATTTCCTGCGCCATGCATGCCGGGGGATCCTGCTGAAGGATGACCGGGTGCTTTTGAGCTACGAAGCTAATAACGACAAATATCTCATCCCGGGCGGCGGCGTTGGGGGCAATGAGACCTATGCCGAGTGTTGCGAACGGGAAATGCTGGAAGAGACCGGGATGAAGGTCCGGGCGGTCGAAGGCTTCCTGGATGTTGAAGAACTGTTTGACGTATGGAGGCATATCAATCACTACTTTATCTGTGAACTGATCGAAGATACCGGCATACAGAGACTGACCGAAGGCGAACAGAAGGCCGGATATACATATGTCTGGAAGACCATGAGCGAGGCGCTTGCGATCTTCGGAACGTATGAAGAATACCATGATACCGACATTGCAGACTACGGATTATACCGAAGGGAGTTTATGGTGCTCTCGGAAGTTGAAAAAGACAGAAAAGGAAGATGACGATACGACAAAGAGTAAATCTTACGATTTATGTTATATTTTCGAGGAATCTTTCGGTTTGCACTTGAAAAAAATAAAAAATCATGTATTCTAGTATAGTGGACTTATTATACAGATACTCATTTTTGGAGGCTCATTCATGAAGAAAGTGGTTAAATTCGGCGGAAGCTCGCTCGCATCCGCAGAACAATTCGAAAAAGTAGGAGCGATCATCCGCAGTGATGCCAGCCGTCGCTTTGTCGTGCCGTCGGCACCCGGAAAGCGGAATAAAAAAGACACAAAAGTAACCGATATGCTGTATGACTGCTATGCGTCTGCAGAGGCAGGTGAGGATTTCACTGATAAACTCAAAGCGATCCGCGCCCGTTATCAGGAGATCATCGACGGCCTGGGCCTGTCGCTTTCCCTGGATGCAGAGTTCGATATCATCCGCAAAGCATTTGCCGAGAAAGCAGGACGCGATTACGCGGCTTCCCGCGGCGAATACCTGAATGGTATCGTTATGGCAGCTTATCTTGGATATGAATTCATCGACGCCGCTACCGTGATCCGCTTTAATGAGGAGGGACACTTCCTTCCCGAACTGACGAACGAACTGCTTGGTAAGCGTTTGGAGAACGTGGACAGCGCGGTCATCCCGGGCTTCTACGGAGCTCGCGAGGATGGTACAGTCGTTACCTTCTCCCGTGGTGGTTCCGATATCACCGGTTCCATCGTAGCCCGCGCCATCCGTGCGGACATGTACGAGAACTGGACAGATGTTTCCGGTTTCCTGGTTGCGGATCCCCGCATCGTCGAGAACCCGGAAGTCATCGAGACCATTACCTACCGTGAGCTGCGCGAGCTGTCCTACATGGGCGCCGGCGTGCTGCACGAGGATGCGATCTTCCCGGTACGTAAGGAAGGCATCCCGATCAATATCAAGAATACCAACCGTCCGGAGGATCCGGGCACACTGATCGTGGAGAGCACCTGCCGCAAGCCCCGTTTTACCATTACGGGTATCGCAGGTAAGAAGAACTTCGCTTCCGTAACGATCGAAAAAGATATGATGAACTCCGAGATCGGTTTCGGCCGCAAGGTCCTGACCGCTTTCGAGGAAAATGCTCTCTCTTTTGAGCATGTTCCGTCCGGCATCGACACCATGACCGTGTTTGTGGACCAGCACGCATTCGAAGAGAAGGAGCAGAACGTCATCTCCGCGCTGCATCGTCTGGTGGAGCCGGACAGCGTAGAGGTGGATTCCGACCTGGCACTGATCGCGATCGTGGGACGCGGTATGCGTTCGACCCGTGGAACCGCCGGCCGTATTTTCTCCGCATTGGCCCATGCACGCGTGAACGTCCGCATGATCGACCAGGGCTCCAGTGAGCTCAACGTCATCGTCGGCGTGGACAATGCTGACTTTGAAACCGCCATTCGTGCGATCTATGACATCTTTGTAACAACAAACATCTAAGGTTTTTACTACGGCCGGATGAAGGCCGAAAAGACGCCGAAAGGAATCGAACCGAATGGTAACAGTTTTTTTGATTGCGCCCTATGTTTTGGTGCACTATCATATTTTACGCTGGTTTTTATCCTGGTTGGGTGCGGTGCACCCGTTCTTTAAGCAGAAGAAGGTATTTATCCCGATCTGCGTTGTTTATACTTACCTGATCCTGAGCCTCGGCATCGCGATCCTGATGCCGGACGGCATGGCGGAGCGCGCGATCCGCATCATGGGTAATTACGCGATGGGATTTTCCCTGTACATCGCTATGTCGATCGCAGTCGCGGATGTTATCCATCTGATCCGCAAGTGGTGGCTCAAGAAATACAACAAAACAGCCTCCAAACGTTTCTTCATCATTTCCGGCGCGATCACGTTGATCGTCATTTCCATTGTTGGTGTTTACGGCATCATCAATGCACGCATCATCCGACGTACGGCGTATGAGATCACGGTGCCGAAGGTGGTGGCCGGGGTCGCTTCGCTCAAGGTCATCCTGATCGCGGACCTGCATATGGGTTACAGCGTCGGTGTGGACATGATCGCCGATATGGTCAATAAGATCAATCAGGAGGACGCGGATCTCATCATCCTCGCCGGAGATATCTACGATAACTCGTACGATGCGTTGGAAGATCCCGACCGTCTGGCGGAGCTCCTCGCGAGCATGAAGAGCAAGTACGGCACCTATGCGTGCTATGGAAATCACGATGTGGACGAAACGGTGTTCGTCGGTTTTACTTTCCGTGCTACGGAGAAACCGGTGGCCGATCCCCGCATGGAGGATTTCCTGAAGGCATCGAATATCACCTTGCTTCGTGACGAATATGTTCTGATCGATGACAAGTTCTATGTTTACGGCAGACCGGATGCATCGAGACCCGGTGAGGGCATCGATGTACGTAAGACTCCGGAAGAGACGATGCAGGGCATTGACCTTTCAAAGCCGGTCATCATGATCGACCACCAGCCGAAGCAGCTGAACGAACTGGCAGCCGCCGGTGTGGACGTGGATCTTTGCGGTCATACACATGACGGACAGATGTTCCCCGGAAACATCCTTACATGGCTTTTATGGGATAACTCCTATGGCTATGAGAAGTTCGGAAACATGCACAACATCGTAACTTCCGGTGTCGGTGTATACGGGCCGTTTATGCGTGTTTGCACGAAAGCGGAGTACTGTCCGATCACGATAAATTTCGCACCGTGATTTCGGTGTGGCTGAAAATATAAGACAGAGTATCAGAGCAGGCTGCCGGAAAGAATTCCGGCGGCCTGTTTTTTCGGAGAGACGGTTTTTGACCATGAAATGTAATAAAAAAGTCAAATTCGTATCCGCCTTAAGTGTTATAATAGTGGACAATAGGGGCCGATTTCATTTTACGACGGCTGTGTGAATAACGGAACAGGGAGATCACTTATGGGAAAACGAATGAGAAAGAAGGCAGCATTGGGGATGAGTTTGCTGCTGGCGCTGGGTTCGCTCGCCGGATGTAAGAAGGATGAGACAGAACCGACCGCGGTGTCAACGCAGGAGGTGACCGACGTTGCTACGGAAGAACCGGTCACCACACAAGACGAGACGGTCGCGACGACAGTTCCTGAGCCGAGCGAAGCTTTACAGACTTCACAGGAAGAAGAGACCGAATCCGAGACCGGAGAGCCGTCGAAAGATCCGCAAGCCGAATTTTCTGATTTGATAAATGCGCTGACGCAGTACCTGATTGGAAACAGTTATTATACGGCAACGACCATGATCGACCATCCGGAAGAGTACGGGTTCGTAAAGAGTAAACTGAATAATTCCGATATGGCCAGATACACGATCCCGACTCCTGAAGAAAAAGCAGCGGTCGCCGAGCAGGAAAATCAGTTGAAGAAAAAACTCGATGCGATCGATCGCGAAGCATTGACCGATCAGCAGAAACTGACCTATGATAAGCTTCAGTATGAATTCAGTATAGACGCGCGGGTCATGAAGCAGCCTTTGTTATCCGGCCCGTTAAATATCGCGGATGGCTTCATGAGCCGGTTTGGTATCCGGCTGTATAACATCCCATTCGATGACGAGAAAGACCTGCTCGGTTACCAGAAGATCCTTTCGACCCTGCCGAAAACCATGCAGGATATGATCACGTTTGCGAAATACCAGAAAGAAACGCTGGGGTATGAGCCTTCCGATTTTATGATCGAAAAATCGATCGAATATGCATTAAAAATGACGGAACCGGAAAACAATCCTCTTTTGGATGGGTTTGATTCTAAGGTCGCTGAGATGGACCTGCCGGAGAGCCAGAAGGACGTCTACATCCGGATGAACCGGGACTATGTGACCCAAACGATCTTCCCTGCGCTGAAGCAGTTTACGGAGGATGTCAAACAGTTCGATACCCCGACCAATGAAACAAAGGGGCTATGCTATTACGAAGGCGGAAGCGAGTATTACGATGTGCTTTTGCGCGCGCTGCTCGGTGTCGAGATGACGCCGCAGGAGATCTTTGACTATATTGAAGCTTCCATGGACCGGGACATAGAGAGACTGGAGAGTTTGGATCTGACCGCGTCGCCGGAAAAAACGGCGCTCGAAACAGGAAACTATGAGCTACCGTATGACAAAACCTCGGTGACATCGATCGCGGAGTACTACACAAAGGCGCTGTCGGATGAATTTCCGATGGAGCTTCTGCCGGAATATGACATCAAAAATCTGCCGCCGGCACTGCAGAACGACTTCCTCGGAGCCTACTTCGTGTATCCGAAATGGGGCGATGACTCGCCGCGTGTTATCCGCGTCAATCCGAAGCTCGCGGCTCCGGACGGAGCTATGGAACTGGATATTACCTTAGTCCATGAAGGCTTCGGGGGCCACATGCTGCAGTACGAGTGTGCCGGGGAAAATGAAATGGTCACATGGCTGTTTTCCGAACTCGGATATTCAGAGGGATGGGCCGTATATGCGGAGCAGGAGGCATTAAAGCACGCCGGTATTTCCGATAAAATGGCAGAGCTGATGCGCATCAATGTTTCGATGGCCTATGATATCGAAACATTGGCCGATATCGGTGTCAATGCACTGGGCTGGTCGCTGGAAGACCTGGCCGGTTTCCTGGAAAAAAAGGGAAGAACGGAGTTTTCCGCAGAAGATATTTATAATGGGGTCATTGGATCGCCGGGGTCGTTGATCCCGTATTCTTTCGGCCCGATCAAGACCAGAGAACTGATCGAAAAATATAAGTCGGCGCATCCGCATGATCTGGATGTAAAGGAGATGCACCGTATTTACATGAGCATAGGTGCAACATCGTTTGATGTTGTTGAGAAATACTTCCTGGGCCGGTAAGGACACCTGCTCCGGCCGGGACATACAAAAAAATAAGAGAGGGACAAAGGATGAGAAAACGAGCAGGTAAGATCGGAACTTTTGCACTTAGCATGACAATGGCGGTCAGTATGATCGCAGGATGCGATAAGAAAGGCGGAGATCCTACGGGTGAACCGACTGAGGCGACACTGGCTACGACCGAAGCGAAGACGGAGGCTACGAAGCCCGCTACAGAGGCAGATACCGCAGCGGCAGTCAGCACGGAGGCAGTCACCACAGAAGCAGCCACCACAGCGGAAGCTACCACGGAGGAACCCGTGACAGAGGCACCGACCACAGAGGAGGCTACGGAGGAGGCGCCGACACTGGATCCGGATATGGACCCCGCAGAAGCATTTTCCGCGTTGGAACAGGAGATCTTAGAATACCGGATCGGAAACAACTACTACCAGGCCGTGACGAAGATCGGTCATCCGGAGGACTTCGGTTTTACACCGGAGAAACTCACGGACTACAGGATCACCATATACGACCGGAATGAAGCGAAACGCAAGGATAAGATCGAGAAGCGGCTGAAGGCGAAACTGGACCTGATCGACCGGGAAGCGCTGAATGACGCGCAGAAGCTTACCTACGATAAGCTGCAATACGAGTTTAAGGTCGATGCGGACCTGCGTGCGCAGGCGGACTTGAGCAGCCCCATCGACCATGAGAGAGGCTTATTCCGCTTTGTGGATAAACTGTATGACTTTCCGTTCTATGGTGAGGACGAACTGACCGGCTATCAGAAGATCCTCGAGGCGCTTCCGGCAACACTTCAGGAAGCGATCGATTTTATGCAGTATCAGAAAGACGAATACAGTTACTATCCGGTAACCTCCAGAGTACGTGAGGCGGCGGAAAATGCGATCGCTCTGGCCGGAGATAAAGATAACCCCTTGTTGGACAACTATGAAGAGAAAGTCCGCGCAATGGATATCCCCGAAGAAACGAAGGAGGAGTACATCCGTAAAAACCGGGAGTATGTCACCGGACCTTTGAAGGATGCCATGTTAAAATTCTCCCGGGATGTTCAGAAGTTCAATTCATCGTCCAATAAAACGCAGGGCCTTTGCAAGTATGAGGGCGGCGCTGAGTATTACCAGGCGTATCTGAATAAAATACTGGGCGCTGAAATGACGCCGCAGGAGTTGTTTGAATATCTCGACTATAAGCTGAGGCTGGATACGCAGAGGTACTTCCTGTTCGTTGAACGTTTTCCGGAAGATTATGAGGCGTTTCAGGATGATTCCTTTGAAACCCCTTATGATAAGACATCGGTAGAGGAGATCACGGCATTTTTTACCAAGGCTATGGCGCAGGATTTTCCGATGGAACTGCTTCCCGCATACGAGGTTTATGAGTTGCCGGAGTTGATGTGGACCGACTACAACAATGCATATTATGTAAAACCGGCATGGGGCAGTGACAAAGCCCGGATCATTCGTTATAATCCGTACTATTACGGCGCATACGAAACGGAGATCGTCGACGAAGATTTGGTGCGTGAAGGAATCGGAGGCGTCATGCTTCAGGATGCATGTGCGGCGGGGAATTCGATCGCGACATCGTTTTACGTGAATGATGCATATACAAACGGATGGGGCATTTATGCGCAGTTCCAGATCGGGAAGTATGCCGGATTGTCCGATGCGATCAATGAATTTCGAAACAATAACAGCCTCTATAACTCCGACATCTATGCGATTTCGGATGTGGCTGTGAATGGATTGGGTTGGTCGCTCGAGAATCTGCAAGACTACATGGAGATGTTTATGGATCGTTACGATGTAGAAAAACTCTACGACAGAGCCATTGCAAACCCCGGACGGGAGATCACCCGATCGTTCGGTTCGAGAAAAACGCAGGATCTGATCGAGGCCTATAAAAAGGCGCATCCCGACGACCTGGATCTAAAGGAGATGCATCGCAAATACATGAGCATCGGACCGACATCATTTGAACTGATAGAAAAATATTTCCTCGAAAAATGATGCTATCGCAATTCCAAATATCTGAGATATGGAGAAAGAACATGAGAAAAAGATGGAAGAAGATCGGTGCTGCGGCGCTGAGTGTGACTCTTGCCTTCGGGTCGCTGGCAGGATGCGAGAAGAAACCGAAGGAGCCGACGACGGCTGAGGCGGTCGCGACTACGGCAGAAGAGGAAAACACGGCAGCAGCGGTCACGACAACGGCGGAAGAGAAAAGCACGGCAGCAGCGGTCACGGCCACAGAAGATGAGAAAAAAACAACCGAGGCGGGAACGACGGCTTCGAATGAGACTACGCCGACAACTGCCGAGCCGCCGACGCAGGAGCCGAAGCCTGAGAACGATGCGCAGGCTGCATTTTCCGAACTTTTACAGGAGATGACCGAGTATCTGATCGGCGACAGCTATTACACGGCAACGACGACGATCGAGCACCCGGAGGATTATGGATTTACCCCGGATAAACTGACGAATTACTTCATTGCTTCGTATAAGATCTCGGAGGAAAACGAGAAAGAGACAGAGGATACCGAGAAGAAGCTGAAGGCGAAACTGGATGCGATCGACCGGGAAGCATTGACCGATAAACAGAAACTGGCGTATGACAAACTCCAATATGAATTTGACATCGATGCGCGCACGATGAAACTGAAGAGGTACGAGAGCCCTCTCGACAGCCAAAAAGGCTTCATGACGATGCTCGGCATATCTCTGTATAACTTCCCGTTTGATGAGGAGGCCGACCTGATCGGCTATCAGAAGATCCTCGAGACACTTCCGGAGACCTTCACCGACGTGATCGATTACATCCAATACCAGAAGACGACACTGAACTTCGAGCCGTCCGACTCCATGATCGAAGACGCGATCAAATATACGTTGGCGCTGACGGAGGATAAAGATAACCCTCTGTTGGACGCTTATGATGAGAAGGTCAATGAACTTTCGCTGTCCGCAGAGAAGAAGGCGGAGTACATCCAAAAGAACCGGGAATATGTCACAGGCACGCTGTTTGACGCGCTGAAGAAACTCGCCGAAGATCTGAAGCAGTTCGATACTGAGACGAACGAAGCGAAGGGACTGTGCCACTATGAGGGCGGAGCGGAATATTACGAGACATATCTGCGTGCTTACCTGGGCGTGGAAATGACGACCCAGGAGATCTTCGATTACATCGAAACTGCTATGCTGAAGGATAAGCAGGATCTGTATAAGTATGTGCTCGCAGATGTAAAAGGGGCGATGTCTATCGAGACCGGGGATTATGACCTTCCGTATGACAGAACTTCTGTGGATGCGATCGCGAAGTTTTATACGCAGGCTTTGGCGCAGGATTATCCGATGGAGCTCCTGCCGGAGTACAGCATTAAGTACCTGCCGCCTGCATTGCAGATCGATGAACTCGGAGCGTATTTCGTTCCGGCGGAGTGGGGAGACACTTCACCGCGCATTATCCGCGTGAACCCGAAGGTAGCGGGTCAGGGTAGTGTCCTGCGATTGGATGAGACCTTAGTTCACGAAGGCATTGGCGGTCATATGCTGCAGGATGCCTGCGCAGAACCGTACAACGAGGAGATCACGAAGATGTTCACTGAACTCGGATATATCGAGGGCTGGGCGGTATATGCACAGCGCGAATCCACGATGTACTTAGGCCTGTCGGAGGCGCTCGCGAACATGATCAACCTCAACGAATCGCTCGGTTACGATATCGAGGCATTAGCGGACATCGGGGTAAACGGACTCGGCTGGTCTCGTGAGGAACTCAGAACATTCCTGACCGATACGATGATGCTCGGTTCGATTACTGATATAATCTATGATATGGTCATATCGACACCGGGAACATTGCCCCCGTATTCCTTCGGTCCGCATAAGACGAAGGAATTGATCGATAAGTATAAAGAGAAGTATGCGTCGGATCTGGACGTAAAAGAGATGCATCGGAAGTATATGAGCATCGGTTCGGCATCATTTGACGTTGTAGAGAAGTATTTCCTGGGAGAATAATAGCGGGAAAAGTTTTCCGGGGGCACCGAAGGAGGCGAATGCAGGAATGAGGAAACAAATGCGTAGGATCCGGGCAACTGCCCTGGGGATGACGCTGGTGTTCGGCTTACTCACAGGATGCGGAAAGAAGGACGCAGAGCCTACGGTCGAGGAGACCACATTGGCCGCGGACACGACTGCTGACACTAGCGCGGAGCCGAAGGTAACAGAACCTGTGACCACGGCAGAGCCTACGACAGCGGAGCCTACAACAGCGGAGCCTACGACGGCGGAGCCCACAACAGCAGAGCCTACGACCGAAGAGGAACTGCCGACGTTAGATCCGAACCTGACGCCCGCGGAAGCATTTTCCGAACTGGAACAGGAAGTCCTGGAATACCGTATCGGGAACAACTACTATAAGGCGGTATCCAGGATGAAGCACCCGGAGGACTATGGTTTCCCGCGGGATAAACTGACCGACTACAGGATCGTCAGCTATAATATCTCCGAGAAGGCGGAGAAGGCAAAAGCCGGGAAGAAACTGAAGGCGAAACTGGAGATGATCGATCCGAAAGGCCTGACGGATGCGCAGAAATTGGCGTACGATAAGCTCCTGTACGAGTTCGATATCGATGCACGCATGAGTGAGCAGGCAAATCTGGTCAGCCCCATCGCGCCGAACGGCGAAACGAAGGACAGCATTTTTGCGTTTGGTAACGCACTGTATTTGCTTCCTCTGGAGACGGAAGAAGACCTGATCGGGTACCAGAAGCTTCTGGAAGCGGTTCCGCTGACACTTCGGGAATCGATCGAATATATGCAATACCAGTTGGATGAGTACGGTTACTACCAGCTTCCTTCCAACATCCGAAAAGCGGTGGACAATGCGGTCTTATTTGCACAAACGGACCCGAAGTCAAATCCACTGATCGCTCTCTACGAGGAAAAGGTCCGCGCCATGGATCTGCCGGAAGAGATCAAAGAAAAGTATATTCAGAAACATAATGCATATGTCACGGGAGAGCTTTCGAATGATTTGATGAAATTCACCCGGGATCTTCAGAAGTTGAATTCGTCCTCCAATAAGACACAGGGATTGTGCCACTATGAAGGAGGGGCGGAATACTATGATGTTATGCTTCGGAATCTTTTGGGCGTGGAGATGACGCCGCAGCAGATCTTTGATTACATTTATGGCCGTTTCGTTGCGAATAGCACGATGTTTTCCCTATATGGGAAGACCCAGCCGGAAGATTTCAAGGCATATGCCTCCGGTACGTATGAAGTACCTTATGACCGGACGAACGTCGCGGAAATCGCCGGTTATTATACGAAAGCCATGGCGCAGGATTATCCGATGCAGCTGTTGCCGGATTATGAGATCTCGGAGATGCCGGCGCTGTTTCGGGGCGGTGTCTCCAGTGCGTATTTCCTTCCGGGCAGATGGGACGACGATTCCCCGCGCAAGATCGAGTATGATCCGCAGACACCCGGGTTTGCACTGTTCTTTGATTCCATTATGGTCCATGAAGGATTCGGCGGACACATGCTTCAATTTGCATGCGCCGAAGGAAACGATAAGGTGACAACGCTAGGCAACCATTTGGGTTATACCGAGGGTTGGGCCGAATATGTTCAGTGCGAATCCTCGAAGTACGCGAACCTGTCTAAGGCACTCGTGACTTTCCGTTCATTTTTCATTACGTATGGTCAGGACATTCAGGCCCTGGCGGACATCGGGGTCAATGGACTGGGCTGGTCGAAGGAAGAGTTACAGGATTACCTGGCAAATCTATATAATATATCGAGGTATGATTCCCAAACGATCTACGAAACGGTGATCGCGCGTCCAGGTGGCTCCCTCCCGTATTCCTTCGGCGAGAAAAAAACGAGGGATCTGATCGAGGCATACAAAAGGGCGCACGCCGACGATCTCGATATACAGGAGATGCATCGTAAGTACATGAGCATCGGACCGACATCGTTCGACATCGTAGAGAAATACTTCCTCGGAGAATGAAATTGTCAGGGGCGTCATGCGGCGCCGACTTCCGGCCGTTTTTTCGGTCCATGTTGCGGTCGTCGGCGGCCGAGGGTTCGCTTCGCTTGAAAAACATGCCGCTTATGTCAAAGCCGGAGCTCGGGGACCCCTTACGATTACGGCCGTTTTCCTGACAGCGTCAGGTTCCCACCTGACGCGAAAACGGCCTCAGCGACGGCAAAAACCGATCTCGGAGATCCGGTTTTTGCCCCGGCTCCGGCTTTTCATTCGCGGGTTTTTCAGACGCTAGCTCACATGTCCGCCTCGTGACCGCAAACATGGACCGCCGGCCGGATGTCGGCGCCGCCGCAACCGCTTTGGCTTTCCGGGAGCAGCCGGGCGAACGCGCGATCATAAGGCGGGCACTGATCGAGCTGCAGATGATCTCGCGAGTGAGGTGACGGATCAGGGGAGAAAATCAGGTCTCCGAGACCGATTTTCGCGCGCGGCGAGGAAGTTCTCATCAGAGAACTCCGGAGCTCGCAGCGGGCCCCCTGAAATCCGGTGCCGAACCGAGCGAAAAGCCGCAGATTTCATTTGGAAATCTGCGGCACGATCATCGCAGCGCAGTGAACTGACCGCCGATGATCGTGCGGCGTAAGGCTGCCCCGGAAAGAAGACGCTGTAACTACGGCGCCGCCGCCCGGGTTGTTTCGGTTGAAAGCGCACCGGTTATGGGGTATAATAAGAGAAGCTTATGGTTGCAGGAGGAGCATGGTTGATGGATATGAAAAAGAAGAAGCGGACGCTGTACGTATCGGACCTGGACGGAACGCTCCTGCACAGTGATGAGAGAATATCGGAGTATGCGGCGCGTAAGCTCAATGAGCTGGCGCAGTGCGGCATGCTCTTTTCTTATGCGACGGCGCGATCGATATACAGCGCGAAGAAGGTGACGGAAGGGCTGAATGTAAGCATTCCGCTCATTTTGTATAACGGCGTCTGCATCATGGATAACAGCACGCGGAAGCTTTTGACGCAGTGTGATTTCGGGGCCGATGCGCCGAAGATCCTGGAGAGACTGCTGGCGGCGGACATTTACCCGATCGTGTACTCGTTTATCGAAGGCAGGGAGCGGTTTTCGTACCATACGACGCGCAGTAATGCGGCGGTGATGGATTTCGGCGCTTCCCGGACTGATGAGCGCAAGCGACCGGTGGACTGCGTGGAAGCCCTGGGCGACGGCGACATTTTCTACTTTACGTGCATTGACAGCAAGGAGAAACTGCTGCCGCTCTATGAATACTATAAGGACACGTATAGCTGCTACTATTCGACGGATATCTATTCGGGCGAACAGTGGCTGGAGATCGTGCCGAAGACCGCGTCGAAGGCGCGGGCCGCGAAGCAGCTGAAGGAGATGCTCGGGGCCGACCGTCTGGTCGTGTTCGGCGATCAGGTGAACGACATTCCGCTGTTTGAGGCGGCGGACGAAGCATACGCCGTGGGCAATGCGGTGCAGGCGCTGAAGGATATCGCGACCGGTGTGATCGGCACGAACGACGAAGATGCCGTCGTTAAGTGGCTGGAGAGAGAATGGGAGAGGATGCATGGGAACAGTTAAGGTTGAAGAAGAAATTGAACTGTATTACGAGGAATATGGCAGTGGAGACCGGGTCGTGCTGTCCGCGCAGGTGGGCTTTTACCCGAAGGGCGTGCAGCAGGAACTGGCGAAGATGGGCTACCACGTGTACTGCATAACCTTGCGCGGTTTCTATCCGTCGAGTTACGTGATGACGGACTATAAAGATGCCTGGTACGACGTGTTCGCGGACGATGTCGTTCGCGTCGCCGACGCGCTGGGGATCAACAAGTTCTGCTATATGGGAGCGTCGCACGGTTCGGGCGTCGGCTGGCATTTGCTGCTTCGCCATCCGGAGCGCGTGCAGGCATTCGTGGCCATGGTCCCGGGACCGCACAGTCTGGCGGCCGGCGCCATGAGTTACCGGCAAATGCTGATGCAGGGCATCATCTCGTCGCCGCCGCCCATGGACCCGCCCATAAAGACGGATGCGGCGCGCAAAAAGCGTCGCGAGATCCGGGAGGAACACATCTCCCATAACCGCGAGCCGCACCCGTTGGAGAAGGCGATCGAGTACGGTCGTCCGCTGATGCGGCTGCAAAACGAAGAGAACCTCTGTGAGGCGCTTAGGACCATTCAGACGCCGACGCTGATCCTGGGAGGTATCGATGACCCGATCAGCACGCCGGAACTGATGGTGCGCACCGCGCATTGTCTGCCGCACTGTAAACTGGTGATGTACTCGGAGTGCGGCCACAACATCGATACCGATCTGGTGGAGGAACTGGCCGGCGAGGCGGACCGCTTCCTGAAGCGCGCGCTCACAGACGGGACCTGGTATGAGAAGGTTCAGGAGACACTGTAAGGTTCTGTATGTAAGTCCCGTGGCAGAGCCGGCATTTTCCGACTCCACTGCCGGTTGAGTCATAAGAAATCCGCGTTTTTCAACTGCCGGTTCGTGTACAGGCAGGACGCGGATGTCATACAATGCACTCGAAAGGCGCGATGCCTTATCGAAATTGTAGGAGGTAACATAGAATGATTGGAATGAACTGGATGACATTGACCGCGAAGGCGGCTGAATTTGAGATCGGGGATTATCTGCCCCTTTTGATCCCGCTGATATTGATCCAATTCGGTTTGATGGCGTATGCGCTGGTGCATATCCTGAAGCATGATCACTATAAGATGGGAAATCGTGTGATCTGGATCGTGGTCAGCTGTTTGTTCTCGATCGTCGGCCCGATCCTTTACATCGTGCTGGGAAAGGAAGAAGAGTAACATGCTTTCGATTGAAGGACTTTATAAACGCTTTGGCGATAAAGAAGTCATCAAGGGGCTGAACCTGCACGTCCCGAAGAAGAGTATTTACGGCTTCGTCGGGACGAACGGCGCGGGTAAGACCACGACGATGAAGATGGTGCTGGGGCTGCTGGCGGCCGATGCGGGCACGATCCTGGTGGATGGTGAGCGTGTGGTCTACGGCGACACCACGACCAACAAAGGGATCGGCTACTTGCCGGACGTGCCGGAGTTCTACTCGTTCTACAATACGCGGGAGTATCTGGCACTTTGCGGGAAGATCTGCGGCCTGACGGCGCAGCGCTCGAAGGAACGCGCGGAGGAACTGCTGGAACGCGTGGGACTGGCCGGTGAGAAGCACCGGATCAAAGGGTTCTCACGCGGTATGAAGCAGCGGCTCGGCATTGCCCAGGCGCTGATCAACCGGCCGAAGCTGCTGATCTGCGATGAGCCGACGTCGGCGCTGGATCCGGTGGGTCGGAAGGAGATCCTGGACATCATCAAGGATGTCCGCGAGGAGACCACGGTGCTTTTTTCCACGCACATTCTGTCGGATGTGGAACGCATCTGCACGGATGTCGCGTTTTTGAAGGACGGCGTGATCGCACTGGAAGGAACGGTCGATCAGGTCCGTTCACTGAAGACCCGCGGCGAGTTCTTTGTGGAAACGGTGACGCCGGAGGGGGCGGAGGCGCTGTGCGCGCATTTCCCCGAGGCGAAACGCGACGGGGCACAGACCGTGCGCTTTACGGGCGGTGACGAAAAGATGCTGGCTGTCATGGGCGGCCTGTCCGAAAAGAACATTCCGGTCGTGAAGGTGGAGCGTGCCGAGACCTCGCTGGAGGATCTGTTTATGGAGGTGACGAAGCATGAATAATGTGATGTTTGCCTGGATCCGAAAGGAATTTACCGATAGTTACCGAAACGGACGCATGATCATCTTTTTGATCGTATGTCTGGGCTTCGGACTCATGAACCCCATCGTCGCGAAACTGACACCGAAGCTGATCGAACTGGTTCAGGATCAGATGACGGAACTGGGCATGATCTATGATCCGCCCGAAGTCACGGCGCTGACTTCCTGGGAGCAGTATGTGAAGAACATCTGGATGCCGCTTTTGGTATTCGTACTGATGTTCGGAAATATCTTTACGAAGGAGTACGGGGCGCATACATTGACCCCGATGGTCACAAAGGGCCTGAAAAAGACCACGGTCCTCTGGGGAAAATCGATCCTGCTACTCCTACTCTGGACCGTCGGGTTCGGCTTGTATTTCGGCGTTACGCTGGTGTACACCGAGTTTTACTGGGGCACCGCGTCGGCTTTGATGGGGCGCATCTGGGACATGACGGCCATGTTCTATCTGTACAGTGTGTTCATTCTTGCGCTGTTGGTGTTGTTCTCCGTTTTATGGAGCGAATATTCGGCGGTGCTGGTGTCGATGGTCGCGATCCTGGGACTGGAGATGGTCTTTGGTATGATCCCGAAGGTCGCGAAGGTCATCCCCGCACGGCTTTCTTCACCGGGACTTCTGCTGAAAAAGGGCTTTGAAGACCGTTATGAATACGCGCTACGCGATTTCGCCGTTCCGCTTGCGGTCACGCTGGCCGCGGTGGTTGCACTGTTTGTGCTGAGCACGATCTTAATGAAGCGCAAATCGGTCGATTGACCGGAAAATAAACACAAACCGAAAATATGAGAAAGTGGGGGTTTACCATGAAAGAGATCGATTTTAATAAGATGACCGAATATTTGGACAGTCTCGTCGAGGGCGGAGTTCCCTCGGCGGACTGTATCGTGATGCAAAACCATAAGCAGGTCTACCGTCACACGGTGGGCACGGCCGATGCCGCGCGCACACAGCCTGTCTCGCAGGACCAGCTCTACCTGATGTTTTCCATGACGAAGGTGCAGACCATGACCGCGTTTATGACGCTGGTGGAGCAGGGAAAGGTATCGCTGAGCGACCCCGTCGGCAAATATCTGCCTGCATATAAGGACCTGATGGTGGAAACGCCGGAGGGCCCGGTTTCCGCGAAGACGCAGCTGCTGCTGTGGCATCTGGTGTCCATGCAGTCGGGACTCGATTATGATTTGAACCGCCCGGGCATTGTCCGCGTGCTAAAGGAGCGCGGCATGCAGGCGACCACGCGTGAGATCGTGGATGCATTTCCCGAATCTCCGCTGAAATTCGAGCCGGGTTCGCACTTTTTATACAGCCTGAGTCATGACGTCGTGGCGGCCGTGATCGAAGTGGTCAGCGGCATGACCTTCGGTGAATATCTGAAGAAAACGATCTGGGAACCGGTCGGCATGACGAATACTTTCTTCGCGAAGCCGGACAATGCGGGCCTGCCGCGCCTGGCGCAGCAGTGGATCTGCAACGAGCGCGGGCAGATCGTGACGATGGAGCAGACCTGCAACTACCAGCTGTCGGAGGCGTATGAGAGCGGAGGAGCGGGCCTGATCAGCTGTGCGGAAGACTATGCCCGTCTGGGTGATATGCTGGCGTGCGGCGGTGTTGCCGCAAATGGCAAACGCATCCTGAAGCCCGAAACCGTAGAGCAGATCAAAAAGAACCTGCTCAGTGAGGCTTCCCGCCATGATATCGCGATGACGATGGGCCGCGTCGGCTATGGCTACGGCATCGGGATGCAGGTGCTGATGGAGCCCGCGAAGATCGGATCGACATCGCCCGCCGGGGTATTCGGCTGGGACGGCGCCGCCGGCAGCTGCGTGACCATGGACACCGCCTCGAAGACCGCCCTGATCTACATCGAGCACGTCCGCAACCACGGCGTAAGCTACGGCGAGATCCATCCGACACTACGGGATCTCGTCTTCGGAAAGTGATGGATCTATTTTAATCGATCCGGATATAGAAAACCGACCACGCCCGCCCTGTGATCTCGGAGCACGGGCCCACATAGACAAAAAACCCCCCGGCGGTGCCTATCGAGGCTCCGTCGGGGGTGCTTTTTACTATGAAATCACGGAAAAAAGACACTGAAATATTCAAAAATCTGTGCAACCACCGGGTGTATTTGTTGATATAGATAGTGAAGACCTATATTTCTTGAGTCCTTATTTCAAGATAAACTTTGCGAATGCATTTGCGATGCCGTCTTCCAAAATGTCGGTGGTGACGTACTCTGCCTCGTCAAACATCGAGGCGGGAGAGGAATTGCCCATGACGATGGGATGTGCGACGTGACGCAGCATGGGCAGGTCGTTCGGACCGTCGCCGATGGCGTAGGTGTGATCGCGGGACAGTTTCAGTTTCTCCAGCACGAAGTCGATGCCGGTGGCCTTCGTGTAGCCGCAGGGCACGTACTCGCTGAAGATGCCGCCGCGGTCGGTATAAGTCACATACGGGCTCGTCTCACGGATGAAACGCGGCAGGTCGCCGCCGATGCCCGTCCAGGTGATGAATTTGTCAAAACGCATCCGGGATGCCGGCGTGTCGTCGTGAAGGTCGTAGCGCGTCTTCAGGTCGGCGATGAAATCACGGGCCACCTGCGTCGAATAGGTAGACAGGTCGCAGTACAGGCCATGGTCCGCCTCGCCCATGAAGTCCATTTTGCAGTCCAGCGCGGAACGGTAAATGCTTCGGCAGGCCGCCCGGGACAGTTTCTTATGCAGTAGGACCTCGCCGCGGTAGACGATGTAGGTGCCGCAACCGCAGATGAAGCCGTCAAACGGAGTGTCGAAGAGGAATGCGTCCATGTTCGACCAGGCGCGTCCGGTGTTGATGAAGACCAGATGTCCCTGTTCCTGTGCACGGGCAATGGCCGCACGGGCGCTTTCGGGAATGTAGGCGCTTCGTTCCGGGACTAAGGTCCCGTCAATATCCAAAAAAACGATCTTTCGTTCCATGATGATCCTTTCTGAAGGGAGTCGCGCGCCGAATACGTACGCGCACCTCCTATGTTTAACACAGAAACCTGAGAAAGTCAAGATGGGGGATATTGTAAAAAAGAATAGAATCCATCAGTTTTTGCGTCTCTTTTCACACGATAATACATTGCAAACCATCGGGTAAAGTGCTAAAATGAACAATGGAATATTCGCCGAAGAACGGCGAGAACAGAGGTAGATTATGATCGATCCAGTTGGCGGGGAGTTCGTTCAAAATCCGATCGGAGTTTTTGATTCCGGTTTGGGGGGCTTAAGCGTTTTACATGAATTATTGAATCTTATGCCGAACGAGCATTACATTTATTTCGGCGACTCCTTGCATGCACCTTATGGGACGAAGAGCCTCGAAGAGGTTCGGGAGAGGTCCTTTGCTATAACTGAATACCTGCTGGAACGTAAGATCAAAGCATTGGTCGTGGCTTGCAACACGGCGACCAGCGCTGCGATCGCGCAGATCCGTGAACGATATCCTGAGCTGGTGGTCGTTGGCATCGAGCCGGCCATCAAGCCTGCAATCACAGAACATCCGGACCGGGACATCCTGGTCCTGGCTACACCGTTTACCTTGCGAGAAGAGAAATTCAAAACCTTAAGCGAGCGTTTTGCAAACTCCGGTCACATCGTTTCACTCCCCAGCATCGAGCTGGTGGAATTCGTTGAGAGAGGCGACTTAGACAGTCCGGAACTTCTCGAATATCTTCAGGAAAAACTGGCACCCTATCTGGCACAGACCGGGCGTATCGGCGCGGTCGTTTTAGGGTGTACACATTTTCCGTTCTTGCGTCGCGCGCTGGAGCGCGTGCTTCCGGAAGAAGTTCCGGTCTATGACGGAGGAGCGGGAACGGCACGGCAGACCCGCCGCTGCCTGGAACATGCAGGCCTGCTTCGCACCGTGGGAGCGAGCCACATCTGCATGATAAACACGAAAGAAAAAGAAGAATTCAGGGCGATCTACCTGGATGGTACGTTTGTATCGGATGTACCTGCGCAGGGACTCTATGATCTGTCCATGAAACTTCTTTTAAATGAATAAGCCGGACCTGTGTAGAGACAGGCGGCAAGATTAGGAGAAAAGTATGAAAAACAAACGAGCAAAGGCGTGTTCACTGATCGCATGTGGACTGAGCCTTTCGGTACTGGCCGGCTGCTCGTTGCTTCCGAAGGAGATCGACGAGCGAAAATCTCCCGTGGTAGCGACGCAGGAACCGTTCGAGTACAAGCCGGACATTGTCCAGAGAGAGAGTATCTACGACCAGGTGCTTCTGTACCCCAGTTTCACCGAACTGGGCGGAGCATCGCTGACATTTGCCGAGCAAGGCGTGGTCGGCGATGTTTTTGTGAGCGTAGGCGACCACGTGAAGGCGGGTGACCTGCTGGCGGAGCTGGACTACGTTAAAACCGTTCGTGAGGAACTGGAGAAAACTGAAGATGAGCTGAGCACGTCCCGTTCGAACCTGGAAAACATGAACCGTCAGAAGGAGTGGGATCTTCGTGAGGCCGAGATTCGCAGAAAGTATAAACAGATCTCGAAAACGGATTATGAAAAGGCGGTCCAGGGTGTAGAGGAGCGATACAAAAATCAGATCCAGGATATTCAGGACCGGATCGAGGTGCTGGAGATCGCTCAAAAGAAGTATCAGGGTATGATCGAGAGAGGAACGATCCATTCGACGATCGACGGCATCATCTCGACGGTCCGCTCGGATACGATCGGAAAATACGTTGAGAATTCCACGACCTTCGTACAGGTGGTGGATACTTCGGTCTGCATGTTTGAGGTCGAGACCGAATTTGCGAACTATTTCACGGTAGGACAGGAAGTGGCTCTGGAGTCCAGTTCCTCGATCTACTATGATACGGTGGTCTATTCGATCGAGGGCAACAAGGTCCTGTTTAAACCGAATGCGGATCAGATCATTTCATTAAAATCCACTACCCGTATGTTTCTCGTACTGGATAAGCGGGAAAATGTCCTCACACTGACGAAATCGAGCATCCGTTATACGGATGACGCGACCTATGTTTACGTGCTGGATGACAATGGCTTCCGTACGATGAAGGAAATTCAGGTCGGCCTGGAAGGCGGTCCTGCAAACACAACAGCGAAGACGCGTATCGAGGTCGTCAGCGGCCTGGAACAGGGCGACGTCGTGATCGGAAGATAGGAGGTACGAGATGAGAAAGAAAATTAAAAGATCTTGTGCTTTGATCCTATCCATTATGATGGCAGCATCATATACGGGGTGTTCGACACAAAAGGAAACGGAAACGATACCGACCCTACTCGAGCCGCAGAACGAAGAGGTTTCTACGGTAAAAGCCGAGCGTGCGGATATTCGTGTTTATAAAACTGAGATGACCCGCGTGGAACCCATGGCGGAAGAAGTTTTCTTCTCCATGGATGGTACCGTCGGAAAAGTCTATGTTCAACAGGGCCAGTATGTCGAAGAAGGAACGCTTCTCGCAGAACTCTCGACGGCTGAGTATGAGGAGACTATTCCTCAGTTAGAAGAGCAGCTGGCAGAGCTCCTGGAACGATTTGCCGAGGAAAATGAGCAGATGGAGAAGCAGGGAGCGCAGATCGAAAGCGATATCGCCCGCCTGAAACGTGAGGTTCGCGCAACCGGCGGTGAAGCCAGAAACTACAAACGTACGGAGCTCGAGTTAAAGCAGATCGATCAGGAGCGCTTCGAAGTAGATAAGGCGTCCCGTCTCGAGCAGCAGCAGAAGCAGGAGACCCAGATCCGCGAGAAACTGGCGGAACTGGAAGAAATGAAAAAATCCAGTAAGCTCTATTCACCGGTAGCCGGGATCGTACTCAACCAGCCGATGAACCTGATCGGCCGTCGTTTCCGTGAGGACGACGTAGCGTTTATGATCTACGATGAATCGAAGATGTACGTTGCGGCGAACTATTACACGCAGGCCCGTTTCGAGGGCATGCCCGAGCATTACGCTCTGATCAATGGTGAGCGTGTCGAGCTGGAATACATCGAATTGTCCGATGAGAGATTAAAGGAACTGTCCGTCAAATCGACACCGGGTTCCACGGCATCGAAGAGAGTCCAGTATCGTCTGGTCCCGAAGGAAGGACAGAAGGTTCATTTCGGAGATTATGCGGTAGTCATTTTTGTGACACAGCTTAAGAAGGACGTTCTGAGTCTTCCGGTCGATGTCGTTACCTTTGAGCGCTTTGCATATCATGTTTATAAATATGAGGACGGCACGCGTAAGCAGGTCGAAGTCATATTGGGATTAAGAGATAATTGCCGCGTTGAGATCTTAAGCGGAGTAGAAGAGGGGGATGTCATCTATGCACAACATTAAGAGAAGATGCGCCCTGCTCGGGTTGGCAATATGCATGACGTTCGGCATGGCCGGATGTAAAAAATCGACGGATACGGTCGACATAAGCAATTATCTTAAGGAGATCGAGCCGGATAAGGTTGGCAAGACTTCCTACGAAACGATCGAACTCGAGGTAACGAACTATTCGGAGCGTTTTGGCGCTATCGCGAGTGCAAAATGCGAAGAGACACCGGTCGTGGCGGACATTCCCTACGGAACAGCTATTCCGCTGAACTTCCTTTCGAATAATAATACTCTCGTCAGAAAGGGTGCGAAATTATTTCAGTACCGCCTGGAATTTGACGAAGTCTACATGGCGACGAAGCGGATCGAATTGACCCGAAAGACCGAGCGCTTTGAGGAGTATAAGAAGAAAGAAGAAGAGCGACTGGCGGAAGTTTTGAAGGCTGCGGCGCAGCTTCCGGAAGGAAGCGAAGCGCTCGCCGAAGCGATAAAGAGTTACGAGAAACAGGTGAAGGCTTACAACCGTCAGGTCGAAGACACACAGGAAGAGATCGACGAGCTTGCAAAAGAAGTCGCGGCGTTCGACAACAACGGTAAGATGCTGACGATCGATGCGCCGGAGGCGGGAATCGTATCGTTTGATTACCGTATTTACCGGATCAATGACCAGTCTGAGATCGCCCGGATCCGAAATCCGCATACAAACATCTACGCGGTGGCCGATCAGTACGGTGATTTCATGGTCGGGCAGACGGTACTGGGTGATTATAGTGAGCCGAACGGTGAAAAACATGAGATCGTAGGCCACGTCCTTTCTGTGGACAGTGTCCTGCCGTTGAATCTGTCTTCCGATTCTGCATACATCTGGTTCGATTTTCCGGAAGATATGGCGGTCACACCGGATTCGGTCCATGTGATCGTCGAGACCATCTCCCTGAAAAACATTATCCTTATTCCGCAGAATCTGGTCAGACATTTCAACGGGGCGGACTATATCGAGATCCTTACCGACGATGGAATCAGCAGAAAAAATATAGAGATCCTTACCGAAGCCGGCACGAATTATGTCGTTTTGGATACCTCGCTGGCAGGTCTTAAGGTGATCAAACGATAGGAGGAGCCATGATACGTTTTTTATTTCAGAAAATGCTGCATAAAAAATGGCTGATCTTCAGTTTGTTCATCGGAAACATCCTGCTGGTCGCTATAGCAGCCAGTCATCCCATGTATAAGGCGGCGGCCATCAAACGTATGTTTGCGGATGACTTTTTACAATTCACCGAAGAGGAAAACCGTCATCCGGCGCTGATGACATTTTCCATGTCACGAAAGACGCTGAGTGAACAGGGGAATATTGAGGAGATCCAGAAACATGTAACATCCCTGTCGGATGAATTAAACATTCCCTACGAACATAACATTTTCTTTCGCTATCAGTTGCAGCAGACGGCCGTGTGGGTAAAGCCTCGCAGCTCATCCCCCGCCTCTGTGAATTTCAGTCTGTCGGATATGACGGATTTCACTGATCATATCGAGATCATTTACGGACGCATGTATGAGCCCGGTTTCCACGATCATATGGTCGAGACGGTCGTCAGCGAAAGTACGTTCATCGAAAACGATCTGGTCCTGGACGATGTTTTGGAATTCCGTTATATCAAGGACGGAGAGGACGAGAACCTCTTAGTTAAGGTCGTCGGCGTATTCCGAAACAACGAAGAAGCGGATGCGTATTGGGTGAGATCACCGAATACCATGACGGATAATTTCTTCGTTTCGACGGATGTGTTTAATGCTCTCTATGAGAGCGACTGGAACTACAAAGCCGTTTTGCGTTGCTACTGGTATTTGATGCTGGATACGGATTATATTACCCCGGACAATGCGGATGAGTTGCGCACGAAAACAAAGGCGTTGATCGAGAGATTTGCGGAAAAAGGCGTGACCGTAGAAGAGCCGCCTTACATGGCATTGCTTTCCGATCTGGTAACAAAAGTGAATAAAGTATCTGCGACCTTGATGATCCTTCAGGTTCCCGTGCTCATTCTTTTGTGTGCGTTCCTGTTCATGATCTCGTCGCAAATGCTTTCCCTGGAGCAGAATGAGATCTCCATGTTTAAGAGCCGTGGTGCAGGCGGGTTCCAGATCTTTTTGCTGTACCTGATGCAGTCGCTGTTTATCGCTCTGGTTTCCGGAGTGATCGGTCTCTTCCTGGGACGCTATATGTGTAAGGCGCTCGGTTCTTCCGTTGCCTTTTTGGAGTTCGTTTCCCGTCGTTCTCTGGGCGTCGAGTTTACGAAAGAGGTCTTCCTCTATGTGGGCGTAGCCAGCCTGCTCTCTGTGCTGGTAACTGTGCTTCCGGTCATCTCTTACAGCCGCGTATCCATCGTATCTTTAAAGCGCAACCGCGCCCGTGTGAGGAAGCAGTTCTGGCAGAGATTCTACCTTGATTTCCTGCTTCTGGGTGTAGGCATTTACGGTTTGTATAACTTCACCAACCAGAAAGACACTCTGGTTACGAAGGTGCTCAACGGCGGCTCGCTCGATCCGATGCTGTACTTCAGTTCGTCCATCTTTATCCTGGGTGCCGGACTGGTAGCGCTTCGCATCCAGCCGCTCATCGTAAAGTTGCTGTTTAAGATCGGTAAGAAGGTATGGTCGCCGCAGACCTATGCTTCTCTGCTCCAGACCATCCGCACCAGTTCCAAACAGTACTTCATCATGTGCTTCCTGATCCTGACGGTATCTCTGGGTATCTTCAACGCGACGGTAGCACGTACCATTCTTTCGAACGCGGAAAATAATACCGTCTACCAGATCGGTCCGGATGTTCTTCTGAAAGAACGTTGGAAGAATAATACGGATGAGCCGAGCGTGGCCCGGTTCGATCAGATCCAGGGCAGGGAATCCATGACGCTCGTGCAGCGTGATACGATAAGTGTAGATAAGCTTCATAGTGCCGATTTTATGGGTATCGAACCCAAGAGATTCGGTGAGACCGTAACCATGAAGGACGGTTTGCTTCCGACGCATTTTTATAACTATTTGAATGCATTGGCCTCCGATGCAAATGCAGTTCTGCTTTCGGAGAATTTCCGTTCGTCCTACGGCTATGAGATCGGAGATAAGGTCACCTTAAGTCTCGACGGAGTGAACTTCACGGCTACGATCTATGGTTTCTTCGATTATTGGCCGACATACAGTGCCACCGTCATGGAAAAACAGGCGGATGACTCCGTCCTTCCTGTCACAAAGTACCTGGTCGTAGCAAACCTTTCGACGGCGCAGTTCACCTGGCAGACACGTCCGTACGAAGTATGGTTTAAGATGAACGGAAGCGCTGACGGCGTCTACAACTTCGTCGAAGAGAACAGTATCGACGTGGAGAAGTTTGAGGATCGTTTCGAGAGTATCCGAAAGATCCGCAACCAGACGCTCTTCCAGGGAACCAACGGTATCCTGACCATGAGTTTCATCGTCATCCTGGTGCTTTGCGGCGCCGGTTTCCTGATCTATTGGATCCTGTCCATTCGTTCCCGCGAACTTCTGTTCGGCGTATTCCGCGCTATGGGTATGAGTAAGGGCGCCATCCTGCATATGCTGGTCAATGAGCAGATCTTCAGCAGTTTGCTCTCGATCGGCCTGGGAGCGCTGATCGGCGTGATCGCCTCGAGGAACTTCGTTCCGCTGATCCAGATCGCATACTCGGCAGACCACCAGTCGCTGCCGCTGGAACTGATCACGCAAACTTCCGATATGGTGCGTCTGTTCGCCATCATCGGTATCGTATTTGTCGTATGTATGATCATCCTGTCGAGGATCGTACTGTCTATGAAGATCACCAACGCATTGAAGCTGGGTGAGGATTAAGGAGGTAGAGTATGGCATATAAAGAATTGATCATGCGTGCTAATAATATCACCCGTTCCTTCCCTCTGGCAGGCGGTGGTAAGATTCAGGTACTTAAGGGGATCTCCGTGGAGATCCCGAAGAAAAGCATCACGTTGCTGCGCGGCCGTTCCGGTTCGGGTAAGACAACGCTGATCAATATTTTGAGCGCGCTCGACTATCCGACGGAGGGCAATGTCTTCTTCAAGGATCAGGATATCACGAAGATGAGCGAGGGCGCGCGTGAGGCACTGCGTCGTAAGGATATCGGCATCATTTTCCAGTCGGTATCCCTGATCCCGATCATGACGGCCTACGAGAATGTTGAGTTCTCCCTGCGTCTGGCGGGTTATGAAGGCGACCGCAAGGAGCGTGTGGAGAAGGCACTGCGCCTGGTCGGCCTGGGTGCGCGTATGCACCACATGCCGCAGGAGCTGTCCGGCGGTGAGCAGCAGCGTGTCGCGATCGCGCGCGCGGTGGCACATCGTCCGAAACTGATCTTTGCGGATGAGCCGACGGCAGAGCTCGATAGCGGGACTGCGCGTCACGTCATGAAGATCTTTAAGGATCTCGTGGAAGAGGAGGATATCACCATCGTTATGACGACTCATGATATCAGCCTGATGGACGCGGCAGACCGGACCTATGTAATGGAAGACGGGGAGGTGGTTGGAAATGGCTGAGCCTATGATCATCGCGGATAACCTCGTTAAGATCTATAAGACACAGGACATCGAAGTCCTGGCACTGCAGGGTCTGGAACTTACGGTGGAAGCCGGCGAACTGATGGCTATCATCGGTAACAGCGGTAGCGGTAAGTCCACATTCCTCAATATGATCGGCGGTCTGGACCGCCCGAGCGCTGGTAAACTCTTCGTAGACGGTAAGAACTTGTTTACGATGACGGACCGCCAACTCGTGGATTATAAGAAGAATACCGTCGGTTTCGTTTGGCAGAACAACGCCAGAAACCTCCTGCCGTATCTTTCGGCCGTGGAAAATGTCATGATGCCCATGACCTTCTCCGGCACTAAAAAGAAGCGTGAGCGTGCGCTGGAACTGCTGGAAATGGTCGGCATGAGCCACCGCAAAAACAGCCGCCTGACGCAGCTGTCCGGTGGTGAGCAGCAGCGTGTCGCGATCGCGATCGCCCTGGCGAACCAGCCGAAGCTGTTACTGGCGGATGAGCCGACCGGTTCGGTCGACCGTGCGACGGCAGATTACATCCTGGAGATGTTTAAGAAACTCAATCGGGAGATGGGGCTGACCATCGTCATCGTTACGCATGACGTTACATTGTCCAAATCCGTACACCGTGTCGTTTCGATCCGCGACGGTAAGACGAGCAGTGAGCGTATCATCCGCGACATCAACGCCGAGGAAAATGCAGCGATCGCCGACTGGGAGCAGGAGGAGTTCGCGGTCCTGGACCGCGCGGGCCGTCTTCAGATCCCGAGAGAGTTGCTGGACGAGATGAACCTGACTGACAACAAGGTTCGCATCCAAATGAAGGACGGACAGATCGTGATCGAGAATCCGAAGAAAAAATAAAAGATAAGCCTTTTGGGCACGACCGGGGAACAGCCGCGCTACGGCTGTTCCCTGATCGATTCCCGGGCTTGACTTTTCCCGTCAAATCAACTATATAATAAGTTATATGGATCTGTCCATTTACAGGTTAGAAAAGAGAGGTAGAGAGATGAAAAGATTCGTAAGTTATTTAGTACTCACAGTGCTGTTTGCATTCGCACTTACCGCGTGCGGAGGCTCGAAGAAGGAGAATACCGTACACTCCATCGACGATCTGAAAGGTAAGAAGATCGGTGTGCAGATCGGTACGACCGGAGATGCATTGGCCGGAGATGTCGAGGATGCTAAAGTAGAAAAGTATAATAAATATGCGGACGCCGTACAGGCTCTGAAGCAGGGCAAGATCGACGCCATTATCATTGACAGCGACACGGCAAAAGTCTTTGTCGGCAAGAATGACGATGTAACGCTTTTGAGCGAAGGCTATGCAGACGAAGAATACGCGATCGCCATGCATTTGGATAACACAGCCCTTCAGGCAGATATCAACAAGGCCCTGGCGGAGCTGAAGGCAGACGGTACGCTGAAGAAGATCAAGGATTACTATGACGGCGATAAGAGCGAAGGCTCTGACCGCAAGGCATATACCAAGGATGAAAACGTGGACAGAAGCAAGGGTACGCTGATCATGGCGACCAACTCCGAGTTCCCTCCGTATGAGTACATGGAAGGCGGAAAGATCGTCGGCATCGACGTAGATATGATGAACGCGGTATGCGATAAGCTCGGATACGAGCTTAAGATCGAGGATATGGCGTTCGATTCCATCATTGCAGCCGTTCAGTCCGGAAAGGCCACGGTAGGCGTAGCCGGTATGTCGGTTACCCCTGCCCGTCAGGAGAATGTGCGTTTTTCCGATTCCTATACGGTGACGCATCTGGTCGTTATGGTCAGAAAATAATAATTTCCGGAGGTAATGCTTCGTGGACTTAATGGAAAGTATTCGACAAAACTTTATCGACGAAGACCGTTGGAAGTATCTGTTTGACGGTTTACTTACCACGCTTCTGATCACGCTTTTTGCCGTGCTGATCGGACTGGCGCTCGGCTTTCTGGTCGCCATCATCCGTTCCACGTACTTAAAGACCGGAAAACTGAAGATCCTCAACGTGATCTGCAAGATCTACCTGGCAGTGATCCGTGGTACACCCGTGGTCGTGCAGCTTTTGATCACGTATTTCGTCATCTTCGGCAGCGTGGACATCTCGAAGGTCCTGGTGGCGATCCTGGCATTCGGCATCAACTCCGGTGCCTATGTCGCGGAGATCGTCCGCGGTGGTATCATGTCCATCGATAACGGGCAGTTCGAGGCAGGGCGCAGCCTGGGTCTCAACTACCGGCAGACCATGCAGCACATCATTATGCCGCAGGCGTTAAAGACCGTTCTGCCCGCATTGGCCAATGAAGCCATCGTCCTTTTGAAGGAGACTTCAGTTGCCGGTTACATCGCGATCGCGGACCTGACGAAGGGCGGCGATATCATTCGCTCGCAGACGTTCTCCCCGTTCCTTCCGCTGATCTCGGTGGCACTCATTTACCTGGTAATCGTACTGTTCCTGACGCATATGACAGGAAAACTCGAAAGGAGGCTGGCGGCAAATGATCGACGTTAAAGGCCTGAGAAAAACCTTCGGGGATCAGGAGATCCTCAAAGGGATCGACGCGCATATCGAGAAGGGTGAGAAGATCGTTATCATCGGGCCGTCCGGCTCCGGAAAATCGACCTTCATCCGCTGCCTGAACCTGATGGAGATCCCCACTGCGGGAACCATCACATTCGACGGTAAGGATATCACGCACTTAAACAGTAAAGAGATCAACATGGTAAGACAGAGGATGGGGATGGTGTTCCAGCATTTTAACCTGTTTCCGCATCTGACCGTAAAAAAGAACATCACGCTGGCGCCGGTCATGCTCGGACTCATGACGAAGGAAGAGGCGAGTGCGAAAGCCGACGAACTGTTAACTCGGGTCGGCCTGCCGGATAAGGCGAACGACTATCCGAAGCAGCTGTCCGGCGGACAGAAGCAGCGTGTCGCAATTGCGCGGTCGCTGGCCATGAACCCGGAGGTCATGCTGTTTGATGAGCCGACATCCGCGTTGGATCCCGAGATGGTCGGGGAGGTCCTGGAGCTGATGAAGCAGCTGGCTCGCGACGGTATGACCATGGTGGTCGTCACGCATGAGATGGGTTTCGCCCGCGAAGTCGCGTCGAGAGTCATGTTCATGGCGGACGGCAACATTCTGGAGGAGAACACCCCGGACCGGTTCTTTATGAACCCGAAGAATCAACGACTGAAGGATTTTCTTTCAAAGGTTATATATTATTGAGACCGGGCAGGATCCGCTCCTGCCCGATTTTTTTGATTTTCTTCGGAAAATGTGTTGACAGGGCAGATGTGGTGTGCTATACTGTCGATAGTTAAACAAACGTTTAACTGTTAAAACATCGTTTTACCGCTTTACGGAGGATAGAGATATGAAAAAGATTTACAAGATCGAAGTGGACTGCGCAGCGTGCGCACTGAAGATGGAGCAGGCGGCGAAGAAGGTCGAAGGCATTCTGGATGCTACCGTTTCGTTTGTAACGCAGAAGATGCACGTAGAGTTTGATGAGAACGCAGAGCCCGAAAAGATCATGCCGAAGGTACTGAAGGCTTGCCGCAAGGTGGAGCCGGACTGCGAGATCGAATTTTAATATTCCGAGGTAACTCATGAAGCGTAAGCAAAAGAAGTTATTATATCGCATCATCGTCGCGGGTATTTTGTTCGCGATCCTGATGATCTGCGAGCACGGACCGGAAAGCATTTCAGGCTGGACGGAGAATACGTGGCTGTTTGCCGCGTTCTGCCTGGTTCCGTACCTGATCATCGGCTACGATGTGCTACGGAAGGCCGTGCTGGGCATCCTGCACGGACAGGTCCTGGATGAAAACTTCCTGATGACTGTGGCGACGATCGGTGCGTTCGCTCTGGGAGACTTCGTTGAGGCAGTCGCCGTGCTTTTGTTCTACCAGATCGGTGAGCTGTTCCAGCAGCTGGCGACCGCGAAGAGCCGCAAGAGCATCGCGGATCTCATGGACATTCGCCCGGACATCGCGAACCTCGAGTCAGAGGACGGAACCGTCTCCGAGGTGGATCCCTGTGAAGTGCCGGTCGGCAGCATCGTGGTAGTGCGTCCCGGCGAGAAGGTGCCCATCGATGGCATCATCGAGAGCGGTACTTCGTCGCTGAATACGGCAGCCCTGACCGGTGAAAGCATGCCCCGCGACGTGCAGGGCGGCGACGAGATCTTCAGCGGCTGCATGAACCTGACCGGAACGCTTAGGATCCGTACGACGAAGGATTTCGGCGCCTCCACGGTTTCGAAGATCCTGGAGCTCGTGGAGCATTCCGGTACGAAGAAATCAAAGTCGGAGCGGTTTATCACCCGTTTCGCGCAAGTTTATACGCCGGCGGTCTGCCTGGCGGCGCTGGTTCTGGCATTCCTGCCGCCGGTCATTTCCCTCCTGATGGACCATGAAGCCCTTTGGGGGCAATGGATCAGCCGCGGCCTGACATTTCTCGTTATCAGCTGCCCGTGCGCACTGGTCATCTCGATCCCGCTCGGTTTCTTCGGCGGAATCGGCTGTGCTTCGCGCTGCGGCATCCTGGTAAAGGGTTCCGACTATCTGGAGCGCCTGGCGTCGCTCACCACGCTGGTCATGGATAAGACCGGCACCCTGACCCGCGGTCAGTTCGCGGTACGCGAGGTACGTGCGGTGCAGGGCGATAAGCAGCAGGTGTTGTACTACGCAGCCTGCACAGAGAAAGACTCCAACCACCCGATCGCGATCTGCATCAAAAACGCCTGCGAGACCGACGTTTCCGCTGTGGAGGCGAACATCACGGAGCGCGGCGGTTTCGGCCTCCACGGTACGCTGGCGGACGGCACGAAGGTCGCTGTGGGCAATGCCCGCCTGATGCAGGAGCAGGGCATCACCGGCTTTACGGAAATGCCTGCCGATGAAGTCGGTGCGCAGACTGTGGTCTATGTCGCAAAGGACGGCGCGTACCTGGGTGCGATCTGCATCGAGGATCCGCTGAAGGAGACCACACCGGCGGCGCTTCAGACGCTGCGGGAGGCCGGCATAAGCCGCATGATCATGCTGACCGGTGACGGACAGAAGGCGGCGCAGGCCGTTTCGGAGCGCCTGGGCGGACTCGAATACTATGCGGAGCTGCTGCCCGAGGATAAGGTACACCGGGTCGAAGAACTGATCGGTGACAACGATGCGCCGGTAGGCTTCGTCGGCGATGGCATCAACGACGCCCCGGTACTTGCGCTTTCCTATGTCGGTATCGCCATGGGCGCGATGGGAAGCGACGCGGCCATCGAGGCAGCGGACGTGGTTTTGATGGATGACGATCCCATGAAGATCGCGCTGGCACGCAAGATTTCGTTAAAGACCTTGCGCATTGTCCGCGAAAATGTTATATTTGCTCTGGGCGTGAAGGGGCTGTGCCTGTTGCTCGGAGCGCTGGGACTGGCCGGTATGTGGCTCGCGGTATTCGCGGACGTCGGCGTAATGGTCCTGGCCGTGCTGAACTCCATGCGCGCGCTGAAGAAGCCCAAAGAAACGGGAGAGTGACATGGGTTCCGACTTATTATTCAGTTTAAATACGACCATGCCGGTGTTTCTGATCATGGTCATCGGATATATGCTGGGAAGGGCCCGCATCTTGACGAAGGAATTCTGCAAGACAGCGGATTGGGTGGTGTTCCACCTGGCCCTTCCCTGCATGCTGTTTTTGGATATTTCTAAGATCGATCTGTCGAAGGAATTCGACGGGTCGTATGTTCTGTTCTGCGCCGGCGCCACGATCGCGGCCATTCTGCTCCTGTGGCTTCTGGCAGCTGCGTTCATGAAGGATAAGACTATCATCGGCGAATTTGTGCAGGCCAGCTACCGCAGCAGCGCGGCCATCCTGGGCACGACCTACATCATCAATATGTACGGCGACACCGGCATGGCGCCGCTCATGATCGTCGGCAGCGTGCCGCTGTTTAACATGTTCGCGGTCATCATCCTGACATTTACCGCGCCGAAAGCGGGTGCCGGGGAGGGAGCGAGCGCTTCGGATTCGGCGGATGCTTCAACAAAGCCCGCGGAGCAAACGACCGCTTCGGCAAGTCGGGAGTTTACGAAAGCTCTGATCGGGATCGCGAAGAACCCGATCATCCACGGTATCGTCCTGGGTATGCTCTACCATCTGGTTCCGTTCGACCTGCCCTTGATCGCGGAAAAGACGCTCGGGAACCTGGGAAACTTAACCGCCCCGTTAGCACTTCTGTCCATCGGCGCTTCCTTCAAGGGAACGGCGGCCATCCGCCGGATCCGTCCGACGCTGCTGGCATCGTTTATCAAACTGTTCGTTCTGGTCGGCATCTTCATCCCCATCGCTGTCTGGTTCGGTTTTCGCGACTCGAAACTGGTAGCCCTGCTCATCATGCTGGGCAGCCCGACGACCGCGACCAGCTACATTATGGCGAAAAACATGGGCCACGAGGGTGTCGTTTCCTCGGGAAGCATTGCCCTGACCACGCTGCTCTCGTCATTTTCCCTGACGCTCTGGGTCTTCATTCTGAAGAGTATGGGATTGATCTGAAAAAAATTTTCTATTACTGTTGACAACTGCGCTTTCTTTTCGTATAGTAGACTTAAGGATAGTTGTGTAAAAAATCATTCTGCAGCAGAGAAAAATCAGACCCATGACAGGGTGAATCGCAGAGAAAGCGGGGAATTCGCATGAAAAAAGAACGAATCACATTGCGTGTATTTTTGTTGGTATCGATGTTGGTCTCCTTGTGCGCGATTTCCGGGTGCAAAAAGGCGGATAAAAATGATGATCTATCGAACCTCGAAGTTGTAAGGACGGAAGCGAATTGGATCATTCCGCCGTCGCTAGGCTTCCTGGAACAGGACTCGCAGGCCTTGATCATAGGTAAGGTCGTGGAGAGAGAAGAACCCGATTCGACGAAAGCCGGGGAAGATCATCGGACCTATTATAAGGTGAAAGTAAAAAAAGTCTTGAATGGTACACTGGAAAACAATGAATCGGAGATCCGCGTGCATCAGATGTGGTGGTTATCCAAGGCTGAGGATGGGGTCGAACGGGTATACACCATGTCCAACATGAAACCGTTGAAAGTCGGCGACACCTGGTTGTTCTTTGTAAAATACGGAGCCTCACTGGATGCATATCAGATCTTCGGTGACCAAAATGGCTGCTGGCCGTTAGCCGATCCGAAATTGGTTAAGCTGCTCGAAACAAAGATGACCCTTCCGACGGAGGAAGTGGCAGCGTACTGGAGATCTTATGATAACGATTTTAAATTGCCGATCTACTACGAGATTTTAGAGAAATACGGAGATCAGATCAAGCCTTGATCTTTCGGAGTGACATCGTTAGATGTGCATGGATCTGAGAAAAGAAATACGCATAGAACATAGAAACAGTTGAGGACATTGCAAAAAAGCAATGCCCTCATTTTTTACTCAAGTATTTGCATGCATCGATAGGATTTATGCTTTGTAATAGTCCGCTCCGTGGGTGATGCCGAACATGGCGTCGATCATTTTATGGAGCAGGAGCGCCTTCGGTGTGTCCGCCAGGCGGTAGTAGATCTCTTTACCGGCGCGGCGGTTCGTGATCAGCCCGGTTTGGCGCAGGGAGCGCAGGTGGTGTGAAACGGCCGGAGCGCTCATGTCGATGAAGACAGCGATGTTGGAAACGCATTCTTCGCTGTGGGCCAGCAGCCACAGAATCTTCAGACGTGTGCTGTCGCAAAGCTGGCCGAAGGTATCGGCCGCTTCGATAAAGGCCATCTCTGAGGGGCGATGCTTTAAAAGATCTTTCGTTTCGGCCGCGTGTTCATGTTCGTGAAGCGGTCCTAAACTGTCGGCGGTAAAATGTTCCATAGGCCTTCCTTTCGTAATTAAGTGATTAATCAAGTAAAACTTTAAATAATCATAGCACTCTTTGTGGAAAATGTCAAAGCGGGATTGAAAAAGCGGAGAGAATAGGATATAATCGAAAGGTGGGAAAGGATGAGAATGTGTGCGTAATTGAAAGGATCATTTTATGGCTGATAAGATAAAGGATTCCGAGCAGGGTTCGGAAGAAAAAAAGGAGAAGAAGGAGAATAACGACGGGAAACTCCGTTACTGTTTCTCCTGCCGCAGAACGGAGGATCAGACGGGACCCCTGATCGAGATTCCGGGAGGGTTCTCCATTTGCCGCGACTGCATGCAGAAGACCATGGATCTGATGAAGGACAATGACTTCACGAAGATCGGTTTTCCGCCCAATGTAGTCTTCGGTTCGCAGTACAGCAGTTTTACCGATTTCATGAATGAGATCGGCGGTGTCAGCGAGCCCGAGGAGATCGGGAAGCTGAAGCCGAAGAAGAAAAAGAAGAAGGAAAAAACGGAGGAGGAAGCGCCGCCCCTGACCATCAAGAACGTGCCGCCGCCTCATAAGATCAAGGAGAAACTGGACGAATACGTGATCGGTCAGGAGCACGCGAAGAAGGTCATCTCCGTAGCCGTTTACAACCATTACAAACGCGTGCTTTCCGAAGAGCAGGGCGACATCGAGATCCAGAAGTCGAACATGCTGATGATCGGACCGACCGGTTCCGGAAAGACCTACCTGGTGAAGACACTCGCCAAACTGCTTCGCGTGCCGCTTGCGATCGCGGACGCGACCTCCCTGACGGAGGCAGGCTACATCGGCGACGACATCGAGTCCGTACTCAGTAAGCTCCTCGCGGCCGCCGACGGCGACGTCGAGAAGGCAGAGCACGGCATCGTGTTCATCGACGAGATCGATAAGATCGCCAAAAAGAAGAATACCAACAGCCGGGATGTCAGCGGCGAGGCCGTTCAGCAAGGCCTGCTGAAACTGCTCGAAGGAGCGACGGTGGAGGTGCCGGTCGGCGCCATGAGTAAGAACGCCATGGTACCGCTCACCACGATGGACACGTCGAACATCCTGTTTATCTGCGGCGGTGCATTTCCCGATCTCGAAGAGATCATCAAGAGCCGCCTGCTGCATAATTCGACCATGGGCTTCCAGGGCGACCTGAAGGACCGCTACGACAACGATCCGCACCTGATGAGCCATGTGGAAAATGAAGACCTTCGGGAGTTTGGTATGATCCCCGAGTTTTTGGGTAGATTGCCCGTTGTATTTACGCTTGACGGATTGTCGAAGGAAGCGTTGATCACCATTTTGAAGGAGCCGAAGAATGCGATCCTGAAGCAGTATCAGCGCCTCTTTGAACTGGACAGCGTGAACCTTCAGTTCTCCGATGATGCTTTGGAACTCATCGCGGAGCGTGCGCTTAAGAAGAATACCGGAGCGCGTGCGCTGCGCGCCATCATCGAGGACTTCATGCTCGACATCATGTATGAGATCCCGAAGGATCCGAACATCGGAGCCGTGACCATCACACGCGCCTACATCGAAGGCAAAGGCGGCCCGGAGATAAAGATGCGCGGATATTGAGCGAATGGCCGTAGGATTTCGGGAGCGCAAAGCGCGGAGAAATCCGTAGCATCATGAACAGATATTGCTGGTTCTGTAAGCAGAACCTGCAATGAGCATGATCTGCAACGAATCTGCCCGGCGAGGCAAATTATTTAGAAACAATTATAAATATCACGAGAAGGAGGTACTGACGAAATGAGCGAAGAACTTGAGCTTATGGAAACAGAGGTTGCGAAGCGACCGGACTATGAAGGCGAGATTATGGCGATCGTCCGAAGTCAGTCCTCCCCGAAGGTGATGCAAGAGAAGCTGGGTGATTATCATGAGAATGATATTGCCGAGGTTCTCCCTAAACTGTCATCTTCCGAGCGGGTAAAACTTTATCGGGTGCTGGGCACCGAAGTTTTATCCGCTGTTTTTGAATACACGGAAGATGAGGACACGAAGCGTTTCCTCGATGAGATGGACATCAAGAAGGCGGCGGACATCGTCAGCAACCTCGAGACCGATACCGCGGCGCAGCTGCTGAAGGGCATCGAAAAGGAGCGCCGGACGCTGATCATTTCGAGCATGGAGCCGGAGGCGCGGCGCGAGGTCGAGATGATCGCGGCTTACGACGAGGACGAGATCGGTAGCAGGATGACTGCGAATTTCATCGTGATCCGTGAGAACCTGACCGTGAAGCAGGCCATGTCGAGCCTGATCGAACAGGCGGCGGAGAACGACAACATTGCCACGATCTTCGTCGAGGACGAAAAGGGCGAATATTACGGGGCGATCGACCTGAAGGAGCTCATCATTGCCCGCCAGTCCACACCGCTGGAGAACCTGGTCGTGACGTCCTTCCCGTACGTGTACGGCCATGAAGATATCGACAGTTGTATCGAACGACTGAAGGACTATTCAGAGGCATACATTCCGGTCCTGAATAACCTGAACCACATCCAGGGCGTCATCACCGCGCAGAACATCATCGAAGTGGTCGATGACGAGATGGGCGAAGATTACGCACGACTGGCAGGTTTGACCGCAGAGGAAGATCTGGCGGAGCCGCTGACGCAGAGTATGCGCAAGCGCCTGCCGTGGTTGCTGGTCCTGTTGGGCCTGGGCATGCTGGTGTCGAGCGTGGTCGGCGCATTTGAGAAGGTGGTTTCGCAGCTGACGCTGATCATCGCGTTCCAGTCGCTGATCCTGGATATGGCCGGTAACGGCGGCACGCAGTCGCTGGCGGTCACGATCCGTGTGCTGATGGATGAAAACCTGACGCGGCGCCAGAAAGTCGGGCTGGTCTTCAAAGAGATGCGAATCGGCCTGTGCAACGGCGCGATCCTGGGTGGCATATCCTTTGCGCTGCTGGGGCTGTATATCATGTTGTTTAAGAGCAAGTCGCTGACATTTGCTTACTCGGTATCCGCATGCATCGGCATTTCGATCATCGTTGCCATGGTGATCGCGAGCATCGTCGGAACCGTGATCCCGCTGTTCTTCAAGAAGATCAAGATCGACCCCGCCGTGGCGTCCGGTCCGCTGATCACGACGATCAATGACCTTGTGGCAGTGGTTACTTACTATGGAATGAGTTGGCTGCTTCTGATCGAAGTCATGAAGCTCGGCGGCTGAAGCTCGGAGACAGGAGACGGTTCTGCGTCGCCTGTCTCTTTTACTGTCTGGGTGGGGAAACCCATACGCGCAAAAGGAAGTTTTTGCAGAACTGCGCGTAGGATAGGTGCACCGGACGAGAGTTCTCTACGCGCAAAAAGAAGATTTCCGTAGAATTGCGCGTAGGATAAGAATCTGGGTTCGGTCGACTCTACGCGCAAAATGAAGTTTTCCGAGAAACTGCGCGTAGGATAAGTGCCTGGGTTCGGTCGACTCTACGCGCAAAAGGAAGATTTTTGAAGAATTGCGCGTAGGAAAGGTGCATCGGGCGAGTGCTCTCTACGCGCAAAAGGAAGATTTTCGCAGAACTGCGCGTAGGAAAGGTGCATCGGGCGAGTGCTCTCTACGCGCAAAATGAAGATTTCCGCAGAATTGCGCGTAGGATAGGTGCATCGGGCGAGTGCTCTGTACGCGCAAAATGAAGATTATCACAGAATTGCGCGTAGGATAGGTGCATCGGGCGAGTGCTCTGTACGCGCAAAAAGAAGATTTTCGCAGAACTGCGCGTAGGATAGGTGCATCGGGCGAGTGATCTCTACGCGCAAAAAGAAGATTTCCGCAGAATTGCGCGTAGGAAAGGTGCATCGGGCGAGTGCTCTGTACGCGCAAAAAGAAGATTTCCGTAGAATTGCGCGTAGGATAAGTGCATCGGGCGAGTGCTCTGTACGCGCAAAAGGAAGATTTTCGCAGAACTGCGCGTAGGAAAAGCGCATCGGGCGCCGAAAAAAGATCCCCCCGAAATAATAAGTAAGAAAACCGCGAAAAAGTCTTAAAAGGGTATTGCATTTCAGGGGGTTCGGGTGTATAATTGGGCAATACGGCACTATTTATACATAAATAAATGCATAAAGCCGTATTTTATGCAAGATTATTTGCATAAATATAGTTTCATCCGGTATATTAGACCGACCGAAGGAGCAGTTATGGCAAAAAGTTCGAAAGAAAATGCTTCAAAGAGTGCTGTGACAGCACAGAAAAAAACGTCCGGCGAGACATCTGCAAAGACTTCTGCGCAGATCCGCGTGATGACTCTGGATGATTACGAGGGAGTCTACAAACTGTGGATGAGCATCCACGGCTTCGCGATCCGAAGCGTGGACGATTCACGTGAGGGTGTGGAAGTCTTCCTGAAGCGTAATCCGACCACCAGCGTGGTAGCGGTGCAGGACGGGAAGATCGTCGGAGCGATCCTGTGCGGGCACGATGGTAGACGAGGCTGCCTGTATCATGTTTGCGTGCATGAGGACTATCGCATGCGAGGCATCGGTAAGGCCATGGTCGTTTTTTGCATGAAGGCTCTGCGGGAAGAGAAGATCAATAAGGTCTCCCTGATCGCTTTTACCACGAATGATATCGGAAACAAGTTCTGGCATCAGATCGGTTGGACGAAGCGAGAGGACCTGAACTACTATGACTTTACGTTGAATGAGAAGAACATCATCGCGTATAATAAATGACGCGGACTTGAAGAATCAGCATGTCGCGTCATCATAAAACGGCGGAGTATAAAAGCCCGTCGCCTATAAGTAATACGGCGGTGTGTAAAAGCCCGTCACCTATAAGAAAACGGCGGAGCCTAAAAACTCGTCGCCTATAAGTAATATGGCGGTGTGTAAAAGCCCGTCACCTATAAGAAAACGGCGGAGTATAAATACCCGTCGCCCATAAGAAATGAGAGGTTTTACTATGAAGAAGATCGAAGGCGGAGTTACCGCAGCACAAGGATTTGAAGCAGCCGGTGTGGCTGCGGGGATCAAATATAAGGATCGCAACGATATGGCGCTCGTTTATTCGACGAGCCCCTGTAAGGCGGCCGCTACATTTACCACGAACGTGGTAAAGGCAGCCCCGGTTTTGTGGGATAAGGCAGTCGTTGACAACAGCGATTACCTGCAGGCAGTGATCATCAACGCCGGCATCGCTAATGCATGCACGGGTAAGGAAGGTTACGACTACTGCAAGCAGACGGCAGACGCTGCCGCAGCTGCTTTCGGCATTCCGGCAGATTCGGTCGCTGTAGCATCGACCGGCGTCATCGGCATGCAGCTGCCCATTGACCGCATCGTAAACGGTATCGGGCTGCTGAAGGATGCAAAGGGCGACGACCTGGAGCACGGCCACATCGCGGCGCGTTCCATCATGACGACCGACACGAAGCCGAAGGAGATCGCGTATGAGTTCACCGTGGGCGGTAAGAAGGCTGTGATCGGCGGTATGTGTAAGGGTTCAGGCATGATCCATCCGAACATGTGCACCATGCTTTGCTTCATCACCACTGACGTTTCCATCAGTAAGGAACTGCTGACACTGGCTCTGAAGGAAGACGTCGTGGATACATTTAATATGATCTCCGTGGATGGCGACACATCCACAAACGACACGGTGCTCCTGCTGGCGAATGGCCAGGCGGGCAATGCGAAGATCGACGCCCCCGGCGCTGACTATGATGCATTTTGCGAGGCACTGCACGGCGTAATGGTCGGCCTGTCGAAGATGATCGCAGGCGACGGCGAGGGCTGCACCTGCCTGTTTGAGGTAACTGTAAAGAACGCCGATACGAAAGAGCACGCACGTACATTGGCGAAGAGCGTCATCACCTCCAGCCTGACGAAGGCTATGATCTTCGGCCACGACGCCAACAGCGGACGTATCATGTGCGCGATGGGCTACAGCGGCGTGAACTTCGATCCCGAGCGCGTGGACATCTATTTTGAGAGCAGCGCGGGTCGTGTTCAGGTCATCAAGGACGGCATGTACGCGGTGTACAGCGAGGAAGAGGCTACGAAGATCCTGTCACAGGAATATGTGACCGCAGTCTGCGATATGAAGAACGGATCCGAGACCGCGACCGCATGGGGCTGCGACCTGACCTATGATTATGTAAAGATCAACGGAGACTACCGTTCATAAGAACCGGCCATACTACCGGATAAAAAGGAGATTTTGATCATGGATGAAAAGATCATGCAGAAGGCAGAGGTGCTCATCGAGGCCCTGCCGTATATTCAGAGATTTAACCGTAAGGTCATCGTCGTAAAGTATGGCGGCAGCGCCATGGCGGATGAGGAGCTTCAGAAGAACGTCATCAAAGACGTGGTACTGCTGAAGCTGGTCGGCTTCAAGCCGATCATTGTCCACGGAGGCGGCAAGGCCATCAGCAAATGGGTGGAGAAGGCCGGCATGGAGCCGCGCTTCGTAAACGGCCTGCGTGTAACGGACGCGGCGACCATGGAGATCGCGGAGATGGTGCTCAACCGTGTGAATAAGGACCTCGTGAAGATGGTGCAGGAGCTGGGCGTTTTAGGCGTCGGCATCAGCGGTAAGGACGGCGGTCTGCTGCATGTGCAGAAGAAATATTCCGGTGGCCAGGACATCGGCTTCGTGGGCGATATCGACCACGTGAACCCGAAGATCCTGTACGACCTTCTGGAGAAGGATTTCCTGCCGATCGTTTGCCCGATCGGTTATGACGACGAATACAACACGTATAATATCAATGCGGACGATGCAGCCTGCGCGATCGCGCGTGCGATGAAGGCGGAGAAGCTGGCTTTCCTGACGGACGTTCCGGGCGTGTACCGCGACCCGAAGGATCCTTCGAGCCTCATCAGCGAGCTGCCCATTGACCAGATGGAAGAGCTGCTCGCGAGCGGCAACGTCGGCGGCGGCATGCTTCCGAAGTTGCAGAACTGCATGGATGCCGTACAGAACGGCGTTTCCCGCGTGCACATCATGGACGGCCGCATCCTGCATTGCCTGTTATTGGAGATCTTTACGAATAAAGGCATCGGGACGGCGATCCTGAGTAAGGACAGCGAGCGGTATAATCCGCAAGACTGAGGAGGGTTTTTATGAAGACAGAAGCAGTGATCAAACAGACGGAAGATGCGCTTTTGCAGGTCTACAGCCGGTTTCCGGTAGCATTCGACCATGGTGAGGGCATGTATCTCTACGATCTGGACGGTAAGGATTACCTGGATTTCGGTTCCGGTATCGGCGTTATGGCGCTCGGTTACGGAAATAAGAAGTATAATTCCGCATTGAAGGCACAGGTGGATAAACTGATCCATGTTTCCAACCTGTTCTATCATGTTCCTCTGGCCAATGCGGCGCAGAAACTGATAAAGGCGTCCGGCATGGACCGCGTTTTCTTCACCAACAGCGGTGCAGAGGCAGTCGAGGGCGCACTGAAGCTCGCGAAGAAATATGCGAACAACAAGAAGAAAAAGAACTACAACATCATTGCGATGGAAGACAGCTTCCACGGCAGAACGACCGGAGCGGTCGCTGTCACCGGACATGAGGAGTACCGCACTCCGTTCGCTCCGCTGTTTGACAACGTCGGATTCGCGAAATTCAACGATTTAAGCACGGTTTCCGCGCTCATCGATAAAAATACCGCCGCTGTCATTTTAGAGCCCGTACAGGGCGAAGGAGGCATTTTCCCGGCCACTTCGGAGTTCCTGGAGGGCGTTCGGAAGCTTTGCGACGAAAATGACGCACTTTTGATCTTCGATGAAATCCAGTGCGGCATGGGCCGGACCGGTTATATGTTCGCGCACCAGGCCTACGGCGTGAAGCCGGACATCCTGCTTTCCGCGAAGGCTTTAGGTTGCGGCGTTCCCGTCGGAGCATTCCTGTGCAATGAGAAGGCAGCAACCATGACACGCGGCGACCATGGCACGACCTATGGATGCAATCCGCTCGTTTGCACCGCTGTGGACACGGTTCTGGATATCTTCGATCAGGAGAAGATCGTCGAAGGCGCGAAGAAGAACGGCGAGTACCTGTGGAAGAAGCTGGATGAGGTGAAAGCGAAGTATGCATGCGTTTGCGACCACAGAGGCATGGGCCTGATGCAGGGCCTTCAGTTTAACGGCGTCTCTGCGATCGACGTGGTAAAGGCAGCGCTTGCAGGCGGCCTCATCACCATCGCCGCGGCGAACAACACCGTACGTTTCCTGCCCCCGCTCATCGCGTCGAAGGAAGACATTGACGAGATGGTCGTACGCCTTTCGAAAGCGATCGAGAGCGATGTTGCGAAGTGATATGAAAATCTAAAAAAATCATAAAAGATGAGCAAAAACGGAAAAGTGTCGAGCATTTTTGATTGACATTTCTCCGTTTTTTTGCTATTCTAGCACTATACATAATGGGGGGAGAATCGGCACTTCTGAAAGAAACAGCGTTCTCTATATCAGTTATGGGTTTTCGAGAGAAGGTGGATGCGTTTGAAAAATGTACTTTGCTGCATGGGTGATATAACTTCCGAGTTCCAGTCGAATATAGCAAGTGTGATCGCAACGGAAGCGCGTAAGATCGGTGCTGCCGTTATGTTCTGTGTCAATTCTTCCGCCCGTGGGGTCAATGCTTTGTTTGGAGCCATCGAGATGCATGTCGTGGATATTCCGGACATCAAACGTTTTGACGGCATCATCATTGTCCCGGATACCTATGGTATCGATGGTATGGCGGAATATATCATCGAGTATTTCAAACGGGAAGCCCAATGTCCCATCATTTCGCTGCGCGCGAATACCGAAGGATGCTACAACGTTGTCGGTGACGACTATAATTCACAGACCGAGATGATCGAGCATTTCATCAACGAGCACCATTTTACGCGGATCGCTTATATGGCGGGACGTCTGGATCTCGAGGATGGCAGGATGCGACTGCAGGCCTATCTCGACACCATGCACAAATACGGCATGGAAGTGACCGAGGGAATGATCTACTACGGGGATTACTGGCGCAACCGTGGCGACGATGCCGCGGAGTGGTTTATTTCGAAGAATGCACAGCTTCCGCAGGTCGTTGTCTGCGCGAATGATTATATGGCCATCTCGCTGTGCGATGCTTTTGCACATCGCGGATATCGTGTTCCACAGGATATCTGTATTTCAGGCTATGATGACCTCGAGGAGGCACAGTTCCAGATCCCTCCTTTGACGACGATGCATGTGCCGCATAATGACATGGCAAAGGCGGCGATCCGCATCTTGAAGAATATCTGGGAAGGAAAAGAACAGTCGAAGACAGTCGAATTACAGCTGTCCCCGCGTTTCCGCAACAGTTGCGGCTGCGAGCGTGACCTGAATATGGCGTCGTTCCAGCGTCTCTTCCGGGATAAGGAAAGCCTGAAGCGGGCGATGCACCACGGAACCTACATGAACCTCGAGTTTGAGGGCAGTGATACATTGGCCGAACTGATGTTCTCGGCATACACTTACGTAAAAGGTCTGGGCCTCGGCGAAATGTTTTTCTGCTTCTGCGATGAGGACGAACGACAGAATAATGTCGCCGAAATGGTCGGAAAATATACCGAGCACATGATCCTGAAGGCCATCGTGAGTGATGAAGGGGTGACGATGCTAGAGGAGCGTTTCGAACGCAAAAATGTCCTCCCGGAAGCGTATTACGATTATTCGTTACCGCTGTTTCTGGTATCCCTTCATGAAAAGGATTACTGCTTCGGATACATCGCTTTCCGAAACCTCGATTTTGATAAATGCAGATACTACATGAAGAACCTCATCTTCACGCTGATCAGCTCGATGGAGCGGATCCGCATATTTGAGGAGATAAAGTCCGTCAGCGAGTTACGTGAGCAGTCCTATGTGGATGCATTGACCTCGCTGCCGAACCGCAGGGCCATGGAACATACCATGAAGAAACTGTACGAGCGTCTGGAACGCACCGGCCAATGTTTCTGCATCGTGAGTATCGACCTCGACGGCCTGAAGTACATCAACGATACGTTCGGTCATGTGGAGGGTGACTCGGCACTCATCGCGTTCGGTGAGATCCTGTCGAAGCACACACATCCGTTCGGCATCAACGCCCGTATCGGCGGCGACGAATTCCTGGCGCTGTTCCCTTCTGAGGATGAGGCAGAGGCACAGCAGTGGGCGGACGATGTTCAGAAGGAAATTCTCGAGTACAACGGCCGGTCGGATAAGCCGTACGAGTTATCCGCCAGCATCGGTTTTTACTATTGCCGTAAGGGTATGAACATGCTCGCTTGTATGCGGGAAGCAGATAAGCGCATGTATCAGGAGAAGAAAGAAAAGAAACACGCGCGTAAATGATCGCGCGAGGATCCGTAATTAAGGAGGGCTCATGGAGGGCTTCGATTCACCGAAAAAAAGAATAATCGTGTTGATCCCCGCCTATGAGCCGAGAGAGCATTTCATCCCGCTCCTGCAGGAGATCCGCGAGCGTTCGAACATGTCGATCGTTGTGGTCAATGACGGTTCGGAGGTCGAAAAAGACCGGATCGAGCAGGCAGTCCGCTATGCGAAGGTCGTACACCATGCGCACAACCGCGGTAAGGGGGCGGCACTGAAGACGGGCCTGCGCTACATCCTGGAACATTACTCGGATGACGAGGACACAGCGGTGCTCACCATGGATGCGGACGGCCAGCATAAGTTTACCGATGCAGTCCGCCTGATCCACCAACTGAACATGAACGAGATGATGATGGTGCTCGGCGTCCGGAATTTCGACCGCAAGGTTCCGTTTCGCAGTCGTTTTGGAAACAGCGTGACGAAGGGAGTCTTCCATCTGGTCACCGGCCAGCTGGTCGATGATACCCAGACCGGTATGCGCCTATTCCCGATCTCGATGATTCCCGGTCTTCTGGAGATCGAGGGCGATCGTTTCGAGTACGAGATGAATGTGCTTTTGGAACTGACGCGCAACAACATCCGGATCGCGCAGGTGCCCATCCGCACGATCTATGAAAACGATAACAGCGGCTCGCATTTCCATGCGCTGAAGGACAGCATGCGGATCTACATCGGCATCTTTAAGTTCATGGCCGCGTCGTTTTTCTGTTTCCTGCTGGATCTGTTCTGTTTCTCGGTGTTGAATTTCGTTACGAACGGACGCTACCTGACGCATTGTAACGTCATTGCCCGCCTGATCAGCGCGACCGTGAATTTCACGATCAACAAACATCTGGTGTTTAAGGATGACCAAAGCGTGATAAAGACCGCCCTGAAGTATATCGTGGTGGCGGCGATCGTTTTGACGTTGAACTCGATTCTTCTGAACCTGCTGGTTAAGGGAGTCCGGCTAAACGCCATAGTTTCAAAGATAATCGTTGAATGTACTATGTTTTTCTTCAGCTGGGCGACCCAGCAATTCTTGATTTTTAATCGATCATTTGTAGAAGGAAGAGCAGTAAGATGAGTCAAAATGAACGCTTATCCGCTCATAAGGATAAACAGGCCGGAGAGCCGAGACGGGGTCTCCGCCTGTTTCTTCATTTTTTTGCGGATCTGGTGATCATCGGGGGTATCGCCCTGGTGTTCTGTTTATATTATTTCCTGTTGCCGCGGGAGCAGGAGAGCATAGGGTTAAAGATCGATAATCCCTACGCGAAGGCACAGACGACGGCGAGCAGAGAGCAGCCGGAGCAGACACAGCCGGAACCTACGCAGGAGCCGACATTGCCCCCGGAGACTACGCGGGCGGATGCTTCGCAGTCGCAAGGCGGGGACACGGAGCCCTCGAATGAACCGACGACCGAGGAGACCACAGAGGAAACCACGGTGGAAACGGAGCCGCCGACCACGGAAAAGCCCAGAAAGAATATACCGCAGCTTATGTGGACCGAGAAGTTCGAGGATCATTTCTCTGAGGAGGTCGTGATCACGGACCACTCGTATTCGGGACCGACTGTCTCCATCGATATTCAGACATTTACGAAGGAGAATAAGGGTAAGACGACACTGACCTACTACATCGCCGACATCTACGTGGCGGACATTTCCTGCTTCCGGACGGCGATGGCGGGCGACACCTACGGCATCGGCTTCCATGAGTCGGTGCTCGACATGACGATGCGTCATAATGGCATCGTCGGCATCAACGGCGACTTCTACGGCTATCAGAAGAGCGGCCTGGTCATCCGAAACGGAGAACTGTACCGCAACGATGAGACCGACAGTGATATCTGCGTTCTCTTCTATGACGGTACCATGGAAGTCTACGGACCGGACTATGATATTCAGGAACTGATCGCGAAGGGCGCCTATCAGGCGTGGACCTTCGGCCCGGCGCTTTTGGATGCGTCCGGTCACGCCGTTTCCGAGGTCAATGCGGGCGGCTACCTGCAGAAGAACCATCCCCGGACTGCTTTGGGCTACATCGAGCCGGGACATTACTGCTTCGCAGTCTTTGACGGACGCCAGTCCGGCTATTCCAACGGCATCAAATTCACCGAGATGGCCTATATCATGGAGAGCTTCGGCTGCACACAGGCCTATAATCTGGATGGCGGAAAAACGTCCGCCATGGTCTTCAACGGAGCAGTCTACGACCGGCCGGCGGACGGCGGCAGAAATTTAAGCGACTGCTTGCTGATACGGGAGGCGGAATAAATGAAACGAATCATACGTTATGCATTGGCCCACATCTGCATCATCAGCGCAGTGATCTGCATCACCTTGCGGATCCTGGACGGCATCAACCCCAGAATGGAATTCAACGATAACCTTTTTGCAGATGTCATGAACTATGTTTTCGGCGGGGCAGCGCTTTTGCTCGGTATCCTCACCATCGTGGATCTGACATTTTCCGCACAGGCGAAAGCAGAAAAGCCCGCGAAAAAGGAAGTCAAAAAGATCCGGGCGAAGCGGATCGAGAAGGCGGAATAAAGCATCTTAAGCATAGATAGGCAAATGAAAACCGGAACCTGCGAAATACAGGTTCCGGTTTTTGTTGGTATATCAACGCGCAATGCGTTATTGATGGTAGAGCTTCTTGGTTTGGTAGACCGGTTCGCTGGTCAGGTTCACGCCGAGTTTGCGGAACACATTGACGTCGACCTGCGACAGGATGACGCTAGTGTGGACTTCCGCACCGCGGAGGTTCTGCAGCTGATCCATGGCACGGCGGGCGGTTTCGTCCGTTGCCGCGCAGATGGATAGCGCGATCAGGATCTCGTCGGTGTGCAGACGCGGGTTCCGGTTTCCGAGGTGGTTGACCTTCAGGTTCTGGATGGGCTCGATGATCGTCGGGGAGATGAGTTTGATCTCGTCGTCGATGCCGGCCAATGTCTTCAGGGCGTTGAGCAATAACGCGGAGGACGCGCCCAAAAGCTCGCTCGTACGTCCGGTAAGGACACGGCCGTCCGGAAGCTCCATCGCAGCAGCGGGAAGTCCGGTCGTTTCCGCCTTCATCAGGGCGGCGCCAACGACCTTGCGGTCGGCCGTCGTGATGCCGGCCTGCTTCATCAGCAGTTCGATCTTCGTGACTTCTTCCTGGTCTGCCAGACCTTTGCGCTTCTGGCACAGGGTCGCGTAGTAGCGGCGAATGATCTCCTGACACGCTGCTTCGCGGGTGACCTCATCATCGATGATGCCGTAGCCGGCCATGTTAACACCCATATCCGTCGGCGATTTGTACGGAGACTGGCCCATGATCTGCTCGAACATCGCGTTCAGAACGGGGAAGATCTCCACGTCACGGTTGTAGTTGATGGTCGTCTCACCGTAAGCTTCCAAATGGAAGGGGTCGATCATATTGACATCGTTTAAGTCTGCGGTCGCAGCCTCGTAAGCGAGGTTTACCGGATGCTTCAGCGGGAGGTTCCAGATCGGGAAGGTCTCGTACTTCGCATAACCGGCGCGGATGCCGCGCTTGAAGTCATGGTAGAGCTGGGACAGACAGGTAGCCATCTTACCGCTGCCGGGACCCGGAGCGGTCACGACGATGAGCGAACGGGTCGTCTCAACGTACTCGTTGCGGCCGTAGCCGTCATCGCTGACGATGAACGGGATATTGGCGGGGTAGCCCGGGATGGGATAGTGGCGGTATACCTTCATGCCCAGGGCTTCCAGACGCTTCTGGTAAGCGATGGCCGAAGGCTGGCCTGCGAACTGCGTCAGAACGACGCTGCCCACATACAGGCCGTAGCCGCGGAAGGCATCGATCAGACGGAGCACGTCCATATCGTAGGTGATACCCAGGTCGCCGCGGACCTTATTCTTCTCGATATCGCCGGAGTTGATGGCGATGACGATCTCTGCGTCATCCTTCAGTTTCGCCAGCATCGAGATCTTGCTGTCGGGTTTGAAACCGGGCAGAACGCGGGATGCGTGGAAGTCATCGAAAAGTTTGCCGCCGAACTCCAGGTAGAGCTTGCCGCCGAAAGCGGCAATACGCTCCTGGATCTTCTCGGACTGCAGCGTTAAATATTTATGTTGGTCAAAACCGATCTTCTGCATGAATGAGTCCTCAATTATTCATCGATCTTCTGTGCGCCGAGCATAGCACGAACCTTCAGGGACAGACCAAACAGGTTAATGAAGCCTTCCGCGTCATGGTGATCGTAAAGGTCGCCGGTGGTGAAGGAAGCAAGAGACTCGCTGTACAGGCTGTACGGAGAAGTCGTGCCCTGCTTGATGATATTGCCCTTATAGAGCTTAACCTTAACTTCGCCGGTCACATACTTCTGGGAAGTCTTGATGAATGCTTCCAGATCCTCACGAAGAGGGGTGAACCACTTTCCTTCGTATACCAGATCTGCGAAACGTGCGCTGACGATCTTCTTAAATGCGAAGGTGTCACGGTCGTGGATGAGTTCCTCAAGCTGAGCGTGTGCCTCCATCAGGATGGTTCCGCCGGGGGTCTCGTATACGCCGCGGGACTTCATGCCTACGACACGGTTCTCAACGATATCAACGATACCGATACCGTGCTTGCCGCCGATCGCATTGAGCTTCTTGATGATATCGGAAACCTTCATCTTCTCGCCGTTCAGAGCGACCGGAACACCGGCTTCAAAGGAGATGGAGATCGTCTCGCCCTCATCCGGAGCGTGCTCGGGATAGGTTCCGAGAACGAGAAGGTGCTCGTAGTTCGGAGCATTTGCCGGATCCTCGAGCTCGAGACCCTCGTGGCTGATATGCCACAGGTTGCGGTCACGGCTGTAGCTGGAGTCTGTAGAGAACGGAAGCTTGATTCCGTGTGCTTCGCAGTATTTGATCTCGTCTTCACGGGATGACATCTTCCATGTGTCACTGCAACGCCAGGGAGCGATGATCTTAAGATCCGGAGCCAGAGCCTTAATGCCGAGCTCGAAACGAACCTGGTCGTTACCCTTACCGGTAGCACCGTGGCAGATCGCTACGGCATTTTCCTTGCGGGCGATCTCGACCAGCTTCTTAGCGATGAGCGGTCTGGCCATAGAGGTACCGAGAAGGTACTTATTTTCGTAAACGGCGTTCGCCTGTACGCAGGGAACGATGTAATCGTCGCAGAACTCATCTACGACATCCAAAATGTAAAGCTTCTCGGCGCCTGAGTACTTCGCACGGGCCTCCAGACCATCGAGCTCATTACCCTGACCGACGTCGATACAGCAGCAAATTACTTCATAATCATAGTTTTCCTTTAACCACGGGATGATGGCGGTTGTGTCCAGTCCGCCGGAATAGGCAAGAATAACTTTGTCTTTCATATGCGTCCTCCTAATATGTGCATATTCTGTCTCTTTTGAGACCTGGTTCAATGCAATTCATTATACACCCGAAACCCTTGAAATACAAGCCTTTTTAGAGGAACAAAGCAAAAAGACTTGTTTATTTTCCGGCGTGGTGGTATACTTAGTGAGTATGTGCGGCTAAGGCATGCTTCGGGGGGAGGCTATGTTTGCCGACAGGAGGTTTTTATACATGGATACAAGAAATACCGGTGACCGGGGAGACCGCAGCCAAGAAGAGCGCGCACGCGAATTCGCACGCATCCTGGAGCAGCAGAAACGCTTGGAAGCACAGAGTAGTTCAAAGGATGCTTCCGGCAGTCGCGGCAAGGGCACCGAAAAAAAAGTAGCGCGAAAGCGGACGACCGGAGCTTCCGAAAGTACACAACACCGCATCGAATCGCGTAATAGAAGGGCGAAACAGAGGCGCAGACGCAAGATCATTCGCCGTATTTGCATTATAGTTTTGATATTGGCATTGATCGTTCTGCTGGGATGGTTTCTCATCCATGCGATCGTGCGTCACTTCGTTAAAATGATCCATTATGAGGATGAAGCTTCCGTATCCACGATGGCGCCGGATGAAACGCTGGATGATAACGAAGAGGGCATTGAGTCGACCGCTGAGCCCGTTACGGACTCGCCGTCGGAGGCCGTTGCCGAACTTCAGAGCCAGATCGATATCATTCTCAGTCGTATGACCACGGAAGCGACAGAGCCGGAGGAAACGTTCGGCGGGAAGCCGAAGGAAACGCAGGAACCGACGGTCGCACCGGAACTGGAGAAGGATGGCGTCACCAATATCCTGCTTCTGGGTATTGACGCCCGCGCGCATCTGAATGGACGCGCCGATGCCATCATCATCCTGACCATAAATGAAAAACAGAAAAAAATCTATATGACGAGCATCATGCGAGATGTCTACGTCGTGATCCCCGGCCGCGGAGGCGACCGTATTAATTCCGCCTATGCTTACGGCGGTGCGCCGCTTTTGATCGACACGATCGAAACGAACTTCGGCGTACGTATCGACTATTACGCCCGCGTGGATTTCCTTTCCTTCATCTTAGGTGTGGATGCGGTCGGCGGTGTCGACATCGAAGTTTCCGAAGAAGAGCGTCATTGGATCAATGAATACCTCAACGAGATCAACGGTTTGTATGGCCGTGAAGCATCGGTCGATAAACTGGCAGAGGGTCAGATCGGTAATCTGCACCTGAACGGTCCGCAGGCACTCGCTTATGCACGTATCCGCTACGTCGGATCGGACTATGCGAGAACGCAACGCCAGCGTAACGTGATCAATGCAGCCGTGAGACAGTTAAAGAGCCAGTCGATCCCGGGCATTATTTCCGCCCTGGATACGATCCTGCCGCTGATCACGACCAACATGTCGGTCGACATGCTGACCGATCTGGTTTGGAGTGCGCCTGCATTCTTTAAGTATGATATCGTTGAAAAACGTATCCCGATGGGAAATACCGGTAAGCCTGTGACCATCGATAAGAAACAGGTCATCGGAATCGATTTTGATGTACATTCCGAGATGCTGCAGAGCATTGTGAACGGAACGAATGTAGAATAGTTGTATTTTCGGCCAATGTAACGGAGGTGTCTATGGAACGAAAGAGCGCATGGAAACGCTACAACGAAGAACAGTTAAACGATCTGGAGCAGTTCGCGACGGATTACAAGGAGTTCATTTCCGAGTGTAAGACCGAGCGCGAGTGCGTGAGCCGCGCCGTCTCCATGGCGAAGGTCTGCGGTTTTAAGAACCTGCAGGAAGTCATTGCCCGCGGGGAGGTTCTGGTCCCCGGCGACCGGGTCTACAGCGTGCAGATGGGAAAGCAGATCATGCTGGCAGTCATTGGCCGCGAGCCCATCGAGAAGGGCATGCGCATCATCGGCGCGCACATCGACTCGCCGCGCATGGATATTAAGCAGAACCCGCTGTATGAGGCCGGTAAGATGGCTTACATGGACACGCACTATTACGGCGGCATCAAGAAGTATCAGTGGGTGACACTGCCCCTGGCCCTGCACGGCATCGTCTGCAAGAAGGATAAGAGCGCAGTCAGCCTCTCCATCGGCGAGGACCCCGAGGATCCCGTATTTTGCGTCAGCGACCTTCTGATCCACCTGGCGGCGGACCAGATGTCGAAGCCCGCATCGCAGGCCATCGAGGGTGAGAAACTCGACATTTTGATCGCAGGTCGTCCGAAGATCAACATTTCTTCGGATAAAGACGGCGATTCGAAAGACGATAAAGACAAAGAAAAAGAGAACGTGAAGAGTTTCGTTCTGGATAAGCTCCGCGACATCGGTATCGACGAGGCGGATTTTCAGTCGGCGGAACTGGAAGTGGTTCCGGCAGGCCCCGCGCGGGATCTGGGACTGGATCGCAGCATGATCATAGGCTACGGCCATGATGATCGTTCCTGCGCATATCCGACACTTATGGCACTCCTTCATATGGACACGCCGCGGTACACTTCCGTGGGACTTCTGGTCGATAAAGAGGAGATCGGCAGCGTCGGCGCGACCGGCATGCACTCGAAGTATTTCGAGAACATGGTCGCCGAGATGATCAACTGCATGACGGACTACACCGATCTGAAGCTGCGCCGTGCCATGATGAATTCGAAGATGCTGTCCTGTGACGTCAGCGCCGGATTCGATCCGCTGTACGCCGCAGCGTTTGAAAAGAAAAACGCCGCTCACATGGGTTGCGGCGTGGTATTCAATAAATTTACCGGTTCCCGCGGAAAGAGCGGTTCGAACGACGCAAACGCCGAGTTCATCGCCGACATTCGCGCGGCACTCGACACCGCCGGCGTCACCTACCAGACCGCCGAACTGGGTCGGGTCGATGAAGGCGGCGGCGGAACCATCGCCTACATTATGGCAAACTACGGCATGCAGGTCATTGACTGCGGCGTGCCCGTACTCAGCATGCACGCACCGTGGGAGATCATCAACAAAGCCGATCTCTACGAAGCAATGCGGTGCTACGAAGCATTCTTGGATATGTAATGATGTGATATAAGACTTCGAAGAACGGAGTGATCCGTAGTATCATGATAAATGAGATAAGACTTGAAAAGGACCTGTGATTTTTCACAGGTCCTTTTTGGTGCCTCGGCGATAATTCGTTGGGATTTCAGCCTTTCTGTTGTTTTTTAGGCTTCCTGGGGTAGATTTTTTCGGACTTTTCAGCAATAATACGTCAAGTTTTCCTGAGGTTTGTGGCGGGGATCACACCCCGATTTTTATATATCGCTCACAGTTTTTTGGACTGTGGGTGATGTTTTTTGTGCAGATTGACGGAGTATTTCAAACTAGTTGGAAAAAGCACCCAGAAATCACACAAAAAACCGCTGGAAAGCAGTCGATTCTTCTAGTTGCACGATGGGAAATAATCGGTTAGAATGAGGGCGTGATGAGGGGACGCCCGAAGTCACAAGTGTGCAAGGTGGGCTTTGAATTGTTTAGGGCCCGGATAGGAAAAGAGGTGTTGAATGGATATGCTTAGAGAATTTTTAGCATGCAGAAACAACGAAGAGAGATTTGAAATGTTTAACAAGACATTCGCTTTCCAGTGGTCCGAGTCGGAGATGCAGGCACTGTACCGCATCCTCAACCTCGGTGAGGTCGACGAGACCATGACCGCCAGAGAGAAGTATCAGACTGTATACGACGCTCTGAAGGAAAAGAAAGTAGCATAAATGATTTGCCTAAGTTCGTTCGCGACGCGAGCGAACACCTGAACATCGCTTATGGATCTTCGTTGATCCTTTCGATAAAAGCCGCCGTGTGAGGTTCTCACACGGCGGCTTTTTGTTGTATACGCCTGCTCGACGCTATGACGGCGAACATAGGGGCGAAAATCGCATGCTTTGTTCGCATTTTCATGCAGCTAGAGCCTGTTTCAGAGCTGAGGGATGCGAACAAAAGATGAGAATCACATGCAATGTTCGCATTTTCATACAGCCGGAGCCTGTTTCGGAGCCGAGGATGCGAACAAAAGATGAAAAACACAAGTTATGTTTGCATCTTCGTGCCGCTAGAGCCTGTTTCAGAGCCGGGGGTGGCGAACAAAAGAACGAAGCTTACTCTTCCAACGAAGCCGAGAGTTCTTCCCAGGTTTCGTAGAGGGTCGCCAGTTCGTCTTCGGTAGCCTGCTTTTCTTTTTGAAGTTCCATCAGGCGTGCGACGTTGGTGAAGACTTCCTCCTGGGTCAGCAGTTCGTCGATCTCGCGGTTCTTACCCTCCAGTTCTTCGATTCGTGCTTCGCAGCGGGCTAGGTCGTTCTTCTGCTTGCGCAGGGCTGCCTGGCGGCGCTTCTCGGCCTCGTAGGAGAGTTTTCCTTCACTGTCTGAGGAAGAAGTCGACGAAGCGGATGACGCCGCATTTGCGGCATTTGACGCGGCCAGGGCGGCCTGCGCCTTCTTCTCCAGGTAGTAGTCGTAATTGCCCAAGTAGTTTTTCACGGTATGACCGGTCAGATCCAGGATGCGGGTCGCGGTCTTGTTGATGAAATATCGGTCGTGGGACACGTAGAATACGGTGCCGGTGTAGCTAAGGAGCGCATCCTCGAGGATCTCCTTCGACAGAATGTCGAGGTGGTTCGTCGGCTCATCGAGGATCAGGAAGTTCGCGTTCGTGAGCATGAGCTTCGCCAGCGAAACACGGCCGCGCTCACCGCCGGACAGATCGCCGATGCGCTTGAAAACATCGTCCCCCGTGAACAGGAAGGCAGCGAGCACATTGCGGATCTGCGTATTCGTCATAGACGGGTAGGCGTCAGACAGTTCGTCGAACAGAGTCTTCTCGTTATGCAGGACGTGGTGCTCCTGGTCGTAGTACGCGACCTCGACCTTTGCGCCCAGCACGATCTTACCGCAATCCGGCGTTTCCAGACCGTTCAGGATCCGCAGAATCGTCGTCTTACCGGTTCCATTGTCCCCGATCAGCGCCACGCGCTCGCCGCGCTTGATGTCGATGTCCAGATCGGAGAAGAGCGAAAGACTGCCGTAGGATTTCGACAGCCCGCGCACCGTGAGCACGTCGTTTCCGCTGACGACAGCGGGATTTAAGCGGATGGTCATGGTATCGTCGTCGGTGATGGGCTTATCCAGCACCTCGATCTTATTCAGCATCTTCTCGCGGCTCTCTGCGCGTTTGATGGACTTTTCGCGGTTGAACGAACGCAGCTTCTCGATGACCTGCTCCTGATGGCGGATCTGCGCCTGCTGGTTCTCATATTGATGCATCTGCACCTCGAGCATCTGCTTCTTTCGCGCGACGAACTCGGTGTAGTTGCAGTTGTAAACATTACAATGTGTATGGTCAATGTCAATGATCTTCGTCACGACGCGGTCCAGAAAATACCGGTCGTGGGAGACGATGAGGACGCTGCCTTCGTAGCTGCGCAGGTAGTCCTCCAGCCAGAGGATGGAATTTAAGTCCAGATGGTTCGTCGGCTCGTCGAGCAACAGAAGATCCGGCTTTATGAGCAGCAACCGTCCGAGCGCCACGCGCATGCGCTGGCCTCCGGACAGAGTTTGCGTCTGCCGGTTAAAGTCCTCCTCGGCAAATCCGAGGCCCTTCAATATGCCGGTGACCTCACTCTGGTAAGCGTAGCCGCCGCCGCTTTCGAACGCGTGGTCCACACGGGTGTAAGCCGCCATGACGGCCTCCAGCTCGTCGCCGGAAACCTCCTTCATTTTATGTTCCAGTTCGCGCAGCTTCTGCTCCAGTTCCAGCAGTTCGCCACGCGCGCTCAGCATGGTCTCGAGGATTGTCAGCTCGCCGGTCATTTCCTGATGCTGCGCGAGGTAGCCGAGGCTTAGATCCTTCTGCAGGGTGACCTGCCCCTCTTCGGGCGTCATTTCCCCGCAAATGATCTTCAAAAGGGTAGACTTGCCCGCGCCGTTGACCCCGACGATCGCGGCTTTCTCGTGCGCTTCTATGTGAAAGGAAACATCGCTAAGGACGACCTTTTCGGTGAATTCTTTGCGGATGTGACCGACTGCCAGTATCATGATAAACTCCTGATTTTCCTTGTGTTTGTGGCGCATCCGCCCAATGACGGCCGCCGTGTACTATCTTAATGGAAAAACGCGGAAAATGCAAGCAGACAAAAATCATTCCTTGTATTTTTGACGCAAAAAGAGTATAATGAACTCGATGAGGCCGGTGCATTTGCATGGCCGTAAAGAGGACGAACTTAGGAGGTTTTTCAAATGGATATTAAAGCAAAAGTTGAAGAGATCGTAGCAAAGGTAAAGGATGATCCGAAGATGCAGGAGCGCTTCAAATCCGAACCGACAAAAGTTGTAGAAGAGGTTGCGGGCGTAGACCTTCCCGAGGATCAGATCGACAGCGTTATCTCCGCGGTAAAGGCGAAGATCAATGTTGATGGCATCACGTCCAAACTCGGCGGACTCTTCGGAAAGAAGTCGGACTGATCAAATGATCAAGAATGTCATTTTCGACATCGGAAATGTGCTCGTGCACTTCCGCTTCCGCGAATATATGCAGGAATTGAACATGACAGATGAACAGATCGAGGCCTTAGCGGCGCATATGATCTTCAACCCCATATGGAGTGACTTGGATCGCGGCGCAAGGTCTTTTTCTGATGTTTTGGATGAGGTGAAGGCTCTGCACCCCGAAGAAGCAGACCTCTACGACCGCTTCTGGGCAGATCCCTCGCGCCTGTGCCTAAGCTACCCCGACACACGTGACTGGCTGTTGGGGCTTAAGAAGCGCGGCTACCGCATCTACCTGTTGTCAAACTATCCCGAAGACATGTTCCTGTGCCACTGGAGGAACTCATTTTCCTTCACGGACCTGCCGGACGGCAAGGTGATCTCCTACGAAGTAAAGCTCACGAAGCCGGAGCCGGAGATCTATCAGACACTGTTCGAGCGCTATCACCTGGAGCCGGCCGAATGTGTTTATCTGGACGACCGCTTGGAAAATGTCGAGGCCGGCCGCGCATTCGGCATGCAGTGCATCTGGGTAAATGGCGGCCAGGTGCAGGCCATGGAAGATTTGGAGCAGGTGCTGAGAGAAGATAAACACGCATAGAACCTGCCTTTTCGTGCTTCCTTTAAATACACACACTTTTCCCACCCTGGCTAAGTATCATTTCCCCCTTCCTCCTTAACGAAAATTTAAGAAAAAATACTGTATTTTGCACTTGTTTGCCTACCTTTTTACATGTTATACTTTACGTGTAAGGTTTTCCGATCGGTTGGACGATCGGGGGGTTATAAAGCAGCGTATCATTGACCGAGTCGGCCGTATGGACCGTGAGGGACGGCCGGGAATAGGAGGGCATATGGACAGCGGCACATATATGATCTATTGTTTGATCTGGGGCGCGATCTGGGGGGCGATCTCATCCGTTGTCGGAAAGAATAAGGGATATAATCCGGGGACTTCGTTTTTGTGGGGCTTCCTGCTGGGGTTGATCGGATTTATCGTGGTGATCGCGCGTAAGGACCTGACGAAGGATCCGGGCTACGGTGCGCAGGGATATTACCCGCCGGGGTATTATCCGCAGGGTGCGCCGATGAATGCGCAGCAGGGCAGACTTTGGTTCTGCACGAAGTGCGGCATGCAAAACGGAAACACGAATACGTGCGTTCGCTGCGGCGAGCAGTATTGGTTCTGCTCGATGTGTGGAACGCCGAATAGTTATGCAACCCATGTTTGCGGTAAATGCGGATATTCCGGATCTGCCGGAGGGTATGTGAATACGGCGCAGCCGCAAGACCAGGCGCAATACCAGCAGCAGATGCCGGTGCAGACTCCGAACGATTATGCGAGCTTTACGGCCAATAACGGCCCGGATGAGTTGATGCGGTATAAGGAATTGTTGGACCGTGGTGTGATCACGCAAGAGGAATTTGATGCGAAGAAGAAGCAGATCCTCGGACTGTGAGACCCGCGGGATAGATGAGGGCAGAGAAGTATGGGTAGAATAGATATCACTGGGTTGATTTTTCTCTATTTGTTTGTAATTGCTGTAGTGGGATGCATCTGGGGAGCAGTCACCTACGCGGTCGCTAAAAGCCGCGGTTACACCGGAGCGCTGAATTTCTGGCTGGGCTTTTTGCTGGGGCTGATCGGCTTAGTTATCGTGCTGCTCCGTCCGGATAAAAGGGCTGAGCTGGGGTACTATCCGCCGGCAGGTCAGTTGAATGGATATCAGGGCAGAGCATGGTTTTGCACGCGGTGTGGTGTGCAGAACGCAGGGACGAATACCTGCGTGGCTTGCGGTGAGCAGTTTTGGTTCTGTTCGATGTGCGGAACACCGAACAGTTATCAGACGACGGCTTGCGGCAGATGCGGATATGTAGCAGCGACTACGCAATATGTGAATGCGGGCGGGCCGCAGGTTCAGATCCCGGTTCAGCAGCAGTACCAGCAGGCTCCGGTTCAGCAGCAGGCATTGGACGAATATGCGAATTATACGTCTTATAGTAGTCCGGATGAACTGATGAAATATAAGGAATTACTGGACCGCGGAGTTATTTCGCAGGAAGAATACGAGATGAAGAAAAAACAGATCCTCGGGCTGTGAGGATCGCATTTTCCGAAATAAAACGAAAACGGCGGCAGGCCTTTCGGACCTGCCGCCGTATTTTTATATCTTGATTATGAATGATACTGCGATGCAACGAGTTTGTCGCCGCCGTACATCTTACGAAGCTTCGGCTTCTCGATCTTTCCGGTAGGGTTACGCGGGATGTCGGCGAAGATGATCTTGCGGGGACGCTTGTAGCGGGGCAATGCTTTGCAGAAGGTGTTGATATCATCTTCCGTAGCAGTTTCGCCGGGCTTCAGCTCGATGATGGCTGCGGTGATCTCACCCAGACGTTTGTCGGGGATACCGATGACAGCCACGTCCTTGATCTGGTTGTTGGAACGCAGGAAGTCTTCGATCTGAACGGGGTAGATGTTCTCACCGCCGGAAATAACGACGTCCTTCTTACGGTCAACAAGGTAAATGAAACCGTCCTCGTCCTCCTGCGCCATGTCGCCGGTGTAGAGCCAGCCGTCGTGGAGAACCTCCGCGGTTGCCTTCGGGTCGCGATAGTAGCAGGTCATGACGCCCGGACCCTTTACAGCCAGTTCGCCGACCTCGCCGGGCTTCACGGTCTCGCCGTTCTCGTCGATGATCTTGACTTCCCAGCCGTAGCCGGCCTTACCGATGGCACCGACCTTGTGCTCATTTTCCACGCCCAAATGTACACAGCCGGGTCCGATGGACTCGGACAGGCCGTAGTTCGTGTCGTACTGATGATTCGGAAAATGCTGCTTCCAGCGGGCGATCAGGCTCGGCGGCACGGGCTGTGCGCCGATGTGCATGAGACGCCACTGAGAGAGTTCGTAATCCGCGAGGTTCACCTCGCCAGAGTCGATGGCATCCAGGATGTCCTGAGCCCACGGAACCAGCAGCCAAACGATGGTGCAGTGCTCCTTCGAAACCGCGTCGAGGATGACTTCCGGGCGGGTACCTTTCAGGAGAACGGACTTCGCGCCCTCGAGGAACGAACCGAACCAGTGCATCTTCGCACCGGTGTGATAGAGCGGCGGGATGCAGAGGAAGACGTCGTCGTGCGTCTGGTGATGGTGGTTCTGCTCCACCTTACAGGAGTGGGTCAGAGACTGATGCTTATGCAGGATCGCCTTCGGGAAACCTGTGGTGCCCGAAGAGAAATAGATGGCAGCGTAGTCGTCGTCGGTCAGGCGGATCGCCGGGCTGGTGCTGGAGCAGTTTGCGGTCTGCTCGATGTAATCCTCCGCGAAGGTGGGGCAGTTCGGTCCCACATAGAACAGCAGGCGGTTCGTGCTGATATCGTCCGCGATCTCTTCCACGCGGCCAATGAATTCCGGCCCGAAGACCAGGACGTCCACTTCGGCGAGCTCAACACAATATTTGATCTCGTCGGACGCGTAACGGAAGTTGAGCGGAACGGCGATGGCGCCGGTCTTCAAAATACCGAAATAGATGGGAAGCCACTCGAGGCAGTTCATCAAGAGGATAGCGACCTTATCGTTCTTCTTGATACCGCGGGAGATGAGCAGGTTTGCGAAACGGTTCGCCTTCTCATTGAAGACGTTCCAGGTAATCTCGCGGCGATAGTAGGAAGTCGGGTTCGGCTCGGTGAGCTCGTACTCCTTCCACGTAACGCGGCGGGTCTCTTTGATCTCGGGATTGATCTCCACGAGGCAGATCTCTTCCCCGTAGAGCTTACAGTTTCTCTCTAAGATTTCTGTGATAGGCATGATAAAACTCCTTGTAGCCGGACTGAATGATCCAATCAAAAGGGCCGGATCTGCTCCGACCCTTTTTAAATATATCACTTTAAACTGATGAAGTAAAGCCTTTTTTACTCGATTTCGTTTGGTTCTGCGTATTCTTCCTCGGATTTATCCTCCGGGGTCGCGATCGCGTGCTGTTTTGCGTAGCAGGCGTCGCAGACGGGGAAGGGGTGGTCCCAACGCAGCGGCTTGCCGCAGAGGCGGCAGACGCGGCGGTACAGGCGGAGATTATCCACGAGGATATCGCAGATGTGGTCTGCCACTTCGGCCTTCGTTTCAATCAGCAGGTCGTACTCGAACGGGATCTCGAAGCGGTTGCAGAACTGGTAGTACAGGTCCAGAATCTTATAGTAGGTCTCGTATTCGTCCAGGTTCTTCGGATTGCGGGACGGGAACCAGAGTGCGTCCTCGCCCTTCGTGAAGAAGATGGTGCAGTAGTTCAGCCATTCTCTCTGGATCTCCGGCGTTTCCGCGAAGGGGATCGTGATGGCATCGTAGTAGTCGTAGTTGTTCAAGTTCGGAACACGGTCGTGGAGAATGCGGTACAGCTGGACCTCACGCGATACATCGCGCCGGCGGTAGACCTCGCTCGTGGGCAGTGACTGCCAGGTGTTGAGGATATCGTCGAGGCGATGATCCAGATTAATGATATTGTCCGGAACGCCGAGCTGGATGACAGGCAGCGGCGGCAGAGGCTGCAGGAGCATGTTCTTCACCTGCTCGCAGTTTTCGACACTGCGCACATAGCCGATGTCATACATGCCGCGGCGGCCGGCACGCCCGGCGATCTGCTTCACCTCCTGCGGCTCTAAGTGTCGGTAGGTCACGCCGTCGAATTTCTCGGTCTCCATGAAGACCACGCGGCGGATGGGCAGGTTCATGCCCATGCCAATGGCATCCGTCGCCACGACCACGTCGGTCTGCCCCTCGAGGAACAGGCGCACCTGCTCCTTACGCGACTGGTACGGCAGCGCGCCGTAGATGACGCTGACCTTGCGGTCCATCGCCTTTAAGTGCGAAGCGAGCGCGAGCACCTTCTTTTTGGAAAACACGATCAGCGCGTCGCCCGGGGTCAGGTCGCGCTCCAGGTCGTAGGGCTCGTCCTCGAACACCAGCTCGGTGTCACGTGTATGTTCATGAATTTCATAGGTATCGTTGCATTCCTCGATCATCTTGCAGATGATGGGCAGAGCCTCCGGCGCCATGCACAGATGGATCTCGGTGCACATCAGCCCCAGGATCGCGCGCGTCCAGGCGTATCCGCGGTCGATATCCGCGATCATCTGGCATTCGTCCACGACGGCGATGTCGTAGACTTCCTCGACGTGCAGTTTCTCCACGGTGCACGACATGATGGTCGCGCCCGGGACAATGTCTTCCTCTTCGCCGGTCGACATGGAGCACATGACGTCCTCCATCAGGAAGCGTTCCTGCACCTCCAGCGCGAGCAGTCTAAGCGGCGAGAGATAGACGCCGTGGTGCGCCTCCTTCAGGCGCTGCAGGGACTGGTACGTCTTACCGGTGTTCGTCGCGCCCACGTGGATGACGAAGTGGCGCAGCAGTGCGCGCGCCTCTGGGTAGGCATCGATCGGATTTATCGGCAGGAGCTCCAGGATATCGTTTCGCGTCTGCTTAACGACATAGCGCTCCCGGTAGATCTGGGAAAACGGAGTCGTCGCCAAAAGCTCCGGGTTCTCCTTCTCCAGAGACAGGATGTCGGCGATGGGCGTGTCGCCCACGCGGACCGACAGGAAGTCTTCGTATTCCTTCGCCGCGTATGCCTCGATCAGCGTGCGGATATCCATCTGCGTCGGACAGGGGCGCTTTCGGGCAATGTAGCGAAACAGCAGCCTGCGCATGCGGTTTTGGTCCGTGGCGTCGTAGGGCGCCTCCAGGTACTGCTCCAGGAAGTCGTTCAGCGCTGGTGCCGTGATCGAAAACGGTTTGTGGCGTTTGCGGATTCGGATCTTTCCGTAGCTGATCTTTTTGTAGATGTTGTGGTAGGCATTGGCCAGAAGACGGATCTCGTCTTGTTCGTTAATGGGTGTACTCATGTATCTGTTTCGGCTCGCGATGGGATTCGACGTTCCGTGCGCATGGCGCCACGGAGGCCAGTTCGCGTAAGCCTTCCTTGTATTATTGATTTTCGTGGGTGTATGTTCAGGCTCCCGAAGCTTCGGCGTCCAGGAGTTTTAGCAGCGTCGGTTCTACGCCGAGAAATGCACAAAGTTCGCGGATCTCCTGCATCTTCTTCGCATCCGGCTGTGCGGGTGCATTGTTCTGCTTCATGGCACGGATCAGGATGTTCTTCGGCGTGTGCTCCGTGTCGATGAATTCCAGAATCTGGGCTTCGTAGCCGAAGGCGGAGAGGACGGACGCGCGGATGGAGTCCGTGAACAGGGCCGCCGTGCGTTCCTTGATCAGTCCGTAGGAAAACGGGATGGCCAGGGCATCACAATGAATCTGTTTATTCAGTTCGTGCTGGCAGCACGGAACGGACAGGATCACGCGGGCATGGTGCGAGATGGCGTACGCGAGCGCGTAGTCCGTCGCGAGGTCGCAGGCGTGCAGGGTCACCATCAGGTCGATGGAGGCTGCCTCCGCGTAGTCGGCGACATCGCCGCAGCGAAATTCCAGTTCGTCGTATCCGAGTTTATCCGCCAGGGCGGAGCAGTCCTCGATCACACTTTGTTTGAGGTCCAACCCGAGGATGTGCACATCCAGGCCGATGTGATATTTCAGATAATCATAGACCGCGAAGGTCAGATAGGAGCGGCCGCAGCCGAAGTCCAGTATGCGGACCTGCCGGTCCGTCGGAAGATAAGGAACCACGTCGCGGATAAATTCCAGGAAACGGTTGATCTGACGAAACTTATCATAGCGCGCGTGCACCACGCGTCCCTGCGGCGTCATGACGCCGAGCTCGACTAAGTAGGGCACGGGCGTGCCTTCCGGCAGTATGTAGGACTTCGTCTTGTTGTGCGACAGATTTTTCAGAGCCTGCGCGGCGTTAGCGGTCGCATTGACCATGCCCGAAGCGTTCGGCTTCAGATGCCGCGTCTTAACGGTCACTGTCCCCTTCTTGCTGATCAGGATCGTGTGGCTGCGGGTGAGCTCCGTGATCTCCGCTTGCATGAAGGTCTCTTCGAGTTCCTTTTCTAAATAAGTAAGTGTCTCTTCATAGGTCATATTTGCATGAAAGACCTGCTTGCCGCAAAAGCGCTCCGCCTGGATCATGGGTGTGCCCTTCAGCAGGATCGGACGCAGTTTCGCCTTCATAACGTCAAGCGGCCTGCGGGAATGACTCAGTATGAGAGAGACGAATGTATTCGGCGTGATCGCCTCTGATAAAAGATCGTGCAGTTTTGTATCCATAATGATCCATAAGGACAGGAGGGAAGAAAACCTGTCGAATTCTCAAACTACGCGCATATAATATTGAATCCCTATGCGCTGCTCCGAAAAATATTATGCCTTTTTTTGGAGGATTTGTCAACATTGCCGACAGGGTACACCAACCCGGGACCTGAGAATCCCCATCTTGACATGTTTCCGGAATAGAGTTATAATACTGTACAGAAAGATGTACAGAAATACGTACAGAATGTTGCACATTGAAAGGAGGCTGAATATGGTAGCAGTTAATTACACAACGATCCGCAATAACCTCAAAAACTACTGCGATAAAGCTACAGAGGAGAATGAAACCGTAATCGTTACGAGAAAAAACGATAAAAATGTAGTCCTTATGAGTTTGACCCGATATAATGAGATGATCAAAGCCGTGAAGAATGCGGAATATCTCCGAATGATCGAAGAGAGCATAGCACAGTTTGAGAAAGGAAAGGCAGTGCAACATGAGCTGATCGAGGTAGGGGATGATGATTAAACTATGGAGTGACAGAGCATGGGCGGATTATCTCTATTGGCAATCGACAGATAAGAAGATACTGAAGAAGATCAATGAACTAATAAAAGATATAGAACGCAATGGCCCTTCTGAAGGAACCGGACATCCTGAACCGTTAAAGTATTATAAGGCCTGGAGTAGACGAATAGACCACGAACATAGGCTGGTATATATCATCGAGGATGATAAATTGTGTATTATCGCCTGCAAAGGCCATTATGAGGAATAAGAAGTGAAGCGTTTATATGCTCCACTTCTTTTTTTAAATTTCCCTCTTGACATCTCGAAAACAGGTTGTATAATTGTATACATTCATACAATGATACAATCCAAGCATCCTTGTATGAGGTTAGAGAGTATTATCGGGAGGCCACGGAATGAGTGATACGAAGACGATCAATTTGAGCCCTAAGACGAACCTGCTGGAGCAGGACCTGTATGATTATGAATTGCATGATGTAGATCAACCGGAGTTGTTCCGCGAGATCTTTTCTTATGGTGAGGTACCGAAGGTTTCCTATAACTACCGCCATGTGCCCATGGCCATGCCGGAGGAGATCTTCATCACTGATACATCGTTCCGCGATGGCCAGCAGTCCCGCGAGCCGTACACGACGAAGCAGATGGTTGACTTATATAAGATGCTGAACCGCCTCGGTGGTCCGAAGGGCATCATCCGCCAGACCGAGTTCTTCGTGTATTCGAAGAAGGATCGCGAGGCGCTGCAGAGATGCATGGATCTGGGCTATGAATTCCCCGAGATCACGACATGGATCCGCGCGACGAAGAGCGATTTCGACCTGGTAAAGGATCTCGGAGTGAAGGAGACCGGTATCCTGGTCAGCTGCTCCGACTATCATATCTTCGAGAAGATGGGACTGACCCGTGCGCAGGCGATGGATAAATACCTCGGCATCGTTTCGGATGCGATCGAGGCAGGCCTCCGTCCGCGCTGCCACTTCGAGGACATTACCCGTGCGGACTTCTATGGTTTCGTAGTTCCGTTCGCGACGGCGCTGATGAAGTTGTCCCGCCAGAGCGGCATTCCGGTGAAGATCCGTGCGTGCGACACCATGGGCTACGGCGTATCCTACCCCGGTGTTTCATTGCCCAGAAGCGTTCCGGGCATCATCTACGGCCTGCAGCACTATGCGGGCGTGCCCAGCGACATGCTGGAGTGGCACGGCCACAACGACTTTTATAAGGGCGTGATCAATGCCTCCACCGCCTGGCTGTACGGCGCGGGCGCGGTAAACTGCTCCATGCTCGGTATCGGCGAGCGTACGGGCAATGTTCCGCTCGAGGCGATGGTATTTGAATATGCTTCCCTGCGCGGAACCCTCGACGGAATGGACCCCACGGTCATCACGGAGATCGCGCGCTACATGGAGCGGGAGACCGGCTACGAGATCCCGCCGATGACGCCGTTTGTCGGAAAGAATTTCAACGTGACCCGTGCAGGCATCCACGCCGATGGTCTGCTGAAGAACCCGGAGATCTACAACATCTTCGATACGGAGAAGATACTGAACCGTCCGCCGCTCGTAGCGGTATCCAACACCTCGGGCCTGGCCGGCATTGCCTGCTGGTACAACCAGTACTACGGCCTCAAGGGCGATCAGATGATCGATAAGAAACTGCCGGGTGTTATGGCGATCAAGAAAGAGATCGACGAGGAGTTTGAGAACGGACGTATCACGGTCATCAGTGAGAACGAGATGATCCGCTTCGCGCAGAAATATCTGGACGATGTTCTGCCGCAGGCGTTTGACATCGACTGAGTTAACGTTCATTTGCGACGGCGAAAGACAGAGAGGTAAACCATTATGATGGATGGAGATTCTTTACGGATCCGCGTGTTCAACACGTTGGAAAACCAAATCATCAACGGTGAATTGGTGCCGGGCGATGCACTCAACGAGATCAAACTTTCGAAAGAACTCGGCGTGTCCCGAACGCCGATCCGCGAGGCGCTTCGACAGCTGGAGCTGGAAGGCCTGGTGGAAAATGTCCCGAATAAAGGCTGCGTGGTCATCGGCATTTCGGAGAAGGATATCGAGGACATCTACGCGATCCGCGTGCGGATGGAGGGCTTAGCAGCGCGCTGGAGTGCGTCGCACATCAGCGAAGAGGATAAAAACCGATTAAACGAGATCCTGGATCTGCAGGAGTTTTATCTGCAGAAAGAGGACTACGACCGTATCTGGAAACTGGATACAGAGTTCCACAGCATCATTTATAAGGCGGCTGACTCGCGTCCGCTGCAGAACATGCTCACGAGTTTTCACAACTACGTGCGCCGTGCCCGCGGTTTTTCCATGAAGGCGGAGGGGCGCTCGGTGAAGACGGTGGCGGAGCATCGGAAGATCGTGGATGCGATCTGCGCAGGCGACGCCGATGCGGCGGAAGCGGCTATGACGAGCCACATCCTGAAGGCACTCGAGAACCTGAAGGAAAACTTGAAGAAGAGCGGAAAGAGCTTTGTGTGAATATGAGATAAAGAAGCTATTAACTCGGATGAAACTGACTCGGTTTTATCCGAGTTATTTATTTACAACGGGGTGAAAGTGCTGAATTATTTGGCAATCTATGGTATGATAGGGGAAGATAATCTTTCGGAGGAAACGCCTCATGATAGCGATATGGTACGTGGCCCTGCTCACACTTTTGTTTTTCGGGGCTAAAATTTGTAAAAAAGGCACGTGGAACACAGAGAACATGTCCTTCGTACAGACGAAGAATTTTCTGGGCTTCTGCGCGGTCATCATCGTGTTTCACCATATTTCACAGGACACTTGCGCGTCTTGGCTGAACCCGAGATACATTCGCCACGGCCTGGACATCTTCGTGACCGCCGGCTACCCGATGGTCGCGATGTTCCTGTTCTGCTCCGGTTTCGGCCTGTATAAGAGCGCGAAATCGAAGCCGGATTTTTTCAAACGCTTCCTGCCGGTGCGCCTGATCCCGATCCTGATCCCGACACTTCTTACGTTGGCGGTCTACATCGGTTTTCGCATCTGGCGCGGCGTTCCGCTGGACTACGATTTCCCGTTTGCGGTCAATGACCACACGACCTGGCATCCGTATGTCTGGTATGTTCCCTGCGTCATTTGGATGTATATCCTGTTTTTCATCGGCTTCGGGAAGTTTAAAAAAGATAAGGCCGGCATCACCGTGGTCGCTACCGGTACCGTTTTCTACATCCTGTTTTGTATAGGGTTTGGGTACGGGACCTGGTGGTTCAACACCGCTCACATGTTTTTGGTCGGCATCCTCACCGCGAAGTACGAGGAGCGCATCCTGGCCAAATCGAAAAAACATTATGTGCGGCGGCTGGTCATCACGCTGATCCTGTTCCCGGTCTTCTGGTATCTGGGAAATTACGCCGGCGCCATGTATCTTTGGGCTACCCACCATTCGTATAACACGCATGGGTACATCTCCGAACTGTTTTGTTGTATATTCCAGATCATCTACACACTCGTTTTCGTGTCCATGTATTACCTGCTCAGCCTGAAGATCAAACTCGGGAACCGCGCGCTTTCCTTCTTTGGAAAATGCACGCTGGAACTCTATCTGGTGCACGGAATCTTCATCCACATGTTCGGTTTCTTCATGATTCGGGAAGGAATCAAGCCGGTGTACTATATCGAGAATGTAACGTTGTTTACACTGGTCGTGTTCGCACTGTCCATCCCGATCGCATGGGCATTGAGCTTACTGGATAAGAAGGTTGGGAAAATGCTGCGTCCGAAGAAGCGCTCAGGTGAGGAAAAATGAAGAAACGAAATATCGTATTTGAGATCGCGTACGAAGGTACGCGCTATAGTGGCTGGCAGCGGCAGGGCAATACCGGTAAGACCGTTTCCGGTCGCATCGAGGAAGCTCTGCGGCAGCTTTACGGTGCGGAAGACCGCACGTCGGAGGCGGCTGACCGGGGGCGCACACCGGTAACGAAGGATCCGAAGCCATATGAGTCCGACGAGTTTGAACTGGCGGGCGCCGGCCGTACGGATGCGGGCGTGCATGCTATGTGTCAGGTGGCCAATGTCCGCCTGCACTGCGAGGATGCTCCGGACCGTATCCGCGAGAAACTGAACGCGGCCCTGCCGATGGACATCCGCATCCTGCGATGCTACGATGCGGACGACCGCTTCCATGCTCGTCTGAAGGCGACCGGAAAGGTCTACGAATATTTGATCGTGACCGGCCCGGTGGAAGACTTATGGCTACGTAACCGCGCCTGGCAGATGAAGGACGAGCCGGACGTTGCGACGATGCGCGCCGCGGCTGCGAAACTCTGCGGAGAGCATGATTTCCTCGGGTTTTCCTCGTTGAAAGCATCGAAGAAATCCACAGTCCGCCGCGTGGACTCGATCGAGATCACGCAGGAACCGCGCCCGGCTGGCGGAAGCGTACTGCGTCTTCGCTTCACCGGAAACGGTTTCCTCTATCACATGGTACGCATTCTGGTCGGCACCCTCGTGGAAGTCGGCCTGCACCAACGCAGCGTGGACGATGCCGCACGCGCCCTCGAGACCCTCGACCGAGCCGACGCCGGCCCCGCCGCACCCGCTATGGGATTATACTTGGTGAAAGTGATATACTAAGTGGAAACGCCTTATAGAATTTCATCCCCATTGATATACTGGCCACCAAACGCACATGAAAGTGCGTTATTGGTGGCCTTTTGAATGCTTGTGGGGATGCTGTTTTATTGTGACGGCCACCAGGGAACGCTGAAAAGGCACTTTTGGTTGCTTTTTGAAGTCCTTCGTGGATGTAGGCCGGGATCCGCGACCACCACGGGAGGCTGAAAAGACACTTTTGGTTGCTTTTAAAATCTTCCGCGGATGTAACCCAGGCTCGGCGGCCACCAGGGAACGCTGAAAAGGCACTTTTGGTTGCTTTTTGAAGTCCTTCGTGGATGTAGGCCGGGATCCGCGGCCACCACGGGAGGCTGAAAAGACACTTTTGGTTGCTTTATGAAGCATTTCGTGACGGTAGCCCAGGCTCGGTGGCCACCAAATGCACATGGAAGAGCGGTGTTGGTGGCCTTTAAATTGTCTTTGGGGTGTAAACCCAATATGGCGGCCACCGAGATATGCAGAATAGACTATCTTGGTTGCTTTTATCGCATCTGCCGAAGGCTGTATAACGCAAAGGGACTGGGAATAGACGAGGAGATCGTCCTTTCGCAGTCCCTGCAGAAAAACATTATTAGGAGAGAATAAAAAATCGCTTGACAAATCATGAAATCTATGTAATACTATGGTTGTTTACCGCACTAAAGCGTTAAAATTTAACGCAGTAAAGCGTGCGGAGCAGTGGTTAGAAGGATCGGCCGGAGGATGAGAGACGGTCGATGGTTAGAAAGGCGGCCGCCCGGCGGCCGAATGGAGGCTTTTATGTTTGTCAAGATTTTGCTCCTAATTGTGTTTTTCGCGAGCATGATCCTCATCGGATTCATTTCCCGCAAACACGCAAAGAATGTTAATGATTTCGTCCTCGGCGGACGCACCGTAGGCCCGTGGCTTTCGGCATTTGCATACGGAACGTCTTATTTCTCCGCCGTTGTGTTCGTCGGTTACGCCGGACAGTTCGGTTGGAAGTACGGTATCGCTTCGACTTGGATCGGTATCGGAAACGCCGTGATCGGCAGTCTGATGGCATGGGCCATTCTGGGACGCCGTACACGTGTCATGACGCAGGCATTGTCCGCAAAGACCATGCCCGATTTCTTCGGAAAGCGTTTCGACAGCAGCGCTCTGAAGATCGCGGCTTCGGCTATCGCGTTCGTATTCCTCATTCCCTACACGGCATCCGTTTACAACGGACTGTCCCGCCTGTTCGAGATGGCGTTTGACATTCCGTATATCGCGTGTGTTGCCGCAATGGCGGTGCTGACCGCGGTGTACGTGCTGCTCGGCGGCTACATGGCAACCGCGCTCAATGACTTCGTTCAGGGCCTCATCATGATCGGCGGTATCATCGCGATCATCGCAGCGGTTCTGAATGGCCAGGGCGGTTTCACGCAGGCACTCATCAAGCTTTCGGAAGTTAAGCCGGCAGCCGGTGAAGAACTTGCAGTTGCTCAGACCGGCGTGTTCGACTCGTTCTTCGGACCGGATCCACTGAACCTGCTCGGCGTTGTTATCCTGACATCCCTCGGTACCTGGGGCCTGCCGCAGATGGTGCAGAAGTTCTACGCCATCAAGAGCGAGAAGGCGATCAAGACCGGTATGATCGTATCCACCTTCTTCGCAGTAGTGATCGCAGGCGGATGCTACTTCCTCGGCGGCTTCGCGCGTCTCTTCGACAGCGCGGCGATCTACGATAAAGAGGGAAAACTTGTATATGATGCCATCGTGCCGTCCATGCTTTCCTCCTTGCCGGATATCCTGATCGGTATCGTGATCGTACTGGTGCTTTCTGCATCCATGTCGACATTGTCCTCGCTGGTACTGACATCCAGCTCCACATTGACCCTCGACTTCATCAACGGCACAGTAGTGAAGAAGATGAGCGAAAAGAAGCAGTTGACCTGCATCCGCGTATTCGTTGTTTTCTTCATCGTAGTCAGCGTTGCGATCGCAGCAAAGCCGCCCGCTTTCATTGCCCAGCTCATGGGTATTTCGTGGGGCGCGCTCGCCGGCGCATTCCTGGCACCGTTCGTTTACGGTCTGTACTGGAAGGGCACGACGAAGCTCTCCGTTTGGGCAGCGTTCGCGTTCGGCGTAGGTATTACCGTGCTCAATTTGTTCTTTAAGTTCATCGCTTCTCCGATCAATGCAGGCGCGATCGCCATGGTCGGCGGACTGATCATCGTTCCGATCGTCAGCTGGCTAACACCAAAGATGCCGGAAGAGCACACGGATAAGATGTTCAAGTGCTACGAAGAAAAGGTCGAGGTAACCAGAAAGACCGCGATCGAAGATAAATAGATTAATATCTTATTGTGATAAAAGCCGCCTCAATTGCAAGATTGAGGCGGCTTTAAAAAAATATTGACAGGGGAAAATAAACATGGTACAATTGGGATACGAAACAAAAATGCGTGCAATATTAAAATCAAATCAGGAGGTAATTAACATGAGAAAGAAAATTCTTTTTCCCATAGTACTTTTGATGGCACTTTTGACTGTACAAGGGATTAGTATCGTAGCTTCACAAATGGCCATACCTAACTACTACTATTATGCCAAGTATGAGACAGCCTTTTATCCGTCCGGTGCGGATCCTATTCAAGTTCGCTTTAAGAACGGAATAGACATTAACAAAAAGACTGCGGGTGCAGAAACATGGACTTCGAGTCCGACTCCGTGGGTGAGTGTAACGGCTACCTTTTATTGGGTAGATTTCAGTAAGGCTGAATTCGGATCAAATTACCAATACGCTTCGGGCAATGGCGCGAGAGAAGTATATGGTGATTCTTTGAACGGAACCAATCGGCTTTACTATAAAGTTGTTTCTTCACACGTAGCTGTCTATGGCGGAGAAACTATTCCATATACGGATTTAACCAAAGATATTTCCCCCGTGCTTCCGTAAACGATTTTTCTGTGTGAGTATAACTGGAAAAGGGAGGCTCGAAAAATGAAAAAGAGACATCTTCTGTTTTCGCTTTTATTATTCGCCTTGTTGATCGTCGCATGCCGCGGAAAAACTTCAGAACAACCGGTCGAGTCCGGCGATGCCCCCGAACTATCGAGTTCGGATATATCTGCCGGTGATGCACCCGAACCATCGAGTTCGGATATAGCCGGTGACGATGATATGCCGCATATCGTATGGGCTAATCATGTGTTTGAACGTGCATTTACCAAGGAAATACAAAATCGCATACAATCGTTTATTATTGAAAAGGGAATCAACTGCGCCATCGATTTTCTACCTGTAGATACTATGGGGAAGGAGTATGACTCGTGGTTGCAAAAACAAAAAAAAGAAACTGTTCCGGATATTATTCCTACCGGGTTTTGGGAACACGGCAATACTGATGCTGTAGAGTATGCGAAAAGAGAGCTGCTTCCCCTGACGGAATACCTTGAAACGGAAGTCGGAAAACAATTACTGAATTCATATGCTGAAGTTGAATGGGAGAGGATCCGAATCGATGGCGATATATATGCCATTCCTCGAAGGGCGGTTGATATCGCCAATAATGCTTCCGTATACTCCCTGAATGTGAACGATCTCTATAAAGATGCGTTTGAGGCTTCTTTTGATGGCTCGTACCAATCATTGCATGACATTTGCAAAGAGATTTCAGGCTCACATTCAATTCTGACAATTCCGAGAACGGGATACATGGATCTTTTTTTTGGCGTTGAGGAAGCCTTTAATGCATCTTATGACATCAATGGACAGAAGTTTATTGATCTGACGCAGAAACCGGATTTCAAAGAACATATGCAACTGATATATTCGGATTATCTGGATGGATTATTGATCGACATTATTTCTTCGGAGGAGGTTTCTGCAGATGCTTTTGCGTACATCGACTACGGGACGGATCGACCGAAGGAAGGATTTACTCAGTATGTGTTATCGAAGGAGTTGTTCCAGTTTACCGTTGGATCTTATGGGATCTCGGCCGCATCGCCAAATAAGGATTTGGCATTTCGGGTGTTGAGCCTTTGTTATTCGGATCCGGAGATTGCTTCTTTGATCAGCTGGAAGGATGCAGATTCTGCTACATGGAAAGAATTGACTTCCCATTTTAACAGCTGTTCTTCCAGCTGCATGACCGGATTTCGGCCGGACATCACCCCGAAGGAATATGATATCATGAGGGATTATTACGACAGGTTGATAGAAATGTATAGATCTGTGCATTTAGCTCCTCGCGGGGTACTTGAAGGGATCAACCCGAATTTTCCGAAACTGTTAGACGATTTCTTTAATACCTCCGGAAAGTACGATGAAGTTTTTCGCAAATATAATGAGCAGTTTGAAGCGTGGATCAGAAATAAAAACTGAAAACCATGTTATTCGGGAGGCGTAGATGAGAAATAGAAGTATTGCCTTGCTCTTGATCTCAACTCTGGTTTTAGGTTCCTGCAAAAATACCGGGGAACAAGCCCCCTCCATACAGTTCACCGATGAAGCGAATAACCGCACTTCGGATTCTGCTGAGCCCTCTTTGACGATGAATATTGACACCTATGATCCGGATACGGATTTTGTATGTTCACTCTTTCTGGGGGATAGTTTTATTACTGAAAAGTATATGTTATACCATGACCATCAAGGAAGCTTACATTTCTTTAATGCAGCAGATGGAAGTGAACGGGTCTATTGTTTTTCCCCGGGGTGTGAACACGAAAGTGCAAAAAGCGATACTAGCGGACAGATCATTGATCCGGGATGTATATCCTATAATATATCAGGGGCTCCGGTGATGATCCGGGGAGACCGATTGTATTTCTACAATAATATGGGGATATATCGATCGGATCTGCAGGGGGAAAACCGAAGGTTAGTCGGAACAGCTCCGCCACAGTTTATGTTTGGAGAAATCTTTTTCTCAAAAGATGCCTTTTTTTCAGCGTATTCGACTCAGTACGATGCTATAGAAGTTCCGCTTGAAAATGGGGAGAGCACGTGGGTCGTAGGTGAGGCAAAGGAAACATTTTCTGCGGGACTGGTTCGAATGGATCTGGCTGACGGGAAATATACGGAAGTGTTTACAAGTGAGAATTACACTTCTCGGATTTTCAAGTATGATATTCGAGGGGATCACCTGTATTTCGCATATGCCCATAATGACCTCCCTTATATGGGACCGGACGGAGAACTGACCGGAACTGTACCGGAGGAGTATGCAGAGTTATCTGCCGAACAGTATCAGGAGGAACAGCAAAGGCATCTCTTGGTCGATATCTATGACTATGAAATATCAACCGGAAAGCTGAACATAATACTAAAGGATGAGCAATACGTGTCAGTGCAGTTCTGTAATGGTTTCTTTGCATTGAGCGCAACCGGAGGGGGTGTTCGACTTTTTAAATACAATGGAGAGGCGCTTAGAGAAATAAAAGCTCCGTTGGTGTCTGCAGGTGTTCGTACGGATGATCATCTGCTCGTATATAACTCAGACACAACAAATGAATATTTGCTGATCGACGAAAACACAGGAGATGTTCTGAAGAGAACCGTTGTTCCGCGAGAGAAGATCATGCCTATGATTATGATTGGAGACAGCTGTTACGGATTTGTTGATTTAGGAGCCTCGTGGGGGATCAGTTATTGCCACATTCCCACAAAAGACTTTTGGGAAGGGGATACCACAAATTGCGTACCATTTCATGCTCCATGATTCCGCTAAGCCCGCCGTATCGGCGGGCTTTTTGCTTGCGCATTCTGCCTCCTTTTGCTATAATTAATGCGATCTCAAATGAGTAATCAGAGGGAGTTTTCGATGTTTTGGCTGGAAAATGAAGTGGCTGAATATATGAAGCGGCAGCAGATGCTTACGCGCTTTCGGCGGGTCTATGTGGGCCTGTCCGGAGGGGCGGATTCGGTCTGCCTGCTTTTGGTGCTTCGGGCGGCTGCGCAGGCGGAGGGTGTTGAACTTTGCGCCATCCATGTGCATCATCATATTCGGGGCGCGGAGTCGGACCGGGACATGGCGTTTTGCGAGGTGCTGTGTCGGAAACTTCAGGTGCCGCTCACAGTCGAACATGTGGACGTTCCTGCCTTGGCGAAGAAAACGAAAGAGAGTGAGGAGCTGGCTGCGCGCCGGGCACGCTACGCGGCATTTGCGCGGATGGTCGCTCAGGATGTTTCCGGGCAGACAAACACGTATGAGGCGGGGGGCACACCCGACGTTGCCGTTGCCGTCGCCCATCATCGGGACGATGAGGACGAGACCATGCTCTTTAACATGATCCGTGGCACCGGGCTTACGGGCTTGTGTGGGATGAAGCCCGTGCGGCAAATGAGGACGGACGCGGGCGATCTGTGGATCCTCCGGCCGCTGCTTTGTGTCGGCCGCGGGCAGATCGAAGCGTACCTGAAGGAATGTGGCCAGGACTATGTCAATGACTCGACAAATGCGATGACGGACTATACGCGAAATAAGATCCGCCATCAGGTGCTGCCGGCGATGACAGCCGCGCGCGGGGAGGAGCAGGAGAGCCTCTCCCAGACCTGGGCTCGAATGCGGGGGCAGTTATCACAAATCGAAGAATATATGCAGGGCGAAGCGGTCCGCTTCACGGACGAACATGCAGTGAATGAGGATGGCGGCGTCAGCGTTTCTGTGGAGGCACTGAAAGCATTGCCCGAGGCACTGCGGACGTACGTGGTGCGGGAGTTCATCGGACGGGCGAAGGGCGACGACCTCACGAATATCGAGGCGGTGCACATCGACGATGTGTGCGGGCTTCTGGAGAAGCAGTCGGGGCGGCGCTTGATGCTGCCGCAGGGCGTATGCGCATGGCGCAGTTTCGACCGGCTGAAGATCGGAACGAAGAAAGCCACGATACAGGCCGAGGCCGGTTTCGAACACGAGACTGCGGACGTTCGGTCGGTTCTCGGGCAGCTTATGGTCCGCGCCTTCGACGGCGGGGTAGACTTCTACCGGGCGAATGAAGAGAAAATCCGCAGTTCGGTCTATACGAAATGGCTGGATTATGATAAAATAGAGGCGTCGTTGTGTTTGCGGACTCCGCAGAGCGGCGATCTGGTGAGGATCGGCGCGGACGGCGGATGCAAGAAGCTGACACGCGTACTGATGGAAGCGAAGATCGATGTGAACGAGCGCAGCCTGTGGCCGGTGGTCGCGGACGGCGAGAAGATCGTCTGGGTGTGCGGTTTCCGAATCGGCGAGGAGTATAAGATCACCGAGGAGACGCGGCACGTGGCAGAAGTAACATTGCCCGAAGAGACGATCGCTTGGATCGAGAAACATAAGAGATAAATCGAGGTGTTCGTATGAAAGAGAATATTTCCGTGATGATCCCTGAAGAAGAAGTTGAGAAGCGCGTGAAAGAGATCGCCGCGCAAATCAATGCGGACTACGCCGGGGAGCCGGTGCACCTGATCTGCATTCTGATGGGCAGCGTGATGTTTATGACGGAGCTGGCGAAGCATCTGACCATGCCGGTGACGTTTGACTTTATGTGCGTGTCGAGCTATGGCGGCGGCACCGTTTCGAGTGGCACCGTGCGCATCGCGAAGGACCTGGCGCACCCGATCGAGGGACGCAATGTCATCGTGGTGGAGGACATCATCGACTCCGGCCGGACGCTTTCTTATCTTTTGAAGTTTTTGAGCGCGCGCAATCCGAAGAGCCTTCGGCTTTGCACGCTTCTCGACAAACCGGACCGACGCGTGGTGCACGATGTGAACGTGGACTACACCGGTTTTGTCATCCCCGACGCCTTCGTCGTGGGCTACGGTCTGGACTACGACCAGAAGTACAGAAATCTTCCCTACGTCGGCGTAGTGGAATTCTCGGAGGATTGATTTGAGACAGAGAAGCAATACAGGTTACAAGATATACCTGTTTATCATTTTTATATTAGTGGGGTTCCTGATCTGGTATTCCTACGCCCAGAACCGCGCGACGGTCTGGAAGTACACGGCCCTGACGGATCAGGTAAAAACAGGGGCACAGGACATTTATGAGGTGTCGGTCCGCCAGAACGCGGAGATCCCGACCGGTCAGGTCTACTTCCGTGTGCAGGGCATAAATGATCAGCTTATGGTCAATGTTTCCGATGTCAATGAGACAGTGACCATGCTGGAGGCGGCCGGTGTTCCTTTTTCCATCCGTGATGTGGAGCGGCCCAGTTACTTCCTGACGACCATACTGCCCGTGCTTTTGATCATCGTGGCGCTCTACCTGCTGCTGGTGTTCTTCAACCACTCCATGGCGGCAGCGGCCGGCGGCGGACGGAACATGTCTGACTTCGGTAAGAGCCGGGCCACCATGATATTGCCCGGAAAGAATTCGACCACATTTGCCGATGTGGCAGGCATGACCGAAGAAAAAGAAGACCTGGAGGAGATCGTAGATTTCCTGAAGGATCCGAAGAAATATATCGAACTCGGAGCGCGCATCCCGAAGGGCGTACTGCTCGTGGGAGCTCCCGGAACCGGTAAGACACTCCTGGCGAAGGCAGTTGCCGGCGAGGCAAATACACCGTTTTTCTCGATCTCCGGTTCGGATTTCGTGGAGATGTTCGTCGGTGTCGGCGCATCCCGTGTGCGTGACCTGTTCGCACAGGCGAAGGTCAATGCACCCTGTATCGTATTCATCGATGAGATCGACGCGGTCGGCCGCAGACGCGGTACCGGTATGGGCGGCGGCCACGATGAGCGCGAGCAGACGCTGAACCAGCTCCTGGTGGAAATGGACGGCTTCGCGGTCAATGAAGGCGTTATCGTCATGGCGGCGACGAACCGCCTGGACATCCTGGATCCGGCGCTCCTGCGTCCGGGCCGTTTCGACCGGAATGTCGCGGTCTCCAAGCCGGATGTGCGCGGACGCGAAGAGATTCTGAAGGTACATTCGAAGAATAAGCCGCTCGCGGACGATGTGGACCTGAACGAACTGGCCCGCTCGACCATCGGTTACACCGGTGCCGATCTGGAGAACCTCATGAACGAGTCGGCGATCGCGGCAGCGAAAGACCAGCGGAAGTTCATTACGAAAAAGGATATCGAGAAATCGTTTATTAAACTGTCGGTCGGAACCGAGAAGAAATCCCGGATCGTGGCCGAGATCGAGAAAAAGGTCACTGCCTACCATGAGGCCGGACATGCGATCCTGCTTCACCTGCTTCCGAATGTAGGACCGGTGCACACGGTATCCATTATCCCGACCGGAACGGGAGCGGCCGGTTACACCATGCCTCTTCCGGAGAAGGAAGACCTGATGTTCCGCACGAAATCGAAGCTTCTGGACGACATCTGCGTAGACATGGGCGGCCGGATCGCCGAGGACATCATCTTCGGCGATATCACGACCGGAGCCACCATGGATATCAAACACGCGACTACGGTCGCCCGTCGTATGGTGACGGAGTTCGGTATGTCCGAGAAGGTCGGCGTTCTGCATTTCAGCGAGGACGACGAGGTCGTTGTCGGACGCGATCTGGGCCATGTCCGTACGTACAGCGAGGATACAGCCCGAAAGATCGACGAGGAAGTTAAGAGAATTGTTGACGAATGCTACGCGAAAGCGTATGATTTGATCAAGAAGAATGAACACGTACTGCACAGTTGTGCAGAGCTTCTTCTGAAGAAAGAAAAGATCATGGCGCCGGAGTTTGAGGCTTTATTCGTATCGGAGATCTAAAAATGGGAGAAATCCATACGAAAATAGTAAAATACAGTACAACTTGCACAAAAAAACATCGAGAAAATCCTGAAAGTTTGTGCAGACTTTTTAAGAAAGCTGTGTTATACTATATAGCGTAAACCCCCCCAATACATTATTTGGTTTTCGCACGCGCAAGCGTTGCGAATACGATCTAATGCGAACCCGGCCCAACCCGCCGGGTTTTTTTGTTACATGTGCGATGCAATCGCACATGTAACTGGAGAAGTTTTGTTGCATGCGCGATGCAATCGCACATGCAACTGGAGAAGTTTGGTTTTTCATCCGAAGCCGTAGGCTACGGACGAAAAATAAACTTCGACTTACTACCGTTTATTACCATCAATCACTTAGAATGAGGTTTTTTCACATGCCTGGATCCCTTTTGCCGCGCAGCCGCGAGAGCATGCACGCGGACGAGACGGCGCAGTTTCGGTCGCCGTACCAGCCCAACGCCGGAGATGACGTGAAGCTCAGACTCCGCATTGGCCGCGAGGACACCCCCAATGTCTGGCTTATCATGGACGGCCGCGGGGACGTGCCCATGAAACGCGTGGGGGAGGACTCGCACTTTGCGTACTACGAGGCGCAGACAGGCAGGCTTTCGGACACGCCGCTTTCCTATCATTTCCGCGCGGACTACGCGGAAGGCACGTTGTTTTTCAACAAACTGGGCGTTTGTGATGTTGTAAATACCGATTACGATTTTCGGATCCTTCCCGGCTTCTATGTGCCTGAATGGGCACAGGGCGCGGTCATTTACCAGATCTTCGTCGATCGCTTCTGCAACGGCGATCCGGCCAATGACGTGCAGACCGGAGAGTATGCTTATATCGGCGGGCAGGTCAGCCATGCGGACACATGGGACGCGCTGCCGGGCCGCTTTGACGTGCGCCGTTTCTACGGCGGCGATCTGCAGGGAGTTCGTAAGAAACTGGATTACCTGCAGGATCTGGGTGTGGAGGTCATCTATCTGAACCCGATCTTTGTTTCGCCGTCGAACCACAAGTACGACGCGCAGGACTATGACCATATCGATCCGCATCTGGCAGTCATCCCCTTCGATGAGGGCGATGTCCTGCCGGAGGGAAGCTTTGATAACCACGAGGCGACGCGGTACATCAACCGCACGACGCGCAAAGAGAACCTGGAGGCCAGCGATGCGTATTTCGCGGACCTGGTGCGGGAGATCCACGCGCGCGGCATGAAGATCATTCTCGACGGCGTGTTTAATCACTGCGGTTCCTTCAACCGTTACATGGATGCGGAGTTCTTATACAGCGACCGTCCGGAGTATGAGCCGGGCGCGTTCATCACGGGCAGCAGCCCTTACCATTCGTATTTTTCATTTGACGAGGACTCGCTCTGGCCGTGCAATCGTGCATACAACGGCTGGTGGGGCCACCGGACGCTGCCGAAGCTCAACTACGAGGCTTCGCCCGAACTGGAGGCGGAGATGCTCCGCATTGGCCGCAAATGGGTGTCCGAGCCCTACTGCGCAGACGGCTGGCGGCTGGACGTCGCGGCGGACCTGGGCCACTCTGACGAATACAACCATGTGTTTTGGCGGAAGTTCCGCGAGAACGTACGCAAGGCAGCGCCACAGACTCTGATCCTGGCAGAGCATTACGGTGACCCCGCTTCCCATCTTGCGGGCGGCGAATGGGACACCGTGATGAATTACGATGCGTTTATGGACCCGGTCACTTACTTCCTGACCGGACTGGATAAACATTCGGACAGCTATGACGGCGGTCGGCTGGGGAACGGAGACTGGTTCTTCCGCAATATCACCCACCACATGAGTCGCATGTCCGGACCGTCGCTCCTGGCGGCGATGAATGAACTGTCTAACCACGACCATTCGCGTTTCATGACGCGGACCAACCACACGGTCGGCCGGCTTTCCTCGCGTGGAAGTGAGGCGGCGGAGCGCGGTATCAATAAGGCGGTCTTCCGCCTGGGCGTGGTGATGCAGATGACGTGGCCGGGCGCCCCGACCGTCTACTACGGCGATGAAGCCGGTCTGGTAGGCTGGACGGATCCCGACAACCGGCGGACCTATCCCTGGGGCCGCGAAGACCTCGAGATGATCGAGTTTCATCATTATATCATTGGCATCCACAAGCGGACGCAGTGCCTGCGGACCGGCTCGCTCGTCCTTCTGACGGCGCAGCCCGGCATGATCTCCTATGGGCGTTTCGATGGAAGCAGCTACGCGGTCGTTGTGGTCAATGTCAGTGAAACCCATCAGAAACTGTATGTACCCGTATGGCGCGTGGGCGCACCGGAAAACGATCCGGAGGCCATTTGCCGCGTCATGCAGACCGGAATCTCCGGTTATAATGTCGGTCGCGTGCCTTATGAAACACGCGACGGATACATTGTGGCGGACATGACGCCGACATCGTGCGCGGTATTTACCGGCACGTTCGAAAAATGAACGCCTGAATTTGTTGAGAGGTTTACAAAGAGGTAACTATGAAAGCTATGAAAGCTATGAAAGCACAGAAGATCACGCTGATCATCTTAGGCGCGATCACGCTCATCCTTTTGATGATTGTGCTCTCGGTCGTGGGTAGCCTGTCCTCTATAGCGGAACAGCGCGATACAAATAACGCGAAGATAACCGCAATCGAACAGGAAAAGGCGATCGTCCAGTCTGTTTGGGATTCTCTTCAGGATGAATACAACGAAAAACAGAAGGAATCCAGATCCTTTGCCGAGATGGAGCGCGCGGATGGCCGCGTGCAGGAGAGCGCGGACCGGCTGGAGGAGCAGATCGCCCGGATGAAAGAGCAGATCGCCGAGCAATCGGCGGCGATCGCCCATGATGAAGCGATCCTTAAGTATCTGCAGCGATTGGCCGAGGAATCTTCATTGTCCATGGAAGAGGTCGAAACTCTGCCCCAAATCGATATAGAGGAGGGAAGAGAATGACCGAAAGAGAGAGAGCTTTACGCATCAAGCATTTAAAAGAACAACGCAGACGTACATGGCGGCGCATGGCTATCGGACTCAGACTACTGGCCGGCGCGATCGTCATCCTGCTCGTTGTGTGGCTGTTGGTCGGCGTGACGAAGCGCGTACGCATGAGTGAGTTGGCGAAGCAGAACGCGCAACTGACGAGGCTGGAAGAAGACCTGGCGACGTTGGAACGGCAGAATAAGACGGTGGAGGAACTGATCCGGACGTGTGAAGAGGCCCTCAGCGCGTATAAGGACACGCCGAAGACCGAACAGCAGAAGCGTTTGGAACAGTACGAAGATGAGATCGTAAACCTGAACCACGAGATCGAGGACGCCTCCCTGGAAGCGGAAGAATTAAAAGCGAAGATCACAGAGTATAAGAAGCTTCTGTCGATCAACCCTCGCGAAGAAGTCACGCTTCCCGAGCAGGTGACGGAGGAGGTAATTCCTACCGAGGAGATCCCCGGAGGCGAGATCACACAGCCGACAGAGCAGGTTCCGGTCGAGCCGCCTACGCAGATCATCGACGATGATGAATTCGAACATGAATGATCGCTTTTGACGTGTTGACGGTTTTTTGTAAGAAAGATGCGGTGGACATTTTCCACCGATTTCGCTATACTGATGATATGGCGCTCGGGCCGTATGGATGCCCGGACGCATAGAAAGAGGTAAAACATGGAATTTTTGATCGAAGGTATAACTACACTGGGTCAGGAACCGCAGCGGATCGTAATGTTTGTGGTCGGCGCACTGCTGATCTGGTTAGGTATCAAAAAAGGCTACGAACCGGCGCTCCTCATTCCCATGGGTTTTGGCGCGATCCTCGTGAACTTCCCGTTCTCTGCAGTTTTGGATACGACCATTAAGAGCTCTTCGGGAAATGAGATCAATGCATATGGTATCATCACCTGGCTGTTTAATGTCGGCATCGAGGCTTCTGAGATGATGCCCATTCTGCTGTTTATCGGTATCGGTGCTATGATCGATTTCGGCCCGTTACTTTCGAACCCGAAGATGTTCCTCTTCGGAGCGGCGGCGCAGTTCGGTATCTTCTTCGCGATCTCGATGGCAGCACTGCTTGGATTTGATCTGCAGGATGCAGCATCCATCGGTATTATCGGCGCGGCAGACGGTCCGACCTCAATCTTGGTATCCCAGGTGTTGGATTCTAATTATGTGGGCGCGATCGCGGTCTGTGCATATTCTTACATGGCGCTCGTTCCGATCATTCAGCCGGCGGTCATCAAACTGACCACGACGAAGAAGGAGCGCAAGATTCGCATGGCTTATTCCGCGGCAAATGTATCCAAGCGCACGCGTATTCTGTTCCCGATCGTCGTTACCTTCGTAGTCGGTCTGATCGCCCCTTCAGCGCTCGGTCTGGTGGGCTTCCTGATGTTCGGTAATCTGATCCGCGAGTGCGGTGTTCTCGGAACCATGAATGAGACAGCTCAGAATACACTTACCAACCTGATCACGCTCCTCCTCGGCATCACGATCGCCTTCAGCATGCAGGCGGAATCGTTCGTAAGGTGGCAGACCCTGATGATCATGGCGATCGGCCTGACCGCGTTTATCTTCGACACGATCGGTGGCGTTATGTTCGCGAAACTGCTGAATGTATTCTCGAAGAATAAGATCAACCCGATGGTCGGCGCAGCCGGTATCTCGGCCTTCCCGATGGCTTCTCGTGTCGTTCAGAAGATAGCCCAGGAAGAGGAGCCCGGAAACATCGTGATCATGCATGCAGCCGGAGCGAATGTGGCAGGACAGGTAGCCAGTGCGGTAGCCGGCGGTATCGTCATCAAGCTCGTGCTTGGTATGCTGTAGGAGGTGCGCTATGAACGTATTAACATCCCTTGTATTATTATCGCAGGACGTAACGAATGTTGCGGCTACAACCGAAAAGCCTACGCACGTTCAGATGGAGCAGGGCGAAGTCATCACAAAGTCATTTGAACTGATGGGTAAGGGACTGATCGGTATCTTTGTAACGATCATTATCATAATGATCTGTGTATTAATTCTGACATATCTGGCTAAAAGAAAAACCACAGAAAAAACTGAAAAATAAAGTGCACGTACGCAGATCCGGGTCGCGAAAGGCGGCAGGATCTGCGACGTTTTGTTTACGGCTGAAACCCGAAGAGGAAAAATGCCGAAAGTGTTAACATATGACTATTTTCGAAATCGATTAAGTTGCGAGAAAAACTGCAAAAATTGTAAAAGATTGTAAAAATTATACAGGCCTTCGAGCAGTTTGACTAAAAAAACAACTGAAATCAAAGGTATGGGGCATAGGTTCGTTATACAGGAAGTGCCCCAAATATGAATGAAATGTGAAAAAACCATGAACGGAGCAAAGTTTGGGCGAAAAATCGCAAACTTTGAGAAGCACAAGTTCGGGTTATGGTGTAAAATGACAATGTAGCGTGAGGGAATGAGTTCTCTTTTTGTGCGATTATAACAAAACGGTATGATCGATACGGGTTGGGGTGCATAGCACCCGGTCACTGATCCCTAGAGAAAAAGAGAAAATTACCACTCACAGCATTTCCGAAGTAAGATACTTCGGATAATTCTTAACTATTTAAGGAGGAAAAAAATGGTTAAAAAGAATTTAACTAAGGTTGCAGCTCTTGGTATGATTTCTGCTATGGCAGTTACCTCCATGTTTGGTTGCTCCAAGGACGACAAGGATCCTACAAAGGCAACTAACGCAGGCGACGACAACAAGCCCGTTTCCGGTGAGAAGACAGAAATCAACGTTTATGCTTTCACAAAAGAGGTTCCGAACATGTTCAACAAATATGTTTCGACTCACCCCGATTTCGCTGCAAAGTATAAGCTGAAGTTTACTCAGGTAACCACAGATAACGGTGCTTACCAGAGCGCTCTGGATGCTGCACTTCAGGATGACGGTGCTCCTAACCTTTACATGGCTGAGGCAGCTTTCGTTAAGAAGTACACCACAGGTTCTGCTTCTAAGTATGCTTGCACATACGAAGAACTCGGTATCGACGTAGAGCAGAAGATCAAGGATGCTGGTATCGCTCAGTACTCCGCTGATATCACCAGAAGAGACGGCAAGGTTGTTGCTCTTGGTTATCAGGCAAACGGCGGTGCTTTCATTTACAACCGTGACGTAGCTAAGGACGTATTCGGCGATGATAAGCCCGAGACCGTTCAGGCTGCTATGGGTACATCATGGGATAGCTTCTTTGAAGTAGCTGAGAAGTGTAAGGCTAAGGGCTACGCTATCGTATCCGGTGATGGTGATATCTGGCACGCAATCGAGAACAGCTCCGATAAGGGCTGGGTTGTAGATGGCAAGCTGTACATCGATCCTAAGAGAGAGAAGTTCTTCGATTACTCCATGAAGTTGAAGGAGAACGGCTACCACAACGATACTCAGGACTGGCAGGAAGGCTGGTTCGCAGATATGGCTGAGATCGGTCCCAAGAAGGTTCTTGGTTTCTATGGTCCCGCTTGGTTGATCAACTACACCATGCATGATCACTGTGGTGATACCGCAGGTCACTGGGGCGTATGTAAGCCGAACATCGGTTTCTTCTGGGGCGGCACATGGCTTGTTGCTAACAAGAACGTTCTCGGCGACGAGAAGCTTAAGGCTGGTGTTAAGGAGCTCATCGAGTATGTAACTCTTGATACCACAGATAAGGGCCTCCAGTTCGAGTGGGCTAACGCTACATTCGATTATCCGGAAGATTCTTCCACAAAGGACGTTGTAGCATCTAGCGTTGTTATGGGTCGTTCCGATGGTAAGATGGACTTCTTAGGTGGCCAGGATGCATTCCCTGTATTCATCGAGGGTTGTGCATACGCTAAGGGCGACAACCTCACCGAGTATGATGAGAAGATCAACAACTTCTACAGAGACGCTGTTCGTTCTTACACCAGCGGTGAGAGCAGCAAGGAAGAAGCTATCAAGTGGTTCAAGCAGCAGGTTAAGGATACTTTTGAGACCATTACTGTTGAATGATTATCTGCTAACTGAATAAAAGTTGCAGTCAGCCAGTGAGGGTAAGCAGTTTCGGCTGCTTACCCTTACTTTTATGAAGAAAGGAGGGGCTACTCCTTGAAGTCTCTTGAAAACGAACAAGAAGCCGTGAACGAAATCAGTACTGTTATAACGGATCCGCAGCCTGTCAAACGCAGAAGACTCAATCATAATGCGTTCGGTTATATTTTCAGTATACCTTTTGTTGTTATCTATCTTGTTTTTCACTTATACCCGACAGTTTATACGATCTTTCTCAGTTTCACTAATGCCTTGGGCTTGGATCAGGAAAAGGTCAGCATTTTGACCGGCGATATTTTTGCGAACTACAAAAAGATCCTGGGTAACCTGACTTTCCGCGAAGGCTTCGTTAATACGTTCCTGATCTGGATCATGAACTTCATTCCGCAGATGCTTCTCGCACTTCTTCTTACGGCATGGTTTACACGCCATCGTAATAAGATCCGCGGACAGGGCTTCTTTAAGGTTGTCTTCTACATGCCCAATATTATCACGGCGGCATCGGTTGCACTCCTTTTTGCTACTCTGCTCGGATATCCTACAGGTCCGGTCAATGACCTTATGGTTAAGAGCGGAATTTTTAACGAATCATACAACTTCATGAATAATAAGACGATCGCACGTATCGTCGTTGCATTTATTCAGTTCTGGATGTGGTATGGTTATACGATGATTATCCTGATCTCCGGTGTTTTGGGTATTAACCCTGAGATCTTTGAGTCGGCAGACGTTGACGGCGCGAGTGAATTTAAGACATTTATTCACATCACGCTCCCGAACCTGAAGCCGATCATGCTCTACACACTGGTTACGTCCCTGATCGGTGGTATCACCATGTACGACATCCCGAAATCTATCACCGACGGTATGGGTGCACCTCGTAACGCAACTCTTACGAATACGATGTTTATCTATAACCAGGTATTCGGCGGTTCCTACAGTTACAAGAACGCATCTGCCGCAAGTATGTTGATATTCCTCGTGATCCTTGTACTGTCCGCATTTGTATTCCTTATGTTGACCGATAAGGATGAGGCACGTGAGAAGAAAGAAAATAAGAGACGTATGAAAGAATTCAGACGTGCTCAGAAACTCAATCAGCAGGGAGGTGCATTCTGATGACATTGATTATGGATAATAACAACGCTACGCCGGAAGTTGCACCTATGATGGAAGAGAGCAGACCGAAGAAAAAGAAAAAGGCCATCGTCTTTAAGATCATTGCGTATGCAGTATGTATTTTCCTTACGATCTTGAGCATTTTCCCTTTCTGGATAATGTTCATTAATGCAACGAGAAATTCTCCGGAGATCACAAGCCACGGTGTTGCGTTGCTTCCTTCGAACCACTTGACGGAAAATATCGATTACATCACTAAAGATGGTGATTTCAATGCAATGCGAGGCTTCATCAACTCCCTCATCATTGCTGTCGGATCGACGCTTTGTACGATCTACTTCTCGACAATGACCGCATATGCTTTGGTTGCATATGAGTGGAAGTTAAAGAACGCATTCTTTACGTTCATCATGGCTATCCTAATGATCCCTGCGCAGCTGACAGGTATCGGTTTCTACAAGTTCATGTATAAGATCAATCTCGTCGGAAGTTTCGTTCCGTTGATCCTTCCCAGTATCGCTGCCGCCGGAACAGTATTCTTTATGCGGCAATACATGAAACCGTCTCTTCCTATGGAGATCCTGCAGTCCGCTCGTATCGACGGCGCCGGAGAGATCCGTATTTTCCATACCATCGTGCTTCCTCTTATGAAGCCGGCTATGGCTACGCAGGCCATCTTCGCATTTGTAACCAGCTGGAACCAGCTGTTCATGCCTCAGATGCTGCTCCTTCGTGATAAGACGAAGTACACCATGCCTATGATGGTCAGCCTCCTCCGAGGAGACATTTACAAAACTGAGTACGGTGCGATCTATGTCGGTCTCGCCATGACGGTTTTGCCGTTGTTCGTAGTTTATTTCCTCCTGTCTAAGTACATCATTGCCGGTGTTGCTTTAGGCGGTGTTAAGGGTTAATTATGGCTCAGTACAAAGAAGGTACGCCTTTTGGCATTATCATGCGGGCCCTGGGTGATCTGATCACCCTGAACATTATGTGGCTCGTGTGTTCGGCTCCGGTGGTAACACTCGGAGCATCTACGACCGCTATGGTATCTACGATGTTTAAACGTCGCAGGTACCATGGCGTTCCTGTCATTAAGACATTTATTAAAGAATTCGGAAAGAACTTTCGAAAAGCTACGATCATCAATCTGGTGTTTTTGGCGCTGGTCGCCATCGCAGTCGGAGATTACATCTTTGTATTCTCGCAGGCAACCGGGGCGGTCTACTACCTGTATTTAGGTGTCGCATCCGTCGCCGCGATCTCGGCGCTCCTGATATTGACCTTTGCGTATGCCCAGCTTTCCGTATTTGAAAACAAAGTTAAAAACTACATCAAGAATTCATTTATTCTGGCGGTGATCGCACCGGGGCGTCTGCTTCAGTGTTGGATCTATTTCCTGATCCCGTGGGGCATTTTGTTCTTAGTATGGCATCCGTTTGACTTTCTGGTATATTTCGGAGCATTTTATCTGATCTGGGGTATTTCCGGACCGGCCTATCTTTCGGTCATGGTACTCGAGAAAGTATTCGCCCGCTTCGGATATGAGAAGGAGCCGGACGAACCGGTAGATAAATGATCATGAATAGGTCGGGTCTCCCGACCTATCACTATTTAGTGATGAATAGAAAAACTATGCTAAAAAAGAAGATCATACCGCTTGCGGTATACATATATAGGGTCGATCCCGCGGCTCAGCACCCGATTCAGCACCGTCTGGGGGAGGAACTCCTTAAAAGATCGCTGGCGCAGGAAGGCATCACGGAGTACGATCTTCGGCGCACGAAGAAAGGCAAGCCTACGATCTGTGCGCCTATGGAGGATCCTGTGCGCGAGATCTGCTATGTCTCGATCAGCCATACGGACGGTTTCGTCGTATGCGCTATATCCAAGGACCGGCCGGTCGGTGTCGATGTGGAACTGCCGGGCGGGCACAGGCTGTCGAATTCGCAGATGCGCCGTACGGAGAAGAAACTCCTTAAAAAAGAGTTCGAACCGGAGGGGGAATCCCTGAGGCAGGCGGCTGACCAGCAGGAGGCAGCGGATCGCACACGACGCTTTTGCGAGCGCTGGACTCTGGCAGAGGCCTTCGGTAAGATGAAGGGCGTGGGGCTCGCATTTTCCGATGGATATGACGAGATCGTCGCGCATCCGCACGAAACGCGCTGTATCGATGAGGGCGTCGTTACCGTACTCGCCGAAGGAAATTCGGACGAATATTTACAGGTGGAATGGACCGAGGTAAGAAAAAACGATGGTAATTTCCTGCCTGATTATGTATAATGATGATAACGGGCGTGCGTGTTGATGAGCGCCGCCGATAGAATAAAATAATGAACCACATAAGGAGATTTTATGGCATTTATTATCCCTGAAGCATATGAACTGGTAAAAAAACAGGATCTTCCGATGATCCACAGTGTCGGTTATCTTTTGCGGCATAAGAAGAACGGAGCCCGCGTTGCCATTCTGGAAAATGATGACAATAATAAGGTGTTCACCATCGGCTTCCGTACACCGCCGAAGGACAGCACCGGCGTGGCGCATATCGTCGAGCATACGACACTGTGCGGCTCGGATAAGTACCCTGCGAAGGATCCGTTCATCGAGCTGGCGAAAGGCTCGCTGAATACCTTCCTGAACGCGATGACCTATCCGGATAAGACCCTCTACCCGGTCGCATCCTGCAACGATAAGGATCTCGCGAACCTGATGTCCGTGTATCTGGACGCGGTATTCCACCCGAACATTTATAAGAATAAGGCGTTCTTCCTTCAGGAAGGCTGGCGCTATGAGCTGGAGAGCCGCGAGGCGCCGCTGACCTACAACGGCGTTGTTTACAGTGAGATGAAGGGCGCATTTTCCTCTCCGAAAGAGCAACTGGATTATGAGGTAAACCGCAGATTATTCAAGGGTCACACCTACGGCATCGAGTCCGGCGGCCTGCCCGAGGATATCCCGAACCTCACCTACGAAGATTTCCTGCATTTCCACAGCATCTACTATCATCCGTCGAATTCGTACATTTGCCTTTACGGTAATATGGACTTCACGGAGCGCCTGGAGTATATGGACCGCGAGTATCTGTCGAATCATGATCAGATCTCACCGAACTCCGAGATCCCCGTATACGAGCCGCTGCCGGAGACGATCTATGATGAGGCGTACTACGGCATCGCCGGCGAGGATAAGGTCGAACACAACACCTTCCTGCAGTGGACCCGTTTGTTCCCTGAGATAAAAGATCCCGTCATGCTGGCGGCCTGGACCATTTTGGAAGGGCTCTTGCTGACATCCACCGGCGCCTACCTGAAGGACGCCATGGCGAAGGCGGGCATCGGCGCGGATACCTACGGCGGCATTGCGACCTACCGCAGACAGCCGACATTTGAAGTCGTTGTACAGGGTGCGGAGGCTGACCAGCGCGATGCTTTTGAGAAGGTCATCGTATCCACGCTCACCAATGTCGTAAAGAACGGTATTCCGAAGCGTAAGCTGCATGCCGCGATCAATTCCTACGAATTCCGCGAGCGTGAGCAGGACTACCGGGGCACACCGAAGGGGCTCATGTTCACCATCCGGATGCTTGCCGACTGGCTCTACGATGATAACGCCGCATTTGATACCTTCGCGGACAATGCAGTATTTGACAAACTTCGTAAGCTGTCCGAGACGGATTACTTTGAGAAACTGATCGAGACCTATCTCCTGCAGAATAAGAGCGGGCTGGTTCTGTCATTCATCCCGAAGCAGGGCCTCAGCGAGGAACTCGATGCCGCCCTGGCGCAGAAACTGGCGGAGAAAAAGGCGGCGATGTCCGACGAGGAAATGGATGCGCTGATCGAGCAGACGAAGGAACTCAAGAAGTTCCAGGAGACGCCTTCGACAGAAGAAGAACTCGAGAAGATCCCGATGCTCGAGAAGGACGACATCGCAAAAGAGACACGCCGGATCAACTATGAGGTGAAGGATTACGCTTCCCGCCCGCTGATCTTCTGCAAGACGGAGACGAACGGGATCATCTATACGAACTACATGTTCGACGTTCAGTCCCTGGATATAACGGAGACCCCGTATTTGGAGGTTCTCGCCATCCTGATGTTCGATCTGGACACGGAGAACTACTCCTACAGTGAATTTGACGACGAGATCAAGTTCGTATCCGGATCCGTTTACAATCAGAATTATACATTTACAAAATACAGAGGCGAAGAGACAAAGTCCTACTTCCGTATCATCTTCAGGACTCTGGAGCGTAACCTCGAGCCGATGCTTAAACTGGTCGAAGAGGGTATGCTTCGTACGAAATTCACGGATGAGCGGAGGATTCATGAGCTGATCACCCGCAGCCGTTCACAGATGGAGTCCAACATCCAGTATTCCGGCCACTCATTTGCAGTGCGCCGCGCAGGTTCTTATTTCTCCGACGCCGGCTGGATCGATGAGCAGCGCAGCGGCCTGACCTTCTATCGCTTCCTTCAGGATCTCGATGAGAACTGGGATCAGAAGAAGGACGCCCTGATCGCGCATTTGCAGGAACTGTATAAGGCAGTCTTCACGCAGAGTCATCTGAAACTGATGATCACCGCTCCGGATGCAGCGCCGTATGAAGCAGCATTTGCCGCGGCGATCCGCAATATTCCGGCGGGCAATGCGAACGAGGCCCGCAAAGAATGGAAGCCCGCCCGCGAAGCGCGCGAGCAGGGCGAGGGCTTTAAGACCGCTGCCCAGATCCAGTATGTTGCACGTACCGGTAAGTTCGACCGCGACGCCTACCCGGAGGTGGCAGACGGAACGATGCAGGTTCTGCGGGGCCTTCTGGGATACGAGTATCTCTGGACACAGATCCGCGTGCTCGGAGGCGCATATGGATGCTTCTTCAACTCGAGTGCGAACGGCAACGTCAGCCTGGCGACCTATCGCGATCCGCAGCTTCGGGCTTCGGATGAAGTATTTGATAAGCTCCCGGACTATGTGGAGACCATTGACCTGTCGGAACGCGATGAACTGAAGTACATCATCGGCGCCATCGGCGACATCGATTTCCCGAAGACACCGCTGGATGAGGGCAACACCGCCATGGCGTATGTCGAGACCGGTATGACGGACGAGATCCTTCAGCGCCAGCGCGCCGAGGTGCTTTCGACGAACAGTGAGAAACTGCGTCAGATGGCGCCCGCACTTCGCGAAGCACTGAAGAAACGCTACTTCTGCGTGATCGGAAACGGCGAGACGATCGAGAAGGAAAGAGACCTGTTCACATCGACCGAGCAGCTGTTCGGATGAGGAACGTCGAAGAGATCAAAGGATAGATTTACATGGAAGATAGTAAAAAAACGGAACAGACCCGGTCCGGTTTCGTGACATTGATCGGACGTCCGAATGTGGGGAAATCCACGCTGATGAACCACCTGATCGGGCAGAAGATCGCGATCACATCGAAGAAACCGCAGACCACCCGCAACCGGATCCGCACGGTCTACACCGACGAACGCGGACAGATCGTGTTCCTGGATACGCCCGGTATGCATAAGGTGAAAAACAAACTGGGAACGTATATGGAGGATGTCGTCTTAAAGACGATAAAAGAAGTCGACCTCATTCTCTGGCTCGTCGAGCCGACGACATACGTCGGCGCCGGCGAGCAGGAGATCGTAAAGCTCCTGAAGCAGCTGAAGGTTCCGGTCCTTCTCGTGGTCAATAAGACCGACACCATCCAAAAAGAAGAGATCACGCAGGTCCTTGCGACCTACAACAGCCTGATGAATTACGCAGGCGTGGTCTGCGTCAGCGCACTGAAGGATAAGGGTGTAGATGACGTTCTCGCGGCCATATTCGAACATTTGCCGTACGGACCTATGTTGTACGACGAAGAGACCGTAACGGACCAGACCATGCGCCAGATCGCCGCGGAGATGATCCGCGAGCAGGCACTAAGGCTTCTGTCGGATGAGATTCCGCACGGGATAGCGGTGGAGATCGACCGCATGAAAGAACGAAATGAGAGCCTCACCGACATCGAGGCGACCATAATCTGCGAGCGTGACTCGCATAAGGGCATCATCATCGGAAAGGGCGGCGCCATGCTGAAGAAGATCGGCTCGGGCGCGCGAAAGAACATCGAGGAGATGCTCGAGATGCAGGTAAACTTAAAGCTTTGGGTGAAGGTGCGCGAGAACTGGCGGGACGACGCCATGCTCCTGAGCAGCTTAGGCTACGACCCGAAGGAACTTAAAGGAAAATGATCTATGAATGATGAGACGATCGTGACCGGGGTGGTTGCGAAAAGTACGCCGGTCGGGGAAAATGACCGGGTGCTCGAGCTGATCACGAAAGAGCGCGGTAGAATAACGGTATTTGCCAGAGGCTGTCGCCGCCCGCGGTCGCGTCTGGTCGCTTACACGCGCCCGTTTTGCTTCGCGGAATTCACGATCATCTGTGGTAGCAGCAACCATCTCCAGGATGCGAAGGCCATCAACTTCTTTGAGGACCTGCCTTTGGATTACGAAGCCTACATCTACGCTTCGTATTTTATGGAGTTTGCCTGCTATTTTGTGCTGGAGGAAATGGAGAGTACGGATGTTTTGAACCTGCTGTTCCTAGCCCTGAAAGCATTGACCGCGAAGAATAAAATGCCGCGTAAGCTGGTGCGTTTCGCATTCGAGATGCGCATGCTGGTGCTGGGTGGTTTCGGCCCGTACATCCATGAATGCATCGAGTGCGGTAAGGCTTGTGAGGAAGGTTGGTTCTATCACAGCCGCGGTGGCCTGGTCTGTAAGGAGTGCCGAGGCGCGGACACCGGCGGCGTATACCTCGGTAAGACCGAGCTTTTCACGTTGCGGTACGTCTGCGCGGCGCCGCTTAAGGAACTCTTCGGCTTTACGCTTTCGCCGGAAGTGGAAGCGCGCGTGCTAGAGTTCTGTGAGGCGTACAAACGGCGGAACATCGAACGGCGGCCGGGACAGTTCCCGTCGCTCGACGAACTGAACCGAATGGGGCCGATGCCGTAAAACAGCGTACGAAGAGCGGGTCGGTTATAAAATTCACATATGCACTTGCATGAAGATCAGAAATAGTGTATAATATTCTGCGACAGTTTTTTGCAGCAGGGCAAACAAACTGTGCAGACCTGCACGTTCGGTGCGGGTGGGAGGAGATCGTATGAAGAGATTCAAGGCCAGAATGACATTGGCCGCGCTTTCCCTGGTAGCGCTTACCGCGCTCAGCGGCTGTAAGATAGTCAGTCCGACGGAGGAGACAAAATCGACCGGATCGGATTCGAGTTCGTCGTCTACGACGAAGCCCGGTAAGACAGAGCCCGGACAGACGAATACCCCGCAGGGTTCGACTTCTGTACCGGTGACCATGCCGGAGAAGGGTGAGTATACATTTTCAGCACAGGACACCAGCCTGTTCGTTCGTTGCGACGGCACGATCGAGTCGTTGGAGACAGACTCAAAATTCGACAAGGCGTACTACAGCGTCGACGAATTTAAGAAGGACATGATCACCCCGATCATCAACAAGTACACAGCGTCGACCTCGTCGAAGACGGCAGTCACGCTGTCACAGTGTGATCTGAAGGATACGACATTGTCCCTGAAGTTTAAATATGAAACACCCGGAGATTACCTCCAGTTCAACAAATCGTTTAACGAGTACTTCGAGAACTGGGAACTCTTCGTAGTATGTAAGGTTTCCGATATCGACGATTTCAACACGGACATCGTCGGTGCATTCGTGGATACCGAGGGCAATGCGATCTCTTCCACGAAGATCAAAGAGACCTGCAAAGACTACTACGTATGCGCGGTGAACTTCAACGGGAAGCTTCCGGACGGCGTGAGCGGACAGTTCTTCTTCGAGGGAAATGTCTACTATGTGTCGACCGGTTTGAAGATCGAGGATAAAAACTCGGTAAAACTCTATGAAAGCAGTGACGTACAGTACGTCATCTTCTATTGATCCTATAGTCAATATTCACAAAGCGGATGCTTGCATTCGCTTTTGTGTCATTTTATACCAAAAACGAAAAGTACGAATGTGAGGTTCACGACATGGAAAAGACATTGGATAAGATCGTCGCTCTTTGTAAGAGCAGAGGCTTTGTATATCCCGGCTCCGAGATCTACGGCGGCCTGGCGAACACCTGGGACTACGGTAACCTGGGCGTAGAACTGAAGAACAACATTAAGAAAGCCTGGTGGAAGAAATTCATCCAGGAGAGCCCGTACAATGTCGGCGTAGACTGCGCCATCCTGATGAACCCTCAGACATGGGTGGCTTCCGGCCATCTGGGCGGCTTCTCCGACCCTCTGATGGACTGTAAGGCCTGCCACGAGCGTTTCCGCGCAGATAAACTCATCGAGGACTATATGGCGGAAAACGGCATCACCATCGAAGGCAGCGTCGATGCGTGGACGAACGAGCAGATGAAGGCTTACATCGACGAGAAGGGTATCTGCTGCCCGACCTGCGGTAAGAAGGACTTCACCGACATCCGCCAGTTCAATCTGATGTTTAAGACCTTCCAGGGCGTTACCGAGGATGCAAAAGCAGTCGTTTACCTGCGTCCCGAGACCGCTCAGGGTATCTTTGTAAACTTTAAGAACGTACAGCGTACCTCCCGTAAGAAGGTGCCGTTCGGCATTGGCCAGATCGGTAAGAGCTTCCGTAACGAGATCACTCCCGGTAACTTCACCTTCCGTACCCGTGAGTTCGAGCAGATGGAACTGGAGTTCTTCTGCAAGCCCGGCACGGATCTGGAGTGGTTTGCATACTGGAAGCAGTTCTGCATCAACTGGTTGAAGGAACTGGGCATCAAGGACGACGAGCTGCGTGCCCGCGACCACTCTCCGGAGGAACTTTGCTTCTACAGCAAGGCAACGACCGACCTCGAGTTCCTGTTCCCGTTTGGCTGGGGCGAACTCTGGGGCATCGCAGACCGTACCGACTACGACCTGACCCAGCACCAGAACACGTCAGGCGAGGATATGGCATACTTTGACGACGAGTCTAAGGAGAAGTACATCCCGTACGTAATCGAGCCTTCTCTGGGCGCTGATCGCGTTACACTGGCATTCCTGTGCGCTGCTTACGACGAGGAGACCATCGGCGAGGGCGATGTCCGCAACGTAATGCACTTCCATCCCGCCATCGCACCCGTGAAGATCGGCGTTCTGCCGCTCTCTAAGAAACTGAACGAAGGCGCAGAGAAGATCTTCACCGACCTGTCGAAGCTCTACAACTGCGAGTTCGACGACCGCGGCAACATCGGTAAGCGTTACCGCCGCCAGGATGAGATCGGTACCCCGTTCTGCGTGACCTACGACTTCGAGAGCGAGACCGACGGCTGCGTAACCGTGCGCGAGCGTGACACCATGGAGCAGGAGCGCGTAGCTATCAGCGATCTGAAGGCTTACTTCGAGAAGAAATTCGAATATTGATCCACCGACGTGGCGGGCGTATCCCGCTCACACCGATGGATGCGTCGGATGCTTTCCGACACCCATACAATACGCCGCCGGCAAACGCCTGCGGCGTTTTTTGCATATTCTTAGGAGGACTTTGAATGCGCTTTTGAACGTGAACTTTCTGTATGACCGTGAATGGCCGGATGACCGAGTGAAGCCGGACCGGTGCCCGGTTTTTCGGTTTTCCGTGGAAGATGATCGGCTTGGCTTAAACTTACCGGTCGAAAATGCGCCGGAAGCGCTTCGAATACGGGAAAATGCGAAAAAAATTGAAAAAAAGACTTTACTAGAAGTCGTAAAGTTGATATAATCGACGTATCGCAGTGAGTTTCTCGCGCCGGTCTTTCTTGCGCGGCTCACTTGTGTTGTGTCTTATTCTAGATACACACCATGTCATTTTGAGTGACATATTCAGTAACTACGGCAGATGCCGAATGATTAGGAGGTTTTAACAAATGGCAAAAAAGTGGGTCTACATGTTTAGTGAAGGCGACATGACCATGCGTAATCTTCTCGGTGGTAAGGGTGCAAACCTCGCTGAGATGACCGGCATTGGCCTCCCTGTTCCGCAGGGCTTCACGATCACAACCGAGGCTTGTACACAGTACTACGAGGATGGACGTAAAATCAACGACGAGATCATGGGTCAGACCATGGAGTACGTAGCAAAGATGGAGGAACTCAACGGCAAGAAGTTCGGCGACCTCAAGAATCCTTTGCTCGTTTCCGTTCGTTCCGGTGCGCGTGCTTCCATGCCCGGTATGATGGATACGATCCTGAACCTTGGTTTGAATGACGAGGTAGTTGCAGCGATGATCGCTGGTAACCCGGATCCCGCATTCGAGCGTTTCGTATACGATTCCTACAGACGTTTCATCCAGATGTTCTCGGATGTCGTTATGGAAGTTGGTAAGAAGTACTTTGAGAAGCTCATCGACGAGATGAAGGCTGCAAAGGGCGTTCAGTACGACGTTGACCTGAACGCAGCTGACCTGAAGAAACTCGCTGAGCAGTTCAAGGCTGAATACAAGAACCAGCTCGGTAAGGATTTCCCTTCCGATCCGGTAGAGCAGCTCAAGCTCGCTATCGAGGCTGTATTCCGTTCTTGGGATAACCCTCGTGCAAACGTATATCGTCGTGATAACGATATCCCTTACTCTTGGGGTACCGCAGTAAACGTAATGCCCATGGTATTCGGTAACCTGAACAACGAGTCCGGTACCGGTGTTGCATTTACCCGTGACCCTGCAACCGGTGAGAAGAAGCTCATGGGTGAGTTCCTTAAGAACGCTCAGGGCGAGGACGTTGTTGCCGGTGTTCGTACTCCTATGCCGATCGCACAGATGGAGCAGGAGTTCCCGGAAGCATATGCTGAGTTCATCAAGGTATGTGAGACTCTGGAAAACCACTATCATGACATGCAGGATATGGAGTTCACCGTTGAGAACCGTAAGCTCTACATGCTGCAGTGCCGTAACGGTAAGAGAACCGCTCAGGCTGCTCTTCAGATCGCTTGCGACCTCGTAGACGAGGGACACAAGACCGAGGCTGAGGCTGTTGCCATGATCGATCCTCGTAACCTGGATACACTTCTTCACCCTCAGTTCGATACCGCTGCCCTGAAGGCTGCTAAGCCTCTTGGTAAGGGTCTCGGCGCATCCCCGGGTGCTGCAACCGGTAAGGTAGTATTTACCGCGGACGATGCAGTAGCTTGGAAGGAGAAGGGCGAGAAGGTCGTTCTCGTTCGTCTTGAGACATCTCCCGAGGATATCACCGGTATGAAGGCTGCTCAGGGTATCCTGACTGTTCGTGGTGGTATGACCTCTCACGCAGCCGTTGTTGCTCGTGGTATGGGTACCTGCTGTGTATCCGGTTGCGGCGACATCGCTATGGATGAAGAGAATAAGAAGTTCACCCTGGGTGGTGAGACATTCGTTGAAGGAGACTGGATCTCCATCGACGGTACCACAGGTAACATCTACAAGGGCCAGATCAAGACCGTAGACGCTTCCATCGCAGGAACCTTCGGCCGTGTTATGGCTTGGGCTGATAAATATCGTAAGCTTAAGGTTCGTACAAACGCTGATACACCTGCAGACGCTAAGAAGGCTCGTGAGCTGGGCGCTGAAGGTATCGGTCTGTGCCGTACCGAGCACATGTTCTTCGAAGAGGATCGTATCGCAGCATTCCGTGAGATGATCTGCTCCGATACCGTAGAAGAGAGAGAAACAGCACTGGAGAAGATCCTGCCTTATCAGCAGAGCGACTTCAAGGCACTCTACGAAGCACTCGAGGGTTGCCCTGTATGTATCCGTTTCCTGGATCCGCCGCTTCATGAGTTCGTTCCTACCGAGGAAGCTGACATCGAGAAGCTCGCTAAGGCTCAGGGTAAGACTGTAGAGGCTATCAAGACTCTGATCGCAGGCCTCCACGAGTTCAACCCGATGATGGGTCACAGAGGCTGCCGTCTTGCAGTTACCTATCCTGAGATCGCTAAGATGCAAACCAAGGCTGTTATCCGTGCAGCAATCGAAGTTCAGAAGGCTCATCCGGACTGGAATGTAAGACCTGAGATCATGATCCCGCTCGTATGTGAGGTCAAAGAACTCAAGTTCGTTAAGAAGGTCGTAGTTGAGACTGCTGACGCCGAGATCAAGGCAGCAGGCGCAAACCTTGAGTACGAAGTAGGTACCATGATCGAGATCCCTCGTGCAGCTCTTACCGCTGACGAGATCGCTAAGGAAGCTGATTTCTTCTGCTTCGGTACCAACGACCTTACTCAGATGACCTTCGGTTTCTCCCGTGACGATGCAGGTAAGTTCCTGAACGCTTACTACGACACCAAGATCTTCGAGAACGATCCGTTCGCAAAGTTGGATCAGACCGGTGTCGGCAAGCTCATGGAAATGGCTATGAAGCTTGGTAAGCCCGCTAATCCGAAGCTCCACGTAGGTATCTGTGGTGAGCACGGCGGCGATCCTTCGTCCGTAGAGTTCTGCCACAAGATCGGCCTGGACTACGTATCCTGCTCACCGTTCCGCGTTCCGATCGCGAGACTGGCAGCAGCACAAGCGGCTATCGCCGAGAATCGTTAATTGAGCTAAAGAGTGTTTTTCTGGGGAGTTTTGAAATCCCGAAGGATTATTTGAAGCGTTGTGTATCTTTGTATTGCAAAAATCGACACTTCAAACTCCCCGAAAAGCTAGAATTCAAGCTGTTTTTAGTATAGGAAGTCTACACAGTAGGCTTCCTATATTTTTTTAAAATTAAAAATTAAGATGCCTGTTCTGTCGACATAACGAAACTGATAACTACACCATTATCAAACACAAATTTGAGGGATTTTTTGGAGAATCTCTCAGAGCCAAAAAAGACGATTTTTGAAAAAAGCGCAACATGTTGCGCTTTTAAGGAGGTTTGAATATGTCAGGATTTACGGCAAGAAAGCTTAAAGAAGCGAGAAATGCAGCCAATTTATCGCAGGAAGAAGCGGCTACAGCGATGAATATCAGCAGGAGAAAGCTACAATCTATTGAAATGAATGAACATCCGGTGACGATAGAAGATATCTTAGATTTTGCGAAGCTCTATAAAGTGGATGTTCGGGAGCTGCTTTTGGAAGAATATGCTGAGTTGAGCACGGAGCAGATCCTCTGTAACCGGTATATCTCCTTACTGAGGCTGTATGACCAACTCTCAGACAGAGACAAAGAAGATGTCATATGGGTGATCAAACAGAGGATCAACGGTTATATTTGATGTCGATCCTCTAGAAAATGCTTAATCTAAGTGCAGAGCTTTTCTCTGCGCTTAGATCCTCTTACATAGCTCGGTCATGGACGAGAAGTCTTTGACCGGGCTATATTTATGCCCTGCAGGCGGCAGGACGAATAAATAGGGAGGTAGCAGATGATAAGAAATGAAATCAAAGACAAGTTTACTAACGTGGGCGAAGAAGTAAAGAAAGGCGGTGATGGCTTGATCTTCGACTACCTTTACGAAGGGCAGTCCGAAGCGTTTTCATTCTATAGGACTCCGCAGGTATTCTATACGGATGAAAGATTCCGAGAACTCTCCTCGGATGCAAAAACCTTATACGGTATCCTTCTGGACCGGGTATCATTGTCCAGGAAAAACGGCTGGCGGGATGATGAGGGCAGAGTATTCGTGTATATGACGGTCCGGTCGATCGAGACGGCGCTGGGCTGCGCACATCAAAAAGCATGCGGCTTGTTGGCCGAACTGGAGGAATTCGGCCTGATCGAGCGCGTGAAACAGCACCTGTGCAAACCGGACCGCATTTATGTGAAGAACTTCATCCAGGTATGGAATTCAAACGCACGGCGGTATGAAAATCATACCACCGGCGGTATGAAAAACATACCTACGGAAGTATGGAAATCATACCCTAATAATACTGATACTAATAATACTGAATCAAGTAATACCAATCCTATCCTATCCGATGAGGATGAGGATACGGATGCGGATGAGAGGGAAACTTACCGGGAGCTGCTGTATCGGTATTTAGAACTGGAGTATCTTTATGAACGTTATCCTTACGACCGGGACACTATCGATGCGATTTTCGAACTGATGCTGGATGTGATCTGCTCAAAGAGGACGACGATCCGCATAGCCGGAGATGACAAACCGACTCAGGTCGTTAGATCACAGCTATTAAAACTCAACATGAAGCATATCGAATATATCTTGGAATGCATGAAGAACAACACGTCCAAGGTTCGAAACATCAAGCAGTATATGCTGGCAATGGTCTATAACGCTCCAATGACCATGAACAGTTACTATGAGCAAATGGTGAACCATGATATGGCGGAAGGACTGATTTGATAAGATGAATAATAATGCCGCTATCGGAATGCATCCGATAGCGGCTATCTTTATTTGTTCGGAACGAACATACAGCCATCGCCCAGGGTGATGATTTGGTGGAGACTGGGCGGAGCCCGGGGAGCACGCATGGAAGATGTGACTATCGGAATGCCCTGCTTGCCACTGGTGATATATTTATTGGACTTAGTGCAGAAAATGAATGTATTCGGGCCATAAAATGGCATGTTGTGGGATGATCTGTCTTGAAATATAGTGTAATAAGGGGTATAATTCAGAGAGAAGACGATATGTAGCCCTTTATATTGGATAACGTAACCAAGAAATAAATTAGATGTAAAACCCGAATAAAAGAGAATACATAAATGAACTTCAGAAGATTTCTTTCTAAAAGAAAGGGTGAAAGTATATGGCTACTGTAAATTGGGACCAATTAGTGCGTTTTACTAATCTAGTCAGAGAAGAGTATGAAGATTTGGACGATGTTTGCAATGATCCTGGATTAGGTTTGGTAATGCTTTATGCTTTCTATCATTATTTCAATGCGGACGTTACTAGATTGGAAGATGTTCTGAATGGAGTCGTAAGAAAAACTGAGACTAATCTTCATGTTCTGGGTATTTATACGGCTCTTTTGGATGAGGAATCTGTAGATTTCTTGACTGTTATGCAAGAGGAGTATTATAAGGGGGTTTTTATTAATTGCATTGAAGAACGGTTGAACTCTCTTGCACAAAAGATGGCGTATGTTGTTGTAAAAACTCCCTATATGGATAACGAGGAAGCAATAGATGTGTATTCGGCCCTGGGCTGTTCTTTGGGGGATACAAATATTTACACCAATAGGATCCTTTGCGATTTTGAATTGCCAGCCGAGGAAAAAATAGAGGTGCAAAGAAGGGTATCTGGTTACAGCGTCAAAAATAAAAATATACACTTTGAAATACTCTTCCGGGATGATATCCAAGAAGAGATTAACGACATTGAAAGTCCAAAGGAATACGTTGATCATGGTCGATTAGGTTTGTTTTACCCGGGTTCAATTTGCTATTTTGGTGAAGAGCGTTCTTTCCTTTCGATGATCTCAGCAAAGTCTCTGAAACGGGTATTTATGGAATTTGGAAACAAGGGTTTGCTAGATAGCAATTTGCGTTTCTTTGTTTCTTCGAAAAGAATAGATCCTCAAATCGTGTATACCATCCAGAATGAGCCGGAGAATTTCGTATATTATAACAACGGAATAATTGTAACGTGTGATGATTATCATATAGTGAGTGGGGATATACAATTAGTAAATTTTTCAATAGTTAACGGTGGGCAAACCACAAATCTCATTGGAAGAACGGAGTTTGAGAATGATTTCCCTGTGATTTGCAAGGTTATAAAGAATAAATATAGCGATATTGAACGTCGAATTGGCTTCCTTTCGAAAGTCGCTGAAGCAAGCAACACTCAAAAGCCGATAAATGCTAAAGATCTTATTGCAAATAGAAAGGAACAGAAATTACTGAAATTGCAGTTTGCTCGAGCCGGCATTTTTTTGAGAGTTAAACGAGGCGAGAAGATAGATAAAACAGTCTATAAAGCTGCCTGGCAGAATGCCTCGAATGATGAGATGGCCCAGTTTATCTATTCAATGGTATATCAATGCCCAGGAGCTTCCAAAAACTCAAAATCCAAACTCCTGGAGACGGAAAGAACATATAAAACCATTTTTGATTCACAGTATACTGATGGTTTCTTTATTTCAGTTCAGTATATGAAAGCTGCATATAGTGAATGGCTAAAACGATTAAAGAAAACAGAAACAAAGTCGTCAGTAAAGTATGCGTTAGCCAAAAACGGTTTTCTTATGACACTGGGAGCATACGGTTTGATTTATAAAACGGCTATAAATGATGGGCTGAGAAACTATTTGATTAGGGAACAGGATTTTTCCAATACTAACGCGTCGTTGAAAGTGCATATTCAACAAAACGATATTGGGAAGACGGACCTTTTTAACAGGGAGTCATTGGATCAGGTGAAATGGAACCAGTTATTTGCTCTATTCGAGAAAGTATTTGGCCATATATTGCTTCCATCGTATGAAAGGTTTAAAAAAGTTAATCCTACATATACATATTCTCATTTCGTAAAAAGCGATACATATTATTACAACTACGTAGTTCCTCAGGTTATTTCGCTTTTGAAGGATGAAGGGATTATAACAGATCTGCTTGTGGGAACGGTGAAACAAAAGGTGATTATAGACTATGATAAAGCGCTTGAGGCTCAAGATAGACTTTACAAGCCGGGACTAGAACAAGAACTAATAGACTTCAGAAGGAAAATATATCATGAGTCCAATAAAGAGATTCAAGCCTACGAGGTTATCTCCAATAGGCAACTCGCAAGTGTTATAAAGTATTTGCCTAAAACAGTGATGGATTTAAGCAGAATGTGTGGATTTAAAACTGCTCAGTTGAACACTTATGGGCAACAGATACTTCAAATCATAAAAAAATATACAAATATAGATGATATGGTGTAGATATGAGTAATGTAGAAAAGTTTCAAACACAACGGTTAGGTAAAGGAAGCCTATATTACATTTTTGAAAATATGGCTAAACATTCCAATTGTGCTATAATTCGAGAGAAGCAGTCGGATGACGCAAACCCGTTTGAACTTTACAGCATAGTCCTTCCTGACGGCTTCCGAATTAAAGTTCATGTATACTTAAAAAACATTACTGGTGCGGGATGGTCGGATAAGCCGGAGATAAAACGAATTCAAATAAGAAAACCATTACAGTTGCCAAAGCAACGAAGAGACGATTTTTACATTCTTTGTGGACTGTGTAATTATAATTCGGAGAACGTATTGGTGGTATGGGATCCATGGAATTACATGACTCATAAAACGGCCTGCTCCTGTTACGTTTTTATTTCTTCGCTGGAAAAAGCTATTAACGGAGGCTTCTTCCACGGACTAAACAAAGGGAAAGAAGTAATGACGTGCACGGCACAGCATTTCGGAGAACTGATAAGAGAGATTTCATCTAGATATTGTTAATGGAGGTGGAGTTATGCAGACAAAGGGAAAAGCAAATATTAAAATCGGAACTGGGATCATGGAAGCGTTTACTAGAATGCCAGTAGAGACGGAACAATTATTACGAGAATTTATTGACAATTCCACTACCAGTTATTATGATCACATGGTGGAATTAAACAAGGTTGTAACTCAACAGAAATGTATAGTAAATATTGAATGGGACGATAGTAGGATAGTTATCGAGGATAATTCCTTCGGGATGAACCTGGAAGAATTTTATAGAGCGCTACGTCCTAATGCGAAAGCTGAATCATATTCTGAGGATGCAAGGGGAAAATATGGACTGGGACTAAAATACGCAGCTTTGAATTTGGGTAACCATTACACAATTGATACTACTGCATTTGGTTCCGACAAGCGTTATTATGCAGAAATTGATCTAGATGTTCTAAAGACTGATATTGAAGAACTGGAGTATACTATTTCGGATGTTTTGGCATCTAAGCATTATACGAAGATAACTATCACAAAACTTGCAAGAACACTCAAAGAGATTCCTAAGAAGGGAACTAAAAGGAATACAAAGAGTAAAGAGGAACTATTAAGAGAAGCGATTTCACAAATTTATCAATTCGATATAACGCAAGGTAAGTTGGATGTTTTCTTGAACGGGAAAAAGATAGTTTACAATGAACCGGAATTTTTACAAAAAAAGGATGGCGGTGAGTTCTTTTCGACATTTGATGATACGTTTGATTTTGGCGGAAAGGAGTACGCTTATCATGGGTGGATAGCTATTTTGAAGAAGGGAGATGTTACCAATGCTGGCTTCATGTTGGTACAGAAAGAAAGGGCTATTCAGTTGAATTATCGACCAGAAGATTTGTTTGGCAAAAGTAATGATTTTCGATATCAAAGAGTGGTCGGAGAAATAAGCCTTGATGGTGACAACTGGGTTGTTACGTTCACTAAAAATGCAGTCAAGTGGGATGATTTTGGTTTGGAGGACACATTCATTCAAAGCCTTAAAGACAATAGTGAGATTACTAGTATTTTCGACTACGCGAAGTCCTATAGAAAAAGTAGCGAAAATGTTACAAAGGACAATGTTAAAAAGTGGCAGAAGGACATAGAAAAATCATTCCAAAGCAAGAATAACAGTGCTGAGGTAAAGAACGAAGATAACCCGACGACTAAAGATCAGCCCCTGAACGATGATACACCGAATAAAACTTTAAAAGAAACCAAAGAGGTTTCGACGGTTAAAACACCGGAGGATAAGACATCCGATGAGCCGGTATGCATTCCGATTTCGTATGCGGGTATTGACTACGAATTTGAGATAACTCCGTCTGCTGATACGTTACCGGAAACGCCATGGATTAAAACCCAAGAAAAAGATGCCCAGAACAACAAATATAGGATAGAAATTAACGTTAGGAGTCCGTTTTTCGAGGAGTATAGGGATCAGAAGTCTAAGAAATTAATAACTAAGATGGCCCTATGCGTTGCTCTCGCACAATTGGCCAGCAAAAAATCTGGATTAAGTATAGCAGATTCGCAAAAGTATGTTGAAGAATTAAACGCAATTTTGGCATCAACTGGAAAGGGCGATTAAATGTCAGATCAAATACAATTAGTCGAATATATAGATGATGGTGATGACAGGTTTTTAAAGAATCCGAAAGTAGACGGGGAGTTTAGAAATCTGTTGTATGCAAGCATGGCCGAAAAACAAGGCGTGGATACGGTTAATGCTATTTTTGCAAATGCATATAAGGCATTGGATTATTTTGCAAATCCAGCCATTCACCCTAATACGACAAAAGTACTATGCCTTGGAAAGGTTCAAAGTGGGAAAACCGCATTCTTCATCTCGGTTGTTTCTATGGCATTTGATAATGGATATGATATTGCTTTTTTGATTGGCGGAACGAAAAATACGTTGAGGGATCAGAACTATGAACGCGTGAACAAGGAGTTTTCTAACAACCCTAGGGTCAAGGTGGTTGAACTCAATGAAGTAAATGGAGATGATATAGCGCTGCATGTGAAAAATGGATATAAAGTTGTGGCAGTAGTTTTAAAAAATGCAGCCCAAAAGAGGAATATCGGCAGGATGAAGTCGGCTATGAAGTATAATTCTGATTGCGCGACACTTATAATTGATGATGAAGGAGATGAATATTCCCCTGGCGCTCCGAAACTAAAAGAGAAAAATCCCAAAGCTGGAAAAACGCATGATGCGATTGTGGAATTGTTGGGTAGTGCAAATTGCGTCACATATTTATCAGTGACAGCAACTCCTCAAGCGAATCTTTTATTATCAACGATTGACGAGTTATCTCCAGAGCATGTTGTTCTGGTTGAGCCTGGGAAGGGATACACTGGTGGAAATGCTTTCCATGATACATCGGATAATCCACATGTAATACAGATAAAAGATTCCGATGATTTTGAGGATTCCATACCAGAATCGTTTAAAGATGCATTATACTTTTTTATTTTTGCGTGCGCTCTCAAACTCAGCGAAGGAGACGAGGCGCCCTACTCGATGCTTGTTCATCCGTCGTCCCTAACTAAGGTTCATGAGATGGTTGCAGAAAAGATACGCATCGCTTATGATCAGATCACACACAATTTATCCGATGAAACGCATATTGCTTATAAAGATCAGTGCGAAAAACTTAAGCAACAATACTTGGAGTTCGCTAGGGAAAACGTAGTGTCGGTTACTTTCGAAACTGTTATTGGATGTGTTAAGGTTGTATTGGAGAAAATGCAGGTTCTTCAGGTGAATGCTGTTTCGGATGAAGAAAAGGAAAGCGATAAAAAATACATAATATATGTCGGTGGGAATATGCTTGGAAGGGGACTTACAATAAAAAACCTCTGCGTAACATATATCTATCGCGAGTCAAAAGAAACAGCAATTGACACCCTATATCAACGGGCGCGTTGGTTTGGATACAAGAGCAGGTATTTTGATATTTGCCGGGTTTATATGACGGCGAAACTAAAACAAGCATTTATTGACACGGTAGCCAGTGAAAACGATATGTGGAATGCGATAAGAGCGTTTTTGCTCACAAAAACTGAACTGAAAAAATTACCAAGGGTATTTAAACTGGATAATGATAGATTGATCTTGACTCGCAAAAGCATAGCAAGAACTATTACATTGCATCGTGTTAACCCTGGATACTCGTATAACAAGAGTGTTTGGTGGTCTCAAGAAGCGAAGGAAAAGAATAGACAATTGTTTGAGGCGTTTTTTGACCATTGGAAAGCAAAAGGAGAAGAAAAACAGTTTGGAACATCTGAGTATCAGACCCATTACGTTATTCAAATGAGGTATTCGGATTTTTTGGATCAGTTCCTAGAACTGTATATTTATCCGCGGGAAACGTCTTTTGGCGTGAAGGGCTTTGAGAGAATTATGGAGACCATAAAGTTGGATGCGATGGAAGATTTAGTCAGAGTGGTCGTAATGAGATACAAAACTAAACAATTCCGTGCATTAAGTCCTTCGAAATACACGATAAAGGAAGTCCCTCAAAGCTGGAATGACGGAACGGCCTATTCAGGTGATAAATTTTTGGAGGGATTGCAAAACGTATTTCACTTTCAGATACATCTTGTTTATGTTGACAAAGATAATCCGGCTGAATATATGCCGATGCTAGCGATGAACAACCCGATTACGGAATTTAGCGCTCGATATGTTACGGGGGATAATGACTATGAAACAGTATAAATACATTAGTAATATTTCTGAAGAGGAACTAAAGACGGGAGTTGTCCACGCATGTTTTAATGAAGATGGTTTTAGATGCATTCTTATTAAGAATGCAGTTGAAAAAACTGTAATCTCCAAGTATGACACCGACAATCTGGGGATAAAGATGAATGCAGTTTTATCATTGAATGGAATGGATTATTATTTCCATATAGTGACTGCTAAGAAAAATGATTTATCTTCAAACAGTGGATTTGATTTGGTGTATGAATACGTATTTCGGAAAATACTCGAACCGATTAAGGACAGCGAATTAGCGGAATTAGTTCTCTCCATCGAGGAATACTTCAGGATTACTCCTGAAAAGAACAATAGATCATTGCAAATTGGAGTGTGGGGCGAACTGTTTTGCATTAAATGGATTTATAACCATGGCTACGAAGGGATAATACAGAAATACCATAATAATTTCTTTCTAAAGCATGATGTAGAGTTTACCTCTAACTTCAGAATGGAAATAAAGACTTCGGTTGATCAGAAACGTATTCATCATTTTCGACATGATCAGTTATGCCGCAATGACATAGACATTCTGGTTTCGTCAGTTTTGGTTGAGGAGGCCCAGCAAGGTACATCATTATATGCGTTGTTCTTGGATATTTTGGATTTGGTTTCAGATATAGAGGATAGATTTGCGATAAATAAAGCGATGAAGATGTGTGATGTCAATCAAGATAATCAGGGGCTTTCTTTTGCTGAAGAAAAGGCAGGCGACGATATACGGTTTTATCGTGCGAAATCTCTGCCGATGCTTAGCGTAGAGATTCCGGAAGGAATAACAAAAGTGGAATATAATGTCGATTGTGCTTTGGGGGCTCCCTTGGCTTTGAGTGATTTGATTGCTGAATTTATTAACTTATAGAGGCTTTAGGAGAAACAGATGAGCAAGTTTAAGTATATTGATTTATTCGCTGGTATTGGTGGCTTTCATCAGGCCATGGCTAGCCTCGGTGGTGAATGCGTTTTGGCATCTGAAATCGATGAGAGCGCAATTAAGACATATAAAAACAATTATGGAATTGATGCTGCGCACGACATTAATGACATCAAAGATAGTGAAATACCTGATCATGATGTATTATGTGCCGGCTTTCCCTGTCAGGCTTTTTCGAAAGCTGGAAAACAGATGGGGTTCAGCGATCCTACGAAGGGAACTCTGTTCTTTCAAATAAAGAGAATTCTTCTCGCAAAGAAACCTGAATATATAGTCCTTGAAAATGTTAAAAATCTTTTGTCCCATGATCATCATAATACCTGGAAGGTCATCGAGAGTGAATTAAAGAAAGCAGGTTATAATATCAAAGTTATAGTTATGAGCCCACATCAATTGGGGATTCCTCAACTCAGAGATCGAGTTTATATCCTTGGAATTAGATCAGATGTATATGGGGGGGAATTGGTTTTTGAGGTTCCGGACAAGAAGAATAAGAGTTCGTTGAATGCATATGAGGCGGGTATTTTTGATCCGGATGTGGATAAAAAATTCAATATCAGTGAGCAGGAAAAAGAGGTGCTGAAATGTTGGAATGAATTCTATCATGGGATAAAATTAAAAGTGATTGGTTTTCCGGTATGGTCTGCCGAGTTTGGTGCAACATATCCCTTGGATGATTATCCAGAGTGGAAAGCCGAGTTTTGTAGGAAGAACCGTAAATTATATGAGGACAATAAAAAGTTTATAGATAGGTGGCTGAAGAAATGGGACAACTTAAATCGTTTCACTCCAACCAACAGAAAGTTTGAATGGCAAGCTGGTACTTCGATTTCTTCAATATGGGATGGCTATATTCAATTTAGACCATCTGGAATACGAGTGAAAAGACCAGATGCCTTTCCGGCATTGGTTGCACTGGTGCAAATTCCCGTAATAGGGAAATACAAACGCAGACTTACACCTCGGGAAGCTGCAAGATTACAAAGTTTCCCAGAAACATTTATTCCAGATGAAAACGATTTTCAGGCTTATAAGCAATTTGGAAATGCTGTAAATGTCAATTGCGTTGAGTATTTGGCGAAGCAATTGTTTCAATACGGCCATTTGAGAGATGGGGATCAGTTGCCTAAAATGATAATACATTCTTGTGTAACCACTGTTACTAAGACGGAGAGATAAATTAAGCGTACATTCTGGTTAAATGCTAGTTGGGGGGGATATACGTATCAACGTCCTGATGATAACTTGCTTTTTACTATAAAAGTACTAAATTGATTTGCGGGTGGAAATGCGATTATGGAAGAGAACTTTAACTTCGATGTATATGATAAGATCGAAAGACAAGACCGACACAACTGGAAACTGTTTATTGATGCTATTTACAGGGCCAATCCGCGGAAGAAGGATATATCTGCAGAGGTTTTATCAAAACTGCTTGGAGTTAAAAATCAAGGAGGCTTTAGATACTTGGGTAAAACAGAGACTCCGAACTTAGTTGTTTTGTTTTCTAGTGGTGAGGATGTTTATTGGCGTGATGAAATGGATGCCAGTTTAGGCCTTTTCTTGTACTACGGGGATAATAAAACTCCCGGTAATGATTTGCATAAGACCAACCTACATGGAAACGAGATACTTCGGTATATGTTTTCGCTGGCTTCCTCTGACAACATAGAGGAGCGAAAGAAAATTCCACCGGTGTTGGTCTTTAAAAAATCTGGTGGTAGAAATGTGAAGTTTTTAGGTTTGGCTGTTCCTGGTATAAAGGGAAAACCAAGTAAAGAATGGCTCACTGCCGTATGGGGGTGCAATAAACAGGGCGATAGATTTCAGAATTACAAATCGTACTTTACCATTCTAAACACTGCTTCTGGATCTGAATTGGAAGAAGGGTATGGAATAAATCTTGCATGGATAAACGATATAGAAAAAGGCAGTGCATATGATAGTATTTATGCTCCTAAAGCATGGAAGAATTATGTCCAAAATCGTCGGTATTCGCCGCTTATTAGCAGGCTGATGACATATAATTATAGGACAGAAACTCAATTTTCCCAAGATCCGCAAAGGATGAAAATGCTTGAAATCATCCACTCATATTTTATTAAGAAAGACAGGGGCTATGGTTTCGAACAGTTTGCTTCTGATATGGTTGAATATTTGGATGACGCGGTAGTAAATATCGAGACTACACGACCATATAAAGATGGCGGGTTTGATGCTTCAGGGTTGTATAAGATCTTTAAAAATGTTGGCAATTCGGTGAATGTTGAATTCTATATGCAGGCTAAGTGTTATGCTAAGGATAATGCTGTAGGAGTAAAAGATACTGCCAGATTGATTTCCCGGATAAAAAATCGCCAATTCGGAATTATGGTGACCACGTCTTATATTGCTAAGCAAGCATTTGAAGAGGTTCAAGAGGATGGGCATCCGGTAGTTTTTATAACTGGGAAAAACATAATCGATTATATATATGATGAACTTGAAATAAGAACTGAAGATCAGTTACAAAGATGGCTTGAATCGAATTACTAGATTTGAGATTTAGTTGATGCGGTGGATTCCAACAAGTTCTCGTAATGGCTAAACTATTCACGGAGTGGATTATATGCAAAGACCTGATTATGATGGCGTTGTGTGTTGGGATGTATTTGACTGGGCATTCGCTGCGAACTATGAGCTTGCGGTAAAAAAACTAAAAAGCAATCGTGATATATATGCTCTTTCAAATATAAATGAGATTATAGAATTATATGTAATTTATCAGATTTTTACATGTAATGATCTTAAAGAAGAATACTCAAAGCCATACATGGAAAAAGTAAAATGCTTTATCCCTGTAGTAGCGCGCTTCTTTAAACAAATGAAAGATGAGAATCTGGAATCCTACTTTTTTTCCGTATGTGTTCATTACGTGGATGAATTCTGGGTATTGTTTGAGAAGTTTTCCTGCTATGATTCTGTCAGTAAAGAAGCGATGAAAAGATTCTTGATGCGGGATGATATTGTACTCCACTGCATTATTGAACATGGAAGAATAACTGATGCGTATGATCTTGAATTAGCTGATGTATTAAGGCATTCTAATCAAACGGCAGAGATGATAGTATCAGAATTCCTGGAAGAGCATAACAACAAACATAAGAAACTTTTTTTTCCTAAGAGCCTATCTCCAAGAGAGTATGAGGGGATTCTTCAGAAATATATTAATTCGGAGCATCCAAACGCTGGAGTGCTTCAGTTAATATGGCAATCGCAGAGTTCACCGGAATGTCCGATGAGTGATCAGTTGCGGCTGAGCGCGAAAAGAAAAGCGCAGGTAATTATTTCAAGTCTTGAAGGTGTGACATCAAGTTTTGGAATAGGAGTAAGTATTGCACCAATAAAAGGCTTGTTAGAGGTTACGAATAATGGCAATAACGATGTTCTGTTCAAGTTTAATTCAAAATTCTTGGAGGGGAGACTGGATTATAAGAGCATAATTGAGAACTTCTCTATTGTATTTGCATTTACTGACACTTTTGGCAGAAGCCGGTTCCCGTCGATTATCTCAAGACTTGGAGTTTTTGAAAGAGTATTCGGAGTAAAAGGCGCTAAGGAATATAGAACAGGCAACGCTTTTCGGGTTGAAGAACTTAGAAGTTTTGCTATTATGCAGACATATTACCACTTCCTGAAGAATAAGGGTATAAACATTGAAGAAGTAATTAGTTGGTTCTTTTCAGACTATTTGCGTGATAGATATGGCGTGATGGATTACAGGTTTAGTGCTTCTTCGATGGATAGTGGATTTATTGAGAAATGCAAGAATATCTCTTCTGAAATGGAAGGGGTATTGAAGCAATATAAGATGTATGTCGAGACGGGATGTATAGATAGGGAATTATTTGAATTTGCTTCATCTGGTATAGCATTTCGGACACTATCGTCGCAGATAACAGATAAATATGCGTATGCAAGTTCAGATAAACTTCAGCAGGAGTTATTCCTGCTATTCTCAGATCAGAGTTTGCTTGCTTATCTGCCTGGTTACAAAGAGTACAACAACTTTGTAGATTTGGCTACAATGGAAAGAATTAAACTTGAAGATTACAAGCAGCCTGAACAGAGAAACTTGGCATTTCTAATCTCAAGACAGACCGTTTGTACTGATTCTAATGGTTATATCATGCTTAATCTTAAAAGGGTCGTACTATTTAAGGATCTTTATGACAATGATGTTCTTTGCCTTAAGTACTGTGGAGATTATCAAGAGATAATTGATGATCTCGTAGCAAATAGAGATATAGAGATAGAAAGTAGATTATTTAGTAGACCGGAAAGCGATTACTTGAATTATATGCTGAATAAATCTACTTTCAGTAATGGTCTGGATTTGAGAAACAGATATGCTCATGGAAACTATTCTAAGGACGAGAGTGAACAGGAGAAGGATTATATAAGATTGCTTAAGATTATGATTATGGTTTTACTAAAAGTTAAGGAAGAATTTGATCTTAAGATGTAGGAACGAGCGTGATTGTATTATGGCAACACCACTGTCTGGATAAAGGATATTTTTTCGATGTAATTCAAAAAGACAAATAATTCCATGAATGAATATCTCGCACTCAGGGGCACGGAATTGTTTAATAAAAAATGTTGCTGGGGGGTGCGCTGTACGATTGCTTTGGCTATCATAGAGTTAACTGTCCGGACTTTGAGAACTGTCTTTTCGGAACGTGAGATGAGTATTCTGGGTTGATTTCCTATCGCCGGACTGGTGATGTAAACCATCCCGGAATATTCAGTTCTGGCCTTAGTGATGTATATTCCGCTGACTCAGACCACCTTTCACGGCCTTTCAGACCAATCTTCACGGAAGGAGAGACCAGCTCTCGCGGAGAACTGATCACCCCTCCCGAAGCGGAGTTTAGTTTGCCGCATCCGATTTGCGGATCAATTACGAGGAGTTCTTCCGCCTACGGGCCATATATTATAAAAGACCATAGTTGGGTTTATGAATTCAAACTAGGGGGGCACATATGAGAAATACTATTCAGTTGGAATTAAAACTTGCTAAGAGTATGATGATAGAGGAATTTGCATTCCGGAATCATAAGATGGCTAAATTGACGAGAGAAAATGTGGCTAAAGCGGAGGCTATGATACGTAACGACTCAGCTTACATTCGTTCGTCAGATATAAATGCAGCACCTAACGAAAAGTATGGAGGATCCACAGCATACTGGATGACACAGTTGAAAGGTGTACTGATAGACGGCCAAGAAAACAAATTATACTCGTATGAAGAGATTATAAAAGGCGCTGTTGAGGCAGTGGATCGAGAAAACAGCACACATTTGAATTCCGATAATTGTGGCCGACAGGAGATAACAGAAAGAATATGCCGTTTTGAGTGCAATGAACTGATTAAGTGCCTTAAGGCTCCCGAATACAAAGATATGCTACTAATCCGCGAAATATCCAGGGTAACTTCGGCCAAGAAAAGAGCGCGTACAAATATATCATTCGCGAGTAAGTTTTGTCACTACGCTTGTTTTTATCTGTTTGAAGGAACGGAATTTCAGGATAATTATCCAATCTATGATAGAATCCTGAAGACTGTTTTGGTTTGGTACTTGGATTATTATTCAATCGATCATTTTGATTTGCGAACCTATAAAGGGTATAGAGAGGCTGTGGACAGTGTGATTTTCGCTTCGCGTGGCAATATAAGTCGCAATGGGTTTGATCATTTGCTTTGGTATTTCCACAAAGGACGGATGTAGAAGTACTATTTTAAAACATTCTCTTATGTAAAGGAGCATATTATCCACTGCACTTGTAGGTACTATAGATGGATTGAAAAAGATATTTTAGCATACGCTAAAGGGTGTGTGAATAGTAGTTTAGATTGATTAATCAGAGACGATAAAGTGCTCTTGGGCTTTACGGAAGGCTTTGAGTAGAACGTGATGTAGATCTTGCTGACTTTGATTTGAGAAACGTGCGAAAGGAATGAATATTATGGATAATAATCTTTCCGGTAGGATACTTGGTGCTCCAGTTAATAATGCAGACTTAGGAAGAGGTTATATAACGAACTTTTTCAGAAAAAGTGACGGCGAATACTATGTTTCAGTCGCGTTTAATAAAGTTCAAACAGAAAAGACCTATTTGGCAAACACAGCGTTTTTTAAGGGGGTGTTGGCCCTTGAAAGCGAAGAACTGAATAATGACGTCAAATTAGCGCTTTTGCGTTATAAAGCTAAACTGGAACAAGAGAAGAGGGTGGCAACGACTAATAAAACAAAGGGCCCATCTCAAAATGAAAAAGTGAATTATCTTGTCAGCAAGGTAATGAGTGGCAGGACAATTGCTGTAGATCTTATTGAAGTCTATGATGATCCGATATTTGAAAAAACGCTGTGTGAGGAGAGTTTTACTTTTCTTGAGAGAATAATGGAAGGAGCATCATTAACAAGACCGCAGAGAGCATGTGTTGTATGTGGACTTTCGCTTATTGCACTTAAATGTTATGATGGTGATCTTCATACGCATATTGAAAACAAATATCGTGAGTACCGCCCGAGTACACAGTATTATTTTTCTAGGTCAGCAATTCAAAATGGTGTCTATAAAGTTATAGGTGATTTTCGTGCCCAAATCAAGTATTTTGATCCTCAGTCATATGTAGCAGTTCCAATTGTCCTGTGTTGTATTCCTCATTATCGGCTGAAAGATCTTTTCAAGATTTCCTACGACATATATGAAAAGAAACTATTATGCGATGAAAATCTATCGGATGATCAGATATGCGAAAAAGTAGTTGAAACATTTAATGCACTACGGAGGAAGGATCTTCTTTCTGATTCGGATACTATCAAAGGAACTAATTATTTGATGTCCAAGTATACCCAATCCTGTATACATAGCGGATACGGGATTGAGGACTTGGCTCAAGTTGTGGCTTATTGCATACGTTTGATGATTTTACATCTTTCTAGACCTGAGGATTCATTTAAAGTGAAGACATATTATCGGGAAGCTTATGAGACGTGGACATCCAACTTTGACTCGGATGAAAAGGAAAAATCTAAATATGAGAAACGTAGATTTATTTCGCAACCATATTTCAAACTGGAAAACAATACGGTATATTTAACTACTGGCGAGTATAACCTGGATGATACTGTAAATCCTAATGAAGTACATATATGTGTATACAATAAAGATCAACTAATCGAGGATAGATTAATTACAGATCCCAATGCAATAATGTTTTCTGATGAAACAGCTGCGATAAGTGGCTATATTCTCAAAAGGCAGAGATTTGAAATACCAGTTTGCCCGTTGGGAAACCTATCGTACATTATTACCTGCAGTGGTCGCACTTTGGGAGATTCAAAATCTCGACTTTATAGAGATGTATTGTTCTTTGACGGAAGCGGGAAAGAGGTCAAACCTGGAACTAATTATTCGGGTAGCCTATTTGCACTAACTAAATACTCTCTTAAAGAAGAATATGGCGAAGATATTAAGGAAAGCAAGTCTGATGGTTATTATATTTCAATAATTGAAGTTAATGATCATGATTCGTTCCGGTTTGATTCTGAACCTTATATCTTTTATAAGATTACGAACGCTCAACTGATCGGATATGAGATACCTTGGTGTTTGTTTACATCGCTGACTGGAAAACAATTTCCAGTATATAGTGAAGTAACTATACTTTTTCCCTCTTCATGTGAGAAAGAGGATATATCTCTTGTCATAGATGACCATGAGTATAATTATTCAGATGTATCAGATGTAAGCTTTTCGGCGCGGCTGTTTTCTAAAGAGCATGGGGGTGTATCGACTTATCTGATTAAGGTGTTCGGTTTACCTCCTGGATTTCACACTATTCGAGTATATAATTCTGCCAGTGAAAGACAAATTAACGGTGGCAGTTTCAAGGTCGTTTATGATCCAGAGATGAAGAAGTCTTTTTTCTCTCGCAATGATAAAGGAATCATCTATTCTTTGGAGTCGAGCTTTTTGGATAATCAACCCCTCATGTATGAGTATGGTGTTCCGCGAAAGGAGCTTAAAGCCTTCGTTAAAAGCTTGGGTCCCGGTACTATAGTGATTTATCCAACTACTATCAGTTATAGCGTTGATGGGAGCGCATGGACAAATATTGACAACAAGCTTTATCTGTGCGATCTCCCTGTGAGCGTCAAGACTATCTCACTTTGCGGTCCAACTAATATGGTGGCGTATTCGGTTGTTTCAAATGAAAGGGAGAAGAAGCAAAAACTTGCAATTAATGTTGACCCTGAATATCCATGTAGATATACAGTGCACATCTCTCATTTTAGGACCATTAAAGGGGAAAAAAACGCCAAACTGTCGCTTGAATACCAGAATAAGACTAAGTATTTGATAATCAGTTATTTTCCATTTGTCTACAGAGATGATTGCAAGTTCTATTATGATAAAGAAGAAGGCGTGCACAGATTTGTAATTCGATATGAGGGATCAAGTAAGATCAAGGCTATAGTTCAATCACTAAAACCAGAGATGCTGCTGGCCTCAAGAGAAATTTACAGCGGGGTCCCCATTGAGATAAAAGAAACGGATATTCCTAGAAATGTAAGGTCATTGAGTGTTTCTCTTTATGGAAGGAAATATGACGCTTTATTTGATCCATATCAGACCGAACCGTTCTTGACTTTTCCTAAGTATGATCTTGGAAGAGTTTCTGTAAAAGTATACTCTCTTTCAGAGGGGATTAAAGTGGATAAAGGAGTGCTATCTTGTAGAGTCAGTTTTGAAGGAGCGGACACAATAAGAGCCGATGTGTTACCAACAGGCTTTAACACTCCCTTATTATCGAAGCACGTTCATTCGGGCGCCACGTTGGCGCTGAATATTTCAGCGCTTCCATTTAATTCATATATTATACGGTTATATAATTCTACTAATGAAACGGCGGAAAAAGGCGAAGAGGAACCGTTCTATTACTCACCACAAATTAGGGTTGATTCGCCGTTCCTAAAACATACGTTTCCAATATCTACTGTAACACTAACTGATGGATCGAAAATTCCGGTAGCGTATTCTATTCGATTTATGACTATTGAGGAGATAGACAAGAAGTATTATTTAATTGCAACGCTGAAGGATAAAAGATCGGATACAATTATTGATAAAATGGCGGTGACTGATATACGGTTCAGAAATAAAAAGTACGATTTTTTGTTACGACATCGAACCAGTGTCGGACTAAAAAAACTTAAATTTTCAAATGGTAAAGTGATAGATAGGGCTGAAATAAACATATAGGAGTATTGTGTCGCCATTTTAGAGGATGAGTAGAATGAACGTATTTAGGCGTATGTAGAACATGAGATACTTTTTAGAATACTGCAATAGGTGCTTCCTCTATAAAAAATTATTATGGTTTAGAATGGGAGGATTGTAATGAGAAACCAGATCGAACAGACAGAATTTATAAAAAATAAATTTTCCCGATATCTTAGATCGGCGTTTGATATTAGGGATATGACATATAAGTCTCTCTACGCACAACGGCTGAGTGAATTGGAGTCTAGGTTGTATAGAGGGCCTTTCTTGGCTTCGTCTATGCCGTTTGAGCAGTCAAAAACACTCAACACGATTATTACAGATGGATTATTTGAAAAAGAATTTGAAAAGATCGGAGGGAAAGATCCAAATACTGGAGATTTTTTGGATTTTGAAAGACCTTGTTATGCTCATCAGATAAAGGCGTTTGAGAGAATACGAGATGGTCATAATATGGTCGTAACTACCGGTACGGGATCTGGAAAGACAGAATGTTTCATGTTCCCGATTATCAATGCGTTAATAAAGGAGATCAAATCAGGAAATAATACTCCTGGTGTACGTGCCATTTTTTTATTTCCATTAAATGCATTGGTTTATGATCAGATTGATAGATTAAGAGGACTGCTACAGAATTATGAAGAGCTAAGATTCGGCTTTTATACTGGGAGAACCCCGGAAGATGAAACTTCGCCAGAAGGCCGAAAACAACTAGGGATATACAAGCGAAAATATGGCGAACCTGCTAAAAATGAGGTTTTGACTCGTAATCAAATGCGAGCAAATCCTCCGCAAATATTGTTTACGAATTATTCAATGCTTGAATACTTGTTGATTAGACCTACTGATCAAAACTTGATATCCACTGAGGCATTGAAAAACCTTAAATTCATTGTTCTGGATGAGGCGCACATATACAGAGGAGCTTTAGGAATTGAAATTTCGCTTCTTTTACGTAGGTTGCAAGGAACTGCAAATAAGAATCCTCAGTTTATTCTTACTAGTGCTACACTGGGAAGAGGCAGAGAGGACCTTCCGCAGATTGTAGATTTTGCTAGCAAACTGACGTCAGCGGCTTTTGAAGAGGAGGATATAATATTCGCTATTCGGCACAATAATTTATGCCCCTCGGAATATGAAATTGAACCTGCTGACTACAATTTGTTGCTTGACAACTTGGATAACGCGGATTTATTTAGGCAGCTTTATTCCCGATATCGTTCATATGACGCATCATCAAGTGTTAGAGTAAACCTTTATGAATTGCTCATCAGAGATCGCCATTCGCAGGAACTGTTTCATTTAACCAAGAATGTTGGCGCATTCTTTGAAGTTATGCGTAATATGAATGGGTTTGATGTTCACTCTTTAACATCACTTATTGAGCTAATTACTAAAGCTAAATCTTCGGATGCGGAATATCCGAGTAAACTGTTCGATATAAAATATCATATGTTTATGAAGGCGCCAGATGGTGCATTTGTAACTATTGGAACACACAAAGATCTTTCGTTGGTCACGGCAAATCAAATAAATGGGGATAAGGCCTTTAAGATTGGTATTTGTTCGAATTGTAAAGTCCCTTTTATTATGGGTATCACGGAAGGCAATGTATTATGTATCGATGATGAGATAGATATAGATGAGTCTTATGCTGATAAGGCCAAAAGGCTCGAATACTATCTGATAGGTGACTGCCTTACCGACGAGGAAAAACTGGATCTGGATAATGATCCAAAGTTTGAGAAGTATTATGTATGCTCTCAATGTGGATATTTGCGTAAAGCGAATTCGGCTATTACTACTTCTGATTGCGAACATTTTGAGAATTCCAAGACAACTTTGTATAAATACGTAGGACAAGACGATTTTGAACTGGATGATGAGGATGTAGTTACGAATAATATACACAGGTGTCCAGTGTGCGACTATAGATCTACTAATGGTGGTGTCATTATGGGATTTCATGTCGGAAAAGACCGTGCGACAACGTTGATTGCCCAGATCCTTTATGATTCTATGGAGTACCCAATTAAAAAGGAGGAGGCCAGCAGCTTTTCCTTGTTTTCTAAAGCAGGAAGGACCATTCAACTGAGAAAGCAGTTTCTGGCTTTTTCGGATTCTCGTCAACAGGCTGCCTTCTTTTCGAAGTTCCTTAACTCGAACAATGATCGTTTCCTGAAAAAAACGCTAATCTGGCATCTGCTCAAGGAGAACGATCATCAGAAAATATCATATTTAACATTGGTTTCTCGACTGGATGAGTTGTTCCGCAACAGGCTTCATTATACAGATGAGGATGCTATTAAGCATGCAAAAGCTACAGCTTTATGGGAACTGTTACTTGCAGATGGCCGCAATAGTGGCGAAGGAATAGGTTTGTTTGCGTTTAAGCTTAATCTAAATAGAGGAAATTATATAGATGATTCTCAATTGGAGGCGGCTTTAAAGTCAGTAGGTTACGATAATATCACCGCGACTCAATTTCGAGACCTTACTTCTCAAGTTTTTACAGTATTTCGTACGTCGCCATCGATTGAATATGAGACACTGGCTACAGATGACCTAGAAGAGAAAAAAGAGTTGTTGGGATATAGACAGAAAAGTGTGTTTATTTCTTGGCATGAGGGAAGAAAAACCAGAGCGAGCAGGCCGTCCTATTATCCCGTCAGATCGTTTTTGCCGGTTGAAGAGGATGTGACGAAGAAAAGCTCGGTCAATGGGGTAGTTAAGTATGTTAAAAAAGCACTTGGGTACGATACACAAAAAGCAAAAGATCTTTTGAATGTGGTTTTTCAGCTAGCTATCGATGAAGGGATTCTCGTACCTAATAGTAATCTGGAATATGCCGATACATATTTAATTAAGGCAAGCGATTATGATATTCATAGCTATAAGAAACTACATTATTACAAGTGCAAAAAATGCAACAAACTTACCATATACAATATTAACTCGGTTTGTACAGAAGCGGATTGCGATGGGCGACTAGAAGAATGTGATGTTGATCAAGATCCTTTTTATAGTAACAATTACTACCGTAATGAGTACATCAATAGACCGATAGAAAAACTGATTTGCAGGGAGCATACTGCTCAAATGAATGCAGATGAAGCTAAGGCGATTCAAGAGGATTTCAAAAGTCCTTCGGGAAAAACTAACTTTATTAGTTGCTCTACAACATTTGAGATGGGAATTGACCTGGGTGGATTAAATACGGTTTTTATGAGAAATGTTCCGCCTACCCCGGCTAATTATGCCCAACGTGCAGGACGGGCCGGAAGACGGGCAGAGACTTCGGCTTTTATTTTGACATATTGCGGTAAATCATCCCATGATTATACATTCTTTGAAGAGCCTCAAGAGATGATAAGAGGGTTGGTAAAGCCCCCGTATTTTGTAATAGATAATGATAAGATTCTTATGCGACACATTACTGCAACTGCGTTGTCGTTGTATTTCCGCGAGCCTGAATACCAAGAAGACTACGATTCTGTGGATCAGTTTCTTAAGAACGATGTTACGACGAAGTTTTTAAGTTATATCAAAAGTAAGCCTAAAAAACTTGGTACGGCAATCGATCATTTCGTGCTGAAAACAGCTGACCTAATTGAGAAGTACGGAAACTTTAAATGGGTTGAGATGTTGGATATGTCTGAAAGTGCTTTGAATTCAATGAAGGAGGGGCTGAGCAGTCTTGTTGATTTATATAAGAAGGCTCGTGATTATGCAGCTGAGCAACATCAGTGGAGTTTGTGCCGGTCGTATGAAGAAGCCCTTCAACGTATGAACACCCGCAACTCACTTATAACGTATTTTACCAAGTATAATGTTATTCCTGGATATGGTTTTCCTGTAGACAACGTTGAGTTATATATCTACGATTATGCGAAGCAAGATATGAGTGATGAGTATAATTTATCCAGAGATTTGTCCGTTGCTATTTCAGAATATGCCCCCGGATCTGAAGTTATAGTAAATGAACGCAAGTATACATCGCGGTATCTATTTTTGCCTCATAATGGGTATTCTTTGCCTAAAATGTATTACTGTAGGTGCGATAAATGCCATACGATAAATACCAGTCCAGATAGGAATTATTTTATTCCTGGAAGCAAGTGCAGGTACTGCGGCACACCTCTTGATACATCAGGGCGAAAGGTAAAAAACTATTTAACACCGATCTACGGCTTTGTTGCTGATAAGAAGAATAAAGATACAAAACGAATAAAACCGTTTAAAACCTATGCAAGTGAAACTTTTTACATTGGGGATAATCTTTCCTCCTCAGAGGGACTGAATAATGTAGTCGAAGTCACAGAGCATAAGAATGAAGAACTGCTAGTTCTTAATGAAAACAACTTTTTCTTTTGCCCTTCCTGTGGGTATACTATCCTTGATAAGAAATATATGTTTCCTACAAAGACGGCTGATCATAATGAGTATAGGGGAAGAAAGTGTACTGCATGTGACGGAATATTAAATCTTGTTCACTTAGGGCATTCATTCCGCACAGATATAATTCGAATAGGATTTAATGATATTCCGGAAATGCACGATCAGGATACTGCTCACTCCGTTTTATATGCCATTCTTGAAGGTATAAGCATGACATATAATATTGAGAGAAATGATATAGGTGGTTTGATTTATTCGGTGAATTCAACAAAACCATATGATCTGGTTTTGTTTGACACAGTTTCGGGAGGAGCTGGGCACGTAAAAAGATTAAAGGACGATAAGTCCCTTCTTGAAGTGCTCTTAAATGCGTTAAAAAAAGTGTCTCAGAACTGCTGTGAAGAAGACACTTCTTGTTATAATTGTTTGCGGACATATAACAATCAACGACTGCATAACCATATCAAGAGAGGCTTGGCAAAATCAACACTGACATCGATTATCAGAAAAACACAAGAGAAGAATATACAATATTCTTTGTCCTCTCCCCAGTTAGATTTTTCAACTGTAGATCCTAATTCGGTTTTGGATTATGGGTTGATCACAGATGATGTAACGAAGGAGGCCTTGTTGAGATTGTACTCCGAACTTGAACGCCAGAAGGCGGCTATGCCAAGTGGATTTGGATATACTCTTAGGGCAGATGATGGATCTGGAACGGAGTATGCAGACTTTGCTTGGGTAGAGAATAACGTACTACTGTTTACAATTGATAGGAGATCATCATATGATAATCTGGTAAATAGCCAGAAACGGTTCAAGTGTTTTTTGCTAACGGAATCGTTTGATTATGTTGGGTTTGTTACGGAGGTTATAGAATAATTATGGCAGTGATGATACCTTCTGAGGGAGGATATTTCGATCCTTATAGTAAAGAAAAAGAAATGTTTGAGGCGCTATCTAAATTGCCTGAGGGTTATTATGTCTTTCATTCGTATAGACTTGTAAAACTTATACCTGATAAAGGATTGAATGAAAATGAAATTGATTTTTTGATCTTTAATCCTAAATATGGTTGTTTGTTTATCGAATGCAAGAATCGAACACTAAGAAGAGAAAACGATGGTAGATGGCAATACTTGGATCGTAGTTCCGGATCTGAAAAATGGGTGAATATGCATGACCCATTTGATCAGGCATTTAGTGGCCAACATAACTTGTTTAATAAGCTGAAGGACATGTATCCGCAATACGCTGACCATATTAACCGTTGTAAGTTTATGGTCGCTATATGGCTACCCAGGTATTTTAGAAATGAAATTGATGAAGCTACTTTTGGCCCCAATATTACGAAAGAGATTATTATGACTAGGGAAGCTCTGTTATATCCCGCTGAGACTGTTAAACAGGTTGAGGCCCTTATGGAACGAATGAACAGAGTTCACCTTGTGTGCAAATATGAGGAAGAAAAGATTATTGATAGTGGACCCGGATATCAACATTCCTTGTCTCGTGACGATGCGATGGCTTTGTTTAGAAATGTTCTTTGCCCTACATTTAGAGCTATTGTAAATGTTAAGAAGGATTTTGAAGACACATACCTTGAACTATTGGAAGAACAGTTTGTGGTATTGAACTTTTTAACTCATCAGAGGACGGCTGCGATTAGTGGGGCTGGGGGAACAGGAAAGACACTTGTTGCGGTTCAGCGAGCCAGATTATTATCTGAAAAGGGAGAAAAGGTCCTTTTCCTATGCTATAATCATAATTTATCAGTGGATTTGGAGTTGAAGAATCACAACTTAACAAATGTGGATTTTTTCACCTTGGACTCATTGGCTTGTAAAAAGTGTGGGACTACCTGGGATCGTGTAAGCTACTACGATTTAAAAGATGTAATAGAGACGGAAATACTGAGTGACACGTTCGAATACAAGCATGTCATTGTAGATGAAGGTCAAGATTTCGGGAAAAGGAGCTCGACGGAAAGCAATATAAAATCAGAGATTCTTGAACTGTTATCAAGTTATGGTTCGGGTGATTTTGGACATGAAGGCACATCCTTTTTTATATTCTATGACAAGAATCAATTGGTTAATACAAAGGAATTACCAACATATCTTCAAAACGTTGATTCAAAGCTTACTTTGTATAGGAATTGTCGAAACACTAAGAATATAGCGGCTACGGCATATTCATTGATATCATCTCCCCCTATAATGCATGAACGATCATGGGATGGAGAAACAACAAGTATAATTTTTTACTCGGGAAAGGAAGAACTTGAAAAACGCTTGGATAATCTTATAGGAGATCTAACTAAGGATTCTTCAGGTACAAATGTTATTATTTCTTGCGGTGATGGCTTGAAATGTTGCGCAGTTGCAGATGGCATTATAGCGGACACAGATGGAAGATCGTACTACTATAAGTCAAATGGGAAGAAAACACGTATTTATTCGTGCCCGACCTTTAAAGGTTTAGAGGCTGACGATGTTATTATATTAGATGTTAGCGATAGAACGTTTGAAATCGGGAATTGTGATTTCTATGTTGCCGCATCGCGTGCGAGAAAAAGATTGTTTGTGTTTATTGATAAAGACGGCCTTAATATAGAGCGAATTATTGAAACTAGGTTTCCAGACGCATTTCCCTTGCCTAGCAAGGAGAAACAATTGGCACTTGCTATGCATGGCTTGCCAAGATAATTATAAAGTGCATAGTCGTTATATTGGACTATGGGGTGGGCTTTTAGAGAGGAGAGAAAATGAGTAGTAGATTGACTCTTGGAATTACGAGCATAGGAAATCTTTTGCTCAAAAATCGAGTTTCAGAGACCAGTTCAGGTGGGCCTATCGAGGGGCTTGTATTATCAATTCCGGAGTATCAGCGTCCGTATAAATGGACCGCCAAAAATGCGAACCAACTACTGGATGATATTGAAGATGCGATGAATTCGAATAAGGAAGTCTATCGTGTCGGTACATTAATACTTCATGCTGATAGAGACGGGAAGTACAATATAGTTGATGGGCAGCAAAGAACGATAACGTTTGCCCTTCTGTTAGATTGTTTGAAAATGCGCCCGGCATTTTTGAATCAGCGTCTTTCCAACAACTCTTATAATCTTCGAAACGTGATAAATAATCATCGTGCTTTGGAACGACGAATTGAGAAGTTATTGCTGGAGGAAAAAGAGAAGAAAGAACTGGCGGAGTATATATGCGATCGCTGTGAGATGATCGTTGTCGTCACGGATGATCTATCTGAAGCATTTCAGTTTTTTGATTCCCAAAATGCGAGAGGAAAATCTCTGTATCCGCATGACTTACTAAAGGCATATCATTTGCGTGAAATGAGATCTATTGATGCGATTGAGACAGAACGTATTGTAAAAATGTGGGAAGAATTAAACCAGAAAAAACTGGCTGAGCTCTTTAATGAATATCTGTATCGACTTAAAGAGTGGGTTAAAGGCAATCGTTCTTACGAGTTGACAGAACACAACATTGAGCTTTTTAAAGGGGTTACATCGCATGATAATCACCCATATGCGCAGTATTATAAGGGTGCATTTGCTTTTGCTGATGAACTGAACCATTCTCATGTATCGTTTGTTACTGGAACGCAGGAAGTCAGTCCTTTTCAATTAAACACTCCGATTATCGCCGGAAAACCATTCTTCGAGTATGCGAAGCATTATTTTGATATCCTGGCGGATATTCAAAACAATGATAAGTACGAAGGATATTTTATCAATGATAGTCCTATTGTAAAGACACTAGACACACGAAAATATAAGAATGGTGTTGGAAACAGGATAACCAGGTTACTGTTTGATACAGCGATCTTGTTATATGTTGATCGGTTCTGTCCGGCCATACCTTCGAAATTGGATCTGGAGTATCTGGATCAGTTCACAGTATTTGCATTTATTTGGGCATATTCTATGCGAGCCCAATATAGAAACGTAGGATGGTTAGTTGCCCAGAATTATGTGATGGGCGATTCGAAAAAAGAAGGGATCGTTAATGCTTTCAACATGTATAAAGTGATAAACGAATCGGATTCTCCTAGCGTTTTATTGAGTAAGATGGCGGATATGATTGTTCCCATAAAACCGGTATCCGGTGACGAACTATTGAAGAATTTGGAAGAAAAAGATGAGGAGGGAGTATACCAGAATTATCTTCACTTCTTTTCTAAACACAAGTTCTTGGAGGCTTGATTATGGCAAAGAAAGAATTACCATTACAGGAGTTATCTATAGAGGAACTGTTTAACGGAAATGATAAATGCGTGTATGAGATACCGGTTTATCAACGAAACTATGCGTGGGAAAAAGATGAAATCGCAGCTCTGGTTCAAGATGTTTATGATGCTTTCAAGAAGGATAGAGGAAAGCCGTACTACATCGGAACATTGGTTTCGTATCACAAAGGCGATCAGGTCTACGAGATTATCGACGGGCAACAACGTTTGACAACAATTCGAATTCTTTTAGATGTTCTTGAAATATACTATAGGAATTCATTGACTTATCGTGCACGAAAAAAATCAGATGATACTTTAAAAGCTATTCCGAATTTCAATAAGATCGAGGAGAAGGATAGCGGCATTGAGAATGGTTACAAGTATGCCAAGGCGGCTGTAGGGGATTTGGGTTTTGCTTCGGGCATAGAAAAGGCTGATTTTGTGACATATTTTAAAACCAAAGTACATATTATTCACTACAAGGTACCGAAGGATATAGATCTAAATCATTACTTTGAAATAATGAATTCTCGAGGCGAACAACTGGAGAAGCATGAAATCGTCAAAGCAAACCTCATGCAACTTCTCAATGATGATGAGAAAAGAGTTTTTAATCTGATTTGGGAAGCATGCTCGGAAATGAGTGTATATGTTCAACAGACATTGGCGGACATAAGGACCGAAGATGTGTTTGGATACAGCTGGGATAGCTTCATAGTCTCTACCTTTGATGAGATTCTCGACAAATATAAGAGCAATACTACGGAAGAGGAAAAGGGACAAAGAACAATCTCGATTATTGATATTATAAATGCTGAGGATAAAGGCGGATGGGCGCATAGGGATGAAGAAACTGAAAAGAAAGATACATTCCAGCCGATTATAGATTTTCCGAATTTCCTGTTGATTGTTCTGAAAATCACTCGTATGAATGAGCAGGAGTTCTCGCCGATTGAGTTCAACTTGGATGATAAAGAGTTGCTGAATGAGTTTAAGGATGCGCGAATGGATGCGACTAAAACTCGTCGGTTTGCGTACAATCTTTTGAAGGCGCGTTATCTTTTGGATAATTATATATGCCATCATTCAAAGGAAGAAGATACGATTGATAACAAACCCTGGAAGGTTCAAGTATGGCAGAAGGATTTGAATGCCAGAAGCAGAAAAGGGTATCTTAAGAATTTGACAGAAGATAAGGCAATCCAAGAGCGATTAACACATTTGCTGTCCATGTTTGAAGTATCGTTCACAGCTCGCCAGAGAAAGAATTATTTGTTCTATTGCTTATTGTATTTGTTGAAGAGCGATCTTTCAGACATCGAGGGGTATACGGCATTTGTTGAGGCTTTAGCAGATAGATATTTCAACAAGGTTTACCTTGATGGTAGCAAATTGAATGCTATCAATACTCCGTTGCCCGGCAGCTTTGATGAGACTATTCTTGATGGACACGATCTGAATCAAAGCGCTATGCAAAAAAAAGGTGCTGATACTTTTACGGAAATATATGGAGATGGAACTGTGGCTTCGCGAGGAGTTCCGTTATTTATCTTCAATTACCTTGATTTTAAAATCTGGGATAAATATGATACTGGACTTCGCGGAGAGAGATTGAAAGAGGAGAGCAGAGAGCGCCGTGAGTTTTTCAACGATTTGTTAGGTTGCGATGATTTTGGATTAAAGGTATTTGATCAGTTCTATTTCTCAAGGACGCGTCGCAGTTTGGAGCATTATTACCCGCAAGCAAACGCTACAGGCGAGCCGGGGTTCCTTGATAAGAACCAAATCAATTGTCTAGGGAACTTTGCTATGATTGGAAGCGACGCTAATAGTTCCGGTTCAAACTGGACACCCAAAACCAAACTGGATCATTATTTAGACTCTTCGAAAAAGATCAGCCAGATTAGTGTGGCTTCGCTGAAGTTCATGATCATGATGCAGATGTGCAAGGATAAAGGTAAATGGGAGTTTAATGAGATCCAAGAGCATCAGAAAAAGATGGTGGAGCTTTTGCTGAAAGGATGAGTATACTAGTATTTGGTTAGAATTTCATTCAGGAGGTTATGATGGCTAAAACGAAGAATAGTAACAAGGATATGAGTGCTGGTAAGTCGGCTTCTGAGCGGACAGAGTGGTTAATTGCCTGCAATTTGAAGTGGTACGATTTGTTTGGCGCATTCAGAAAACTAAAGGTAATCGATTGGCAAAAAGTTACAGCCATGAATAACTGCAAAAAAGGGGACTTCGTATACATCTATTGTTGCGGAGATAACAAGCCGGGATCGATACTTTTTAAAGGTGCGATACTGGAGGTTGATAAACCGCGTGTTACGATTGATGATTCGGAGTTTAATGGCGATTTGAATCAAGGTCCTAGTTTTGAGGTAGCAATGTTTCGCGAATATGACTTTGATGGTGAATTATCTTTCAAAGAACTGGGTGGACACGGTTTAAAAGGATCGGTTATGGGACCACGTATTGTAAAGGGTGAGCTGGCGGAATACTTGCATTTCTGTGACAAGAAGTATATAGAGGCGCATAAGCGTGATAAGACTATACCCGATACTTGCCTCCCAATTTCCAAGTTTCCTTTTGCTATTGATGAAAAGTTAGGGGGCATTGAAATAGGACTTCCTGATACGTCCCCTAAGGAGAGTGTTGAGAAACACGCCGCATCGCTGGATGAGGAAACACTAAAAAAACTGGCTCATATGAGAAGTACTCAAAAACCCAAAGCGGTTTCACAGACAACACAGACCATTAGGCGTGATGAGTATGTAGCTAGATATGCAAAAACACGTGCCAAAGGTATATGCCAATTATGTGGTAAAGAAGCTCCTTTTATCGGTTCGTATGGTGAACCATATTTGGAATCGCACCACATCGTATGGCTATCTAAAGGCGGTGCGGATTCCGTAGAGAACACGGTTGCACTTTGCCCTAACTGTCATCGGAAGATGCATGTTGTAAAAGATCATCAGGATGTCGAAAAGTTGAAGAGGGCGTCTTCACGAACTTAGAAATATAGGGCATATATGGAGTTAAGATATGACGAAAGAACAAGAAAAAAGACTTATGGCATATTACACGCGTTTATTAGGCGGCAAAAAGCTTTGTGATAATCAGGATGAAACTGTGAAAAGGATAATTCTGACACAATCGGATATTGCTTTCGATACCCTGGATGAGAAAACAGTTTCTGCTTCTGATATTCCCAAAACGAATGGGCGATTGGCAGCCTATGCGAAGGCACTTAAGAGTGTGGTTAAAGCGTATGAGAACTACGATTACTCAAAAGAGGGAAAAATTGAAGTGAACGGGAATACATTTACGTACAACAAAGAACGATTTGATCCTTCGCTTTACATGGAGGATATGATTCGAATGGGCGAAAGCGTAAAGGGTGAAATTTTCAGTATTTCCCTTGATGAGGATGGAAAGGTAGTGATTTACTAATGGAGTATAAAAAGGGAACCATTACTAAGAAAAAAGGAACTCGTTTTAAGGATAATGGGAAAGAAGATCCCAGACCTAATGGACATCCTGTTTTGATTCCGTTGGCTTCAGATGATATCAGCATGGATACATACTACCTTATGATTGATAGTCATCCGGAAAAGTATATTATGTTCGGAGATGCATATTATGTTTTACAGGAATGGGAAGAAGTACACTTGGAAATGCCCTCTGTGATTAATTTGAAAACGATTTATAAGGATCACGTGTGTGAAAGGATTCTTGGGGGATTACCGCCAAGATCGTATAAGGCGGTTATTGCTGCGTTTAAGGAGTATCAAAGCGAACATCCGGACGAGTATTATGAAGAAATAAAAGATAAACTGTAATTTCAAAAGGTTTCTTAAAAAGGCGTAGAACTGATGGTTGGAAAGTATAAGGTCATTACCCTTTGTGGTAGCACTCGTTTCAAGGATGCATTCCTGGAAACTCAGAAGCGGCTAACGCTTGAAGGCAATATCGTCATCAGCGTCGGTCTGTTCGGGCATTCTGGAGATGATGAGGTCTGGACAGAGGGAACAAAAGCATTCTTACGGCGTTGCTTACTTCATCTTTAGGAGCAGGAGGAACTACACTCCTTGGGAAACTTGCGGTCACATCGATATTAAAGTGGATTCCTGGTGTGGGCTCTGTAGCTGGCGCGGCTATTTCGGCATCTGTTGCAGCAACCCTTACCGCTGCTTTGGGTGAAGCGTATATAGGCATTATGAGTCTAGTGTTTAATGGGGAAATGAGCATAGATGATCTTGCCAGTGAAAAGGGAAAAGAAACGATGACTCAATTATTTAAGACGGAACTTAAAAAGAAGAGATAGTTATATATTGATTCCTTCGCGGGTAGGAGTTATAATGGAATTCAACCAGATGCCAAACGCTTTGCACCTGTGGCGGGTCAGGCACAAGGCAATTATTTATGCCTCGCAGGTGGCTACCTTGTGTACGGTCTCGTATCCCGAACCTTCCTTCGGAAGGAATGGGATTTCTATCCATATTTGGCTATTTGAATACAAATTAGGGCTGATTCGTTCAGCCCTTTTTTTGCTCGTTATCCGGTCCAGGCTCGCTGTACTTCTTGTCCACTTTTATGGTATAGGTCCAACTTGGAGCACTGTCTAGTCGGAAATAGCTTCGGGTACGGGGGTGTTCTTGGCGAAGGAGATTGCGAGATGACTCTTAGAGATGTCGGCATAATTCCGGGAAGATATTCGACCTCTTCGCGCCTTTGCTGTTATCGGGTCGAAAGGTCGAGTTAGATGTCAGACAGACCGATTACATCTTCATTGTAACTTAGGCATGAGCCGAAATACAGCATTTTTCAATACTGGTATTAGGATCATATTCATTATGGCAAGCAGGGCATTCCGATGGTCACATCTTAAATGCGTGCTTGCCGGGCTCCGCCCAAACTCCACCAAATCATCGCGGGGCGATGGCTGATGTTTCTTCGAAACATGTGCACTGGCGTGCCGCTAGCTCAGACCATTGACGAGGAAGGATATTTATGCCCATTAAATTCAGATTACGGGGAAATGTTTCGGACGCCATCCGTTCGGATGATGAGATGTCATCTGTTGATAAAAAGGCCGCAGATAAATCCTTTAGAGACAAGAAAAAGAAGCTGGATTTATTCCTACAGCAAAAAGGATTTGCAAAGTATAAAACTAATGCCTATGCCAGAAGAAACAATCTTAATGTATTGGAATATATTAACCTGCAAAAGGAGCAATATGGATCAAAGACGTTTACAGTAAACTATGCTTTGATAGCGTTATTTGTGCCTCATTCCTTCTTATCATACGATTTAGGTGGTAGATTAGGAAGACTGATATGCGACAGGGATGTTTGGTGGGATTACTCTAATGCGGAAATTGCAGAGATTAGCTTTCAGAATGTTATGGATGCAATCGATGATTTCCTGTTGCCGTGGTTTGAAGAAAGAAAATCCAAAGAATCTCTTAAGCGGGAATTACTGAAAGAAGAACAAAAACGAAAGAAGTATGGCGGTCGGCTATCGGATATCCAGCAAGCCTGGTTAAATGTGATAGATAGTGAAGATGATTATTCAGACATAATCAGTAACAATATTGTCACATTCAAATTGCCTGGTTAGGCAGGAGAATTTGAATATCGCGGATTGCGGAGGGGGTAGTATAATGATAAAAACATATTGCGGAGTGGATTGCTGTTCCGAATGCCCCAGGCTTCCGGAGTGCGGGGGATGCGAAATATGTCAGGGACATCCTTTCGGCGGGAGTTGTGTTGCGCAGAGAAACCGTGATTTTCCGGCATTGAAAAAACGGCTGATCGAAGAGATCAATGCACTTCAGATAAAAGGACTCAGTGTCTGCAACCTTAATCTGTTAAACGGTGCATATGTGAACCTCGAATACCCACTTGTCAACGGATCTTCCGTCAGGTTTCTGAAGGATGAAGATATCTACTTCGGGAACCAGATTGAAAGAGAAGAATCGGAGAGGTGCTTCGGCGTTGTGGCAGATGAGTCTTTCATCCTTGTCTGCGAATACGGTTGCAATGGTGCCGATCCCGAAATCGTTCTGTATAAACGAAGAGAAGACAGCTATGTGTGCAGAATCGCGTCTCTTGAGGAAGTAAACGAGCGATGGGACACTTTGATCAGGGAACACCCGGACGATCCGAATTGGAAGGTATGGAAGAAGGACACTATCGCGGAGGTATCAGCCGGCCGGGAGATTCCATACTACGGGTTCCTTGACGGAGAGATCATATGCGAAGCGTATGCGGTTCCGAACTATACCCCGGGGGAGGATGACAAAGGGTATCGGGAGGATGGAACCGCTTATCTGTCGGCATTCCGAACGGTCGGGGAATATCGCGGCAAGAGGTATTTTTCGCAGCTTCTCCGCTTCATGTTAACGGACCTTACCCGGAAGGGTTTTGCAAGAGCCGTTCTCGGAGTTGAGCCGGATGAGGTGCTCAATAAACAGATGTACCTTCACTGGGGCTTTGCCGAAAAATTGTGCACGGGAACCTGCACCTACCCGGACGGGACAACGATTGAAGTGGAATACTATGGGAAGAATCTTACCTGTATTTAGGAAAAGAGGAGAAGGGCAAGAAAATTTGAATATAAATGAGTAGGACAACTCGGGATTTGTAGGTGAAAAGAATGGGGAATTGTGATTGGTGCAACCTTTCTGAAGAAGAAAAACAGTTTCAGTTATACGAAAGTAAATCGTGGTCTGTTTTCCTTTCAGATGAACAGGATTATATTGGACGATGTATTTTGGTTTTGAAGCGTCACTGCGGTTCAATGTCAGAGCTGACAGACGATGAATGGGAAGAGCTTCGCAATCTGGTTTGTAAAGTGGAGGCGTGTTTAAAGACTGTTTTAGGCGCAACTCTATGTAATTGGAGTT